>Ga0111538_10000091_pt1 | contig 97679 bp, 90 predicted proteins | sample SoiMethybrSBSTD1_FD_79669 | JGI IMG/M metagenome (GOLD analysis project Ga0111538, IMG submission 79669) | Bulk soil microbial communities from a Populus tree surrounding site in Tennessee, USA - Soil MetaG P. TD hybrid SBSTD1 (version 2)... | ecosystem: Environmental > Terrestrial > Soil >... | reverse complement strand
CTTTTCAAATATCTTATTTTTCATCTCTACTGAGTCTGTTCCTGGCTTTGTAAAAATCTCTACCATGTAAAATGGTGAATGTTCAGACTTTTCCATTTCACGTATCAATAGATCATGAATTAGAACTGGATCTGCCTTTGGAAGGTATGTATAATACAGTGTTTGTAATCCCTGAAATACGGTCTTTAACTCCTGAAGTCCGGCAGACATAATTTGTATGATCATATATGATGGGATTGATATAAAAATTAATCCTGTGACATTATAACTAGAAAATATAGAAGAAGCCGGTGGGCATGAACCTCACTTCTGGCTGACGCTGTTTAAGTGAAGAAAATATATTAGAGATGAAAACACAACCCTGATGCCGGATTGTACTTTATCAATGACGTATCTCGTTATCTAGATCGTTAAAATAGATACAATCCAAATTGGTGTATATTAATCTATAATAGGGTATAGATGTATGAGATAAGGCCGGCTCGAAATTAGTTTTTGATTCTAAATACTTGGACACGTGAGTTTCCTGTGTCAGTTACATACACATTTCCTGTTTTTGAGTCGACAGCGATATCTTCTGGTTTTGTAAACTGACCATCATCATCTCCTTCAGAACCCCATTTGGTTATGAACTTGCCGTTGTTGTTGAACTTCTGAACATTAGCTCCGTCTTTATCAATCAGGTAGACAAATCCGTTACTATCAACATCAATGCCAGGTGTAACTTTTGAAAATTGGCCAGCTCCTGACCCTTCCGTACCCCACTTAAACAAAAACACACCATCGCTATCAAATTCTTGAACACGAGAATTATCCATATCAGTCACAAAAACATTGTTTTGAGGGTCGATCGCCACACCATGTGGTGTATTGAACTGACCGTCTCCTGTGCCATTAGAGCCCCATTTTGTGATGAAGTAGCCATTGCTATCGAACTTGAGTACTGTGGATCCGTCTTTATCAGGAAGGTATACATTCCCAAAAGAGTCTATAGCAAGTTGATGAGGGTCCTTATAGGATTCCTTCCCACCGGTTTCCTCGTATGCCCATCTTGAAATAAACTTCCCATCAGCAGTAAATTTTTGTACTCGGTGATTATTGCCTAACTCAAGGGTATATACGAACTTTCCTGACGGATCAACCGTAACATCGTGCAAATTCTTGAAATGACCATTTTCTGAACCTTCAGTCCCCCATGTGGCTATAAATTGACCATCTGCAGAAAATTTCTGTACCCGATTGTTACCAGAGTCAGCTACATATACGAGACCATTATTAGAATCAACATCAATACTGTGCGGTCCTTTTAATTGACCATTTTCGCTGCCTTCAGAATCCCATTTGTCAATAAAGGAATATTCCTCAGGTTGTTCCTTTTGTTGAGCGGTAGCCAATGGCAGTACAAATAATAGTAGAGGACCAATGAAAATGAGTTCTCTTTTAACCAAGTAATTTTTCAATGAGTTGCTGCAGTTTAAATGCATTTCAGCTTCATTTGTAATAGGTGCTAGCAGGGCTTCTCAGGATTACGATGTCACTAGAGAAACTCTGTAATAACCATTTTCTATTCTCGATGCTTAAATTCTTGAATAGCATTCATTCTGCAGTACCACAATATCTCCTCATTTTATTTGAATACTCAATCCAAGAATAAGGCTTTGAGGGTTTACTCACTTCGATGACTGTCAAGAAAATTTCCAACTACCTCCCTTATGAATGCACAGAGGCAGAAGGATACAACTGAAAACTCAGGATTTAGATCTAGTATCTATCAGATATTCTATAAAAATGAATTCACTTTCTCATCCCGCTTTTATATCAATAGATCTTATTTCTAATGAGAGTGAAAAAAATGGCTCAGGACTTTGGAATACTAATACACGCCGGAGCTGGAAACCGGTCATTTGCTGATATAAATTCAGGTAGAACGGAGGAAATAAGGAAGTTATTGGAATTAACTGCCACTCAAAGTTATGATTTTCTAGCTAAAAGTAACACTGAAACAGAAAGTACTTGCGTATTAAATGCCGTTGAAACGGCAGTGGTGAGGATGGAAGATAGTGGCCTATTTGATGCTGGAATTAGCGGGTCATACCTCACATCTAGGGGTCAAGTGGAGATGGATGCAGCCATAATGAATGGTAAGGATCTCTCTGCCGGGTCAGTTGGAATGGTCAAGAATATAAAAAACCCCGTTAGGGTGGCAAGACTTGTTATGCAGCATACTAATCATGTAATGTTGGTTTCAAGAGGGGTCACAGAATTCGGGAAGCTCTTAAATCTCGAGTTCAAACGTAGCAGACCAACAACAACATCACTAGCAAAATATAATTTATATAAAAAAAATGAAAGTAGGATCATCCAGAAGGAATGGCCAAAAAATTCGAGATTGTATATGGCAGGTAATAAATTTGAGAGGCATTATGGAACCGTAGGTGCTGTCGCAATCGATAGAGCCGGAAATACGGCGTCTGCTGTCTCTACTGGAGGAAGATGGTTTAAGATGAGCGGGAGAATCGGGGACTCTGCGATAATCGGCTCAGGTCTCTACGCTGATAATGGATCAGGCGCAGCATGTGCCACAGGTATAGGGGAATTTATAATGAGGCTTTGTCTTGCAAAAGAGGCTTGCATATTCATGAGAAAATATAATGCAAAAATAGCGAGCAAGAAAGCAATCAGGCTACTATCATACAGGTTTGGAAGAAACAGTGGAGGAATAATCACGGTTGATAAATATGGACATTTCGGTATGGACATGAATACGCTTTCGATGCCAATAGCCATCTGCACAAATCACACTAGAAAGGCTCAAATTGCATTCAATAGAAGGAATGCCAAGAAATTATTATTGAACTAGCCTTGATCTACGCTTCTAAGCTTTTGGTATGTTACAGATAAAAATATGATTCCTTACTGCGTATACTTAGAGAATCTTTTATCATTAAGCGTGATCAGTGGGTCAACCGTCAAAGCATATTTATAGCAAGTACAGCGACGCAAATGGTTATACATAGAGAAGGCTGAAATTGTGTGAGTACTAATTCAAATAGGATATCGCCAGAGAGCGTAAATTCACTATTAGGCAAATTGAGGCTTCATGCATTGACTAAGGAAGAAGCCAAGGGATTTCTATCAATATTGGAAAATGAAGCGAAATTAGCAAGAGATGGAGACAGGAAAGAGTACGAGAAGATTGTGATTCAACTTATTAGAATAGTGAAGATGTTTTTGAATGGACGTATTGATCTTAATGACGTAAGCTTTGACGTCTTGAACGAATTAGATCAAAGTCATCCTAGATCATGAGACATAAAATCTTACGAGCCCATTTCCCAGTCATCACTTTGCAAGACTATATAAAGAAGGGTTACAATATCAGTTAGTTTGGTAAGACAAAAACAAGCTATTGGAATATTGGGTATGGTCTTTGCCGTAGCAGGTGGAATCGTTTGGTTCCTTCAAGCCAGAATTCCAGCTCTGATATTATGGGGGATTGCAATAATAATCATATTCAAATTGAAACGCAAGAACAGGACAAAATATTAACAATCTGATTAGATAAAGAGCTTTAATTATTTCGTGTTTTCATGGGATCACCCACACAATTCAGCATACTGGGCTGGACTTCAGCTTAAGTCAATGGTTTACTAACGATGAACCATTTCTACTGCTCGATGAAGTGATTGCTATGGTTTATTTTCAAATTCTATTGAGGAGTGGAGTTCCCAAGAATGTCATTTCTGTTGTCGATATGTAATGTTAGGTTTTGGAAATTTCATATTATATCTTTATACCCCAAGGATATCCAATCGCCTTAAGGCCGAAATCCTACTACTTTCCGCATCATCAATGTCCGCGAACCTGTAGACAATATGCTATCCGTTACAAAAACATAATAATCAAATTGCTAATAATATACAAGGACAGATTTAATATGTACAAATAAGGGTTCTACCGATAGGCTTGCAGAAGCTTCTCATACGTGCACCACAAGAGGTCGCATACAAGCTAGAAGAAAAGCTGAGACATCACTACGATGTTAAGATCTACGCACTCGATGACAATATTGTTAATGTAGTGTGTGAAATATTAGCGAAAGTACGAAGGAAATGGATAATAATATGTAGGTTTGCTCCATATGAAAATCTGGATGATATTCTGACAATGTTTAGAGTCAACTTCGAGCTTAAAGCAAAAAGATCATGAACAAATTTTCTCGTCGCCAAGGACAGTCAGTTTATTCTCTCTATTATGTGTGCTGAATGGAAAAATAGGTAATGAAGGCTTCTGATGTAGCATTTCTTGACCAAATCGGAGTGAAGCTTATCTATTCCATTTGCCAATGTTGGTCGGTGTTGAATCCTCCATCATCAATCATATTTATCCCCCCAATCATTTTCGATCGTATGTCCTGATTTTTTATAGGCAACCCTATTGGTAACGGCCATGATAATTACAAGCACTCCAATTTGAAGCAAAAATGTTCCTGGTACAGTTAATATAGTTAGAAAACCAGTTGTGATCACTTTAGTACAATCCTCTCCCCTTAGATTGTTTGATAGATTACCCAGACTACGTCCTTGGGTAGACTGAATGTCACACAATTGATCAACTATAAGAGGAACAAAAACAGGCACTACCAGAACAGTAATGACACCTATCATACAGACAATATATCCTGTTTTAAGAGCTGAAATCAATCACTTAACCTATTTCGACAATTTTCGGGTATATTAATCAAATAAGGACTTGTCGTCAAAAAAAAGTCGGTATGAACAGTTAGAATTGAAATTGTAGATCCTTTATCTTTATTCGTAGCCGTAACCTGTTGGAAAAACTGTTTCTTCGCTTAACATCAAATGCTTCTAAATTATGATTGGGTTTCAAAAGGCATAAATGGTCATTGCGCACCGTGAAAACGGTGAAGGACGTAGTTGAGAAAGCAGCTCTTGCGGAAATAGTTCTTTGTTCATTATTGATATCATCATTTATGTTTATACTCATATTATCCAATTTGCCGGCCACTCAGGGTCAAAGTATGCAATCTTTGACGTCAACCAATAAATCTAGTGTTTACTCATCGTACAAGAATCGCCATTATGGATTTGAACTGAGTTATCCGTCGAAGTGGCAGAAAACGGAATTTGATGAAGGTATAGAGAGAAATGGACGGAAAATAGTTGCGAATTTTCTTTCCTCACCTGAAGGCGGTTCTGATAAATTTCGAGCCTATATCATGATTGAGGTCTCAGATTTCCAGCCTAACGAGCTGCTTTCAGAATATGTTAAGCAGCATATAGGTGACTACGAGAAAATGTACCCAGGATTCAAACTTGTTGAATCCCTCTCCTCATTATCAAATATTCCTAGTAACAGAAGTATTAGCGGGCAAGATAATGTTTTCCCCAAGTCCAAGATCGTCTTTACATATGATGACCCCATAGCGGGAACAGTCAAAATTTTGGAACTATATTATCAAGATAAAGACCAATTGTACATTTGGTCGCTACATTCAGATGCAACAAACTACGGAACATACATTCCAGTTATGCAAAAAATGGTAGGCTCATTTCGTCCCGGCTAAAGTGTAAGTTTTGCACATTTGCATATGTAAATCATTTTTAGGTTAAAAAATTAAAATCTCGAGGAAAAAGAATTATCTATTGATCTATTAGGTACATTAGGTACACAAAAACGCTTTGAATTTGTTAGCTTTAATCCTGAGATCCCTATTTGAGTAACGGTCATATTTTTTCTTGAGCATATCTAGCAAATAATTTAAGGAATTTTAGTGAATAGATCCCGATTTGGTCCTTTCAGAATGGTCAAGCAAAATGGTCAAAAAATTAAGCATTTTGGGCTTCTGAGTGATTATTGGGTGAACATCAGATAGGACTAAGGATAGATGAATTTAGGCTTGAGGATATGTATGTATGGCACGAAATGATTCTATCTTTCTGTTCTAATATTAGGAGTCAATTCATCTATTTTGCTGGATAATAGTAAAAGTTGCATTCCTTTGTTTGTTGTCCTATAGGCCCTTTCCCCTTCCTGATATTCAATCAAGTCGTTCTCTTGCAAAATTGTCAAGTATTCTTTCAACTGTTGATATGAGAGAAATGCGCTATACATTATCTTGGTCTTCGTTACTGCTCCCCCATTTGCCGACTCCAATATCATTCTAATTATGTCTGATCTGCTTCTGTTTTTCATTTAGCACAAATTATAAGGTGACACATCTATTTATGTAATTCATCCACTAGGTTATAGAACTATGTTTGCTATCAGTAGATTGGTATTTTGACCAATTCACAATATTGTTCGCATCTAGGGGCCAATCTCCAATCTGAAAATCGCGTTGGGAGAAACAAAATTTCATCACATATTTGCCATCATTTGATACGACTTTTTGTAAATTTCCGGTAACTTATCCACGTTCAATATTCTAAAACAAATTTAATGTTCTCTGCCGGAGATTACATTGTTTATATCCCACTGCTGTCGGCCTTTTTGATTTCTATAATGACTCTGTCCCCGACCTTTAGTTGCATATCTTCATACTCTCTCATACTAAGCTTAATTGTAGGAGAGTCTCCGGATGACAATCCCCCTGCACCACCCCCACTAAACATGTTAGACATAGCCTTGGGTAAATTTTTCATCAAGTCTTCAGGAGATGTAAAGGCGCCTATGCCAATCCCGAACGGACTTTGAGGAAAGCCCTTTCCGACGCCTCCACTGGTTGGAGGTGACCTTGTAATGCCCGGATTAGTAAATGAGACATAAACGTAAGGACTCCCATCTTGAGAGGCCTCGATTTTTGAAACTATATACTCTTCTTTCATTGGTCATCTAATTCTTGTAAACAAGAAACTTATAATCCTTCAGAATTGAACTGTAATGGACGTGGGACAGTCCGGCAAAACCAAGTGTATCCCCTCTCTGAAGTTTGAAGTTATTGACCGGCTGCCAGGTTTCCTGCCGTTCGGTTCGGAGCTGCACCGATACCTGTTGAATTCGCAGCTTGAGTCGATTGTTGTTCATCTGCTTCGGCTCCTGTAGGAATCTCTATAAAAGGTGTAACTCCTTGTCCACCGTTACCCGCCCCTCCGGTGACCAAAGGTAATTTACCATCCCACTTGGTCGCTTTCAGCCAATCCAGATAAGTAGGATTATTCTTTAGTTGTTCGTCTATTATTGTTATTGCTTGTGCCTCACCCTCAGCTTGAAGGACATTGGACTGTTTAATCCCTTCTGCTCTAGCTATGTTAGCTTTTTGTTCCCCAATTGCCTGAGCTTCATTTTGTTGTGCCTCTATCTGTATTCTCCTCAATTCATTCTGAGCTTGTAACGCTCTCTGCTGTGCTTCCACTTTAGCCTCTACTGCCGAAGTAAACTGCTGAGAGAACGCAAACTCTGTTATGGATAAAGCATCTACAATGATATTGTATGGAGCAAGTCTTGCTCGTACCTGTTCCTCAATTTGATTTTTTACTGTTTCTCTATTTGTAATCAATTCTTCAGCATTGAATCTAGCAGTCACTTGTTTTACGGATTCTTGAATAGCTGGTACTATAACACGATTAGCGTAATCATATCCCAGCTGCCTATAAACGACCTGTGCTTTGTCGGGATTTATGTGATAATTTAGGGCTACTTGAGTGCTTACGTCCTGTAAGTCCTTTGAAGCAGACGTAGCACTTTCCACAATCTTTTGAGTCCTGACCTCCATTTGGATTACATTATCACGAAATGGTACCACAAAGTGTAAACCTTCGTCTAGCGCCATGCTCGTATCAACAGCTCCAAAGTGCAGCAATATGCCTCTATTGCCAGCATCCACTATTCTAACACTTGAAAAAGCTATTACTGAAATAATTATAATACCCACAATAACAGGGACGACAATTCTTATTATCGGTCTAGAAGAGCCTGATCCTTCAAGTGGCTCACCTTCTGGGGTTACTCTCCTTCTGCCGTAAGGGTTGCCTCCGCCACGCCGCTTAAAAGGATTTTCCATCAATAGTTTATTACATTAGCCATTTTTAAGTTTTCACGATATCAAGATGACACCTATTATGGTTTCAATGACCTAGATAAGGACTCGGACTTTAATATTACATACGTCTAAATCTTGGATAGATGGACGTGAACGCAGCATGACCAACGATGGAAGAGTATTACTAATACAAGGTTATTGGTGTAACACATTTATGATTTGACTGGCTAGGGCCAACATCTCAGTGATATAGATAAACAGGAAGAGAAACCAAACTGGTTTTATCCTCACAATCGGGATCAAAAGAACAACGAGGATATATCGTGGTGAACGACAAAACATAGAACACAAATATTTCTTGCTACTCGTTATGACGATAAGGTCATAGTAGTGGAGACACAGGCGAGGCTCATAGTCTTGAGGAATTTTTTCTGGGAAATTGATAGATATCTGTTAACACAGAATACGGGCTCAAACTGCATATTTCGGTACGGTTAATGGTGTCTTGGCGGTTAGCATTCTTTGGATAAGGACATTTGCGTTACCTCATATGGCTAACTCGATATTAGCCTATTTTTGGCTAACAAAAATCTAAGGCAGGTTCATTTAGCGTTGGTTTGTTCTTCGTTGTTCTTGGGAATAGTAAAACCAAAAGTAGCACCCACTTTATCTGAATTGTTTTCTGCCCAGATTTTACCATCATGGGCCTCCACAATACTTTTCGATAGGTAAAGCCCGAGTCCTGTTCCAGCATCAGAAGTCGTGGCGAATTTTGTAAAAAGCCTTGTTACGATCTCCGAACTTATACCTGCTCCAGTGTCTTTCACAGAAACGGTGACCAGACTATTTTTTTCGTCCTTCACATTTATCGATATGGTTCCTTCCTTAGTGAATTTGATAGCATTATTTAGCAGGTTTGCAATAACCTGGTACAATCTCGTTTTATCTGCCCAGACACAGATAGGATTCTTTGGTTGATTGAATACGATTCTTAACTTACCTGGGTTATTGATTTGATCCCTCAGGTCATCTATAACATTTGATATTTTTTGGCTGACATCAACTTCTTCTTTATGTAGTAAAAGGGTATGACTTTCGATCCTCGTTACATCCAGAATCTCCTCTGTAAGATGCTGTAGTCTTTTCGCATTTCTATTTATTGCTGTAATTAGGTCGAAGTAGTCTTTGATATTTCCTTTTTTATACAGAAGTACTTCTGATAGTCCAAGTATGGGCTGTACTGGGGTGCGTAGTTCGTGAGCTGCTACATTGATAAATTCCTTCTGCATTTTATCGTGTATTTTCAGCTTTTCATATAACTCCGTTTGTTTCCAGAAGGTTTCAAAGATAGAGACATACGATGAAACCGTTGATTTGCTATTCGAGTAAGTAGATAAGCCGGCTGCCTCGTATGAAATATCTTTTGTATCATCCTTGAGTTCGACTATAGTACATTCTTTTCTATCTGCTAATACTATTGTAACCCTGGGATGCAAACCCTTCTCCATGGATCTGACGTCTACCTGAGGACATTGAATTTTGACATCATCCAAGATTGAATGGAGTCTCTCCCCATTCTCATTTTCAGCTGGTACCAATAGCCTTACTATTGCACCTTGTTGTTCCGATGCGTTTCTTAGTAATCGTAATCCTCCCATTTGCACCTGGCGGCGCAATGCATTAGCAGATGAAACCAGTATTGATACCTCATTTCTTGCAGCGCTTATAATGCTATGAGCTTTTGCTATTCCTGCCCTTGGATTAAGAATAACCTCTATATCTGCAAAATCTACGCCTCCCTCAACATCTTCTATTATAGCATCAGCATCAATCCCATTAATCCATAATTCTTCAAAAATTGAGGCAAAATGTCTCATATAAAGGGGTTCATTACTTATCAAAAGACTCTGTATCCTTTTACCTCCTTCCATTTTCTCTATTGTTGCAGCCATTTCCTTGTCAGAGACACCAAAGCTCATTGGCGGCAAATTCCTTACATGCCTTACTTGCATCCCTGAATTCAAATATGCCTTTACTACCCCAAGGTTTTCCTCATTCACGGTTGTTACATATCTTATTCCCTTATGTTCTCGTCTTTTCTGCTTAGCCATTAAATTTTTCTTTATATCGAAAAAATAGTCATGGCTATATTGCATTCCTCCAGGGGTCAAGCAAGTTGTTAGTTCACTTGATTCTGCGGTTATTCGGGAAAGTTGCTTGACTATTTCATCAGGATTATTTTCAATTATTCTAGTTTCATAACTTATTTTTCCTTCTTCAATTTCTCTTATCTTCTTTTCAGCTGGAACTGCCAAGTTCCACAATGTATCAAAAATGTACTGTCCTTGTTCTACGACTTCTCTCACATTACTGTATATAACCTGGGTCAGTGGTTTTGCTTCCTGCAGCACAGTTGTAGCCATATATTCAGACTCATTTATTGCGATACCTCCTTTTACACCGTCTAAATGACGGAGCTCGTCAACTATTTTGATCAACTCCTTGCAATACTTCACATTATCCTTTGTTATTTCTGTAAAGGCCCTAATTTTTCCGCCTCTCCTTCTTATCTCAATATATCCATCTCGGTATTCCCTTACGTCAACCACTATAGAAGGGGCACGATGATCAAAAAATATGTCCATCCTTTGTTTTACATTGGACATAAAATAAATGCCTCTGCCCACAGCCTTTTCGACTCCATATAAAATCTCAGACTTGTTCAAATGGGAACTAGGCGGTAGCGGCGGAGTTGTTGTCACTAAATTTCTAGATACATTTGCCATTTATAAATAGATTCCAAATGAATTACAATTTTTGTTATCATGTAAGGTAAACTGAGCATAAATCAGTGGAGATAGGAATCAAGATGAAAGCTGGAAGAGCGTGTAATTAAAGTTGGAAGAACAGAGTAATTAATAGATTATACGGGGTAAAAGCTACGTAAACCTAGTTTAGTTGTATCACCTGTACTACGTCAATATTTCTTTTGTTGGTAATATCAAACGTAATGCAACCTCGATTGGTGATTAACCGGGGACTAGAAGTGAAAAGGTAACTGTAGTATGGTTCTCTTTCAATAGGAAGGGATCCGATTTTTTCTATTGCCTTACATTGAACTCCGTTCTTGAGAATGTCCTGGGCTAGCCTTGCATTGGGAGCGGTCGGTTCGTTTTCTCTTAGAATCATTTCGGGGGATAGCACGGAATCATCATGAATACCTGTACTATGCTCTTCATTTGTTGCTTGGTCCTCCACAGTATCAAGCTTTTCTTTATTACCTTTCTTCGCCCTCTTAAAGATATTAGAAAAGTCTTTTATCAAATGTACAATTTGGATTAACAGAGTTCATTGTATTTTAGCCTTTTGCTGCACAGATTGTATGCAATTTGATTTTCAGACATGATTTACTACTTCATTCTGACAATCTTAGTAGTAATATTTTCTGATCTCTTACTACCGCGAAAGCTACAGGTCTAAACCCTGAAATTTTTCTACATCATAATGTACTTCGTTGAATATGATTCCTTCCTTCCATAAACCCATTAACATATCCTGTTTCTAGGGTTAGGAGTGAATAGAGAATATTGGATATATGAGTCTGTATTATGGATCGTAGAACCGAATTATTCTCTTCCATATTTGTATCAGTAGTATATTCGATATCAGTATTGTTTTCACGAGCTATTTTTAGCTTGAATGTTTCGGAAATCTCGATTTGGCTCCCTTGTACCCTTGTGGAGAACTTCAACTCGTTATTTGCCTTATCAGTTTTTATTTTTCTTGTAACACCAATAAAGAACTCTGGAAAAAGCTCTTCTAGTCTTGTGTCCTTTAAGGCGCGATAGGCTATCTTAGACGGGACACGTAATGTAATATTTTTTGATATTGCAAACATCCACTTGCAACCCTATTGTATCAGCTAGTCATGAGTAATATTATGATAACTGTAATATGTATCTCTACCCAAAGACCTTGCAGAATTTAGCACATGTGATTTATAACCTGCTGATTGAAAATTTAATGTCGGCATGATAATTGCTTACAAAATTTTCCAAATTCTAGTGTACGATATTGAAGGTGATTCTATTCTTTTTTTTGGGAAGGGACTGATATGAGTAGTCCTTATCTAATAAATACACTTACCAACCGGACATCCAGATCGGCTAGAGGTTCAGTACAAGTTGCAAATATGATAATAGACGGATTGAGAACACCTGACTTCGTTAGTGCAGGCACAGTTCCCATAAAAGACTGATGAATAATACGATTCTATTTGTAGATTGCTTAGTCAAATTTGGTCCTGCTGAAATAGTGATAGCTTGTTTTCCAACATACCGCTTTTTCGATGACATTGACAAAGCAAGAAAAGGAGTTTGAAAATTTGAGTTTAGCAAAAAAAGAGGGCTTTAGCATCCTAATACTAATACTGTCGGCAATAACTGTAGCTTACATAGTATTCCCACTTGTTACTATACTAACTTTTGTCGAACCTGTGAAACTATTCGATTCAGTCACAAGGCCAGAGCTCTGGAATGCCTTCGTACTCAGTCTAGTCTCGGCTTCAATTTCAACCTCGCTACTTGCTCTATTCGGAATTCCACTGGCATATTTCCTAGCAAGATACAGGGGATTCCGTGGAAAGTTTGTGATCAGAGTTATAGTCATTCTTCCTCTTGTTCTTCCACCACTTGCCAGTGGTGTTCTCTTGTTGGGTTTGTATGGTCCAAATTCTGCATTAGTGCAATATTTTCCTGGGGTTGAATTTACCCAATCCATTCTTGGAGTTATTTTAGCTCAAATTTATGTTGCATCTCCATTTATGATTCTTGCAAGCCAGGCAGCATTTGAATCGGTCGACGAGTCATATGAAAAGATCTCAAGATCACTGGGTAAATCTAGACTAGAAACTTTTTTCAGAATCTCAATTCCACTAGCTAAGACTGGAATAATAATTGGTACTATCATGTCATGGGTTAGAGCTGCCGGGGAGTTAGGGGCGACTATGATGATGGCATACAACCCTCATACAATATCTATTCAGATCTTTGAAGATAACGCAATTGGAGGGTTGAGACAAGCTATGTCTGGGATCATATTAGTTGTATTGTTAGCTATCTTAGTGATAGCTGTATTTTACATTACAAGCAGTAAAGGTCCACGAATAATCACTTTTGGCAGATCAAAAAATAATTAATAGTTAGTATTCGGCAACCGCTATCCACTCTCCTTAAACAATGAGTATCATCTGAAAGTTGAAAAACCATCAGCCCAGATGATGGAGGGCTCTAGGCATAGGCAGTCTGTCACAAGAGCAATACCCATTACATATTGTAAATTTAATGCAGGTTTTTGGGAATTTTGCAGAATCCCATTTAAGATCGTCAGGTTTTCAGCCTATCTAGCTGTGCGTTCAACCTTAAGCTGGTTCAACCATTCTATACATTGATCAATACTCATTACTAATACTCCTATACTCTTTAGCTCGTGCAATCCAGCGTCGTAAACAGCGGACGTACCATCCCTAATCAAAACAGATCTAAAGTCTCGTTCACTTGCTTCATAAATAGTTGTTCGAGGACAGTTAGGAAAGTTACAACCACAAACTAAAACTGTATTAACTCCTAGATCATGTAGGTGTTTTTCCAACAAGGTATTATAGAACGCTCCCCACCTTGGCTTGTACATTATCCATTCCATAGGTCCTATTTGTTGAAGACTACCAGAAAGCAGCAAATCTGAATCTAGATTGATTGAGGAAGAGGGTTTGAGGTCGTCTAACAGCTCTGCCCCAATGCTCCCAGGCAAGACAATTTGCTTTCCAAGCTCTACCTCTTTTTTGCGACATAAATCAGCATTAGAGCCATCTGCACGATAGAGTCTTACCACATGAATAATTGGATGGCACAGTTTTCTGCATACCCGAATTAGCGGTTTAATGCGATGCGCTGCTTGAAGAGTACCAAGTATTTCAGTGGGGGATTCTCTTAAGGCAAAATCCTGTTGAACATCTATAATAATGAGTGCGGAATGCCTTCTATCAGGATTAGTATAATTATCATATTTCAAGATTTAGTTTTATGTGCTTGAATCTAATATGAAGTAATACTAAGCCGCTAATCCTTGAACCACAATCTGTGAAAGACACTAACACTAGTGATATACCCTTGGTTTGGTTTAAATAAGATGTGGTGGTCCATTGGATATCTATGGCAAACTATGAAGCGTTAAGAGAAAGTTTAAACAAGAACGGAGAAGTTATGATTCGATTGGATACAGGAGAATCAATCGAGCTACACATTCATAATGTAAAATTTGTTGATAGGACAAAGGAAATAATGGTAGATTCCGGCACTCAAATAACATGGATAGGTGCTGATAGGGTATCATATTATTGGATCCACAAGGAAGGCTTTGAAAAGGAGTAACATACTAGCCAAAGAATCAGGTTTTTACAGTTCTTTACTTGGCTGAGATGGAAAACCTTGCTGTCCTAGTAGTAGGTTATGATAATAACAAGATATCGAAAGAATCCTGCATAATTAGAAGCACTTTGAATAGATGGAATAGCAATAGGGCTGATTAGTTCTATTCCGTACACTGTGAAAGCAGGTATGAAAAGACTTAGTCTAACTAACTATCGACACTTTGGTTTCTGATGTACTTTTTGCTTTTTACCTTTCTCTGGTTTGATTAACAGATGTTATCATTTACTATGGTTCCTAAAAATGGGACCGTTTGCCATTAGATATTGCCTACATAGTTATATGATCTTGGTTCATTAAAGATACAAAACACCCCAGAACCTATTGTCGCTGCGGAAGTATCATTTGGAGATAAAGCGGAGTTCTCCTAGCAGTGACTGTCATTTCCTATCATATCCACGATGTAAGCACGTGAAGTCTCTGCAATAATAACAGAACCCACATTTCCTGCAGATAGGATCGGAAAGAGTTGGATTAAATTCAAAGTAGCAATTCATGCACTTCATTCACTATTAAATGTGTATAGAGTCAATTAATGAGTACTACTTTAACAATTTCTTTCACATGTTCTAACAAAATCTTCACTGATTCTACTCTTCCTTTAATGAAATTCTGAAAGCGCGTTCTGTCACCAAGTTATTTAGTGATCTCGACATCCGTGATGTGGCATTCAAGGAAGCTCTCTTTTAACAGATATTATTAATAAATCAGTAAATGAGTATTGAATGAAATTGTTTCATACCAAAGTCTTTTACTTTTCAGCAGATACAAAATCTAGTGCTAAAGTCAAACCTAAAACTATCATAGAATAGGTCGACAACAGTTTAATCAATATGCTACAATTAGCACAACGAGTAAAATATGGATAGAAAAGAAGCAACAACGATAGCCATGATTACAACAACATTACTGGCTACAATTCTGACAATGACATCTTCAACATCAGCATTTGCGTTAGGGCACTGGAATTTGGATGAGGATTTTGTTCCATCTACAGGAATGGCAAATTCTGATACTGAAAGCACCGACGATGAAGAGGCAGGCAGTGATGAAGACAGCGAAACCGCAAACACTGACGATGAAGAGCGTGAAAACTCTGGCGATACTGATAATCCAGATGGGAATGAAGACCCGTCACACGTGGCTTACGAAGACTTGCAAGCATGTCTTTCCGATAGTAGCGCCGAAGGATCTCCTTCAGAACAAGAAGTGCAAGACTGCATTGATTCAAGCTACGGCGGAAATGATGGCGCTGAAAATGATCCAACTGCTGAAAATGATCCCAGTGATGGTACAGACGAGGTTGAAGAAAGCGGAGATGGAGTTACCGAGGAAGTTTCCTCAGACGATTCGTTCGACGATGAGGAGAACTAAGACAACGAGAAAAAAGACAGACGCAGAGAATGCTAGGGCTTTAAGAATTTAGCCTAATCATCATTCTTCTTTCTTTTTTAGTAATAGCTTGGAATACGGCTACCATTCCGATGGATCTTGTTTAATTTTAAGTCATGGGATTCAGAATAGATTAACCTTCGATAGCCACAATGACCGTCTACCTCTTTTTCTAACTCCGTGGTAGGCCATCCTACTTACTCAGGAACCTGGATATATTTCATTGACTGATTGTGTTATTCACCTGCTTTCACATCTAAGAATGTGGCATTAGTGGACCCAATGTAGATCACAGTTATGATCCGTCATACTCTTCTATTATGCTGATTATTGAAACGACATTTGGACGACTGGATGATAAAAACTATACAAGAGAGGTAAGGCAGGAAAAATACATCTCCTACTTCTTGATCACTCTACTCTTATTTTGTCTTTATATTTTCCTGACCAAAAGTTTGAAAATGCATCTACCCAAAACTCAGTGACCTTCGATGTGTTTCTAATATATTCAGTGTACATCATACTCCAGGCATTCATATATTCGTACCATGATTTCATATAAGAAGTAAATAGTTCAGAAGGGTAGCTCAATGCACTTTCTTCTCTGTTTTCGCTCAATTCTTTTATTCACCTCTCATCTGCTAGATATTGTCCTTATTAAACTATTAAACTACCTGATTTCTGTATTGATTTTTTACTTGACGAGGGCACAGAGACCATTCCCTTACATTCGTATCAAGGTATTGATGGCATTCCTGTCCTATGATGTAGGGATTTGTCTACCTAATTGTAATTTTGGTGAAGGTATTAATAGGCAAATCGGCGATGCTGGAACATTCTGGATAGAATATCTTAGCTAATATTTCTATCCCGGTGACTGTTCTTGGTCCCGGCTTGCTAAAATATGAATTTGCATCAACTGCATAAACTTCATCTCTTTGTACTGCCTGCAATGACTTCCATTTATCACTCTTTTCTAATGCTTTGACTTCTTTGGATGTTCTCTCTAAGTCAAATCCACATGGCATCAGAATTATTTTATCTGGGTTATATTCCAAAATCTCATCAATGTACAGGCGTCGTGATGGTTGTCCAACAGTAGATAGACCATTAGTCCCTCCTGCGATTTCTACCATCTGCGGAATCCAATGACCAGCAGTAAATAAAGGATCAATCCATTCAATACAAACTATCCTTGGCCTAATATTATTTGCATTGTCTATATTGTTACTGTTTGCGCTTTTTCTTTTTATTATTTCTCCAATTGACCTTCTTACAGTATCGATTCGGTTTTGTAATGATACTACTAACTTACGACCTTCACTCACTCTCCCTATTTTTTCTGCGATGTCCATTATGCTTATCAGGATGTCATTTAGATCATGAGGATCAAGGACGAGTAATTCTGGTTCATATCCTAAAACGGAACTTGCACGATCTAGTTCTTTGGTAAAAGGCGCACATACTTCGCAGACACCTTGAGCTATGATAAGATCTGGTTTTGCATTTCTTAAATTTTGATCATTTATTACATATATGTTCCCTCCTGTTTTCATCAATCCTCCTATTTTATCATCAATTTCTCTGCTAGTTAGTCTGGTTGCATCAAATGAAGAGTTTATTACTTTTGGCTTTCTCTTAGCATCATCAGGATATTTACATTCATGTGTCACCCCTGTTACTTGGTCTCCTGCACCGATCGCGTATAACATTTCAGTGGAGCTTGGTAAAAATGACACAATTCGACTATTATATTGTCCTTTGCTTTGGTCTGCTGTTGACACACAATATTTAAGGTAAGAAGAATTTAAAAATATTCTGAGGACGTCAAATAGTACCCTTATTAGAACTCGTTAAAAGGAGTCCTCCTACAGAAAGCGGTTTACCATACGGTGTCAGTAAGGTTAGGATTGTACGGGTAAGAGATGGAATATCATTTGACATCATCTGTACTCATCTCCACAGTCTCCTATCATTTCAAACAAGTTATTTGACTTTACACATATGGCATCTATTGCATCACGGTCTGAGTTATCCAACTTGAAATTGAATACCTGCGAGTTACTAGCTATGTGATCAACTATTCCAAGTCTGACGCCAATTATAACACCTGCTACGGCAGCCTTGGCAAGGATATAACCTGCCGCTACATTTGCAATTGTCACGTCGTTCTTTTGAGCAATTCCTTTTAGAGTTGATAAAAGTTCTTGGAACAAACTCCAGCCTCCCCATGCATCAACCATCCTCGTGTATTTTCGCAAGCTAACTGTGTTTAATTCAGCATTAGATGGCTGAGGTCTCCCTAGGTATCGCTCAGACATCAACCCTCCACAGATGCTACCATAGCAAAGAAGACTGATATTATGTCGAAGGCAAAACGGTATCATCTTTACCTCTGGTCTGCGATCAATAATAGAATACTGGACTTGGTTTGAGACAATTTTTAGATCCGAATCTATCATGATTTGCAATCTTTCTGTATCAAAATTTGTAATACCGATATGCTTGATTTTTCCTTCATCCTTGAGCTCTGATAAATATTTGAGTGCGTCCATGTAATACGGATTATTATAGTCCCACCAGTGGAATTGTAGTAAATCCAGCATACCAACGTCCATCCTATGAAGTGACCTATCTATACTTTCATTAACGATAGGGCGTGTAATTCTACCTGGCTGTGGCACCCATTTAGTAAACGCCCGAATTCTTTCGAGTTCTTCTTGTCCCTTTGTTGCTGATAATCTTCGCCTGTATTGACCAATAAAGTCTTCTGCAGGCCCATAAATATCTGCCAAGTCCCATGTTGTAAAACCAGCTTCATGATATCTTATCATGTCTGTCATCGCTAACTCGTGATCGATGTATCCGTGTCCTCCTGCTACTTGCCACATACCATTGATTACTCTACCCGTTGACAAATCCGGAGCTAGTTTATAATGTTCGATCTGGTTCAATGGTTCAATCCTTGGTTAATCTAGAAAAAGCCAGCCTAATATTTATGATCTCAATCTACTTTCGTTAACAATGGATGGATCTTCTCATCACAATAATATCAGAGACGCAATATTACGATCGATCTTGGACCATTCAAATAAGTAGGTTTACAAATTATTCCAATTAAACAAGTACTAATTCAACATTCCTGCAATGGTCTTGATGTACGTACTTATACACTGCCCACCTATTTAGCACCAGTTCGGTTCCACCTATACCAATACTCGATAGCTCCTTCGATAGCTCATTTGAAAATGCATAGATCTCATTAATGGTAGCGATTTTATTTGGTAGAGAATATCAAGCATTCTGCTAGTCTATGTCACAAATAAAGACCATTGCAGAAATAATCATTTTTGTAATAATAGTCTGCAGCACATTATTGTCAATCTCGGCTTACCATCAGGAGGACAAAAAAGTCGCTAACGCATATATGGATAGAAAATATACTGAAAGTAGATCTCCTTCCTCCTCTGGACCCACCTTAACAGATCCCAATCTAAAGGCGGAGGTGGTCTTTAGTGGACTTACTTATTCTACTGATATTGCATTCTTGGGGAAAAATGATATTTTGGTTATAGAAAAAGACTCTGGGATCGTAAGAAGAATAATAAACAATACAATGTTACCAGAACCACTGCTGGATGTTAATGTCGCGACGTTTGGCCATAGAGGTATGCTAGGTATTGCAGTTAGTAATATAGCCCATCCTCCTTTGCCTTCTTTGTCTAGCCAATTTCTCAACAACCAGGCCAAAAATGATAGTAATAAAACATCAGTAACCGCTTCCAGCTCCCCTAGGTATGTTTTCTTGTATTATACTGCAATTGAAGGAAGAGATGGTGATGATATTGTCCAAGGAAGACAGCCTCTAGGAAACGTTGTTTACCGGTATGAACTTGCAGATAATAGGCTGATCAAGCCAAAATTATTGTTAACTCTCCCTGCGACACCCGGGGCCATAGGAAATGGTGGTAAAATTCTCGTTAGTCCCTATGATAACAATTTGTATATCACTATTGGCGGTGTAGGGATTGATGGCCATAAAACCAAGGCTCAGAATGTTAGGAATGGTGTGGAGCCGGATGGAACAAGCGGCATACTGGTTATTACCCAAGATGGACAACAAGTAACACAAAACGGTATTCTTGGAAGTCAAGACCCTTTAGTTAAATACTACGCCTATGGGATCTGGAATAGTTTTGGAATAGATTTTGATCCTTTAACAGGCAAGCTATGGGACACGGAGAATGGCGTTATATTCGGTGACGAAATTAATTTGGTTGAACCCGGCTTTAATAGCGGTTGGAATAAGATTGATGGCATTTGGTTAAGGGGATATGCAGTTGAAAATACGGAAGCACATGAAGCTCCAAATCAAACCGATGACCTCCTTGTTGATTTCAATGGAAAAGGCAAATACAGCCCACCCGAATTTACCTGGTTTGACGACGTTGGACCTACTGCAATCAGATTTTTTGATTCTGATAGGATGGGTAAGCTTTACGAGGACGATGTGTTTGTAGGCGACATTCTGAATGGTAATATTTATCATTTTAAATTGAATACACAACGAACTGAATTGCTTACAGAAGGTAAAGGCCCTCTATCGGATAAAGTTGTAAATAGTAACGAAGACACAAGTGATATAATATTTGGCAAGGGATTTGGAGGCATAACTGATATAGAGGTGGGCCCTCAAGACGGCTATCTATATGTACTTACTTTCAATGATACCCAAGGAACAATTATTAGAATAACTGCTAATAGTACCGCCACCACCTAAGTCAGGTACCTCGCAAAAATGATTCAAAAACATGACAACATCAATGTATTACGAATGAATAGCCTTGCTTAAGGGAAGCTGTGTAGAATTAACTCAGTGTCAGATATCATACCCTACGAGACGGATCAAGATCCACTAGTTGATTTGGTACGATCTACTCCACATATGGATTTAAATGCAAATCTCAGGTTCAGCTAGGCGCTAATTTTAGGCGATAAAGCATGGAATAAACTTCTATGACAACCAACTATTATCTAACTGCCCTTGTTTGTTTCAAAAACCTGAATATTTTGATCTCATTCTTTCTGTATATCAATATATGCAAAGTATTAGAGGGCAAATTCTAATTTGCGGCCTGACTATAGCGCTCGTTCTATTTTCCTTGTTTAATGTTCATAGAATATCCCCATCAACATCCTATGATCTAGATCAAATCGAATTAACTAATAATTATTTTAACCAGTTTTTTTCAGTATTCCTTCTTGGCCTACTATTGCTATGTTATATAAAGAGAAGAAAGAGAACAAGACTCGTTCTAAGCCTTTTCCTCGGTCTCGTAAGCTATTTCTGTTGGTTTTCGGCAGGTGGGTTGTGGACCAATTATAATATAGGTATTCACGAGCAGAGATTTATCGCACTAATTATTTTGGGTTTTGGTTTCTGGATATTGATTTCAAAATCTATTAAGGAGAAGCGAAGGCCCTTTTCAGCTATTGTTCGAAGAGAAGTTATTCAAAAGCAAAAGGGGAAGTGCGCTGCCTGCAAACGAAAACTTGCCGCTTATGGACTAGATTTGGATCATAAAAATGGTGATAGGTCTAACAATAAACCTTCCAATTGTCAGGTGCTTTGCGTTCCATGCCATAGACGAAAACATGCAAAATAGTAGTCCTACTTTAACCGCAGTATAAGATTGTTCAATTAAATTTCGATTTGAAATAGAAGACGGGAATCAATAATATATTATCTGAGATCATTTTTTAATGCCGGTTTCCGACGGACTGTCGTAATTGACAATATATCATCAAATACATTTCATTCTAGTATACAACTTTTAAGGGCGGGAACTAATTTTCATATGGGTCTGGACGCAGAGACATGATTGAAATTGTTGGAAATATGCAATTAACCGATAAGAAAAAAAGTATCAGACTTGTAAAAGGGGACATAACCGAAAGAGCGGTTGATGCTATTGTTAATGCGGCTAATTCATATCTAAAACATGGGGGAGGAGTGGCGGGAGCCATCGTGAGAAAAGGTGGAGGAATAATTCAGAAGGAGAGCGATAAAATAGGTTTTGTTCCTGTTGGCTCCTCTGTAATTACGGGAGCTGGAAAATTACCGTGTAAGGCGGTCATTCATGCTGTGGGCCCAAAAATGGGAGAAGGGGATGAAGACGTTAAACTAAGAAGTTCGCTCCGTAGCAGCTTGGTACTTGCTTCAGAGAGTAAGTTTAGATCTATTTCAATACCTGCTATTAGTTCTGGGATTTTTGGATTCCCCAAAGATAGGTGTGCAAAGATACTAGTGGGGGAAGCTAAAAAATACCTTCTGAATAATGCTACTTCTCTTGAAATAATAGAATTCTGTGTTATTGATGATGAAACGATAGCCTATTTCAAGAAAGAGTTCGCAGATATGAATAACTGATACAATCAAAACCAAAACTACAGCGGCTAAATAAAAATTGTAACTGGAATGATATTGGGAATATTTATGGAATCATATGAACTAATAAGTATAACAAGAAACACCGGCCTGAGCATGTAGTGAAGGTAACGGGGGTGTTAGTCATATTAAGAAATAGAAACTCATTACATGGAACGTTAGACTAAAGCAAATATTTACTGTTATAGAAAAAATCCGGCTTAAATATTTACTTTTTCTTGAAGAAATACTTTGACTCGTGAATATTGGGTGAGTCTTCTTGGTCTTTTTTAGAGCTGGTCCCAGAGAATTCATATCTCTATATTAAAATACAAGAATATCAAGACCTTTGTTGCTTGCATCCTGTACTATTGGCTAGGGCACTACCTGCTATAATACCACAAGAAATTACCTTGGAGGAATTCCAGGCTAAATCTGGGATTGGTAGTAGAACTACAGCAAAAGATGTTTTAAATTATATGATTAATCATGGAATAGGGACTCCTACCTTTCGAAGTCGCTATATATTTACAAAAGCAGACAGAATGAGACTATCACTGCTTGCATTGCAAAAGGGATGCGATATTGAAAACATTTCCAGATCTATAGGTTGGAAAGATTTTGAAGCACTGACCTCAGAAATTCTAGTATTAAATGGTTATTCGACTGAAACCAATGTCTATTTTTCTAAACCACGTCGAGTACAAATAGATGTAATTGGAGCTAACAATAATTTAGCTATTGTAGCTGACTGCAAGCATTGGAAGAGATACAGCCTATCATCAATATCGTCTTATGCCAAACAGCAAATTCGGAGAGCTAAGATCCTATGTAGTACAAGAAAAAGAATTCGATACAACATCTCTCATGCAATCCCGATTATATTGACCCTGTACTCCATAGATGTCAAACTAATTGATGGCGTTCCCATAGTCCCAATTAGTAAATTCAAATCCTTTATCGAAGATGTATCTCTTTATCTTTCAGATATTCGGGTCGTATCTACCAAAAGCAGTCGAAGACAAAAATTGGAATATTTGCGATCATAATTGAATTTACAATTATAATATCTAAAAGGCGTTCACATTTTGTAGCATTTTATTATAAACTTCATTGGTTTGTTCTGGATGCTAGTGTTGACAATCATGATTCAATTTCATATTATAAGAAGAACAGAGTGAATAGTTATTATTATTGTCGCTTATTTTCCTAACTAAAGTGAGTTATCCATATTTTATGGTATTTGGTTTGGCGTTTAGTATTTTCTTCGCATGGCTCTATTTTTTCTACTATATGATGAAGTCCTTAAAGCAATCCCCAAGATTAGAATCCTATGATCGAGAGGATGGATTGCGAAACAAAAATTCGTATGATGATGACCTTATGCCCAAGGTTAGTATTATAGTTCCTGTACGCAATGAAGAAAAGTATATTTCGAAGTGTCTGGACAGTCTTCTAAATCAGAACTACCCAAATTTTGAAATCATTGTTATTAATGATTCCTCTAGCGATGGAACATGGGACATAATTCAGAGGTATACAGAAAACTATGAACAGTCGATGGAAGCTATAAATGCCAGTCCAAGCCCTGATGGGTGGATAGGGAAGAGTTGGGCATGCTATCAAGGATACCTGAAAGCAACAGGTGATATCTTCATGTTTACCGACGCCGATACAATTCATTCTCAAAATGCACTATCGTTAGCAGTAGGACACTTGATCAATCAGAAGCTAGATGCACTTACAGCAATACCGAGGTTAGTTTGCGAAGACTTTTGGACTAAGATAACATTACCGGTTGTATGGAGCATTTCTTATGTCAGATATTCGCCTTTACGTGCAAATAACCCAAATACAACTACTGGTTATTTCTTTGGGAGTTTTTATGTAATATCAAGAAGAGTCTATGAAGCAGTCGGAACTCATGAAGCAGTAAAAGGTGAAATTGTTGAAGATGGTGCTTTAGGTGGTATTGTAAAAAAAGAAAAGTTCAGATTGAAAGTGGTTCGAGGAGAACACCATATTCTCGCGATATGGGCGCGAGATCTAAGTTCATTATGGCAAGGCCTCCGCCGGCTTATGATTCCACTATATTATCAGGACAAAATTCACGCTTGCATAGTTACGATTTCAGTATTTTTCCTCTTGTTAACGCCGTATTTCTTGCTTCCATTTTCCATTTCATATCTGGCGCAGCTCATCATGATTGGGAATCACACTAATATCAACAACTTTGGGATATGGGATGCTGTTTTAATCGGTTTCAGTTTGATGTCGATTGGGCTAGTAATTTTAAGCTCTGCTATACAATCTAAGCATGTTCTTTACAATAGTCCGATGTATTCACTAGGTGCACCAATCGCAAGCTTCATTATTTCTCTTGGGTTTATATCATCTATTATTGACGCAAAGAGTGGAGTAGTTAAATGGAAAGGGAGAAAATATGCAATTGGCAATACGACCCAGCACCCTCTCCATTAAACACTATTCAGCGTAGTGATTATCAAAGATTATTCATTAAAAGGCGATTAGAAAGTATGGATACAATATTGATATCAAGTACATAGAAAACAGGACTAATAATATAGGTTGGCTAATGCCTTCTCCATATCACCTCTTGGGACTTTAAAAAAAACAAAGGCTTCTGACAGATGACTGTCGTCATAATTCTCAATGGTGCCTTTATTGGTTCTCAAATTAGTAACAAATTCGGATGTTTTTTTAAGTAAAATTGTTGCAAAAGAATTCCATTTCTGCAGTTCATCTTCGGCATCAGAGGACTTTATTCCCATAACTAGAATTGCAAATGCGGCAATTATGGCAATTCTGAATTTCTGTAATTGGAATTTAAGGGGGTCAGAGTCTGGAATAGAAGGTATTTCCAAGCAGATCTTGTATTGATAGTCATCCAAGTTTTTTGCGGTGCTCATCGTATTGCCGAGCGATAAAAGGTTGCGCCTACTCAGTTCTGCATCAATGGTTATTCCTTCAAATATTCCTTCAAAATTATCGATAGAAAAATTTTGTGTTGTGATACCGTCGCTAGAGATTATTCGACGACACTTTGAGCTATAATGGAATAACCTTTGAATAATAAGGTCTAAGAGAGAATTTGTCATGGTTATTAACGACTACAACATTATTAGAGGTAATAAGAGTTAACTACAACCAAAATTATATGATGTTATTTGAGTATGACGGTATTGTTATATGTCTTAACCGATCTAATGACTGTACTGCATTGGATTCAAAATCCCATCTAACTACTATGATGTGCATTGTTTGCCAAAATTGTTTCTTTTCTGCCAATTATGAGACTAGTTGTAGCACAGATGAGAAGTAGATAGCATTTGTGCATCGAGAAAAAAGGCTAGTAGTATATGCTGTTATCATGCAAAGTCAAATGCAATCTTAAGGTTAGCGAGTATCAACTTATTCTTTGTATTAGTGGGCCTGTGTGGATTAAGTGTGCCAATATGCCAGTACCGTATTGTGATCTGCGTTCAAGCTATCTTTGAAGAAATTTAATTTGTTCAAGATATACCTATGCTATTTGGTTTCATCATGTACTAAAGCTCAACTCATGCCTGTTTGATCTTCATATTCAGAATAATTCTCAATTTACTGGATTGAAAACAAACGCCATATAGTAAGAACAGATTAACAAACAATTCCCTTAGATTGAATAGTAAATAACCCCACGAACCTGTCTCAGACCTAAACTGGCTAACTAATATTAGCAATTTGAAGAGAACTAAAAACTATGTATTATTTTAAAAATTAATAGGATAGAAACTATCTATTCTAAGATCATAATATTGAAAACATCTGCCACTGCAACTATTAATCTTCCATTGCACGGTGGACACGCTCCTGCCTACTTAGTTAAGAGAATGATTAAACTATCATACGCGATATCAAAAGTGATAATAGATGAGTATGGAGGACATGATTTCATAAGAAGGTTAGCTGATCCTCTGTGGTTTCAAGCTTTTGGCTGTGTCCTTGGTTTTGATTGGCATTCATCCGGAGTTACAACAGTGGTTAGCGGTGTTCTCAAACAGTCACTAAAGGAAGACGTTCACGCCATTTCAGTTGCAGGTGGAAAAGGAAAAAAGGCAACTGAAGCAAAAAATGATATTCCAAAACTTGCTGAAAGACATTATAATTTATCCTCTGACAAAATTGACAGTCTTGTGTATGCAAGCAGACTCGCCGGAAAAGTTGACAATGCTGCAGTACAAGATGGCTACTCATTATATCACCATGTCGTATTTTTTGATGAGCATGGAAACTGGACCATTGTACAGCAGGGGATGAATTGTGAGAAAAAGCTAGCAAGAAGATATCATTGGATATCAGATAATTTAACGACCTTTGTGTGTGATCCACATGCGGGAATTATAAGTGCGAACAAGGTCCCAAATACCCTTAACATGGCTTCAATCGATTCTGCAGAAAATCAAAAAATCAGTGTAGAATTGACAAGAGACTACGTTAATAATCTGAAATCATCTGTTCGTAGAGTAACGAATGCAATATCTTGCTGTGGAGAAAAAAACACATTAGATAATTGGATGCAAACTGATAGTACCATTTGTAATTGTCATGGATCTGAAAACTTATCGCATAGAAGTAATGTAGTAAGCTATGAGATGCCCAGGCGGTTAGATTGGAATGTATTCAGAAAAATTTATGATATTCAGCCCAAAAATTATGAACAATTAATTTCTGTTCCAGGAGTAGGACCTGCAGCGGTAAGAGCTCTATCTTTAATCGGTGAAATAATCTTTGGGACTAAAGCCTCGTGGCAAGATCCTGTCAAATTCAATTTTGCTCATGGTGGAAAGGATGGTGTTCCATATCCTATCGCTCGCAAAACCTATGACAAGACTATAAGTTACCTTTCTTCCGCTATTGAAGGGGCTGAGATAGACAGAGAAGAAAGGATTCAAGCGCTAAAGAAGTTGGCAGAATATTCCTCCAGAGTTTTTAGTCAGGATAAATTATGTTGACTTTATTTTTTCATATAATGGAGAGTGTCTGCACACATTGGATAGTCTCCTCAATTCCAATGTGTTTGCATACCTCTTGACATTGCTATATATCGAAATAATTTGAACCTCCTAAAAAATTAGCCAAGGCTGATCTTCATTATTATAGTTATAAATAATATGCCTCAGTACATACGATAATGGAAAGTTCAGTGCTCCGATTCATAATAACATTTTTAGCAGTTGGTTTCTTGCTCCTGCCAGCTGTCTCCATGAATCAAGTATTATCTGCCCAAGATACCTCTCCTTCTACTACGAATACTACAGCACTGTCCGGTGATCCTAGTATTCAGAATGGACTAAAATTACAGAATAAATCCGTTGAATACGCAAAAGGCTCCTTAGGCTACATCGTCTATCCTAGCTCAACTGATATAAATGCAACTTCTATTACAGGACAACAACAGAAACTTCCTGCAGTGGTTATGATTCATGAATGGTGGGGCTTGAATGATAATATCAAAGAAATGGCTGATGAACTTGCAGGTGAAGGTTACGTTGTACTTGGAGCTGATCTCTACAATGGAGAAGTGGCAACCGATCCTAATCGTGCAAGAGAATTATCTTCATCCGTGAGAGAAAATCCCCAACAGGCAATTACGAATTTACAGTCTGCAGTTCAATACCTTGCTTCGCTCCCAAATGTTAACGGTTCAAGAATAGCAGCCTTAGGCTGGTGCTTTGGAGGAGGTCAATCACTACAACTCGCCCTAAATAGTGAACAACATCCATTGGCTGCTACGGTGATATACTATGGCAATTTGGTAAATGATACAAGTGAACTTTCCAAGATAAAATGGCCTGTTTTAGGTATCTTTGGTGATCAAGACAATTCCATCCCAGTTGATTCAGTGAGAGCGTTTGGACGTGGTCTTAACGAAACTGGTGTCACAAATGAGATTTACATATATCCTGGAGTAGGACACGCATTTGCAAATCCATCAGGTGACAATTACGCACCACAAGAAACTGCCGATGCCTGGCAAAAGACATTGACATTTCTGGATAAATATGTTTAAAACTTGTAATAAAATATTCTGAGAAAAAATGGAAATCTTGTGAATCATAACACATCCAAGAAACCGTTTATATTCAAAGTGGTGCTAGCATTTAGAGGACTGTTTCGAGCAGTTGCATGACCTTCTTAGATTTCTCATCATAGCTTTCTTTATGATAGGTGTGTTTTACCCTCTTTTTTTAATCGTAACTGCCTATACTAGCTATCCGACCTGCGTATACGCACAGGACGAAGATCTGCTCAAATCCAACAATTCATCATTCTGGACAACCGGAGCACCCCTGCCCACCCCAAGATCAGAAATTGCTGGGGCCGCCTTGAATGGAAAGATCTATATTATTGGTGGTTTCGATGAAACCGGCCGGAGCACTACCAAAGTAGAAGTGTATGATCCTATTGGGAACAATTGGACCACCGCCGCGCCTCTGCCAGAGCCTTTAGATCATACTGCAGCTGCGATTTATAGCGGCAAATTGTACGTTGTTGGAGGAGGCTACCTAAACAGAGATAGCTTGTCTGATAAGTTATTCATTTATGATCCTAAAAATGATACTTGGACAGAAGGAGCAAATTTGCCAGCTGCTCGGGGAGCCCTGACTGCTAAATTCATTAATGGAACTCTATACGCAGTAGGAGGGGTTGATATATCGGGAGCAACCAGTAGTAATCTTGCCTACAATCCTAAGACCAATTCTTGGACTGAAAAAGCACCGATGTCGACGGCTAGAGAACACTTGACTTCTGAAGTACTTTATGAGAAATTGTATGTTATTGGAGGTAGAACTGCAGGAATGTCGGCAAATGTGGACGCTGCAGAGGTCTATGATCCAATAAATGATAGATGGACTGAGCTGCCACCCATGCCTTCTAAAAGAGGTGGGTTAACCTCAGCGGCTACTAATGAAACCATTTATGTATTTGGTGGCGAGGAACCAAGTGGAACTTTTGATAATAACGAAAAATATGAATCAGCTACCAATAAGTGGACGATTGTACAGTCGATGCCAACAGCTCGACACGGATTAGCTGCAGCCTCAATCGACGACAGGATTTATGTCATCGGAGGAGGACCAGAGCCTGGAGGATCACAGACTGGATCGAATGAGATATTTCATTTAGATAGATAAAGACGTTGGGCCTGAAGGTATGATAAACAGTCAAGTTGGCCTCTTTGAGTCTAACCTCGCCGTATCTTATGTTGAGTTTCTTCGGAATCAGCTGAGGAAATACGAGAGTAAGATTGTATATAAGAATAAGCACGATTTCTTTATGTCATCTAATTGCTGCATCCATAAATAACTCCAATGCTTTGGAATCAAATGGGTCCTGAAATGCAAGAAAGAATTGATCAATCCCCGAATCAATATACTCTCCGATTCTTTCGCCTATTTTACCAGGTGTCCCCACAAGGCCGTGCTTGGCTATCTGATGAGCAGCTTCAGGACCTCTTTCCATTGAAAATATTTTTTTCTTATATTCCAAGTTTGAGTCACTGTCTGCTATTATTACGTCTAATTCAATAGATTTCTTGATGGATTTGTTGTATACAGCACTACTGCTGTCCTTAGATTGTTCATACCTAATGATATCCTCAAACTTCTTGTTCAGAGAGGCAAATTGATCGGGAGTAATATAGGAGGTCTCCCAGGTATTTGCATATCTGGCCGCTATTCGCATGGTTCTCCTCTTCTTTGCAGCAATTGTTATTGGAATACCCTTATGTGGCGGTTTTATAGACGCTCCGTTTAACTTGTAGTATTTTCCTGCATAGTTAATGGAAGTCTCACTGCTGTTTTCCCGATCGCACTTCCACAATCTACTGAGTAAATGGATTCCTTCTTCAAGCATTGTGACTCTCTCGGTGTTGTTTGGATAATCAATCCCGTATGGATGCCACCATTGTAAAGACCACTGGGGTGTGGCGCCTGCACCTGTTCTAAATTCTAATCTTCCACCAGATAGGTCTTGTAATGTTACGGCCTGTTTTGCTAAGAGAGCGAGACTTCTATACTGAGGAAATAAATATGTAATAACTGGACCAAGCTTAATCTTGTACGTTAAAGCTGACAGGGTAGATAGTAAAGTCCAACAGTCCAGATCAATATCTGCTAACGACTCGCCATAAAAGAAACCATCGTATCCTAACTCTTCGGCAGCTATGCATGTATCTTTAATCCTATTAAGGTCTGTTCCCCATACCTCCAGACAATATTTAGGTTTAGTTTCATTCCGTGATTTCAATATCTTAACTGCTTTATGGTAGTAATAGAAAATGCTTTTGTATCTATCTAAGTTGACATTAATAGCGCCTTTTGCTATCTATGTGTGGCAATAAAAAAAGCCCTTAGAATAAATCTTATGGTAATTTAAAAAATGGACGAAATTTAGTGTTAGACATCTTACTGTGTTTCTCTCATTGGCTAATGTGCAATTGACTTTATGACCGATGTCTGAATCTACATCTCTGTCGTTTCCGTTCCTTGGAAATTGCTATACAATATTCTCAGCACAGGGTTTGCTCATTGTTCTTGTACTAAAATGTGGAAGTACCGTTAATCCGGCTGCAGAGTTTCGCTACTCTTCGTTTATGATAAATCATAACCTGTTTGTTATCCTAACAAACTGCGCTGACTGTTATTTATCTAAAACACTACATTTACTATTTTCAAATGTCCAAGAAAATGGCAAAAGTAGTGGCTACTATAGTACCAGATACTACAGCATACGAAAAGCAACCTAGAACCTATACGAACTCTGATCTGCGCTATGTTATTTGGGAGGTCAAGGTTTAACTTGGCTAGGACGGCAGTTATGCCTGATGTGGTAGGGAGGAGGATTAAGCTAATACGTACCACTAACCCCAATACATATCTAAAGCCTGGTGATAGAGGTACGGTTGTGGATGTAACTGAGCTACCGTATGAAGATACGTCTTTCAGTGTTTTAGTTCAGTGGGATAATGGTCCTAGACTGGCGATACTTGATGGATACGACGATTATAGGATGGTTTACGACGAGTAGGATGACGAATTAACACCCGCTGCAAATCATGTTTCTTACTAAAAGGAAATTATTGCTAGTAGATGACGAGAAAGATCTGACCTCGTTATTGTATACCATTTTACAAAAAAGTGGGTATGAGGTAGTCTTCTTTAATGATCCCCTCTTGGCACTCGAGCGCTTTAAACCTCGTTACTATGATTTAATGATTCTAGATATTAGAATGCCAAATATGAATGGATTTGAATTATATCGACAGATAAGAAGGATGGACAACAGAGTAAAGGTTTGTTTTCTGACAGCTATTAACGAGTTTAAAGAATACGAACAATATAGAAAAGAGGTTTATCCTAAGCTAGGCGAGAGACATTTCATTACAAAACCAGTTTCAAATCATGAGCTAATAGGAAGGATAAATGGAATGCTCACACCAAACGGTATGTTCAAGGCCTAACCTTACTACAGTATTTATTGAGTGCAGCAATTGCATACCGTGAGAGAATGGATGAAAGATGGCTAATATGCATATTTTTGTCGGTACTAATATTACTGGAGAGTATTTGGTGATATACATGCTTATTAGAAAGTGGAATACTCAAACCTGATTCTTAGTCCGGTGAATCTGACCAAATGAACGAGAATAGTTGCAGGTGGACTCAAGGCGCAACCAGCTCAGTAGAGTCCACTCTGCAGACTCCAGACTCGGGGGATCTTTTGTCGAGTCAAGTCAAGTAGGTATCTGGAATTAGCTCAACTGCTGCCAGCGATATAAGCGATAGTGATGTATATCAGTAGGGAGAGGGGAGGTTAGGAGTACCGTTAAACTTTAGCCTTATTATCTGGAATGGTGTCCAACCATTAAGACCCCGTACCAACGTAGGGTCCTGCACGATTGGTGGAGTTGCAATCCCGGATGTCCGGTAACCAAAACCTACTGTTTTTGTGTCCATGCACCCTTGTTAAAAATTGCTTTTTTAATATGGGGTAATCTATCGTGTTCAGTGAGAAATGGAAGAAGCATACAAGTAGAAGAGAACAGCTGGTGGGCGGATGACTGGTATCTGACTTGAATTACAGGGTTGGCACTAATAGTAGCTCGCGATTGCTTAGTCCTATTGATCTATCGTAATTGATGCCCCTTCTTTTTAGAACATGGTTGTGACTATTGATGTCAATTTGCATAACAATACTGTTGTCAATAGCATTTGTAATTTTAATACGCTTGTCAAATACTGTGATAAGCGGCTTCGTATATTGTCTATTGGAGTGAGTAAACGATACTATCACAAACCAATCTTTTGTTAGTTTCCCTAGTGAACTTGATATTTCCTTTATGAGATTTTTTGCATCTGTTCTGTCAATATGTGGATCAGATGAAAACAGATGAAGTAAACCATAAACTACTATTACGATTACCTTATTGCCTGTTGAAAATTTTTCAACAATTTTTGGGAGGTCATGAGTGATTAGATAGGCTAGTTGATAGATTGTAAATACCCTGCTTACGACTACATTTCGTAGTACTTTGTCAATTTCTAACCCATATTGTCTACAGAAGTCCACATATTGGTATACATCTGTACAATTGCCTGCGTCAATAACAATAATCTTTGAATAATCTTGCCCTATACCTCCATACTTTCTAGGCAGTAAAGTATGTACGCACAGTCTATCAATCAAAAGTTGGGTATACCTTTGATCACCAATAATACAGACACTGCCATGAGTATCTAGATTTAGAAGTGAATCAATTCTTTTTATGTCAAAACCTAGTTTGGTACTTAATCGTTGATATGCTGTTTGAAATTCTATAGATAGATTATGAGAAGCAGATTGAGCGCTAACTCCCACCCCATCTGGTTCAACCCTTCTATTCTGTAAAGTATCGATAAGTAAAGCTCCACACGATGGACATTCCTCTTTTATTTGATGATTTTGCACTTGTAATGTTGTCTTCTCTTTCAGTATGTTACCACACCGAGAACAAAAATACTCTAAAAGAAGACCAAACCTCAACTGGGGAACTATTAACGTACCGTACATTACCTAATAAAGATTGTAATTATTCTGAAGCTACAAAGGATATTCAAAACCCAAAACTAAAAACGATGAACTGTATTAGAGAAAATTACTGCAATGTAATAGCCCGAACAGCTTGGAGTATCGTTGCAACCATTCCCATATAGCACCATCCCATCCTCGTTCCCTCTTCATTATGTTGCCCTTACTCCATTTCCAAAATACATCGCTCACACACAGGTTCGCCGTTTTTTGCATACTTGTGTGGAATCGCGTTGTCAGAGAGTTCAAACGTCCTATCACAATAAGCACACCTGAAACTCTTCATACCTTATAAAGAAGTTGCGTTTACTTTAACATTATTATACATAGTAATTATACTTACATAACTAAAAGCTACAAGTTTTGCGAATGTCACCATGAAATTTTATTTAATTCCTTTCGATTTCAATATCAAGGATGAAAATAAAGAGATTCGTTATCAGTATTATAGGAGGAATTGCAGTCGTGTTATTACTAATTGTAGGAACAGGAGCGACTACTATTCTTAATACCACACATGCTCAGTCAGCAACATTAGGAGGACCATATCTTGTAGAAAAGGGGAAGATTACAGGTCAGAAAGAACTTGGTCCCAACAGAACACAATTCACTTATACCGCCAATGGAACTATGAATGGTAACATGGAAGTAACAGATACGGGAGAGTTTGAAAGTATTTCTAAAGGTGAACCAGCGCCAGGACTAATAACGACCAAGAATGGAGTAATAACGACCACGGGTGGCAGTGAAACGGCAAACTATACTGGGTTAGACGTAGGAAATTATACTGACTATCAAGGGGCATCAGCATATAGCACAAATTCTACTGGGAAACTATCTTTTCTGAATAATAATCTAGGCATATATAAGGGTGAAACAGAAGAGGGCGGAAATTTTGTACTCAGAGAATGGCATTGGAAGTAGCAGTATGATAATTCTCTTGGAATATAACTGACTTTGGTGCAAAGTGTGAGAAATGTGAGACGATACGATAACCTTAGAAAAGGGAGAACTTAAGAAGCAGGTTTAGTAGTTTGTATATTGACTCCACCTATAACTATAATAGAGGTGGTGCAGTAAGTCTGTTGAGGTTAATAATGTATATCGTAATAACGGTGGGTAAGTTGTTAGCCCACGGCAGTAAATGCCAATAAGTTATCTGGCGTATGTCTTGCTGAATACGTTCTAAAGAAACTGACTGAGGATGGCGATACAGTACAAGCGTTGAGTCATGACTTTGATGGTAATGAGGACTTTATTTTAAGTGTAATTTCATTTCTTAATGATGTAGGATGGCTAAAGGAAGCACAGGATGGTAGTTATATGATAACTGACAAGGGGACTAAAAGGGTTTAGCTATCTATGGCACAAGATGAACATCATGAGAGACATAGCTGGTGGTTAAACGAGCTAGAAACTCTAGGAGTCAATACGAGAGAAGAGATCTACTTAAAAGATCCCAAAATGACTAGCGAGTTGACAATGGATCTCAAACAGATGTTTTACGAGGAATATAAGAAAGCATTTAGCGAAGGTTAGTGTCTAAGGAGAATTCATTCTATAACTGACAAACACTTAATCTCAAATGTTAACGTCATTGATAAGGTACAATCTGGATATTACCTCAATGGTCGTATATTCGTGCAAGAAATGCTGTGAACTAAATTACCTTACTCCCCACGTATTTTGGAATATAACTGACTTTGGTGCAAATTGTAAGAAATGTGTGACGATAATTCGATAACCTTGGAAAAGGGAGAACTTAAAAAACAGTTGTAGATATCACAATGTTTTGCACCAACTGATTATTTGGATTAATAGTAATTATAATAACACTACCTACTTACTTTAACATTAGAATGTAATATAGGAACACTGACAACACATAGTATTACAAAGTAAACAAAGGACTTAATAGTTATTCTTGCGAATAGATTATGGTGATTTAGCTAATTAATGAGTTCTCCATTTAATGATAATAAACAATATCTTTTCCACCGACTAAAATGGATGGGCGTATACATCGTGATTGGTATTGCTATGGCATTAGTTCTACCTTTTCCTATTTCGCTAATTGGTGCACTTGGTGCTTTCTTATTCCTAAATTTTATTAGAACAAGAAGAATGTTAAGGAGGGCTGGTGTTAGGAATATGAAAGAATTCTTCAGATCCTTGTCACCAGCTGCTTCTTCACCCTATGGCGGATATAGTCCAATAAAATACTACTGTATGGGCTGCGGAAAAGAACATAAGGAAATTTCGTGTCCTAATTGCGGCTCAAAGATGAAAAGAGTGGGATAGTAAAAAGTATTTTTTTTATCCGCTTGCAAGAGCACCAGAGAATGAATAGAAAATAAAACTTGGAAATTGGGCAATTAGTGTAGTATATTGTTCTAAGCGGCGGGCTAGAAGAGGTGAGATTGCTATATCAAACAAAGTACTTAATTCAAGTTATATATAAGCGAAAAAGAGCGGCGAGAATATCTATCCTGACTTGAGTGACTGATGGAGAATTCTATTTAGCTTTGGCTCTCCCTTTTGGATCACCTCATACTCGCTTGAGGTATTGATGGACGAACTGGACAACAATCGAACCCTCACCCACTCCGGATGCAACCCGTTTTATCGATCCGTAACGTACATCTCCGGCAGCAAATACTCCAGGGATACTGGTTTCAAGCAGAAAAGGTTCACGATCAAGTTTCCAGCCTTTAGGACGATTGTCATTATGTTCATCATTTCTCATCATTGCCAAGTTGGGCCCTGTTAGGATAAAGCCATTTGTATCTGTTGCCACTACATCTGACAACCAATCCGTACGTGGCTGTGCACCAATAAAAATAAAGAGACCGCCTGTAGACAGGGTCTGATACTCGTCTTTGAGAGCGTCTTTTACGATGATTGCTTCAAGTCTATTTTCACCTTTTAGCTCTGCTATACTCGAGTGTAGCCGCACTCGAATATTCTTGCTTTCAGATATCTGATCCACCAAGTATTGTGACATGGTTTTAGAAAGAGAGTCTCCCCGAACTAACATGGTTACAGTCCTTGCATATCTTGAAAAGTTTATTGCAGCTTGCCCGGCGGAGTTAGCGCCACCGACCAGGTAGACATCTTCATCGTGATAAGTGAGGGCTTGAGTCATAGATGCACCATAATAAACTCCGGCTCCGGTAAGCCTATCTATGTCGGGAACGTCTAACTTACGGTACGAGACTCCAGTCGTAATCAAAAGTGTATGGCAACTTATCTCGTTTTCATCATTTAGTTTGACAAACCGATAAGGATCTTCTACACGTACACTAATGGCTTCCCGAGGAGTAAGAATCTCAGCACCAAATCTAGTAGCCTGGGCAACAGCTCGCCTTGCGAGATTTGCTCCTGTCAGACCGGTGGGAAAACCCAAGTAATTCTCGATATTTGCGCTCATACCTGCTTGACCACCAGGAGCTTCTCTCTCGATCAATAATGTATGCAGTCCCTCTGATGCACCGTAGACTGCGGCTGCAAGACCAGCAGGACCGGCACCTACTATTATTAGATCGTAGAAAGGCATTTGAGCATGTGACTTTAGCCCGATCTTCTCAGCAATTTGGGAATTTGTTGGCTCTGAAAGATGAGAACCATCCGTAAATAGAACTATCGGTAAGTGTTGTGATCCAGTAGCATCAGCGGTATTCGGGGAAGAGGAAACTGCAAGGCTGACCAATTTAGTTGCCTCCTTGTCTGACTCCGCGTCCAACCATTGAAATGGAATGCCATTGCGGGCTAGGAAATTTCTAGTTTCGTGTGACTTAGGTGACCATCTCAGGCCGATGACACGAATACCTTCAAACGGTGGTCTAAATGAAGCCAACCAATCCTCAAGTAAATCACTTACCACGGGATATAGGTGCTCTTCTGGAGGATCCCACGGCTTCATTAGATAATAATCAACCTTTGCCTTGTTAATCGATCTGATCGCTGCATCAGTATCGGCATAAGCTGTAAGAAGAACACGTTTTGTATCTGGATATATTTCCATAGCCTTTTCAAGGAATTCTACACCCGTCATATGCGGCATTCTTTGGTCTACTAGGAATAATGCTGGCGGCTCATTTCGCAGTTTCAATTTCGTTAATATATCTAGAGCGATAGTGCCGGAGTTTGCTTTCAGAACCCTGAATCGATCGCCATATTTTTGGCGTAGGTCAATCTCTACTGCTCGCAATACCTGGGGATCATCATCGACAATCATCAAGGCAGGCTTCATAGGGATCCCATTAGGTGTTCAAATCCATTAAGTTTTCTAGCTAAACTATTTCCCATCTCATCAAGATTATAGCGTGAGCGGTTAGATAATAGCATGATCTTGGATCAATTATGACCTGTATGCTTACTATGACATTAACTTGGTTCTGAAAATCTTTTAGGTATACTTGGAGACCTTTACTCTTGAGCATGTCAATTTCCCCTTCCTTTACGCCAGGGCGATGACATTTACGCCTTAAATTGAGTTCAAACTATGTAAAATCAAAAGTAAAAAGTAATTAAAGGTTGAGCCTTAGATCCTACCAATACTATATCAGAGGAATCATATTGTTTCTGGGGTTCGGACTCTTTATATTAATCGGGACCCTATACAAAGTGGTTGGCAAGAATAACACAACGGCGCGCCAGCGGATTTACCATGATCGGTTTAAATTTAATACAAGAGGTCGATGCATTCGTTAAAAGTTGGTTATTAGACCACCTACTAATATATTCCAAGTTGCTCTACAAGACATATTTGTTGTTAGAGGCGGCACACCTTGACTCTACTAAAGGGGTCCCTTCAAGTCCCATGATTGACCAGCTGATACATCAGTACGCAATGAGGGTATAAAGCGGAAATGGATCTGATCACAAATCATGACAATCAAAATAAGAGCCGTGATCCTGATAATGATAATAATCCCTCTACGAATACACGGGACCTTAATTTTTCTCTCCGCAGGATACCACTATTTTCACATTTAAGTGATGATGAGTTGAAGTGTATTGACAAGGGAAAAGAGATAGAATTCGAAGCAGGAGCCAAAATTGTCTCTGAAGGGCAGTTCGATACTTTCTATGCATTACTTGACGGCGAAGTCAACGTGGTAATGAAGGACAGCGCAAAAGAGACAACCCTTTCCACTTTTAAACCTGGCGATCATTTCGGGGAGCTTCCGATCATACTAGATTGGTCAGAACATAAATGTAGCGCCTATGCCATGAAGAAGAGTCGTATCTTGACATGGAGCAGGGATGCATTTTGGAAGATGTTATATGAATGTCCTTCTCTAACCAGAGAAATTCTACGAGCGATGGCACAACGTCTGCAGACATTTGAAACAGTTTTACAGCAAAATCAAAAGCTAATAGCGCTCGGCAGCCTGGCTGCTGGTCTCGCTCATGAGCTGAATAACCCTGCAGCAGCAGCCAGCCGCGCGGTTACACAACTATCTGATTCGGTTGAAGAAACGGAGCTTCTGTCTCAGAAACTAAATCAGAATTATCACATAACCGACGCACAATGGTCTTATATTTTTCGACTTAAAAATAATATTGCAAAGAACAACCTGAATAAAGATATCTATGCTAGTAACGATCCGCTACTGCAGAGTGAGCAGGAGGATCAAATAGCCAGCTGGCTCGAGTCACACGGAATAAATGAAGGATGGATGTTAGCCCCTAGCTTAGTCAGTGCAGGATTTAATACTGACAAGCTTGATGATATCACCGAAAATATCTTCATCTCCCAACCCAATCCAGACACAAGTATGAAATCTGGAAAAGCGTTATCTCCAGAAACTAATGCTCATGATAATGCTAAACCTAATAACCTCGGCGATAAAAACTCCTTGCTCAAAGATATATTGAGTTGGACTACTGCTTCAATAAGAGTAAACGAGTTACTTTATGGCATTAAGAATAGTACTGCTAATATAAGTGACCTAATCGGTGCAGTAAAGACCTATTCATATATGGATCAGGCTCCTATTCAAGAAATTGATGTACACAGGGGGATAGAGAGTACATTAACCATGCTCCGTCATAAGCTCGATGAATCAGGGATTACAGTAGCACGAGAATACGATCAAAGTCTTCCACATATCAGTGCCTATGGTAGCGAGCTCAATCAAGTTTGGACGAATATAATCGATAATGCCATAGACTCGATAGGTAATCATGGACGCATTATAATACGTACCAGAAAGGAAAATAATAATTACATAATTGTCGAAATAACCGATGACGGCCCAGGTATTCCAAAAGATCTACAGCAACGCCTTTTCGAACCATTCTTTACAACCAAAGGCCTAGGAAAGGGTACTGGACTTGGGTTGAGTATAAGCTACAGAATAGTAACAGAGACACATAAGGGAGAAATCAGTGTATCCTCAGAACCGGGATCTACTTGTTTCCAGGTTCGTTTGCCAGTGCCGATTGGCAGTTAGCAAGGATAAGCTTGTAATAGTTATTGCAGCAAATTAATATCTGACGATTTGTCAAAATTCACACCTTACCTTTTGCTTTCCCATGACTATCGATAGATCTATTAGGTTTTTTACAGCTTCACTTTACTTTAACTTGCTAGAAAAATAGCATGGAGTTGGCACAGAGAGCAAAAAAGAAGTTAGGTTGTTCTTATTGACTCCATAGCCTATCAAAAAAAGACTGACTTTTCGTCCAATAGACCAAACTCTTTTTCAGTAGCCCCACGTACTGTTAGAAATACCCTTGGACCTGAGGATCTGGCTAGAAAAAAATACATACGATGCTGGCGAAACAGCGAAAGGAACTCTTCTTATCAGAGCAGATAGTCGTCTCAGGGTGCAAAAGTTCAAGTTTTTAGCTTTGGGGAAAGAAAGGTATCTAGAAGAGACCGGGAGCAATAGACGTGGCATTGTTGGGGGTCTGGGGAGAGGTAGGGAGAAGGAAAAGTACGACGTATTTTTCTTTGAGGATTTATCTCCATTCATAAAGTCGACTGCTTCCTTTTCATATATCGGTGACAAAATAGAGGTTTCCGAGGGCTCTACTGCAATACCATTTCATTTTACCATACCAAGTAACGCATTGGAGTCCTATCGTGGAAAATATGCTCGCATCGCGTATGAAGTGGAAGTACGGGCAGAGATGGGTCGATGGAACAGAGACAAATATGTATTGGCATTTGAAGTTAAAAATCCAAGTATGACGTATACATTCGATGACAGTTTATACTTAGAACAGGAAGAGGAGAAAAAAGAGAATAAGCTACCTTTGCATCTCGAACTTGAAATGAAAAATAGTACGAGTGATATACCAAAATTCTCTACAGGAGAGATCATTCGGGGACGATTGATGATCGAAAATGTTGGCATACGCAGAGTAAGGAAGGCCATAATCCAGTTATATAGTGTAGAATATTCGAAATGGCGTCATTCAAGAATAATATCCAAAAATATTATGGAGGAAATCAGATACGAAAAAAACAAAGATATGGATACGATTGTATTTGGAATACAGATCCCTAAAAATGTGAAGAGAAGTTACAACGCAAAACATTCCGAATATTATTGGATTCTTGATACTCACGTTGAAATTTCGAATAGCCCTGTTTATCATACTAGAAAAGTAGTACAAATAGTATGAGGGATATTCAGTTTATATCTCGCCAGTAATTCGTTCTGATGGCCAAAGAGCTTGATTATTTGACCATGATCATTTTCATTCTGGTTCATTTTCTTTTTTCCTTTAAAGGAACTCTGACTTCATTTCCAATCCCAACCTAGGGCCCCAAGTTGTACAACCCCACCCGAGTCTAAATGACAAACCAAGGACTCTCCGCGAGAAAATGACCGGTTGTGAATTGGACAAAAGATGAACCCAAATAGATACCACGGCCTTGCTCAGATCTCGAAATACCATATTGCTTATTTCTCAGCTTGGATTTTTCTATGTTCTCGCCTAATATGAGCTTGGGTTTCTTGACGTGTGCTAAATTTTAGCTTACATACTCGACAAACTAGACGTCTGACCCTGAATCGCTTCTTAAGGTAGCGACAGGATGGAGACCCCACAATATCCGAATAATTTCTATATCCATCCTGGTCGTCACTTTCGTAAGACAAATAATCACTATTAGTTAACACCAGGGGGGTTTAATTAGTTGATTGAAATACATCTATAGAAACGTAATGCCCGAGTAAGCAGTCAATCCCCTTGTACTAATATTTGTTGAACCATTCTATGGTTTTACAGATCGGTTAAGAAACGTATTTCACTAACGTCGCTGCCTAACCAGCGATAACCCAAATTCCGTTAGGATTATTTCTCATGCCCACATAGGAAGTAGATGAATCTTTCTAATGTTTTTTCGACAAGTGATAATAGCAGTAGTAGTAACAGGTGTTAGACCAAAACAATAAGGAACTGATAAGATTACGACACCTGGTGTATTTACTCCCCATATAAAGTTAGAACATGTAATATCATTTAGCGATGCGGTTTTTGCGTTTGCAATAACTCTTATGGCATTATCAATTGACATACCAGATTTACCGCTAGATCTTACCGAATCAGAGCTATTGGGTAAATTATATGGCATTTATCCGCAGTTCGAGAATTATCTTATAAGCTTTGCAGTTGTTGCAATATTCTGGGTATCATATCATCAGGTATTTAATCACATTATAGGATCGCATATTTCAATGGTCTATCTCAACCTCCTATTTTTATTACTTATTACGCTACTATCACTGAGCACTTCACTGGTTATAAATTACGAAACCTATCAGATACCATTCATTATTTATTGTATGGTTGTGATAATGGCAAGTTCCTTACTTGCAGCAATATGGTGGTATGCCACAAAAGAACATCAATTTGTAGACAAAGACATGCATCCATTATTTATTAGGGGTACAATGTTTAACCTTCTTTCCATACCTGTAATTTTTGGTATTTCAATAGCTTTATCATTCGTTGATTTAGATATTGCTCAATATTTTTGGCTAGGTATTATACCGTTGAATTTTTTGATTAGGTTCAAGCACAAGCACTGAACATGATTGGATACTTTATCATATTTATTTCCTAGATTCTTGGGGCTGAATTTGTTTGCCTTTTTCTAACCTAAGTTATCTTCTTTCTTCCACTCATAATCTTGAGAATCATTATCTTTACCAATAGTCCAAAAATCATAAGTTCCCCCAACACGATCGCCTGCTTTGTTAAGCTTTATATGACCTGACATTCCCTCAAATGATTCCACAGTTTCAACAACCAGTTCTTTAAACGGCTTAGTAAAATTCCCCGCGTCCGTGTTAATTGTACTATTTTTGTCAAGACTTAGTGCGGCTATCCAATAGGAATCATAGGCAATTGCAGGATATGTTATTGAACCCACTTCATGTAATTTTCTTTCCAGCTCTTCTTCAAGTGCATGAGATTTCTCTGTTTCACTACTTAATGAATACAGCGGATTAGAAAAATTTGTTTTCGTTGCAAACGTTGCAGAATCTATATTTTTTATTATATGATGATTTTGTGCAATACTATCACTGCCATACCATCTTACTTTTTCCAAGATTTCATAAAGTGGCGATTGAATTAAAATGGGTGTAATTTCATCAAAAGATATTGCATATACAGCCACAGATTTTATACCATATTCCCTTACAGCGTCAGATACAATTTTGCTTAATTTTTCTAAATCCTCATTCCACATTATGAAATTTATGCGGTGTAAACTCGTGGCAAATTTTCCTGTATACGGTTGATATTTAATGCCTTCTTCTACTTTGCCTCCTAGTTTCTCAAAATTAGATTTAGTTGATTTATAGAGTTCGTTTCCATAAATATCACCTCTCCATAAAGGAACAACGGTCTTTATGCCATCGTTAATCATTCTTTGCGCAATTATCTTTCCTTGATAAGTGTCATCAGGAACAAATCGGAAAAGATTATCTCCTTCAATAGAAAGTAATGGTGAGGTGCTAGAATAACTAAGAAGAATAATATCATTAACATTCGCATATTCTCTAACAGCTGAAACTGCAGTACTCGTTGCCGGTCCTACAATAATTTTTGCACCATTTTCATGCAATCTTTTTATTGCTACTATACTTCCCTCTGAACTCGTCTTTGAATCAGCCATCAATAGCCTAAAGTGTGAAGACGAGTTCATCTCTTCAAAGTGTTTGTTTACTTCATTTTCAGCATCCTCTAATGCTATTTTGACCGATTTACCAAGAGAGGATAAAGAGCCCGTATAGGGTATAATAGCACCAATTACAAAGTCCTTTTTTCCACTTTCGTTGTTAGAGGGTAGAAAATTAGAATTCGTAATGAAATCTTTGTTCTCACCACTGAAAGCATTTGTAAAGTAAAAACCTGTAAAGATTAGAAAAGTAGTCAAAGTAATTGAATAAATGAGAACTTTTCTGGAAAGTCCATTTCTAGCCTTTGTTACAATCTTGGAAACCAAAGTTTTTGAATGCCATTTGATAGAGTATCTAAGATACCATATGAGACCGCCTGCAATTAACAAATAATGTGCAGACAATAACAACGCAGACACCCATAGTTGTTCAACAAACGTCGTAAGAACAATAATTGCAAACCAACTATCTCCAATAACAATTGCTAGTAGTCCAACTAGTTCGCATATCCATGGAATAAAGCGGTGCCTTTCACTCTTTATGCCGAGAAGAATTATCAACGCAAGAACAGTTAAAACCGAATTCAAGATTGGGTAGGCTATGGTGACGAGAAAGAGCATAAGACCCCTAAAATTTGATGTTTCTGTATTTTCAAGTGTCAAGTATAAGATGTATATCAAAAACAAGCCCGTACCAATGATTATTGATAACAGGATTTTTTTATTGGTAGAATGACCGATCTTCCTGTATACTATTGTTAATCGATATATTAGAAATCCATATGCGGATAGTAGGAACAAATCTGCTAGCGAAGGTACCGGTGATACTATGTCCAGCACTAATTCATAATATGCCCATATTATATTTGCAATAAACCAGAAAACCAGACCAAGTGCCAGAAGAATATTAGCCCTATTTCCTTCCGCCTCTTTCCTATCTTTATTCTTGAAAAGAATCATTGCAGAAAGCCCTACGGCAATGAGCGAATTTATTATCAATATCCAATTGGAAAAGATTACTTTACTGTCTGGCTCTGCAAAAACAATAAAGGAGTTTCCTATCACTATTGTAATAATTACTCCTAAAAAAAAGTACGCAGGATTCAAGCCCTTTATTTATGACTATTAATAAAAAATATTGCTATTTAGTTATATCGAAACATTAGGCAGAATGTAATCTGATACTGGAGAACCATGATGATGTATCATCAGCCATTTCTCATTATGCTCGTTATTATATTCGTCTACGGCCAATTGTCTTTCAAAAATATTTGTAGAAACCACTCCTATTCTACTTTTACTTTGATTTAAATTACTCTGAATATTTTCTAGACAAACAACTACTGCTATTACATTATCAAATACTCTTATCTTTGCATTAGTAATAATAAATTTAATTCTCTCTGTATTTTGAAATATTGTCATCCAACTTTCTCGTACAGCCATCCATCCACTGAATAAATCCCAACCGGGATGGATACAGACTATGTCGTCACTATGTTTCCAAATTACTTCCATACTTTCTAATGATAAGCTCTCAAAGGCGTTATAGAATCCAGTGTTTATCTCCTGTATTGCTTGTATGGTTTTTTCGTAAGTCGAATCCAAATTGACACAATGTAGTATGAAACTATTCAGAAGTATAAATCCATACGAGAGTGGAAACATCATGTTCATCGGGCTGTACCCTATGTAGGATTAGATTTCCGAATGTAATCTGTTTCTCTTGACTAAGGGTTAAGGTTGACTGCAAAGTACTCCACTTCTAGTAAAGGAAATCAAAAAATAGTAATAAAAGAAATTCGAATAGCGCTTTAATCAAAATATCTTAGGTTCAGGACCCTAGGTATTTAGTCTCGATGTAGGCAATAAAGTAATCGGGGTTGTAGCCTTCATTGAAGGTATTATTAAGAAGAACTTTGGGGGCGTAGACGGATCCATGCTGGTGTATTTTTAATCTTAACCATTCTCTGATAGGCTTGAAATTACCCCTCTTGATGTCTTCCTCGTAGCCATCCAGATCCTTGCGCATCTTTGAAGCAATGATCGCTGAAACCAAGTTTCCCAGAGTGTAAGTTGGGAAATAACCAAAGAGGCCACTGCTCCAATGTGTATCTTGGAGCATTCCCTGTGAATCCTTAGTGGGCCTCACTCCAAGCAGCTGCTCCATTCTATCGTTCCAGAACTCAGGAATCTCAGAGACGCTGAGCTCATCTCCAAATATTTTTTTCTCTATTTCATATCTTATTGCTATGTGGAGATTGTAAGTAACCTCGTCGGCGTCAACTCGTATATAATCAGCCTTGACATTATTGAAATAAAGGTACAACTGGTCATCTGTTGCTTGGTTGGCGAAACTTACTTGCTTTCTAATCAAGGGAGATATCAATTGAACAAAAGGCAGGCTTCTGCCCACAATATTTTCCCAAAACCTTGACTGAGATTCATGAAGCGCAAGCGAAGACCCTCCTTCAAGAGGAGTAACAGACAACGACTGATCGCATTGCAGATCATACAGAGCGTGACCAGCTTCATGAATAGTGCTAGATATCGTCTTTTTGAAATCAGTCCCTTCATATCGAGTAGTTATTCTGACGTCGTTGAGACCCATAGCCTCAGTGAAGGGATGAGTAGATACATCCATTCTGAAACGTTTCGTGTCGTATTGCAGGAGAGTCAAAATATTATGATTTAGGTCATCAACTTTTTGGGTATCATACTCTGATTTTCTAAGATTGCTCTCTTTGCAAAACGAGCTCCCTGAATCTATGAGTTTTTTCAGAATCATCTGAATACGCGGAGTCAACGCACCGAATATTCTATCCAACTCGTCTACTGTAAGCTCTTCTTCGAACGTATCCAAAAGAGCGTCATATGGATGCTTCTCATAACCTATCTTCTCGGCGATTTGCTTCTTTATTTCTATCATTTTCTTCAAGTGAGGAGCATACATCATGAAATCAGATTTTTCTCTTGCTTCCCTCCATGCCATGTTGCCCCTTATTCTTTCAAGAGATTCTGCTTCAGTCAACTCTTTGGGAATCTTGATCTGCCTGGTTATTTCCCTGTTGAGTACTCGTACAATGCCCTTTTCTATATCGCTTAGGCTTTCCAGTTTCTTCGCCGACTCAACAAGTCCAATAAATTCTTTGTTTAGCAGAAGATCCTTGTGCAGGATGTGAAGTTGAGAATCGGCCACTCCTCTTTCTTCCGTGCCTCTCCTAGGCATGTAAGTCTCAAAGTCCCACCCCATTAGAGAAATGGCATGATTTAGCGACCACATTGGTTTGTATGCATCGAGGATCTGATTCATGATAGGGTTCTCGCATCTCATGTCGTAACTCTTTTCGATGAACTCAATCATATCGGCCTATTAATCATTGCTGGCAAGGATTGCATCTTTGAAAAATCAAGGTAATTGCACTAAAGTGAAGATTACCGGTCCGATGCTATGCAACTCACTAGCACATGTAGTCCTACCCGACATTAGATTAGTAGACTGGCTCCTAGAACTCGTATGCTGTTACGGCCTCATATACTTCTGTCTAGCTGTCTTCTTGTACGCATCAATAAAGCACCTCGCATACATATTAGCATGCTTCTCTGATCCTCTATGGACACCTCCTCTTGTTCTTATATGATGATAAAACTCGTGCAAGACTACGAAAGGGTTGCAGAAAATATCAGAGTTGATTGCATAAATCTTGCTTTCTTTTTGTACATAGACAGCATAAACAGATCTACGTTTTCCTTTAATAGTACCAACTACAATTTCAGGGGTTCTAGTCTTATAGAATTTGCTTAAGCTTCGTAACGCGTCTTCTGTCTTTCCATTAAGTATCATGTGTACTATTTCTGCCTTAGTTAGATCGTCTGGCTCGATAACAGTAGAAGCTGAAGAAGCAGTCATATTTATAGTCGAATTAGTTGAAGGGTATAAAGATAATCTTATTGTGTAGTGGTCAGTTTGATCACCATTGCTTAGACGGTTTCTCCTTTGCAAAAAGGCTCATATTTATCATAACCGGGTCCAGGTTGTTCCAGCATATGTTTAATTCAGATGTCGGGGGGACGATTAGCATTGTTCGTTCGAATCTGCGAAAGTCTTTTAAACTGTGAAATCATACGCTTTACACATTGTTCGCCGAATTCGGACCGGCTTTAAAAACAGATAATCGCATGGACTATCAAATCTTTTAGTCCTGATTGGTATGGCCAAAAACATCGTTGGTTTATGCGATCAATATTTTATTAAATGCCAGCCCATTATTTGTTCATCTTTGGTTACATGGTCATAGTAGGATGAAATAAGGGTGTCAGAATTCTGACACTCTTATCAAAGTTTGCGTTATCTTTAGATCCTACTAGCTATTTGGTGGTGGAATCATCTGCATATCATTCTGGTTAATTACCAATCCAAGAACCCAAGCAGGATGTTATCGTTTCAGGATAATTACTGTAACTACATTTCATTTTTAAGTAAAGAGAAATGTACATCATAATGAAATGTCAAAAATTATGGTAAATCCAGAATACGCTAGTCTAGTACCAGAATTATCACCAGAGGAGTGCGAATCGTTAAAGCAGTCCATAAAGGAAGCGAACGGATTATATGTTCCAATAATAGCGAATGAAGACGGTATAATTCTCGATGGACATCATAGATTTAAGGCTTGTCAGGAACTAGGAATAGAGCCTAAAATAATATTCAGGGAGTTCAAGGACAAGTTAGAGGAGAAGCATTTTGTCGTTGATTGCAATCTGAGAAGAAGACACCTAAATAAATTTCAGAGAACGGAATTGGCTTTAAAATCGAAACCAATACTTGAAGCAATTGGAAAAGGGAACGAGTCATTAGGTGGTAAGGGTGACAGAAACCTGACACCTGTAGGTAGAATAAATGACAAGATAGGAAAGATGGCAGGAGTTTCCCGTGATACTGTTATGAGGGTGGAGAAAATCTTGCAAAATAACAGGATATCAGACAAAATCAAAGAAAATCTAAGATCAGGCACTTTAAGCATAAATGAGGGCCATGAAATCGTCGAACAAGATCAGGAGGGTCAATCGTTATATCAAAAATGCCGTAAAGCCGCTGATGAATTGAATAAAAGCACTGCAGAAATAGTTAACCTACCAGAACGATCAAAAGAAGATAGAGAGAGATTAAGAGCAGACGGGCTAGAAAAATCAATAGCTGAAATACTAAAACCATTCAGAAACAATTTTGAGAAGGAACTAGAATTGTATAAAGCGTATGCCGCATTTCTCTTCTGGTATGAGTACCGTCAAAACAAAAATGATATAGAAACTGTTGCAAGTAAAACATTAAGGGAAATAGTAAACTTGGGTATCGAGGATGGAATGCAAACAATTCCATGTAAAAAGATAGAGCAAATACTACTTCATGCGGCAATCGAGAACAAAGTAGACGTCGATAAAATCAGAAATTCAAAAGTTATTCAGACTCAGCTTGGGTCATTACATCGCGAGCAAGAAGCATGGGATAGCGGGTTACCTATCAATTGATAAGCTTATTTTTAATTAAAACTTTATAGCTCACATTATGCTAGACAAGAATCTAGAGCTATAACCATGACCCAGAAAATGTCTTCTTACATATGAATACAGATCTAATGTTATAAAGTGGGTTTTGGGGCCAGCCAACGAAATCTATCACAAGCTAGTTACGGGCTTGACCGATTTAACTGTGTCTACAACAGTTGGATTGGTTTTTAGTAAGTCAAAAGAAGTTTAATTCATGTATAAAATTTATGGTGTTTAGTTCATTCATACCTTGCAAATGTATTTATTATTCTATTAACCTGACTAGAATCATTTTTTGCTAACCTAGCTATTCTAACACACTCTCTTATGTTCGAGCTTTTTAATCTGTTATACACTCCATCAGCTATAAGAAGAGCAATATCTCTATCAATACCTTCTTCTCTATCCAAAACGTTTACTACGATTTCGACAAATTCTTCTTCTGTATATGGTTTGAAATGAATATCTCTAAATCTTGAAAGTAATGGTGGTAATAATTTATCAGTACTGTTACATGAAGCAAATACCCAGGTTTTTAGCTGAGTTGACCTTTGCTGATTGTGCTTTAGTTCTGATAATATCCCTGATTCCATTAGATTGAGGAGACTTGTCTGGTCTTTTTTGTTCATTTTCTCAAGTTCATCAACAATAAAATACCGTGGTCTATGCTCAAACAAATAATCAAATATTCCTGATTTTGTAGAACTAGTCCCAACTGCGTAATAAGATCTTTCAAGCTTCGTAAGCGATCGCATAAACAATGACTTGGCTGAGGCAGGAGGGCCGTAGAGTAACAGGTGAACCGGTTTTTCAGTTCTGACAGCCATTTCGAATAGTAACTTTACATCCTCAAAATTAACAATATCATCAAAATCCCTGTTTCTTTTCAATGAGAATTGATTTATTGTTGTCTTTCCCGTTATTATCTTGACTATGAATTGCTTTTTTATCTTTTCTCCACCTATTAAAGAGAATCATTATTTCTTGTTCTCTCCTTTTCATATTATTTTTACGTTAGAAGAACTCTGAAATGTTCTACTATTATTTGTAAGAGCATTGTCTTCATACAACTTTATTATCCCCAAAAAAAACTAATCCCAAAACAGCCTGGAAGACAGCTGGTGAGATTTGATCTTTGAATTTCATTTTTATAGGCGCCTAATATACGATGGATTCCGATTCATATAAATCTTTAGGTGCCTAATAGCTTAGGCTCCTAACCTTAATTAGCATGTAGGTCCATGCATCAAATGTGAAACTACAAAAGAGGTTTAACCGAAGAATAGGAAATAAGGAATATTCCAAATGGGTTGTAGTTTTACCCAACAACCTCGTAACTGAGCTGGACTGGAAGGAAGGTATGGAACTAGGTGGTTATACAAATACCAAAAATAAGAGTCTCGAGTTGAAACCAAAAAGGAGTAAGGCTAACTAGGTTGAAAGAAAGAATGACAGTAACGTTATCAAGTTCATAATACCAGTCGGATGATAAGCGAGAGTCAGATCAAACACTTTACAAACTCTAAAGCCCAGGTATTATATTTCTCTCTCTAACGAAACGTATGAAAAATCTGTTCGTCATGAATAAGATGAATAATATATTTACGGTCTATAAGGGACCGAAAAATGGAGGGATGTTCTCATAATAACAGCATCAAAGAAGTGGCGCAACCGTCTAAAGTATTCCTCTGTATAAAAGCTCTGTATAAGGAGATCGAGTAACATATGCAAAGGACTCATTACCTCTTGATAGAGATGATCTATCAATTTTGAGTTCACTCTTTATACTCATGAGTCCCTTTTAGAGAACTATTCTAAGTTCGGGTTCGGTGGGATTCGGACCCACGACATTATAACCCTTTTTACAGACTGGTTAAGAGCCAGACGCTCTGCCTGGCTGAGCTACGAACCCTCAAAAATCTTCCATCAGGTAGAGATATTTAAATCTAAATCATAACCCAAATCTGACTACCTACGTGACTGCAACCATATATAACTGAGATACTAAAAAAAATTATTTTTCTTTAATGAGAAGTCTCTGCCATTTGGGTTTGGGTTTGGCTTTGTGGTTGAGTTCCGGAAAGATGTCTATCTTGTTCTGCCGGTTCCGAAAGTTTTTCTTGTTCTTGAATTATTTTGACAATAGTATCAGACACAGAACAATTGAGTCTTTCCTTTTCCTTCAATATATGTCTGTACGCATCTAGTGTAATATACACTGGAATAGATCCAGTTCCTTCAAGCAAGGCCTTAACTCGATAAAGTCCGTTCTCCATTCCTCTTTCTGCAATCTTCTTTAATTTTACCTTATCAATAATTCCCCCAAGCAATCCGAACGGCATATCATAGTCAACCATTAGGCTAGTCTGTGTACTCTTTTCGCCTTTCTCTTCAAACTCGACAAGAATTTGCCAGTGCTTGAAAGGTCCTTTAATCATCTTTGCGACTATCTTGCGACGTGGAACATAATCAATGGTTTCACAATCCCATTCCAGCCTTTTCCCATCAAAATTACCGCTTATACGAAATATTGTTCCAACGCCAAAACCATTTTTTACCTCTATTGGAATGACATTAAGAGCCATGTTTTCTGGAAACTGATCCGCCATGTGTTCGGGCCTGGCGAAATAAGTGAATACTTCACTAACGGGAGCATTAATTTGCATAGTCTTACTGATTTTAGTCATGATGACCTTGAGAAAAAGGAGATGGTGGAGAGAATTTAAAGGTTTCCTAAAAACACACTATTTTTATGTTATTCGGTTCTCCATATTATTCATGAAACCGGAAGCCTTTTTTTCTATCTAAAACCTACCTAGGTTCTTCGACTACCTGCTCTAGCGGGTTCATATAGACTATATCTTCTAGGCATTTTATTATGTCCTCCTTGTTGACAGGTATTGGATTATTGTCTAGATGTCCTCTATCAGGCATGATCACGTCAGCCGCTTGGTCAAGAGGTTGCTTTAGCTTCAACGGTTCGAACTTTAATTTCTGACATATTCTTTTGAACCTTTCATAGTATATTGATTTGTTGAATCTGTGAGCAACTGTGGTACATGAGGATAGAGAATATCCATGAGGAACTCCCTCATTTGAAAATACATAAGATAGGGCGTGTCCCAATGTGGTAGATGAATTTCCAAATCCGATCCCTGATAACATTGCTCCATAAGGCAACAGATTTGGTTTGTCATTTACTATTGCATCTTCCAAAATATCAAATGCTTCTTTACAGAACAGCCTTGTGAGAGGATTACCTAATTTGCTATCATATCCCTCTGATGCCTGTGCTGCCGCATCACATGCCGAATTTCTCATGATATTAAACGGAGTGCCCGGCAGAAAGTATGGATCAACGATGGAAGCATCAGCAAGAAAGGCTTCGTCTTGCAACAACTTCTTCTTGTGTTCAAAACTTATGACTGCATATGTTGTCATCTCGGCACCTGTTCCAAAAGTAGTAGGAATTAGAATCTTTGGAATACCTGTTAACTTGCCAAGATATTTGCAAACATCCATTGAGCTTCCTCCACCAAGTCCGATAAATGTTGAAATGTTTTTGCCCTCAAAGCTTTTCTTGACTGCTTCAACCGTTTCGATCGCAGGGTCAGGTGTAATTTTATCATATACTTCGTAATTTTTAACGCCCATGTAATCTAACCACTTGTTATAAATATCAGGGGTTGTTGTTGTTATGACCAAAGAATTCTCTGGATATTCAAAATCTTTGGCGGCATCTTCTCCGTATACTATCTTCCTTGGCATTAGAACCTTCCACATAGAAAATTGGTATTTATGCATGGGTATTATATTTTACTAAAATTCACAGTTTAACATTAGAACGATAGCGAAATTAGGCCCCTTACAAGTCGACGCTATTCTTATTTACTAATTAATATTATTATTATCATTAACTATTTCTGGTTGGGGCTTGTTGTTCTCCTTCTTTGTCCAGTACCTTTCCTGATCCCTTGTCTCTTGTTGCATATACTTGCTTGCGGTCAGGCGAAAACAATCCATAGGAATAAAGCACAATTATCAATACCATTGCGAACAGCACAAGGCCAAGTCCGAGATGAGCGGTCACCAAAATTGAATGTAGTCGCTCTACTATCACAAAAGCCCCAAGAGTAATTTGGCCTACAACCGCAGAACCAGCTATTAACGATGCTATCTTCATGCCTCTTGGAGCAGTTTTTGATTTCAGTGTAAATGCCATAGTAACAATTACTAGCAAGCCTGTAGCAGCTGCAATCGACCTATGAAAGTATTCGATAAGAAATTCATTCATCGGTACTAGACCGGCAGGACAGAGCGGCCAATCGGGACATGTAAGGCCTACCCCTGATGCGCTGACATAGCCTCCTATAGAAATCAGAGCAAAAAGAGCAAACAGGGTTGCAATAGATAGTGTTTTGAGTAGAGCCATGACTATACGATCATTACCACGCTAGATTATTTTTGTTTGCATGTCATGCATTATTACGTTGATATTATCATTGAACTGTCATACTACCCGTCATGTAAGGGTGTACTGAACAAAAAAATGGATATTCACCTGGCTTTAAGTCAGTAGTTACAATTTCACTTGAATCTCCTGCATTAATTATGCTTGTGTCAAATAGCTTTCCCATATTAGGGTCTGTAGCATCCTTCCCGCTTGTAACAGTATGTGGGGTTGAATCGTCATTTTCAACTGCAATAGTATCTCCTGCTTTAACTGTAATTGAATCAGGATCATATGAGGGATTTCCTTGCACTGATGCCCCCTGTGGAATCTTTAGAGATGCTGCTGCAGGGGTAGCCGGAGGTGCTCCCGCAGTAGATGCTGTCGACGCATTTGATGCAGCTGTTGATGCACTTGTTGTCGCAGTAGCATTATCGGCACCACCTCCAACCCCAGCGCTGCTAGCATTCCCGGGAGTTGAACCGGTAGCATTACTCGCCGCTCCTGCTCCAGCAGGTCCAACAGTCAGCGTTGAAGTCATATAGGGATGAACCTGACAATAATATGGAACCTCATCTCCTTCTTTTACTCCTGTGAGTTGAACTGGGGACGATTCTTCTCCGCCATTTATTATACTAGTATCAAAAATTTGCCCAGAGTTTGGGTCTTCGGCCCCTGTACCGGATGTTGCTGTATGCGGCACGGTATCTTTGTTCACCCAAACAATGTTTTCATTTAGAGGAACATCTGCACTATCTGGATCGTAATCAGGGGCTCCCTGAACCGAAGCTCCCGCTAGAATAGTGATTGTTGTTCCAGCGGCTGGTGCTGCGGCGCCTCCAGATCCCCCTGAAGGAGCTGCGCCTCCTGTTTGACCGCCTTGAGATTCTTCGGTTCCTTCTTGAGCTTCCCCTCCTTCTTCTTCAGTAGCAGGGGGTGACTCTATAACTATTGAGGAGGCAGGAGGAGGATTTGCGGCCATTTGATTCCAAAGTGGGACTGCTATTCCGGCCCCTACTGCTATCGTAATTACGATGATCGCTAGGCCTTGGGCCAGTCTTTTTTTTGTTGTCCTAATGATGGGGCTCTCGTCGTGTGTAGTCATAATATTCTTCCCCAATCTTGAATGGATCGTTCATATCAGAGTGTTTTCCTTTTGCGGCACTCTTTATCAGGTTATATAGCATCAATACGTAAGACACTCCGACCACCCAGGCTCCTACTGTGGCTATCTGATTCATTGAAATATATTCAAGAGTAGGCACATAATCATAGACTCTCCTGGGCATTCCATAAAGTCCGAGCAAGTGCTGGGTTATGAATACAAATATGATGCCAACAAATGCCATCACGAAATGGATTTTTGCTAATCTTTCATTATACATCCTGCCAGTAATGAGCGGAAATAGGTAGTAGAGAAATCCCGTGAATGTTAAGGAAACAGTTCCCATCAAAATCAAGTGGAAGTGTCCTACAACCCAATAGCTATCGTGTGTGATAAAGTCCAGTGGTAACGCTGTATTCACAACTCCCCCGGCGCCAGACGCGAAGAATAGCATGATACCGCCAACTCCGAACATCATAGGCGCTGCGAATTTGATCCTGCCACCCCACATGGTGGCGATCCAGTTAAACACATGCATGGCAGAGGCAGGAACTGCTGCTAATGTCCCTACCATAAAAACAGTCTTTTCGGTGAAGCTCATACCCGTTGCGAGCATATGATGGGCCCATGATGCAAATCCGATTATTGCGAGCAAAACAAAGGCAGTTACCCCTGATTGATAACTAAAGATAGGCTTCCTGGAGAACTTTGGTATGATCTCATATAACATGCCTACCGCAGGTATCAAGAATATGTATACTTCTGGATGGAAAGTGAACCAGAATAAATGCTGATAGGCAATCGGATCTCCACCCATTGCGGGATTAAAGAACCCTGACACTCCAAGTCTATCCGTGTAAAGCATAATCAATGCTGCGGCGAACGTGGGAACTGCCACAATTATCATAACCGATGTCACAAGCGTAGACCAAGCAAAAAGTGATATTTTCATCAACGGGAGATCTGGGTGCTTCATTCTAAGAATGGTAACAACAAAATTAATAGCGCCAAGCACTGAGGATATTCCGAGAATTTTTGCTCCAAATATCCACATCTCAGCTGCAGGCCCTGGGGCTCTAATGATAGAGTATGGTGGATAGGCGGTCCAACCCGTATCCGAAAATCCTATCCATATGAGAGCACCTGCTACGGGTATCATCCAAAATGCTACTGCATTTAGTTTTGGCCAGGCCATATCCTTGTACCTAACCATGATTGGAATCAGGTAATTACCAACACCCGCAGCAAATGGAATTGCCCAAAGCAGAAGCATAGTCGTACCATGAACCGTAAAGAATCTGTGAAACATATTGGAGTCTGGAATTATCTGAGCCCCTGGCAGGAATAGCTCAGTTCGAATCGCCATGGCCAGAGCTCCACCCAAAATAAGGAATGCGACAGAGGTGAATATGTAAAGTAATCCAATATCGGTATGATGAGTTGAAAATAGAATCTCCCACATAGGACGGGGTCTTTTAACTTCTAATACCAACAGAAATCCACCCTCTTGATCTCTAATACTTGAATAACAATAATAATAAAAGTATTTTGTTTTCCCAACTCATGCCCAAATACTATATTAAGGCTGCACCTCAATTTGTACTCGTCGATATTTCTATTCTTCTATTCCAAAGACCTAGCTTTAGTTACTGCAAAAGATTTTGCAATCATTAATCAATTAAACCCGAAAAGAAGGGTCTTTGTACTTGTTAATGCCTATTTACAAAGAGTAGACGCTACTGGACTGTCATACTACCCGTCATGTAAGGGTGTACTGAACAGTGAAACGGATATTCACCTGGTTTCAAGTCAGTAGTTGTAATTTCACCTGAATCGCCTGCATTAATTATGCTTGTATCAAATAGCTTTCCCACATTAGGATCAGTAGCATCCTTTCCGTTTGTAACAGTATGTGGAGCCGAATCCTCATTTTCAACTGCTATTGTATCTCCTGCTTTAACTGCAATTGAATCAGGATCATATGCTGGATTTCCTTGTACTGATGCCCCCTGTGGAATCTTTATAGTTGCTGCTGCAGGGGTAGCCGGAGCAGAGGCCCCCGTCTCATTGGTACCACCATTTGTTGCTGGTCCTCCTACAGATGCGGCCTGGGTCGATGAGGCTTGTTCTGCCTCTGCCTCTGCTGTCGGTTCTTCTACAAATAATTTGGCCCTCATATTATAATGAAGCATACCACAATATTCTCTACATTGGATCAGGTACTCTCCCGATTTATCAAATAGATTCCATACGGTATTAATCCTTCCTGGCACAACATCTAATAAAATAGTAAAATCTGGAACGTTAAAGTCATGAATTACATCCATTGAAACAAGTTCAAACTTATATGGCACTCCTCTGGTAACATGAAGTTCGCCCACTTCTTGTTTGCCATCTTCATGTTCGAATGTCCAGAACCATTGCTGTCCGGTGACCTTTATGGTCTTTGCATCAGGTGGGGCATGCTCTATTATTCTTTCCACATTCCAAGATTCTGCACCCACATAAGTAAGGAGACTTACAACAACTCCTACATATACCCATTCAATGGTGGCGTGGCCCATTAACGGTGGGTACCCTCCAAGGACTCCCTTGGCCAGTTTTTCTTATTTGACTCACGGAAACGCCAAGAGACATAAATTATAACGCCCTGAACTACAGCACCTACCGTAAAGGCTACTATCATTAGTCTATAAAATAATCCCCAGATTTCTACTCTTCTTATAACGAGTTCCTCAGGAGCAGAACCTCCTGCCGAGTCTTGTCCTTGACCTTGTCCTTCTGGAGATTCTTGAGCAACAGCCGTTTGACCTGCGTAAAGGATGAAACTTGTAAAAGATACTGACAATACAGGAGCAAGTATCGTGATTAATAACCATCTGTTAGCATCTGTCAATCTAATGCTCGAACTCATACGCCCCTCTTAATAATTCTCCGTTGCAGATAGATCGTCGCATCTAATTTAAGGCTTTTGAAATTATTCGTCCAGGTATCTTGGCATTGCCATGACATTGACCCCTGCAAGTGAATAAACTCTTTCATCATTTTTTAAAATGGTTAGTGATGCGTTGCGAATGTGCCATCTATAAAGGGAGTCTGGTTTTAAATCTAGCAAAATTGCGATAGCTGCTTTTATTGGATCAAGGTGAGAAATCATCAACACATTTTTGTTTGTGTATCTTTCTGTTATCTCATCTAGAATGTCTTTTATCCTCTGTTTTATCGAAGCAAAAGATTCAACTCCATAATGTGTCAGTGCTGCATCATTTTCGGTATAAAATTGCAAGAAGAGATTCCCATATTTTAAAATAATTTCCTCATAATTCATACCAACGAGTTTACCAAGTTCTATTTCGTATAATCGCTCATCAATCTCATAGCTCACACCAAGGTATTCGCAGACGATCTCCGCAGTCTCAACTGTTCTAACTACAGGACTAACCAATACCTTATCGATGGATATTTCTTTAAGATATTTTGCAGTATCCAGAACTTGATTTTTACCAAATTCAGTTAGATGAGATTCGATATGCCGTCCAACAAGGATCCTATTTACATTGTTGTCCGCTTGACCGTGACGCATTAGTATTACCAACGGCATTGAAATCATAAAAATTCAACAATAATCGCTATTAATAATTTTCATTGTTCTGGGGCTGATTATCTCTGTCAGCCTGAAAAATTGAGTGAATATAATCGGCTCGAGAAGCTTAATATCTTAACGGGTATTATCTCAAGTATTATGAGAATCGGAATAGTTGGCGGGACAGGTGGGATGGGAGAAGGATTTGCCTTAAGATGGTGTTTTAGACACGACGTTTTAGTAGGCTCAAGGGACGAACAAAGGGCCAAAGAGGCAGCTAACAAGTATAAAATATCTGCTCAAGAAGCATACGGAGATAGCATGACAGGAAATATTACAGGCCAAGATAATTTTTCATTAGCAAAATCCTCTGAGGTATTAATTCTATCTATTCCATATGAAAATACTATTGATACGTGCAATATGGTTGCGAAGGAGGTAAGTAATAACTGTGTTATTGTATCTCCGATTGTACCTATGATGAGAACAGACTCCGGGTTTATTTATGTGCCGTTGGAACAGAACAAGAAGCCTGCAGCTGAGATAGTGGCCGACATTTTAGCACCTAGCTCTCGAATTGTCTCCGCATTTCACTCGATCTCGGAGGTAAAACTAAAAAACATAAGACAGAGTCTGGATGCTGACACGTTTATTTGTGGAGATGATCCGAATCACGTTGCAATAATAGAAAATCTGGTTTCAGAAATTAATGGACTTCGTTCTATATATTTAGGCCCATTGTCCCTTTCATATCAGGCTGAGATCCTGACCCCTATGATACTAAATGCAGCTAAACGAAATAAAATGAAAAACCCAGGAATCAAATTGGTGCATTGATGAAGATGAGAGCCAGCAGAATAGGAGGGCGGAAGCGAAGACCTAAAGGAAAAAACTGGATGACAGCTATGGGAGTACTTTTCATAGTCATGGCTGTAATCATCGCATTGAGAAATCTTTATTTCGTCTCAACCGAACTTTCCCTTGAATTCTACCTTGATAATTATACCAATGGACAGCTTACAAATGAAAAGTTTGTTATTGCAATGATAATTGGGGGAGGCTTTCTTATCTTCTGGGGATATTTCAAGAAAAACCAAGAGGAAGAAGAGGATACCAGAGATGAGAAAGGATGGAGGAGTTTTAGATTATGATTGCTCAAAATAGTTAGTTAGTCATTTAGTAGCAACTCGAAAGGTCATCAGTACAGAACACGTTATCGCGTTATAATTTAATAATAGTTCTGAATCATTACATATTGAACAAGATTGGGTCTTATGAATCGGATCACAACTGTGATCAAACAAAAGGCAAATATATTAATTGAGAAATACGAGGATCCCAGGGAAGCATTAGATTATTCTTATACAAAGCAAATTGAGCTCCTGAATAAGTTGCGCAGAGATATCGCAGAGGTAGTAACTGCAAAGAGGAGACTCGAAATGCAGAAAGCTAAACTATGGGACAATATTCGAACTCTTGACGAACAAGCTAGACGATCGGTCGAAGCTGAGAGAGAGGACCTTGCAAGGCTAGCGTTAGAACGAAAGAATGCTAATCTGATGCAACTGCAAGGATTAGATAAACAGATTGCTGAGATGCTATCTGAACAAGAAAAACTCGAGCAGACTGAGAGGAGACTTTCTACAAAAGTAGAAGAATTCAAGTCAAAGAAAGAAGTTATAAAAGCGCAATATTCTGCTGCAGAGGCCCAGGTACGCATCAAGGAAAATGTTACAGGAATTTCTGAGGAGATGACTGACATAGGGATGTCCCTTAATAAAGCAGAAGAAAAGACTGAGAAGATGAAGGCTAAGTCGGGGGCCTTAGATGAAATGATAAACTCTGGTGTCCTTACTGATTACACTTCTAGCAAAGACAGCATTGAGCAAGAACTGGAACAAATAACAGTCAAGGGATCTGTGGATGAGGAATTAGCAAAGTTAAAGGCTGAGAGGCAACGTAAGAAGAAACAGATGGAGGAGGAGCAAAAATCATAGCAATGAAGAAAAGAGCTAGCACTAAGAAGAAGTCATCACCGCCAACCAGTACAATATCCAGTAGGAAGAAAAAAAGAATAGCGCCCAAGTCAAAACGCAGCCCTAAGAAAAGCTCTACCGTAAGAAAGCCTATTTCAGTTGTAAAGAAAATAACGACCAAAAAAGCTCCAACCAAACGAGCTTCTAATAGCATTCGAAAAAAAGCAGGCTCAAAAGCTAAACTCAGAGTAGTCTCAAAGACCAGAAGTGCACCGACCACAAAACGCAGGATTGTTAGAATTATGGGGCAGGGTCAGTTTACCGTTGATAGTACTACGCTGAAGAGGCTTAATGAGATAGACGATTCAATAGTTCAACTCGTTAGTACTGAAAGGTCCGATGACAATGAATTCAGAAAACGTTTAACAGAATTAACCAGCGTCGTGGAATCTAAGGGACATCCTCTTGACCCAAAGGAAATAATCCAATCAGACATCATTTTGCCTAGTACTGACCTTTCTATTGATGAAGCAAAGAGACTTTTTAAAGGCGAGGGAGTTATTCCAGAAACATAAGTGTAACTAGAGTGTAAGATTCCAGATCGGGTACCAAAGAGATTCATCCCTCTCAAAAGGGAGCTCATTTGATACGGTTTCCATTATTTCATTTTCAATTTTGTTATCCCGTTCATTTTTGCTTAATAGGACAAATGGGTAAAACTTGTTTGTCGCGTAGTTGTATACAAGATAATGATCATTCTTCTTACCGTTGTAATTACTAAATTGAAACATTGCCACAAACAGCTGTTTAGAAAAGCCCCCATCATGTACTATCTCCCCTGTTGCAGATATGGATGATATAATATCCTCAACCTTTCCACTCTGAAATACTATCCATATATAATCATAGGAATCGTTCATCAATCTATACGAAAGGTCTGATTCTCTCTTGCTTATATCGAGGAAATTTTTGATTTCTTCAACTGTCTCAGCAAAGATTCTACCACTAACATTTTTCAAGCCTAGCGCAGCTTTGCCAGTACTCTTCAAATTAAGTTTAGTCTCTAAGGTTATTTGAGCCGAGGATAACGAAAAGAGTGACCCCGAATCTATGATATAGTCATTCACATGATAACTGGTATTTTTTAAAAGTCTTTTAAAAAAATTCAACTCATGGAAGCCTCCATTTCCATGAGTTTCTCTACTCTCTTCTGAACAGGTGGATGAGTTGAGAATAAATTTCCGATCGTGCTACCAGACAGGGCTGGGACTATGAAAAATGCATTCAACCCCTCCTTTTGTCTCAAATCCTTTGTAGGTATATTCTTCATAGTCCCGCTAATTTTCATCAATGCATTGGCTAACTTGATAGGTTTTCCGGTCATCTGAGCTGACCCCCTGTCTGCCGCGTATTCTCGATAGCGAGAGATTGCGCGTATAACAAGGAAGCTTACTATCCATGTCAACATCGCTACGGCAATCACTATGAGCATAGCCCCGGCCGAATTATTATTGCGATTTCCGCCGTAACCCATTCCACCGCCATAAAGCCCACCATAGAATCCAAATTGCATTAGGTACCATGCTACTGTAGAGAACAAACTAGCAAGGGTTAGGACAAGGACATCCCTGTTCTTGACATGTGTCAATTCGTGTGCTATCACAGATTCTAATTCTGATGTATCCAAGATATCAATAAGACCGGTAGTCACAGCAACGACCGAAGATCTAGGTCCTTTGCCCGTTGCAAATGCGTTTGGCATACGTGTATTTATTACTGCAATCTTGGGCTTTGGAAGGTTGTTCCTAGCAACTGTTCTTTCTACTAGATCATGCAATTCAGGGAATTGATCTCTGGTTACTATTTTCGCTCCCGAACTCCAAAGTACTATCCTATCGGAAAAGTACCATTGCGCTAATATCATCAAGCCAGCAACAATAGTTATAGGAACAAATCCTAAACCAAGATATGCAAGCACACTTAGAAATATTACGTATAACAGGCCCAGAATAGCAAAACTGAGAAACATCCGGGCAACTAAACCTGTGTCTCTCTTTTGCAATGACGGTCTTGTACTGCTAGACAATTAACTGCTTAACACCTATAATTACGCTAAATCTACTTTTAATTATTTGTATGATTCATGCATGAAGCGCTCCAGCTTGTCCATTGCCTGCTCTAACACCTCTTCGTTTGGGAGATAGACTATCCTAAAATGGCTCGAACCGAAGGCCTTGCCGAATCCCGACCCATGTACTGTGAGTACTCCTGTTTTGTTCAGTAAATCTAGAACAAATTGCTGATCATCTTCCCAACACCGATTCAAGTATACCTTTGGAAAGACGTAAAAAGCACCATGAGGCACCCTACAAGATATCCCCTCTATTGCACTAAGACGTTTAACAATGTAATCCCTTCTTTTTTTCAACTTTTCAACTAGTTCTACAATATGAGTTTGGGGTCCGCGCAGTGCTTCCACTGCGGCTACTTGGACAGGTAAATTAGCAGAAATTCGTACGCGAGCTAGTTTGGGCACGTTTTTGCGTAGCTCATCTAACCCCCGAGAGTTAGTATTGAAGCATACATATCCACAGCGCCATCCGGTCATCAAATATGCTTTAGAAAAGCCATTAAGTAGGATCACAGGGGCATCCTTTGCCACCTTACCTATTCCCGTAAATTGATCATCAAAAACAATCTTGTCATAAATCTCGTCTGTAATGATGTACAAATTGTGTTCAGTAGCAATATCAATTAGATGTTGAAGGCTCTTGCGATCAAATACCTCACCGGTAGGATTATTGGGACTGATTATACTTATAGCTCGAGTTCTGGGAGTAATCTTTGATCTCAAGTCCTCTAAATCCGGTCTTCCATCTTCGTTGATCTTAAATTCAACAGGCTTTCCTCCGTAAAATTTGACGTATGATGCATAGGGTGGATAATATGGTCCAGACATGAGAACTTCAGAGTTGGGATCCACGATGGAAGCCAGTACCATATCCAGGCCTTCAGAGACACCGTTAGTAACTAAAACATCCTCTTCTGTTACAGACAACCCTTTTTCTGATTCTTTTTCTGTAACTGCTTTCTTTAATTCTGGCAATCCTTCGGACTCGGCGTAGTAGTTCCTGTTATCCTTGACGGCGTTAATAAAAGCTGATTTAATATGTTCTGGAGTCTTAAAGTCATATTTCACAGGATCTCCGATATTCATGTATATGACTTGGCCACCAGCGCTCTCGTATTTCCTTGCATGGAGAATAATATCACGTATGGCGTATTCTACACCATTTGTCCTGTCTGATACTTTCAATAAATGAATGTAAATAGATTTAACCTAGATAAATTGTTATGTTTGAACATAAATTGATGATACCTAATGGTGGTTACATTCATGAACCAATGAAAAGTCACTACAATGAAAGGATAGATAACCAGCACGAATAGCCCTCCAATTGTTAGGACTTAGTCTTGAGTCATAGTATTGCCAGTTTTGGTCGGATCAAAAATTTTGGAATTTACGCGGAATATAGCTGCCAAGGCCTAATTTCAACTCAATCCCAATGTATAGTCTGGAATGGAATTTCTATCGCGAACTTTCTTATTCAATAATTTTGCCAGACTTTAACATTTGTGGCTTCTAATTTGTGTCCTCTTCACTAAACTATATGTAGTCTTCTTAACAACACAGGTATTAATGGGGGTCCGTAGCGTAGCCAGGATATCGCGGCGGTCTTCGGAACCGCAGATCGAGGGATCGAAGCCCTCCGGGCCCGAATACTAGCAAGGACTAGCAGATTCAGGTATTTCTGATCTGCTGCTTATGCTTATGATATTCCTAGTATCTGCTTTACTCTTATGCAAAGTATACCGTCTTCATGATAAAGCTCGCCTATAGCTTTGAACCTGTTACCTTTCCTTAGAAATTCCCTCGGTCCCTCGTAGTCGTAATGATTTAGTCTTGCGTGCCATTTGTCATCGACAATTACAAGTGCCTTTCCTTGTATGATTTTCTCTATTAATAGATTAAGAGTCTTCCCTATAGTCTGCCTGTAACCCCAAGATGTGGACGCTACTATTCCTTCGTCCTTCCACTCTACCCTTCTTATCTTTTCTAATTTTCTTATTGCATCTATTATTACTGAATAATCAATATCTAGTAATTCGGTAAGTGTATCAATTTCTATTCCTTCGCTACCGTACTTTTGGAGCTCAATGTAAATGCGTCTCGCGGCCCTGTCCACCTCTCTTTTTAACTTTCCAGTTAACATATCAGCTCCGATCGAGAGTGTATTCACTTTTCTGTTCCTGATTATGGTGCTCATCCTTTCTTTGGCTTGATCCTCAGAAATTATTCCCTGAGCAATAGCCATCTTAACGGTCCCCGACAGACGGTCTTCTAGTCTCTTGTTCCTTCTCTCTATAGCAATTAATTCTTCTTGTGTCATCGGATTGGGTCTTATTTGTTCGTCTCTGGCAAGTGGCCTGAATTTAGTCTTGATATATGCCAATAATTCTTTCATTTTCTGCACTCGTCTAGTGCTCGCATTAAGATAACGCGCATCTATACTATCTTTCATCGCAAGTATGATAACCAATCCTGACGACTTCCTTCCAGTTCTCCCTCTTCTCTGAATGTATCTAATTTCACTAGGAATTGGTTCATAAAACACAACTAAATCTACCTCCGGTATGTCAAGACCCTCTTCAGCAATAGATGTTGCGACCAAGACCTGATAATCCCCTCCCTTGAAGAATTCGAGAACTTCTGCTTGCTTATCTTGTGTCATGCCGTCATCGCCCAACCGACTTGCTTGTCCCACAAACCTAGAGCATGAAATTTTATTCATGGATAGGATTTCTACTATGTGTTTCGCAGTCTCCCTATATTGTGTGAAGATGAGGATTTTTGATTTTTGGTTGTAGGATTTGTTATTATTAGTTCCGAAAGTCTGGCCATACCCTTCGCTAATCTGAGGACGAGCTGTACCTTGTTTTACAAGCTGAAGTAAATACTGAATTTTGGGACTCTCATCCTTCATATTATGCAGAAGTGTCCTTATTTCCATAATATCAGGGTGTTTTAGAAAAGTAGTGTATTTTTTTCCTCTGTCTTCCTGTTCTATTCTATCTAGAAAGGCCCTTAATGAAAAGGATCCCTGGCTTTCCATAAGCTCAAGACAGTACATGAGTGTAAGAGCAGAGGATTGTATCTTTAGTGCAGTATACAATGTACTTCTTTGTTCTTCCATAGTAAGTTCTATCGTATATCGAAGTTCATCCCCAAGAGAAAGCAAATCTCTTTTGAATACCCACTCCAGCGATTTCTTTCTCAACATCCTGTTATGTATGAGCCATCTTAATTTCTCGTAAAGCATAGAACGAAGTTTTGAAATGATGTAAAGATATTCTTGTGAAAGACTAAACCATTTCCAATCTACCTCTATTGGATTAACATATGGTTTTACATCAGGATCCTCTTCATTTCGATATTCTAGATTTTCGATAAAGAGATTATCACATACCTCTTGTACCCTACTTCTTTCTGCCCCTGGACTTGCTGTCAAACCTAGTATCAGAGGATACCTATTTTGATTGAGGTATTCTTTAGCGATTAGTGCATAAGAGTAATCCTTCACTGCTTTATGTGCCTCATCAAAAACCAATAGGCTAAAATCTCTTAGTTGTAATCTGCCTTCATTTAGGTCATTTTTAACAACTTCTGGAGTAGCGAATATCAATCTGACATCTGGTTTCTCCCAAACAGCTCTTCTCGTCTCTGGTAGAGTTCTACCTGTCACAGACACAACTTGTTCTTCTAGAATTTTCAGTACTGAAGAAAATAGTCTTAAGTGTTGGGCCACAAGAGGCCTGGTAGGAGCCATGACCAACACTCTTCTATCTCTATGCTTGTAAAGTGCCTCCGCACAAACGAGTACAGATATTACTGTTTTGCCCAGAGCGGTAGGCAAGATCACAAGAGTATTACTTCGAGCTGCTGAATCCGCTATATATTTTTGGTAAAGCCTAAACTCTATTGTATTATCCCAGATGACCGGATGCCTTACGTAAACAGGCGAAGATAACATTATTCGGGATCAACAAATTCCAATCAAGTCAATATCCTTTGAACTTGTACGGGTCATATTTCAAATATGTCTTCTGCTCCACTTCTTGGGGCTGCCCTTTTCTCCGGATTGACATCGTCTATACTTCTTGCAAGCTGTGAAAGTTTAGGATTTGATATTAGTTTCTCTATCTCTTCGAGCTCCGAGGCAGATCGTATTATGACTCCCCTCTTTTTGGTAGGTGAGCCTGAAGAAGAAAGGGGATTTATTTCTATAGCAATAGAGGGAGAGGCCCCTTTATATGCCGGTATCTTTAGTAAGAATACTCCTGGGATATTGGTCGCTTTTTTATCCCAATCTCTTCCCTCCTTTAGAAACTGAACTAATCTACTATCGGCCGATGACATATGCCATATTATGACATACTAGCAAATCAATCTTTCATTTTCTAAGTAGAATAGCGCGCCAAGTCACTCGTCACCCTTCACTGAATAAAGAAGCAGAGTTTCCTAGACAGACCCCTAATACGATACCAGTAGTAAAAATTAAAAGAAAAATTGGAATTACCATATCTAATATGTTACCGCTTCAACTACTCAGGGTTAGAATATTCAATAAGGGTAAGAACATTTCTCCCATATTCTGTAGGCCTGATGACAATTCTTCGTACGAGCTAGAATTAGCAGGTAACATGATAAAGAAGTTTGAGGAATCATTTAGAAAAAGAGAGACAAAAGGAGCTCTTGGAGATAGTATCTCTTCCCTTGAAGCATCCCATAATGATTACAAATTAGTGAGGGGGCTTTATGCACTTCTTGAAAGACGCTCCACATTTATTGGCGCGGAGGGTCAGATACCCAGTACATTCATAGATGGCAGTACAGGCAATATCAATCTTGATCCTGTCCATACAAGAAAATATTTGTTCGAAGAATCGTCTGCGAGAGGATACCCGCTTACTGATAATGAAAGAAATGAAATAATCAACTCTGTTTCCTCAAAATTAAAGGTATCTAGGGACTTGATTTTCAGAGAGATGTGGGCCGATTTAGAGGAGAATATGATCTTACAACAATTTGTAACGTTGGAACCTAGGAAACTAATTGCATGGTATAATCTATCGCTGATACAAACACTACTATTTAATAGCACATATCTTGAATTCAATATTCAGGGCGGGTATTATTGGAAGAGAGTGCTGAGGGCTGTGAAAAGATTAGGTCTAATGTACAATTTGCATTATAGACAAAATGATGGACCAAGTGCCCAAAATGATCCACGCAGCCACAGAATTACGCAGGATAACCGTAAAACGGCTAACCGAAATTCATTACACACAATCGATGACAATGGCAATAATGATAATAATATTCTCTGTTCGATTGATGGTCCGCTCAGTATCTTTAAACTGACCGATAGATATGGGACTTCAATCGCAAAACTTCTTCCTTCAATTATTGTGACTGGAAATTGGTCTCTTAGCGCTTCAATTGTACGTAAAACTGCTACAATGGGAAAAAAAATCTATGAATTTATCTTATCTAGTGTAGAATCGACAAGTCTTCCCGCTGAAAATGATCTATTTGCTTACTATAATACTAACTTTAAGAATACAGCCTCTGAAAAATTGTCATATTCAGCTTCTTCACATGCGGATCCATTTGACAGCAATGTGGAACAAAAATTTGCCCTAAAATTCAAACAATTTTCAAATGGTTGGAACCTGATAAGAGAACCCAACCCACTAATAGTTTCGAATGGCAAGGGGTTCATACCAGATTTTGCATTTGAAAAATATGGTATCAGGATATATTTGGAAATTATAGGATTCTGGACAAACGATTATCTTGTTAAAAAAATACAGAAAATAGCTGACATTATTTCGTTATCGTCATCATTGTCGTCAGCATCTGACTCTTCTGATTCAAGGCCCGATCAAGGAGTTAACGTGAAGAACTTCTTTGTCGCCGTTAATATGGACAGCTACGTATCGGGCAGCAGCTTAAACGGTGAAAAGGTACTTGCAACCTTAAAGTTGTCAGACTATATCGAAAAAAGCCAGCTTATAAAATACAAAAATGATAACGTACCCATTAAACCGATCCTTGATCATTTAAAAGCAATTGACCTTAAGATGATAGGAAAATTGGCGAAAATTAATCGCGCTCACTTGATTGAAGAATTGGACCGTCTTACTGATAAAAATTCAGTTGACGGATCAAACTCTAGTGGCATAATTTCGCTTGCGAAGATTGGAAAAAAATATGATGTTCCAGTAGAATCAATTCTTCAAATCGTCAGGGAAGGTGAAGACATAAATGCTGGGGGGTATAAGGACCGCTACCTGGTAGAGGACAATTATTTGATCCCACTTGGTAAAATAACAGAAATAAAGCCACATTTGAGAGATGACATCCAGTACATCGATGCCTGTAGAATTCTAGCTGCGCATCAGATTCCGGAACCATGTTACAATTTTATTCTTCACAAAATTGGATATGATGTGATTTGGAACAGCATGGATATTAATGGTGCCATCATAAAATTGCAAGGTACCTAAACAAGGCTCATCTTACCTGATTGGTCTACGAGACATAAATTATTCTATTTCTCTTCAGTTCGCTTACACCAAATAGTCGGCTAAATGACCTCTGTTTGAAGCAGAATTCGATACAAGTAGACTATGAATATGAAGGATCTTAAAATCAGTTACATACCTTAGCTACCCGGTGCGAAAACCTTCTGAAATCCTGCGTCACAATAGTTTTCCTTATAGCGCATCTCACGCTTCTTTGAATCTATCTTCGGATTGGGATCTGTCTTAGGACATCAATTTCTCGCTTTAGCTCGTCTTCATTTTCATCACTATAATCTACGAGTATTCTGTCATTTTCTTTGGGAACGTAATTAGCAATGGAACTTGTCTCGTTTCCGTTTACAAAATATCGTAATTTCTTATCTGCAGTATCGCAATATTCTCTTCCATCGTCAGCAACGAAGCATCCATCCTGGATATCCATATCCACACTCTTTAGAAATTCAATAAAAGGCACACCAGTAGCATGTCTATGTAGAGTCGTACCGTCGCCATTTTCGACATGAATCAGGTTTGATTTTACTTGGTATTGGCTTTGACTGAAATTAATGGGAACTCTATCCAACATTACAAGGAAAGCAGCGTGTTCATGTGCTGAACCCACCGGTCCATAGTTTTCGTTACTACTACTTGGCTGCAATGAAAACGCTATAGCAGATATGATGGCCACTGCTACGACACCGATAATAGCTGGTACGATTATTTTCATATATCGTTTTCGTTTTCTCCTGCCAGCAGCGAAATAACTCTCATCTCTGTACTTTGTATCGGGCTTGTGCTTGTTCTTATCTGCCGTAGCTTTTTTATCTGCGGTATCTTTTTTATCTGCGGTAGCTTTTTTATCTGCCATTGCTCAGGTTACATCAATTCCATTATTTTAAATTTCGTCAGGTGTCAATCATACGGCAATATTATGAGTAATTTCTCATGTAGTGGTGAAGAATACTGTGATCTTTGATATTTCTACTTTTCAACTGGGAATCCAACCTTATTGCCCCATTCTCCCCACGATCCCAAATATACTTTCACGTTTCTATAGCCTAACAATTTCAGAACAATATAGCTGTTTGCTGCTCTATACCCACCCTGACAGTAGGTTATGATCTCAGATTGTTTTGGGATATTTGAATATATTTTTCTAAGCTTCCCAGGTACCTTGAAGGATCCATCTTCAATATTTTCATGCCAATCAATATTTATCGCCCTGGGGATATGACCTGCTTTACCAGCTCGAATAATTGAACCGTCAAATTCAGAGCTTGAACGCGAGTCAATAAGCAATATTTTATTCCCCTTGTTTTTTATAGCTAGGAATATTTCATTATACGTTGCAAGTACTTTTGGATTGGTTTTGCCCTCAACCACGGAATGTTTGTATCGGTTGCTCTTCGTTTCAATTGTGTGTCCGTCCTTTTTCCATTTTTCAAATCCACCATCAAGCAGCGATACATTTTGATGAAAGAAATAACTGAGCAGCCATGTTCCCCTCGCAGCCGATGGTCCAGAATTGGATTCATAAAAGATGACTCGCTTATCTCCCGTTAATCCAAGGAAAGAAAGAAGGGTTTGCATTTGATAATTGAATTGTGAAATCCCGAGGTCTGAGGTATCAATCCAGTGATAGTGCATCAGGTCTACGTTGATCGCACCTGGTATATGACCGAGAATGTAGTCGGTGTATGGCCTAACATCGACTATCACTGTTCTTTTTCTCTCATTATTATTTTGCAGTAACGATCCCAGTTTGGCCGTGCTCAGAACAAGTTTCATCTTGGCTTTAATCCGTTATATCCATCTGTGGTTCAATATCCTTATTCATCATAGGGCTTTCGATGATTATCCCTTCAATACTTACCAATGAACCATACGTCCTAAGCCATTTCCTATGGTCTTTGTACAGTGGGTCGGCCGTCCTCACTCCGTCCCAAAATAGCTTTGAATGATTGGGTTCTATTATATGCACAAGTTCATGGATTATGACATAGTCTATGACCTCTCTAGGAGCTGCAGACAAGAGAGCACTAAAATTCAAGTTTCTTTTCCTTGAACAGCTTCCCCATTTTGAATTCTGTCTTTTTATGGAGAAGTTATTAAATCGTATATTCAATTTAGAGGCAATTAATGGAAGACGGCTAGATATGATTTTTGTAGTTTCATTTTTATACCATTTGAAAATATCTTCTCTGAACATTCGCTTGTTGGTTACATGAAATGTTATCATTTTAAGATTCTCAGATAATACTGCAAATGACGATCTATCCTTAATTATTCTGAGGCAGTATCTATTACCAAAAAAACAAATTGTGTTTACTTTCAAATGTTCATGAGAATATCTGGATCGTAACTTCTCATAATATTTGAAGGATTTAAGAATCCAATTCCGCTTACCCTGAACTAATTTCAATAGATCATTTACTTCGTAGTTTGATGGAATTATTACCTGTAGACCTCGTATATCTGCAATAATACTTGGTTTCTTGGCTCTGTTGCTTTTTCTGATTTTCAAGTTTAGAGATATTCCATTGGTAAGGGCTATAGGTATCATCATGTTGTCTTTTAAAGGATTTCTGCATTTAGTTCTCTGAATAGCTTATAATGATGTCGTTTTTGATTCACTCTGAAAAGGATTATGCAGGAAAGATATGTCGAACTGTATGTCCTTACGAACTTGGTCTTATATCAATGCTACCTGATTGAGAAACCAATGATAAACAGTACTACTAATCACTAGCATGATTTTTTGAGAGGACAGATGAGGAACTTCGATTTCAACGAGACAAAATACCTTCATCTACTTCATGATGACTGACATAGACCTTACAAATAAGTGAATACATGTGAATACATGCGATAACTAAAATTCTTAGTTCGTAATTTTTGGTCAGAGCAAAAACGTGTGTATGACGTCAAACAAAATGCAATTAAATAGGGCTAGTCCTTATGCAAATACGATATCAAGTCTTATGCGAAAAACAAAGAATACAACAGAAAAGACAAGCGAGGAAGCTCTTCCCGAATGGGCAGAAAAAGAAATCAAGAGTGTGCAATTTGGGCAACCAGATACTCTAGCTAGGACAGGATATATTCTTGATATTTATCCAGAACAACTAAAAATCGATATCCAACTCTATGAGGCTTTGCATGATGGTAGAACGATTGTGGAGGGAGTGAATATTCCCAGATCATTATCCATGAATGATTTTATGAAGGGAGTGGTATACGAATTTAGGATCAAGGTGTTTAAGGGTAATCTAAGCGATGGCCTAATTGATTTACTGAAATCTAAATATTCTCTTCAGATGGATGCGATATATAGTTTTGAGCTGCATGATATACAGCTTATGGACGTGGAATCCGACGTTGCAAAAACTTCACTCAGCTCTGAGAGTGACGATGGGAGCGATGGAGATGAGTAGGACAATATCGAATATGTGTCTGGCTAGTAACCCTTCATTTACCTTCGTTTAATTTGCTAGGTAGTCCTATTTTACAGAATTATCTGATCTATCAATCCCTTTATTTTGATCGTGCGGTGCAGAAAATGCGTCCTTATTTTCTTTCCCTGATGCCAAATACGTAGTCCGGGTATCTTTGAGTGGAGCTCTTCCAATTGTTTTCATCAGCGCTATCCACATAATAACCAGGGGAACATGATACGAGGCAATCCTCCATACAATAATCACACTCAGTTGATTGTCATTTAAAACGTCATCTAAGGAAGGGATGCTATTGAGGTCGGAAACGTACGCCCATAGACCAAGTTCTGCAAGCCCTGATCCGCCTAGAGTAATAGGCAAGGTGGCTAGTACAGTGGATGCAGAAGTAGCCATTAGGGAATCAAATAGATCTATATCCTCTCCCACTGCATTTGCCAACACCATAAAAGAGTAACCCTGAAAAAGGAATGCAACAAAGGTGATAGCGATTCCAATTGAAAAGGTCTTAATCGCTTTGGGAGAGTTGAAATTATCTCTACTCATCTTACATAAATCAGATAGGGCATCGTTAACCGATCTGACCATACGCTCAGCCCTTTCCTTTGCAACAAACCTTTGAACTATTCTTAATGAGAACGACGGTAAATGTAGTGTTCGCTTTGCAGAAAATATGATTAACACTACCCAGAAGGTAAACGTAGGAATCGCTATTAATATAACAATAATACCAATAAAATTAGCCCCGTTATAGATTGCTAACGCGCCAGCAATGAATCCTAGCATTGTTCCTACTAATACATCCGAAATTATTTCCATTGTAGTTAACCATGCAGCTTTGCCCGCGGGTACGCCTTTCTTTGTCAACCAGGCAATCCTTACTAATTCTCCGCCTACATATGATGGAGTAGTTTGCGTCACAAATTCACCAGCCAAACGAGCAGACATTGTATTGGCAGTAGAGCTAACGTCATGACCTATGAACTCTTTAATAAAATATTTAAAACGATAAGCCTGTAGCAGGATCCTGCCCATTACCGACAAACAAGAAATTATAAACGGAATTGCTCCCACTGCAAAGATATCCTCAGTCGATAAATGTGTAAATAAGAACATGAATAACAAAGGCACTACACTTGCAGCTATTGCCAGCAGTCGCCAGTTCAATTATGATCAATGACTTTAACGATACGAGCCACATAATAATTAATGCAGACTGTAAACTAGTAAGTGATAACTATTAACTATCCTCTACGCTACTGTTAGGAATTAAGGGAATAAGTAGTCCTCTTGGTCAGAATTATAATTGCAATCTTGCATTCCAAAACAAAAAAGAAATCGAATCGAAAGCTACTGAATTATGCGTGGGTTTATATCCGGTACATTATTACAAATATAACGTTATAATGCCTACAGCATACGTTCTAATAAATTGCGACTTGGGGTACGAGGATGAGATTATCACCGAACTTAACAGATTACCCGGTATAATTGAAGCCACAGGAGTATACGGAGCATATGATATACTTGTGAAGGTAAACGCGGAAACAGTTGATTCACTAAAGGAAACTATCACATGGCATTTGAGACGTATCGACAAAATAAAGTCAACCCTGACCTTGATGGTAATTGAAGGACAAGGAAGCGACTAATTGACAAAACTACTCCGAACCAGCGTTTGCCTACGACCAGATCCTACAAATCGATCCTGTGGCATTAGCTATAATAATACAGTTGAGAGATCATGATAGTGTATAATGTGTATCTAGCGATTATTTATCAGAAAATGATATAAAAAATGATATGATTGATCCCAGCATTAATGAATACTATTTTTATTACAGGTACAGCGGGATCAGGAAAATCACTTCTTACTTCTAAACTGCTACAATGGTACGAAGACCACAATTCATTTGCGATTAGCCTCAACCTAGACCCTGGCACAATAGATTTACCGTATGAACCAGATATTGATGTAAGAAAGTACGTCGACATTAACAAACTAATGAACAGTCATCAATTGGGTCCTAATGGTGCTTTGATGTTGGCTAACGACTTGATTGCAACACAATTAGCCGAAATTCAAAACGAAGTTAACAGTCTAAATGCGGAATACGTATTGGTTGATACACCGGGACAAATTGAATTATTCGCGTTTAGAGAAAGCGGACTCTATTTTGTATCTCATTTTCAATCTGATAACAAAGCAATCCTATTCATTTTTGATGGCATACTTGTCTCATCTCCAATTAACTACGTTTCTATATCTCTATTGGCCTCTTCTATTAAATTGAGGTTAAAGACGCCCCAGATTAACCTACTCACCAAAAGAGATCTAATTATTGATAGATTGCCTGACATACTCGGGTGGTCAGCATCAGTAGAATCTCTAGAATCTGCCCTCGACAAAGAAAAGGATTCTGAGAACTCGTATCTAAGCAAGGAATTTGTAAGAAGTCTGAATAGAGGTGGATTTTTGGAAGAGATCATAGCGGTTTCAAGCCTTACAATGAATGGAATGGTTACATTATCTGCATCTCTGTCGAGGATCCTTAATCAAGGAGAGGAGGTAAACAGTTAACCTTGGGAAAATCAGATCTCGCATCAACGTGCATTGCATATGCACCGTCTTCTACAGCCAACCTTGGTCCTGGATATGATGTATTCGGACTTGCCTTAGATGTCTTCGAAGACAGGGTCGCATTATCCAGGTTCTCGACGAGGTCCAATCGTGTAACCATTAGAGCAACGGACGACAATAACACTACTAGCAATAGTGTTCCCTCGAGATTGGAATCCAATTCCGCAGGTCTGGTAATAAAAAAAATGTCGATCGATTTTGGTATAGACTATGACCTAGATGTTAGTATCACTAAAGGTGTTCCTGTCGGATATGGAATGGGCAGTAGTGCCGCATCAGCCGCCGCAGCCGCGACTGCCTTTAACAAGCTCTTCAATTTAGAGATCGATCGGTCCAAATTGGTAGAGTATGCTGCCGAGGGTGAAATTGCTAGTGCAGGTGTAAAACACTACGATAATGTTTCGGCCTCAGTTCTCGGAGGGTTCGTCATTGTACGAACCAATCCTAAGCTAGAAGTTATCAGAATAGAACCTCCTGATGACTTAGTACTTGTAATAGCAATTCCAATGATAAGTGTTCCAGAAGGGAAGACTGGAAAAGCCAGAAGTCTTTTACCCTCAACAGTATCACTTGGTGATGTAGTTGTCACGTTATCCAATGCAAGCATGATCGTAGCCGGATTCATACTCAAGGACGTTGAGATGATAGCAAGAGGGATTCATGATATAATTGTGGAACCCGCAAGAAGGAACCTAATCCCCGGTTATGTTGAGGTTAAAAAAAATGCCCTAGAAGCTGGATCTCTCGCAGTGGCAATAAGCGGCGCAGGTCCCTCAATGATATCATTTTTAAAAACTGCAAAGGATGCGGAGAATATTGCCAATGCGATGGCCACGGGATTTAGTGAAGCAAATGTAAAATGTAGGACGTTTGTAACTCGCCCAAGTTCTGGTGCTAGAATTGCAAAAACTGAGTTACCGTAGACTGGGGATGGGATGTGTGAATTTCCATACTCACTAGCTACTTTTTTCCTTTGTTCAAAAAGGCTGACATCATTTTTTGTCGATCTTCATGCGCGAAACATAATGCCCACCCATAAATTTCCAGGCGTAAACCAGTATCAATGTCTGCATCCATTGCTTTGTTGATCAAAATTTTGCTAGTCTTCACAGCTGTAAAACTATTCTTTGTAACTTCTTTAGCAAACGAGAAACATTCATCCATCAATTTTTTGTTCAAAAGTTTAGCCTGCTCATTGGCTCGCTGTTTTTCTTGCTTCTGAATTTCTTCACTACTTTGTTCTTTAGATAAACTTTTGGATTGCTTTGCCACGGAACTCTTGTTGTCTGTGGCTTGAGGTGCCGAAGAATTAGTAAATCTGTTTTCTTCCTCTGGTGTCAAACTAACAACTTTATTAACAAGTCCGATTTGCTGTGCTTCATCTGCTGCTATCATTTTCCCAGTGAATACGAGCTCTTTTGCCTTTGCAGGACCCACAATTCTTGTTAATCTTTGAGTTCCACCCCATCCTGGTGGAATGCCTATGGTGACCTCTGGTTGACCCAATTTGGCATTACTTGATGCAATTCTGATGTCACAAACCATTGCCAGTTCACATCCTCCTCCTAGAGCAAAACCATTAACGGCAGCAATTACTGGTTTTTGCAAGTTTTCAATCTTGTTCAACACAGCTTGTGCTGAAGATGCATATTTTTCTGCTTGAATAGGCTGAATATTAACCATATAGCTAATATCTGCTCCTGCGCAGAACGATTTTTCACCTGCTCCCGTAATTATCAGCGCCTTTATCCCATCGTCGGGGCCCACGATATCAATAGTCCTAGATAACTCGGCTATAACGTCTACATTCATGGCATTCAAGGCCTCTGGTCGGTTTATTCTAATAATGGCGATCTCTTCACGTGGTTCAAGTTGTATATATTTCATGGTAGACATATACGAAAGGCAAGAACTATACCTTTCAATTAAACCTTATCAAAATGAGGGCAAGTACATGCTCGTTAACCATATACATCATCGCACGCACGTCAGTTAATTCCCAAGCTTGAGCAAAGCAGCATAGAACTCCGTTTTATTCAAGGCCTGCACAAAACCCAAAGTAAATCTAGTAAAAGGGTATGGACAAATAAAGAAAGGTTGGCTTGCCTATCTATGCGCCAGCCATACCATTTCGTAAGTCTACTGCTCTGTGATCTGAATCTACCATACCTGTTTCAGATTGAGCGCTCGCTGCTTCTGCTGCCGATTTGTGCATATCGGACAACGCACATCCCATCTGAGCTTCTGGTTTGCCTCTTCTCATTAAGCCTCTATACAGACCAGCTTCAAGAGTTTGACCATGTGCCTTTTCCCATTCTTCTACCGGTATACTGTACTTCTTCTGTATTCTGTCCCTGTACCATTCCGGAATAACGTTGAAGGCGCAGAATGGAATTATTCTAAGATCTGGTGTGAGGTAATGAATATCACATCTCTGTAGTCTTTCAAGGTCTTCATTGTATTTATCTTGGAAGTGCATCATTCCCAAGAACAGAGACCTTATGTGCCAAGAGCCAACGGAATCGAAATTGCGTTTCAACAGTATACTAGAAAACATCTTCGCTAAATTGAGTCCATGAGGTTGCTTAGTCCTATCTACAAATTGGCCAAGCCTTCGCACAACTTCTAGCATGGTCCAATATCTATTCGCACCAGATTTGATCTCGTCGGATTTCTCCTCAAAATATTCCAGCATACCTTTAAGATCAACAAACGCTGTAAGAGGAGTTAATTTCTTGGTTTGAGTATCTTCGAAAACATAAGTACCGGCACCGCAAGCAAAGTGAATGGATAGCTCGTACTTCGGCTTTTTGCTGAACGCCTCTATCACATCGGTCATGGGCATGCACGATGGAACGGGAAACCATGCATCAGTCGCAATTTCACCATTTGTCTGCTCTTCAATCCTTTCAATACAATCAGGAATTGTTATTCGGTATTTTTCACGCTCCCTCTTTGTCATTCTACCGGTTAGAGAAACAGGTTGGAAATTAACTGCATGCACCACATCAAGATTCTTTTGGGCATACCTAATTATTCCCCCTAATTCATGGTCGTTAATAGACTTAATTACCGTGGGAACAAAGACTACTGTCATATCACACTTTCTTGCAGATTCAAGTGCATACGGAACCTCCCAATGATTCTTCGGATTAGTTCTAGGAGTAACACCGTCAAATGACAAATACAAATTGTTAACACCCGCCATCCTTATCTGCCTCATTGTTTCTGGAGATAGTGCCAACTTGATACCGTTAGTGTTAAGTTGAACATGATCGACACCTTCCTCCTTCATTATCTTGATCATTTCAGTGATATCATCCCTTAACATTGGCTCTCCTCCAGTGATCTGGATAGAATTACCTGCAATAGGTTTCTGAGCCTTCAAAGTTTTCATCATAGATCTTACTTGTTCATGATTTGGTTCATATAGGTAGGCACCCTCAAGACCCTTTTTTACATAGAAAAAGCAATACCAACATGTTAAGTCACATCTATTTGTGATAATTATGTTAGCAAGACCGGAATGCGAGAGGTGGTTCGTGCATAATCCGCAATTCGTAGGGCACGCACACTTGTCAATCATGACATTTGGTGCCTGAGCACCCTTTCCATCCATCCAATAAGTGCTAAATTTCTTGTACATTTCGTATGAGCCAAAGTACAGCTCTTCACACTCGCCGTGTGTGGGACAGGTCTTTGTCATGTATACCTTACCCTCCCGTTCAAATACTTCTGCATCAAGAATCATGTTACAATCAGGACATATACTCTGGGTATGTCGAACGATTTTTCTTGCTGCAGTATTCTTACTCGTTAAATTCGAAATCTGTATTAAATTCATTGTCTATTACCCGTGTTACCTTTAGTGGTGAAGCTTATCATTTTATATATAAATATAACGTTACGAATCCTACGGTGATTAGTTGTCTGAATTGCAATCATCGATTTAATAAGGCCTAGTCAAAAACTTAATTCTTTGAGTGTGAGGTTCCCTTATTATCTAGGTACCGTTCTTGGTGCGAAATCTAGTATGTTTGAAGACCACTGAGTAATTTACCAGAACTATGGAATTCATACTGTATTGCACAGATCAATTAGAGGAATCGTGAGAATAATAAAGAAATATTCTGACATATTGATAATTTCTCAAGTTGCCATGTACCTATCATTTAGGAGATGCCAAGGCAAGAAGATAGACATGATTCTTCACACTCATAGGATATTATCTCAGAGGGCTGGGTAATTCAGAGACGATGGGGTGTATGTTGGAAAAGGATACCTTCAAGCTCAAAATTGATTATGATGTTGCATGAATAGTAATTGACTATAGCGGGAAACTAAAGGAGCACTTTTCCAATTCTAAAATAGGAACATACAACGACTGGGTGTCTGATCCAATACTATCCACAAACGTATATTCACCTGTCAGTCTCTTAAGCTCAATGAACTTGCTTCGTGGTTTTTCACTTTGCGTGATGTAATGCACAACTGAGTTAAGCGCACCAGACTCAATGAATAAGACATCCTTATTATTGTGATTGATATGATATAACATCGGAGTTAATCCAATTGGAGACTGAGCAGCATATACTATTACCTTAAGCATATCTTCCAAGTTATGATATTTTAGATAGCTCGTCGAAGCGGGTTCATTTTGCTGTTTTTGGGGCATAGAATACTAATGAATTAGACTATACGGTTATTAGATCTTTTCCATACCATCTGGCAATAGGACAACCACCACTCACAAGACAGGATGTGCTAACAATGATAGACAAGGGGGGTACGTTGACCCACCTGATTAAGGATTGATCGCTCAGCCCTTCCTGAAAACTGATTTACCTTGTATAAGAGATTAGCGGGTCAATCAAATCATTACGTCTCACACTTTAAGACAGAAACCTTGAGCCGCATCCGATAGAGATTCTTATACCTTCAAAAATAGTTCATGCACTTTCTGAGTTTGTATATACTCAATCACAGTTCAATGATCGTTGCGAACATATCGATATCTTAACTACGTGAGCAATTAGTTCCATTAGATAAATGAGTATAGTTTAAAAACAACCATATTATTGCGATTTGACTGTTAAATTGTTTTTGGTCCCGAGATCAACTTAGAATTAAAGTCTCTAAGTATATTATCTATCGGATGGGGTTATGATTTCTTAGAAAAAGAGCTCTCAACAACATAAGATCAAAGTGAGCTGGAACTTGAGCTTAAAATGGCAATTTCATGATTCCTCTGCTGGTTCAAATCTGGGATCCTTATCTGATTTAGGGATACTTTGAAGCCGAGCCTTCTCAGAACATTTGATCTCCGATAACCAATATATGAATCGAACTACCACAAACAACACCTGCCCATAAGTCATGATTTGCATATATAAGTATTTTTTATTTGGATAGTATACTCTTTACTGGGTTCATCCTCTTTCTTATTCCTAAACCTAGAAAGATCAAATGCGGTAATTTCCCATAATATGTAACGTTGGTTATTTTCTTAATGTTGCGTGAAGAAAAGGGACTTAGGTTAGATAGGCATTTAGTTTGGAACAGTGTGCATTATAAGATTTGTACCGTTTGTTTATTGTGACTTCAATCACCCCTTATTTTGCCACCCCAAAGCCAGAAAAAATATGAGTTTCACTGGAACTGAAAGGTGGTATACCAAAATTAAATGAGTATCCATGGTCTCGGTTTCTGTAGACTTCTCCTTAATATTTACAAACACTGAGAGTGAACACTTGTATATCGAATAGTACTAGCCTATTTGGAATGGAAAATATTTGCTTCGATCCCTTGTGGTATTTTCGAACGTTCCTATTTACTGGTCTCACTCTTCTTTTTATTTCTATTGACATAGAAGTACTGTAGGATAGCATAATTTAGTACTCCTCAGCTTTCAACCCTTAACAATTTTCAGACTCATGAAATCATAGATTACATACTTATATTGCAGATGACCGTCACATGTATTGAACCTAATGAGCATCAGTGACAAGTCGAAGAAGGCCATGGAAAGTCTCGGCTTGACCAGTTACGAAATCAAGGTTTACCTCTCTCTTTTGGAAACAGGCTCGATGACAGCTTCCGATCTAAGCAAGAAATCTGGAGTTCCATATTCTAAAATATATGAAGTATTGAATAGCTTAGAAGATAAGGGTTGGTTAGAATCTAACAGCTCAAGACCTCAAAAATTTTTCCCAAAGTCACCTATTACTGCGCTTGAGGCAATGAGGATGCGAATAGAGAATGGGATCAGAGATAGCAAGAATATGATTATGAGTGAATTAATGCCAATTTATGAGAAAAGTGGAGTCAGAGAAAGACCGGAAATATGGGTTGTTATGGGAGTATACAATATAGCCGCAAAAATTGGTGAAATAATTCAGACCTGCCAGCATGAATTATTGATCGCATTACCACATGTAGCTGAGGATCTAGCAAGACCAATACAACCAACCTTGAGAATGTTAAAGGAGAAAGGAGTAAGAATAGATGTACTTGCCTCGGAGGAGGCGAGTCCTGATACAGTGAGAGCAATTTCTAGGATTGCCGATGTCAGGTTAAAAAATAACATGTTTGGAGGAGGAGTGATTGGGGACAGCAAATACGTAATGATACTTCTTAGCGAAGGAAGAAACGACGGCAATTTCGAACCAACCGCTATCTGGGCAGAACACATAGGGCTAGCAAGGTTCGCAAAGGACTATTTCCACTATTTATGGGTTGATGCGGGTAATACGAGTGAAAAACCTACTGGTATCAATACCAACAGAAAATAAAATCGGAGAAATGTCTTTTAGCACCTGTTGTGATGTGGAAGTACTTTCTTGCTAAATCGCTAAAGGACAAGAGAATCAAGCGTCGTATATCAAAGGTGGCTTTTTATTGTCGCATAGCCTACCAAGAATATAGGACAAACGATGACGAGACTAGCCCTACGGATGATAGCGTCGATGAAGTAGATCTTGAGTTAGGAGTTTGTCCAGTTTTGTATACCCAGCAGTGATCCCTCGAATTTGTTTGACTTATTCTATACCTTGTTCTGATTATTTCTCATTCCATCAATCCATTAAAACCCACAGAACGAGAAAGAAAATAATGTTATCCAACCGTCACAGAACGAGCCCTAAATGATTTGCAAGAGTATGAATTCGACAAAGTATTCTAATTGGTCATGTCACAAACTTGATAAGTGACGACCATGAGTTTATGAACACATTGGTTCACATAGAAGCTAATGCATCACTTGAGAGTTTTAGAAAATTTATTATTGTTAGCACTTGCAGATCATTCATTCCAGAAAGCTATCTCCATGATTTCGAGGTATTTCCTGAACGAGAAGAGGGTCCGGGAGAAATATACATAGAAGCGGCCGATAAGGTAACACTAAAAAAAATTCGTGAGATGACATTTGTAAATGTCAGGGAAATTCTTGGAATAATCTATTCATCTAAGAGTGGAAATACACAACTCAAGTGGAGACAAACAAGAAGAAAATCGGGAAAGGTTTACGGGGATGCGTCATCGAATGCCTTGGTAAATCTAGTAGAATCAGGAGTGCTAACGCAGGAATGGGTAGACAATTACTTGAAATCTGCAAAGACAGGGAGTAAAGATAATACCACTGTCGCAAATGAGAAAGTAGTTTGAGTGCCTGATTAAGACCGAAATTAACAACAGAAATTACAAAGTAAGATTGCATGATAGTCAAGAACGTCTCTGATTCTTCCGATAAAGCATATTTTGTAATTCCTCAGGATGCCGACGACCTATTTTCCTTAAGAAGGATAATAGAGACTAGCGATGACGTGATCGCAGATTCAACTCGTGTAATAAAACAAGTAGGGGAATATACGAGGCCGGACAAGGGTGAACGTATTAAGGTACGAATTATGATCAGAGTTGAAAATGTTTCTTTTGATCAATCCATTGACAGGTTGCGTATAGCTGGAATCATAACAGGCTCTAGCAATGAGATGGTATCAAAAGGGACCTACCACTCGCTATCAATAAGAGTAGGTGATTCTATAACAATAACCAAAGATCGAAAATGGAACAACCTTGAGGCAGATATTTTGAGAAGATCGGGTGACGCTTCCAGTTTTATTCTTATTGCTATTGATACTCAGGAAGCGGCCATAGCGAAAGTCTCAGGGACCCATCTAGAAATAATACCAAATATATATTCGGGTACAAGTGGTAAACGATATCCTCATGCTACCAAAAAGGATGCAAAGATCGAGGTATTCTTCGAAAATATATCAAAGACAATTGTTAGTTTAATAACCCAAGAAAAAGACCGGCTCATGGCGATAATCTTTGGTCCTGGCGAGACCAAGCGTAAATTCTACAATTTTTTGACCAACACTCAGGAGATAGTAGATAGAGATGTATTCACAGTTGTTGATGGAGTCGACGTCGCAGGAGAAGATGGCATTTATGTTTTTCTTAGGTCTTCGGCAATGAAGGATGTTATGAGCTCTAGCAAACTCGCGTCTGTTTCCTCTATATTGGATAAGGTTATGTATTATGTTCACAAAAGTGAGATCAAGTTCGCTATCGGCATTCAAGAGGTCCGAAATGCCGCTTCGACAAAAGCAATTAGTCACCTACTGGTCTCAGATTCAATTTTTAAAACTGCCATCGAAGGTGATGTCATCAACCTATTAAACTCTGTAGAGAGTCAAGGGGCCAAAACCTATGCTGTTGACTCATCTACCGATATCGGGATGCGTATATCATCCCTTGGAGGAATATTAGCATTACTTCGCTACGCAATACGATGAATGTATCTAACAAGAACCTCAAAGCACAGAATGAACAGAAGATACTTTTGGTAGCTTCTGTCTTTATTTCCTCTTTTTCAACCTAATTGTCGATTCTGTCATCCATGAAAGATAGCTATCAGATACATCATTCATCCTTATCTCAACTATCTCAGGGACTTCGTACGGATGTGTTCTTTTCAATTCCGATTTCAAATCTTTGACAGTACTTGTCGTACATTTAAAGAGGACCAAATATTCCTCTTGGTCTTCGAGTTTGTTATCCCAGTGATATACTGACCTGACCTTCATTAAATTAACGCAGGCACACAACTTCTTATTGAGTAATTCCTTTACAGTTGAAACGGTAGACTCTTCAGCAGGGAAGGTCGATATAATTATGATACCGGACTGCTTATCTTGCACTTTCATAATTTCATCAATCAACTGTGACTATGTATTTTTCTTTTATTTTAACGTCCATCCTTTATTATATCTTCATTCTTGGGAGTAATGGGGATGCACGAGTTTAACACTAGCTAATTGTGATGGATATAATCCCTGAACTAGTGAATCATGGTCTGGTATGAGGATTCTTAAAGAGGGCTTGAAACTCCCTATTGCGAATGTTCTCCTATCGAAGACCTTGAGCTTGATCCACGGCCATATGATCCTATTGGAACATCTGGGAAGTTCTCATTTACCCTCTGTTCTGCAACGGCGCCCGCCTCTGATAAGATATTATCTACATCTTCACTGCTTGCATCATAAGCAATTGAAGTGTTGCCTATACCTGCCGCACTAGTCATGATATCAGTAAACACACCGTTGATTTCTCCTAACTGCGTGTCTACCTCGGGCACCACTCCAGAGAGTCCTGATCTTAGATTGGTAAGTGAGCCCATCGCAGGTCCCAGCGCTGCCATTACATTGCCTACATCTATCGTCGAGTCAAGTCTTAAATGAACCTGTTCTAAAGATGCCTTTAATTGGGATATTAATTTAGAGCTCTTTCTAACTTGTGCCAATTCATTGGACAGTACTTTGCTCTCTTGTACGTCATGTTTTTGCAAATGATTAACAACTTGGTTGAAAAGAGATTTTTCCTTTCCGTTTAGTTTATCTAGAATTGTATCTAATTTTTGGTTCTGTGATTGAATCCTATTCTTTGCAAACTCAATTCGTGGCTTTAGTGGCTGAGGTGTTTTTATGACCTCCCTTATTTTATCTGACGCATTCATCGTACTCTTTTCCTTCACCCAATTATTACTAAAACTTGTCATGATGGCCACCTCGTATTTGCTAAATGGTATTAAATTATTGCAGTGTCACAATAGAATAACTAAGTAGTAACATTTTATGAACACATATTGTACACGTGGAGGAACTAGGTAAATGCCCTTTAGAACTTATCCCAATCTACACAGTATTGAAGATTATATTTTCAGAAAAAAAAGTCAAAAATCGTATCAAACTATGGCATTTATCAAATTAAGGCTGCCGTGAATCCCCTTATTTATAAATAGTTTGTGTGTTAGTATGACACTGCAACAGACGCTTTCTGTTCCTTAGTCAGCTCGCGGTATCCGTCTTTATCTATTATGACCGCATTGATATTGTCTCCAGTACCAGAATTTCTTCTAATTGCGGCAGCTATTGCCTGTATGGCTATCTTATAGCCTTCATTTACACTCAAGTTATCCCTGAATTCAGACTCAAGGTATCCATAAGCTACCGGCGAGCCGCTCCCAGTCGAGATGAATTTTTCACTGGTCATCGATCCGAAGAGATCGATATTGCATATCATTCCACCGCTCTTGTCATAACCTGAAAGGATGACTTGCACGTAATAGGGAAAGTATCGCTGATTGAACAATACATTGGAACACAATCTAGCCGCAGATTTAACAGGCATAACCTCCTTGTTTGCAAGGCGATAGATATTTGCATTATATCGCATAATATCTACAAGATTCTGGGCATCTGCCACGCCCCCAGCGATTGTCATACCCAAATGCCTATCAACTTTCTGAATTTTCATCACGTTTCTATCAGCAATAAAGAAACCTGCACTTGCTCGTGTATCGGCCGCTAGCGCTATACCATCATTACACGTTAGAGCACAAGTAGTGGTACCCTTTTTTATCTGATCTGCAATTTGCCCAAAATGGTCGAAACTACCCTGATGATAAGGATACATATGTAACGATTCCTGTTTCATACCAATTTAAGCCTTGTTAATTATTTGTTTTTCGTAGCATATTCAATACTATATATGATTATATTTCTCTTTAGCTATCAAAAACTGTGGAATGAATACTAATGACGACCTTTGACACTATCTGGAATAACCATTTGGTCCATACTGGAGGAGAAGGTGGTCTTCATTCCCGAGATGGCGGACCCTCACTAATTTACATTGATCGTCATTTAATCCACGAGGTCACTTCACCACAAGCATTTGAGGGACTCAGGATAAGTGGGAGAAAAGTTAGGAGGCCTGATCTAACTTTTGCCACAATGGATCATAATGTACCGACAGACAATAGGTCACTTCCAATCATCGACGAGGTCTCTTCCACACAGATTCAGACATTAGTTCAGAACTGTCGGGAATTCGGAATTACTCTTTTCGATCTTGGTAGCCCCGACCAAGGAATAGTCCACATTATTGGACCTCAACTAGGGATCACTATCCCCGGAACAACCATAGTGTGCGGTGACAGTCACACCTCAACCCATGGTGCGTTTGGAACATTTGCATTTGGCATCGGAACAAGTGAAGTCGAACACGTTTTGGCAACCCAGTGTTTGTGGATTGACAAGCCAAAGACATTTGCGATCAACATTACTGGGGTGAGAAAAAATCCTCATACGGTTACTCCGAAAGACATTATACTTTCAATTATCAGAAGGATAGGTACCGCAGGCGCCTCTGGCACTGTAATCGAGTACAGGGGCGATACTATATCTAAACTCTCGATGGATCAGCGTATGACAATCTGTAATATGTCTATTGAAGCAGGCGCAAGAGCAGGCTTGATAACCCCAGATCAAACTACTTTTGATTATATCAAAGGACGAAGGTATGCCCCTAAGGACGCCGAGTTTGATGACATGGTTGATTATTGGCAGGAGAATCTTAAGGCCAACAGAAATGCCCATTTTGATAAGTCGGTCTCTGTAGACATCAGTGGAATCGCACCTCAAGTTACATGGGGTACTAATCCATCTATGACTGTAGATGTTACGGAGTCCATTCCATATCCCGAAGAATTTGCAAAGGGCAATGAGGGTGAAGCGAAAGCTGCTGTACGCGCTTTAGATTACATGGATCTGAGTCCCGGGGTTCACATAACCGATGTGCCTATAAATCGTGTTTTTATCGGCTCCTGTACCAATTCCAGATTGGATGATCTAGTTGAAGCATCTCTCGTTGTCAAGGGAAGGAGAGTGTCTCCTAACGTCCGGGCCATGGTGGTGCCTGGATCTCAACAGGTGAAACTCGAGGCAGAAAGATTAGGGTTGGATATAGTTTTCAAGGAAGCGGGTTTCGAATGGCGAGAATCCGGCTGTAGTATGTGCCTGGGAATGAATCCAGACATACTGGCCCGAGGTGAAAGGTGTGCAAGCACTTCAAATCGTAATTTTGAAGGGAGACAAGGAGTGGGTGGGAGAACGCATCTATCAAGTCCCATTATGGCTGCAGCGGCCGCAATAGAAGGCCACTTTGTAGATGTAAGGGAATGGCTCTGAATATGTTAAGTGAGGAAGGGCATGGAACCCTTTCGTAGATTAAAAAGTAAGGCAGTCCCATTAGATCTGGTAAATATAGATACAGATCAGATAATTCCAAAGCAATTTCTAAAGCTCGTTCACAAAGCCGGGTATGGGAAATATCTTTTTTATGATTGGAGATTTGATAGTGAAGGCAAACCAAGAGAGGATTTTGTGTTAAATAACGCAATATTCAACAACCGACAGATTTTACTGACCCGAGATAATTTTGGGAGCGGAAGCTCCCGCGAACATGCAGTTTGGGCCATTCGTGATTATGGTTTCAAGGCAATTATTGCACCCTCTTTCGCAGATATTTTTTTCAATAATTGCTTCAAAAACGGAATCTTACCTATTAGACTATCACAGCAAGAAGTTAAATATTTGTTTCAAATCATAGATAATGCAGAATTGGATATTAACCTGCCCTCACAAGAGATTATAGTAACTGGGCCTGGAAATTCCAGGGTTCTAAAATTTGAAGTTGAGGAGTCAAAGAAAATGTTGTTGATTGAAGGTCTAGATGAAATAGGAATTACATTACACTGCGACTCGTATATCTCAGAGTATGAAGAAAGGAATAACACAAAGTTGCCATCAGGTGATAAGGTCTAGATTTGGATAATTTTTCTCTGACTACTTGTTAGCAAATCCGTATAATAGAATGAAAAAAGGTTGCACTCTAGAAAAAAATGGGCCATATCGGATTTGAGATCTTTGTCTCAGCTTCAATTGTTTTTAGATAGAACTTAAAGACAAACACTTATTTTGAATAGCCTACTAGCCTGGAGAAATTAGTATCGTTATAGCTCGTCCATGCCGAACTTGTGGTAACACTGATTGCATTTAAACTTCTCCTTCCCTGGATTTCCAGACATTACCTCAAGTTGGCTTTTTGTCCGACACTTAGGACATTTACCGTATATAGTTTTTCTGGGCAACTATCGAATATTCAGCGCACAGTCTATTAAGAACCTCTATACATCAGATGATGTGAAGTTCGTAGAGTGGTTTCCTTATTATCAGGACATTAGACAGCAATTTGGTTACAGTACGGAAAAAGATCAAGAGGCGGCCGAGGTTCTTTCTAATATGATAAAAAGAAAGGCTCTAGATACACGAGCTCTTCAAAGAAAAATTAATGGTAAAAGTGTTATGGTCATAGGTGCAGGCCCAAGCCTTGAGAAGAATATCCGGAATCTTAAGCAAAGGAAATACCGAAATTACATAAAGTTAGTTGCAAATGGGGCTGTGCAAGCACTGATTGAAAATAAAATCAGACCTGATATTGTCGTTACTGATTTAGATGGCAATTTGCCATTCCTACGAAAAGCCGAAAAGATAGGAGCAATAATGGTCGTACATGCTCACGGTGATAATATTGAGATGCTAAAGAAAGTAATTCCTAAGCTACATCGCCTTATTGGCACTACTCAAGTAATGCCTACCGAAAATGTCTATAATTTCGGAGGATTCACTGATGGTGACAGATCCGTATTTTTAGCGGAGGAGTTCGGAGCAAAACAAATAATACTCTTAGGAATGGAATTCGGCCCCCAAGTCGGGAGATATTCGAAAGATACAGTTAAAGATATTGAACTCAAGCAAAGAAAGATGCAAGTCGGTAAGAAATTATTGATTATGCTTGCCAAACGCTCACGTTCCCAGTTATTTGATGCATCACCACGACAAGTTAAAGGATTTAAACAATATAGACTGAGGTAGACAGGATATTGTAAGTTTGCCACTCAATTGTAGTCAATGTCCCTTGTGTTAGCAAAAAATCAATTTTGTATGGATGCGCTAAGCCTGCAAATTCGCGTTAGAAAAAGGTAATAAAGATGTCATTTATCACGAATGGTCTTGGCTATTTATGAGGGTCGAGTACCATATTATTTAATATGAATGAATGGGACGGAAGTACCTGTATCGACCGAAGACAGGGGTAGTTATAGTGGCTATCAAAGTTAAGAAAAATAAGGAATTTACGGAGTTACTTCAGAAGAACCTGAAGTCACGATATGAGGAAAGAAAAAGAATAGACACTATTGCTCATGTTTCGGACATAATACCAACAACTTGCATCAGAAAGCAGTATTACACCAGGAAATTTCCAGATTATGATTCCATATCTAACGAAACTGTACATCATTTTGTGAGAGGAGAATCAAGTGAATTCGTGATAACTCAGCTTGCTGATATGGGAGTAGCGCAGGCTAATATAGAAATGAATGGAATCGTAGCCCACCCTGACATAATGACCGGTGGTAAAGACACTATAGTAGAATTAAAGGACACAATTGGAGGAAAACGACTAGACTTTTACGATGAGACTTTCAGATCTTACTTGAGGCAATTATTGTACTATCTTGTCATGACAAATATAGATAAGGGGATTATCTCCATAAGATACAATATCAAAGAACTCAGGTGGGTTAAGAGTGATTCGGAAGGCGATTATTTCTTCAGGCCATTTGAGGCAAAGGATGTGGGAATAGAAAGTTGGGAGGTTGTTTTACCTACTGGTGACATAGCACGAGAGATTCTGAAAAACGAAATGGTGAGAAGAAAAAACCTATTTTTGAGGGCTCTAGGGGAAAGTAACGTATCCATACTACCTAGACTTATAGATGAGGCGAAAAGAAACAAATGTCCACACTGTCAGTTTTATCATAAATGTATAGATCAGGACTCCGAGTCCGAGGAAGCCAAGAAGATGGCTAAAGAGATAGATTTGTTGGATATTAGAGGCATAGTCGATTTTGATCAGAGTGATTAACCCGACAAGGATATTTTCGTGAGCACAAGGGCTTTGTTCAGAGATTCGGAAGAATCCATATCAAATTTGCAGCAAAGACTTTTGTACTTGCAACAGTCCAGAACCATCAATCCTGAGTAACAATATTTGACCAAGAATCTTTAGTAGCGACATAGCACATAAAAATAACGGATTATGATCGATTACCAATAACTTGAGCGACATCGTTGATTTGTGCAATATCTATAATTGTACATCAAATCAATATGACCATTCCATTTAAACAGGGGCGCGAGCTCATTACAGCTATGGGCGAAATAGACCATGCCGAAGCAAAACATGTGGTGCAAAAATATCCGCTTGATCCCAGAAGGAAGAATACAGATACCATGCTCAAGTCCTCCTCACCGTATAAGCTCTTTGACAACATCATTGGCTATAATGACGTTAAAAAATTATTTAACTTGTCCCTAATATCGGAAAAACCTGTTCATGTGTTGTTGGTAGGTCCCCCGGCTTCTGCCAAAACGCTTTTCATGCTAGAATGCATGAAGCTACAACGTGCTTACTTTACACTAGGCAGTCATAGTACCAAGTCAGGAATGATCGATTATCTATTCGCCAATCGTCCCAGGTATTTGATTGTGGACGAGATTGAACATATGCCAATCAAGGATCAAACCGCGCTCCTAAGTCTTATGGAATCTGGTATGATTACGGAAACCAAGTTCCAGAAAACGCGAAACACACAGCTTAAGACATGGGTGTTTGCAACCAGCAATGGAACAGATAGGATGTTGATTCCTTTACTTTCAAGGTTCGTTGTACTCCACTTTAAGCAATATAAGTACATAGATTTCTGTAAGGTTGCTGTGCATTTACTGAATCTAGAGGGGGTTGCTGAGGAAATATCAGTCTCGATAGCGGATGCTGTGTGGAATAAATTGAAATCTAAGGACATAAGAGATTGTGTAAAAATTGGTCATTTAGTTAAAAATAAAGAGGAGATAGACTGGCTAGTTGAAACGCTTAAAAATTATCGGAAATGAAGAACTGAAAGAATAAAGGAATCCTTATGCCCTGATACAATAACGGACAATGCCCAATGCAAATATTGATAGACAAAATATTATTAGAACCGAGCGTAGTTTATTGGGATTGGGAAACAAGTCACCGAGCCACATAGCAAGATGCATGGCTTTGGGGTAAAATCCAGCATGTCTGATATTAGGTCATCCGACGATAGCAACGAAGTAAAATGTGCTCTATGTGGAAAAGGCTTATCCGTCGGTTCAAATGGACTTGACAAACCTGAGCAAGTAGTAATAAATGGAACTCATTATTTTTTTGATTCAAAGGACTGTTCTACTATGTTTAAACGTTTTTGGAGTGTATACGGTAACAAGTTTAATGAAATTCTAACTCAAGAAAATAGCATCTCAAACTCTCTTTGGAACACAGTAATTCCAGGAGAGAAAGAGATTGCAGATATTGAGAGGGGAGATTTGGATAGTGATGTTGTAAAAACTATCAGAGATTTTAGAACAGTACATAGACTGAGTCGAGATCTAATGAGATCTGCTAATGAACAAATTTTAATGATGTTTTCGACTCCAAGATCGTTTCATAATGATTACGTAACTGGTGAGACCACATTATCAGATATCATAGATTCCAGAAGCAGTATTCAAGTACGGATTATTACCCCTACTGACGAAGCAGTCAATGAGTTCACTAGGCGGTCTAAAGAAAATCGACAAACAAAAAATATCGAAATCAGGTATATTCTAGAAGCTCTGGGTACAAATATTACAGTCTTTGTTGTAGATAGAAAATATTCATTAGCTATTGAGATGGCTGACAACAAGGGAGTAAAACCGTATGAGAATCTAAGAACAGCCACTTTTTCTAATAGCAAAGCAACCGCCATCATGTATATTTCAATCTTTGAAAGCCTTTGGAAGCAAGCAGAATCAATTGAACAAATAACTAATTTGACTGAAAAATTAAGAGCAGATAAAAAGATCCATAATGAATTCATTAGCGTTGCTGCTCATGAATTGAGATCTCCTGTGCAACCAATATTAGGTCTAGCTCAGTTGCTAAGATCCAGAAAGGAGATTGGAATTAGAAAGCAGGACGAATTGCTCGCAGTCATTATTAGAAATGCTAAGAGATTAATGGAGCTCACGGAAAACATCTTGGACGTTACCAGAATAGATGATCAGACACTACATCTTCGAAAGCAACCACTATGCATAGACGATTTGATAGCAAATGCCGTCGAAGATATTCGAAATCAATTAGACCCTAATCAAAAAATAAACTTAATACATGAAAACCCTAAAAAGGAGTTTCCCCTTATTGCAGATGCAGACAGAGGAAGGCTCACACAGGTTATTTCCAATTTGATAAGCAATGCAGTTAAATTCACTACTGAGGGGACCATAATCGTAACAGCTGAGAGAGGTGCCGCAAATTTAACAGTCAGAGTCAAGGATACAGGAACCGGGATCGCTTCAGATATCATGCCCAAGCTATTTGAGAAATTTGTGACAACATCAGAGGGTGGTATTGGCTTAGGTCTTTTCATTTCGAAGAGTATTATTGATGCTCATGGAGGCACGATATGGGCCGGCAATAACTCAGGAGAGAGAGGTGCCACGTTCTCATTTGCTATTCCGATAGGAATCTCAACAAAGAGATGATCCTAATAGCATTAGAGTGTTAAGCTGGGATTAGGTTTTCCTGACAATTGAACTAGTACTGTATTCGACCATTATATCGTGAGGATTGCAATGATCAGCTTCAGTATGAGTGATTTTGAGATTTATGCTGTCTCAGCTTTTTAAATGTTGGGAACCGTTCGTTACACTTTTCACATTTCCACTGATTCGCTCTTGCTTGTTCATATCTATTGTATAATTCTGAACCGGTTTTGTACATTCTAGTATCATTATTGAAATTAATTGGACTATAATTGACTTTGTATCTTAGTTTTGATGAATCTATTTTCAAAGTCTAACCTACTGGTTTTGAGTTGTCTACATTATTTTAAAAGGAAAACAGTTAGCTACGTGTTGCAAATTGGGTTAACGTATTTTTACAAGAATATGGTTGTATAAGCATCTTAATACAATACTAGCTGGAAACCTCAGAACAATCTCTGGTGATTTTATTGTCATCTCTCAATAATATCAGATCCAGCAAATAATTTTTGAATGTAGATGGTTTTGGTAGAGTCTAACATGGAGTCAATCCAGTTCCGATAAAACCAATGAATTCAAGTTTACATGAAAGTTTTGGATTACTATCATCACATTATATTCACTAGGATAAGCTACATTTGTGTAACCTAGCGTATTTGATCGGAACGTCATAAATCAATCATAATAAGTGACGATTCAATATCTTCATTCTAGCTTGGATTAATGAATAGTAGCTTGCAGTTGGTAACTATCTCTCTTTTCTTATTTTCCAGGCTTCTTCTTGTTATTTCCCTCGCCATCCTTGGGAACGTTACTAATAGTCCACGGAAAACGCTTTCCTAAGATCTTGTTCCAATCGATCCTAAATAGCAAATACACAGCTATCGCGACAGATGTGCAACTAACTATTATCCAAATGATGATACTTTGGAAACCAAGGGTGTCGGCGGCAGCACTTATAATCTGTTCGATTGCAGGTCTCCCTAGTAAAATTCCAATCCAGATAATTGCTTCATTGTACAGTAATTCTCCTGCAAAGATTGCAGATGCAAATTTCCATGGGCTGTACTTTGATAAACCTAGAGTAATGTAAATAAGACTTCCCGAAATTGGAGTCACTGCAGCAAAAAAAGCTCCTATCCAACCATATTTACTTAACAAGACTTGAAGGGATGAAATTTTACCTTTTGATCTATTTATCACAAAATTCCGACCTGAGTACGAAAGATAAAATATTATCATTTTGGACAACACTGCACCAACACAACCAGATAAGGCTATTAGATGAGGATTTAGATTTTCATTTATTGACGCTATTAAAGGAACTGGAAAATATGGAATTGGAATAAAAAAGAGGATACCAATGATAAAACTCATAAAGAAAACTCCAGTATAACCAAAATATTCGTATAAAGCTAGAAGGTCGTCTAGCACTACCAATCAACCTATAAGCAGAGTTTACACATATAATCTAATGAGGAAAATTATCTTTTGCCAGTTACCAAATATAGATTATCTATCCAGAATACTCATTAATACCTTTAATACTTGCTTATTATACTGAATTACTGTTGTGTCTCGAATTGATTCATGCAGTAAGACGATCGGATATTACTTTTCTCAAAAATAGATGGGATACGGTGGTCTATTAAGCTAGAGCAGTACAAATATACATTGCACTACTAATGTGAAACAAAAACAACCACCATCACGACTTGAAACTATCTGTTAATTTCTTATGATAAATGCTTTTACACCCTATGCCCTCTTCACTTAATTTTCTTACACGCTTCATTCTTTTGTGATCGCTAATTGACTCCAGGAACCTATAACAGATAGGGCATACTTCCTCATCCATATCTGGGTAACCCTGGTATTGAGAGTATAAATTACTTGCTTGACAATCATAAAATGCACTAATATTCTAATTGGGTTCACAATATGTTCTAGCTTTAATTAAGCCAGATTTGGTTAAGCAAAGACAGGACTATAACAGTCAGAGGCCACGTTTGAATAACATCATCCTAACAATCTAGAAAATAGATTTGTATTTTTCTGGAACTGAAAGTTTTAAGAATTTGAAACTATGCATCCTTAAAAATTAGGAACAGATTAAGGCTTTTGAGAATAATTGCTATCATGATGATATACTATCTTTATTGCTCTAAGTTTCAGAAGATAAAAATTCCACCCTTACTAAATGAGGACCAAACTCCGAGATTCTAGGACACATCTTTCTTTAACCTTTTTGCCCTAAGATTAGCCCATTTGATCCTTCTATCACTTAAAGACTCAAATTTTTCATATATATGTGGTCTCTTAATTCTCATACCTTCTAATACAAACCTCGCCTTTTGCCAAAATGGAGTAGGGTTAAACATGTCAAAGTAGAGATCCTGATCAATCATTTTGTGGCTAACGAGAACCCCTGATAATTCAAAAAAACCACATACTGCGATAAAATGAGATCTCCCAATTGAGGCACCCGAGTATTTTTCCGCATATTCTTCATAGCTGTTTGCATCGAAGTCTTCAAGAAACCACAGAACTGCCTCTCTATGACTATCATATATCCTATAGAGATTCAGGAGTGTTTGGGTATTCTGAGCACGGTTTATTTTCAACTTATCTAATATATCTTATGTTCACCAAATGTTAAAGCCTTTACATCCCATCATCCCTACCCGTGGGCAGAGGAAATTATCATAGTATCTGAATTGCAATGGAATTCACAGACGGCTTGATATTTGTCATAATTTATTTTACGAATCAAGGAAAATGCGAAGTGCGGGATTTGAACCCGCGATCCCGAGCTTGGGAAGCTCGTACCTTAACCGGGCTGGGCTAACTTCGCTCAGAACAGTCGCAGATTATTAGAATTTACTATATATTATGTATAATGGCCTTCAAAGATGCATCCAGGTCATTCTACGTAAGTATTAATGTAAATTGCTGCACTGTATCAAGCGGTGCATTACGAATCAATACACATATCCACCTGTTGTGCATAATTATAAAATAAGTTTGGCCATAGAAATCTGCTACATCCATAAGGATGAATTGATCAAGCAGAACATATGGTTAGTGTAAGTCTTGTCTACTCAGGGATGACCGTTCTCTAGATCCCTGTGCTGTTATCTGATTTCTTTATGTTAATGGTAACTTTATCCCCTACTTTTATGTTCATTTCTTCGTATTCTTTCATACTGATCTTGAACGTAGGGTTATCTGATCCGCCACCTCCACCCATCATCTTAGAAATATTGGACATAGCCTTGGGCAGATTTCGCATCATATCATCAGGTGAAGTAAATGACATTACGTTTGGCCCAAATGGATTCTGTTGCTTTTCTGCGCCTGGTTTGTAATCTCCCGGATCACTAAAGGAAATGTATACATACGGGCTGCTGTCTGAGGCTGCTTCGATTCTAGATGCAATAAATTCCTTGTTCATATATTATCATAGGATACTTGTACCACTTATAATTTATAAGATTCCCGTTTGATATCACTACGAATATAAGAATAATCCAATTCGGTCCTGGACAATCGGAGATAGTGAATTTAGATAACAGTCAGTGTGAAAGCAGTATATTGAAATAGAATAAACCGATTTAGAAGAGATAAAATGGATCGCGCAACCAAATAGAACCAAGTAATAAAAAATACATCTAGACCATCATTCATAACCGAATAAACCTACAAGAGAATAAAATCGATTTTCTAATTTTCCTATCCATATCCGAGTGCAAGACATAGTATTTCCTTATTGAGACTCCACGTCTTCTTTTAGGGATTGTAATATCCTTGCATTGACTTCGTCCATATTCAAATTTTCAGTAAGGTAAATAGTATAATCGCTGGGCGTAATTATCCCATAAATTCTGTCGTTTTCTGTTATCAATAAGTGTCGCATTTTATTCTGGATCATTTTATCTGCAGCTTGTTCTATCGAAGCATCGACATCTATAGTTACTATGGGGGAGGACATGATCTCCTGAATCAACACACTATCACTACTAATATCCCTAGAACAGACGTTTCTAACAAGATCACGTTCGGTAACAATCCCTACAGGTGCATCCCCCTTATCTACAACTACAAGAGAGCTTACTTTCTTGGACCTCATCCTTTTTGCAGCTTCCTGTGCAGTAGAATGGGGATATATAGTCACTAGTTTCTTTCTTGTTACATGACGAACCGCGGCCTCCACCATATCAGTAGCTCTCTACGGCTCACCGTATTAAAGTTAATTAATGACTCCAAAAAGCGGAGTTAAATATTTCAGAATTACTTTACATGTGATTGACTGAGCGTATGATTGTAGAAGGTGACTTCTCTAGGAAGATGAACGGGATGACGTTCGACATGTCTCAGAGATACATTGCCAAATCAGACCCTTACACTGTGATGGTATCAACTCATAACGATCCCGGCGGATTAAAAGGAACCTGATTATGGTGTAGAGAAAGTGCTAGCAGAAAAACAAGGGAAAACAAGAAAAGACACAGGAGAACAGGTATGTAATCCGAGTCCTTATTTGTTCTTCCTGTGTTTAGATGGTTTGCTTTTTACTTGAAGACTAGCTTTGAGCGCTTCAAGTATGTCTGGAGTTTCTTCGGGTTCTTTCTCTTCCTCCTTAATGGTGATTTGTTGTCCTTTGGATT
>Ga0111538_10000090_pt1 | contig 97828 bp, 78 predicted proteins | sample SoiMethybrSBSTD1_FD_79669 | JGI IMG/M metagenome (GOLD analysis project Ga0111538, IMG submission 79669) | Bulk soil microbial communities from a Populus tree surrounding site in Tennessee, USA - Soil MetaG P. TD hybrid SBSTD1 (version 2)... | ecosystem: Environmental > Terrestrial > Soil >... | reverse complement strand
GCGCAGGAAGCCGTCGAGGCGGTCCGTGAGGTTGCGCGCCACCTGCGCCATGAAGGCCCGGTCGGGGTTCGTGGTGACGCCCGCGATCTCGACGACTCGGCTCGCGTGGTGCAGCGCGAATAGCACGTAGTGCGTCACGAGCCCACGCGCGGTCCACACGTCGGTGGTGAAGAAGTCCATCGCGGCGATCGTGCCTGCGTGCGCCTTGAGGAACGTCTTCCAACTGGTCGGCCGTTCCGGGCTCGGGGGCACGCCGTGGTCGCGCAGTGTCTTGGCAATCGTGCTGCGCCCCACCTCGTGGTCGAGCTTGCGCAGTTCGCCGCGAAGGCGCGAGTAGCCCCAGCGCGGGTTCTCCTTGGCCAAGCGGACGATCAGTTCGCGCAGCGACGTCATCAGCCCTGGGCGTCCGCTGCGTTTCCGCTGATGAGTGTACTTCGCCGCGATCAACTGGCGATGCCAGCGCAGCAGCGTGTCGGGCGTCACGATTGTCGCGATGGCGGCGAGCGCGGACCTTCCGACTGCCTTCGCTCTTGCCGCGAGCCGAGCACGCTGCACGTCCGTGAGTCGCAGCCGCCGTGTGCCGAGCTGTTCGCGTAGCACCCGGTTCTCCTCGCGCAGGAACTCGACGACCTTGGCCTGCTCGCGGTTCACGAGACCGGCGAATACGAGCAAGAGGAAGCGGAGCGGCAGCAGCGAGTCTGGCATCGGGCGGCGGACGGTAGCGTCGCGGTCCCGTGCTACAACCTCACCGTTGCCCTCGGTGCTTCGCCACGATCGTTCGGCGAGCCTGCATCAGGGCGTGCGCGATGCCCAGCCATTGGCGCTGTCCCAGGTGACCAGCACCACGCTCCCCGCCGCGGCGCCGGCGAGCGGCCCGAGAAAGGGGCGCAATCGATCGCCGACTCCAGGGAATGTCGGCTCGACCTGGGTTCCGATCGGGTTGCCCTTCACGAAAGCACGCCACAGCTGCCCGAGGGCGGCGTCCGCATAGAACTCCGGCGCCAGGACCGCTGGCACCATTGTCAGGTCTGCCTTGCGGCGTTCGAACGTGGCCCGCACTGCCTGCGTCAACAGTGCGCCATCGAACGAACGGCTCGCCGCGAGCGTGCAGAGGTCGTGGAAGTCCTTCATGCGGCTGTTGGCGCGGCCAAGGCGCACCACGGCGTCGAACTTCTCGGCGACGACGGTCTCGAGCGGGTACGCGCGGATCCTCGGGGGATCGAGAGGTAGCAGCGTCGGGAAAGTCACCTCGCGCGGTGCCGGGGTGATCGCGTCGCCGAAGCCGATGTCGATCTGCAGTGGGATCCTGGCCTTGCCCAAGGACGCGACCAGGGTCACGCGCACACCGCCGTAGTCCTGGATGGTGCGAATCGGCGCGGCGGTAACACTCGCCGTATCGAACAGCAGGGCGTCCTCCACGAACGGAGCAGCACAGATCTCGACGAAGATGCGGCGCAGTCGTTCGGGCGCCGGATCACCGAACCCGAGCAGGTCGACATCTCGCGTCGGCCGGTAGAGCTGGTCCGGCCACAGCAGGAAGAGCATCGCGCCCTTCAGCACGAAGTCGCGCGCATGCGCGGAGCAACCGATGCGGTAGAGCAATCGTTCGGCGCCGTAACGCAGGAGCGTCAGCTGGAAGTCCTCGCCGCGCTTGCGGGCGCCGTCCAGCAGGCGACGATGGATCGACGCTGCGAGGTTGGCCTTGGGCTTCGTCACCCGCCGAGGATCTCCAGTGCCGCGCGCATGGGGCCGGAAGCGCCGCATGCCGTGGCCATGCTCAACAGCTGAGCGGGGGACGTGCGCCGTTCCTGCAGCACGACACGGAGTGCTTCGAGGGCAGTCTCGCGGTCGATGATGCGCGGCAGCCGGAAGCAGTCGACCACGGTCCGGGTCAGGTTGGTGATGTGCGTCGGCACGCCTTCGATCTTGACCGGCTCGACGCCGGTGACGAGCAGGGTGCCGTGGAAGCGAACCACGCGGAGCTTGGCGATGTCGATGGTCGGCGTTCGCGTCCCGTGCGGAATCGCCAGCCAGACCTCGGGCGACATCCGCGTGCCGACCTGGTGGAACCGCAGCGCGGTGCGCAGACAGAGGATGGCCTTCGGGACGCGAGCGCAGACTGCGGCAAGCGTGAAGTGCTGGCCGACGTCGGTGGCGGCAAGGTGGTAGAGCCCTCGGGCGACCTTCTCGACCTTGCCCTCGCGAACCAGGCGCCGCAGGGCGGGTTCGGTGATGCCGATCGGCTCGACGTCCACCGGTCGGAAGAACGAGCCCAGGCCGGCTCGGCGAAGTGCTGCCAGGGACAGGGTGGCGGTGGACACGGTGGAAAACGTCCACATCGAACCACTCGATGTGTGCATTTTCCACCAGCGGAGGCTCGGCACACCAACCAGTCCGAACGCTCTTCGTCACGTCCTCTGTGACGAAGAGCGTTCGGAGTGCTCTACCAGTGTGAATCGCAGGGCGGACAGGCACTTAGGCCTCTTCGCCCTGCGTCGTTTCCGGGGGCGTGGCCGCGACTGTGCCCGGATTGTGTCCGAGATGCACCGAGTCCGGCCCGCCGGTAGATCGAGTGCAGGGGGAGATGCCCGGAGTCGGTGCGGGTGTGGTGTCACTCATGCAGCGTGGTCGCGTCTGGTGGATCCAGTACCGCGAAGGTGGTCGTCGGGTGCGGGAGAGTCTGCACACGACGAATCGGAAGCTCGCCGAGGAGCTGCGGCTCCGTCGGGAGAAGGAAGTCGTCCTTCGGCGGTTCGGCGCAGCTCCGCCGCCGTCGCCTGTGGTCAGCGTGGCGCCACCGCCGCCGGCCAGCGGTGCGCCGCTGGTGGTGCAAGCGGTCCCCGATCTCGGCGGGTTGACGGGCGGTGTGGGAACGGTCGCGGTGTCGAACGGCGTCGCGTTCCTCATGCTGACCGGATCCGGCGGCGTTCCCGTCGCGGTGGCGCTCGCCAACGGCGGTGCGCTCCCCGTGCTGGCCGCTCGCGCAATCGCACCGCCGCCGGATCCCTCGGTGCCCGCGCTGCCGGCGCCGGCTGCGGTCGCGGTCGAGCCGGAACGGACACTCGACCAGGTGCGGGCCGAGTACGAGGCGTGGTCCGCGGCGCGCAAGCGGGCCAAGACCGTGATGAACGACACGAAGCGCCTTGACGAGTTCTTCGCGACCGTGCCGGGCAAGGGCCTGCGCGAGATCCGCACCGCGGACGTCGAGAGGTTCCTGACCAAGAAGGCGACCGGCGGCAGCAAGCCGGCGACGCTGGCGCGGCATCGGGAGATCCTGCACGCGCTGTGGAGCTGGGCGAAGCGACAGGACTACGTGCCCGACAACGTCGTGACGGCAATTCCGCGCGTGCGGATCCCGGAGAGCGATCCGGTGTTCCTGAGTCTGCCGCAGATCGATGAGCTGATGGCGGCCGTCGCCGGCACGAAGGTCGAGGCGACCGTCGCCATCGCCGTGTTCGCAGGCCTGCGCCGCGAGGAGCTGTGCTGGCTGACGTGGGATGACGTCGAGTTCGACACGTCGCCGCCGATGCTGCGCGTGCGCGCGAAGACGATCGGCGGCGAGAGCTGGCAGACGAAGACGAAGCGCGATCGTCGCGTGCCGATCTCGCCGCGGCTGCTCGAAGTGCTGCTGCGGCATCGCGAGCAACGGCAGCGCAAGGACGTGCCGTGGCTGCTGCCGTCGCCGCTCGGGTGCCGGCAGGACCCGGATAACCTCTCGCGCGAGATCCGGCCAGTTCTGAAGCGCGCGAAGCTGCCGTGGAACCTGCTGACACTGCGCCACACGTTCGGCTCGCAGCTCGCGAGGAAGGGCGTGTCACTGCTCAAGATCGCGAAGCTGATGGGCAACTCGCCGACGATCGCCGCGCGGCATTACATCAACCTCGTGCCCGAGGAGATGGCGAACGAGGTCGCGTTCTGATGGCGCAGCTACTGGACGTAGCCGGCGATGGTGACCGGCGACGGCGTCGTGGTCCCGAGCTGCTGGCCGCTGGCTTGGATCGCGATGGTCGATCCGGCTGGCACAAAGACACCATGCGCGAGCTGGACGTGGCCGTTCGGGGCGTAGTTGGTCCCCTCGACGGCAGTACTGAGAACCGGCAACCCGTTCACGGTGACGACGAAGACGCGGTAGATCTCGTTCGCCGTGACGACATCCGTGAGGACGAAGTCGAGCGGTACCGTGCCGACGGTGAGGGAGGAGCTGCCAGTTTGCGGGTTGGCGACCGGAAGCCAGCCGAACATGCTGTGCGGCTTGGTGACTTGGTAATGGATTGGGCCGGTGAGGGCCGGAATGGCGAAGGTGCCGGCGAGCGTGCCGAGCGCCGACGCGAGGACGAGGTTCTTCATGGTTCTCCTTCAGGATGAGTTGTCCGCAACGCTAGTCGCCAGCGCCTCTCGGGACGAGGGATGGCCAGCGAATTGGCCGCGATCGAGGGTTGCGCGCCGCTGCGCGCGCCTGCGCGCGCAAGGCGCAAACTCGGGGGGCATGTGATACAAGTGGGATTGGCTTCGCTGCTGCAGGGGCGCAGCGAGCGAGGCACGGGAGGCGGTCATGGATACTGAGCTGACGCTGGAACAGCGTCTGTTGGTGCGGGTGGCGAAGCAGCTCAGCTACGAGCTGGATCAGGTCGACATCGTGTCGAACCCGACGACCATCAACGTGCGTGACTTGGTAATCGAGTTCACGAAGGACAACCGGACGCGGCCTGTAGACGTGCGCATGGCGCTGTCGAGTCTGATGGAGCGCGGCTTGTTGCGCGGCAGCGGCGGTGAGCTGCGTTCGCCGCAGGAAACCGTGGGACTGTCGATGCGTGGCCTGCTTGCTGCTCGTGAGATCAAGCCGGGTTGCGGACTACCGGCGCGCGTGGTCACGCTCGTCATGGAACGAGGCGGTCGCGCGGGCGTGTTCGGCGCGACCATCAAGACGGGCAACAAGGAACAGGACGCCCTGCTCGACGCTTCCGGCCTGAACCTAGCCGCGTTCTACGTGCTCGCCGCGAAGCGGCCGACGATGGATCGGCCCCTGATGCGGCGGGACTGCGAGTTGTTGTTCAGCCGCTTGGCGGCGCTGGGCGTCGGGCCACGATCGGGTAAGGGCGCTCGGGTGCTGCCGACGCTCGAGTCCGTGTCGAAGGCGTTCGACACCATCAAGCTCGTCGTCCCGCTGGCGGAGCTGTCCGACGAGGACGATGCCAGAGACGGCCGCGAAGTGGGGTGGTACCTGGCCGGCGAGTTCCCCGAGGTTCACGTTGAGGGTGCGTCGGGCAATCAGTTGCGGGACTGGACATGGATGCAGTTCAACCTGACGTGTGCGATCGACGGAAAGCCGTTCGTCGACGGGGCGCACGACTTGCAGCAGCCGCTGACCGACCAGCAGGTGAATGGGCTTCGGGAGTTGCGGGAGCTTGAGAAGGAACAGCGGCGCGAGGCACAGAGCAACAAACCGCGCGAGCCGCGGTTCGAACGTGTGCCATCTCGCGGCCGCCGCCGACTGCCGCGGCTGGATGACGACGAGTCCGCCGGCGACGGCGACGACTCCCGCTGACCCGCGCGACTCCGCGAGGCCGGGGGCTGGGGCGCGAATGCGTTCCCGTCGCGGTTGCGAGCGCGCATGCGCGGCCAGGTGCTGCCGATGGCTCTCGATGCGGCGGTGACGGTCAGCGCCCCAGTTCCAGCCGGCGCCGTGCAGGCGCCGAAGACCGGCGCGCGTGGATACGCGCGCTGCCGCCGAGGACCGTCACCAGCGGCAAGGGTTCGCGACAGCGCCCGCGCCTGTTCCCCACGGCCGCGCCGTCACCCTCCTCATGGGTGAGTCGAGGCAGGTGCGTGGTTCGCTCCGACGCGGAACGAGACTCGGACAACGTGCTGCCCTCGCCGTGATATGGGCCGCGCCGCGGCCTGGGTAGGCCGAGTGGCGGGCGAGAAGGCGCGAGTCGGGTCGGTTGTATGGCTAGGAAGCTGCAACCGGCCCAAGTGGCCGATCGGAAGCTGGTTGGTCTGGCGTGGATCGCGGAGCGTTGGGGATGCTCCCGTCAGACGTGCCGGCGTGTTCTGCAGCGGACCCGGGTGGTTCCGCTGTTCCTCGGTGGTGACTCGCGCAACGCGACGCTGCGGTTCGACGTGGCGGACGTGCTTCGGGTCGAGGCGGAAGCGCAGGGGCGGCCTGCGGGAGGGGGCGCATGAGCGCCCCGGGTGCGTTGGAGGCAGACGCGGCGCGCGAGGGGGAGAGCGCCGCGCGGCGGGCGTTCCGCCGGCGTGCTGCTGACGTGGGCTTGTCTACTACGCATATCTGTTCGCCACAGCTTCCGGGGACGCTCCGAGTGTTCGTCGGTGGCGAGAACGTCCGGCTGCGCGGCGACCCGGACGTGGCCGGTCCGGTTGGAGGGGAGCGTGGCGCCGTGAGGGCGTTCTCGAAGGCTTCGCGGCGACGGATGCTGCAGTTCCTGCACATGATCGACCGCGAACGGAGCGGCATGCCGCTGTTCGTGACGCTGACCTACCCGGGCGAGTGGCCGGGCGACCCGCACCGTTGGAAACGGGACCTGCACGTGTGGCTTCTTCGGTTGCGCCGGAAGATGCCCGCGGCCTGGTGCGTGTGGCGTCTCGAACCGCAGCAGCGCGGCGCGCCGCACTACCACCTGCTGGTGTTCGGCGTGCCGAGGCTGTCGATCGAGTGGCTGTCGCGGACGTGGTACGAAGTGGTCGGCAGCGGGGACGAGCGGCACCTGCGTGCCGGCACCCAGGTGCAACAGGTCGCATCGTGGCGGCGCGTGATCGGGTATGCGGCGAAGTATCTGGCGAAGGAGGCCGCCGACCTGCCGGCGGAATGGCGCGCCGGCGTCGGTCGCTGGTGGGGCGTCCACCAGCGACAGAACGCGCCGCGTGAGGCGATGGAAGTCGCGCTGGAGGGTGCCGCGTTCTTCAAGGTGCGGCGCGTCCTGCGGCGATTCATCAGCGGACCGGGCATGCGTGGACGGGACTGGTTCGCCGACAGCCGCCTTGGCGGCGGCAAGCTCGCGCGGCGCGGCCAACAGGTTGGCCTGTCTGCCGACACCGCCGCGCGCCTGATTGCGTGGGCGCAGTCCTGACGCCTTCCTCAGTCCCCGGTTGCCGGCCTCGTCGTGCGCTTCAGATGCGGCGGCACGGTGGTGCGACGATGAGTAGAGTGCGCCAATGGAGGCGAGTCCACCAGGAGAACGGCCGCGGCCGGATGCTGGAGCTGCGGAGGCTGCTCCGGGCCGGTGCCTGAAACCCCCGTCCTGTCTCACGGGGGTTCATCTCGACACGGAAGCGTGTCTGATTTGGGGGCGATCCCGTGGGACACGGCGCAGTGGCGCGCGCAACGCCGGGAATGTAGGGTATTACACTAGGAGTGGGTGCATGCTGAACACCGACGATTCGGAGACGCTTCTGAACCTGCGCCTGTTGGTGGACACGGCTGCGCGCGAGGGGGCTCGTGTCCTTGTATGGGTAGGAGCGGGCGCGAGCGCTTGGTGCGGGTACCCTCTGTGGTCTGAGCTTGCCCACACGTTTCACCAGGAGTTTGCGCGCTACGAACCGAAGTACGATCGCACCGCCGGCGTGACTTATCTGGAAGGAGCGAGACATGCTGACTTCTTCCAGGTGTGCAGGGACGCAAGCTCCGCCAGATTCAACAGCTTGTTGACTCGAACGTTTGCGCCAAGACGTGCGACGCCGGTCTACGAGCGGTTCATTAGGTCATTGAAAGGGCTCGGAGACGTATTCGTATTGACAACCAACGTTGACGAGTTGCTGGAGAAGAACCTTGCTTCAGCTGCGACGGTAGGGTGGGAAGACCTGGAACGGGTGCCGCCATTGTTGGACGAGCGACGTCCTTTTGTGTGCAAGTTGCATGGGTCCACTAGTCATGTCGATTCGGTAGTCTTCACACAGTCGCAGTACGCTGAACGCACGGCTAGCGAGGCGTATCGTGTCGCCTTGGAGCGTTCATTTGCCATGGCCACTGTCGTTTGCATTGGATATGGCCTGCAGGATGAATATGTAATTGCGTGTCTGAGAAGAAACGGTGACATCGCCCGAGTCTTTGGGTCCGGTCCTCATTTCGCAATCGTCTCAAGGGGCGCTCAGGAAACAGTCCCCGGACTACGCTACATCCGCTTCAAGCCGGAACCGCACAAGGATCACCGCGCCGCCCTGCATGTGCTGGAGGAAATAGCGTACGGGAAGGCAAGGTCCGCGCTCCCCAAGATCCACGTGCCTGTGCAGCCGACCACTGAACTGAGGAGTGGACACATCCTATCGGACATTTGGCCGCCGGGGTCGTGGCAGACGGCGCAAACCCTCACAATTTCGCGACTCAGGGAGGAGGATCGTAAGGCGGGGACGGACAGTGAGTCGCACGAGCTAATAGTCGGCAATGGATACGTGAATGAGGAGTTCGGGGATCGAAAGTCGAGTGCGATGCATGATGTGATTGTAGGGCTCCTGTGCTTTGATGAGGTGCTAGCTCCGCTACAAGCAATAGGCCGGCTACTCGATCTGATCGGCCAGGACCTACTATGGGCACTTGTGCGAGAAGGGACTATTCGGCTGATCAACTGGCCTCGTCAAGAAGTCATTGCTTTCTCGCAGGGGGGACTAAGTGGAAGCATCGGCTCGGTCATTCTGCACAAGGAGGATCTATCACGTACGACCGTCAGAGATATCTTGCGCCGTGGGCTGCGACCAATGCCTGGAAGTGAAGCATTGGCGGAAAAACTATACGCCGAGCTAGAGCCTCGGATTCGCACGATCAGTGATGACGAGGAAGGGAACATACCGGACCTGGTGCGGAGCTTGCTGGTACGACCCTCAGTGCGTCGCACTCTGGGCATCAGTGACGGAACGCCAATGAATACGATTCCCCGGTGGCATGCATACTCCGCGCTTCGTCTTGCGCACGTGGTGAAGGTGGGGGCGGTGTGTCGGGCCTTGCAGCTTGCGTCGGCGAAGCTGGAGTTCGGTGCGGCTGTGCTCGCTGGGCCGGCCTTCGCCGCGGCATATGGTAGTGAGTGGACGGACGATGCTGCGAGCTACGTGGTTACCGGGAGATACGCGGCTGATCTCGGTAGAATTGCCAGCCAAGCGCCTGAGCTGTTGGCAAGTGTCATGAGTTTTCGAAACACGGCAAGCGGAATGGAACTTAGGAAGCATGTCTTGAGCAGCTTGGCCATTGATCACGGCGGAGACGTCGCCGTAGCGGTGAACAGCGGTTTGGCAAGTGCGGTGCCACCGAGATTATTGCAGGCCGCGAGAGATGCCTTCGTCGGTCTGATGACTTCCGCGCTAACGGACGGCGGCGCGCATCCGGCAATCTGGAACGACAGGCGTTATGCGGAAGACGACCTGGCGAAATGGCGGATAAGGAGTCGCACAATGTTGCAGGGCGAGTGCCGAGCAAGAAAGCTAGAGAGAAACGACCAGTGTCCCTGTGGGTCGGGGGAGAAGTTGAAGTTCTGCTGTGAGGAATCGCTGAGATAGTCGTCGGACGGACTGTGTCCAAGAGTGTGCCCACGCGCTGGCGAGGTGGATGTGAGTGGCGTATCTGGACAAAGAAACCCTTCTCGTGTATGATCGGACGTCTTCGTTCTTTGTGTCTTACTGCCTGTCTTAGCTGCGGTTAGTCGGTGCCCGTTGCATCGACTCATAACCCGAAGGTCGTAGGTTCGAATCCTGCCCCCGCTACCATCAAGCTCGACAAGGGCTTACGAAAGACGCCTCGAAGCCACAAGCCTCGGGGCGTCGTCGTTTCCACAGCCGTCACAAGCGGCGTGCATGGACGGTTCTCGCGACGATCGCAGTGAGCCGAGGCCCCACCGGCCAAGTCCTGCTCCCCACGTGCACCACGTGCGCGCCGCGCCCGTGGTGGCGAGGTCGGCGATCTCGCCGATCTGGCGTCAGCGGTCGCCAGCAGGACGCGCCCATCCCTCGCGCTCGAGGAGTGCGAGCACGAGCCGCCTTACCTCGTCTCGGATGCGACGCGCGTCGTCGCGGTCTTTCCCCTTCGGATCCGGCAGCGGCCAATCCGCGCGCGGCACACCGGGGACCGCCGGGCACTCTTCGCCGCAACCCATCGTCACGAGCAGCGCCGCACCCCGTGCGAGCTCGGCCGTCAGCCGCTGCGGCTTCCGTTCCCTCAGGTCGATGCCGGCCTCCTGCATCACCTGCACGACCTCTGGATGCACGGCGGCGGCCGGCTGTGTTCCCGCCGAGATGGCACGCGCCCGAGAGCCATCGGCAAGCGCGTTGAAGAACGCGGCCGCCATCTGCGAACGGCCGGCGTTGTGCACGCAGGCGAAGATCACGGTTTCCACGCGGTGCCTCCTTTGCTCAGCAGCCAGCGAAACAGCAGCGTCGCGCCGACCGCGCCGATGAGTTGGGCCACCAGGAAGGCAGGCACGTCGGCCGGCAGGATGCCCGCGAACGTGTCGGTCGCGGCCCGCGCCATCGTCACCGCCGGGTTGGCGAACGACGTCGACGACGTGAACCAGTAAGCCGCCATGATGAAGCCGCCGACCGCGAACGGCACGGCCGCCGGATTCCGCCGCGACGTTCCGAGCACGACGGCGAGCAGGCCGAACGTGGCGACTGCCTCGCCGAGCCACAGTGGCCATCCGCTGCGCTCGTGCGACGATGCGCCGAACGCCGGCAGGTCGAACATCAGATTGCCGATCGCGACTCCGGCGAACGCGCCGACGATCTGCGCCACGACGTAGCACGCCGCCGTCCGCCAACGCAGTGTGCCCACTACGGCCTCGGCGACAGATACAGCCGGATTCATGTGCGCGCCCGAGATGGGGCCGAACGTCGCGATCAGAGCCACCAGGGCCGCGCCCGTCGCCAGTGAGTTCGCGAGCAACGCGACCGCCACGTTTCCGCCGGCCAGGCGCTCGCCCATGATGCCGGACCCGACGACCGCCGCGAGCAGCAACGCGGTGGCTATCGACTCGGCAACGACAGAGCGCAGCACCATGGCTAGCAGTCGCAGTCGCGGCAGTCGCCGCCCGGTCGTCGCGTCCAGTCCACGATTCGACCACGACGGTCGAACTCGAAAGCGCAGCACTCGCGTAGCGCCCGCTCCAGCCGCTTCCGCCCGCGCTGCACACGCGACTTGACCGTCGACACGGGGACGCCCAGGCGCGCCGCCAGCTCCACCTGCGTGAGCCCTTCGTATTCCGTCAGGAGCACCGCCTCGCGTTGTTCTGCAGGCAGCGCATGGATGAACGCGCGGAAGGACGCGAGCAAGCCGGCCCTCTCGACCGGCGGGGGGCCCGGATCGTCTGCCGCCACGTTCTCGACCGGCGCTTCGCCGCGGCCACGCGCGCGGTAGTGATCGACGATCGCGTTGCGGGCGACCCGCAACACCCACGCGTGCAGCGGCCCGGCGATCGGCCCCTCGCGCAGGTGCTCGGCCAGCTTCGTCAACGTGTCCTGCACGATGTCCTCGGCCTCGTGCTGATCGCTGACGCGGCGACGGACGAACCGCCGGAGGTCGTCGATCAGCTGCGGCCAGGGGTGCGTCGGGTTAACGCTCATTCGCTGCGCGAGGGCTTCTGCGCGGTGATCGTCGCAGACGCGACCATACCGGCGACGCCGCGGCCGGGGAACCACCCGTCGACGACGGGTTGCAGCTCCTGCTTGGGCGCGATGCGCACGTTCTCGAAGCCCGCGGCGGTCATCATCTCGGTCAGTTCGGCGATGGTCGCAGCGCCGGCTACGCAGCCCGTGTGCAGTTCCAGGTCGGCCCGCACTTCCGCCGGCAGCGGCTGCAGCGCCACGATGTCGCTGATGGCGAGCCTGCCGCCCGGCTCGAGCACGCGGAATGCCTCGCGGAACACCGCGGGCTTCTCCGGCGACAGGTTGATGACGCAGTTGGACAGGATCACGTCGACGCTGGCGTCGGCAACCGGCAAGTGCTCGATCTCGCCGAGGCGGAACTCGACGTTCGTGCGGCCGCTCTTCGCGACGTTCCGGCGTGCGGCTTGCACCATCTCGGGCGTCATGTCGACCCCGATCACGTGACCGCTCTCGCCGACTGCACGGGCCGCGAGGAACGCATCGAAGCCCGCGCCGCTGCCCAGATCGAGCACGGTCTCGCCGGCACGGAGGCTCTCGATCCCGAGCGGGTTGCCGCATCCGAGCCCGAGGTTGCTGCCGGCCGGCGCTGCTTCCGTGTCGGCATCGCTGTAGCCCAGCCGCTGCGCGACCAGATCGGTCGGGGCCACGCTGCCGCAGCAACCCGACGCGGCGGGTGTCGGCGCCGGACCGCAGCATCCGGCACCCGTGCCGGGGATGCGCCCGTAGCGCTCGCGGACGGTGTTGCGGATCGAGTCGTTCAAGGGATTCGGTTGCTGGTGCTTGTTCATGTTCAACCAGCAGGACGCCGCGCGCCCGAAAAGGACGCAGCGAGCGAACGAATCCTCGACGACGAGCCGCAAACGACGACGCGAAGGCTGCTTGGCGGCAACGAACTTCGTGGAACGCCACGCACTGAGTCTCGAATCCTGCCCCCGCTACCAGCAAGTCCGAAGAGAACCTACGACCGACGCCTCGGGTCCCAGGGACTCCGCGGCGTCGTCGTTTCGGGAGGGGTTGCAAGTAGCGCGGACGCGTGTTGGTGCGGCGGGTGGGGGAGTCGGCGAACGCGCTTGCCCCCGTGAACCACCTGCTGCCTCGCAAGCGGCGAGCGCAGGTCATCCTTGAAACCACTACAGGCCGACGACCGTCGTCGCCGCGTCCGACATCACCATGCCCAGAGGATTGCCCGCCGCAGGATCGAGCACGAGTGCCTGCTGGTGCAGGATGAATCCCGCCAGCGACGCACTCGCGGGTATCGCCAGCGAATAGGTGGCCAAGCCCAGAGATCCGATCAGTCCTTCGTGTGCGTGCACACTCACGCGCAGCCAGCAGTTCGTGAGGCCGAGGAACGTCAGGTCCAGCGGCAGCGGAATGGCGGCATAGCTCACATTGCTGAGGCCCGAGATCATCACCGCGGCGGACAACGGCAGCGGCTGCACGAGCACGGTCATCGTCGCTCCTACGCGAGGCAGCGCAGTCGCATGGAGATGTGTCACGCCGGCGCTGCCAGGGCAACCGGCTCCGAACGTGGTGTAGGCGCCGCGAACGAAGGCGAAGCTGTTCCAACTGCCGGCAGATACCTGCGCGAAGCAGAGACCTGGCGGCGGCAGCGCTGGCACGTTGCACTGGCCCCATTGGTTGTCGCCCCAGGCCACCACGCTGCCGTCGCTGCGCCGCGCTACGTTGTGCCACGCACCCGCCGCCACCTCGACGTAGGACAGACCTGCCGGAAGTGCCGGCACGTTGCCGATGGTGCCGCCCCAGGCCACGACGCTGCCGTCGCTGCGACGCGCTACCGTGTGGTACCACCCCGCCGAAACCTCGACGTAGGAACCGGGCGGCACGTTGCACTGGCCAGAGAAGTTCCAGCCCCAGGCCACCACGCTGCCGTTGCTGCGGCGCGCCACCGAGTGCTGGTAGCCCGCCGCCACCTCGACGCAGGACAGCCCCGGCGGCACGTTGCACTGGCCCGACACGTTATTCCCCCAGGCCACCACGCTGCCGTCGCTGCGCCGCGCTACCGTGTGCTGGGCACCAGCCGCCACCTCGACGTAGGACAGACCGGGGGGTAGCGCCGGGACGTTGCACTGGCCATAGCTGTTGCCGCCCCAGGCCACCACGCTGCCATCGCTGCGACGCGCGACGGTGTGCCCGTAACCAGCCGCCACCTCGACGTAGAACAGACCTGGAGGCAGCGCCGGCACGTTGCACTGGCCATAGCTGTTGCGGCCCCAGGCCACCACGCTGCCGTCGCTGCGCCGCGCGACCGTGTGATCGCCGCCTATGGCCACTTCGACGTAGGACAGCCCCGGCGGCAGCGCCGGTACGTTGCACTGGCCATAGCTGTTGCCGCCCCAGGCCACCACGCTGCCGTCGCTGCGACGCGCGACCGTGTGGTAGTAACCCGCCGAAACCTCGACGTAGGACAGGCCGGGCGGCAGCGCCGATACGTTGCACTGGCCAGCCCCGTTGTCGCCCCAGGCCACCACGCTGCCGTCGCTGCGACGCGCGACCGTGTATCCGAAGCTCGCTTCCCCCCCTGCTGCCACCTCCACGTAGGACAACCCCGCCGGCAGCGCCGGTACGGTGCACTGGCCAGCCCCGTTGTCGCCCCAGGCAACCACGCTGCCATCGCTGCGACGCGCTACCGTGTGGTAGTAGCCCGCCGAAACCTCGACATACGACAGCCCCGGCGGCAGCGCGGGCACGTTGCACTGGCCATAGAAGTTGTCACCCCAGGCCACCACGCTGCCGTCGCTGCGACGCGCCACCGAGTGCTGGTAGCCCGCCCTCACCTCGACGTAGGACAAACCCGGCGGCAGCGCCGGCACGTTGCATTGGCCGTTGCTGTTGTAGCCCCACGCCACCACGCTGCCGTCACTGCGCAGCGCTACCGCGTGGCTTGCGCCCGCCGCCACTTCGACGTAGGTCAGACCCCCCGGCAGCGCCGGTACGCTGCCGATGAATCCACCCCAGCCCACCACGCTGCCGTCGCTGCGACGCGCTACGGTGTGGAAGCTACCCGCCGCCACTTGGACGTAGGTCAGACCCGCCGGCAGCGCCGGCGCGTTGCACTGACCGTAGGTGCCGTTGCCCCAGCCCACCACGCTCCCGTCGCTGCGACGCGCCACCGTATGGTACGAACCCGCCGCCACCTCGAGGAAGGACTGGTCGTGCAATCGGCTGTCGATCACCGTCTCCCCCCAGCCGATCACACCCTCCTGGGCCAGTGCTACGTCCGTTGCGGCGGGCAGCGCGAGGAAGACTGCAAGGATCGAGAACGCTGCGGCACGCGGCGACGAGTTCGGGCGGATCGTTGCAAACATGGCGACTCCTTTCGCGGTGGACGCGGCCTGCAGCACGGGCGAATGGCCAGAGACCTGCATCCTACAAGGGTTCTTCTGGCTTGTGGTTGGTTTCACTGGCCATACCTGAACCGCACTGGCCGAATGCACTGAGTCATTTCGAATCCTGCCCCCGCTACCACTCAGCCCGAGTCAGTCGTGTGCGGTCCTGTCATGGGCCGTGTTGACGGCCAGGATCTTCGAGCAGAGCCTGGCGACGACGAAGCCGAAGAGCACAAACGTCCCAGTGACGCACAGACCGACCAGTGCGAACAATGCCAGCAGCGCTGGCATCAGGTCGCGCGCGATTTCGTCGCCGTGGGCAAGTAGCCAGAGCGACACCACGCACAGCCATGCGAGTTGCAGCAGCAAGGACAAGGGCGCCTCGCGCGTAGCTTAGCGCGGCTCGCCGCGGCTCGCGCCTCTGCCAGGACCTAGGGGCGGACCAGGAAGTTGCGCAGTTGGATCGGCTCGTCGACCTTCTTGCGCAGGTCGCGCTTGCCGTGGCCTGGACGCAGCAAGCCGCAGCGCGCACCGGCCGCGAGATCGATCGGCACCGGCGCCGAACATGGTCCAGTACACAGGTCGGTCGACATCACGCCGCGCTCTACACGTACGCGCAACGGGAACCACTCGTCGCTGCTGCGCCAGGTGGCCGGTGCCACGACGAGATCCTTGTGTTCGCCGCCGGCAACGTGCACGAGTTGCAGCATGATCGTCCCGGCCCCCATGTCGCGCCTGTACTCGAGGCCACAGTAGTTCTTGGAGTCGACCCACGCGACGACCAGCAACAGCGTGCCCTTCGTCGCGGCGAACTGCACCTCGGTCTCGATCGCGAAGTCACCGTTCACGCGATCAGTCGCGATCAACGCCGCGTTCTCGGCATCAGCATCCGGAACGCGGATTGCCATACCGTTGAATTCCCAGCCCTTGGCGCGGCCAATCGCTTCATGCCTGAGCCGCAATCGCTCCAGAAACGGCTTGGTCGTCGATGCGAACCGAGCGGCGGCGGCGCGTTCCCCGGTCGCAGCGTAGACCTCGTCTGCGGTGGTGCGGTGCAGCTGAACGCACAGCGTGGCCACCTCATGCGCCGGCTCGATCGCGCCCGCTGCCAGGTAGCCGGAGGCGATCGGCAGCAGTGCGCGCGCTGCGTTCCGCCGCGCGACGGCGATGTCGGCGAGCAGCGGACTCACTTTGCGCACGGCATCCAGATTCGCCTCGCTCATGTTGCGGCCCTCCTCGATGGCCTCGCAGATGTTCGCGATCCGGATCATGTCTCCCTTGTGGTCTTTATGCGTGCCGACGCGCGGCACGATTGCCTCCGCCAGGAGCGCGGCGTCCAGCAGTTCAGCCGGAATACGCGCGCTGCGAATACAGCTGGAGTCCTCGACGACGGCTTGCTTCGCGAGCGCGATCAGTATGGCCGCGTGTTCTCGCTGCGTTCGCTGGCGAGTCTCCGTCAACTTCACCACTGCGTCTTGCGCCGCCAGACTCACGGCCATCGCGGCCAAGACCGCTGCACGGTGCGCAAGTCGTGGCACAAGTGATTGCTTCCCCATTGGCGAAATGCTACCCGCGGACGCACCGCATGGGGAAGCCGGCGCCCAGCCCGGCAGCCCGGCGAAGTCGCCAGCATTCGTCACTCCACCGCGAGCCGGCGGCCCCGAAACGCAACCGCCCCGCGAATGCGCAGCGGAGCGGGTTGCGTGCCGTTAACGGTTCGCTGCGCCCAGCGTCCTGCCCAGCATGTTGCGACCACTCCTCGTCGTCATGCTCCTGTTGAGCCCCGTTGTCGCTCAAGACCTCGAGTTCATCCGCGTGCTGGTGGCAACGCAGCGCGACCGTCCGGTCCATGTCGAACAGACCGCGCGCATCGCCCCCGAGACCGAGCCGGGCACGCCGCTCGTGGTGCACGGCCGGGCCTTCGCAGCCGACGGCCGCACGCCGCTCGCGGGCGCGATCGTGTTCGCCTACCACACCGATCGCGACGGTCGCTACGACCGGCCGGGGGCGCCGGCTCATTCCTGGCGCCTGAAGGGATGGGCGAAGACCGGCGACGACGGCACGTTCGAGTTCCGCACGATCCGGCCGGGGCCATACCCGCGCGGGACCGAACCGGCCCACATCCACCTCGCGCTGTTCCCTTGCGACGGCAAGCGCTACCACGCCGGCGCGGTGCTGTTCGACGACGACAAGCTCGTGAGCGCTGCCGTTCGCGAAGAGTCGCGCAAGGAAGCGATGTTCGGCATCGTGCGACCCGTGCGCGTCGAGCAGGCGGTGCAGCACGTGGACATCGACATTCGCATCCAGGACAAGCAGAAGTTCTGAGAGCGAGTTGGCCGAACTCGGCGTGGTCTCGGGCGGCTTGCCCCACGCGCGGATGCCTGTTCGTTCGTTTCGCGCTACGCTTGGGGAATGGCCAAGAACGAAGAACTGGCGCGCGAGGAACACACCGGAACCGATGACCAGGCCTGGGCCGACCGGCTCGCGCCGAACCGCCGCCAGCTGATCACCGGGATCGCGGCCGCGACGCTCGGCGGCGTCGGCGCGGTTGCCGCGAGCTCCGTCGCTGCGGAGGCCGCGCGCGACGTCCCGCAGGATCCCGTGCCGCCGCAATCGCCCGGCAAGAGTCCGTGGGGCTACGAGACCTACAAGGAACCGACGCCCGCGCCAGCGAGCCTGCGACCCGGCGAACAGACACTGCCGGCAATGCCGCGCAAATACACCGACATCAAGAGCTACCACGCGCACATCTACTTCGACGAAGACAACTACGAGAAGGCCGCGCTGCTGCGGCGCTGGGTCGCGGAGCGCTTCGCGGTCGAGCTCGGCAACTGGAATCGCGAACCGCGCGGGCCGCACGTCACGCCGTCGTTCTACTTCGGCTTCACGAACGACCTGCTGCCCGTGATCGTGCCGTGGCTGCAGTTGAACAGCTTGGGGCTCACGATCCTGCTGCATCCGAACACCGAGGATCCGCGCGCGGATCACCTGCACTACGCGCTGTGGGTCAACCGCACGCAACCCGTGAACGCCTACGGCATGAAGAAGCCCGGTGCCGGCGAGCCGGCGGTCGAGCAGATCTATCCGAACACGCGTCCGTCGGTGAAGCTCGAGACCTGACGCGAACGGCAGGGGCGCCGCTGCTTGCGAGCGTGATCTCGATCGGGCACTGATCGACCCGCGGGCTCGAGCTCGCGTCGCGAACGCGCACGCCGCTCAGCGGTCGACCGTGAGCCGCACACCGGTGGCCTGGAAGCGTGTGTCCGGCGGCCAGAAGTTGCGGTAGCAGGCGCGGGCCTGGCTTCGCGGCGTCGCGAACGAGCCGCCGCGCAGCACGCGCTGGTTGTCCATGAACTTGCCGTTGTACTCCATGAGCGCGTCCGGGAACGGCCGGTAGCCGGGATACGGCTCGTAGTGGCTCACGGTCCACTCCCACGCGTCGCCAGCGAGTTGGCGCAGGCCGCCACCGCGTGGCGCCGCCAACACGTCGAGCGCGCAGCGCGCCGCGTCGTCGTCGAGCAGGTTTGCGCCACGCTGGTCGAAACTGGTGCGCGCGGCGTGTTCCCATTCGGCTTCACGCGGCAGCCGCGCGTGCCGCCAGGTCGTGAACTGCTCGCCATACCAGCGCGCGAACGCTTCGGCCTCGTAGAACGAGACGTGGCAGACCGGCGCCTGCGGGTCGAGCGACGCGAAGCCACGCAGCGTGAAGCGTCGCCAGTCGCGGCCACAGCACTGCCAGTAGAGCGGCGCCTGCCAGCCGTGTTGTTGCACCGCGTTCCAGCCGTTCGACAACCAGAGCAGCGGACGCTCGTAGCCGCGGTCGGCGACGAACGCGAGCCACTCGGCGTTCGTGATCAGGCGGTCGCCGAGCGCGAAGTTGCCGACGAGCACCTTGTGCGCCGGCAGCTCGTTGTCCCACGCGAAGCCGTTGCCGTCACTGCCGAGCGTCGTCGTTGCGGCTGCGAACGGGATCGCCGCGAGTGCCTGCGGTTCGGTCGGAGGATGCCGAAGCTCCTGCGCGTAGGGCAAACGTTGGTCGGCTGGCGCCGACCAACGGATGTGCAGGATCTCGGTCAGGAACAGCTCCTGGTGCTGCTGTTCGTGTTCGAGTCCGATCGCGATCGTGCGCTGCAGCGCGGCCCAGCGCGGCTCGGGGCAGCCGAGGATGCACTCGATCATCGCGACGTCGACCGCGGCGCGGTAGGCGCGCACCTGCTCGGTCGTCGGCTGCGCGACCGCGCCGCGCTGCGCGCGCGGCAGCCGCGGGCCGAGTCCTTCGTAGTAGCTGTTGAACGCGTAGTCGAAGCCCGGGAAGTCCGTGAACGGGACCCAGAACGGCCGCAGCACGTTCGCGACGAAGAACCAGCTCGTGTGGCCGAGATTCCAGTAAGGCGGGCTCACGTCGGGCATCGACTGCACGCGGAAGTCCTCGGCCGAGAGCGGCTCCATGAGCCGCTCGGTGGCCGTGCGCACGGCGCAGAAGCGCCGCGCCAGCGACTCACGGTCCATCGCGGGAAGCTCCGTCACGACGCGGCCCGATCCTTGCGCAAGGTGCGCGCCGCGGCGGCGAGCGTGCGGCACTTCGCGGCGGCGACCTCGGCGGTGGCGACGGGGCGATCCGCGAACGTGCCGAAGCCGCAGTCGGGATTGAGCCAGATGCGTCCCGGCCCGAGCAGCTCGGCCAGCCCGCGCACGCGCGCTGCGATCGCGGCCGGGTCCTCGTCGGGCTCGGTGCGCGGGTTGACCGCGCCGAAGCCGATCTGGCACCGCGCCGGCAGCTGCGCGAGCAGCGCTTCGGGGCCTGCACGCGGCGTCGCGTACTCGAGCACGAACTGGTGGACCTGCATGCGCGCGAGGTGCGGCAGCAGCGGCGCGTAGTCGCCCGACAGCAGCACGTCCTCGTTGCGGCTCCAGTTGCCGCGGCAGACGTGCAGCGCAGTGCGCACGCCGCGTACGCCGTCGACGACGCGGTTGATCAGGTCGACCGCGAGCTGCAGCTCGGCGGCCGGGTCGGAGGCCGCAGCGAGCGCCGCGCACATGAACGTGCGCTTGCTGCCCTTGCCGGCGAACACCAGTTCCGTGAGCACGGGCTCGTCGAATTGCACGACGTCGACGCCGAGTGCCGCGAGCTCCTGCAGCTCCGCGCGCAGGATCGCGACGATGTCGTCGCACAGTGCCTGCCGCGTCGGGTAGGCCGCGGCCGAGAGCTTCTGGACCCACATCGAGCGCGAGAGCAGATAAGGGCCCGGAAGCGCGACCTTCGTGGCGCGCGTCGTGTGCGCGAGCAGGAACGCCGCCTCGGTGGCCGCGAGCGGCTGCCGGCGGACCAGACGGCCCGTGATGGTCGGGTTCTTGATCGCGTAGGCCGGCACGTCGAGCGCCTGCAGCAGCCCCTCGAAAGCGGCCTTGTCCTCGACGTGATCGAGCAGGTCGGCCATCGTCATCAGCGTGACGCCGTCGAGCTTCTCGGTCAGGAACGAGTAGAAATTGTCGCGCGCCTGCTCGCCGTCGGTCAGCACGTCGACGCCCGCGTCCTCCTGTTCCTTGATCGCGAGCAGCGTCGCCTGGCGCCGCAGGTCGGCGAGATCGGTCGCGCGCTTGCGCGTGGCCTCGAGCAACCAGCGTGGACGCGGCCAGGAGCCGACGACGCTGGTCGGGAAATGCGGAATGGGGCGGGGCATCAGGAAGTGGCGCGCTGGTTCGCGGCGACGATCGTGGGGCGGATGAGGGTTTGCGTCACGGGGCAGCGCCGCAGCGTCTCGCGGAGCTCGGCGTCGAGGTCGACCCCGTCGCTGTCTGCTGGGTCGCTGTCGCAGGAGATGTAGACGACGAGCTCGATCGTGGCGAGCCCCGGGTTGCCTTCCGACTCGACGCCGAGGAAGACCAGCGGGTTCTGCGAACGCGCTTTGCACACGACTTCGAGCGCCCGGACCTCGACGCTGCGCCGCGACAGCCGCCACTGCAGCCCCGTGGCCACCGCTCCCGCGAGCCCCGCGAGCAGATACTCGATCGCGGACGCCGCGGGGTCCTCGACGTCGAAGCTCGCCGGCTGGCCGACCAGCAGCGTGTGGTTGCGCGTCGTGACCTTGGCCTGCATGCCGCCGGTCCAGCGCGCGCGCACCTGCCAGACGTGATCCCGCGCACGCTGCAGGTCCGCCGCGAGCGCCTGGTCTTCGCTCTTCTTCTGCAGCAGGTAGTGCGTGTAGCCCGCGTCGGCGCCCCGCACGTCGAGCAGTTTGTGACCGACCATGCGACACCACGCCGGCAGGTCCTCCTTGACCGAGATCTCGCGGCTCTTGACCAGCAACAACTTTCCCGGCGACAGCGGTGCCATCGCCGATCGGATGATCAGCAACAGCCCGCTGCCGCAGTCGAGGTCACCGCCGTCGCAAACCGCGTCGGCGGGCGGCAGGTTCGGTTCGGTCATCGCGCGGCAGGCTAGTAGCTGACGCAGGGCGCGCCGGCCGACAGGAACTCGACGAGCTTCGCGCCGCCGACGATCGTCGCTCCGGCGACGAGCTTCGCTTCGTCGAGCTTGCGGCGCTTGAAGCAGGGCGAGCAGACCCAGATCTTGCCGCCGGCCTTCACGAAGTTCGTCATCAGCTCCTTCAACGGCGCGAAGCTCTCCTCGTGGATGTCGTCGGCGTACCCGGCCTGCGACAGGCGCACGGCCTCGGTGCTCAGGAACACGATCGTCTCCTGGTCGGAGGCGACCGCGGCGTTGGCGACGACGAAGGCGACGGTGGCCTTGTCGGAGTCGTTCTTGGCAAACGTCAGGCTCACGCAGAACTTCTTCATGGTCAGACTCGCTTGTTCTCGATCAGGTAGTGGGGATGGGAAGCGTGCCGCAGCGTGTGGCCACACAGACCACACCACGCGGGAAGGTCGATGGGTGCCGCCGGATCGGTCGCGCGCACCGCGAGCACGGCGCCCGGTTGCAGCGCGCGCAGGCGGTTGCGCAGCTCGAGCACGAGGTCGCCGCAGCCGAGATCGCCTGCGTCCCAGCTCTCGGCCGGTGTCGGCAGCGGCCCCGCAGTCGTTCCGGCTTCGCGCGCAGCCGTCGGGGTGTTGCGGGCGGCAGCATTCGCGCCGGCGCTCTGCGCGGCGAACAGGCAGGCCGGGCGATCGCGATCGGCGTGGCCTTCGGCCGCACTCGCGCGGCGCCAGACGTGCAGGAAGCACTCGCGCCGCAGGATCCACTGCAGCGCGCGATCGGCGAGCCCCGCGGGAGTTTCGTCGGCCTGTTGCGCGAGGCAGCGCACACACCGCGGGGAGTTGCGAAAACCGAGGACGACGGCGAGCACGGCACCATGCCCACACAGCGCAGCGCCACAGTCGGCGCATGGACGGACCACGACGAACGCCACGGTCGCCTGCAACGCTGCAGTACGGACGTCGAGTTCACCTTCGGGCACCAGCTCGTCGTCGTCTCGGAAATCCAAGCTCAGTGCACCTCTTTGAACGTCATCTTGCGGTCGAACTTCGCGAACTCGGTGCCGTCGATCTCGACATAACCCTTCGCGTTCATGTTCACGGTGCTCGCGGTCTGCTTCGGGTCGAACACGAGGTCGCGGCCCATCGTCCAGGTCACGCGGCGAGGGTCGAGGCTGCTGAAGTAGTAGTCGACGAGATTCTGGTCCGGTCCCTTGTAGCCGTTCGCGGTCGTCAGTGTGACGCGATCGCGGTTGTTGTCGTCGAGCGTGATCGGCGGCGCCGTGAAGATGTCGGCGACTGCGACGTCGTTGGGCACCCAGCCGATGCCCGGCAGCCAGGCCTCGGGCCAGCAGTGGTAGCTGCCGTCCTTGTCGGCGCCGTCCAACGACGGCTTGAACAGGCTGCCATACTTCATGCGCGTCGGGATGTCCGAGGCGCGCGCGAGCGCGGTCCACAGCGAGTGGAAGTCGGTGCAGTTGCCGGTCCTGTTCTTGAGGCAGTAGTCGCTGCTGCCGACCGGAGAGGCCTTCCACTTCGACGGGTCCTTGACCCAGTACTCGACGTTGCCGAGCACCCAGTCGTAGAGCCTGCGGCAGACGATCGCCGGGTTGGTCTCGGTGCCGCGGATCTCGGCCGCGAGCTTCTTGATCTCGTCGTTGATGATGATGTTCGTGTTGCCGGTGAGCTCGGCGGCGTGCTCCTTCTTCTCGGCTTCGTTCAGCGGTCGCGTCTTCGCCGCATCGACGACCATGCGCTGCTCCTTGCGCGTCACCGTGAACGACGTCTTCACGACGACCTTCTCACCGGGCGACGCGACGGCGGCGTGCACGTAGTGGTTGCCCTGGTTGTCGGTCGCTTCCTTCCAGCCGGCCGGAGCCTCGATCTTGAGGTCGGTGACGGTCTGGCCTTCCTCCGTGCGCGGCAGTGGGAACCAGACCTTGACCTCCTTGGCGCCCGCGGGCACCGGGACGGTCAGATTGTTCTCGACCTTGAACGTGTTGCTCGACGCGAACGGGCTCGGTGGCTGCGGCGTCTGACACGCCGCGAAGGCGAGCAGGACGCAGGGCACGGAAGAACGGGAAACGGCGAGGAGGCGGGATGTCGGGTTCATGCGGTGTGCTACACCGCGCGAGAACCGGCACCGGGCGACACGCGTCGCCCGCACCGCGAAGGACCACCGTCACCCGGTCAGGGCGACGATCCGAAGAGCGTCAGGCCACGCCGGGAACCGCGATGGTCTGGCCCAAAGGAGTGCAGACCGCACACCAGCCAGGCCGGCTTCAGCGGCGTCAGTGTCGGCGGCGCACGATGGGTTCCTTCGGGGGTTGGTAGGGGGGACGGCAGGACTGTTCCATGCCGGCGCGGACATGTCAACCGCAGGGGACAGGCTGCCGGGGAAAGTGACATGTCTGCCAGGGTCTGCCCCGGCTGCTGTAGCGGGAACCGACGGCGAGGAGCGGCTACTTGAGGGCCGCAATCGACTCCGCGTAGTTCTGCTTCTCCGCGATCATCAATGCCGTCTTCTTCTCGCGGGTCTGGATCGACTTGTCGGCCCTGTTGGCGAGCAGCAGCTTGATGACCTCTGCCTTGTTGCGGCTCGCGGCGCAGTGCAGCGGCGTTTCCCCTGAGCAACCGCGCGCGTTCACTTCGGCTCCCTTGGCGAGCAGCAGCTCGACGGCGTCCTTGCGGCCGTTGCGCGCGGCGCTGTGGATCGGCTGGTCGCCGGCGGTGTCGACCACCGTGAGATCCGCGCCCTTCTGGAGCAGGGTGGTGATGATCTTCGTGTGCCCCCAGGTGCTCGCGTGCAGCAACGGCGTCTTGCCGTTGCTGTCGCCGATGCGCACGTCCGCGCCCTTTGCGAGCAACCACTCAGCGGCCTTCGGCTTGTTGTGCGCGAGCGAGGTGCCGAGCGGGGTGCTACCCAGACGTCCCTTCGAATCGATGTCGACCCCCTTCTTGACCAGTAGCTCCAAGAGGTCCGTGTTGTCTTCGCGGGCGGCGATGTGCAGGCACGTGTCCCCTTCGTCGTCGCGGGCTCGCAGCAAGTCCGGCTCGGTGGTGAGCAGGTTGACCACGGTCTGCCTGTCGCCGGCGGCCAGCGCCTTCCACCAACTGGCCGCTCGCGCAGCACTCTTCTTCGGATCTTGCACGCGCGTCCCGGCGTGCGGCGTCTTCGTGGCGACTTGCAGCGCAGCGTCGACGACCTGCGCAGCGGCGGGTGGCTCGGACGCGACCTGCGCAACTTCGTAGCGCAGACCACAGGCGCCGACGAGCGCCACGACCGGGAGCACCACCGCACAGGCCGTTGCCATGCCGCTGGATCGTCGCGCGATCCGAACGGACTTGAGCACCGGCCTCGCCTCCCGGGTCAGAATGCCCGCCGGAACAATGGACGTGCTCGGCCTCATTGACGATGCTGCCGCCCCTGGCGCAGTGTGCCCCGCTCCGTGCGCGCTCGCAGCGACCCAATCCGATGCACAAGCTGCTCAAACCGTCGCTCGACTGGCTGTTCGCGTTCATTCCCGTTTCGCTGGTGCTCGAGCGTGCGCACGTACCCGCGCCGGTGCTGTTCTTCTCGGCCGCGCTGGCGATCGTGCCGATCGCGCGGTTGATCGTCGCGGCGACGGAGCAGCTCGCAACACGCACCGGCGATGCGGTGGGTGGGCTGCTCAACGCGACCTTCGGCAACGCGCCCGAGCTGATCATCGCGCTGGTCGCGTTGCGCGGCGGCCACTTCGACATGGTGCGCGCCTCGTTGATCGGCGCGATCCTGGCCAACCTGCTGCTCGCGATGGGCGTCGCGTTCTTCCTCGGTGGGCTGCGCCACCACAACCAGGAATACAACTCGTCCGCGGCGCGGCTCTACAGCTCGATGATGCTGATCGCGACGCTGAGCCTCGCGGTGCCGAGCGCGTTCAGCCGTTTCTTCGCCGAGGGCGCGATGCCGCAGGAGGGAGCGCTGAACCTCAGCACGGCCTTCGTGCTGCTCGCGGCCTACGGGCTCTACCTGGTCTTCATGCTGAAGACGCACCCGGACTACTTCAAGAGCGCCGGCGGGGACCAGTCGCACGGCCATGAAGGCTCGTCGTGGAGCGTCGGGCGCGCGGTCGGCAGCCTCGTCGCTGCGTCGGTGCTCGCGGCGTGGATGAGCGAGATCCTGGTCGGCGCCGCCGAAGGCACCGGCAAGGCGCTCGGCATGTCGGAAGTGTTCATCGGCATCGTGTTCCTGGCCATCGTCGGCGGCGCCGCGGAGAGCGGCTCTGCGATCGCGATGGGCAGGAAGAACAAGGTGGACCTGACCGTGGGCATCGCGATGGGCAGCAGCATCCAGATCGCGCTGTTCGTCGCGCCGCTGCTCGTGCTGGCCAGCTACTTCGTCGCGCCCCGGCCGATGGCGCTCGCGTTCAGCCGCGCGGAGACCGGGACCTTGTTCCTCGGCGTGCTGATCGGCGCGATGGTGGCCGGCGACGGCCGGTCCAACTGGTACAAGGGCATCCAGCTCGTGACGGTCTACGCGATCATCGCGATCCTGTTCTACTTCCTGCCGGTCAGCAAGCCGTGATCGACACCTGCTTGCCGTGAGCGCACCCCGGCGATGACGACACCAACGCAGCCATCTGCCATGTCCGAACCCACGGGCCCCGGCACAAAGACGCCGACCCGGAAGCGGCTGCTCGCCTGGCTCTCGGAGTACAACCCCGCCTGGCTGCGCGCCGACGTCGTCGCCGGCATCACGCTCGCGGCCTACCTGCTGCCGGCCGCGATCGGCGACTCGTCGTTGGCCAACCTGCCACCCGAGGCTGGCATCTACGCGTGCCTCTTCTCGGGGTTCGTGTTCTGGCTGTTCTGCAGCTCACGCCACACGGCGATCACGGTCACTTCGGGACTCTCGCTGCTGCTCGGCTCGTCGCTCGGTGCGCTGGCCGGCGGCGACGTCACGCGGTTCTCGGCGCTCGCGGCCGCCACGACGCTGCTCGTCGCAGGGCTCTCGTTGGTCGCGTGGCTCGTGAAGGCCGGCAGCGTCGTCAACTTCATCTCCGAGACCGTGATGATCGGCTTCAAGGCCGGCATCGCGCTCGTGCTGGCCAGCACGCAGTTGCCGAAGTTGTTCGGCTTCGGCGGCGCGCACGGCGGCGACTTCTGGTCGCGCATGAGCCACTTCTTCGATCACGTGTCGGAGACGGAGGGCGCTTCACTCGCGCTCGGTCTCACGGCGTTGGCCGTGCTGCTGGCCGGCAAGCGGTTCTTGCCCGGCAAGCCCGTGGCGATCTTCGTCGTCGGCGGCGGCATCGTCGCGGCGCGGGCCTTCGACCTCGGCCAGCGCGGCGTGAAGATGCTCGGCGAAGTGCCGCAGGGTCTGCCGGGGCTCAGACTGCCCGCGATCGGGTGGCAGGACCTCAACGAGCTGCTGCCGCTCGCGTTTGCGTGCTTCATGCTGGCGGCGGTCGAGACCGCGGCGATCGGCCGCATGTTCGGGCGCAAGCACGGCCATCGGCTCGACGCGGACCGCGAGTTCCTCGCGATCGGCATGGCGAATCTCGCGGCCGGGCTCGGCAGCGGCATGCCGGTCAGCGGCGGCATGTCGCAGTCGCTCGTCAACGAGAGCGGTGGCGCGCGCACGCCCGTGTCGGGCCTCGTCGCGTCGCTGCTCGTGCTCGTGGTGGCGCTGTGGTTCTCGGGTCTCTTGGCCGATCTGCCGCAACCCGTGCTCGCGGCGATCGTGCTGATGGCCGTCACGAGCCTGATCAAGGTAAGCGCACTGCAGCGCCTGTGGCGCGCGCATCGCAGCGAGTTCTACGTCGCGATGGCCGCGCTCGTTGGCGTGCTGTGTTCGGGCATCCTGCGCGGCGTTCTGATCGGCGCGATCATCTCGCTGGCGCTGCTGCTGCGGCGCGCGGCGCGCCCGCACGTCGCGTTCCTCGGCCGCATCCCGGGCATGCAGCGGTTCTCGGACCTCGCACGCCATCCCGACAACGAGCCCGTGCCGGGTGCCTTGCTGTTCCGCGCCGAAGCGTCCCTGCTCTACTTCAACTGCGAGAGCGTGCGCGAGGCCGTCCTGGCGAGGGTGCGCGAGGCCGCGGCGCCGCTGCGGTTCGTCGTCTGCGATCTGTCGACCTCGCCGCACGTCGACATGGCGGGCGCCGAGATGCTGATGGGCCTGCACCGCGATCTCGAGCAGCAGGGCATCCAGTTCCAGGTCGTCGAGGCGCGCGCCAAGGTGCGCGACATGCTGCGCGTCGAGGGCTTCGAAGACCGCGTGGGTGCGGTCAACCGCTTCGCGTCGTTGGCCGAGGTCGTCGCGGCGCTCTCCGGCGGTCAGGCGACCGCGCCGAACGTCAGTACACCTCGCGGATGAACTTGCGCTTCTTCAGCGGCTTCTGGTCGTCGTATTCGTGCTTCTTCGATCGCTCGGGCAGCTCCACCTTCTCGGTCGGCACGGTCTTGTAGGGGATCTGGTCGAGGATGTGCCGGATGCAGTTGAGCCGCGCGCGCTTCTTGTCGTCCGAGCGCAGCACGTACCACGGCGCGTGCTTGGTGTCGGTGGCGTCCATCATCATGTCGCGCGCGTGTGAGTACTCGTACCACTTGCTGCGCGACGGCAGATCCATCGGACTCAGCTTCCACTGCCGCAGCGGGTCGTCCATGCGCGCTTCGAAGCGCTCCTTCTGCACCTCGTCGCTGACTTCGAGCCAGATCTTGACCAGGATGATGCCGCCTTCGGTCACGTAGTGCTCGAACTCCGGGCACCGGTCGAGGAAGTTGCGGTGCTGCTCCTTGGTGCAGAACCCCATCACGTACTCGACGCCCGCGCGGTTGTACCAGGAGCGATCGAAGATCACGATCTCGCCGGCGGCCGGGAAGTGCGGGATGTAGCGCTGCATGTACATCTGCGACTTCTCGCGGTCCGAAGGCGCGGGCAGCGCGACGAGCCGGAAGACGCGTGGGCTCACGCGTTCGGTGATCGCTTTGATCGTGCCGCCCTTGCCCGCGGCGTCGCGACCTTCGAACACGATGATCACGCGCAGGCCCTTGTGCTTGACCCAGGCCTGCAGGTTGCACAACTCGCCCTGCAGCTTGCGCAGTTCCTTCTCGTATTCCTTCCGCTTCTGCTTCTTGCTGCCGTTCTTCTCGTCCTTCTCTTTGTTCTTCTTGGCCATGTCGGTCCGTCGGTCCTCGTCGCCGTTTTGGGCGGGGCACTCTAGCGTGCTTGCGCTGCGCGGTCACGCGCGCGGGCCCATGTTCGCGGCGGCGGCCCCTGAATGGACGGCAGAACGTTGCATGGGCAGCGACTGGGCCGATACTCGCGCGCTTCGCAATCCGCGGCCCGGAGACGCCGCTTGTCATGACCGAGCCCTCGAAGCCCTCGCAGCGCGTACTGGATCCCACCGAGCGTGTCTCGGAGGGAGTGTTCGGCTTGATCATGGTGTTGACCTTCACGGGCTCGCTCAGCGTTGCCGAGGCTGGCCGCGACGACGTGCGCACCATGTTGATCGGAGCGCTCGGCTGCAACATCGCCTGGGGCATCATCGACGCGCTGCTCTACCTCATGGGCAGTCTCGCCTCGCGCGGCCGCGACCTCGCGGTGCTGCGCGCGCTTCGCGGTGCGACCGATCCGCAGCAGACGCAGCAAGCCATCGCGTTGGTCGTGCCGGAGCTCGCAGCCAGGCTGAATCCGTCCGAGCTCAGCGCGATCCAGAAGCGCGCGCAGGAGCTGCTCGAGCCACCCGCGCGCGCGAGCTGGCAGCGCGAAGACTGGTTCGGCGCGATCGGCGTGTTCCTGATCGTGTTCGCGACGACGTTTCCCGTTGCGTTGCCGTTCATGTTCATGACGAACGCCGGCACGGCTCTTCGCCTCTCGAACGGGATCGCGATCGCGATGTTGTTCTTCCTCGGCTGCACCTATGGGCGCGTGATCGGGCGCCGTCCTTGGACGATCGGGGTCTCGATGGTTGCCCTCGGTGCGGCGCTCGTGGGCATGACGATGGCCCTCGGAGGATGAGTCGTGTTGCAACAACAGAGCGTCCTGTTCGCGTTCTTGGTCCTGGTCGCACCTGCGTTCGGTCAGGAGCCGGCCGTGCCTGCGCCTGCCGAACCGATGCAGGTCGAACCGGCGGGGGAACCGGCGTGGTCGTTCGAGGCCTCGGTGTTCACCTACTTCGTGCCCGAAGACCACGACTTCGTGTCGCCGACGTTCTCGGCCGACCGCGGCTGGCAGCACTTCGAGCTGCGGTACAACTACGAAAGCCTCGATACCTTCTCCGCCTGGCTCGGCGGCAACTTCAGCTTCGGCGAGGAGCTCACGCTCGAGCTGACGCCGATGGTCGGCGTCGTGTTCGGCGACACGAACGGCATCGCGCCGGGTTACAAGGGCACGCTCGGTTGGCGGCGGTTCGAGTTCTACAGCGAGGGTGAGTATGTGTTCGACGCCGACGATCACCACGAGAGCTTCTTCTACAACTGGTCGGAGCTGACCTTCGCACCCCGCGAGGAGTTCCGGTTCGGCCTCGTGACCCAGCGCACGCGCCTGTTCGAAGGCGAGAAGGAGACCAATTACGGCCTGCTCGTGGGCATCGCTCGAGAAGCGTGGAGTGTCACTGGGTATCTGTTCGATCTCGACGACGCGAAGCCGACCTTCGTGCTCGCGGTCGGCGTGGCGTTCTGAGTCGCACAGGGTGCAGAGCGCCAACGGGACTCAGAAGGCGCGCACGCGCAGATTGCGATACGCGACTTCGTCGCCGTGGTCCTGCAGCGCGAGACGCCCGCGGGCGGCCTTGCCGAACGGCCAGTCGCGGAACTTGCTCGCTGCGACCATCGCATCCCACTCGGGCCCGAGGCACGGCGTGTCGACGACCTGCGCGCCGTTGAGCCAGAAGGTCACGCGGCCGTCCTTCACGACGATGCGGCCGTCGTTCCAGGTGCCGGCCTTGCGCAGCGTCACGCCGGTCGGTGCTATGAGATCGTAGAGCGCGCCGACGCCGTGTTTGGGATCGTGCTTGGCCCCCTCGTCGTCGAGCACCTGGTATTCGGGCCCCGTCATGTAGGTCTGTTCGGACTCTTCGAGCACGTGCCACATCACGCCGGAGTTCGCGCCCGCACTGACCCGGAACGAGAAGCGGAAGTCGAAGTCGCCATACTCGTCGTTGCTGACGAGGTCGCCGCCGCCACCGCGCTGCTCGCACACGATCGCGGCCTCGCGCACGGTCCAACCCTTCGCGGGCATCTGCTTGCCGCGGTAACCACGCCATGACGCAACTTCGCGCCCGTCGAACAACAGCTGGAAGCCTTCGGCGCGTTCGTCGTCGCTGAGCCAGTTCAATGGCCGCGGGTCGAGCGTCACGGCGCCCGACGCGGCCCATTCGGTGCCGCGCGCCACGAGGCGTCGCAGTTGCGGGTCGAGCCACGTCGCGCGCGACTGGGGAACGCCCTTCCAGACGTGGCCGAGCGGCGTGTGGAAGATGCGCCCCTTGCCGAACGTGGCGACCGTCGCCATCGGTTCGAATTGGCCGGTGCCTCCGGTCTTCGGATCGCTGAACGCCGCCATCAGCACGCGGAACTCGGCGCCCTGGCCGAGCACGAGCCGGTGATACAGCTCGTCGGGATGCATGCGCATGTCGGGCATGCCGGCGGTCACGGCATGGTGGCGGTCGACGACGTTCACGTCGAATGGGTGGTAGACGCCGTGCCCGGTGCCGTCGCGCCACAACAGTCCGACCATGCGTTCGTACTCGGTCCAACCCTTGAACGCGTTGTTGGCCGCGTGCAGGACCGTGACGCCGACGCCGCCGTTCACGGCGTCGAGGAAACCGCGCTCGGCGGCTTCGCCCCAGCGATCACCGTTGTAGTCGAGCACGATCACCTGCAGCTCGCCGGCCGCGGCGAGGCGCTTGCAGTCGACGAGGTCCGTCGCGGGGTTGTTCGTGATCGTCACGGCGAAGCGGCCCGTCTCGGTCAGCGCCGACGCGATCTCGGGCGAGGTCCATTGCCACTCGTGGTTGTTCTGGCCCGTGACGACGAGCACGCGAAGCGGTGGTTCCTGCGGGGAGGCGAGCAGCGGGAGGGCGACGAGCAGCGCGAGGGACATGCTGGAAACGTAGCGCAGGGAACTTGCACTGGCGACGCTAGCGCACTTCCTGTATCTCACCGCCATGCGGCGGTCGGGTTTCGTGGTGCTGGCCATCCTTGGTCCAGCCGTTCTCTGCTTTCGGGCGCCGGCCCAGTCGATCGAACGGGCTGTTGCGGCGGCCGAGGCGCTCGGCGCCCACACCGGCGTTGCGGTCTGCGACGCGGACGGCCACGTGCTCTACCGCCACCGCGCGACGGAGCCGATGGCGCCCGCGAGCAACATGAAAGTGCTGACCGCGGCGGCCGTGCTGCACGGGCTCGGCGCCGACTACGAGTTCAAGACGAGGTTCCGGCTGCGGGATGGCCGGCTCGTCGTGCAGGCGAGCGGCGATCCGAACTGGATCCACGAGACCGAGCACGCGCCGGAACGCGTGTTCGGCAACGTCGCCGCGGCGCTGCAGCGGCTCTCCGTGCGCGAGATCGCCGCCATCGATCTCGATCCGGCCAGCTTCGTCGGGCCCGTGCGGCCCGCGACCTGGCCGCAGGATCAGCTCTACACGTACTATTGCGCGCCGACGGGGCCGTTCGTGCTGGAGCAGAGCACACTCATCGTCGGCATCGCTGCTGTCTCTGGCCACAGCGCGGCCGAGGTCTACTTGATCGCTCCGACGGCCGACCTGCCGCTGCGCGGCGCCATCGAGCTCGTCGACAGTGCGAAGGGCGCGACCTACGGTGCTTCCGACACCGGCGATGCGATCACGGTGCGCGGCCGCTTCTACCGCAAGTCGCCTTCGGTCTCGATCCGCACCGCGATGCGCGATCCGGCCGTGTGGTACTTGGCTTCCCTGCGGCAAGCGCTGACAAAGGCCGGCATCACGGTAGGCAATGGCATCGCGCAAGCTGGGGGCATCACGGGCGGCGCTGCCGGAGGACCCGGCGACACGCTCGTCTACGAGCACAAGAGCCGTCTGGCGCCGGCCATGCTGCGCATGCTCGAGGACTCGTCGAACTTCGACGCCGAACAGTGCCTGCGCGTGCTCGGGCACCACACGCTCGGCGACGGCAGCCTGCAGGGCGGGTTGCAGGCGCTCGAACAGGAAGTGAAGAAGCAACTCGGGCAGGTGCCCGAGGGCATCGTGCTCGCCGACGGTTCGGGGCTCAGCCGGCAGAACCGGCTCACGGCAGGAACGCTGGTCGTCGCGTTGTTCGCGAGCTGCAACGGACCCGGCGGCGCCATGCTGCGCGATTGCCTGCCGGTCTCGGGCAGGAGCGGCACGCTGTCGGGACGGTTCACCGGCACGAACCTGGTCGGGCGCGTGCGCGCGAAGACGGGTTGGATCCGCGGCGCTTCGTCGCTGTCGGGTCTCGTCGAGCGCGAGGACGGAACGCGGCGCTGGTTCTCGATCTTGATGAGCTACGACCAGAAGCAGGACGGGTTGAACAAGGACCTGAAGCAGCTGCAGGAGCAGATCGTGCAGGCGATCGACGGCACGGGCCTCGAGCGATGACGGACCCGGGCCAGGACCTGCAGCCGTTCGTGGCCGCCGCGCTGCGGCTCGCGGCGCAGGCTGGCGCGGTGCTGCTGCGACATCGAGCCGAGGCCGCGCAGCATCCGGAATCGAAGGGCCAGCGGCGCGAGCTCGTCACGGCGGCCGATCGGGCCGCGGAGCACACGATCGTCAGTGGCTTGCTCGCGGAGTTCCCGGCGCACGCGATCCTTGCCGAAGAGGGTGTGTTGACGGCGCAGGGCAAGGCCAGCCGCGAATCGGACTGGACGTGGATCATCGACCCGCTCGACGGCACGACGAACTTCGTGCACGGCTTGCCGGTCTACGCGGTGTCGATCGGGCTCGCGTTCCGCAACGTTCCGGTGGTCGGCGTCGTGCACGCGCCGGCGCTCGGCGAGACGTTCGTCGCAAGCTCAGGGCGCGGCGCACGGCGGTTGCATGCCGACGGGCGCGAGCAGGTGCTCGCGGTGTCGCGCACGGCGGAGCTCGCCGATGCGCTGCTGGCCACGGGGTTCGCATACGATCGCGACGAGCCGGGGCGCGACGACAACCTCGCGCGCATCGCGCGTGTGCTGCCGCATTGCAGGGACCTGCGCCGGCTCGGTTCGGCGGAGCTCGATCTGTGTTTCGTGGCGGCCGGGATCTACGACGGCTACTGGGAGCAGTCTCTCGCGCCCTACGACATGGCGGCAGGGGCCGTGGTCGTGCGCGAGGCCGGCGGTCGCGTCACGGACTACGCGGGCGGCGACCAATGGTTGTTCGGCGGTCAGGTGCTCGCGACGAACGCGCGGCTGCACGGCGAGCTGCAGCGACGCTTGCAGGGTGGGTGAGGGCCTCGTGAGCGTCGAGCCCGCTGTCGCGCCGTTCGAACAACGCGCAGCGGCCGTGCCCGGATCTGGTTCCCGTCGCGCTCGCGGAGTGCTCCGCGCCTGAGTCGGTGCCGCGTGGAGTCGGGCGTGCTACTCTGCGGGCCCCCCGCCACCCAAGTACTCCCAGGAGATACTCGATGTCACTCCCTGTCCGTGTCGTGTGTGCACCCTTGCTGCTCGCCGCGAGCCTCGCAGCGCAGAGCCTCTGGTCGGCGCCGGTGTTCGAGACCGCGCTGAACAGCACTGCAGCCGATTCTGGTCCACACCTGTCGTACGACGGGCTCACCCTGTACTTCTCGTCGTTCCGGGTCGGCACTGTCAGCAACTGGGAGATCTTCGCGAGCACGCGTGCGTTCCCGGGTGGACCTTGGTCGACGCCCGTGCAGGTCACCGAGCTCGGCAGCACCTTGACCGACGACCAGCCGTTCCTCGCGGTCGGCGACCTCGAGATCTACTTCGCGAGCACGCGGGTCGGAGGTGCGGGTGGCTTCGACATCCTGCGCAGCACGCGGCTGTCGACCGCGCTGCCATGGGATCCGCCGACCTTCGTCACCGAGCTCAACAGCACGGGCTCCGAGAGCTCGTTCAGCATGACCGCGGACGGTCTCGAAGCCTACATGCTGACCACTGGATGGGGGTCGCCATCGGGAACCAGCAACCAGATCTTCCGCTCGACTCGCGCGTCGACGGCTGTGCCGTGGGGCACGCCGACACTCGTGACCGAGCTCAGCAACGCGAACACGCACCGCGACTGCGAGATCGCGCCGGACGGTCTCTCGATCGTCTACACGGAGTTCATCTCGTCGCGTCTGAAGGTCCTCTACGCGTCGCGTCCCGACCGCGTGTCGCCGTTCGCGCCGCCAATCGTGTGGACGGAGTTCGACACCACGGGCACGGCGTCGGGAGTGTTCGGCTTCACGCGGTCTCTTGCCGGCGACGAAGCGTTCCTCGCGGCCGGCTTCGCCGCGACGGCAGGCGGCCAGGAGATCATGAGCTCACGCCGCAGTCTGTTCTACGGCGCTGGCTGCGGCGCGCCGTTGCCGCTGGCGCTCACCTGCAACGTGCCGGTGCTCGGCACCGACTGGGACTTCACGACCGCGAACATCGATCCCGTGTCGCCGATCACGGTCACGTTCTTCGGTTTCGCGCAGGCTGCCGTCCCGCTCGATGTTCTCGGCGCGCCGGGTTGCAGCGCGTATGTCGGCTCGATCGTCAACTCGCTCGCGGCAGCCAACCTCGGTGGCACGTCGTTGGTGACGATTCCCGTGCCGGCCGATCCGGGTCTGATGGGGTTCTCGCTGAAGGGCCAGTCGATCTGCCTGACGTTGGGCAATGCGCTGGGCCTCTACACGTCGAACGGCGTGTCGGGCACGGTCGGTCTCTAGCGTCGTGACTACGCGAGCGTGCGTTCGACGACCTCGCGTGCGTTCTGCGACAGGGACGGCGACGCGGCGAGCGTCGTGAGCACACGCCGGCTGTGCGCTTGCCGACCGGAGTCGAAGCGCCGCCAGCTCTCGAACGGCAGCAGCAGCCGCGCCGCGAGCACGGGATTCTGCGCGTCGACGGCCACGACGACCTCGGCGAGGAAAGCGTAGCCGCTGCCGTCCTGGGCGTGGAACGCGCGTGGGTTCGAGCGCGCGAAAGCGGACGCCAAGGCGCGCACGCGGTCGGGGTTCCTGATCTCGAAGTCCGCGCGCGCGCGTAACCCGGTCACGCGCTGCAGCGCGTCGGCGCGCGGTGCTTGTGCCTGCGCGGCGAACCACTTGTCGAGCACGAGCGGCCGGTCCTTCCAGCGGCCGTAGAAGGCCGCGAGCGCTGCGTCGAACAACTTGCCTTCGGAGGCGCCGAGCGCTTCGAGCGCGGCGAGCGCTTCGGTCATCGTCGTGGCTTCGCTGTAGGCGCGCCACAATCGCTGCTCGCTCTCAGGACCGAGCGCCGCCATCCAGTCGAGCGCGACGCAGCGAAGCGCGCGCGCACCGGCCGCCGCGGCCGACACGGAATGCTGGCGCTCGCGCGGCGCGTCGACGATCGCGACGAGCCGCTCGCGCAGGCTGCTCGCGATGTCGCGGCGCAGTTGCAGGCGCGCCGCGAACAGGCGATCGGGGTCGGGGTTCGCGGCGCGGTGCAGCAGCTCGGGCAGGTCGGGCAGGCGCAGCGCCAAGGCTGCGAAGGCCGGGTCGTCGCCGGCGCGGTCGAGTTCGCGCGCGAGCGCTCGAGCGAGCCCCGCCACCGCTTTGGCCGACGGCTCGCCGCCGGGTTCGGCCAGCATCGTCGCGGCCGCGATCGTCTGCCCCGCATCCCAGCGTGTGAACGGATCGGGATCGTGAGCCATCTGCACGAGGCGCTGCGCGTCCGTCAGGCCGTCGTCGAGCGTCACGGGCGCACAGAAGCCGCGCAACACGGCTGGAATCGGCGCCTCGCGTACGTGCGTGAACACGAACGTGTGCTCGGCCGTGTCGAGCACGACGCGGTGATCGTCGCGGGGGTCGCCGCCGTCCAGCGAGGCGGCGATCGCACGGCCGTCCGGCGCGAGCAGTCCGATGCGCAGCGGGATCGGCAAGGGGTGCTTCAGCGGCTGCCCCGGTGTCGGCGGCGTCGTCTGGCGCACGGTCAGCACGTAGCGCGCCTGGTCCGGTTCGTGCCGGGCCTGCAAGGAGAGCCGCGGTGTTCCGGCCTGTTCGTACCAGCGCAGGAACGGACCGAGATCCCTGCCCGACGCCTCCTGAAAGCAGCCGACGAAGTCCTCGACGGTCGACGCGGTGCCGTCGCGGCGCGCGAAGTAGAGCTGCATGCCGCGCGCGAACGCCTGCTCGCCGACGATCTGCTGCAGCATGCGGATGACTTCGCAGCCCTTCTCGTAGACGGTCGCCGTGTAGAAGTTGTCGATCTTCTGGTAGCTGGCGGGACGCACCGGGTGGGCCAGCGGTCCCGCGTCCTCGGGAAACTGCCGCAGGCGAAGCCGTCGCACGTCCTTGATGCGTTGCACGGCGCGCGAGCGCTGGTCGGAGCAGAACTCCTGCTCGCGGAACACGGTGAGTCCTTCCTTGAGCGAGAGCTGGAACCAGTCGCGGCACGTGATGCGGTTGCCGGTCCAGTTGTGGAAGTACTCGTGGCCGACGACGGCCTCGATGCTCTCGTAGTCGAGATCGGTCGCGCTCTCGGGATCGGCGAGGATGTAGGCCGAGTTGAAGATGTTGAGCCCCTTGTTCTCCATCGCGCCGAAGTTGAAGTCGCGCACGGCGACGATGTTGAACAGGTCGAGGTCGTACTCGCGGTCGAAGGTCGCTTCGTCCCAACGCATCGCGCGCTGCAGACTGTCGAGCGCGTAGGCGGCGCGCGCGGCTTCGCCGGGATCGACGTGGATCGCGAGTGTCACGGACCGGCCCGACTTCGTGACGAAGCTCGCCTCCACCTCGTCGAAGCGGCCGGCCGCGAGCGCGAACAGGTAGGTCGGCTTCGGATGCGGGTCCTGCCACTGCACGAAGTGCCGCCCGTTGCCGAGGTCGCCGGCCGCGAGCAGGTTGCCGTTGCAGAGCATCGTCGGGCACAGAGCGCGGTCGCCTTCGATGCGCACGCTGTAGCGCGTCATCACGTCGGGGCGGTCGAGGCTGTAGGTGATCGTGCGGAAGCCCTCGGCTTCGCATTGCGTGCAGTAGCGGCCACCCGACATGTAGAGCCCTTCGAGTGCTCCGTTGTTCGCCGGGTCGAGCTCGGTCGTGACCTCGAGCGTGCCCTCGCGGGGCGGGTTGTGCACGACGAGGCCGCCGGGCAGCACCGTGTATGCGTTCGCAGGCAGCTCCTGACCGTCGAGCCGGAGCTGCAGCAGGCGAAGCCGTTCGCCATCGAGACGCAGCGGGACGGGTGCCGCTTCCGCGCGGCGGAAGCGCGTGCGCGCCACGACGCGCGTCCGGTTCGGATGCAGGTCGAACTCGAGCTCGAGCTGCAGGATCGCGTAGTCGGGCGGCCGGTAGTCGGCGAGGCGGATTGTCTCGGCGTCCTGCATGACGACAACGTAGGCGCCTCGCGCGCACGGTGCACGCAGAACTGTACAGTCGCGTCGGGGTCAGCGCAGCGTCGCCGAAGCGCTCGCGATCCCCGTGCGGCTCACCGCGGTGACGGCGACGGCGACTGCATCGGCGGGAAGCGCGCAGCGCCCGATCGCGGCACCGACGATCGCGTGTGTCCTCCAGCCGTTTCCGGTGCGCACCTGCACCACGACGAAACGTGTGTCCGGATCAGGGGCCCAGCGAACCGCGCGCCTGTCGGCGCCGGAGTCGATCCGTGCGGTCGGCGTCTTGGGCGGCGTTTCGCCGAGCCACGGCAGGGCCGGCGCTAGCACCGCCTCGCGGTAGATACGGTCCCTGAGGTCGCCACCGACGTTTGCGGCATCGCTGCGCAACGCGTTGAAGCTGAAGTGCACGTGTCCCGGTGACGTGCCGCCGGCGGCGCGGATCAACGAGATCTCGTCGGCGAGCTCCCTTGGTCGCTGCGGCGGTTTGCGCGCGAGCATGGCCACCGTCTTGATGCCGGGCCACAGGTGCCGCTTCTGCACGTTCTGCGCGTGCCACCAGGGCAACAACGCCGCGAAGCTGTGTTCCTCTTCGTCGATGGGCCAGTAGAGCTGCGGCGTCAGGTAGTCGAGCCACCCTTCGCGCAACCACTTCGGCACGTCGGCATACAGTTGCGCGTACTGGTCGATGCCGGCCTTGATGCCCGCTGGCATTCCGGGCCGCGCGATGCCGAACGGACTGATGCCGACCTGCACCCAGGGCTTCGCCTGGTGCGCGATCTCGTACATGCGCTGCACGAACGAGTCGATGTTGGCGCGCCGCCAGTCCGCGACCAAAAGCCGTCCACCCTTCTCGCGATACGCGGCAAAGCTGCGTTCGTCGGGGAACGCCTGCCCCTTCTCCGGATACGGGTAGAAGTAGTCGTCGATGTGCACGCCGTCGACGTCGTAGCGCTGCACGACGTCCTGGATCACCGCGAGCGACCACTTCGCGGCGCGTTCGTCGCCGGGATCCATCCACTGATACCGGCCGTAGGTCACGCACGCCGACGGCAACCGCGACAGCACGTGCTCCTTGCCGACCGGGGACCTGGCAGCATGGTGCAAGGCGCGGAACGGATTGAACCACGCGTGCAGCTGCAGCCCGTATTCGTGGCAGCGCGCGACGATGTAGGCGAGCGGGTCGAAGCCCTCGGCGGGAGCCTGGCCCTGCACGCCCGTGAGCCATTCGGACCACGGCTCGAGACGCGAGGCATAGAACGCGTCCGCAGCCGGGCGCACCTGGAACACCAGCGCATTGAGCTTCAGCTCGACCGCGCGCTGCACGATCGCGTCGAGCTCGGCGCGCAGCGTCGCCACCGGCAGCCCGGGCCGGCTCGGCCAGTCGATGTTGTCGAGGGTCGCGACCCAGACGCCGCGGAACTCGCGCACGAGGACCGGCGCCTCGGGTGTTTCCTGCGCTGATGCCTTGGCGCATGCCGCGCAGCCGGCGAGCAGCAGGCTCTCGAGCAGCACCAAGGCGCGGAACAGCATGAAGTACGGTGGGGTGGGAACGGCACCGTAATCTTGCCGCGCCTCCTGACCTCGGCCCACCGTGGGGCGGCCTTTCGTTGCTCTTGAGAAAATGTGAGTACTTCGGGCCCCTTTCCGCACCAAAGCACGTCGCGCATCGTGGATGCAGGCCGAAGTCGCACCGGCTACTCTGAAAGACGCTCCGCATCGAATAGTCCGGTGCGTAGGGCGAACTATCCACGATGCCCGTCCCCGTCCACTTCGTGGCGGCGCTGTCGCTGCTCTGCGTCGCTTCTCTCACCGGCCAGGGAGAACGCACCCCCGAGGCGTTCCAGGTGGCAATGGGTCTGCAACAGCGCGGCCTCCACGAAGAGGCCGCGCGCCATTTCAGCGAGTTCGTGCAAAAGCAATCGGGGCACGCGCTCGTGCCCGAAGCCCACTACCGTCTCGCAATCAGCCAGATCGAGCTCGACAAGAAGGGGGCGGCCGAGAAAGCGCTGCAGCAGGCGTTGCAGCTCGGCGGCGACGGCTTCCGCCTGCGGCCCGAGTGCCGCTACCGCCTCGGCAACCTGCTGCAAGAGCGGGGCGAGCACAAGCAGGCAGCCGAACAGTTCAGCAACCTCGCGTCGGAGGTTCCCGCGAAGCACTACCTGATGGCCGCGGCGCGCTTTGCGGAGGGCGAGGCGCGGCGCGAGCTCGGCGACGACAAGGCGGCCGCGGCGGCGTTCCAGGCGGCCGTCGATGCGGCGGAGGGGGAAGGCGCTTCGTTCCGGTTCCCCGCGCTCTACCAGCTCGGCTTCGCGCAGATGCGGCAGCAGCAGCTCAACGAGGCGGCGGCCACGTTCGCGACGTCGGCCAGTGCTTCGCCCGACGAAGCCGCGAAGTGCGAGTGCCTGTATCTGAGCGGCGACCTGCTGTTGCGGCTCTCGAAGTGGGACGCGGCCGAGACGGCCTTCAAGGTCGCGCAGAAGGGCAAGAGCGACTTCGCCGACGACGCCACGTTCGGTCTCGGCTGGGTGGCTGTCGGCCGCGGCGACCAGGCCGCGGCGCGCCGCAGCTTCCAGGCAGTGCTCGAGAAATACGCAGATTCGCCACTGGCGCCGCGCGCGCGGCTCGAGCTCGGGAGATCGTACTATCGCGACCAGAAACACGCCGAGGCCGCGCGCGAGCTGCAGCCGTTGCTCGCGGCCGACGTGCCGGCTCCCGTGAAGCAGCAGGCGCAGGAACTGATCGGGCTCTGCGCGCTCGCGACCGGCGCCGGCGAGGACGCGCTGAAGAGTCTCAAGAAGGCGCTCGCCGAAGCGTCCGAGCAGGACCGACCGCGGCTCTCGTTCGCGCTCGGCGAGGCCTACGCGAACCTGCAGAAGTGGCCCGAGGCGCTCGCGGCCTACGATGCGGTGCCGGCCACGGCGCCCGCGGACCTGCGCGGCGATGCGCTCTACGGCGCGTGCTTCGCGCTGCACTCGCTCGGTCGCCACGAAGAGTCGTCGGCGCGCGCCGCGGCCCTGCGCGCGCTCGTGCCGCCGCATCGGCTCGGCAAGCAGGCCGCGTTCGCGATGGCCGAGAACCTCTTCGCGCAGCAGAAGTACGAAGCGGCGGAACGGGAATACACGGCCCTCGTCGAGGTGCCCGAACACAAGGAGAAGGCGACCTGGAAGCTCTGCTGGTGCCGCTACCTGCGCGGGGACAAGGCCGCGGCGGCGAAGCAGTTCGGCGCCATCGCGGCCCAGACGGGATCGACCTTCGCGGAGGAAGCGCTCGCGATGCAGTCGCTGGCGCTGCTCGAGGCCGGAGACGGCGATGCGGCGCTCGGCGTGGCCGACCAGTATCTGGCGCGCTACAAGCAGGGCAAGTGCCTCGACCGCACCGAGCGCGTGGCGGCGCGCGTGCTGCGGCAGAAGGGCAACCTGGCCGGGGCGCAGAAGCGGCTCGAGCGTGCTGCCACGGCCGCGAACGCGTCCGGCGCGGCTGGGGCGGCGAGCGCCGACCTCGTCGAGCAGGCGGAGCTCGCCTACCTGCAGGGGGACTTCAAGACGGCCGACGCGTTGTTCGAGAAGCTCGTGTCGCGCACCGATGCGCAGGGCGCCCGCGCCGCGGCCGGCCGGGCATGGTGTGCGTTCGAGCTCGGCGACGACGAAGCCTGCACGAAGCGGCTCGAGCTCGCGAAGACGCACGCGGCGGCCGAGAGCGAGCTCGCGGGCATGCTCGAGCTGGAGTCCGCGCTGTATCACCGGAAGAAGGCGTGGCCGCAGGCGATCGCGGTCGAGCAGTCGTTCCTGCAGAAGTTCGGCACGCACAAGAAGGCACCGGCGATGCGGTATTCGCTCGGCACCGCACAGGCGCGCAACGGCGATCACAAGGCAGCGCGCGCGACGTTGCAGGCACTCGCGAAGGACGGCACCTACGAGCGCAACGACCGCGTGCAATACGAGCTCGGCTGGGCCTGCCGCCGCGACAACGACGAAGCGGCGGCCCTCGCTGCGTTCGCCAAGGTCGCCGAATCGGCCGATCCGGAGCTCGCCGGCGAAGCCAACCTGCACCTCGGCGTGGCCGCGCTCGACAAGAAGGACCTCGCGGCGGCGCGGCCCTTGCTGAGCAAGGTGCAGGGCAGTCACCGCGGCCGCGCGCTGTATCGGCTCGGCTTCGCCGAGTTCGAAGCGGCGGGAACCGACGTGCAGAAGCTCGCGGCCGCGCGCGACCTGTTCGCGGAGATCGCGGCCATTCCCGGCGAAGCGCTCGTCGGCGAGGCGCTCTACTTCGGCGGCGAATGCTGCCACCGGCTCGGCGACCAGCGCGGCGCCGTGCAGCGACTCAAGCAGCTGTTGCAGGTCGACGGCAAACACGCACGCGCCGACCGCGCGCGCCTCTTGCTCGGCGAGTGCGCCGTGACCACCGGCGATGGCGACCTCGCCGCGGCCACGCTCGAAGAGTTCCTGCGCGGCAAGGATCACGAGGCGGCCGATCAGGCGCGCGCGCAGCTCTGGCTCGGCAGGGCGCGCATGCTGCGCAACGAGCACGACAAGGCCGAAGCGAGTCTGCAGAAGGTCACCGAGCTCAGCGATGGCCCGCTCGCCGCCGAAGCGCAGTTCCGCATCGGCGAGAACCGCGTCGCGCGCGGCGACCTCAGCGGCGCCGCCGATGCGTTCGTGAAGCTGCCGATCCTCTACGCGCACGTCGAGTGGGTGCGGCGCGGGCTGCTGCAGGCCGGTCTCGTCTACGAGAAGCTCAAGCAGCCCGAGAAGGCGGAGCGGTTCTTCCGCGAGCTCGTGGACAAACACACGCCGAGCGACGAAGCAACGACCGCGAAGCAGCATCTGCGCGATCGCTCGAGCGATCGCTGAAACAGCACACCACCCATACCTACCATGGATCCTCTCTTCCAGGAGCCGAGCGTGATGACCACGGTCGGCGAATCGTTCGCCGCCGGCGGCTTCATGATGTGGCCGATCCTCGGCTGTTCGGTGGTCGTCGTCGGGCTCGCGTTGGAACGATACTCGAACCTGCGCGCGAGCCGCGTGATGCCGCAGGCCGTGCGCGACGCCGTCGAGCAGATCGTGAACGGCCGGCCCGAGGTCGTCGCGCCGGCCGGCGAAGACGACTCGCCCGGCGCGCGTGTGCTCGCGGCCGGCATGCGCCGCCGCGGTTTCCCGCTGGCCGACGTCGAGCGCGCGATGGAGGACCAGGTCCGCAAGGAGGGTGCTCGCCTGCGCAGCAACATCCGCGGCATCACGTTGATGGCGGCCGTGGCGCCGTTGTGCGGCCTGCTCGGCACCGTGATCGGCATCGCGACGTCGTTCGCCGCGATCCAGAAGAGCGGTCTCGACAAGGCCGAGTCGCTGGCGGCCGGCATCGGCGTCGCGCTCTACACGACGATCTTCGGTCTGATCGTCGCGATCCCGGCGACGGTGCTCGCGGCGCATCTGCAGAGCCGGGTGCGGCGCATCGTGCTGCTGTTGGACGGCGGCCTCTCGCCGGCGATCGAACCGCTCGCGGCTCTGCCCACGGCGACGGGCAAGACAGCGCCTGCGAGCAAGGACGAGACCCATGCGGCTTGATTTCGACGAGCAGGACGCGGAGGACGAGGTCCCCATCAACCTGACGCCCATGCTCGACATGACGTTCAACCTGCTGCTGTTCTTCCTCGCCGCGACGACGTTCGCCAAAGAGGAGGTTGCGCTCGATCTTCGTCTGCCCGAAGCGCGGTCGGGCCAGCAAGCCAGCGGTGCTGCGCTGCAGCTGATCATCAACGTGTTCGCGAACGGACGCCTGTCGGTCGAAGGCCGCGAGGTGACGTTCGAAGCGCTGCGGCAGAAGCTCGAGGCCGCGAGCCAACGCAATCGCGACCAGGCCGTGATCATCCGCGGCGACCGGCAGGCGCAGTTCGGCGTCGGCTTGCAGGTGCTCGACGCATGCCGCCTCGCCAAGATCAAGAAGGTCGACTTCGCCGCGCTGCCGGCGCAAGGGCAGTAGGTTTCGCATGCGCATGGGCGAGGGAACACGGCGTTTCGTGATCCGCGTGGCCAGCGCCGTGCTGGTCGTCGCGGCCTCGCTGCTCGTCGGCCTGCGCATCGGACGTCCGGTCTTCTACACGGACGGGCAGGCCGAAGTGCCCGCGCGCGCGCTCGCGGCGGCCGGCATGCTGCGCTGGCAGACGCCCGAGGTGCAGGCCGAGCTGCCGGGACCCGTGCAGGGGCGCGTCGCGATGCTGCCCGACGGGCGGCTCGTCTACGGCAGGACCCAGGCCGACCAGACCACGGACCTCGTGGTCTTCGATCCGGCGCGGCCCGCGGTGCCGCCCGAACCCGCCTACGGACTCAACACCGAGCACAACGAGCTGGCGCCGGCGCTCGGATCCGACGGCAAGCTCTACTTCGCCTCGGATCGCCCCGACGGCGTCGGCGGCTACGACCTCTACGTCGCGCAATGGGGCGAAGCAGGTTTTGGCCGGCCCGAGCCGCTCGTCGCATGCAACACGGCCCTCGACGAAAGCGACCCCGCGCCGTCCGACAACGGCCAGGACTTCGTCTTCGTGCGCATCGACCGCTCGGTGGACCACGGCAACTGCGGTGTGCTGCATCGCTGGCGCCTCGGCGATCCGCTCGATCCGGTGCCCGTGTTCGCGGCCCAGGGCTCGCGGCGCAACATCCAGCCGATCGACCGCGATCCGGCGTTTGCCCCGGGCGGCGGGGCACTCTGGTTCGTGCGCAAGCTGAGGAACGAGCCGCTGCGGCTCTTGCGCGCGAGCCTGTGTGCGGGCGCCTTCGACGCGCCGCTCACCGTCGGCGAAGCGTGGGGCACCGGCGAGCTGCGCGCTCCGCTGCCACAGCCGGACGGCATCCACCTCGGTCTCTTGCAACAGCACCGCGGCGAGACCGCGACCGACCTCTGGTTCCTCGCGACGGCCACCGAGGTCTATCCGTGGTGGCCCGGCCAGCGCTGGCTCGAGTGGATCCTGATCGGCGTCATCTCGACGTGCGCGCTGCTGCTGGTGCTGCTGCACTTCGGCCGCCGCTGGTCGACGCTGGATCTGCTGGCGCAGTGCCTGCTGTTGTCGCTGCTGATGCACATCCTGGCGTTGTTGTGGCTGATGGGCGTCGAGATCGGCGGCACGCTGGTGCGCAGCCTCGACGAGGGTTCGGGCATGCAGGTCAGCGTGATCACGGCGTCGGCGGCGACGACGACCTCGGGTGGCATGCAGGCCTTCGAGCCCGCGGCCCAGGTGCAGTTCGATACCGAGGCACGGTCGCTCGCGGCAGCAGCTCCGGCCACGGCGACCGAACGCGCGGCCGCGGCCGAGCTCTCGGGCCCCGAGGCGCAGTGGTCCTCGGCCGCGGCGCCACGGGACGTCGCGACCGAAGCACGCGTTCAGGATGCGGCCGCTGCGGCGACGCAACGCACCGGCCAGGACCAGACGGCCGCGCCGGCCGAGGCGTCGCTGCAGAGCGTGGACCGCTCTGCGACCGCGGCCAACGCAGCGCAGACGGCCAAGCGCGCCGGTTCCGCGGCGGAGGCCGTGGAAGTCGTCGTGCCGGGCGGCGTGATGGGGCGCGCGACCCAGTCGACCTCGACGCTCGCGCCGGCGGGACAGCTCGAGGCGCTGCCGAGCCCGAGCGCGCTCGCCGCTGAGACACCGGCCCCGACCATGCACGATGCCGGGACCGCGGCTGCGGGTGCCGCAGCGGCGCCGCGCGCGGGCCACGACGCCGCGGCCGCGGCCGGAATCGCCGCGGAGGCCACGAAGACCGTGGAGCCAGTGGCCGCGACCGGATCGCGCGCGGCTCGCGGCGTTGCCGATGCGTCGGCGGTGCTGAGCGTGGCGGCGCCGGGAGCGACCGTGGAGAAGGCAGGCGGCCGGACATCGCTCGAAGCGCCTGCGCCCGAGGCCACCTCGGCGCTCGCGCCCGCGAAGTCGCGCGCGGTCGCCGTTCCGGTGGCGCTGCACGAAGGTACCAACGAGTCCTCGGCGCCTGTTTCGCGTCGCGAAACCGGAGCCGCAGCGCCGGCGCCGCTGACCGCGGTCGCAGCCACCTTGTCCGGCCCGAGCGATGCCGCGGCCGGTACGGCCGGGACACCACGGAGCGCGGACACCGACGGCCCGGCCCCCGCGCCAGCGCCCGTGGCGCCGAGCGCGCAGTTGTCGCGCGGCGGCGCGAGCCCTGCGGCGGCGCCGCCGTCGCCCCCGATGCAAGCACCGCTCGCCGCTGCGTCCTCGCACGGGCGCAAGGTCGCGCTGCCCGCGCTGCACGATGCCGCGGCCGCGGAACCCGTTCGCACCAAAGCCGCCAGCACGACCGGCGCAGCCAGCACCGACACCAAGGCCAGCACGGCCAGCACCGCGGGCAAGGCCGGCACGGGGATCGCGAGTGCGCTGGATGTGCGCGTGCAGGGACCGAGCGCGCCCGCCGTGGACCGTCCGGCCCGCGGCGCGCCGTCATCGGCGTCTGCGGTCGCCGTCGCGACGTCCGGCGCAAGCGCGCCGGGTTCGCTGCTCGAGCGCGTCGTGCAGGCGATGCCGCGTGGGCCGCAGGAGATCGCCGCGGCGGCACCGAGCGCCTACAGCAATCGCTTCGGACCGGCAAAGGCGAAGGCGATCGAGAAGTATGGCGGTTCGGTCGAGACCGAACGCGCCGTCGCGAACGGCCTGCGCTACCTCGCGAAGATCCAGAAGCCGGAGGGCACCTGGGGCGAGCGCGACGTGTTCGACGACAAGTATGGCCAGCTCTACGTCGGGAAGACGGCTCTCTGCGTGCTGGCCTTCCTCGGCGCCGGCCACACGCCGACCTCGAACAGCGAACACAGCAAGGTCGTCGCCAGAGCGCTCGAGCAACTGCTCGCGGTGCAGGACGAGGACACCGGTGCCTTCGGCATGAGCTCGAGCTACGGCCACGGCATCTCGACCTACGCGATCGCGGAGTGTTACGGGCTCACGAAGGACCCACGCCTGCGCCGGTCGCTCGAGTCCGCGCTCACGTGGATCCTGCACAATCAGGGTCCGCGGCGCGACAAGAAGAACCGCGGCGGTTGGGGCTACTTCTCGCCGGGTCTGCGCCCCGAGGACGACTACGCGCGCGTGTCCGTGACTTCGTGGATGGTGATGGCCCTCGAGTCCGCGCGGCTGTCGGGCATCGACCTGCCGCCCGAGGTGTTGCCGCGCGCGCGCGAGTATCTCGAACAGTCGTTCGACCAGCCTAACGGTTGGTTTCGCTACAACCAGAAGCCGAGCCGCCTGCAGTCGGCCTGGCCGACGCTGCCCGCGAGCACGCCCGCGGGTGGCTTCGCGCTGATGTTGCTCGGGGCTCCTGCCGGCGACCGCATGGTGCAGGCCGCGATCTCCTTCACGGTGGAACGCCGCCCCGAAGCCTACCGCCGCTACGACGACGACGACTTCGTGCTGCGCGGCCAGGGCAACGTCTACTTCTGGTACTACGGCACGCTGTGCACGTTCCTCGCGGGCGGCGAAGCGTGGGAACGCTGGAACGAACGCTTGCGCCAGCTGCTGCCCGCGGCACAGGCCCCCGACGGCTCGTTCGCGCCGATCGACGTCTATGCGCGTGAAGCCGGCGACACGAAGGCCGACCGCAGCTACTCGACCGCCATGTGCGTGCTGAGTCTCGAGATCTACTACCGCTACTTCACGCCGCTGCTGCTCGGGCGCTGAGCGCGCAGTCTTCGCGAAAAGCGCGCATTGGCGCTACGTTCCCCGATCATGTCGACGGCGCGCAGCATGTTGCGATCCCTGGTCCTGTCCCTCGCCGGCATGGTCCTCGTGTATCTCGGCGTCGGCTCGATCCTCGCCGACCAGTGGCACGTGGACACGACACGCACCGTGGCGGCGTCGGCCGAGCAGGTCGGTGCGCTCGTGCGGGACTTCTCGAGCTGGAAGAAGTGGTCGACGATGGAAGCACAGCTCGGGCCGCAGACGACTCTCGAGGTGACAGGGGAGCCTGGCGCGGTCGGCCAGCGCATGAAGTGGTCCGGCAACCAGGGTCTCGCGACGCTGACCATGTATGCGGTTGCTCCGGGCGCCGTCGAATACCAGTTCCACAGCCAGGGTCCGGAAGAGACGCAACTGCTGCTGCGCGGCAAGGGGCGCGTCGAGTGGGTCGCCGACGGCAGCGGGTGTCGCGTGCACTGGCACGACGAGGCCAGGTGGGACAGCCTGGCCGGCCGTTGGATCGGGTGGTTCGGTGCCTTGCAGGAACGCGTGAAGGAGATCCAGGGCACGAGCCTCGCCGGCATCGAGCGGGTCGTCAGCGAGAGCAGGCAGTCTCCCGGCAAGTGATCTGGGTAGGGCTCGCACTGCAACGCGGTAGCGTGGAGGATGCGCGCATGGCTCCGTTTCCGCTGCCAGCACTGGCGTTGTCGTTTCTCTGTGCTGGTTCGCCGCTGGCGCCACACGCGAGCGTGAAGCCGCAGGATCCCGTCGTGAAGCCCGAGCAGAAACCACCGGCCCAGAAGCCGAATCGCCTTGCCAAGGAATCCTCGCCGTATCTGCGCCAGCACCAGAACAACCCGGTGGACTGGTATCCGTGGGGCCCCGAAGCCCTCGAGCGCGCCAAGAAGGAGGACAAGCCGATCTTCCTCAGCATCGGCTACGCCGCCTGCCACTGGTGCCACGTGATGGCGGCCGAGAGCTTCTCCGACCCCGCAGTCGCGGCGGTCATGAACGAGAACTTCGTCTGCATCAAGGTCGACCGCGAAGAACGGCCCGACATCGACGAGATCTACATGGCCGCGCTGCATGCGATGGGGCAGCAGGGTGGCTGGCCGCTGTCGGCGTGGCTGACGCCCGACGGCCGTCCGTTCTACGGCGGCACCTACTTTCCGCCCGAGGACGCCCACGGCCGGCCGGCCTTCCGCCGCGTTCTCGAAACGCTCGCGAAGGCGTGGCGCGAGAAGAAGAACGACGTGAACGCGCAGGCGGACGGGCTCGCGGAGCATCTGCGTGCCATGCTCGCTCCGAGACTCGTGGCCAGCGAACCGACGCCAGCTTCGTTGGCCGAGGTGTTGACGCAGTCCAAGCAGCGGTTCGACGAAGTGAACGCCGGCTTCGCGTATCCACCGCACTGGGCGCCGAAGTTCCCGCCCGCGAGCGAGCTGCAGGCGCTGCTGCGGCTACCCGACGAGAAGGCGCTCGACATCGTGCAGCGCACGCTCACGGCGATGCGGCGCGGCGGCATCTACGACCAGCTCGGCGGCGGCTTCCATCGCTACAGCACGGACCGGCTGTGGCTCGTGCCGCACTTCGAGAAGATGCTCTACGACAATGCGCTGCTCGTGCCGTGTTACCTCGATGCATTCGCGCGCACCGGGCAGGAGGACTACGCCGTCGTCGCGCGCGAGACGCTCGACTATCTGCTGCGCGAGATGCGGCACGAGAAAGGCGGCTTCTACTCGAGCCAGGACGCGCAGAGCGAAGGTGTCGAGGGCAAGTTCTTCGTCTGGTCGAAGGCCGAGCTCGATGCCGTGCTCGGCGCCGAACTCGACGATCTGGGCGAGCTCGCGAGCGCACACTTCGGCGTCACCGCGGAGGGCAACTGGGAACACACGAACGTGCTCGTGCTCGCCAAGGACGCGAAAGAGCTCGCCGCCGGAAACGACCTCGCCGCTGTGACGACGCGGCTGCAGCAGGCGCGCGGCCGGCTCTTTGCCGCGCGCGAGAAGCGTGTGCATCCGGGCATCGACGACAAGATCCTCTGCGGCTGGAACGGGCTCGCCCTCACGGCATTCGCGGCCGGCTACCGTCACCTCGGCGACGCGCGTTACCTCGACGCGGCGCGCGCGCTCGGCGGCTTCCTGCTCGACGAGATGGTCGTCGACTTCGTCGACGGCCGGTGCCGCCGCAGCTGGCACGGTGGGACCGCGCGCCACCAGGGCTGCCTCGAGGACTACGCGATGCTGGCCGACGGTCTCGTGTCGCTGTTCGAGATCGATTCCGACCCGCGTTGGCTGCAGCAGAGCCGCAAGCTGCTGCAGAGCGTGCGCGCGCACTTCCGCGCCGAAGACGGTGGGTTCTACGCGACGGCCGACGACCACGAACAGCTGCTCGCGCGCAGCAAGAGCGCCGTCGAGTCGTCGACGCCGTCGGGCACCGCTGCGGTCGTGCACGCGTGCTTGCGCGCGGGCTTGCTGCTCGGCGACGAACAGCTCTACGAGATGGGGGTCGGCGGCTTGCGCGCGAATCACCGGCTGCTCCTCAATTCCCCCTCGGCCTGCTCGGCGCTCGTCGTGGCGATGCAGTTCCACGTCGCGGATCCGCAGGAGGTCGTCATCGCCGGCGAGCCGGGGGATCCACGCACCGCGGCGCTGCTCCAGGCCGCGTGGCGCGCGTTCCCGGACCATCACGTCACAGCGCTCGTGCACGCTGGCAACCGCAAGACGCTCGTGGCGCTGTCGAAGGTGTTCGACGGCAAGGAGCCGGTGAACGGCGCGCCGGCCGCCTACGTGTGCCGGCGCGGCGTGTGTGCGGCACCGGTCACGGACCCCGCGAAACTGCTGGTGCGCAAGTGAGCCATCCGGACCTGCTCGACATCGTCACGGGGCGCCGCGCGGTGCACGTGATCCGGAGCGACGCGTTGCACCTCGCGTATCTCGCGGAGCGGCCGGTTCGCAAGGGTCACGTGATCGTCGCGACGAGAGCGCGCGTCGACGGCGTGTTCGACCTGTCGCCCGAAGCCCATGCCGCGTTGTGGGCGTTCGTGCGCGAGACGGCGCTCGTGCTGCGCGAGCGGCTGCCGTGCCAGCGGGTGTGCGTCAGCGTGATCGGCTGGGTCGTGCGCCACGCGCACGTGCATCTGGTGCCGACCGACGCGCCAGGGCAGGTGCCGGGGCTCGAAGGGCCGGCACTGCCACCCGAGGAGATGGCGGCGATCGCCGCGCGGCTGGTCTAGCGAGCAAGGCGTCGACGACGATATCTGCCGAATCAGGCACCTGCCGAATCAGAATGGGCGCTGTCATCCCCGTCGCGAAGAGACTAGCAGCGCGGCTGGTGGTTCGACGCGAAGGAGTCCTCGCCGTCGCAGGTGCGCAGGTAGTCTGCGAACGCGTGCACGAACCGGTCCATTTCGTCGGCGACCGGCGCGGGCAGCTGCGCGCGCGTCGTCGCTTTCGCGAGGTGCTGCGCGAGCTCGCGGAACGCGGCGGTCGCGAGCAGGAAGGCCGGGAAGTCCTTGTCGGGCGGCGGACCCTCCGCCAGTTGGCGCAGGCGTTCGAGCCAGAACTTCTGCTCCTTGTGCATGCGGCTCTGGTTGCTGCGGCGCTGCGGCAGCGTCAACGCGCGGGGGTCGGCCGGGAAGTCGTCGGTGTCCAAGCGTGTCCTGGGGGAGAGCACTGTTGCTGATCGGCCGTTCGCACCGGATTCTTGAGCCTCGATGCGTCACCCCGCTGGACTCCACACGCGCGAACTGCTCACCGACGACGCCGTCGCGTTGACGCTCGCGAAGGCCGCCGGCGTGCACGGGATCTACGTGCTGAACGCGCTCGCGCGCGACGACGGCGTCGGCTTCCTGCTCGCGTTGCACGGCGAGGACGTGGGGCTGTGCTGGTTCGGCTCGCGGGGCAACCTCGTGATCCTCGGCGCCGAGAGTCTGTCGCCCGCGGACGTCGAAGCGGTCGCCGATGCCGTGCAGATCTCGCTACATCCGTGGCGCATCGCGATGGGGCCGACCGCGATCGTGAACGCGCTGCGAGAACGCGTCGCTGGCAAGCCGCTGCTGCTGCGCGACCAGGTCTACTACGTGGGCACCGCGAAGATTGCGACGCAGGCACTCGTCGACGACAGCGTGCGCACGGCCGGGCGCGAGGACCGCGACCGCCTGTTGCAGGCGACGCTGCAACTCAACTCGAGCGATCTGAACATCGACGAGGCTCGCGTCGATCGACGGTGGCTGCGCGACACGATCGACGAACGCATCGCGAGCGGCTCGACGAGGGCGCTGGGACCCGTCGGCGGCTTGCGGTGCAAGCTCGACTTCGGCAGCGACGGTCCGGGCGGGCTCGTGCTCGAGGGTGTGTTCACGTTCCCGGAACATCGCGGCGCCGGGCTCGCCTCGCGGCTAGTCGCCACGTGCCTGCACCGCGCACCGGCCACGGTGTGCCTGCACGTCGGCATGCACAACGCGCCGGCGCGGGCCGCTTACGAACGCGCGGGCCTGACGCTCGCGGGCAGGTGCCGGCTCTTGCTGCTGGCTTGAACATGGGCGTCATGCATGCGAGTCACTCCGCGCCTGCCTCGTCTTGGCTGCGGCTGTTGATAGTCGCAGCTGTCTGCGCTGGCGCCGGGGTGCTCGGGGGATCCTTCCAAGCCCTCGGCTTGTCGGCGGGCCTCGACTCCGTCTCCCTCCTCGCCTATCTGCTGCTGGCAATCGCAGCGGGCTTCATCGTCGAGTCGCGCTGGGCCTGGATCGCCGGTGGCGTGATCTTTCCCATGCACTGCTTCATTTGGTTTTCGTTGGGACCATACCCGCCGTTGGGACGGTGGACATCGACGGTGGGCGTCGTGCCCGGCTTCGCTCTGCTGGGGTCACTGTTCGGGGCGGTCATCAGCCAGGCCTCCACCAGGCTGCGTGGTTGGTGGCGGTGGACCGGCACCAGCAAGGAATCGGCCGATTCAGATGACTCCAACACGCCGGACGGCTGAGTCCCGCGCGGCGGGCCTGCTCTGCGTTTGCTGGCGACGATCCTCGCCTGGTCACTCGGCGCGGAACGCGAAGGCCAGCTCGGGACCGAGCAGCGGGTGTTCGCTGCGGCGCCGCAGGTAGATGGCCCGCATCTCGGTGCGCAGCGTCTCTTGCAGCCGGTCGGCCTCCTCGCGCTTGCCCGCCGCCCGCAGACCGCGCGCGAGCAGCGTCTTCGTCATCGGCGAGGCCGAGAGACGCGCGGCGCGGGAGAGCTGGGTCTGCATGTCGGCCACCTCGCCACGCAGCTCGTGCGCGAACGCGGCGAGCAGGGCCGACCACACGCTGTCGCCGTCGTGACCGAGCCGCGCTTCGATCGCCGTGGCCGGCTCGCGGCGCTCGGCGACCTCGACGAGGCCGCCCGCGAATGCGCATGCGTCGGCGACGGCCGTGTTCGAGTGCTGGCCCTGGATCGTGTGCAGCAGCGGCGGCAGGTCGGTGGCGCCGCCGAGCCGGACCAGGACCGAGCATTGTTCGGCGAACTCGCCGCTGCGATTCTCGAGCGCGCTCGGGTGTTTGGCGAGCCAGTTGAGGTCGAGCAGGATCAGGCCGCGTGCCTTGTCGAGGTCGCCGCGCAGCAGCGCATGGGCCGACTGCATGCGGTGGATGTCGTGGGCGACCGGGCTCTCGTCCGCGCCGGGCTCGGCGAGCAGCGTCTTCAGCAGGACCTCGAGATCGTCGTGCTGGCCGGCTTCGTAGAGCGCGATCGCGCGCGGCACCGTGACCCAGGTCGGCGGCAGCCGCGTGGCGGCAGACTCGAACTCGCGCACGGCGGCCTTCGCGTCGCCGGTGCCGAGACAGGCCCAGCCGAGGTGATAGGCGACCATCGCCTGGTCCGGCTGGCTCGCGCGCAACGCCTGCAGCAGCGGCAACGCCTGCGCGAAGTCACCGAGGAAGTTGTGCGCGATCGCGCGCGTGAACTGCGGCTGCCAGTCGAACGGCCGTTCGCGATGTCCGGTCTCGCCGAGCACCAACAGCTCGCGGTCGTGGCGAGCAGCTTCGAGCGGACGCAGCGACGCGCGTGTGAGCAGCATCGTGCGCATCAGGCGGTGCTGGACCGACGGGTCTTGTCGGCTCTCGTAGGCCAGAGCTTCGCGGCAGATGCGCTCGGCGTCGTCGAGGTTGGCGCGCATGAGCTCGACCGAGGCGAGGCACTCGAGCACGTACGGAGCGGCACCGTCGCGCGCGCGCGCGCCTCGCAGCAGGTCGCTCGCGCGCTTCACGGCCCCGGTGCGCAGCATGCCCATCGCTTCGTCGACGGCGACGACGACCTCGGCGTCGGCCGACGTGCAGGCCGCAACGCGCATCGGGGCCGGGGTTTCCTCGCCGAGCGCTTTCCTGACGGCCCAGGCGAGGCGGTCGATCGCCGCTGGCAGCGGCATCGCCGCGAACGAACCGCCGGCCAGCGCGCGTTCGGTCCCGTCCTGCTTCAGGAACGCCGCGAGCGCGTGGCTCGCCGGATCGATCGTCAGCTCGACGACGGTACCGCCGTTGCCGGTCTCGTCGAGCCCGAACGCGACCGTCTGCCGCAGCGCCTCGCGCCACCAGACCGCTGCGGCCCGCCAGAGCGGCTCGTCCGGCACGGAGGCCGCGACGACGGGGCGCAGCATCGTGCCCGCGGGCAGGCGCACGACGAGCGGGACCTCGGGCGGCTGCAGTTGGGTCGTCGTGCCCGGCGACTGGCAAGCGGCGAACAGCAGCACGGTGCAGAGACAGCGGCGCACTCGGGCAGCATGGCCGCGCCGTTCGCAGTTCGGCAACTCGATTGCGCACCAATCGTGCAGAAGACCAGCAGTGCCGCTGCGGGGCACTACTGGAACCTGGCGCCGGCGGCGATCCAGGCTTTCAACGCGTCGAGCTCGGCGAGCGTGGGCTGCGTTTTGCCCTTCGGCGGCATGTGGTCGTCGTCGTCCAGGGGCAGCAGGCAACGCTGCATCATCGGGCTGTCTTCGGGTTTGCCGGGCACGAACACGGGGCCGTTCTCGCCGCCGGCCTGCAGACCCTCGGGCGTCGTCATCAGGAGCTCGCCCTTCTTCTTGTCGGGGTTGTGGCACTTGGTGCAGCACCGCGCGAGGATCGGCGCGATCGTGCGCTGGAACTCCGTGAGCGCGCCCGTGCCGTCGCTGCTGGCAGTGCCTCGATTCGCCGCAGCGTCGGCTGTGTCGCCGTTCTTCTTGGACGTATGCAGCGGTCCGAACAGGAAGTCGTGCCCATGCGTCATCGTGGCGCCGAGGTGGCCGGCCGGAACCATGACGACGAGTGCAGCGAGCAGCGTCGAGCGGAACATCTTGAGGTAGATGGGCCGGCGCCCGCGCCGCACCGCGAGCACCGCGAGCACGACGCAGAGACCCGCCAACACCAACCCGAGCACCTGGTGCAGGTCCCGCGTTTCGTTCGGACCGGTGTCTTCACCGGCGAGCACGAGCCCCGAGAGGGCGGCGAGCACGCTCGTGATCGCGAGCAACCAAGACAGCGCGAGCACGGCGCCCTGCGGCACTTCGCGGCGCAGCAGCGGCGCGCCGAACTCGAGCACCGCGATCGCGGGCAGGATGCCGAGCGGCAGGTGCAGCAGCGCGGGATGGGCCCGGCCGAACACGGCGAGCCACTGGGATGGACCGGTCGACGCCAGCAGGATTTCGCCGATCATTGCAGCCTTCTCAGGCGATCAGGTCGCGCACGACGCGACCGAAGACGTCGGTGAGCCGGAAGTCGCGGCCCTGGTGGCGATAGACGAGCCGCGTGTGGTCGAAGCCGAGCAGGTGGAGCATCGTGGCGTGGAGGTCGTGCACGGAGACGGGATTGCTCGTGATGTTGTAGCCGTGGTCGCAGGTCTCGCCGTAGGTGAATCCGGGGCGCACACCGCCGCCGGCCATCCACACGGTGAAACAGCGCGGATGGTGGTCGCGGCCGTAGTTGTCGTGGCTCAAGCCGCCCTGGCTGTAGACCGTGCGGCCGAACTCACCACCCCAGAGCACGAGCGTGTCGTCGAGCAGACCGCGGCGGCGCAGGTCGACGAGCAACGCGGCGATCGGCCGGTCGACGGCCTTGCACTGCGCGCGCAGCTCGCTCGGCAGGTTGCCGTGCTGGTCCCAGCCGCGCATGTAGAGTTGCACGAAGCGCACGCCGCGTTCGACGAGGCGACGCGCGAGCAGACAGCTGCTCGCGAACGTGCTCGGCTTCTTCGCTTCCTCGCCGTAGAGGTTCCACGTGTCGTCGCCCTCGCGGCTCAGGTCGGTCAGCTCCGGCACCGAGATCTGCATGCGATACGCCATCTCCTGTTGCGCGATGCGGGCCTCGATCTCGGGATCGAGGCTCGACGCGAGCTCGCGGCGGTCGAAGTCGTTGACGAGGTCGAGCATCGCGCGCCGGTCCGCGCGCTCCATGCCGTCGGGGTCGCGCAGGAACAACACGGGATCGCCGCTGCTGCGCAGCTTGCAGCCCTGGTGCTGGCTCGGCAGGAAGCCGCTGCCCCAGAAGCGCGCCGCGAGCGCCTGCATGTTCCCGAAGCCCTGCGTGATGAGCACGACGAACGTCGGCAGGTCGTTGTTGTCGCTGCCGAGCCCGTAGCTGCACCAGGCGCCGAAGCTCGGCCGCCCCGGCTGCTGGTTGCCGGTCTGGAAGAACGTGATGGCCGGTTCGTGGTTGATGGCCTCGGTGTGCATCGAACGCACGAAGCACAGCTCGTGCGCGACGCTGCCGAGGTGCGGCATCAGCTCGCTGATCCAGGCGCCGTCGCCGCCGTTGTCCCAGCGTTTCCACGCGAACATCGACGGCGCGATCGGAAAGCGCTTCTGGCCCGACGTCATGCCCGTGAGGCGCTGGCCGCCGCGCACCGAGTCGGGCAGGTCCTTGTCATACCACTCCTGCAGGCGCGGCTTGTAGTCGAACAGATCGAGCTGGCTCGGCCCGCCCTCCATGTGCAGGTAGATGACGCGCTTTGCCTTCGGCAGGAAGTGAGTGTCGAGTCTGGGAGTGTCGAGTCGGGGCGTGCCGAGCCGTTGCTGCTGCGCCGCCGTCGCGAGCGCCGTCGTGCCGAGCGCTGCCGAGAGACCGGTCGCCGTGCGCGAGAAGAAGCGGCGGCGCGTACACGTGAAGTCGGGTTCGCTGTCCATGGTCAATCGATGAAGAGACACGCGTCGAGGTTCAAGAACGCGTTGCCGAGCACGAGCAACGCGGCTACCTCGGTCGCGGCGAGATTGGCCGCGTGCGGCGCCTGGCCCGTGCTCACCAGCTTGGCCGCCTGCTCGGGAAACGATGCATAACGCTCGCGCATCGCCTGCAGGCTGCGCTCGGCGACGGCAAGTCGTTCCTGGTCCATCACCTGGCCCGTGCAGCGGCGATACATGCTCTGCAGCAGGCTCGCGTCGCGGCTCTGCGCGCCGGAGCCGTGCTCGCGCAGGCAGCGCTCGGCGAGCACGCGCGCGGCCTCGACGAACTGTTCGTCGTTCCAGAGCACGAGCGCCTGCAGCGGCGTGTTCGTCGACGAACGGCGGATCGTGCAGAACTCGCGCGTCGGCGCATCGAGCATCAAGAGGCTCGGTGGGGGACACGCGCGCTTCCAATACGTGTAGAGGCTGCGGCGCCAGAGTTCCTCGCCGGTGCCCTGCACGTAGCGGCGCGTGTTCGACTGCACCATCGCGACTTCCTGCCAGAGGTCCGGTGGCTGATACGGCTTCACGCTCGGACCGCCCGTGTGCTCGACGAGCAGCCCCGAGACGTAGAGCGCCTGATCGCGGATCGCTTCGGCCGTGAGCCGGCGGCGCGGGTACCAGCCGAGCAAGCGGTTGTCGCGATCGTCCGGCGCCGGCGACACGCGGCTCTGCTGGCGGAACACGGCACTCGTGACGAGCAACCGCAACATCGCGCGCGTGCTGTGGCCCCGCGCCCGGAACTCGGTGGCGAGCCAGTCGAGCAGCTCGAGGTTGCTCGGCCACTCACCCTGCAGCCCGAAGTCCTCGCTGGTGCGCACGATTCCCGTGCCGAACACGAACTCCCACAGCCGGTTCACGGCCACGCGCAGGAACAGCGGGTTCTCCGCCGACACGAGCCACTGCGCGAGGCCGAGCCGGTTCTTCGGCGCGTCGGCCGGCAGCGCGCCGAACATCGCGGGCAGCTCCCGCGTCACCGGCCGGCTCTTGTCGGGCTTGTCGTACTCGCCGCGCGTCAACACGAACGTGGCGCGCGGCTCGGGGGACTCCTGCATCACCATCGTGCGCGGGACCTTCGCATCGAGCGCCTTGTTCGCGTCCGTCAAGCGCTGCACCTCGGCTTTGCGGACGCGGTGCACCGGCGACGTCGTCTCGCGGAACGCGAGTGCTTCGCGATCGAGCAGCGTCTTGTCCTGCACGGCCGGCGGCAGCAGCATGAACCGCAGGTCGCCCGCGAGCTCGCGTTCGCGCGCGACGTGGCGCAGCGCGAAGCCGGCGTCGCCTCCCGTGTTGACGACCTTGAGCACGAGCAGCGAGTGCCCGGCCGGCAGTTGCATCGTCGCGGTGTCCTGGTCCGCCGCCAGGCTGCGGTCGATGCGTCGCTCGGCCTGCTGCGCGCCGTTCAGGTAGAGCTGGAACCCGTCGTCGCTGCCGAGCGACACGGACGCCTCTCTCGCACAGGCGCTGTAGACGCGCTGCGCGACGTAGGTGACGTTGCGACCCGAGGGCAGGCTCGCGGTCGTCTTGCCGGCGAGCAGACCCGCGTCGAATCGCCAGGCCTGTTTGCCCCAGCGCTGCTTCTCGTCGACGGCCAATACGCTCTCGGGTCCGAAGCAGGTCGCATACAGCGTCTCGGCGTCCTCGCCTTCGAACGGTCCCACGAGGTGGAACCCGCTCGCGGCCAGCGGCAGCCGCTCCACCATGGCTGGCGCGAGCGCGCCGACGTGCACACGCACGCGCCCGAACGTGTGCTGCGCATACTGCGTGGTGTAGCGCAGCGTCACGCGCAGCTCGGTGCCACCTGGAAATCCGAACGGAGCCGCGCTGAGCAGCAGGCAACGGCGTGGGCCCGGCGGCTTCCGGTGCGCGTCGACGGCCCAGCCGCGGTCGTCGTCGTCGATCACGTTGGTCGCGACGTGGTCGCCGTTGTCCTGTTCGACGTCGGCCATCGCCCACACGAACGGCACGGTCGCGAAGTCATCGGAGCCGTCGAGCGGACGCGCTTCGAGCTGCAGGTGCTGCAGCACGGCGTTGCCGTTCGGCGCGCGGCCCACGCGGCCCTCGGGCAGGCTCTTGTCGGTCATCGCCTCGAGGCAGAGCAAGCGCTGGTCGCGGGCCTGCGTCTGCAGCACGAGCACGTGCACGTCGCGGGGCGGGTTGTTGCCGCTCGCGAGCACCGACCCGTCGTCCTGCACGGTCAGCGTGGCGTCCTGTGACGACGTCGCGCTCACGACCCGTGGCACCGACCACGCGGCCGCGAGGTCGGCTGCGACTCCGGCGCGGAACGCCTCGAGCGCTTGCAGGTCGGCCGGCGTGCGTTCGTCGAGCAGCTTCTTCGCCGCGGCGAGCTGCGCCCGCAGCTTGGTGCGCTCCGCCGCCTGCTCTGCCGAAGGCACGTCGAGGAACGGTTCGAGCGCGCGGTTGCTGTCCTGCGACTGCGAGTAGAGACCCGGCTCCTCGTTGCTGTTGAAGAACGAGAAGAGGCGGTAGTAGTCCTCCTGCCGGATCGGGTCGTACTTGTGGTCGTGGCAGCGCGCGCAGCCGAGCGTGAGACCCAGGAACACGCTGCCGAGCGTCGCGGTGCGTTCGGCCGCGTACTCGATGCGGTATTCCTCGTCGATCGCGCCGCCTTCGTCGGTCGTGACGTGCTGGCGCAGGAAGCCGCTCGCGACTCGTTGGCTCAGCGTCGCCTTGGGAAACAGATCGCCGGCGAGCTGTTCGGTCACGAACCGATCGAACGGCATGTCGTCGCGCAACGCTTGCAGCAACCAGTCGCGCCACGCCCACGTCTGGCGACCGGCGTCCATGTGGATGCCGCTCGTGTCCGCGTAGCGCGCCGCGTCGAGCCACGGCTGTGCCAGGTGCTCGGCGTGGCGCGTGCGATACGGCTCTTCGTTCAGCAGCTTGTCGACGAGGGCCTCGTAGGCGCCGTCGCGCTTGTCGGCCAGGAACGCGTCGATCTCCTCGGGCAACGGCGGCAGGCCCGTCAACACCAGGAACACGCGGCGCACGAGCGTTTCGGGATCCGCCTCGGGACTCGGCTGCCGGCCGACGGCCGCGAGCTGCGCGTGCACGAAGTGATCGACCTCGTTGCGTGCGTGAAACGGCGAGGCGGGAACGGCAGGTCGCGCCGGCGCCGAAAACGCCCAGTGAGCTTCGTACGGAGCGCCGGCTTCGATCCAGCGCTCGAGGATCGCGACTTCCGCTGCGTTCAGCTCGGGCTTGCCGCTCTTGCGCGGCGGCATGCGTTCGCTCTCGTCTTCGTGTTGCACGCGCTGCACGAGCAGACTCTGCTGCGGATTGCCGGGCACGATCGCCGCACCGTCCTTGCGCGCGCGCAGCGCTTCGTCGCGCAGGTCGAGCCGCAGGTTCGCTTCGCGCGCCGTTGCATCGGGGCCGTGGCAGCGGAAACAGCGATCGGCGAGGATCGGACGCACGTCGCGCCCATAGCGGACGTCGGCGTGCGGGGCCTGGGCCGGCGTGGAAGGAGCCAGGTTGGTCACGGCCAACAGCGCCGTCCAGGCAATGCAGCGTGCGACAAGCATTCTGGTCCGCGGATCTTCGCACTCGCCTTCGGTCCTGTCACGAGTGTGCCGCCGGTGGGAGGCCTTCATGGTCCTCGGGTGGATGCCGTAGTCACCGCAGCCCGAGGTCGGGCCACCAGGTGCGCGCGTCGAGGGTGCGCGGTGGCTCGCCGTTCTCGTGCTGTTCGGCGCAACTGGCGCCCGGGGGATGGGGGCCGGAAAGCCCGCGGGGTGTTGGGGCGGGTCTGCGCGGCTGCTACGGTGTTTGCCGTCGTGTTGCCCTCGTCTCGCTACTCGAGCCGAGCGTCCCTTTCCGTTCTCGAGGAGTCCTCCCCATGCTGCTCACCCTTGCTCTCGTGGTCTCCCTGGCACCGCAAGGTCCGGGTCCGTCCCTCGCTCCCGTCGTCATCAACGAGTTCAGCTACGACGACGACGGTACCGACAATCTCGAGTTCGTCGAGTTGTACAACCGCACGGGCGCGCCGGTCGACATCTCGGGCTGGCAGCTGCGCGGTGAAGAAGGCGACCTCACTGGCTCTCCGAACGGATCGTTCACGTTCCCCGGCCTGCCGGGCTCGAACACGACGGTGATCAACCCGGGCCAGTATCTGCTCCTCTCGCAGCCCACCGTGCCGAACCACAATCCGGTCTACGTGATGCCGGCGACCATGATGGAGAACGGCGGCGGCACGACGGCCATCGGCAGCGACGGGCTGACGTTGCGCGACAACCTCGGCAACGTGATCGACGGAGTGGTCTGGGAGTACGCGGGGTGGACCGCACCGGTGCCCGCGTGGCTCGAAGGTTCGGGGCTGCAGGGTTCCACGGTCCTCAACGGCCCGCCCTTGCTGAACGGATCGACGCCGCAGCGGTGGCTCGACGGCTTCGACTCGAACAACAACGGCGCCGACTTCGTCGCGATGGAATGGACGCCCGGCGCGGCGAACGGCAGCATGAACACGCTCGCCTTGCCGGTCGTGCTGAACTTCGACGGCATCCAGGGCTCGCAGACGACGGGCATCTTCTCGTCCTCGTTCGTGCCGCCGACGACCTACAACCCGGCCACGGTGACGACGTCGGGCGCGGTCACGTGGGTGCTGCCACCCTCGCCGCAGGGCGGCAACGTGGCGGCATTGCACGACACGACGGGCGGCGGCAACACGCACGTCTCGCTGCACCCGGTCGGCATCAACTACCTCGTCGAGTGCTACGTCTACGTCGCCGGCGGCAACGCCGTGCTGCCTGCGAACGAGAAGGACGCCTGGGCGATCGGCATCGGCACGACCGACAGCTTCGGGCACCCCGTCGACGTGCCGGGCACCTACTACGCGGGTCTGCTCTGCAACATCGGCAACGGCCCCGGCGCGATGGGCATCGGATGGTTCGCCTACAACACGACGAATCAGACCGACATCTACCTCGTCGACATGAACGACGGCGGGCCCGGCTTCACGATCCTCGCTGGACCGATCACGGCCACGCCCGGCGTGAACAACGGCTGGCAGCGCTTCCGCATCCGCGCGTCGGGAAACAACATCGTCGCCAACTTCGGCGGCAACTTCGGCGTCGACGACGGCCAGCGTTTCACCGCGACGGTCACGCCGCGCAACTTCGGCCAGGTCTACCTGCAGTATCGCGAGTGCATCCTGGCCAACGGCAACATGCGGCCGCTCGTGATCGATCGGCTCGAGATCTACGGCACGCTCGACTCGAACGTGACCTTCGTCGGCACCGCGTCGCCGACGACCTTCGGTCTGCCCAACATCACGACGTCGGGTGGCATGCCCTCGGTCGGCAACGCCGCGTTCTCGGTCGACGCGTCGGGCTTGATCCCCGGGGGGCTGAGTCTGGTCGCGGCCGACGGCGGTCCGGTGCTGCCCGGCATCCCGGTGCCCGGCACGCCGCCGACGCTGTTGGTCTACGCGGCGCCGACCATTCTCTTCACGGTGTTCAACAGCCCGTTGGGGACCGGTGCGCTCGGGATCCCGATTCCGCCCATCAACGCGCTGATCGGCACGCTGTTGGCGACGCAGTACTTCGATCTCGATCCGTTGCTCGGCGTGCCGCTGCCGTTCGGCAGCTCGCGCGGTTGTCAGATCCTGATCGGCAACGGCTGATCGCTGCCGCTGCGGCGGCGCTAGAAGCTGTTGCCGAACGCGAGCGTGAAGTTCGTGCCCTCGTCGCCGTAGCCCCAGTCGACGCGGAACACGGCCTCGCGCGAGAACGCGATGCGCACGCCGAACCCGTAGCTGTCGAGGAAACGGCCGTCGTGCAGGTCCTCGATGCCGTCGGCGACGGTGCCGAAATCGTAGAAGAAGCACAGCCCGATGCGTTCGATGCGGATCGTGTCCGTGAACGTCATGCCGCGCGGGATCAGGCTCAGCCGGTACTCCGCCGAGAAGTGCGCGGCCGCGCGGTCGGTGAAGCGGTTCTGGATGTAGCCGCGCAGCGTCGACGAGCCGCCGAGCGTCGGCAGACTGTAGTAGGGCAGGTCGCCGACGGTGTCCTGGACGAAGCCGCCGAACGCGAGCACGTCGGTCGGTGGGTTCTCTTCGCGGCCCTGCGCGCCGCGGTGCAACAGCGGCGGCAACGAGAACACGTGTTGCGCGTCGATGCCGAGGACCGCGCCGAAGTCGCCGCCGGTGCCGTAGGCGACGTTCGCGCTCAGGCCGATCCGCTTGCCCTCGTATGGCTGGTGGATGCAATCGCGGCTGTCCCAGCCGAACGACGTGAGCAGCCACAGCTGGTCTTCGCCGTCGCCGGCCTCCGACAGCTCGGGGAACACCTGTTCGGTGCTCGGCACGCCGCTGACGCGGCCCTTCGACAGGCCGTGGTGCTCGGCCTGCAGGTCGGTGCGCAGCAGCCAGTCGCTGCCTGGATCCGGCAGCGACACACGCAAGCCGAAGCCGATCGCCGTCAGCTCTTCGGTGTAACTCGTCTCCGCCGACTCCGGCGTCTCGCTGCCGAGGCCGAAGAACCGCCGCGTCAGCGTCTTCTCGTAGCCGAGGCGCCCGTAGAGCCGGTTGCGCTCCTCGCGCAACACGCCGCCGTTCTCGAGGTCGCGCACCTCGAGCCAGCGCGACCAGTTGATGCGATAGGCCTGCTGCCCTTCCGCGGAGTAGGTGGCGAGGATGTTCGCGAACTCGCGGTAACGCTGGTCGCGGAAGTCGACGTCGGTCAAGGCGAAGCCGCCGCCGAAGCCGATGTCCTGCTCGCTGAACAGGATCGGCGTCAGGAAGCTCGAGACGAGGAACCGGTCGAACACGCCGCCCGGCTTGATGCGGCCCGGCGGCGTGTAGCGCCAGCGCTCGGGATGATCGAGGTCGTCGGGCAGCTTCGGTTTCGGGATGCGGCCGTCGGGGTCGAGCCCCTCGAGCGGGTCGTAGACACCACTCGGGTTCTGCGCCCGCGCGCTCGCGGCGATGGACCAGAGCGCGAGCGACGTGATGGCGAAGAGGGGCAGGCGCACGGGCGCGCATCGTCGCGATCGGGAGGCGATGGTCAACGGCGCATCGCCAACGAGGGCGACGTGGTATGGTGGCGCGATGCGACGGCGAAGGCGTGAGATCTTCGAATGTCCGAACTGTGGCGCGGACGTCGCGGTGGGGGCCAAGGCGTGTCGCGAGTGCGGCAGCGACGCTGCGACTGGCTGGCAGTCGCAGCAGGAGATCGACTACCAGAGCGAGGACCTCCCGCAGGGCTACAGCGACGATCCGGAGCATCCGGGTGCCTTGCCGGCGCGAAGGAACCGGCTGTGGGTCATGCTCGTCGCGATCGTCGCTGCGCTGGCCCTGATCGGGTTCACGGTGTTCAGGTAGTTCCCGTCGCCTACCCACGAGCCAGCGCACGTCGCATCCAGCCGCCCGATCGCGGCGACGGCTCGGCTCAAGGTGCGGTCCGCGAACGCTCGATGACACGGGCATGTTGGACCTCCGGCGACTCGCGAAGAGCGTGGTCACGCCGTTCCGTCAGTTTCTCGGACGGCTCGCGGTCGCGGACCGGTACCTGCGCGGGCGCGGGCTCGAGATCGGCGCGCTGCAGGATCCGCTGCGCGTGCGGCGCGGCGTCGAGGTGCGCTACGTCGACTGGCTCGACACCGAGGCCCTGCGCGCGATGCATCCGACGAAGTCGGCCCGGCATCTCGTCGAGGTCGACATCGTCGACGACGGCGAACGGCTCGGCACCATTGCCGACGACTCGGAAGACTTCGTGATCGCGAACCACTTCCTCGAACACTGCGAGGATCCGATCGGCACGCTGCGCAACCTGTTGCGCGTCGTGCGTCCCGGCGGCGTGGTCTACCTTTCGGTCCCCGACAAGCGCCACATCTTCGACTGCGATCGCCCGTCGACCACGGTCGAGCACCTCGTGCGCGACCACGAACACGGGCCCGCGGTCTCGCGCCAGGCGCACTACGAAGAAGTCGTGAGGCTCGCGATGAAGGTGCAGGGCGAAGCCGAGGTCGAGGCCGCCGTGCAGGACCTCGTCGACAAGAAGTTCCGCATCCACTTCCACTGCTGGGCGCAGAGTGACTTCCTGCAGCTGCTCTGCACGCTGCAGGTGCGGCCCGGGTTCAAGCGCTTCGACGTGGCCGAGTTCGTCGCCAACGAACGCGAGATGGTCGTCGTGTTGCGCCGCCTGCCCTGACGACTGGCTGGTCCAGGCGCTCGCTAGCTCACCTGACGGCTACCCAGATGATCTGCGCGATCTGGAACGCTGTCGTGCCGTCGTCCGTCTCGAGCACGACCCAGCCTCCGGGTCCCTCGGGCAGCGGTCGGGCCAACTTGCCAACCGTAACCACCCCGCGGACGTCGAGGATGCTGATCAACGCGCCAACTTGCGGTGGCCAGGCGGCGGTCTTCGCGGCAGGAGCGCCGTTGGCAGGAGGAGCTCCCATGGCAGCCGGGCGGTGCGAGGCCGGCAAGCTCTGCTCGGCCGGACCGTGCGTGAACGTCGCGGTCGGATCGCCGTCCGAGTTCGCAGTGATCGTCGCGGTGACCGGGAAGTGGTCGCTGTAGATCTTGCGCCACGCGTTCTTGTCGAGACCGCCGAGGTCGCCGTGCACCGTGAACGAGTCGGCGTTCAGCTCGTCGAACGCGGGCGCGACGACGATCTGATCGATCGGCTCCGGAAAGTGCATGATCGTCGGCGTCTTCGCCTTCGGCTCGAGGTAGTGCATCATGTTCCCGTCCTCGAGCACGGTCTCGGGCTCGGTGCCGTAGGTGCTGTTGAAGTCGCCGAGCACGACGATGTCCTGGTCCTCGCCGGGCGTGGCCTGCAGCTTCTTGATCCAGTCGTGCAGGATCGTGGCTTCGAGCCGGCGCTTCTGCTCGTCCTGCGTTTTCTGCCCGGCCTTCAGGTGCACGGTGACCATGCGGAAGTCGAAGCCGGTGGCGCGCACCTTGAAGCACGCGGTCACGGGCACGCGGTGGAAGATCGGCACTCCCTCCTGCTGGCGCGGGAACGCGAGCAGCTCCTCGGCGGACAACAGCTCGACGACCGTGTTGTCGTAGAGGAAGCCGATGTTCTGCGCGGTCTTGCCGTCGTCCCAACCGCCCGTCGTGCCGAGCACGAACGTCCAGTTGCGGCCGATGCTCGTGGTCACCTGCTGCAGCGGAGCTTCGCCGCAGACTTCTTGCACCGCGAGCACCGCGACGCCGAGCTGCTTGACCTTCTGGCCGATCGCCGCGAGGTCGGCATCGGTGCGCGGCGGCGTGTCGTTGCGCAGGTTGGCGGGCGCGCCGAGAAACTCGAGGTTCCAGGTGCCGATCGCGAGCTGCGGGCGTCGCTGCGCCTGCACGGGCGACGCGAGCCAGAGACCCAGCAGCAGCGCTGGCAGGAGACACCGCGTGACGGAGAGCGGGAGCTTCATGCGTGACCTTCGGCCGTGCGCTGTGGCGCGGGGCCTCGATGCCGTGAGCCTACAACAGCGGGCTGAACAGGCGCACGACGTTCTCCAGCGCGCGGCGCGCGAACCTGCGTTTGCGCCACTTCTCCTTGTCGAGTGCTTCACAGTGCTGCAGGTAGCTCTGCTGCAGGCCGTGCAGCTGCTTGCCGAACGCCTCGTCATAGACGCACAGCGACACCTCGAAGTTGAGCCACAGGCTGCGAATGTCGAGGTTGTGCGTGCCGAACAGCGCGATGTGTTCGTCGACGACGACGGACTTGGTGTGCAGGAGCCCGCCGCGGTAGCAGTGGATGCGGACGCCGGCGTCCATGAGCTCCTCGAAGTAGGAACGGCTCGCGTGGCGCACGAGCAACGAGTCGACCTTCCTGGGCACGATCAGCACGACATCGACGCCGCGCAGCGCGGCCGAGCGCAGCGCGCGCAGCAGCGCGTCGTCCGGCACGAAGTATGGCGTCGTGATCACGACGCGACGGCGCGCCGCGAACAACATCGTGAGCAGCATCTGCACGATGCCGTCGCCGCCGCGCGCGGGTCCCGACGAGACGACCTGCACGACGGCGCCGCCCGCGGGTTGCACGGCGTCGAGGTCGCGCTGCGTGATCAGGTCCTCGGTCGATGACTGCGTCTCGAGGAACCAGTCGCCGAGGAACACGCCGAGCAGGCCCACGACGACGGGGCCGCGCACGCGCACCATCGCATCGATCCACTGGCCGACCCCGGCACCCTGCTTGAAGAAGCGCGGGTCGACCATGTTCATGCTGCCCGTGTAGGCGGTCGTGCCGTCGACGACGACGATCTTGCGGTGGTTGCGCAGGTCGCTGCGCCGCAGCAGGCCGCGGATCAGCCCGGCCGGCAACGCGGCGACGACGGTCGCCCCCGCGGTGCGCAGACGGCCCGGCCATTCGCTGCGCAGCCAGTGCGAGCTGCCGATCGCATCGACGAGCACGCGGCAGGCGACGCCGCGCTTCGCCGCGCGTTCGACGGCCGCCGCGACCTCGTCGGCGACGCCGCCCGGGTGCCAGATGTAGAACTGCAGATGCAGCGTGCTGCGGGCGCCCTCGACGTCGGCGAGGATCGAGCGCAGCACGGTCTCGGCGCCTTCGAGCAGCTCGAGGCTGTTGCCCGCGAGGCTCGGCAGGCCGAGGTTTGCCTGGCCGAGCTGGTCCATGACGGCCGCCGTGTCGGGCAGTCCCTCCCAGGCCACGCGCGAAGCCGGCAGGCGCAGCATGTCGCGCAGATACCTCTGTCGGGGTTCGTGCAGCAGGTGGAACCGTGCCTGGCGATGGCTGCCGATGCGGCGCTCGCCGAACGCGACGTAGCAGAGTCCGCCGGCCAGCGGCAGCGCGGCGACGAGCATGATCCACGACAAGGCCACGCCGGGCACGGGACGCGCCATGACGACGCGCAGGCCGATCGCGACCACGACGGCGGTATGAAACACGAACGCGATCGCGGTCGGGAGCACCAGATCTTGCACGCGGCCACCATAGAGGACGTAGCACGGCATCGCCACGACGCGTGCGTCAGCGGCGTCGCGTGAATCCAGGTGGTGCGTTGCACTCGGGCTGCCGTTGGTTTCATGTTCCGGGTGGCGTGGTCAGGAAGATGCCTGCCCGCATGGAGCTCTCGCGCATGAAACCCTGCTTCGTCGCTTCCTTCTCCGTCCTGTTCCTGGCGGCTTGTGCTGTTCCGACGGCAAAGCCGGCCGCGCTGTCGCGCGTGATCGACTCCGAGTGGAGCACGACGACGAGAGCGAGGCCCGCTTCGTTCGCGACGGCGCCGGTCGAAGTGCCGGCCATGGTCCCGGAAGAGCCGACTGCTGCGACGCCGAGGGTGCTCGGGAACGCCGACTCCTACACGGTCGGGAAGATCGGCGTGTTCATGCCCGAGGGCGACCTCTCGGCCCTCGACGACGGTGTAGCCGTCGAGGTGGTCTTCGGTAAGAAGCTGCTGCCCATCCTGGCGATCGAGGGGTCGATCGGCTACCTGGGCACGGACGGCAACATCGGCGGGTTCGACGTCAACGTCGACTCGATCCCGCTGTTCGTCAACGGACGCGTCGGTCTGCCCGTCCTCGTCTTCGAGCTGTATGGCGGCATCGGGATCGGCGGCATCTATGTCGACTACTCCGGCGTGCAGGGGTTCGACAACAACGACTTCGTCGCCGCGATGCAGGGGTTCCTCGGGGTCGAGTTCGGCCTCGGGGGAGTGGGGGTCGGCGCCGAGTACAAATACGTGGCGTCCGACGACACCAAGGACGACTTCCGCGTCGAGGGCGGCGTTGCCCAGCTGTTCGTGACGATGCCATTTTGAAATGGCCCGCGCCCCGCGCGCTAATGTCCTGACATGTACCTGTCGGCCGGTGCGCGCGCGTTCGTCGTGTTCGTGAGTCTTGCTGCGTCGTTGCTGCCAGCACAGGGCGGCAACAAGACGGACGAGCCATCGCGCTCTGCGGCGGGCTGGAGCGAGCGCTACGGCATGGAGCTGCCTCGGCCCGTGGACGCGGCCCGACGGCAAGCGCTCGGCTACGCGGCGCCACGCGAAGCGTCGGTGATCCTGGCCGAGATCGACGAGCTCGCGGCCAGGATGAAGCCGATCGCCGAGGTCGACGACGTCTGGAAGCAGCGCCAGAACGAGCATCTCGCGATGCAGCGCAAGCGGATCTGCTGCATCTCCGAGCTCGAGGAGGCCGGCTACGCCGGCGAGCGTCTGCCGGCGCTGCTGCGCACGAAACTGAAGGACATCGTCGCCGTCTGGCCGCTCGATGGCACCGCGGCGACGAGCTACGACCAGCTGCGCCGCGACATCGTGCGCTGCCACCCCGAGACGCCGGCCGCGGTGCAGGCGCGCGCCGACATCCTGATGGACTACGTGCACATGGTCTTGCGCGCCCGCATGCGCGTGCACCCGGGCGACTACGAGCAGCTTGCGGCAGTCGAGCTCGCGCGCAAGGGCGAGCCCGAGGCCGGCATGCTGATCCTCGAAGCGCTCGTCGGCGAACGCAACAAGGGCGCTGCGGGCGACAAGTTGTTGGTCAAGCAGTGGAAGGACTGGCTCGTCGAGAAGCTCGAGCCGAACACACTCGGCTACAGGAAGGTGATGCGCGAGCGCTCGTTCGGCGCTGCGATCCGCCTCACCGGCACGTCGCTACAGGGCGCGGACCTCGACACCGCCGCATGGCGCGGCGACGTGATCCTGATCGACTTCTGGGGCATGTGGTGCGTGCCGTGCCGCGAAGCGATGCCGCACCTGAAGCAGATGCTCGACAAGCATGGGCAGCGCGGTCTGCGCGTCGCGGGTGTGCTGTGCGACCACGAGCTCGACAAGGCCTCGAAGTGGCTCGAGCAGCAAGGCTTCACGTGGCCGCAGTTCGTCGACCGCACGCTGGCACCGCCGCGCACCATGCACCCGATCGCCGAGCGCTACGGCATCGGCGGCTTCCCGACTTTGTGGATCATCGACCGCAAGGGAGTGCTGCGCGAGGAAGTCGACCGCGACGAGCTGGAGCAGACCGTGCTGCGCTACCTCGAGGAAGGCAAGTAGCGCGCCTCTCCCGCGCATCGCGACGCGATCATGGGGGGTGAGCATTCTTCATCGGGGCGCCGATGCCATCGACAGCTCTCGCAGGTTCGGTGCTCCTGTCAGCTCGCCCTGCGACGTGGTGCTCTTGGAAAGTCAGCGACGGCGATCCGCCGTTTCACGGTGAGGCTGCGCAGAGCAGGTTGTGTCGAGCCATGTGTCAGATTCTGTAGGCGGTCGTGCAGGTTCATGGGCAACCAGCCGGCGTACGCCGCAGGCGCGAAACTGACGGCGGGCTACAGCCCGGTGCGCTGGTAGATCGCCGACACTGGCAGCGAACAACCGATGGTCGGCAGGGCCAGCGTATCGGTCTTCTCGGTCAGCAGCTCGCGCGTCCAGCCGCCCTCGCTCCGCCGATACAGCGTGACCGCAACGCGTTGCTGGTCCACGAGCACATAGGCGTCGAGGGAGGGCAGCGCCTGATAGTTGCGCATCTTCTCGCCGCGGTCGATGCGCTCGGTGTCGGGCGAGAGCACTTCGAAGATCACGCGCGGTTGTTCCGCGAACAGCGCCGCGTTGGCCACTCCCGAGCAATCGACGGTGACATCCGGGTAGTAGTAGAACTCGGCCGTGTTGGTGCGGATGCGGACCTTGAGATCCGATGCGAACACCTCGCAGGGCTTGCCAAGGAGCTGGCTGCGCACTTCCGCGAAGAGGTTCCCGGCGATCCGGTTGTGGCCGACGCTGGCACCCGCCATCTGGTATTCCACGCCCGCCAGGTACTCGTGCTTCTGCTTGCGAGTGCGCTCTGCCTCGAGGTAGGCCTCGGGTGAGATGTAGTAGTCGACTCGAAGCGCGTCGCCCATGTCGAGCACGATAGCTGCGCCCTGGAGGACCCACAAGCCAGGCATCCATGGACGCTCAGGCAACTGCCAGGCTCTTGATCGCATGGTCCCAACCATGACTCCGAACCCTCAGGCCTTGCCCTCCGCGCGCGCGCGGATGCCGCGCATGAGGTCCTGCAGGAAGTGGATGTTGTGGATCGAGAGCAGGATGCCGGCCAGCATCTCGTCGGCGACCGACAGGTGCCGCAGATAGGCGCGGCTGTATTTCGAGCACGTGTAGCACGCGCACCCGGCGACCAGTGGCTCCGGGTCGTCCGCATACTGCGCATTGCGCAGCTTCAACGAAACGCCGTCCGCGCCGAACGCCGTGTGGTTGCGGCCGTGCCGCGTCGGGATCACGCAGTCGAACATGTCGACACCCTGCGCCGTCGCTTCGAGCAGGTCCTCGGGCGTGCCGACGCCCATCATGTAGCGGATCTTCTGCGGCGGCAGGTGTTCGACGCAGGCGCGCAGCGCGACCGCCATCTGCTGCTTCGTCTCGCCGACGCTGAGACCGCCGATCGCGTAGCCGTCGAAGTCCATCGCGGCGATCTCTCGAGCACTCTGCGCGCGCAGCTCCGGATCGGTACCACCCTGGCAGATGCCGAACACGGCCTGCCCACGCCCGCAACCGCCCCATGCGTCGTGCAGGTCGCGCGCTTTGCGCGCCCAGCGCAGCGTGCGTTCGTGCGCTTCGCGCTGCGTTGCGGCATCGCCGTCGCCGGGTGGGCAATGGTCGAGCACCATCGCGATGTCGGGCCCGAGCTGCCGTTGGAACGCGAGCACCGACTCGGGCGTGCAGCGGTGGGTGCTGCCGTCGATCACCGATTGGAAGGTCACGCCGTCGTCGTCGACCTTGACCTTGCCGCCGAGCGAGAAGACCTGATAGCCGCCCGAGTCGGTCAGGATCGGACCGTTCCAGCCCATGAAGCGGTGCAAGCCGCCGAGCCGTTCGATGCGTTCGGCGCCGGGCCGCACGTGCAGGTGGTAGCTGTTCGCGAGGATCAGTTCGGTGCCGGTGTCCCGCACCTGTTCGGGCGTCAGGCCCTTCAGCGTCGCGTAGGTGCCGACCGGCGCGAAGCACGGCGTCTCGAACGTGCCATGCGGCGTGTGGAAGCGGCCGCGGCGCAGTTGCCCCTGCCGGCCGAGCAGTTCGAAGCGCGAGGCTGTCGACGACACGGGGTGCTTCACGCGAACGGCAGCTCGCCGGGCATTCGTTCGGGGCGGCCCGGCATGCCGAGATGCTGGTAGGTGAGTGCGGTGGCGACGCGCCCACGCGGCGTGCGCGCGAGCAGTCCGCAGCGGATCAGGTGCGGCTCGAGCACTTCTTCGATCGTGTCCTCGGCTTCGTCGACCATGGCCGCGAGCGTCTTGAGTCCGACCGCGTCGCCGCGCTGCACGAGCGCCTTCAGCAGACTGCGGTCGATCTCCTCGAGACCCAGGTGGTCGATGCGCAGGCGCGCCAGTCCCTCGTGCGCGGTCGCCGCGTCGATGCTCTTCTTCTCCTGCACCTGCGCGAGATCGCGCACACGACGCAGGATGCGCAGCGCCATGCGCGGCGTGCCGCGGCTGCGTTGCGCGCAGATCGCCGCGGCATCCTTGTCCAGCACGACGTCGAGCCGCACCGCGGCGCGCATGAGAATCTGTTCGAGGTCGCGCACCGGATACGGCTCGAGCCGCTCGATGATGCCAAAGCGCGAACGGAACGGCGCGCTGAGCAGGCCTTCGCGCGTCGTGGCCCCGACCAGCGTGAACGGCTGCACGCCGAGGCGCACGCTGCGGCCGCTGGGCCCTGGATCGAGCACGACGTCGATCGCGTGGTCCTCCATGGCCGAGTAGAGGTATTCCTCGAGCGCCTTCGGCAGGCGGTGGATCTCGTCGATGAAGAGCACCTGGTTGCGCTTCAACCGCGTCAGCGTGCCGGCCAGGTCCTTCGGCGCGCCGAGCGACGGGCCCGACGTGATCACGATGTCGGCGCCGATGCCCTGCGCGATCAGGTGCGCGAGCGTCGTCTTGCCGAGGCCCGGCGGGCCACACAGCAGCACGTGGTCGAGCGGCTCGTTGCGGCCGCGCGCGGCCGTGATCGCGATGCGAAGGTTGTCGAGGATCTGTTCCTGGCCGACGAACTCGGTGAACGAGTTCGGCCGCAGGCTGCGATCGAACTCGCGGTCGACGGGGTCGGACTGGTCGTGGAACACCATCGCGCCGGATCGTACTTGCCTTCGCGGCGCGATCCACCACGCTGTTGCGCGTGGCCGAGTCCGAGTTGCCGATCTACCAGTTGCTGGGCGCCGACAAGCTGACGGCGATCGTCGCGGGGTTCTACCGGCGCGTGCCGGGCGATCCGATCCTGGGAGCGCTGTATCCGCCGCACGACCTCGCGGGCGCCGAGCAGCGCTTGCGGTCGTTCCTGATCTACCGCTTCGGCGGGCCCGCCGACTACATCCGCGACCGCGGCCATCCGCGGCTGCGCATGCGGCACGCGCCGTTCGCGGTCGACGACGCCGCGCGGAATCGTTGGATGGAGCTGATGATGGCGTCCGTGGCCGAGCAGGAGGTCGCGCCCGAACACCGCAACTACCTCGAACGGTTCCTCGGCGACATCGCGACGTTCTTGATCAACCGCGTCTGACGGCCGTCGCAGCGGATAGTGTGTGCGGCATGCGTTCGCTCTGCGTGCTGGTGTTCCCTCTCGCGCTGCTGCAGGCACAACAAGCCGACGATGCGGCCGCGCGCACGTTCCGTCCGTTGTGGAACGGCCGCGATCTCGCCGGCTGGCACGGGCAGAGGCAGTGCGATCCGAACAAGCTCGCTGCGCTGTCCGCCGAGGATCGCGCGCAGGACGATGCGGAGGTGGCCGAGCACTGGCGCGTCGAGAACGGCGAGCTCGTGAACGATGGCAAGGGCGCGTTCCTGACGACGGACCAGGCGTTCGGCGACGCCGAGTACGTGCTCGAGTACAAGACCGTCGCGTTGGCCGACTCGGGCATCTACCTGCGCGGTTGTCCGCAGGTGCAGATCTGGGACTGCACGGAAGCCGGCGGCAAGTGGGACCTCGGCGCCGACAAGGGCAGCGGCGCGCTCTGGAACAACGAGAAACACGCGAAGTTTCCGCCCGTCGTCGCCGACAAGCCGTTCGGGGAGTGGAACAAGCTCGAGATCCGGCAGATCGGTTCGCTGGTGTGGGTGAAGCTCAACGACAAGGTCACGGTCGACGGCGTCGTGATCGAGAACTACTTCGACCGCAAGCGGCCGGTGCCCGCGCGAGGGCCGCTGCAGCTGCAGACGCACGGCGGCGAGATCCGCTTCCGCAACCTGTCGGTGCGCGAGATTCCGGCTGACGAGGCGAACGAGCGGCTGCGCAAGATGGACGACGGCGGGTTCGTTCCGATCTTCGACGGCGACTCGTTCGAGGGATGGCAGGGTGATCTCGACAGCTACGAAGTCGCCGGTGGCGCGATCCGCTGCAAGCAGGGCAAAGGGGGCAATCTGTTCACGAAGGCGAGCTACGGCGACTTCGCGGTGCGGCTGCAGTTCCGCCTGCCGCCGGGCGGCAACAACGGGCTGGCGATCCGCTATCCTGGCACCGGCGATCCCGCGTATGCGGGCTTCGAGGTGCAGGTGCTCGACGACAGCGCGAAGAACCACGCGACGTTGAAGCCGTGGCAGTATCACGGCTCGGTGTATGGCGTCGTCGCGAGCGAGCGTGGTTACCAGCGGCCGGTGGGTGAGTGGAACTTCGAGGAGGTCGTCGTGCGTGGCTCGCACGTCACGGTGACGCTGAACGGCGTCGTCATCGTCGACGCGGATATCGCGGGATTGCCGAGCCAGCTCGGCGACAAACACACGGGCAAGGACCGCACGGACGGCTTCTTCGGCTTCTGCGGTCACAACGACGCCGTCGAGTTCAAAGACGTGAGGATCAAGAGCTCAGCGCGGTCACGCAGGTAAGCCGAGTTCGGAACCACAGCGCCGTGCGCAGGTGCACGAGGTCCAGACTGTAGCGGCGTGCTGATCGCCGGATCCGCCCGGCGAAGTTTCCGAGTGCGTTACTGCCAGGATCCGGCGAGGTAAAGTGCGCGCCCCCGGACCCGCCCATGAACAGAAGCGCCACGGCGTTCCTTCTCACGCTCGCCTCCCTGCCGGCACAACGACCCGAGGCCACGTTCGAATGGCAGAAGCGGACGACGACCATCGCCTACGGCGCCGTGCCCGTCGGCAAGCATGGCCTCAGCGAGCTGCCCGTGGGGGAGACGTGGCGTCTCGGCTTCAACGAAGCGAGCACGATGCAGCTGTCGATGCCGATGTTCGCCGGTGACGCGTGGGTTGCGCCGGGCCACTACCGCATCGGTCTGGTGCGCACCGACGAAACCCACTGCAACATCGCCGTGGCGGGATCGCAGCAGGCACTCGGCAGCAGCGAAGGTCGCGTTCCCGGGGAGATCAAGAAGACAGCCAAGCCCGGGAAGAAGCTGTCGATCGAATGGGCGAAGAACGGAGCCCCGGTCGCGGGCAATCAGTCCGCGAAGATCGTGGTCCAGTTCGGCGAGAACGAGTGGCAGGGCGAAGTGCTGCTGCTCGGCAACAAGACCGTGAACGTTCCCGGCGGCAAGCTCGCGGTCTTCAGCGTGCCGGCGCAGCGGATCGACGCGCGCGAGAAGGAGCCCGTGCCGATCGCCGTGTTGAGCAAGGGCAAGGACGGCGATCAGGGTTCGTGGAACCTCGTGCTGGGCAAGTCGGATGTGCACCTCGTGCCGTGGATGGAAGCGCCGACGGAGCAGTTCGGCTTCGGCGCGATCACGCCGCCGGACGAGAAGCAGAAGACCGCGGGCACGGTCACCGCGTCGCCGCTCGGCACGGATGCGGCGCTCGAAGCGATGGAGTTGCGCGAATCGTCGCTGGCGAAGGGTGAGCTGCGACTCGTCGTGGCGTGCGGCAAGGAGTCGTTCGAGATCAAGGTGCCAGAGCCGAAGGTCAAGTCCGGCAAGTAGCGCCGGCGGCCCGCCACCCGATCACAGGCGGCGCACGCGCCAGGCTCGCAACGGCGGATGCTCGACGGCTTCCAGCCGATAGTGCTGGGGCACGTGCTGCTCGATCAGCGATCGGATGCGCGCGTCGGCGTCGGCGCGCATCGCGGCCATGGCCTCGTCGGTCATCAACAGCGAGAGACCCTGCGCCGCGAGGACGTCGTAGCGCTGGTCGAACCAGATGGCGACCCGAACGGCGTCGACGGGCAAGCCGTAACGCTCCATCACCGCGATCTCGTGCGCCAGAGCCGACACCGGCAACTGGTTCACGGACGAGACCTGCTTGCGGACCCAACCGGCCTCGCGTTCGAGACCGCTGGTCCACAGCTCGAGCGGCTCGCGCGCCGCGAGGTCGCGCAGTGCCGCCGCGAAACCGGCCGGCGCGGGAAACCAGTCGGCGCGGCGCACGTCGACGACCGCGATCACTGCCGCGACGGCGACCGCCGCGAGCAGCAAGCGGTGCGAAAGCGAGGCCGCGGCCAATACGACCATCGGCACGGCGATGCCGATCAGGAAGGAGCCGCGTTCGCACAGCTCGGGGCCGAGCGGTTCGAAGAAGCCCATCACCGCCGTCGTGAGCACCAGGTAACCGAGCAGACACGACGCGAACGCGCCTCCGACCCAGCGCAGCGAACGGCGTCGAAAGCAACCGAGCCAGAGCAGCGAGAACGGCGCGTATGGCAGCAACCACTCCTGAGCCAGCGTCACCGGCACACGATCGAGCGGCAGCGACAGCAACTGCGCGTTCGCCGCCATCGCGGCCTGGCCGCGGTGGCCGCACACTGCAGCGGCCGCGGCGAAGATCGCGACGTGCGTTGCCACGGCCACGAGAATCAGCAGCCCGCCGCGCCAGGCTCGTTGCAGTGTTCGCCGCCGAGCGGCGCGCTGCAGCACGCGGCTTGCGAACAACACGCAAGCACAAGCGCACATCAAGTGCATGCCGCCGTGCAGACCCGCTGCGAGTCCCGTCGCGGATCCGACACCGGCAGCGAGGCCGATGCCGCGGCGGCGTGCCAACACGCCCCACAGCCAGAAGCCGAGACTCGAAGCGCCGAGCACGAGCCCGTCGACCTCGACCGTGGCCCCGAAGTAGACCGCCGCGGGCAACACCGCGACAGCTACGGCGACGGTCGTGGGGTGCCGCAGGCGCAGCGCGATCGCGCAGCGATGCGCGCAGAACACGCCGCACGCGACGCCCGCGGCCGACAACACCCGCATCGCTTCGAAGGCGCCGGGCACGAACGGCGACAACACGGTCCACGCCGCCCGCGCCAGCGGGATGTAGAGGAAGTGACCGTGGGGTCGGCCGACGCCGTCCTGCGTCGCGACCAACGCTTCGTAGGCATCGAAGCCGTGCAGCGCCTGCCGGCCCTGCGCGACGCAGAACACGAAGGCGCACACCGCGAGCAAGAGCCCCTGCATCGCACGCGAGCATGACTGTTCTCGGTCTCGCAGGCAACGCCGCCGATGCTCCAGCAGAGTCACCGGCGGATCCCCGCCGCGGTCTGGAGCTCGTTACACTCGCATCGAACGTGGCCATGCACGATCCCGACAAAGCGCCGGTGCAGTGGGAGTACCCGACCGAACTGCCGTCTCATCTGGCCGGCGGGGCGCTCCGCTTCTGACGGCACGTTTCCACTCCTCGAACTCGCTCGCGTCCGCGTCGAGTGATCGGCCCGCGTGAGATACACTGCGGCGATGGTGTTCCCGAAGACAGTGCTGCTCGCGCTCTCGACCGTCGCCCCGCTCGCTGCGCAGGTCCCCACGGGCAAGCCGGTGCCGGAGATCCCGTTCGACACCGTGCTCAACGCGCCGGCGCCGATCCAGAGCCTCTCCGACCTGCGAGGCTCCGCGGTGCTGCTCGAGTTCTGGGCGACGTGGTGCGCCCCGTGCTGCGCGCAGATCCCCCACATGAACGAGCTGCACGCGACCTACGCGAGCCGCGGCCTCGTGGTGCTCGGCGTCGCTGTCAACGAGAAGGAGGCCGTCGTCGCACCGTTCGCGAAGGCCAACGCGATGGCCTACCCGATCGGCATCGAGGACGGCAGTGCGGCCAAGACGTTCGGCATCCGGGGCACCCCGCACGCAGTCCTCGTCGATCCGAACGGCGTGATCGTGTGGGCCGGTCATCCCGCGCAGCTCGGCCAGCAGACGGTCGAGAACGCGCTCGCCGGTGCGCGCGCATTCGGCGCGAAGCTCACGGACCAGCTCGAGCCAGTGCAGATGCTGCTCGACAAGAACCAGAAGGGCCGCGCCGAGGCGCTGCTGCTCGTGCTGCAGAAGAGCGGCAAGCTCGAGCCGCGCGCGAACGAGCTCGCGACGGCGACGCTGGAACGGTTGCAGCGCGAGGCGAAGCGCTCGCTCGACAGCGCGGCCGCGTCGGCGAGCGCCGGCAAGCTGCTGCTGGCCGCGCTGCAGTGGTCGCGCGTCATGGAGCAGTTCGAGGGCCGCGAGGCCGCCAAGACGGCGGCGGAACAACTCGACAAGCTCGGCGCCAGCGACGCCGGCAGACGCGCAGTCGTCCTCGGCAAGCAGCTCGACGCGGCCGGGGCGCTCGCGCGCGCGGGCAAACTCGACGACGCGCAGGCCGCATACCAGAGCATCGCCGGCGGCGACGATGCCGAGGCGGCGGAGCAGGCCAAGCGAGGGCTGGCCGCGATCGCCGCGCGCCGGCTGACCGAGGCGAAGTAGCCGAACGCGAAGGAAGACGCGCCGTCGCGCGCGCGGCCCTCGAGCACGTTCGCAAGGTGCTCGGCGTCCGACGCGATCAGCCGCGCACGAGGCGAAGTGACCGTTGCGCGCAACCGACGCGAAGGCGCGTGCCATACGCGAACTCGAGCCGATCCGCTTCGATGTCGTCGTGCAACAGGTCGGGCCCTGACCGCACGCCGAACCGGTGGCATGGGTGCGCTGCGTGGGCGAACGGCAGCGGGGTGCGTGGAGCCGATAGCGATTGCATGACGCTCCACCTGGTCGGGCGCCGGCGCCTCGTGCTCGCCGGCATCGTCGCTTCGCTCGCGCTGCTGCTCGGCACCGCTGCGTTCGCCCAATTCCGCGGCGAACGCAGCTGGGCCGGCATGCAGCGCACGGTCGCTTCGCTGCGCGCCGAATGGGAATCGCGCCCGAATCGCCGGGAGCCGCTGTGGGGCGACGCGACCGACGACCGTGCGTCCGCGCACTACGAACGCGCCGACGCCGCGGCCCGGCAGGTGCAGAAGGTGGATTACAAGGCGCTCGTGAAGCTGCTGCCGCACGGCGACGGACTGTTCGCGACCAGAGCAGGCGCGCTGCGCGCCGCGTGGCAGCCGGTGCTCACGCACCTGCGCGCCGGCGCCCACGCGACCGACGTGCGGCCAGCGATGGCTCCGGGTGCCGCTCCGAAGCAGCAAGCCACCAACCTGCTGGACGCACGGTGGGTCAGCAACGTCGCGATCTTCGAATCGCGTGTGTTGCGCAACGAAGGTCGCGCGATCGAAGCGGTGCAGTGGTCGCTCGACGCGGCGACGTACGGTGCTGACCTGATGCGCGGCTCGTTGATGATCGACCAGGTGATAGGCGCGGCCATTCTGCACATCGCGACGATCGAGGCGTGGAGCGAAGCCGAGCTGGAACGCCTCGATGCACCGGCACTCGATCTGCTCGCGCAAGGCCTGGAGCGGCTCGACGCGTCGCTGCCCGAGGCGCTGGATCTGACGAGCGAGTTGCTGGTGTGTGCGCGGGGACTGCAGGACGCCATGAGCGACACGATCTGGATGCCGTCGGCATGGCGCTACGGCTTCTCGTTGCGCTGGATGATCGGCGACGCGTTCCTGCAATACGCGGCGGCCGCCGACGACTGGCTTCGCTGCCACGACTCGACGTGGCCGCAACGCAAGGCCATGTTCGCGGCTGCCGGCGACGAACTCGCGCGGTCGTGGAACCCGCTCGCCGCGATCGTGATGCCGAACCTGGTGGCGGCCGAAGGGAACGTGCGCGAAGTGCTCGCGAACCTGCGCATGCTGCGCATGGCAGTCGACCTGCACCGCGGTCTCGAGGTGCCGCCGCTTCGAGATCCGCTCGGGTCAGGACAGCTGGGCGTGAAGCGCGAGGCCGGGTGCGTGCGGATCACGAGCGACGGCTCGACGACCGGCCGCCCGATCGAACGCTTCGTCGCGCGCTGAAGTGTCAGCGTTGCCGGCGCAGCGTGTCGTGTGGGCCCTTGCAGTCGTCCACCGCGCTGCTGACCATGTCAGGGCCCTCCCCGCGTTGGGGGAGGCAGCATGACCCAAGCGCGCATGAAATGAGCGGTCCCGCCAATTCACCTGTGCATGCGACAGCGATGAACCTCGTCGCAGTAGTCGAACGCTGCGTGTCTCTCCTCACCGCGATCGCGGAGCCTGAAGCCGGCAAGCGTCCGGCGCCAGGCAAATGGTCGAAGAAGGAGATCCTCGGTCACCTGATCGATTCAGCCTGCAACAACCAGCAGAAGTTCGTGCGCATGCTGGGAAGCGCCGGCCACCTCGAGTTCGTGGGCTACGCGCAGGACGCATGGGTCGCGGTGCAGCACTACCAGCAGGCGAAGTGGCTGGATCTCGTTCGCCTGTGGCAGGCGTACAACCTTCACCTCGCGCACGTGATCGCGAGCGCCGACCCGGCGCGCCTCGGCAACACCGTGATGATCGACGGCGTCGGGCCGTTCCGGCTCGACTTCGTGATGGACGACTACGTCGAGCACCTGAAGCACCACCTGAGGGTCGTCTTGCCCGACGCGGGCCTGAGCAGCAACTTCAAGAACGTCTACGGTACGTAGCCTTTGCTTGGCCCGGAACGGAGCCGCTGACGTCTCGGACGCAGCCCGCTTGTCGGCGAGACGCGCGGCGCTGTCGGCGGTCGGGTAGCGCCGCACGAAGGCCAGCGGCCTGCACCCCGCCGATGCACTCGCGAAGCCCGAGTCCGGGTAGCATTGGTGGCTCGAGGCAACCGAGCCAGTTGCATCGCAAGTCCCGCAGGAGGTCGTCCCGTGAGCTCACGCCTGACACGCGTCTCGTTCTCCCTGGCCCTGGCACTCGTCGGCGCTTTCGGGGCGCGGAACCCAGCTCAATGCTCGACACAGTGGCTGCCGTTCCAAGGCGTGCCCGGCACGGACGGACAAGTTAGTGCGACCACGATGTGGGACCCCGACGGTGGTGGTCCCATGCCTCCGGTGCTGGTCGTCGGGGGCTTGTTCCAGTTCGCGGGCACGGGTGCAGCCAGCAACATCGCTCTCTTCGATCCAGTCTCCGGGGTTTGGTCGGCGCTGGGTCTGGGAACGAACGGCGACGTCCGGGCCCTGACGACGTTGCCAAACGGGGACCTCGTCGCGGGTGGGGCCTTCACTTCGGCGGGGGGCGTGACTGCTTCCCGCATCGCGCGCTGGGATGGCACGAGCTGGTCGGCGCTTGGCTCGGGGACGAATGGTGTGGTCAACGCCCTGAGGACGCTGCCGAACGGGGACCTCGTGGCATGTGGGCAGTTCACTTTGGCAGGGGGCGTGAGTGGTACTACCGGCATCGCGCGATGGGATGGCACGAGCTGGTCAGCTCTGGGTGTTGGCATGAACAACTGGGTCTACGCCGTGACGACTCTGCCGAACGGGGACCTCGTGGCGGGTGGGGACTTCACTTCGGCCGGGGGTGTGAGTGCTTCCAGCATTGCGCGCTGGGATGGCACGAGCTGGTCGGCGCTGGGTTCGGGAACCACTGGCATTGTCCTCGCCTTGACAGCGCGTCCGAACGGGGACCTCGTGGCGGGTGGGTACTTCACTTCGGCGGGGGGCGTGAGTGCTCCCTACATCGCGCGGTGGAATGGCACGAGCTGGTCGGCGATGGGTTCGCTGAACGAGCGGGTCTACGCCCTGACGACGATGCCGAACGGGGACATCGTGGCGGGTGGATTGTTCACTCCTGGGTGGGGCGGTACTACCTACATCGCGCGCTGGAATGGCACGAGCTGGTCGGCGCTGGGTTCAGGACTCTCCGGTTATTTCAATGCCCACGTCGACACCCTGACGACGATGCCGAACGGGGATCTCGTGGCGGGTGGGGACTTCACTTCGGCAGGGGGCGTGAGTGCTTCCCGCATCGCGCGCTGGAATGGCACGAGCTGGGGGGCGCTGGGTTCGGCAGTGAACGACTGGGTGTACGCCCTGACGACGCTGCCGAACGGGAGCCTCGTGGCGGGTGGGTACTTCACTTCGGCGGGGGGCGTGAGTGTTCCCTACATCGCACGCTGGAATGGCACGACTTGGTCGGCGCTGGGTTCGGGGATGAATGGCGGTGTTGGTGCCCTGACGACGCTTCCGAACGGGGACCTCGTGGCGGGTGGGTACTTCACTTCGGCGGGGGGCGTGAGTGCTCCCTACATCGCGCGGTGGGATGGCACGAGCTGGTCGGCGCTGGGTACGGGGATGAATGGGGTAGTCTTCGCTCTGACGACGCTGCCGAACGGGGATCTCGTGGCTGGTGGGAGCTTCACTTCGGCGGGGGGCGTGAGTGCTCCCTACATCGCGCGCTGGAATGGCACGAGCTGGTCGGCGCTGGGTTCGGGAATCTCCGGTCTGCCCCTCCTTACCTGGGTCAAGGCCCTGACGGTGCTGCCGAACGGGGACCTCGTGGCGGGTGGTACGTTCACGGCGGCGGGGGGCGTGAGTGCTTCCAACATCGCGCGCTGGAATGGCACGAACTGGTCGGCGCTGGGTACGGGAATGTCGGGACCGTACGACTATGTCCTCGCCCTGACGCCGCTGCCGAACGGGGACCTGGTCGCGGGTGGGTCCTTCTATTTGGCGGGGGGCGTGAGTGTTTCCAACGTCGCGCAGTGGAATGGCACGAGTTGGTCGGCGCTGGGTTCGGGAATAAGCAGCGGGTTTGGCGGAGCACTTGTCACCGCCCTGACGGTGCTGCCGAACGGGGACCTCGTGGCGGGTGGGCAATTCACTTCGGCGGGGGGCTGGGCCGCGAGTGCTTCCAACATCGCGCGCTGGAATGGCACGAGTTGGTCGGCGCTGGGTTCGGGAATCTCCGGTCCGATTTCGCCCGCAGTCCACGCCCGAGTCCTCGCCCTGACGACGCTGCCGAACGGGGGCCTCCTGGCTGGCGGTGGGTTCAACATCGCCGGCGGTTTCCCCTCCGCCTACGTTGCGCAACTGACGACTACTTGCCCCGCCACCACCGCTTCCTTTGGTGCGGGCTGCACCGGCAGCGCGGGGCCCAACGTCTTGACCGCGACGTCGCTGCCGTGGACGGGCTCGACGTTCACTGCGGTCGCCACCGGGATGCCGGCGGTCTCGCTGGCGCTGTCGGCGCTCGGCTTCAGCACCGCCTCGGTTCCGCTTTCGGCGATCCTGCCGCAGGGTGTCGCGGGATGCACGCTGTTCGTGAGCCCCGACCTGCTCGTGCTCCACGTGCCGAGTGCCGGCAGCGTGACGACGCAGATCGCGATTCCGAACAGCGTCGCCCTCGCCGGCCAGGTCCTGCACCAACAGGTCGTGCCGATCGAATTCGACGCCGTGGGCAACATCGTCGCCCTCACGAGCACGAATGCGCTCTTGCTGACGATCGGCGCGTTCTGACTCTCCCTCAGTCACCACGCGCCAACGCCGACGGTGCATGATTCCTCGGGTGCCGCGGCATCTGCGGCGGGCTGGGACGTTGCCCGTGGCAGATGCAGGAGGGGCGGACGATGGCACGGCAGTTGGCGATCTGATGTTGGCACTCGGGGCCGCGGCGGTGCAGGGCCGTGCCGCACTTGGCGAACGAGCGGGCATGCCGGATGCGAGGGTTGGTCGCGGCAGCCGACAACAGCTGTTCGTGAAGGGCCCGCTGTGCGCGGACGGTGGGTTCGCGTGGTCGCGAGGGTGGCGGACGGGTCGCGGCGGGCTACCGGCTTGCACCCAGAGCGGAATCTCGGGCAGAACACGCAGCGAAGGTGAAGTCGGCTGGGGCGTTGACGCGATGGCTACCACCGCGACGCCTTCGATGGGAGAGGTTCCCCTATGAGCATCACAGTGCCGAGGGGTTGCGCGGCGAGGCGGTGCGGGCACAGTACGCGCGTGCGCGACTTCTCGCGGCTTTGGCCGGCATGCTCGTTCCTGCTCCTCGCCGCGGCCCCTGCGCAGGCGCCGGTCGCGAAACCCGCGGAGCCGTTCACCGCGACCGGGCGCGTCTTGACGTGGGATGGCAATCCGATCGGCGGCGCGCGCGTCGCGCTGGCGGGCAAAGACGGCCCGACGACCGACGAGATCGTGCGCAGCGAAGGCGTCGTCAGCGCCGTGGACGGCACGTTCACGATCACGTGTCCGCCCGATGCGACGAACGGACGCAGCGGCCGTTCGCTCGTCATCGCGAAGAAGGGCTTCGCCGCGTGCAGCGCGGCCGTGCCAGAAGGCGGTGCGTCGACCGGCCAACGTGCCGGCGAGCCGTTCGCGGTCGGCGACATCGTGCTCGGGCCGGGGACGCGGCTGTTCGGCCGCGTGCGCGACGCGCAGGGACGCCCCGTCGCCGGCGCCGTCGTGACCGCGCGGGATCTGGTGGGCGAGATCTTCGGCGACGGCGGGCCCGGCATCGCTTCGTGCAGCGCGCGCACGAATGCCGCCGGAATCTTCGACCTGCCGTGTGCGCTGCCTTCCGGTTCGGGACTCGTCGTCGCGGCCGATGGCTGGTTCTTGGAACGCCGCGAACCAGTGGCGGCCGGCGCGCCGCTCGACATCGAGCTGCAGGAGAGCGGATGGATCGGCGGGCGCGTGCTCGCGGAGGGCGACCAGGGGCTCGCTGGCGCGCATGTGTCCATCGTCTACGAAGCGAGCGAGGAGATGCAGAGCGTCGTCGCCGACGACGCCGGCATGTTCCGCGCGCCGGTGCAACACCCGGGGCGATGGCGCGCGCACGCGTCCGAGGAAGGCAAGCCAGGCCGGCCGGGCCGTTCGGGCTCGTCGGCGCTCGGCAGCGGCGCCGCCGTCGACTTGCGCATCCAGACCACGGCCCCGGAGGTCGACGCCGTCGAACGCAAGCTGACCGTGCGGGGCGTGACGAAGGGCACGGGTGCGCCCGTCAAGACGATGCGCGCCGCGGCACTGTGGGGCAGGCCTGACGGACCGTGGATGTTCTTCGGGCTCCTGCAGCAGGCACGGCAAGCCGAGCCCGGCGAGAGCGGCAGCGTCGAGGTCGAGGGCCCGCGCGACGAAGCACTGCCGGGCGCGCTGTACGTGCTCGCCGAGGGGCATGCGCCGCGGTTGCAACGCGACGTCGCGTGGAACGCGGACGCACCGGCGGTGACGGTCGAGCTCGAAGCGGAGGCCAGCATCAGCGGCATCGTGCGCGACGCGGCGACCGGGAAGCCGATCGCCGATGCATTTGTCGTCGTGACGGGCACGAGTCCCGGTGATTTGATGATGGCCGAGTGGGCCGGTCGGGGCGAAGCGCCGCTGCGCACCGCGCCCGACGGCACGTTCCGGGTCGGACAGCTCGCCGCGGGCGAGTGGGACGTGCAGGTCCTCGCGAAGGGTCGCGGGCTGGTGCCGCCGAGCACGATCACCGTGAAGACCGCGGAGGCGCGCACCGGCGTCACGTTCGATGTGCCCGCGGGCGCCAAGGTGGCCGGGAAGCTGACCGGGGCGCCGATCGGAACGGGCTGGCGCGTGGAGCTCGTGCCGCTCGGTCCGTGGATGCAGCAGGTCGCGGGACAGTACATGTGGGACGCGGCTTCATCCGGGCTGTCGGGTCTGGAGACGCCGAGGTTGATGCCGGGCAACGTCGTCGGCGCCGACGGCGCTTTCTGTTTCGACGGTGTGTCGCCGGGGCACTACCAGCTGACGCTCGTGCTGCCGAGGCCGCCACGCACGGGTGCCGCGATGTTGCTGCCGGTCGAGTCGCTGCGTGTGCGCACCGGCGACCTGGTGCGCGACGTCGACATCCGCGACGACCGCGCACACACGCTGCGCGGCCGCATCACGTTCCCCGCGGCGACGACGCCGTTCGAGAACCTGCTCGTGCTGGCCGTGCCGCCGACGGCGGCGCGCGCGCCCATCGGAGCGGATGGTTCGTTCGAGTTGCACGTGCTGGACGGCGTGCTGCGCCTCGAAGTGTTCGACCTCGCGCTCGGCACGACGATCGCGACGACGAAGCCAGTCGTCGTGCGCGGCGCCGACGTCGTGCACGACATCGCGTTGCCGCTCGCCAACGTGACGTTCGAGCTGAAGGCGACCGGAGGCGAAGCAGCGGCGTGCGTCGAACGAGTACAGGTGCAATGCAAGCTGGCGGGCGATGACGATCCGTTCGCGGAGTGGGCCGGGATGCAAACGCAGGGCGGCGGTCGCGGCCTGCTGTTGCCACGCGGCGCGACGACGCTGACGCTCGCGCTGCCGCGCGGCGACGTGTCCGTGCGGCTCGTCAACCACGCGCATCGCCTGCGCGGCGAAGACCGCGGCGAGGAGCCGGCGCTTGTCGGCACGGTCGAGGTGCAGGTGCCGCAGAAGGCGAAAGGAACGGTCGCGATCGACGTCGCGCCGCCGCCCGAAGTGCCCGCCGTCCTCGAGCAGCGCCCGACGCCGCGCGCACGCTGACCCGCAGCCTGGAATTCCTGTTCGCCTGGGAAGGGGCCGCGCGTGGTCTCGTCGAACGCGCTGCCATGTCGCTCACGCGCTCGCGCCGGGTCGGCGGATTCACAGTCGTGGAGCTCGTCGTCGTCGTTCTGATCCTGTCGTTCCTCGCGTTCGTTGCGAGCGACTTCGTCACCCTCGCGATGGCGAGGAGCTCGAGCGAAGGCCGCCCCGCCGAGGATCTGTCGCTCGTCGCGCGGCTGCTGCAGCTCGCCGGCCTCGCCGTGCTGCTGTTCGGTGGCGGATTCTGGTATCTCGTCGAGCTGCGCGAGCCGGGGCGCCTCGACACGTTCCGCCTCGGGCATTTCCTTCTGCTCGCGTGCACGTATTCGCTGTTCTTCGCGGTGTTCGCGGTGCTGGGCGCGCACGAAGTCCCCGCGTGGCTGTCGGTCGGCATCGCCGCCGCGGTCTCGTACCCGCTCGTGGTGCTGCACGTGGCCACGATCGTGGACTTGCGCTTCGCGCTGACATCGGCGCTGCCGCTCGCGATCGTGACGACCGGCATCGTCGTCAACGGCGTCTACGGCGGCAGCGCACGGCCCTACGTCTGGCTCGGCATCGCGTGCGCGGTGATCGCGCACCTGACGCTGACCTATCCGGTCCTCGCGCGCGGGCAGGAGGCGCGGCGCTCTGCGCTCGACCAGCAGCTCGTGAAGGCTACCGACGAGTTGTCTGCCGAGGCCGCCTCCGGCCGCGCGGCGATTGCCGACGCGAACGCGCTGCTCGCGCTGCACGATCCCGTCGAGCACGAGGACCTGCGCAAGTGGGTCGATCAGCGCACGGACACGGTTGGCGAGGTGCTCGGCGAGTACGAACGCTTGTCGACGTTGCGCGAAGCGGCGCTTGGCGCACCGATGCGTATCGAGCGCCGCGCCGCACGAAGCGACGGCATGCTGCTCGCGAGACGGTTGCGGTCGCGGCTGCCGCACGCGCACGCGGCGCTGGTCGAGGCGACGGGCGCACTCGCGGCGCAGCGAGGCAAGCGCACGCTGCAGAATGGCGCGCACGAGAAGCCGGGCGGCGATCACTGTGTCGCCTGCGGGCAGCCGTGCGGTGCCGGCGCGCAGTTCTGCCCTGCCTGCGGCACGCCGTGCGCCGAGGTGCGCCGCTGCCGCCGCTGCGAGCACGTGCTGCGCCTGCCGCTGCACCTGCTCGTGCCCGACGACGCGGAGCATCCGCGCGCAACGCACTGCGTCGCTTGCGGCGAACGGCACGGATGAACGCCGCCCCGCGCTGGATTCCGCGCAGCGCGCAGTTCGGCTACGCTGCCGCGGTGCGCTGCGTCCTCCTGCTGTTCGCGTCGGCGGCATGCACCGGTTGTCACCCGGAAGCCGTCGCTCCGGTTTCGCCGGCGGTGCCACAGCCAACGGCACCTGCTCCTGCCGACAACGCGATGCAGGGCGAAGTCCAGGAGCCGGCGCCGGCGGAAGCGCCGAAACGCGACTTCGCGGCCCATAGCAAGCAGATGCGCGAGCGCGTCGCCGGCAAGGGTTTCCACGTCGTGGTCGAGGAGCCGTTCGTGGTCGCGGGGGACGGCGGCAAGACGGCGGTCGAGGGTTACGCCGCGCGCACCGTGCGCTGGGCGGTGAAGCTGCTGAAGCAGGACTTCTTCGAGAAGGAGCCCGAGCGCGTGCTGGAGATCTGGCTGTTCGAAGACGCAGCGAGCTACCGCAAGCACGCGCGCGAGTTGTTCGGCGACACGCCGACGACGCCGTTCGGCTACTACTCCGCGCGCCACGGCGCGTTGATCATGAACATCAGCACCGGCGGCGGCACGCTCGTGCACGAGATCGTGCATCCGTTCGTTGCCGCCGACTTCCCCGGCTGTCCCGCGTGGCTGAACGAAGGACTCGGTTCGCTGTTCGAGCAGTGCCACGAAGTCGATGGCCACATCGCCGGCATGACCAATTGGCGACTCGACGGCCTGCAGGAGGCGATCGCGGAGGATCGCACGATCAAGCTCTCGGAGCTCGTCGCGACGACCAGCGAGCAGTTCTACGGCCCGCGCTCGGGGCTGCACTACGCGATGGCGCGCTATCTGCTCTACTGGCTGCAGGAGAAGGGCAAGCTGCGGCAGTTCTACGAGCGGTTCCGCGACGGCGCGGCGGAGGACCCGACCGGTGCGCGCACGTTGTGCGAGGCACTCGGAGTGAAGGACCTCGACGAGTTCCAGGCCGGATGGCAGAAGTGGGTCACGAGGTTGCGCCGCGACTGAGCGCTGTCACCTGATGAAGAGCTCGAGCCCGCGGCTCGCGGCGATGCCGCCCGGTGCCTGCGTATCGAAGGCGAACAGCTGGAAGTAGAGCGGCTGGATCAGCGCGGAAGCCTTCGGGATCGACAGGTGCCACGTGGCACGGCCCGGCTCGCCGGGTCGCGCGCGCAACAGGAACGGCAGGAAGGTCTGCGCTTGCACGTTCCACGGCAGCCCGAGCGCGACGATGCTCGGCTCGATCGACTGGAACCCGTAGCCGAGCACCGCGAGGTTCCCGTCCACGGCCGCCGCGAGCCCCAGCTTGAAGTCGGGGTTGCCCGGATACGCCGGCACGGTGTCGATCAAGAACGGCTCGAACGCACCCTGCAGTCCCTGACCGAACACGCGCGGTGGCGGCACCACCATGCTCCGCAGGTCCGGATGATCGAACGGCGGCAGCCGGCGCGCGGCGCGCTGGTCCGTCAGCGCCGTCGTCACGAAGTCGTTGATCAACTGCAGGTCCGTCCGCGTGACGCCGAGCTGGCCCAGCGGCAGCAGGAACGGATCGAGGGCCGAACGGTCGACGCCGCCGCCGTCGAAGTAGATGTTCACGACCGACGCCGGATCGGTGAGCTGCGCCGGATCCCACAGCGCGACGCTCTGCCCGTTGTGGAACAGACGCGGGCGCAGACCCGCGTTGCGCAGGCTCGGCGTCTTGAAGGCGCCCTTGTCGGCGACGCTCTGCGTGATGGTGCCGCGACCCGCGTCCTCGACCGAGGGCCGCAGCCCGAGGTTGTGATACTGCCGGTCGGAGAACAGCGGGTCCCAGTGGCATGCGACGCAGCGGCCCTGGTTCACGAACAGGTGCCAGCCCGCTTGCTGGTTGGGCGTCAGCGTGCCGGTGCCGTGCATGAAGCGGTCCCACGGCGTGTCGTCGGGGTTCAGCATGCGCTGGTAGGCCGCGAGCGCGAAGCCGATGCGTCCCGCGTCGATGTCGGGAGTGCCGAACGCCGCTTGGAACAGCGCCGGATAGTCCGGGTACTGCTGCAGCGCGGCCTGCACGTCCGGCGTCAGGTTCGTCGCGAGTCGCAGCGGCACGGCGTGCTGCAGCTTCTGCCGCACGTCCTGCCAGGTACGTCCTTCGATTCCCATCTCGACGGAGCTGAGGATCGGAGCCACGGCCTGGCTCTCGAGCGCGCCGCCATAAGGGATCAGCACCTGCTGCGTCTCCGGGTCGACGAACGTCGAGCTGGCGCGCCCGTCCCAGAACAGCTCGCCGTGATGAGCCGCGCCGAGGTTGGTCGGCGCGACGCGACCCGTGACCTGCAGTCTCAGGCCGAAGATCGAGTCCGGCGTGAAGTCGCCGGTGTTCGACTGTCGCGTGAGGCCCGGCGAGCCGTGGATGTCGTCGGGGGTCGCGTAGACGCCGTCGGGTCCCGGGTGCACGCCCTGTGCCCAGCGTCCGTCCGAGCCGCCGAACTCGGGCAGGTGGCAGGTGCCACACGCGATCGAGTCGTCGCTCGACAGCTGCTCGTCCCAGAACAGGATCTTGCCGAGCACGACCTTCACGTGCGTGGACGGGTTCTGCGGCGGCTGCCAGGCCGGCGGCAGTTGCGCTGTGGCAGTTGCGCAGAGCGCCGTGGCGAGGACGAAACGGGCGGGCATGGTGGCCCTACATCCTACCTCGCGGCCGTTCCGCCGGGGCCCTGCGTCTTCAGGTCTTCTTCGGCGCCGAAGGCGGCACCCAGTTCTGGTTCTTGTTGAGCCAGCGCTGCCAGTCGGGGTACGCCGTGAACGACGTCCCGGTGAGCTTCTGCAGCGTCGTGTTCCACTTGCCCTCGACTTCGCGCAGCGTCTTGCGCGCGTTCGCGGGCGCCGGGTCGATCGGCGCGCCCGGGCTCGGGTTGTCGGCGGTCGTGGCCTTCTGGTGCAGGCTGCCCCATTCCCGGAGGATCGTCTTGACGACCTCGCGCCGCTGCTTGATCTCGAGCGAGGTGAAGCAACCGAGCGCTTCGCCGCTGGCCGCGCGCAGCTGGTCGTACGGCGAGCGGACCGTGGTGTCGAGCAGCAGCTCGACCTGCTTGTCGTCCTCGGTCTTGCCGATGGACAGCATCATGTGGGCCTGGACCGCAATGAGCTCCTTGAACCGCGGATCGACCACGGCCTTCGCGAGCTCCTTGCTGCCGTCGGTCGAGAGCTTGGCCAGCGCGTCGCTCGCTTCCTTGTACAGCGAGTCCTTGTCGGCGGGACGCACCTTGCCGGTGCGGAACACTTCGCCGAGGCCCTTCGCGAGACGCTCCTTGTCCTTCGGGTTCTTCTTGTCGAGCTCCTTCGTGAGCGCCTGGATCAGACCGATGGCCTGGAAGTCGCCGACCATCTTCGGGTCGGACACCAGTTGCTTGAGCTCCTTGAGCTGGTCGGGAAGGGTCGGATCGAGCGGCAGCTCGGGGGCAGCACCGGGGGCCTGAGCGAACAGCGGGAGCGCGACCAACAACCAAAGGCAACTGCGCAACAGGGTCTGGACCATGTGCGGCAGTGTAGCCGGGACGGGCCGTCGCATGCCGTCCGTCACGTCCCGTACTGATGCGCGTCGTGGTGTTTGGCGTGCACGCTCGTCGACAGCGATTGGCCGCCGGCGCGCGTCAACACTTCGACCGCCTTCGCCGAGTGGGGGCCGTCCGTGTTCACGGCGACGACCACGCCGCCGTCGTCGATGCCGTGTTCGTATTCCTCCTGCACCTGATGGCCCGTCGCGGAGCCGACCAGGAGTCCGATCAGACCGCCCGTGACGCCGCCGGCAATCGCGCCGTAGATCGCCGCGACGGCGGGGTTGCCCTGGAACACCGACAGAGCCGGCAAGCAGAGCGCGGCGCCGCCGATGCCCATGCCGATCGCGCCGACGATGGCGCCGAGCCTCGCGCCGCGGACCCCATCGGAAGTCTCCTCGCCGAGCAGTTCGTGCCGGTGCTCCGTCTGCTCGGTGATGACCATCGTGTGGTCCTTGCCGAAACCGGCAGCTTCGAGCTCGCGCCGGGCCTTCTGTGCGGCTTCCGCGGTCGCGAACAACGCAGTGATCGTGGTCTCCATCGAACGCCTCTTCTTGGCGGGTGACGTGAAAGAATGCTCGAGACGAGCGCGCGCAGCATAGCCGCGCCTCGACGGCCTGGCACCAGCTTGCAACCTCGTCGCTTCGAGCATGCCCGGCGTGGCCCGGAAACCAGCGGCAGGTTGGACTCGAAGCCCCACTTCCGCTACCACAGTCGCCCCCCGTTTTCTGCATCTCATGGCGTTCGTCCTCATCACCGGTGGTGCCGGTTTCATCGGCTCGCATCTCGGCAGCCGCCTGCTGCAGGCGGGTCGTCGCGTGCGAGTGCTCGACAACCTCGATCCGTTCTACGACGTGCAGAAGAAGCGCCGGAACCTCGCGGACCTCGCGGCCCAGGCACCCGACCGCTTCGAGTTCGTCGAGGGGGACATCCGCGACAAGGAGGCCTGCCGGCGCGCCGTGCGCGACGCGGACGTCGTCGTGCACCTCGCCGCTCTCGCGGGAGTGCGGCCGTCGATCGAGGATCCGGTGCGCTACATGGACGTCAACGTCACGGGCACGCAGATCCTGCTGCAGCAGATCGAAGCCAAGGACACCGCGTTCGTGTTCGGCAGCAGCTCCTCGGTCTACGGCGGCAACACCAAGGTCCCGTTTGCCGAGACCGATCCCGTCGATCGGCCCGTGTCGCCCTATGCCGCGAGCAAGAAGGCCGGCGAGGTGCAGTGCCACGCCTGGCACCACCTGCACGGCAACCCGGTGACGTGTCTGCGGTTCTTCACCGTCTACGGCCCGCGCCAGCGACCCGAGATGGCGATCCACCAGTTCGCGCGCCACATCACGAACGGCACCGAGCTGCCGTTCTTCGGCGACGGCAGCTCGCGCCGCGATTACACCTACGTCGACGACATCGTGAGCGGTCTCGAGGCCGCGATGCGGGTCCGCAAGCCGTATGCGATCTACAACCTCGGCGGTGCCGCGACGACGTCGCTGACGGAGCTCGTACAGCAGCTCGAGAAGGCGCTCGGCAAGAAGGCGCGCTTGAAACGCCTGCCCGACCAGCCCGGCGACGTGCCCGCGACCTTTGCGGACGTCAGCCTCGCCGAGCGCGAGCTCGGTTATCGCTGCACGACGCCGCTCGCGCTCGGCATCGAGAAGTTCTGCGCCTGGTATCTGGCCGAGAAGGCGCGCGGAGGCGTGGCTTGAGCGACAAGGTGCTCGTGACCGGCGGCGCTGGATTCATCGGCTCGCACGTCTGCGCACTACTGCGCAACCAGGATCGCGCGGTCGTCGTGCTCGACGACCTGAGCACCGGGTTCGCGAGCAACCTCGAGGGGCTCGGCGTCGAATTCGTGCGCGGTTCGGTGCTCGACGAGCAAGCGCTGCATTCCGCGATGCGCGGCGTCGACAAGATCGTGCACCTCGCGGCGCTGCCGTCGGTCGCGCGTTCGGTCGAAGAGCCGCTCGCCACGCACCACGCCTGTGCCACCGGCACGCTGCTGGTCCTGCGCGCGGCCCGCGCGGCCGGCGCGCGCATGGTCTACGGCGCCAGCAGCTCCGCCTATGGCGACCAGGCCGCAATGCAGAAGCACGAAGGCCTGCGCGAGGATCCGCTGTCGCCCTACGCGGCGGCCAAGCTCGCGGGCGAGCTGTATTGCCGTTCGTTCGCGCGCGTCTACGGCATGGCGATCGTCGTGACGCGCTTCTTCAACGTGTTCGGTCCCCGCCAGTCGGCCGACAACGCCTACGCGGGAGTCGTCGCGGCCTTCTGTCGCGCGCTGCTGCGCTCCGAGGCGCCGCGCATCAACGGCGACGGCCTGCAGTCGCGCGACTTCACCTACGTCGAGGACGTCGTCGCGGGCGTGCTGCAGTGTCTCGACGGCACGAGCACGGGCTGCGAGACCGTGAACCTCGCCTACGGGCAGGCCTGTACCGTGCGCGATCTCTGGGAACAGCTCGCCGCCGCGGCCAGGCAGCGGCAACCGTCGGTCCAGATTCAAGCACCGATCCACGCACCGCCGCGCGTAGGCGACGTGCGGCACTCGCTGGCCGATCCGGCTCGCGCGAAGCAACTGTTCGGCTTTCACCCGCGCATCGGCTTCCGCGAAGGCCTGCTGCGGACCTTCGACTGGTATCGCAGCCGGACCCGCAAGCCATGAACCGGAGAAGGCAATGACCCGGAGCAAGCAATGAAAGGCGTCGTTCTCGCCGGCGGCCTCGGCAGCCGTCTGTATCCGCTCACGAAGATCACGAACAAGCACCTGCTGCCGGTCTTCAACAAGCCGATGATCTACTACCCGATCCAGTGTCTCGTGAACGCCGGCATCACGGACATCCTGATCGTGACGGGTGGCAACTCGGCGGGCCACTTCCTGCAGCTACTGCGCAACGGCTCGGACTTCGGCCTGCGCCGGCTCGGCTACGCATATCAGGAGGGCGAAGGCGGCATCGCGGATGCGCTGAAGTTGGCCGAGGCATTCGCCGAGGACGAAGACATCTGCGTGGTGCTCGGCGACAACATCATCGAGGGCAACATCGGCAAGGCCGTCGCCGACTACAGAGCGCAGGGTGGGGGCGCCAAGATCCTGCTCAAGGAAGTGAACGATCCCGAGCGTTTCGGCGTCGCGACCGTCGCGGACGGTCGGGTCGTGAAGATCGTCGAGAAGCCGAAGGATGCCGAGAGCAACCTCGCGGTCATCGGCATCTACATGTACGACCAGGCCGTGTTCGACATCTGCCGCACGCTGAAGCCGTCGAACCGCGGCGAGCTCGAGATCACCGACGTGAACAACGAGTATCTGCGCCGCGGCAACCTCACCTACGAGATCCTCGGGGGCTGGTGGTGCGACGCCGGCACGTTCGAGTCGCTCTACCGTTCGGCGACGTTGATCCGCGAGAACGGGGCCAACCGCATGGACGTGTGACTGCCGTCATGAGCCGTTGCGACTACCTCGTGACCGGGGCGCAGGGCCAGCTCGGCCGCGCCGTGGTGTCGCTCGCGAAACAGCGCGGGCGCACGGTGATGGGGGTCGACGTGGCCGAGATGCCGCTCGAGAGCCGTGGTGCCATCGCGCGCGTCGTCGCAGTGGAGCAGCCGAGGTTCGTCGTGCACTGCGGCGCGATCACGAACGTCGACGGGTGCGAAGCCGAGCCGCTCGCTGCGTATCGCATCAACGGGCTCGCGACTGCCTGGGTCGCCGAGGCCGCGGCGATGGTCGGCGCCGGCGTGGTCTACGTGAGCACCGACTTCGTGTTCGACGGCGCGTCGAAGGTGCCGTATGCGGTCGACGCGGTGCCGAAGCCGCTGTCCGTGTACGGGGCGAGCAAGCGGCTTGGCGAAGAAGCCGTGCTCGCGCACGGGCGCGAGGGTTTCTACGTCGTGCGCACGAGCTGGGTGTTCGGTCCCGGCGGCGCGAACTTTCCGCGCGCGATCCTCGACCGCGCGCGGTCGGGGCAGCCGCTCACGGTCGTCACGGACCAGATCGGCCGACCCACGATGACGCACGACCTCGCCGAGGCGCTGCTCGACGTCTGTGAGTCGAACGCGAAGGGGGGCATCTACCACGCCGCGAACGAAGGACAGTGCTCGTGGCACCAGTTCGCGCAGGACATCCTGCGCGAGGTGGGTCTCGGGAGTGTGGTCGTCGGCACGCAGCTCGCGGCCGACCTGAAGCGTCCCGCGAAGCGGCCCGCGTGGTCGGTGCTCGACACGACGGAGCTCGCGAAGCTGCGCGGCAAGCCGATGCCGCACTACGTCGACGCGCTGCGACGGCACCTCGTTCTCGACGCAGCGGCCAAGACGCAAGCACCGGCGGGGCCGAGCGGGCCGTTGCGCGGCAAACAGTATTGAGCAAACGATGGCAAGCTATCGAGAGACGGTCAGCTGGACCGAAGCCAAGGAGCAAGCAGCGTGAGCAAGATCCTCGTCACCGGCGGAGCGGGCTTCATCGGCTCGAACTTCGTGCGTTTGCTGCTGCTCGGCAGCGATCACGAGGTCGTGAACGTCGACGCCCTGACGTATGCGGGCAACCTCGAGAACCTGCGCGACGTCGAGAAGCACCCGCGCAACACGTTCGTGCGCGGCGACATCGCGGACCCCGTCGCGATGGACAAGGTGTTCGGCTCGCACCGCCCCGACGTCGTCGTGCACTTCGCGGCCGAGAGCCATGTCGACCGATCGGTGCTCGACGCGACGGCCTTCGTGCGCACGAACGTGGTCGGCACGCAGGTGCTGCTCGACAAGAGCCGCATCTACAAAGTGAAGCGCTTCGTACACGTGAGCACCGACGAGGTGTATGGCTCGCTGCCCGCGTGGGGGTACTTCACCGAGGAGACGCCGCTGCAGCCGAACTCGCCGTATTCGGCGAGCAAGGCGGGTAGCGATCTGCTCGTGCGCGCCGCAGGGCACACGCACCACCTGGACTGCGTGATCACGCGCTGCTCGAACAACTACGGTCCCTACCAGTTTCCCGAGAAGCTGATCCCGCTCATGATCGCGAACGCGCTCGAGGGCAAGCAGCTGCCGGTCTATGGCGACGGCAAGAACGTGCGCGACTGGATCCACGTGCAGGACCACTGCGAGGGAGTCGCGCTCGCGATGGAGAAGGGCAAGGCGGGGGAGGTCTACAACTTCGGCGGCGACGCCGAACGCGAGAACCTGTTCGTCGTGAAGGAGATCCTGCGCCTTTGCGGCAAGGGCGAGGAGCTGATCCAGTATGTGAAGGACCGGCCCGGCCACGATCGGCGGTATGCGATGGATTCGAGCAAGGCACGCGCGCTGCTCGGTTGGACGCCAAAGCACACCTTCGAGACGGGGTTGCGCAAGACGGTCGATTGGTATGTCGCGAACAAGCCGTGGTGGGAGCGCGTGCGCAGCGGCGCCTACAAGGCCTACTACGAGCAGCAGTACGGCGGGCGGTGACAGGTCGAGGTCGCGGCAACCAACACCGCGATCGGCATCGCGGTCGGCACGTCGAGCACCAGCGTTCTGCGCTCCCTCGCGTCGGCCAGCGACGTCGCAAGCGAACAGCACCGATTGGCTCCGCCACGCGTTCTGCAGGCTCTCGCCGCGTCGTCCTCACCGCCCCTTGTCAGTCTCGAACGCTTGCAGCGCGCGTTGCACCGCGGGGTCCAGATCCTGCCGCAGCCAATGCACGTAGGCGGCGACCCGTTCGCGGTCCGGGTTCCCGGCGAGGTGGCGCAGGGCGAACGCGCGCAACGTCGGGTTCGACGACGCAAGGATGTCCAGCAGGCCATCGGTTGTGTCCTTGCCGTAGGGGTCGCCCTTGACCTGCAGCAAGAGCATGCGCGTGAGGAGAGCTGCAGACGCGCCGGTACGGAGGTTGGAGTAGCCGATGCCCCCGACGTCCGGGTGCAGCAGCAGCTCGTCCGCGGCGGCGAGACGGACGGTCTCGCTCGCGGAGGAATCGCCCAGGATGCGCACGAGGGCGCGGCAGAACGCCTTCCCGTCCCGTTCGATCTCGCGCAACGCGTCGATGCCCGGGCGTCCGAAGGATGGCAGCAGCAGCGGCGCCGCCTTGCGCACGGCCTCGTTCTCGTGCGCGAGCAGCAGCGGAATCAGCGGCCCGCCATGTTCACCGAGGGGGGCCAGCAGGAAGACGTCGTGCGCCTCGAGCCGGGCAAGGCCGACGGCGGCGATGCGCGCCACCGCGGCTTCGCCGATGGCGACCATCGGGCGCAGCGCGGCATTGGTGCGCGGCAGCCAACTCTCCAACACCGGCAGCATGTCCGGCGTCGGCGCGAACTCGGCGGCGACACTCAGGACGAAGTCCGCGTCGTGCAGTTGCGGCCGACGCAGCAAGGCCACCAACGCAGCGCGGATCGCCGCAGGCGAGCGCTGTCCATGCAGGCTCGCGTCGAGCAGCCCGTGCCGCACGAAGGCGGGCACGTTCGGCTGGTCGCTGTCGAGCAGCGGCACGACACAGTCCGAGCTCGCTCGCCAGAACGCACTGTGCAGGATCGGCCCGAAGCCTGGCTCGCGCTGCGCCCCGAACGCGGCGGCGGGGTCGATTGCCGCGATCACATCCGCAACCACGGTGGACTGCGGCTGAATCGGTTGCTCGCGCAGGCGCCGGAGCAGGTCGTCGCGCAGACTCGCCCTCGTGGCCAGCGGTGCGGCGAGCGCCATGGTGATCAGGTGGTGCCCGACTTCGCCCAAGTCGTCGGCCGCCAGGCGGGGCAGGCGATCGAGCAGCAGCGGCAGCGCCCACGCGGACTCGGCACCCCGATCCGCCAACGCCCGAGCCAGGACACGATCGTGCGGCCACGGACCGGGGTCCGCGTGCAAGTAGGAGCGCACCGCTTCGAGCGCCGGCGGATCGCCGGCCGAGAGCCGCAGCAGCGCGCCGGCCGCCGCACCGCGCGCGACTTCGCCGTTGGCGATGCGTTCGCGCAGCCAGTCCTGGTTGGCCAGATCGCCGAGCCGTCCCAGCGCCTC
>Ga0111538_10000089_pt1 | contig 98074 bp, 92 predicted proteins | sample SoiMethybrSBSTD1_FD_79669 | JGI IMG/M metagenome (GOLD analysis project Ga0111538, IMG submission 79669) | Bulk soil microbial communities from a Populus tree surrounding site in Tennessee, USA - Soil MetaG P. TD hybrid SBSTD1 (version 2)... | ecosystem: Environmental > Terrestrial > Soil >... | reverse complement strand
CCTGGCTGCACTACTACAATTGGGCGCGCGGTCATGGCGCCCTCCATGGTCGTCCGCCCATCACGTGCTTGGTGGCCCCGAACAATCTCGTGGCAGTTCAAACCTAGATGGCCCTGGCCAACGTGCTGGGCATCTTCGCCCACGTGGATACCACGCTGCAGGCCATCCGCGAGCTGCGCGCCAAGGGCTTCGCGGACCTCACCGTCTACACTCCGGTGCCGGTGGAGGAGATCGAGGAGGAGATCGAGCACGTCCGGCCGCTTTCCAAGGTGCGCCTGTTCACGGTGGTGGGCGGGGTCACCGGGACCGCCACCGGATTCTTCCTCACGATCTGGTCGTCGCTGAAATGGGAGCTCATCACAGGGGGCAAGGCCCCGGTGTCGATCCCGCCGTTCGTGATCATCGGATTCGAGCTGACCATCCTCTTCGGCGGCATTGCGACCTTGATCGCCGTCTTCCTCCTAGGCCGGCTGCCGAAGATCCGGCAATCCGCGACCTATGACCCGCGCTTCACCCTCGACCGTTTCGGGGTCGCGGTGGCCTGTCCGCCGGATCGCGCGCAGACGGTGAGCGCGCTGCTGTCCGCGGCGGGCGCCGAGGAAGTGCGGCGATGATCAAGAAGTACGGGCTGCGCATCCTCTTCCTCCTGTGCCTCGGGTTGGTTGGCATGGGCGGCGCCGGTCTCGGCGGCACCATCGCCATGCGCTGGCTGGACAACATGACGGTGACGCAAGCGGTACGCCCGGGCGAGCGCGCCTTTTCCATGCCGGTGGGCAGCGTACCCCGCGAGGGCGGCGAGCTCGTCTACGCGAAGGAGGACCGCGAGGCGGCGGCGCAGCGGAAGAATCCCATCCCGGCCACCCCCGAGTCGATCAACAAGGGCGGCGAGCTCTTCACGGTTTACTGCGTGCCGTGCCACGGGGCCAGCGGCAAGGGCGACGGGCTCGTCACCACCAAGTTCATCCCCGCCCAGGACCTCACCAACCCCGATCTGCAGAAGACGCGCACCGACGGATTCTGGCAGCACTACATCGGGATGGGCGGCGCGGTGATGCCGGCCTACGGGGAGGCCCTCTCGCCCGAGGAGCGCTGGCACCTCGTGAACTTCGTGCGGACGCTGGCCAAGAAATGAACGCGGCTGCGGTGGCCGACGCGCGCACGTCGAGCTCCAGCGGGCAGGGGATCCTGCTCGCGCTGGTGGTGATCGGCGCCGCCGCCTTCATCCACGGCCTCATGCAGCCGGAGCCCTGGCAGGCCTGGGCGATCTACCTGGTCAATCTCCTCTTCTGGTCCAGCCTCGCCATCGCCGGCCCCGCCGCGTCGGCCATGCTGCAGCTGACGGAGGCGCGCTGGTCGCCGTCGATCAAGCGCGTGGCCCTTACCACCGGAGGGTTCCTCCCGTTCTCGTTCGTGCTGTTCCTGCTCTTCTTCCTCGGCATGAGCACGCTCTATCCGTGGGTGAACAATCCCGCCCTCGTCGAGAAGAAGTCGCAATGGCTCAACGTGCCGTTCTTCGTCCTGCGCAACGTCGTGGGCGTTCTCCTCCTGTACTGGGTGGCGATCATCTTCACCCGGGCGGTGTTCGCCGAGGGCACCGGGGACGAGGCGGCCGCGCTGGCGCGCCGCAACCGACTGAGCGGTATCCTCCTCACCCTCTTCGTGCTGGTGCTCTCGCTCTGGGGCTTCGACCTCATCATGTCGCTCGATCCCGTCTGGTACAGCGGCCTCCTCGGCGGCTACTTCGTCGTGAGCACGCTCTACATCGGGTTCGGCCTCGTGACGTATCTCTCGATCCGGGCCAACGCCCGCGGGCTCACCCACGTCTCCCCGTCCGCCATCCAGGACATCGCCAAGCTCACGTTCGCGATGTGCGTGATGTGGCTCTACTTCTTCTTCTCGCAGTATCTCGTGATCTGGTACGGGAACGTGCCGGTGGAGACCCGGTTCTTCCTTCGTCGGTTCTTCGACGATCCGTGGCGCACGATGGCCTTCGTAATCTTCGTGGCCGGCTGGCTCGTGCCGTTCTCGTACCTGCTCAAGCGCCTCACCGGCCGCCCGCCCGCCGCCCACAAGCCGCTCGTGGTCATCCTCTTCATGGGATGGGTCTCGATGTTCCTGGAGCGCGTGCTGCAGGTCTATCCCGCGATCACGAGCACGAACCGCTTCCCCATCGGGCTCCGCGAGGCGCTCGTCACGGCGGGCTTCTTCGGGCTGTTCGTGCTGAGCCGGAATCGCATGGTGGCTCGGTACGCAAGCCGCCTGGACCAGGGGCGCTAGCCCCGCTCGTCCCGCCGCGCCGCGGTACAATGGCGGCGTGATCACCGTCGAAGAGGCGCTCGAGCGCATCCTCTCCCGTGTCGGCACGCTCGGGGACGAGCGCGTCGCGCTCCTCGATGCCCTCGATCGCGTGCTCGCCGAACCCGTCGTCGCCGATCGCGAGATCCCGCCCTGGCCGAACTCGTCCATGGACGGCTACGCGGTGTCGAGTGCCGATACGTCGGGGGCCAGCGCCGAGAGCCCGGCCGCCCTTCGCATGGCCGGCCACGTCGCAGCGGGACATCTGGCCGAGCGCCCCCTCGCGCGGGGCGAGGCCTTCCGCATCCTCACTGGGGCCCCGCTGCCCGAGGGGGCGGACGCGGTGATCCCGCAGGAGGACGTGCAGGCCGACGGCGCGACGGTGCGGATCCCGCGACCCGTCTCCGCCGGGGACTATGTACGGCCGCGGGGCGAGGATCTCCGGCCGGGCGACCGGCTCTTCGCGCCCGGACGGGTGCTCACGCCGGGCGACATCGGCGTGCTCGCCACGCTGGGGCGGAGCCGGGTGCGCGTGATCCGGCGGCCGGTGGTTGGCGTGCTGTCCACCGGGGACGAGATCGTGGACCTCGGCGGGACGCTACGCCCCGGCCAGATCCCGAACTCGAACACGTATTCCCTCATGGCGCAGGTGCGCGCGACCGGCGCGGAGCCCCTGAGCCTGGGCGTTGCGCGCGATCGCCAGGACGAGATCGAGGCGCGGCTCGGCTGGGGCCTCGGCTGCGACGTGCTGATCTCCTCGGCCGGGGTCTCGGTCGGTGACCATGACTTCGTCAAGGCGGCGCTGACTGCCCTCGGGGCGGAGCAGCATCTCTGGCTGGTCAACATGCGGCCGGGCAAGCCGATCACGTTCGCGACGGTGGAATCGCCGCTCAAGGGCACCTTGCCGGTGTTCGGCCTGCCCGGCAACCCGGTGTCGGCGATGGTCACGTTCGAACTGTTCGTCCGCCCGGCGATTCGCCGGCTCGGCGGGCACATGCGTCTCACTCGGCCGATCCGATCCGCAAGCGCGCTCATGCCCATTCCCAATCCGGGCCGCCGCCGCGGCTACTTGCGCGTGGTGCTCGGCGAGCGCGGCGGCGCGCTCACCGCGCGGCTCACCGGCGAGCAGGGCTCGGGAATTCTACGCTCCATGTCCGAGGCTGATGGCCTGGCCATTGTGCCCGGCGACACGACGATCGCGGCGGGCGAGACGGTGCCGGTGATGCTTCTGCGCGAGGGCTGAGCTCAGCCCTTCCGGAGGTAGAGGGCCCAGAGGGTCCGCCACGCGCCTGCGGCCATGGAGACGAAGGCGACGAGGCTCCCCAGCGAGAGGGTCGCGGAGTTGGTGAGCCCCTGGGTGATGTTGCAGCCGTCGGCGACCAGTGCCGCCGCGCCCATCAGCACCCCGCCCCCGAAGATCTTCACGAGACTCCAGCCGGGCGGAAGCTTCCACCGGAAGTCACCCGCAGGCACCCCCGTAAAGCCCCTCAAAAGTTGACTTTTCCTTTGCCTGAATGCTAGCGTCGCGAGCACGATGACATGCGTCCGATCCGCCTTCGTTCCGTGGCTCGTGACCGGGGCGCTCGCCCTCGCGGGGTGCGCGAGCGACGATTCGGGCGTCCGGGCGCTCAACGAGACGACGACGCTGCGCACCCAGCTGGACGACATGCGGCAGCGGCAGGATACCAGCTCGCGCGAGATCACGCGGCTGCAGTCACAGGTGCGGGCGCTCGAGACCGATGCGGTGGACAAGACGCGCGACGTGAAGGCGGCGAACGTGGAGCTGGCACGCGCGCGCGTGCTGCTCGAGGAGACGCGCGGCATGTTGCGTGAGCGGGAGGCCGCCGCGCCGAGCCCGGCCGCCGAGCGACCGACCGCGATGCCGCCGCCCGCGGCCGCGCGGCCGGGGTCGCCGGATACGGCATCGGTCGCGCCGCCCCCGCCCGCGCTGTCGACTTCGCCTGCGGTGCCGAGCGCGCCGCCGCCCCCGGTCAAGAGCGCGGCGCCCAGGCCGGTGGCGCCCGATCCCAGGGCAATCCCCGACTCGACGAAGATGGCGCCCGAAGCGAAGCCCACACGTGAGGTAAAGACAACGCCCGAGGCCAGACCCGCGGCTGACGTGAAGGCCGCGCCCGAGGCGAAGCCCGCGCCCGAGAAACCGGCACCAAAGGCCGCCCCTGAGCCGAAGGCCGTGCGCGAGGCGAAGCCCGCGCCCGAGGCGACCCCCCCCACGTCGAAGGCCACGCCTGAGCCGAAGGCCGTGCGCGAGGTCAAGGCTGCCGCGGAGGCGAAGGCACCCGCGCAGATGGCCGCACCCGAGCCCAAGCCCGTGCTCACGCCGTCCTCCGCGAGCAAGCCCGTCGTCCGCCCTGTCTCGGCCGCCGCTCCGTCGGCCGAGAAGCTCTTCAGCGGAGCCATGGCGAACTTCCGCGCGCGGGAGCACGGACAGGCGGTGCTCGAGCTCACTGACCTCATGACCCGCTACCCGAGCCATAGCCTGGCCCCGGCCGCCCAGCTCTGGATCGGCGAGGCCTACTATCAGCAGCGCGACTATCAGCAGGCGCTGATCGAGCTCAGGCGCGTATCGGAAGCGTATCCGCGGAGCCCGCATGTGCCCGATGCGCTGCTGAAGATCGGGCTCTGCCAGCGGGCGCTCGGCGATAGGGCGGCCGCCAGCGCGGCCTGGGAGCAGGCGATCCGCGACCATCCGGGGAGCGCCGCCGCCGATCAGGCCAGGACCCTCCTGGGAGGTCGGGACAGCGCCGCCCGAGGCACCCCGTAGCGCGCTTCGGGTCCGTTTTCTTGACCGTGAGGGGCGGTCCGGTATACTGAAGCGCATTCTTCGGCCCGGCCTTGGAGTGCGCTGACGTGATGTATCTACTTGAAGACATGGAAATAGTTCGACACGCCGGCTGGCGCGAAACTCCGCGCCGGTGGGGCGCGAAGGGTGCCTCGAGCGTCCCGCCCCCTCGCTCGATCGAGCGCTCGAATCCCGAGTTTCCGGCCCTGGCCCGGGGTATCGAGCACCTGCCGACCCGGCTCTGGGTTCGAGGCTCGGTGACCCCGGAGGATGCTCTGGCCGTGGCCATCGTCGGATCCCGGCGGGCGACGCCCCACGGGCTGGCGATTGCCGAACGTCTCGCGCGAGACCTTGCCGCCCGGGGCGTCACGATCGTGAGCGGGCTTGCCCGGGGAATCGACACCGCCGCCCATCGCGGCGCCCTCGACGCGGGCGGTCGCACCCTGGCGGTACTGGGCTCGGGCGTGGATCGCATCTATCCGCCCGAGAATCGCGCGCTCGCGGCGCGCATCGCCGAACGCGGCGCCGTCCTCTCGCAGTTCGCGCCGGGCATGCCTGCCCTCGCGCATCACTTTCCCGTCCGGAACCGGCTGCTCGCCGCGCTCGCCTTGGGCGTCGTGGTGGTCGAGGCGGCCGAGGCCAGCGGGTCGCTCATCACCGCCGGCCACGCGGCCGATCTTGGGCGCGAGGTCATGGCGGTGCCGGGCCCGGCGGGGTCGCCCTCGAGCCGCGGCGCTCACGGCCTGATCCGTGACGGCGCCACTCTGGTCGAGGAGTCGGAAGACGTTATCGCGATGCTGCCCACGCTGTGGCGCGCCTGCGTGGCCGCGCCGGCTCCGGCCCCGGCTTCAACGACTCCGGGGGCAGTCACGGATCCGATTCTTGCGCTGATTGGCGCTGAACCTGCGTCCATAGAAGAGTTGATCGAGCGGAGCCGCAGCTCCGCGTCCCATGTGGCGGCCCGTCTCCTGGCCCTTGAGCTGGACGGCCGGGTGCGGCAGCTACCCGGGAAACGCTTCGTGCGCGTCCCTCGAGGCTGAAAGGAGTCCATTGGCCAAGCAGCGCTCGCTCGTCGTCGTGGAGTCGCCCACCAAGGTCAAGACGATCCAGAAGTACCTGGATTCCGGATTCGTCGTGAAGGCCTCGATGGGGCATGTCCGCGATTTGCCCAAGTCCAAGCTCGGCGTGAACGAGAAGAAGGGATTCAAGCCCGAGTACCGCGTGCTCCCCGCCAAGAAGAAGGTGCTCGACGAGCTCAAGAAGGCCGCCGAGAAGGTGGGCGCGCTCTACATCGCGACCGACCCCGACCGTGAAGGGGAGGCGATCGGCTGGCACCTCGCTCAGGAGCTCGGGGTGGATCGCAAGAATACCCACCGCATCCTCTTCAACGAGATTACCGAGCGGGCGGTGAAGGCGGCGTTTCAGCATCCCGGCAAGATCGACCAGAACAAGGTGGACGCCCAGCAGGCGCGGCGCGTGCTGGACCGGTTGGTGGGCTACAAGCTCTCGCCGCTGCTGTGGGAGAAGATTCGCCGCGGGCTGTCCGCGGGGCGCGTACAGTCGGTTGCGGTGCGCCTCATCACCGAGCGGGAGCGCGAGATCGCCGCCTTCGTGCCCGTCGAGTACTGGTCGCTCCACGCCCGGCTTCTCGCCCAGACGCCGCCCGACTTCACCGCGACGCTCCGGGAAGTGCGGGGCGAGAAGGTCAATCTCCCCGACGAGGCGGCCACGGTAGCGGTGATGACCGCGCTGCACGGCGCGGAGTGGCGGGTGAAGTCGGTGACCCGCGGCGAGCGCCGCCGCAATCCTGCCGCGCCCTTCATCACCTCGACGCTCCAGCAGGAGGCGAGCCGCAAGCTCCACTTCAGCGCAAAGAAGACCATGATGCTCGCCCAGCAGCTCTACGAGGGCATCGAGCTGGGGGACGAGGGCCAGGTCGGCCTCATCACCTACATGCGCACTGACGCCGTCCGCGTCTCTCAGGACGCGCAGGACGAGGCGAAGCAATGGGTGGGCGAGCGGCTGGGGCGCGAGTACTTGCCGGACAGCCCGCCCGTGTACAAGACGAAGAAGAGCGCCCAGGACGCCCACGAGGCGGTGCGGCCGTCCTCGGTGGCCCGCGAGCCCAAGGCCCTTGTGCGCTTTCTCTCCAAGGACCAGCTCGCGCTCTACCGCCTGATCTGGGAGCGCTTCCTCGCCAGCCAGATGCTGCCCGCGGTCTACGACACGGTCGCCGCCGACATCACCGCGGGGGACTGCCTCTTCCGCGCCCAAGGCTCCACGCTCAAGTTCGCCGGCTTCACCGCCGTGTACGTGGAGTCGCGCGAGGAGTCGGAGCAGCCCAGCGAGGAGGAGCAGGAAGCGGTGGTCCCGCCGCTCACCGAGGGCGAGATCCTCAAGCTGCGCTCCCTCGATCCCAAGCAGCACTTCACCCAGCCACCGCCGCGCTACACCGAGGCCTCGCTGGTGAAAACACTGGAGGAGCTCGGGATCGGCCGGCCCTCCACCTACGCGCAGATCCTCGGGACCATCCAGGATCGCGAGTACGTCCGCCGCGAGAAGGGCACGCTCTTTCCCACCGAGCTCGGCATGCAAGTGACCGACATGCTCGTGCCCCATTTTCCCGAGGTGATGGACGTCGAGTTCACCGCCCAGCTCGAGGAGTCGCTCGACAAGATCGAGGAAGGGGACGCGGACTGGCAGGACACGGTCGGGGCCTTCTACAAGGAGTTCGCGAAAGACCTCAGCAAGGCCGGCAAGAAGATGGAGAACTTCAAGGAGGGCGTGGACGTCGGCCAGTCCTGCCCCGAGTGCGGGAAGCCCCTGGTGGAGAAGTGGGGCCGCTTCGGGAAGTTCCTCGCGTGCTCGGCGTATCCCGACTGCAAGTACACCAAGGACCTGGGCGGGCGCGAGCGGCCCGCCGACGAGCCCACCGACGAGGCCTGCCCGACCTGCGGCAAGCCGATGGTGATCAAGCACGGCCGCTTCGGCAAGTTCATGGCGTGCTCAGGCTATCCGGAGTGCAAGACGACCAAGCCGGTGCCGCTGGGCATCGCGTGTCCTCAGGACGGTGGCCAGCTCGTGGAGCGCCGGAGCAAGCGGGGCAAGACGTTCTACGCGTGCGCCAACTATCCCCAGTGCACGTTCTCGGTGTGGTCGCGCCCGGTGGCGCAACCGTGTCCTCAGTGCGGAGCGCCCTTCGTCACCGAGCGCGTGGGGCGCGGTGGCAAGATCACCCGGACCTGCGTGAAGGACGGCTGCGGCTACAAGGAAGACGTCGCGCCCACCGTGGCCTGACGGGATCCGCCCCATGCGTGGTGACGCCGACCCGGTGCCCGCGTTCCTGGAGTTCCTCGCCGCGGAGCGGGGGGCGTCGGCCCATACTTTGCGTGGTTACGCCGGTGATCTGGCCGAGCTCCAGGCCTATCTGCGGAGCGTTCGGGTGTCCGGCCTCGCCGCCGCCGACGCGCGGGTCCTGCGCGGCTATCTCGCGTGGCTGCACGGCCGCGGGCTCGCGAAATCCTCTATCGCCCGCAAGGTCGCGTGCGCGCGAAGCTGCTACCGCTTCCTCGCGCGGCGCGAACTGGTCGCGACCAATCCCGCGCGGCAGCTCGCGAGCCCGCGGCTGCCCCGGCGCCTCCCGTCGGTGCTGCCGAAGGACGAGTCCAAGGAGCTGCTCGACGCGCCGGCGGAGGACACCCTTGCGGGACGGCGCGACCGCGCGCTACTCGAGCTGCTCTACGCAAGCGGCCTCCGCGTGGCCGAGTGCTGTGGCCTCGACCTGGAGGACGTCGATCGCCGCCACGGCAGCGTGCGCGTGATGGGCAAGGGCAGCAAGGAGCGCGTGGTGCCGGTGGGCGAGATCGCCCTCGAGGCGTTGGAGGCGTACCTGGACCGCCGCGGGGGGGGCCACGGGCCCCTCTTCCGCAATGCGCGGGGCACCCGGCTGTCCACCCGGAGCGTCCACTCGATTGTGCGGCGGCGCGCGCGCGCGGCGGGGCTGGCCCGGCGGGTCACGCCGCACACCTTCCGCCATACCTTTGCCACGCATCTGCTGGGCGAGGGGGCCGATCTGCGCTTCATCCAGGAGCTGCTCGGCCACAGCCGGCTGTCCACCACCCAGCGCTACACCCACGTGAGCCCCGAGCACCTGATGAAGGTGTACGACGCGGCCCATCCCCGCGCGGTATGAGCGCGTCCGGCGGGGGAGCGGTGTTCCACGCCACCACGGTGGTCGCGGTGCGCCATCACGGCACGGTGGCGGTGGGCGGGGACGGCCAGGTGACGCTGGGCCAGACCGTGGTCAAGGGGAGCGCGCGGAAGGTCCGCAAGCTCCACCACGGGCGCGTGCTCGCCGGCTTCGCAGGGGCCGCCGCCGACGCCTTCACGCTCTTCGCCCGCTTCGAGGCCAAGCTGGAGGAGCACCGGGGGAATCTGGCCCGCTCGGCGGTCGAGCTCGCCAAGGACTGGCGGACCGATCGCGTGCTGCGGCGGCTCGAGGCGCTCCTCGCGGTGGCCGACGCCGATTCGTCGCTGATCGTCTCGGGCACGGGGGATGTCATCGAGCCCGACGACGGACTCATCGGCATCGGCTCGGGCGGCCCCTATGCCCTCGCCGCCGCCCGGGCGCTCGTCTCGCATTCTTCCCTGGACGCCGCGGCCATCGCCGAGCAGGCGATCCGCATCGCGGCCGGGATCTGCATCTACACCAACGAGCAGATCACGGTGGAGGCCCTGCCGTGAGCGCCCTCACGCCCGCCGAGATCGTGGCCGAGCTGGACCGCTACATCGTGGGCCAGCATCGCGCGAAACGGGCGGTGGCCATCGCCCTCCGCAACCGCTGGCGACGCCAGAATCTCCCCCCCGCGCTGCGCGACGAGGTCGCGCCGAAGAACATCATCATGATCGGGCCCACCGGCGTGGGAAAGACCGAGATCGCGCGCCGTCTTGCCCGCCTGGCCCAGGCGCCCTTCATCAAGGTGGAGGCCTCCAAGTACACCGAGGTGGGCTACGTGGGGCGCGACGTGGAGTCGATGATTCGCGACCTCACCGAGCAGGCGGTCAACATGGTGAAGGCGGAGATGACGGCCCAGGTGCGCGAGCGCGCCGACGCCATCGCCGAAGAGCGGCTGCTCGATCTTCTGCTCCCGCGCCGGCACGGCGAGGCCTTCTCCTCGAGCACGCTGGAGGAGGTGGCCCCCGACGCGTCGCGGGACGCCACGCGCGAGAAGCTTCGCGCCCAACTGCGCGCCGGCAAGCTCGAGGACCGGCTCATCGACGTCGAGCTGGCCGCCGCCGGCGGGCCCATGGTCCAGCTCTTCGGCGGTCAGGGCATGGAGGAGGTCGGCATGAACCTCCAGAACATGCTCTCCCAGATGATGCCCGGTCGGACGCGCCGCCGCCGCGTCAAGGTGGGGGAGGCGCGGAAGCTCATTGCCCAGGACGAGGCCCAGAAGCTCATCGACGTGGACGAGGCGGTGGCCCAGGCGGTGCAGCGGGTGGAGAACGCGGGCATCGTCTTCCTGGACGAGCTGGACAAGGTGGCGGGCCGGGAAGGGGGACACGGGCCCGACGTGTCGCGGGAGGGCGTGCAACGGGACCTGCTGCCCATCGTCGAGGGTTCGGCCGTCACCACGAAGTACGGGAGCGTCAGAACGGACCACATTTTGTTTATCGCCGCCGGGGCCTTCCATGTGGCCAAGCCCTCGGATCTGATCCCGGAGCTGCAGGGGCGCTTCCCCATCCGGGTGGAACTCGAGCCCTTGACGCGAGCGGACTTTGTCCGCATTCTGAGCGAGCCCGAGAACGCCTTGGTGCGGCAGTACACGGAGCTCCTCCAGACCGAGGGGGTCCGGCTGCGGTTCACCGCGGAGGCGGTCGAGGCGGTGGCGGACATCGCCTCCCAGGTTAACCAGCGGACAGAAAACATCGGCGCCCGGCGACTTTACACCATCATGGAAAAGCTTCTGGATGAAGTGTCATTCCAGGCGCCAGACTGGAGCGGCAAGGAGATCGTCATCGACGCCGAGTACGTCCATGCGCGGCTGGCCGAGGTCCTGAAGGACGAGGACCTGTCCCGGTACATCCTCTAGGCGGCCCTCGTGCCCCCACTCGACATGGAGCGGATGATCCAGAGGGCAGAGGTACTGCTGGAGGCCCTGCCGTATCTCCAGGCCTTCCAAGGCCGCACCCTCGTCATCAAGTACGGCGGGGCGGCCATGGAGAAGGCGGATCTGAAGCAGCAGTTCGCGCGCGATGTCCTGCTGCTCCGGCTCATCGGAATCCGACCCGTCATCGTGCATGGCGGCGGACCCCAGATCGGCGCCCTCATGAAGCGGCTCGGCAAGGAGCCGCGGTTCGTGGGCGGGATGCGGGTCACCGACCCGGAGACGATGGAAATCGTCGAGATGATGCTGGGCGGCAAGATCAACAAGGAGATCGTGGGCCTGATCAACGTGCACGGGAACCACGCGGTGGGCCTCTCCGGCAAGGACGGCAATCTCCTGCGCGCGCGCCGGCGCCTGCACCGGATGCCCGACGGGAGCACGGCGGACATCGGTCTCGTGGGCGACGTGGAGGCGGTGAACGGCGACATGATCCGCCTTCTCGTGGAGTCGGGGCTCATCCCGGTCATCGCGCCGATCGGCGTGGGCGCCAACGGCGAGACGTACAATATCAATGCCGATCTGGTGGCGGGCGACGTGGCCGCCGCCCTCCGCGCGGAGAAGCTCATCCACCTGACCGACGTGCAGGGGATCAACGGCGAGGACGGCAAGCTCATCTCGCGCCTCACCAAGCGGGACGCGGAGCGGCTGATCAAGTCGGGCGTGGTCGCCGGCGGCATGCTGCCCAAGGTCGAGTCCTCCATCAAGGCTCTCGAGGGCGGCGCGGCCAAGGCCCACATCATCGACGGCCGGGTCGCCCACGCGGTGCTACTCGAAGTCTTCACCCACGAGGGTATCGGGACGGAGATCGTCTTCTAGGCCCGAGCACTACGAGATGCGAAGCCACCATACCGAGGTCGTCGCTCGCGACGACCGTAGATCAAATCAGGAGAACGCAGCCGTGGACACCAAGGCCCTCCTCGACACCGGCGGCAAGCACCTCATGGCGTTCACCAAGCGGGCGCCCATCGCACTGGTGCGCGGCGAGGGGATGCGGGTCTGGGACTCCGACGGCAAAGAGTACCTGGATTTCACCGGCGGCATCGCGGTGACGGCGCTCGGCCACTCCCATCCGCGCGTGGTGGGGACGATCCGGGAGCAGGCGACCACGCTGATGCACGTGTCGAACCTGTTCCACATCCCGCAGCAGACTCACCTCGCCAAGCTCCTGTGCGATCACTCCTTCGCCGACCGGGTGTTCTTCTCCAACTCGGGCGCCGAAGCCAACGAGGCGGCGATCAAGCTCGCGCGGAAGTGGGCCAAGGAGCACGGGGCGAGCGATCGCGGCGACATCATCACGATGCGCGGCGGGTTCCACGGACGGACGCTCGCCACCGTGACCGCGACCGCGCAGGAGAAGTACCATCACGGCTTCGAGCCTCTGCCCGGCGGGTTCAAGTACGTGCCGTTCAACGACCTCCGCTCGGTGGAGCGCGCCATCGACAGCCATACCGCGGCGATCATGGTGGAGCCCATCCAGGGCGAAGGCGGCGTCAACATCCCCGACGATGGCTATCTCCCCGGCCTCCGCAAGCTCTGCGACGAGGCCGGCGTGTGCCTCATCTTCGACGAGATCCAGACCGGCATGGGGCGCACCGGCCGCCTGTGGGGGTATGAGCACTCCGGGATCTCGCCGGACGTCATGACGGTGGCGAAGGCGCTGGCGAACGGCGTTCCCATCGGGGCGACGCTCGCCACCGACGAGGTTGCGTCCGCGTTTTCTCCCGGCACCCACGGCAGCACGTTCGGCGGCAACCCTTTTGCCACCGCGGTCGGCCTCACCGTGCTCACCACGCTGATCGAGGAACGGCTTCCCGAGCGCTCCGACCGGATGGGGCGGCTGCTCGTCACCGAGCTCGAAAAGGTGCGGGCCCGCCGCGCGTCCGCGGTGACCGCGGTACGGGGGCGCGGCTGCCTCGTCGGGATGGACCTGGTGCCGCCGGTCGGCGACGTGCTCGGCGCGTGCCGCGACCGCGGGCTCCTCGTCCTCACCGCGGGGGACAACACGCTTCGCCTCGCTCCGTCCCTCGTGCTCGACGAGAAGGACGTGGCCCGCGCGGTCTCCATCATCGACGAGGCCCTCACCGCCGTCGCGAGATGAAGCACTTCCTCTCGATCCAGGATCTCGAGCGCGAGGACGTCCGGCGCCTCTTCCGGCTCACCGCCGAGCTCAAGTCGCGGACCAAGGCCCGCGACCGCGGCACCCCGCTCGCCGGCCGCGCGATGGCCCTCATCTTCGAGAAGCCTTCCCTCCGCACCCGCGTGACGTTCGAGGTTGGGATGTTCCAGCTCGGCGGGTCCGCGGTGTACCTGTCCGGGCACGAGATCGGCCTCGGCAAGCGCGAGTCGGTGCCGGACATCGCCCGCAACCTCTCGCGCTGGGTGGACATCATCGCCGCGCGCGTGTTCGCCCACGCCACCGTCGAGGGGCTGGCCCAGCACGGCGCCGTGCCCGTCATCAACGGGCTCTCGGACCGCGAGCATCCCTGCCAGGCCATGGCCGATTACTTCACGCTGTGGGAGCGGGGCCTCGATCTCTCCCGGATTCGCCTTGCCTGGATCGGCGACGGCAACAATGTCTGCCACTCCGTGCTGCTCCTCGGCGCGTTGCTCGGCACGCGTATGGTGGTGGCGACGCCGCCCGGCTACGAGCCGGCGCCCGCCATCCTGGACGCCTGCCGAGGGCTCGGCGCCAAGATCGAGCAGACCACGGAGGCGCGCGACGCCGCCGAGGGCGCGGACGTGATCTACACCGACGCGTGGGTGAGCATGGGCCAGGAGGCCGAGCGTGAGCGCCGGCAGGAGGCCTTTCAGCGCTACCAGGTCAACGAGGCGCTGCTTCGCTTCGCGCCCCGCGCGCTGGTCATGCACTGCCTCCCCGCCCACCGCGGGGAGGAGGTCACCGATCCGGTGCTCGACGGTCCGCAGAGCGTGATCCTCGATCAGGCGGAGAACCGGCTGCACGCGCAGAAGGCGGTCATCCTCCATCTCTTGGGCGGCGACTAGGAGACCGGCGTGAGCAAGAAGGCCAGGAAGGTCGTGCTGGCGTATTCCGGAGGCCTCGACACGTCGGTCATCCTCCGCTGGCTGATCGAGACGTACCGTTGCGAGGTGGTCGCATACTGCGCCGACCTCGGGCAGGGGGAAGAGCTGATCCCCATCCGCGAGAAGGCCCTGCGTACGGGGGCCTCCAGCGTGCACATCAAGGATCTCCGCGAGGAGTTCGTCCGCGACTTCGTGTTCCCCATGCTGCGCGCCAATGCGGTCTACGAGGGGACGTATCTCCTCGGCACCTCGATCGCCCGGCCGCTCATCGCCAAGGCGCAAGTCGAGGTGGCACGCGCGGCGGGCGCGGACGCGGTGAGCCACGGCGCCACCGGCAAGGGCAATGATCAGGTGCGCTTCGAGCTGACCTACGCCGCGCTCGCCCCCGAGCTCACCGTGATCGCGCCGTGGCGGGAGTGGGACCTCAACTCCCGGACCGCGCTCATCGAGTTCGCCCAGCGGCACGACATCCCCGTCCCGGTGACCACCGAACGCCCCTACTCGAGCGACCGGAACCTCTTCCACATCTCGTTCGAGGGCGGCATTCTCGAGGACCCGTGGGCCGAGCCGCCGCCGAAGATGTTCCTGCTGTCCAACTCGCCGGAGGCCGCCCCTGACGTCCCCGTGTACGTGGAGATCGAGTACGAGGCGGGCAACCCGGTGGCGGTGGACGGTGATCGCCTGGGACCGGCCGCGCTGCTCGAGCGCCTGAATCGCCTCGGCGGGGAGCACGGGATTGGCCGCGTCGACCTCGTGGAGAACCGCTTCGTCGGCATGAAGTCCCGCGGCGTGTACGAGACGCCGGGCGGCTCCATCCTGCACCACGCCCACCGCGCGATCGAGTCGCTCACTCTGGACCGAGAGGCCCTACACCTGCGCGACACCCTCGTCCCCCGTTACGCCGAGATGATCTACTACGGCTTCTGGTTCTCGCCCGAGCGTGAGGCGGTGCAGCGGCTGATCGACGGGATCCAGGCCGACGTGACCGGTACCGTCCGCCTCAAGCTCTACAAGGGCAACGTGATGGTCGCCGGGCGTAAATCACCGAAGTCGCTCTATCGCACGGACTATGTCACCTTCGAGGCGGATCGTGTGTATCGCCAGAAAGACGCCGAGGGCTTCATCAATCTCAACGCGCTCCGGCTCAAGATCCGCGCCCTGCGCGACGCGCAATAGGATCGGGCCCGCATGCACGTGCACGTCGCCCTGGGTCCAGCGGAGTTCGCCGCGGCCGCCCTCGGTGGCCGTGCCGCGCTGGTGATCGACGTGCTCCGCGCGACGACCTCGGTGGTGGCGGCCTGCGCGGCGGGCTGCCGTAGCGTGATTCCGGTGCCGGACGAGGCGGCGGCGCGACGGGTGGCCGGACGCTTCCCCCTCGGCGAGTGCCTGCTGGCGGGGGAGCGCGGCGGGGACCCCATACCCGGGTTCGATCTCGGCAACTCGCCGCTCGAATTCACGCCCGCGCGCGTGGGCGGGCGGGTCATCGTGCTCACCACCACCAACGGCACGAACACGATGCTGGCGGCGGCGCCCGCCGCGGCGGTCGCGGTGGCTTCCCTGACGAACGCCGGCGCCGCCGCGCGCTGGGCGCGCGAGCGCGGCGCCGATCTCACCCTTCTGTGCTCCGGAGAGCGGGGAAGCTTCTGCCTCGAGGACGCGGTGTGCGCCGGCTTCGTCATCGATGCGCTCGCGTCGGACGGGGCGAACGGGCTCCGCCTCACCGACGCCGCGGTGGCGGCGCGCCGCCTCGCCGACGCGTACGCGGGCCGCCTCGAGCGTCTGATCCAGGACGCGGCGTGGGCCCGGCACCTCCACAAGGCGGGCCGCGCCGAGGATTTCGCGGCATGTCTGACGCTGTCGTCGCTCGACCAGGTGCCGAGGCTGTCCAACGGGGCGATCGTGCCGGGGCCGGCGGACCCCGTGACCGCGGATGCGCGGCGATGAATGTCCCGATCGCGCTCACGTTGATCCGGATCGTGCTCGTCCCGCTCGTCATCGTGTTCCTGATCTCCTCGCAGCGGGTGCACGTGATCATCGCGGCGGTGATCTTCCTCGCCGCCTCCCTCACCGACTGGCTCGACGGCCTCATCGCCCGGCGCACGAATCAGGTCACCCGTCTCGGGACCCTCCTCGATCCCGTGGCCGACAAGCTGCTCGTCGCTGCCGCCCTGGTGTCGCTCGTGCAGGTCGACATGGTCCCGGCGTGGATGGCCTGGGTGATCATCGGGCGCGAGCTCGCGGTGACCGGCCTTCGCGGGGTGGCCCTCTCGATGGGCGTGGTGGTGCCCGCCACGCGGCTGGGCAAGCTCAAGACCGTGACCCAGTACGTGGCGGTGACGCTCCTGATCCTCGAGAAGGGAGTGCCGGCGGAGTTCGTGCCGTTCCACCTGGTCACCGACGTGATGCTCTGGGTGGCCCTCTTCATCACCGTGCTTTCCGGGCTCGACTACTTCTACGGCTTCTTCCTGCGCACCGGCCCCGACGTCTTCGTGAAGGATCGCGAGCGATGGCCCTGAGCCTGCTCGGTCTCGCCGCAGCGTACCTCGTTGGCGCAATCCCTGTCGGCGTGCTCGTGTCGCGGCTGGCCGGTGGCGTGGACATTCGCCGCCACGGCAGCGGCAACATCGGCGCGACGAATGTCCTCCGCACGCTCGGTCCCGTCGCCGCGGTGGCGACGCTGCTCGGTGACATCGTCAAGGGCTTTCTCGCCACCTGGGTCGCGGGCGCGGTCAGCGGCGCGCCCGCGTGGACAGCCGCGGGTGCGGTCGCGGCCGTGGTGGGGAACTGCTGGCCGGTATTCCTCGGCTTCCGCGGCGGCAAAGGCATGGCGACGGCGCTTGGGGCCTTCCTGCGCACGGCGCCCGGGGCAGTCGGACCCGCGGCCATCCTGTGGATCCTCGTCGTGGCCGCCACGCGCTACGTCTCGCTGGCCTCGATCCTTGGCTGTGTGGCGTTTGTCGCGGCGACATGGGCGCTCGGCTATCCCGGGGAGATCGTCGGGGCTGCGGCCGTCGTGACCCTCATCGTCGTCTGGCGGCATCAGCAGAACATCCAGCGGCTGCGCGCGGGCACCGAGAGCCGCCTCGGCCAGCGGGCCAAGGCGGCGTGAGCGCGTCGGCCGCGGGCGAGCCCGTTGCGATTCTGGGCGCCGGAAGCTGGGGCACCGCGCTCGCCATTCACCTCGGCCGGCGCGGCGCGGCGGCGCGGCTGTGGGCGCGCGACGAGGCGCTCGCGCGCGAGATCCGCGACACCGGCGAGAACCGTCGCTACTTGCCGGGCTTCACCGTGCCTGCTCGCGTTCGGGTCACCGGCGAGGGCGCTGAGGCGCTCCGCGACGCCGAGCTGGTAGTGATCGCGATTCCCTCCCAGTTCGTTCGCGCCACGCTGACCCCGATGGTCCCGCGCCTGGCCCCCGGGACCATCCTCGTCTCCGCCACGAAGGGAATGGAGCCCGAGCGCGGCCTCCGCATGTCCGAGCTCTGCGCCGAGCTGGCGCCCGGTCACCCGATCGTCGTGCTCTCCGGCCCCTCCTTCGCCCGCGAAGTCGCGCTCGGGCGTCCGACCGCCCTCGTCGCCGCCTCTGCGCGGCTCGACGTCGCCCGTGCCGCGCAGGCCGCTCTCGCCGGGCCCACGCTCCGCGTCTACACCAACGGCGACGTGCTGGGGGTCGAGCTCGGAGGCGCGCTCAAGAACGTCATCGCGATCGCGGCGGGTCTCTCGGACAGCCTGGCCCTCGGGGAGAATGCCCGCGCCGCCCTCGTGACCCGGGGGCTTGCAGAAATCGCACGGCTGGGGGTCAAGCTGGGCGCGTCCGCCCGCACCTTCGCCGGTCTCGCGGGACTGGGCGATCTCGTGTTGACCGCCACCGGGAGCCTGAGCCGCAACCGGGCGCTCGGGCTCGCCATCGGGCAGGGGAAGAGCCTGCGCGAGGCCGAGGCGAGCACGCGCACGGTGGCCGAGGGCGCGCGCACCGTGTCCTCCGCGCTGCGGCTGGCCCGCGCAGCCGGCGTCAGCCTCCCCATCTGCGCGGCGGTGGCCGCCGTGCTCTTCGACGGCATGCCGCCCCAGGAGGCCCTCGCGGCCCTCCTCGCGCGCGAGCCGCGCCCGGAAGAGGAAGAGGTGGACGTCTCTCGTGCCTGAGCTTCGGAAGGATCCCGTGGTCGGGCGATGGGTCATCATCTCGACCGAGCGCGCCCGACGTCCCTCCGATTTCGCGCCCGCTCCCGCGGGCCGGAGCCCCGGGGGGCTGTGCTCGTTCTGCCCCGGCCAGGAGGCGCGGACGCCGGCGGAAATCCTCGCGCTGCGGCCGCCCGACACCAAGCCCGACACTCCGGGCTGGTCGCTGCGCGTCGTCCCCAACAAGTTTCCCGCGCTTCGCATCGAGGGCGAGCTCGAGCCGTCCGGCGAGGGGCTCTACGACCGAATGAGCGGGGTGGGGGCGCACGAGGTGGTGATCGAGACCCCTGACCATCACGCGACGTTCGCGGCCCTCGGGGAGGCGCGCATCGCCGACGTCCTCGGCGCCTATCGCGATCGCATCCTCGATCTCGAGAAGGACCCGCGCATCCAGTACGTGATGGTGTTCAAGAACCACGGTGAGGCGGCGGGCGCCTCGCTGGAGCATCCGCACTCGCAGCTCATCGCCACGCCCATCGTACCCATCATGGTCGAAGAGGAGCTGGAAGGGGCGGAGCGCCACTACCGGATCAAGAAGCGCTGCATCTGGTGCGACATCATACGCCAGGAGCGCCGGGGCGACGGCCGCATCATCCTCGAGGCGGAGGGGTTCGTGGCCCTGGCCCCGTTCGCGCCCCGCTTTCCCTTCGAGACCTGGATCCTCCCCGCGTCGCATCGCTCGGGCTTCGAGGAGACAGAGGTCGCCGAGCTGCGCCCCCTGGGGCGGCTCCTCGGCCAGATCCTGCGTCGCATGGGCAAGGTTCTGGGCGACCCCCCCTACAACTACATGCTTCATTCGGCCCCGCTTCGTGCGGCGGGGCTCGACCACTTCCACTGGCACCTCGAGATCATCCCGAAGCTCACGCGCGTGGCCGGTTTCGAGTGGGGGACGGGCTTCTTCATCAACCCGACCCCCCCCGAAGAAGCCGCCAGATATCTGCGCGGCGAAGTGCCGGGTGCGCCCGTAAGTTGACACCGTTCAAGGCGTTTGTTACACTCGCTCGACGATTCGGAAGATGTCACACGTGCGGGAATAGCTCAGTGGTAGAGCACAACCTTGCCAAGGTTGGGGTCGCGGGTTCGAATCCCGTTTCCCGCTCCATGAGATTATCGACGGGGTTCGGATGATGAACCCCTTTAAGTTCGATGGGCGGCGTAGCCAAGTGGCTAAGGCGGAGGTCTGCAAAACCTCTATTCAGCGGTTCGAATCCGCTCGCCGCCTCCAGTCGCTTGGTGCGGCCGGCGGGTCAGCCGGGGTGGCGGAACTGGGAGACGCGGTGCCCTTAAAAGGCACGGGCCCAGCGAGGGCCGTGGGGGTTCGATTCCCTCCCTCGGCACCAGTGGATGGCGCGAACGCTTGACAGGACGGAGGTAGGCCACGGTGCAGACGCTCAAGGTGGTGCGGAAGACCCTGACGATGTTGAGCGAGAAGCGGACGGAAGTGCTCGACATCACCAAGCAGATCCGCGACATCATGCTGAGTGCCGACATCAAGGAAGGCATCCTGCTCGTCAATGCTCTCCACACCACCTGCGCGTTATTCGTGAACGAGTTCCAGGGCGCGCTCGTCGAGGACCTCAAGACCATGGTCGACCGCCTCGTCCCCGAGGCGGCGGGCTATCGTCACGACGATCCGCGGTACTCGGACTGCGAGCGCGGTAACGCCACGTCGCACCTGCGCGCGGCCCTGCTCGGCCGCAGCGTCGCCGTCGGCATCACCGGCGGTGAGCTGGCCCTCGGGCGCTTCCAGTCGATTCTCTTCGCCGAACTGGACGGCCCGCGGCCCCGCACCATCGACGTGCAGATCATGGGAGTCTGAGGAGAGCTCCTCCCGACTTCCCGCCGCCGTAGGTTTTGCTCCCGCTCGAGCGTCTCTCTCCGTTTCTCTGGCGCATCCCCCGTCAGGCCCGTGCCGGCATGCGCGTGCCCGGCCTCGTGCTCGCGGACGATCGCCTCATGGCCGCCATCCAGCGCGACGCCTCTCTCGAACAGGTCGCCAACGGCGCCTGCCTGCCCGGCATCGTGAGCGCCTCGCTCGCCATGCCCGACATCCATCAGGGCTACGGGCTGCCGGTCGGCGGCGTCGTCGCCACGGATCCGGCGGAGGGCGGCGTGGTGAGCCCCGGCGGCGTGGGCTACGACATCAACTGCGGCGTGCGCCTCATGCGCACGCGGCTACTCGCCGCGGAGGTCGCGCCGCGCCTCGAAAGCCTCCTCGACGCCCTCCACGCCGCGGTGCCGGCCGGCGTCGGCGCCCGCGGGCGCGTGACGCTGTCGGCGGCCGAGCTCCGCCGAGTTGCCGAGCGTGGAGCGGGGTGGGCGGGCGGCCACGATCTTGCGCGAGTGGAATCCCATGGCCGCCTCGAAGGGGGCGACGCGGACGCCTTGTCCGAGCAGGCCCGCGAGCGGGGACGCGCGCAGCTCGGGAGCCTCGGCTCCGGCAATCACTTCCTCGAGATCCAGAAGGTGGACGAGGTCTACGACGCGCCGGCGGCGCAGGCGCTGGGTCTCGCGGCGGGCGCGATGACCGTCATGATCCATACGGGGCGCGCGGGCTCGGTCACCAGGCGTGCACGGACGCGCTGCGCCGCTGCGAGGCGGGCATGCGCCGCTTTGGCATCTCGTTGCCCGACCGGCAGCTCGCGTGCGCGCCGCTGGAGTCGCCTGAGGCGGGCGAATACCTTGCGGCCATGCGCGCCGCGGCGAACTTCGCCTTCGCCAATCGCCAGGTGCTGGCCGAGGCGGCGGAGGAGGCCTTTCTCCGCGCGCTCGGGGTGGGGCCGTCGGAGCTCGGCTGGAGCCTGGTCTACGACGTGGCCCACAATATCGCCAAGGAAGAGACGCACGTGGTGGACGGCGTGCGGCGCCGGCTCCTCGTCCACCGGAAGGGCGCTACACGCGCGTTTCCGCCCAATCATCCGGAGCTGCCCCCCGACTACCGCGCGCTGGGTCAGCCCGTGCTGATTCCCGGCGACATGGGTCGCTACTCCTTTGTTCTGTTGGGCACGGAGGCGGCCATGCGCGAGACGTTCGGCAGCACGTGCCACGGCGCCGGCAGGCTCATGAGCCGCACCGCCGCGGTGAAAGCCGCGCGCGGTCGGCGGATCCGGGACGAGCTCAGCGCGGCGGGAGTCTCCTCGCGCGCCACCGGCCGTCACGCCCTCGAGGAGGAGATGCCGGAGGCCTACAAGGACGTACAGGACGTCGTCAACGTCGTCGTGGGCGCGGGCATTTCCCGCAAGGTCGCGCGACTCCGACCCATCGGTGTCGTCAAGGGCTAGGTGATACTCTAGTCTCATGTCCTGGACGCTGAAGCGCAAAGCCCAGTTACTGCTCGAGACCGAGCAGGGGGCTGTCCGTAAGGATCGGGGAGGACGCCTCGCCATCGCCCTGGTCTATCCCAATACCTACGCGGTCGGCATGTCGAATCTCGGCTTCCAGACCATCTATGCGCATCTCAACGCCATCCCCGACGTCGTCTGCGAGCGGGTCTTCTTCCCGGATCCCGAGGACATCGACGAGCAGCAGCGCACCGGCACGGCGCCGTTCTCCCTGGAGTCCCTGCGGCCGCTCGGCGGGTTCGACCTCATCGGGTTCTCGGTGACTTATGAGGGGGACTATCTGAATGTCGTGCGGCTGCTGCGGATGGCGGGGATCCCGTCGCGGGCCGCCGACCGCGGTCCGGGGCATCCCGTCATCTTGATGGGGGGCGTGTGCGCGTTCTCCAATCCCGAGCCGATGGCGCCGTTCATGGACCTCATTGCGGTGGGTGAGGGCGAGGAGATGGTGAGTGAGCTGATCGCCGTCCACCGGGTCGCCCACACCGACGGATCCGACGGCGCGCGGGCGCGCTTCCTCGCGGCGGCGCGCGGCATCGCGGGTATCTACGCGCCCGACGCGTACGAGGTGCGGTACGAGACAGACGGGCGCGTCGCAGCGATCACGCCGCGCGCAGCGGACGTGCCCCCGGTCGTGACCAAGCGTCGCCTGCGCGATGTCAACCGGTGGGAGACCATCTCCACGATCAAGAGCCCACGCGCGGAATACGGGCACATGCAGCTGCTCGAGGTGGGCAAGGGCTGCGGGCGCGGGTGCCGCTTCTGTCTGGAAGGCCAGGTCTACCGACCGGTGCGGCACCGAAGCCTCGACGCCCTCCGCGAGTCGGTGGCGGAGATAGCGAAGGAGTCCAAGCGCGTGGGGCTCGTCGGGGCATGCGTGTCGGACTATCCCTGGATCGGCGAGCTCATGAAGCTCCTCGAGGAGCACGGGGTCGAGGTGTCGATCTCCTCGCTCCGCGCCGACAGCCTCAGCGAGGATCTGGTCGCCTCGCTGGCACGGGGCGGCCACCGCACGCTCACGATGGCGCCCGAGGCGGGCACCGAGCGACTCCGGCGCGTGGTGCGCAAGGCCATCAGCGACGCGCAGCTCGAGGTGGCGTGCGACCTCGTCCGTCGCCACGGCATCCCGAATCTCAAGTGCTACTTCATGATCGGGCTCCCCACCGAGACGATGGACGACGTCGCGGCCATCCCGCGCCTCGCCGCGCGCCTCCTGGAGCGGCTGCACGTGCTGGGCCCCGACGGCCGGCCCTTCGGCAAGCTCACGCTGTCGATCTCCTCGTTCGTGCCCAAGCCGTGGACGCCGTTTCAGTGGGCGCCGTTCGCCGAACCCCGCGACCTCGAGGAAAAGCTCCAGGTCATCAAGCAGGGCGCCCGGCGGCTGTCCACCATTCGCGTCCTCCACGAGAATCCCCGTGAAGCCGGACTGCAGGCCCTCCTCGCCCGCGGCGACCGCCGCGTGGCCGACTTCGTGGAGCTGGCCGCGGGGTACGGCGGTGACTGGCGGCGCGCGCTGCGCGACTGGGACGGTGACCCCGCGTTCTACACGCGGCGGGTCCGCGCGCTCGACGAGCTCATGCCGTGGGATCACCTCGAGGTCGGCGTCAAGAAGGCCGGGCTCGTCAAGGAATGGGAGCGGGCGGAGGCCGAGCTGGCCGCCGCGCCGGCCGACTAGCCATGCCGCGCCTGCGCGTGGCCGCGGCCGGTGATCTCTCGACCGGCGAGGGCCGGGTGGTCGAGGTGGAGGGCCGCGCGCTCGCCCTCTTCAATGTCGACGGGGTCTATCACTGCATCGAGAACGCGTGCCCTCATCGCGGCGGGCCCCTCGGCGAGGGCGATCTCGAGGGACATGTGGTCTCGTGTCCATGGCACGCCTGGCGGTGGGACGTGACCACCGGCGCCAACACCAACAATCCCGCGGTGCGCGTCGCCGCCTACCCGGTCACCGTCGAGAACGGGGCGGTCTTCGTGGAGCTGCCGTGAGCGCGCCCGCCAGCGACCGTCTCGGCCGTCCGCTCCGCAATCTCCGGCTGTCGGTCACCGACCGCTGCAACCTTCGATGCAGCTACTGTATGCCGGAAGAGGAGTACGTCTGGCTGCCGCGCGAGGACATCCTCACGTTCGAAGAGGCGGTGCGCCTCGTGGACGTATTCACCGACCTGGGTGTGGACAAGGTGCGCCTCACCGGCGGCGAGCCGCTTCTCCGGCAGGGGCTCGAGCGGTTGGTCGCGCAGCTGGCGGCGAATCCCCGGCTCCGGGATCTCGCCATGACGACCAACGGCATCCTGCTCGCCGAGCGGGCGGCCGCGCTCCGGACGGCAGGCCTCCACCGGGTGACGGTGAGCCTGGATACTCTTCGCCCGGATCGCTTCCGGGCGCTCACGCGGCGGGACGCCCTGGCCCAGGTGCTGGAGGGCATCGCCGCGGTGCCCCGCGCGGGCTTCACGGGGCTCAAGCTTGACACCGTGGTCATCCGCGGGGTCAATGATGACGAGATCCCCGCGCTGACGGAATACGCGCGCGGCACGGATGCCGAAATCCGGTTCATCGAGTACATGGACGTGGGCGGTGCCACCCAGTGGTCGATGGACCGTGTGGTCTCGCGCGCGGAGATGCTGGACCGGCTCCGCCAGCGCTACGGCGCGATCGAGCCTGTCCGCGAGGACAGCTCCGCGCCCGCCGACCGCTTCCGGCTCCCGGACGGCTACGTGTTCGGAATCATCTCCTCCACCACGGCGCCGTTCTGTGCCTCGTGCGATCGAAGCCGGGTCACCGCGGACGGCGTGTGGTATCTCTGCCTCTACGCGACGCGCGGCGTGGATCTCCGCAAGGCGCTGCGCGGCGGGGCCTCGCCGGCGGCGCTCCGCGCGTTGATCCTCGAGGGCTGGGGCAGCCGGACCGATCGCGGCGCCGAGGAGCGGCTCGCCATGGCCGACCGGCGTAGCCCGCTGATCCAGATCAAGGAGCTGAAGAAGGATCCCCATCTGGAGATGCATACCCGGGGCGGCTGAAGAGGCCCCATCTGCTTCGTTGGCGCCCTTCGCCTCGCATCGGGACCTTCTTGAGCCGCCCGCTGGCCGCCGACGGCTATTTTTTGCCGAAGACTTCCTTGAGGAGGTCGGTGGTCCGGGCGGTGGGGTTGGTGCGGATCTGCTTTTCCTGCTCGCCCAGCACGTGGAAGAGGCCGCCCAGGCTCTTGTCCACCACGTAGTGGTCGATGTCGAGGCTCTCGCTCTTCATGAACGGGATCGACTCGACGCGCCCCATCAGGTCCTTGTACTGCCGGGTCACGCCCGTCTCGCCCATGGCCTTGTCGACCACCGGCGTGAAGGCGGCGGTGAGCTTGCCGCTGGTCTTGTCGCGGAAGTACTGAGTGGCGGCATTGTCCGGCCCGCTCCAGATCTTGCGCGCGTCATCGAAGCTCATCTCGCCGAGCGCGTCGCCGAAGATGCCCCGGGCCGCGGGCGCCGCCCGCTCCGCCGCGCGATTCATCGAGAGCACGAACTCGTCGACCTTGGGTCCGTAGCCCACCGCCCGAAGCCCCGTCTCCACGGTGCGGAGCTTCTCGGGCATGAGGATCTTGATGGCCTGGTTGGCGAAGAAGCCATCGGTCTTGCCGGTCAGGTTGACGGTGTTCTCGGTGCCGACCTTGAGCGCTTCCTTGAGCCCCTCACCGATCTTGGCGTCCGAGAGGCTGCTGCTGCCGACGCCGAGTCCCTGCAGCAGCCGGTCGAGCTGAGCACGCGCCGGAGAGGCGGCGAGGCCGAGCGCGACGACGGCGGCGGCGATCATCACCAGCGTCGGGCGGGCAGGGCGCATCATGGCGCCATGCTACTACGACGCCCCGCGCTAGGCGAGGGGCGCGGGGAGATCGGAGCGGCCCATGAGGTGGCGGTCGACGTGGTGGGCGGCGCTGCGCCCCTCCGCCTGGGCCCACACGATCAGGGATTGGCCGCGCTGCATGTCGCCTGCGGTGAACACGCCGGGCACGCTGGTCATCCACCGCTCGTCGCGCCAGACATTGCCCCGCTCGGTGAGCCGCACCCCGAGTTGCTCGAGCATGCCCGCGCGCTCCGGGCCCACGAAGCCCATGGCGAGCAGCACGAGGCGGCACGGCAGGATGAACTCCGTGCCGGGCTTTTCCTTGAATCCGGGGCGGCCGTCCACCATCGCCATCTCGACCTCGACCGCCTCGAGCCCGGTGACCGCGCCGCTCGCGTCGCCGATGAACCGCTTGGTGGAGACGGAGTAGACGCGCTCGCCGCCCTCGGCGTGCGCGGAAGAGACGCGATACACGTTCGGCCAGGTGGGCCAGGGATTGTCGGCGGCGCGCGCCTCGGGCGGGCGTGGCAGGATCTCGAGCTGATGCACGGAGGCGGCCTGCTGACGATGCGCGGTGCCGAGGCAGTCGGCGCCGGTGTCGCCGCCGCCGATGATCACCACGGGCTTGTCCTCGGCGGTGATGAAGGTGGCCTCGTCGATGCGCTCGCCCTCGCAGCGCCGGTTTTGCAGCGTGAGGTAGTCCATGGCGTAGTGGATCCCGCCCAGCTCGCGGCCCGGGATGGGCAGGTCGCGGGGCGCGCAGGCGCCCCCGGTGAGGACGAGGGCGTCGAACGTCCGCCGGAGCTCGGCGACGTCCACGTTCCGGCCCACGTGCGCGCCCGTCACGAACACCGTGCCCTCGGCCTCCATCTGACGCAGGCGGCGATCCAGGACGCGCTTCTCCATCTTGAACTCGGGGATGCCGTAGCGCAGGAGCCCGCCGATGCGGCCCGCGCGCTCGTAGACGGTCACGGCGTGGCCGGCGCGCGTGAGCTGCTGGGCGGCGGAGAGGCCCGCGGGGCCCGACCCCACGATGGCGACCTTCTTGCCCGTGAGCACCCGGGGTAGCTGGGGCCGCACCCAGCCCTCGGCGAAGGCGTGGTCGATGATGGCCAGCTCGATGGCCTTGATGGTCACCGGGTCGTCGTTGATGCCGAGCACGCACGAGCCCTCGCACGGCGCGGGGCAGAGCGTCCCGGTGAACTCGGGGAAGTTGTTGGTGGCGTGCAGGCGGTCGATGGCCTCGCGCCACCGATCCCGGTAGACGAGATCGTTCCAGTCCGGGATCAGGTTGCCGAGCGGGCACCCCTGATGGCAGAAGGGGATGCCGCAGTCCATGCAGCGCGCGCCCTGCTTCTGGAGCCGGTCGGCGGGCCACGGCAGCATGACCTGTCGCCAGTCGCGCACGCGCTCCTCGACCGGGCGATACGGCTGCTTGTCCCGCTTGAACTCGATGAAGCCGGTGACCTTGCCCATGCCGCGGCTAGCCGTGCGCGCTCGCCATCACCGCGTCGTCCACCGACATGCCGGTCTCCTGCGCCTTCTTGATCGCGGCGAGCACGCGCTTGTAGTCCTTGGGCATCACCTTGACGAAGCGCTCGCGCGCGCGCTCCCAGTTGACGAGGAGGCGCGCGGCCACCGCGCTCTGGGTGTAGCGGATGTGGCGCGAGAGGAGATCCTTCACGAGCTCCACGTCCTCCACGTCCACCAGAGGCTCGAGGTCCACCATGCCGAGATTGCAGCGGCGCTTGAAGTCACCCGCCTCGTCGAGAACGTAGGCCACGCCGCCCGACATGCCCGCGGCGAAGTTGCGGCCGGTGCGCCCGATCACCACCACCCGGCCGCCCGTCATGTACTCGCACCCGTGGTCGCCCACGCCCTCCACCACGGTGGCGGCGCCGCTGTTGCGGACGGCGAAGCGCTCGCCGGCGACCCCGCGGAAGTAGGCCTCCCCGCCGGTGGCCCCGTAGAGCACCACGTTGCCGACGAGGATGTTCTCCTCGGGCACGAAGGTCGCCTCCCGCGGCGGATATGCGATGATCTTGCCCCCGGACAGCCCCTTGCCGAGATAGTCGTTGGCGTCGCCCTCGAGGGTGAGGGTGATGCCCTTGGGCACGAAGGCGCCGAAGCTCTGACCCGCGGACCCGGAGAAATGGAGGCGGACCGTATCGTCGGGCAGTCCGGCCGCGCCGTGACGGGAGGTGACCTCGTAGCCGAGGATGGTCCCGACGGTGCGGTTGACGTTGCGGATGGGGAGCCGGACATCGACCGGCTCACCCCGCTCCAGCGCGGGCCGGCACATCGGCACGAGGGTCGTCATGTCGAGCGACCTCTCGAGGCCGTGGTCCTGCTCCACGATCTTCCGGATCGCCACCTCGGGGCCCACCGCCGGGCGATGGAGCAGCGGCGTGAGGTCGAGCCCCTTGGCTTTCCAGTGCTCGACCGCGTGGCGAATGTCCAGCCGGTCGGCGCGCCCGATCATCTCGTCCATGGTGCGGAAACCGAGGGCCGCCATGATCTCCCGCACCTCCTCCGCGATGAAGCGGAAGAAGGTCTCGACGAACTCCGGCTTGCCCGCGAACTTCGCGCGCAGGCGCGGATCCTGCGTGGCGATGCCGACCGGGCAGGTATTGAGATGGCAGACCCGCATCATGATGCAGCCCATCACCACCAGCGGCGCGGTGGAGAAGCCGAACTCCTCGGCGCCCAGCAGGGCGGCGATCGCCACGTCGCGGCCCGTCTTCAGCTGGCCGTCCGTCTGCACGATGATCCGGTCGCGCAGCTTGTTGAGCACGAGCACCTGCTGGGTCTCGGCCAGGCCCAGCTCCCACGGCACTCCGCCATGCTTGAGCGAGGTGAGGGGCGATGCGCCCGTGCCGCCGTCATGGCCGGAGATCAGCACCACGTCGGAGTGGGCCTTGGCCACGCCCGCCGCGACCGTTCCCACGCCGACCTCGGCCACGAGCTTCACGCTGATGCGCGCCCGCGGGTTCGAGTTCTTGAGGTCGTGGATGAGCTGGGCGAGGTCCTCGATCGAGTAGATGTCGTGATGCGGCGGCGGTGAGATGAGCCCCACGCCCGGGATGGAGTGCCGCACCCGGGCGATCCAGGGATACACCTTGTGCCCGGGGAGCTGGCCGCCCTCGCCGGGCTTGGCGCCCTGCGCCATCTTGATCTGGAGGTCGTCGGCATTGACCAGGTACTCGCTGGTCACCCCAAAGCGCCCGGAGGCGACCTGCTTGATCGCGCTGCGGCGGAAATCGCCGTTCGCGTCCGGCACGTAGCGGGCGGCGTCCTCGCCGCCTTCGCCGGTGTTGGACTTGCCGCCCATGCGGTTCATGGCGATGGCGAGGGTCTCGTGGGCTTCCTGGCTGATCGACCCGTACGACATGGCGCCGGTGGCGAAGCGACGGAGAATGGCGTCCACCGGCTCCACGTCGTCCAGGGGCACCGGACGCTCCGCCCTCTTGAACGTGAAGAGACCGCGGAGCGTGGCGAGGGTGCGGCTCTGTTCGTCCACCGCACGGGTGTAATCCTTGAAGATCTTGTACTGACCGCTGCGCGTGGCGTGCTGGAGCTTGAACACCGTGTCGGGGTTGAAGAGATGGTACTCGCCGTCGCGGCGCCACTGGTACTCGCCGCCCCACTCGAGCGCGGGCTCCGCCACCGGCCGCTCGGGGAAGGCCCGGGCGTGCCGCGCCTCGGCTTCCGCCGCGACCACGTCGATGCCGACGCCGCCGATACGGGACGCCGTCCACGTGAAGTACCTGTCGACGAAGGCCTTGTCGAGGCCAATGGCCTCGAAGATCTGGGCGCCCCGGTAGGACTGGATGGTGGAGATGCCCATCTTCGAGATGACCTTGAGCACCCCCTTGTTCAGCGCCTTGATGTAGTGCTTCACCGCGGTGGCGTGATCGAGGCCCGGGAGCATGTTCTGCCGGATCATGTCGTCGAGCGTCTCGAAGGCGAGGTAGGGGTTGATAGCGCCGGCGCCGTAGCCCAGGAGTAGCGCGGCGTGGTGCACCTCGCGCGCGTCGCCCGACTCCACGATCATCCCCACCTTCACGCGCAGCCCTTCGCGGATCAGGTGATGGTGCACGCCCGCGGTGGCGAGCAGGGAGGGGATGGGCGCCAAGCGCTCGTTCACCCCCCGGTCGGAGAGGATCAGGTACGCGTGCCCGTCGTGCACGGCCGCGCTCGCCTGCCGGCAGAGGTCCTCGAGCGCCGCGGCCAGCGCGCCGCCGCCGCCCCCCGCCGGATACACCATCTGAATGGTCTTCGAGCGGTAGTGCGGGACGTCCGAGTGGCGGACGCGCGCCACTTCCTCGTTGTCGAGGATAGGCGTCCGGAGCCTGAGCTGCCTCGCCGCCTCCGGCGTGGGCTCGAGGAGATTGCCCTCGGGCCCGATGGTGGTGGCGATCTGCGTCACCAGCTCCTCGCGGATCCCGTCCAGCGGCGGATTGGTCACCTGGGCGAAGAGCTGCTTGAAGTAGTCGTAGAGCAGCCGCGGCCGGTTCGACAGGACGGCGAGCGCGGTGTCGGTGCCCATGGAGCCCACCGGCTCTTCACCGGCGGTGGCCATGGGCGCGAGGAGCAGGCGGAGGTCCTCGTGGGTATAGCCGAAGGCCATCTGCCGCTGCAGCACCGTCTCGTGATTCGGCTCCGGCACGGAGGGTGGCGTGGGCAGGGTTTCGATGGGCCGGATGTGGGTCTTGAGCCACTCGCCGTAGGGATGCTGGGCGGCGAACGACTTCTTGAGCTCGGCGTCGTCGATGATGCGTCCCTGGGCGGTGTCGACGAGGAAGATGCGGCCGGGATGCAGGCGCTCCTTGAGCAGCACGCGCTCCGCGGGGATCTCCAGGACGCCGACCTCGGACGCCATGATGACCATGTCGTCCTTGGTGACGTAGTAGCGCGAGGGGCGGAGGCCGTTGCGGTCGAGGACCGCCCCGATGACCGTGCCGTCGGTGAAGGCGATGGACGCGGGGCCGTCCCAGGGCTCCATCAGGCAGCCGTGGTACTCGTAAAAGGCCTTGCGGTCCTCGCTCATCCCTTCGTGGCCCGCCCACGCCTCGGGGATCATCATGAGGATGGCCAGCGGCAGCGGCCGGCCCGCCATCACGAGGAACTCGAGCACGTTGTCGAAGGAGGCGGAGTCGCTGCCGCCCTCGAGCACGATCGGCATCAGCTTCGCGAGATCGTCACCCAGCACCGAGGAGCGCACGATCGCCTCGCGCGCGTGCATCCAGTTGATGTTCCCGCGGAGCGTGTTGATCTCGCCGTTGTGGGCGATCATCCGGTAGGGATGCGCCAGCGGCCAGGACGGGAACGTGTTGGTCGAGAAGCGCTGGTGGACCAGGGCGAGCGCCGAGTCCACCAGGGGATCGGTCACGTCGGGGAACATGCCCTCGATCTGGTCGGCCGAGAGCATGCCCTTGTAGATGAGGGTGTTGGCGCTGAGGCTCGGCACGTAGAAGAACTTCTTCTCGGCCAGGCCGGTCCGGTTCACCGCATGCTCGACGCGCTTGCGGATCACGTAGAGCTTGCGCTCGAACGCGGCCCGGTCGGCCACCCCGGCTGCGCGGGCCACGAACACCTGCTGGAACACGGGCTCCACGGCGCGCGCGCTCGGCCCCACCGCGGACGAGTCGGTGGGCACGTCGCGCCAGCCGAGCACGGTCTGGCCTTCCTCGCGCACGATCGTCTCGAAGATGCGCCGGCACTCCGCCGCGTCGCCGGCCGCCCGGGGCAGGAAGACAAGCCCCGCGCCGTAGTGCCCCGGCGCGGGCAGGGTCAGGCCCACCCGCGCGCACTCACGGCTCAGGAAGGCGTGGGGCATCTGGATGAGGATGCCCGCCCCGTCGCCGGTGTTGACCTCGCAGCCGCACGCGCCCCGGTGCAGGAGGTTCTTCAAGACCTCCAGGGCCTGGCTCACGATGGCGTGGGATCGGCGCCCCTTGATGTCCACGACGAAGCCGACGCCGCAGGCGTCGTGCTCGTGGGCGGGGTCGTACAGCCCTTGGGCCGGAGGCAGACCGGGGGCGGGGGGGTGTGTCCGCATCGACATCTCCTTCGGCGCGTCTATCGGGCTCACGTTGTGAGTCCCAAAACTATCCCAGTGCCGAGCATTAGCCAACCCCAAAATAGAAAATTCATTGTATAAGCCGTACTAATGGGATAGGGTGAGGCGTGACTCTCGACACCCTCCGCCTCTACTGCGACGTCGTGCGGTTGCGAAGCTTTTCGCGGGCCGCCGCGGCCAGCGGCGTCTCCCAGTCCGCGGCCAGCCAGGCGATCCAGCAGCTCGAGGCCGAGCTGGACGCGACCCTGCTCGACCGGACGCGGCGGCCCCTCGAGCCCACCGCGGAGGGGCGCGGCTTCTACGAGGCCTGTCGCACGCTGCTCGCCGGGTTCGACAAGGCGCGCACCGATCTGGCGGCCTCGCAGCAGCGCGTGGAGGGCACGGTGCGGGTGGCCGCGATCTACTCGGTCGGGCTCCACGACATGAGCCGGCACATGCAGCCGTTCATGGCCGCGTTTCCCCGCGTGCGCGTGCTCCTCGAGTGCCTGCACCCGCACAAGGTCGTCGAGGCGGTGCTGAACGGCGAGGCGGACTTGGGCATCCTCTCGTATCCCGCGGCGAGCCGGGCGCTCCAGGTGCTGCCGCTGCGCGAGGAGCCCATGGTGGTGGTCACGCACCCGAGCCATCGGCTGGCGCGCCGCCGGCGGGTGACGCCGGCCGACCTCGACGGCGAGCGCTTCGTGGCCTTCGATCACGACCTCCCCATTCGCCGGGCCATCGACCGCGCGCTCAAGCAGCACGGGGTTCGCGTCAACGTGGCGATGGAGTTCGACAACGTGGAGACGATCAAGCAGGCCATCGGCATCGCCGCCGGCATCAGCATCCTGCCCGCGCCAACGGTGCAGAAGGAGAGCGAGATGAAGACGCTCGCGGTGGCCGACCTCGCCCTGGCCGGCCTGGTCCGGCCGGTCGCCATCATTCACCGCCGCGGCCGCCATCTCACCGCGGCGGTGTCCCGCTTCATCGCTCAGCTTCGCAGCGACGACGCCCGCGGGCCGAGCCGGTCCGTCTCCGCCTGATGCCCGCGCGCCACGTGATACGGTAGATCGCATGGAGGTGACACGCTTCGAGACGCGGCGGGGCGCCCGCGTCTACCAGATGCCGGTGGAGACCTTCCCCGGCCACGTGAACAACATCTACCTCATCGTGGACGGCGACCACGTGACGCTGTTCGACGTGGGCTCGGGGCTGCCGGACTCCAACGCGGGCCTGGAGGCGCGCATGGCCGAGGTGCGCCAGCGCTTCGGTGAGACGACGAGCCTCGGCTCGGTGCAGCACGTGGTGATCAGCCACGCCCACATCGATCATTTCGGTTGGGTGGGTCGCTTCACCCGCGAGAGCGACGCGGCGGTGTACGTCCACGAGCTGGACGCCCGCGTGCTCGTGAACTTCGAGGAGCGCATCGTGCTCGCGTCCAAGGACCTCCGCGTGTTCATGGAGCGGGCAGGGGTGAAGCCCGAGCTGCGAGCGGAGCTGGAAGAGGCCTACCGCTTCTCCAAGCTCTTCTTCAAGTCGGTCGAGATCGACCATGTGGTGAAGGACCGCGAGCGCATCATCAACGGCTACCGCGTGCATCACACGCCCGGCCACTGTCCGGGGCAGATCTGCCTCGAGGTGGACGATCTCCTCTTCACCGCGGACCATGTGCTGTCGCGCATCACCCCGCATCAGTCGCCCGCCGCCATCACGCCGTTCTGCGGGCTCGAGCTCTACCTGCAAGCCCTCGAGCGGGTGCGGGAGCTCCCGGGCATCCGGGTCTCGCTGGCCGGTCACGAGGCGCCCATCGACGATCTGGCCGGCCGCATCGACGGCATCGTGAGCCATCACGACCGCCGGCTGAGCCAGGTGCTGGACATCTGTCGGGAGCCCCTGGCGCTCGTCGAGGTGTCCAAGCGGCTGTTCGGGGCCAAGACCGGCTACACGCGCCTGCTGGCCCTCGAGGAGGCGGGCGCCCACGTCGAGTACCTCTTCCAGCGCGGTGAGTTGCGCATCGCGAACCTCGAAGACGTCACCCGGGAGTCCAATCCAACCATCCGGTACGAGGCCCGCCGCGGACGCTGACCCATTGGGTGGCCGGGTACTGCGCTGGCCTGACGGTCGGACCGCTGACAACCTTGCTAAACCTATGGCGTTTGGGTAGCATGGACGTGGGCTCTGACATCTCCCGAAGGGTTCCCGGATGCCTCACGCCTCCGGGTCCACTCCGTCCAGGGTCAGGGAATTTCAGGAAGACGAGAGCACAGGCAAATTCCGTCCGCCTGACACACGGAAAGGACTGAAGACGATGAGTGACGCAGTCGCGCCCGCGCCGTCTGTCGCAAAGCCTCGCCGCACGCTGACCCGCGCGGTGATCCGGTTCGCGGGAGACTCCGGCGACGGCATGCAGGTGACGGGCGAGCAGTTCACCACCGAGGCCGCGTGGGCGGGCAACGACATCTCGACGCTGCCGAACTTCCCGGCCGAGATCCGCGCGCCCGCCGGCACCCTGTTCGGGGTGTCGTCGTTCCAGCTCCAGTTCGGCAGCCAGCGCGTGTACACGCCGGGCGATCAGCTGGACGCGCTGGTGGCAATGAACCCCGCCGCGTTCAAGGTGCACCTGGGGGATCTCAAGCCGGGCGGCATCCTCATCGTGAACACCGCCGCCTTCGAGGAGCGGAACCTCACCAAGGCCGGCTACGCCAAGAACCCGCTGGAGGATCCGGACCTGGCGTCGAAGTACCGCCTGCACCAGGTGGACATCACCGGGCTCACCAAGGCGGCGCTGGAAGACCTGCCGCTGAACGCGAAGGAGAAGGACCGCTGCAAGAACTTCTTCGCGCTCGGGCTCGTCTCCTGGATCTACACGCGGCCGCTCGATCCGACCCTCGACGCGATCAAGAAGCGGTTCGGGAAGAACCCGACGTTCGTCGAGGCCAACATCCGGGTCCTCAAGGCGGGGCATGCCTTCGGCGAGACGGCGGAGATCTTCGCCGAGAACTACGGCGTCGACCCCGCCGAGATGGCGCCGGGCGTGTACCGCAGCATGATCGGCAACCGCGCGCTCGCCTGGGGCCTCCTCGCCGCCGCCGAGCGCACGCAGATCCCCATCGTCTTCGGCGCGTATCCCATCACGCCGGCCTCGAGCATTCTCGAGGAGCTGGCGATGCACAAGCGGTTCAAGGTGCGGACATTCCAGGCCGAGGACGAGATCGCCGCGGTGACCGCCGCGGTGGGGGCCTCCTTCGGTGGTGCCATCGGCGTCACCGCTTCCAGTGGGCCCGGCATCGCACTCAAGGGCGAGGCCATCGGGCTCGCGGTGATGGCCGAGCTGCCGCTGGTGATCTTCGACATCCAGCGCGGCGGTCCCAGCACCGGCCTGCCCACCAAGACCGAGCAGGCCGACCTCATGCAGGCGCTCTACGGCCGCAATAGCGAGTCGCCCATCGTGGTGCTCGCGCCGTCCAGCCCTGGCGACTGCTTCTTCGTCGCGTATGAGGCGGTGCGCATCGCCATCAAGTACATGGTGCCGGTGATGGTCCTCTCCGACGGCTACCTCGCCAACGGCTCGGAGCCCTGGCTCCTGCCGGATCCGAAGGCGCTGCCGGACATCCCCGCGAAGTTCCGCACCGAGAAGGAAGGATTCTTCCCCTACATGCGCGATCCGGCCACCTTGGCGCGGCCATGGGTCCGACCCGGCACGCCTGGCCTCGAGCACCGCATCGGCGGCATCGAGAAGCAGGACGTGACCGGCAACATCTCCTACGACCCGGAGAACCACGACCACATGGTGCGGACCCGCGCGGAGAAGGTGCGGAGGGTGGCCCAGGAGATCCCGCCCATCAGCATCAACGGCCCGCACACCGGCGACGTGCTCGTGGTGGGCTGGGGCGGCACCTACGGCGCCATCACCGCCGCGGTGGAGGAAGCGCAGATGGAGGGCAAGGCCGTCTCCTCCGTCCACCTGCGCTATCTCAACCCTCTGCCGCCGGACCTCGGCCAGACTCTCCGGCAGTTCCGCAAGGTTCTGGTGCCGGAGATCAACAGCGGCCAGCTCGTGCGGATCCTCCGGGCGGAGTACCTCGTGGATGCGGTGGGCTTCAACCGCGTGCGCGGGGTCCCGCTCCAGACGCAAGAGATTCTCGAAGCCATCAATCAACTCGTGGAGGCTGCGCGGTGAGTACGGTAAAGGGAGCTCCCGAGGCCGCGTCGAACGGCCCGCGCTACACGAAGAAGGATTTCGAGTCCGACCAGGACGTGCGCTGGTGCCCGGGGTGCGGTGACTACGCGATCCTGAGCGCCGTGCAGAAGGCGATGCCCGATCTCGGCATCCCCAGGGAAGACATCGTGTTCATCTCGGGCATCGGCTGCTCGAGCCGCTTCCCGTACTACATGAACACCTATGGCTTCCACACCATCCACGGGCGCGCGCCCGCCGTTGCCACCGGACTGAAGCTGGCCCGGCCCGACCTCAAGGTGTTCGTGGTCACCGGCGACGGGGACGGGCTCTCGATCGGCGGCAATCATCTTCTGCACGTGCTGCGGCGGAACGTGGATGTCACCATCCTCCTGTTCAACAACAAGATCTACGGGCTCACCAAGGGGCAGTATTCGCCCACCAGCGAGCTGGGCAAGGTGACGAAGTCGACGCCCCTCGGCTCCGCTGACCGGCCGCTGAGCCCCTGCTCGTTCGCCCTCGCGGTCGGCGCGACCCTCGTTGCCCGCACCGTCGACCGGAACATCGCGCACATGGAGGAGACGCTCAAGCGCGCGGCCGCCCACAGGGGCGCCGCCTTCGTGGAGATCCTCCAGAACTGCAACGTGTACAACGACCTCGCCTGGAACGTGCTCTACGATCGCGAGTCGAAGGTCCAGCACGAGCTCCGGCTCGAGCACGGCAAGCCTCTGGTCTTCGGGCCGGCCGATGACCGAAAGGGCCTGGTCCTCGAGGGCGTGAAGCCGAAGGTCGTGAGTGTGAAGGACGTCCCGGAGCGCGCGCTCTGGGTGCACGACGAGACCGACCGTGGCACGGGGCTCATCCTCGCCCAGCTCTGGGCCCCGGACTATCCAGTCCCGCTCGGGGTGATGGTCAACGAGGCGGATGCGCCCATTTACGAGGACCTCGTCCTGAAGCAGGAGCAGAAGGTCATCGCCGACCGCGGCCCCGGCGACATCGCCGCCCTGCTGCGCTCCGGAGAGACCTGGACGATCAAGTAGTCGTCCCGCCGCCTGTCATGCCGGCCGACTCGACGCCGCCCGATCCGAGCCTCGTCCGGGCGCTCGAGGGTCTCGTGGGACCTCGGGGCGTGGTGGCCAGCCCCGAGGGGCGCCTCACCTACGAGTGCGACATGCACACGCTCTACAAGGGCGCCCCCGACGTCGTCGTGCTCCCGAAGACCGCCGAGCAGGTCGCGGCGGTGGTGCGCCTCTGCCGCGAGCGCAAGGTCCCGATCGTCCCGCGCGGATCAGGCACGGGGCTGATCGGTGGGGCGATGGCGCCGCGGGGCGGCGTGATGGTCTCTACGACCCGGATGAATCGCATCCTCGAAGTGGATCTGCCCAACCGCTGCGCCGTCGTGCAGCCGGGGCTCATCAATCTCTGGCTCTCCAACGCGACGCGGCCCGCGGGGTGGTTCTTCGCGCCCGACCCGTCCAGCCAGATGGTGTCGTCGATCGGCGGCAACGCCTCCACGAACGCCGGCGGGCCCCATTGCCTCAAGTACGGCATCACCGTGAACCACGTCCTGGGGCTGCAGGTCGTGACCGGGGCGGGCGAGCTGGTCTGGCTGGGCGGCAAGGTGCCCGAGCGCCCCGGCTACGATCTCACCGGAGTCATGGTGGGGGCCGAGGGCACGCTGGGCCTCCTCACCGCGGTGGTGGTGCGCCTCACCCACGTGCCCGAGGCGGTGCGGACGCTACTCGCCTCGTTCTCATCCATCGAGGATGCCTCGGAGACGGTGTCGGCCATCGTGGCTGCCGGCATCATCCCGGCCGCGCTCGAGATGATCGACGACGTCATGATCAAGGCGATCGAAGAGGGCATCGGCGCCGGGTATCCCAAGGGGGCGGGGGCGGTGCTCCTCATCGAGCTGGACGGGCCGCGCGCGGAGATCGAGGCCCAGTCCGCCCGCATCGAGGAGATCTGCTGGTCGCACGCGGCGCTGGAGGTGCGGGTGGCGGAGGACGAGCGCGAGCGGGCGCTGCTCTGGAAGGGCCGCAAGGAGGCCGCGGGCGCGATGGGGCGGCTGACGCCCAACTGGCTCCTGCAGGACGCGGTGGTGCCGCGCTCGCGCCTGCCCGAGATCATGCGGGAGATGCAGGCCATCCAGGCCCGCTACGGTCTCGTGCTCGCCAACGTCTTCCACGCGGGCGACGGTAACCTCCACCCGATGATCTGCTACGACGAGCGGAAGCCCGGGGAGCTCGAGCGCGCGCAGCAGGTCAACGAGGAGCTGCTGCGCGCCTGCCTCGCCCTCGGCGGCACGGTGACGGGGGAGCACGGCGTGGGGCTCGACAAGGCCAAGAATCTCCCGCATCAGTTCGCCGAGTCGGATCTCAACTTCATGGCGCGACTGCGCCGGGTGTTCGACCCCGACGGCATCATGAATCCCGACAAGCTCCTGCCGGCGCACCCCGCCTGCGGCGAGGGATTCCGCCCCGCCCGTCCCGAGATTCCCCGCGGGGCCTGGATCTGAGCGGGGCGGCGGTGTCGCGCGCCCCGGCGCTGACGCGTGCCCTGGAGGAGATCGCCGGGCTCGGCCAGGTCGTCACCGAGCCCGCCGCGCTCGCCGCGGCCGCGGTCGATGGGCTCACGCCGCGCTGGATTGCGCGCCCCGCGTCGGTGGATCAGGTCGCCGGCCTCCTCGCCCTGGCCGCCGCCGAATCGCTCGCGGTGGCGCCCCGCGGTGGCGGCTCGAGTCTCGACCTCGGCTACCCGCCGCGACGGCTCGATCTCGTCCTCGATCTCGGCCGCCTCGACCGGGTGCTCGACTACGTCCCGGAGGACATGGTGGCCAGCGTGCAGTGCGGGATCAGCCTCGATGCCCTCGCCGGCCGGCTCGGCCAGCACGGGCAGCGGCTGCCGCTGGACCCCGCGCCCGGCGGAGCCCGCTCGGTGGGCGGCGTGCTCGCCACTGCGGCCAGCGGCCCGCTGCGCCTGCGCTACGGCACCGGGCGCGATCTGCTGCTGGGCGTCCGCTTCGTGCAAGCGGACGGCGTCGTGACCTGGGGCGGGGCGCGGGTGGTGAAGTCGGTGACCGGCTACGACGTCCCGAAGCTCCTCGTCGGCTCGCTCGGCACGCTTGGGGTGCTCGCCGAGGCGACGGTCCGCCTGCACCCCATCCCGCCGGCATGGGGGGCGTGGCTCTGGAGCTTCGAGGCGGCGGCCGCGGCGAGCGCCTTCATCGCCGCCGTGATCGACTCCGCCATCCAGCCCGAGCGGCTCGTGCTCCTGGACGCGGGCGGCGCGGCCGCCGCCGCCGATGCCGCGCCGGCAGGCGCGGCGGTCGCGCTCTCGATCGCCAGCGCCACCGAGGCGGTGGCCGCCCAGCGGGACGCACTGTCCGCGCTGGCCGGACGTCATGGCGGGCGTGCCGCCGAGATCGGCGCCGGGGCATGGAGCCGCCTCGGGACAGGGCTCGCGGCCCCGGTTGTCCTGCGCATCGTCGGCGAGCCCGCCCGTCTCGGGCACTGGCTCACCACGCTCGAGCACGTCGCGCGCGATGGCCGTATCGCACTGGTTGCGATGGGGGAAGCGAGCAGTGGCGTGCTCCGCGCGGCGCTGCGGGCGCCGGACCGCGATGAGACTCCCGCCGCCGCCTGGCTCGCGGGCGCCGTCTCGGGTCTCCGTGCGGCGCTGGCGCCCGAGGGCGGGAGCCTCGTGGTGGAGCGGGCGCCGCGCGCGGTGAAGGATACCGTGGACGTGTGGGGGCCGGTGGCGCCCGAGCCGCTCGCGATCATGCGCCGGATCAAGGCCGAGTTCGACCCGGCCGGCATCCTGAATCCCGGGCGGTTCGTGGGGGGGCTATGAGCGGCGCCAGGCGGCTGTCGGATCCCGAGACCGTCGACGCGCTGCGGTCGTGCGTGCATTGCGGGATCTGCTTGCCGCAATGCCCGACGTATCGGGTGCTGGAGGAAGAAATGGACTCGCCGCGCGGGCGCATCTATCTCATGCGCGCGGCTGCGGAAGGCCGTACCGCGCTCACGCCGGGACTCGCGCGGCATCTCGACCTCTGCCTCGGGTGCCGGGCGTGCGAGACGGCCTGCCCGTCCGGTGTGCCCTTCGGTCAGCTTCTGGAGACGACGCGGGCCGAGCTGACGCGGGCAGGCGTGCGCGCGCGGGAGACCCATCACGGGACGCTGCGCGCCCTTCTCGGGGTCTTCCCGCATCCAACCCGGCTCGGGGCGCTGGCGGCGATGACCGCCCTCTATCAGCATTCGGGCCTGCAGGCCCTCGTGCGCGGGCTGGGGCTCCTCGCGCCGTTCAAGCGGCTGCGCACGCTCGAGGCGCTGCTCCCGCCGCCTGCGGCCGCCGCCGCGCCCGTCCCGGAGCTCACGCCCGCGCGCCGAACGCGTCGCGGCCGGGTGGGCCTCCTCACGGGCTGCGTGCAGCGCGTGTTCTTCCCCCACGTGAACGCGGAAACCGCGCGGCTCCTCGCCGCGGCCGGCTGGGACGTGGTGGCGCCGCGGGGCCAGGGGTGCTGCGGCGCCCTGCATCTGCACGCCGGGCGGCTCGACGAGTTCGGGGGGTTCGCCCGCGATCTCGTGCGGGCATTCCCCGCGGACCTGGATCACCTCGTCACCAATGCCGCCGGCTGCGGCTCCGCGCTCAAGGAATACGGCCACTGGGTGCCGGGCACGGAGGATTTCGCGACGCGGGTTCGCGATGTCTCGGAGCTGCTGGCCGAAGCGGATCTTCCCCTTCGCGAGCTGTCGGTGACGGTCACGTATCACGATGCCTGCCATCTCGCGCACGGCCAGAAGGTGCGCAGCGAGCCCCGTGCGCTCCTGCGCCGCGTCCCCGGCCTGCGCCTGGTCGAGCTCGCGGACAGCGAGCTCTGCTGCGGCAGCGCGGGCGTCTACAATGTCCTGGAACCGGAGATTGCCGCGGAGCTGGCTCGGCGGAAGATCGATCGCATCCGCGAGACCGGGGCCCGCATCGTCGTCACCGGCAACCCTGGCTGCATCACGCAGATCGCGGGCGAGGCGCGCCGGCAGGGGCTGGCGCTCGAGGTGCTACATCCTGTGGAGCTGCTCGGCCGCGCCCTGCGGGAGACGTAGGAGGAGCCGCGTGAAGAAGATCCGCGTCCGGGACCATGTTACGCAGGACGCTGCGAAGATGGCGAAGGTGGCGCTGGCGGCCACGCCGCGGGCGCTGCTGGATCTGTACTGCGTGGCGCCGGGCCAGGCGCAGCGGCCGCACGTGCACGACGACCAGGACAAGATCTACTACGTCGTGTCGGGCTCGGGGCGGTTCAGCCTGGGCCCCGACAGCGAGCGGCTCGAGACCGGCGACGCGCTGGTGGCGCCGGCCGGCGCCGAGCACGGGCTCGTCAACGACGGAACCGAGCCGCTGCTTGTCCTCGTGGTGGTGACGCCGCCCCCGCCGCACGCGAAGGCGCCCGGCCACTGAGCCGGAGAGGGAGGGGCCCCACGTGACGCCGGTGAAGGCCTCGATCATGATCACGTGCCTCGGTGATCTACTCTTTCCCGAAGTGGGTGTGGCCATGGTCACCGTGCTGCGACGGCTGGGCGTGGCGGTGGACTTTCCCCAGGGGCAGACCTGCTGCGGGATGCCGCTGTTCAACTCGGGCTTCCACGAGGACGCCGCGCGGGTGGCCGCGCGCACCGTGCGCCTCTTCGAGCAGGCCGAGCATGTTGTGGTGCCGTCGGGATCCTGCGCCTGGATGGTAAAGACAGAGTACCCGGGCCTCCTCAAGCACGATCCCGCGCTGCGCGCGGCCGCGGAGCGCCTGGCCGGGCGTACGCGGGAGCTCTCTCAGTTCCTGGTGGACGTGCTCGGGGTGACCCGAGTCGAGTCGGACTTCAAGGGTCGCGTGACGTATCACGATTCTTGCCATCTCCTCCGGGGGCTGGGAGAGTCGCGCGCCCCCCGGACGCTGCTGCGCGGTGTCCCGGGCGTGGAGCTCCGCGAGCTGTCCGGCGCCGACCAGTGCTGCGGATTCGGCGGCTCCTTCTCGGTGCGCCTGCCCGAGGTCTCGACGGCGATCCTCGACAAGAAGCTCGCCAACGTGGAAGCCACCGGGGCGGACTGCCTCGTGGCGTGCGACGGCGGCTGTCTCATGCAGATGAGCGGCGGACTCAGCCGCCGCGGCTCGCGGGTGCGCGCGCTCCACCTCGCCCAGATCCTCGCCGGGGGCTCGAGCGCGGAGAGGACGCCCTCATGAGGCCCGCAGGGCCGAAGAGGCCCTGCCGCCCCGCGGGCGGCTTTGAGGTGGAGCAACCTGAATGAGCGACCCGATTCTGGCGACGCCGTTCCCGCGACGGGCGGGGGCCGCCCTCAAGGACGACTTCCTCCAGGAAGCGCTCACCATCGCCACCACGAAGTTCATCGACCTCCGGAAGGAGGCGTTCGCAACCCTTCCCGAGGGAGACGCCCTTCGGGACCGGGCCCGCGCCATCAAGGAGGCCACTCTCCAGCGGCTCGACTATTACCTCGAGCAGCTCGCCGACAACGTGCAGCGGCTGGGCGGCCATGTCCACTGGGCGGCCACCGCGCAGGAAGCGCGCGAGATCGTCCTGCGTCTCTGCCGCGAGCGGGGCGTGAAGATGGCGGTGAAGTCCAAGTCCATGGCCACGGAGGAGATCCACCTCAACGAGGCGCTCGAGCACGCGGGCGTCACGCCGATCGAGACCGATCTGGGTGAATACATCATCCAGCTCGCCCACGAGCGTCCGTCCCACATCATCGCGCCCGCGATCCACAAGACCAAGGGGCAGGTGGCCGAACTTTTCTCGCGTGAGCTGAAGGGACAGTTCGCCGCCGACCCCGAGGTGCTCACCGCGGTGGCGCGGCGCGAGCTGCGCCAGAAGTTCCTCCAGGCGGACATGGGCATCACCGGCGCCAACTTTGCGGTGGCCGACACCGGCACGCTGGTCCTCGTCACCAACGAGGGGAACGGCCGCATGGTGACCTCGCTGCCGCGCATCCACGTGGCGGTGATGGGCATGGAGAAGGTCATACCCAGCATGACCGACCTCATGGTGTTCCTGGCCATCCTGGCCCGGAGCGCGACGGGGCAGAAGCTCTCCTCGTACACCACGCTCGTGCGCGGGCCGCGACGGCCGGGCGAGCTGGAGGGCCCGGAGGAGCTGCATCTCATCCTCATGGACAACGGCCGCGTGCGGCAGATCGCCGGGACGCTCCGCGAGGCGCTCTATTGCCTGCGCTGCGGCGCCTGTCTCAACGTGTGCCCGGTGTACCGCCAGATCGGCGGGCACGCCTACGGCTATACCTATCCCGGCCCCATCGGCATCCTCCTCACCGCGATGCTGGAAGGCGACCGCTCGGTGAAGGATCTGGCCCATGCCTCGTCGCTTTGCGGGGCCTGCAAGGACGTGTGCCCCGTGCGGATCGACATCCCGCGCATGCTGATCGAGCTGCGGGAGCATCTCGACCGCGGGCGAATCGCGCCGTGGCACGAGCGGGCCCTCTTCGGCATCGCGCGCCGGCTCATGGAGTCGCCGGCGCTGTTCCACACGGGCGCGCGGGTCGGCCGATGGCTCCAGCGGCCCTTCGTGTCGGACGGCCGCGTGCGGCGCCTCCCGGGCTTCCGCCGCTGGACGGCCACGCGGGATCTCCCTCCGGTGGCGCCGCGCACCTTCACGGAGCGCTGGAAGGACCTGCCTCGATGAGCACGCGGGCCGACTTCCTCGAGCGGGTGCGCCGGGAAATGGGAAAAACTCGCGGACTCTTTGCTGCGGCGCCGGCGTCTCGTCCCGCGCGCCCGCAGGAGGCGGCCGATTCGGTCCGCCGGGAGCTCCTCGAACGCTGGCCCCAGGCGCTCGAGCGCTTCAAGGTCGAGTTTGAGCGCATCGCGGGCGTCTTCCACCGGGTGAGCCGGCTCGACGAGGTGCCGGCGGTGCTGGCGCGCATTGCCGCCGAGCGCGGTGTCCGCGAGGCCATCGGCTGGGATGCCGCCACGCTGGGCTGGGACCTTCGGGCCGCGCTGGAGCCGCACGGGATCACGGTGCGGCTCGCCCCGCCGGGCAGCGGCGAGGCGGAACGAACGAGCCATCGTGAGGAGGCCGCCCGCGCGCCCCTCGGCGTCACCGGGGTGGACTGGGCTCTCGCCGAGACCGGAACACTGATCCTCACCTCGGGCCCCGGCCGGCCCCGCTCGACCTCGCTGCTGCCCGCCACCCATGTGGCGGTATTCGGCCCCGGCGCCCTGCTGGAAACGCTCGAGCAAGTCGGTATGATGCTCGAGGCGCGGCATGCCGATCCGGTCCTCGCCGGATCCGGCGGCGTCATCAACTTCATCACGGGACCGTCGCGTACCGCGGACATCGAGCTCACGCTCACCCGCGGAGTCCACGGGCCCAAGGAGGTGCACGTGGTGTTCGTGGATGGCCTGGGGGGCGCCGCGTGACCGTCCGCTTGTTCACCCCGGCGGAGGTGGACGCCCTGATTCCGCGGCTCGCCGACCTGATGAGCCAGGCCATGGAGCGGCACCGCAGCGCGCAGGACTTCGCGGAGGCGCTGCGCGCCGAGCGCGAGCGCATCCGCGCCGCGGGGAACAACGCCGCGGAGCGCCGCGAGTGGAAGGCGCGCGCGGAGCGGCTGGATGGCCTCACGATCGAGGTGCGCGCCGTGCTGGGCGAGATCGAGGCGCTGGGCGGGGTGGTCAAGGACGTGGAGATGGGCCTGGTGGACTTCGCCGGTGTGGCGCCGGGCGCGGGCGACGACCCGGTCAACCTCTGCTGGAAGTACGGGGAGACCGCGGTGCGCTTCTGGCACGGCTTCGACGAGGGATTCGCCCAGCGGAAGCCGCTGTCGTGAGCGCGCCCGCCTGCGACGCGGTCCTCTTCGACCTCTTCGATACGCTCGTGCTGTTTCAGCGCGACCGGCTCCCCGAGATCCACGTCAACGGGCGCACCATGCACTCCACCGCCGGGCTGGTCCACGGCGCGCTCCGACCCTACGCGCCCCATATCTCGCTGGAGGACTTCGCCGCCGCCCTCTTCTGGAGCTGGCAGGAGGCCGAGCGCATCCGCAACACGACGCATCGCGAGGTGGCGGCGTCCGAGCGCTTCGGCATGATCTTCGGGCGCCTGGGCCTGGACGGTGGCGCCATGGAGCGGGAGGCGCTGCCCGCTCTGCTCGGCACCCACATGCGCGAGCTCTCCAAGGCGATCGTGTGCCCCCCGCATCACCGGGAGGTGCTGATGGCCCTCAAGCGGCGCCATCGCCTCGCCGTGGTCTCCAACTTCGACTACACGCCGACCGCCCGGCTCGTGCTCGAGCGCGAAGGCCTCGCCGACCTCTTCGACGAGATCCTCGTCTCCGACGCGGTCGGGTGGAGGAAGCCCGCTCCGCGTATATTTCAGGAAGCGCTGGATCGCATGCGCTTGGCCCCGGCGGAGGCGGTGTTCGTGGGCGATCGGGCCGACATCGACGTGGCGGGCGCGCGCGGGGTGGGGATGCGGGCGGTCTGGATCAACCGGGAGGCCGAGGCGCTGCCCGAGGGCGCCCCGGCTCCCGATCACGAAATACGCGATTTGCAAGAGCTTCCGACCCTGCTTGCACCCGATGAGGGTAGGCCGGCATCCAAACGGTAGTCTGGAAGAGTTAGAGGAGAGGACGCGCATGGCGACGACTCGGAAGGTGATCATCATCGGCTCGGGGCCGGCCGGGTACACCGCGGCCATCTACACGGCGCGCGCGAACCTGTCCCCGGTGATGTTCACGGGCATCCAGGCGGGCGGGCAGCTGATGCTCACGACGCTCGTGGAGAACTACCCCGGCTTCGTGGACGGTCTCGACGGTCCGCCGCTCATGGAAGCGTTCCAGAAGCAGGCCCAGCGCTTCGGCACCGAGATGATCGCGGAGGACGTGACCTCGGTGGACTTTTCGAAGCGCCCCTTCCGCGTCACCGCCGGTGACACCACGCTCGAGGCCCACTCGGTGATCATCGCCACCGGCGCTACCGCCAAGCTACTGGGACTGCCCAGCGAGTCGGCCCTCATGGGGCGCGGCGTCTCCACGTGCGCCACCTGCGACGGCTTCTTCTTCAAGGACCAGAACATCATGGTGGTCGGGGGCGGGGACTCCGCGATGGAAGAGGCCCTCTATCTCTCGCGCCTGGGCAAAAAGGTCGAGCTGGTGCACCGCCGCGAGCAGTTCCGCGCCTCCAAGATCATGCAGGAGCGCGCGATGAAGAATCCGAAGATCTCGTTCACGCTCGACACGGTGGTGGAGGACGTGCTGGATCCGAGCCAGGGCAAGGTGACGGCGGTGCGGCTCCGCAATCTCAAGACCGGCGCCCAGTGGGAGACGCCGGTGGATGGGTTCTTCGTGGCCATCGGCCACGAGCCCAACACCGCCATCTTCCGCGGTCAGATCGCGCTCCACGAGAACAACTACGTCAAGGTGGAGCCGGGGACGACGAAGACCTCGGTGCTGGGCGTGTTCGCCGCGGGGGACGTGCAGGACTTCACCTATCGGCAGGCGGTGACGGCAGCGGGCTCCGGCTGCATGGCCGCGCTCGAGGCCGAGCGGTACCTCGAGGCCAACGTCCCCGACCACTAGGCTGCACGTCCCTGGGCGAGGGATCGAGATGACCAACGGCGCCTTGCCGTCGGCCGTCGCCGAGACCATGGCGATGCTGTGGTCTCCGCTGCTTGCCGTCACGACCCATCACGCGGGGCGCCATAACGGCCTGATCGTGGGGACCGGGGTCTTCGCCAGCCTTGTTCCCGAGGCCCCCCGTGTCGCCATCGAGCTCACGAAGTCGAGCCACACCCTGGGGATGCGCTCTGGGCACGACGGTGACAAGATGGCGGCGTTCGGCGCGCGGACAGGCGCGTGTGGTGGACACCCTCGACGCCCAGGAGCTGACGATTTGCCTCGGCGACGTGGTGGCCGGCGGCCGCCAGCGGGACGGACAACCTCTGACCTTGGCCCTCCTTCGGGAGCACCTGCCGAAGGAATGGCTGGAGTGGGCGATTAGCCGCGACCGTCAGATCGCCGATGCGAGGCGGCGGCGCGGTCTTGGATGATGAACCCGCCCTCGATCGCTCGCCCGGCTAGCCGACGCGGACGGGGGCGCCCAGCTCCCGGAGCATCGCGATCGCCGAGAGGTAGGAGAGCTTGCCCGTCCGCGGATTCTCGGACGGCACGTTCTCGACCTCGATGACGAGGCGGCCGAACTCGCCTTCGACCGTGATGCGGTGCTGGTTACGCTGCTGCCCCGGCACCGCGAACAGCCGGATGCGGGTGCGCTCGGGGCCGATGCCGGCCAGCGAGAGCGCCGCGACGACGTTCACGTTGGCGGGGAAGCCCTTCACCGCCTCGGTCGCGGGCCCCTCGAAGATCAGCGTTTCCTGCTTGATCGCGCCTAGGTCGACGCGGTGGGCCTCGATGTAGGGGGCGCCGGCGAGTCCCCGCGGTGGCTTGCGCGTCTCCATGGTCACGGCGTCGATGCGGCCTTCGCGCGCGCCCTTGACCCCGTCCAGGCCCGCGATGGCGCCTGAGGGGACGAGGATCCGGCCCCCGTGCTGCTCGGCCAGCCGCGCCCACTCGCCCAGCACGCCCACGAGGGCGCCCACCGAGAGGACCATCAAGTCCTTGCCCGCGGTCAGCACCGTCGGCCCGAACTCGCGCAGGGCGACCTGGGTGGCGGCTTCGACGATTAGGTCGCTCCGCTGGATGAGCTCGTCCAGGGGGTAGGCGGGGAAGCCGCCCGCCTTCGCCGGGTCGCGCACGGTGACGCCGGCCAGCTCGATCCCGGGGAGGTCGCCGCTGGCCGCCTTCGCGACCGCGGTGCCGATGACGCCCATCCCCACGATGCCGATCCGGAGCATGCGGGAAGTCTAGCAGCGGCTCTGCGGGCGCGGCAAGCGGGGCGGAGCGGAGGACTACGAGCGGGGGGGCGGGACTTCGCTACGAAACGAGCGGGAAATCCAGTAGAACGCCGCGAGCGCGATCACCAGCATCAGGATCCCCATCGCGGTCTCGGCGAAGACGAGCTTGCCGATCCCGAAGAGGGTCGCGTACACCGCCACGATGCCGGCGATCCAGTTGGTCCAGGCGAGGGCCCCGCCCGGGATGGGCTCGCGCCCGAAGCCGAGGCGCTGGGAGACGTGCGCCCAGCCGGGGCCTCCCGGCCGCACGCGTCGGTAGAAGGCCTCCAGCACCGCCGGCGGCTCCGGCGAGGTCGCGAAGGTCACGACCAGCCACACCACCGTGCTCACCACCACCGTCGCCAGCATGACCGCGGCCTGCCCGTTGGGATCACCCTCGGCATAGCGGGACGCCACGAATCGGAAGGCGAGGAGGCTCACGACCAAGCTCGCTATCATCGCGGAGATCTCGCTCCACGCATTGATCCGCCACCAGTACCACCGGAGGATGAGCACGAGCCCGGTGCCCGCGCCGAGGGCGAGCAGCAGCTCCCAGGCCTTCTCGATGCTGGAGAGCTGGGACGTGACCGCGATGGAGGCGAGGAAGAGCAGCACGGTGGCCCAGCGCGAGACGGCCACGTAGTGGCGCTCGGTGGCGTCTCTCTTCACGAAGCGCCGGTAGAAGTCATTGACGAGGTACGACGCGCCCCAGTTGAGATGCGTTCCCACCGTGCTCATGTAGGCGGCGGCGAAGCCCGCCAGCATGAAGCCGCGCCATGGCGTGGGTAAGAGCTCCACGAAGGCCCGCACATACCCCGCCTCCTTGTCCTGGAGGGTGGGGTAGAGGATCACGGTGGCCAGGCCGGTGAGGATCCACGGCCACGGCCGCAGCGCGTAGTGGGCGATCTGGAAGAACAGCGTGGCGAGCACGCCATCCCGCTCGGAGCGGGCGCTGAAGATGCGCTGGGCCACATAGCCGCCGCCGCCCGGCTCCGCGCCGGGATACCAGGCCGCCCACCACTGCACGGAGAGATAGACCATGAGGGTCATCAGCGGCATCCAGGCGTAGGCGTGGATCCCGCTCGCGTCCGCGCGCACGGGCAAGACCGAGAGCGCCGCCGCTTCGCTGCCGAAGTGCGCGCTCACCTTGGCCTTGAGCACCGCCACCCCGCCCACCGCGTCCACCGCGTAGATCGCGAGCACGATCACCGCCGACATCTTGATGATGAACTGCACCAGGTCGGTCCAGAGCACCGCCCACATGCCCGCCGCCACCGAGTAGAGGAGGGTGATCGCGAAGCAGATGCCCACCGCCAGCACCTCGCCGCTCACCGTCATGCCCGCGATCGAAACGTCGCGGAGCCCCAGGGCAATGGTGAGGATCTTGATCATCGCGCGCGTCACCCAGCCCAGGATGATGAGGTTGATGGGCAGCGCGAGGTAGAGGGCACGAAAGCCGCGCAGGAAGGCCGCGGGCCCGCCGTGATAGCGCAGCTCGGCCAGCTCCACGTCGGTCATCACGCGGGCGCGGCGCCACAGCCGCGCGAAGAAGAACACGGTGAGCATGCCGCTCATCACGAAGTTCCACCAGAGCCAGTTGCCGGCCACGCCCTTGGTGGCGACCAGCCCCGTGACCACCAGCGGCGTGTCCGCGGCGAAGGTGGTGGCCACCATGGCGGTGCCGGCCAGCCACCAGGGCGCCTGGCGACCAGAGAGGAAGTACTGGTCCAGGCTCTCCCCGCCGCGGCGGGTGAAGTAGAGGCCGATGACGGTGCAGAGGACGAAGTAGCCGACGACGATCGCCCAGTCCACCGGCGAGATGGGCATGTTCATCTCATGTCCGCAATACCGCCCCGCGCACGGCCGAGTCAAGAATTTTGGGCGGTCGACGCGCCGGCGGGGGTGGCCGGGCGCGGCGTGCTAGAATTCAGCGTGCCGATGGGCTCGTCGTCCGCCCGCGCGTTGCGTCTCAAGTCCCCGCTCGAGACCCTCTATCGCGACTTCGACTGGGCCGCCCGCACGGGCTCGGACGCCATCCGCTACCCGCTCCGCTACGCCGAGCCTCACGACCGCGAGCTGGCCGCGCTCCTCGCCTCCTGCCTGGCGTACGGCCGCGTCGACCTCTTCGGGCCCCAGGTGGACTGGGTGCTGGGGCGTATGGGCGCCTCGCCCCATCGCTTCGTGCTCGCCTTCGACGCTGCCGTCCATGGCGAGATCTTCGCGGGCTTCCGCTACCGCTTCAACCGGCCACGGGATCTGGTGGCCTTCTGTGTGGCCGCGCGGCGTATTCTCGAGGCGCACGGCTCGCTGGGGGCGTTCTTCGCCGCCGGCTTCTCGCCGGAGGACGCGACGATCGCGCCCGCGCTCGAGCGCTTCGTGGCCGGGTTCCGCGAGGGCGATATCCGTCGGTTGTTTCCCCGGCAGGCGCTGTCCTACGGCTACCAGCACCTCTTCCCGCGTCCATCAACCGGCGGCCCCTGCAAGCGGCTGCTCCTCTTCCTCCGTTGGATGGTGCGGCGTGAGCCCCCCGACTTCGGGCTCTGGACAGACATCCCGCCCTCGGCCCTCGTCATGCCGGTGGACACGCACATCGAGCACATGGCCCGGGCGATCGGCCTGACCCGCCGGCGCAGCCGGAACTGGCGCATGGCCGAGGAGATCACCGCGCGGCTGCGCCTCCTGGACCCCCATGATCCAGTGAAGTACGACTTCGCGCTCTGCCACAAGCGCATGTCAGGTGACTGCCCGGGCCGGCGCGACGCGGTGACCTGCGCGCCCTGCGGGCTGCGTCCGGTCTGCGCGCACTGGCGCGGGGCGAGGATCCCGCGATGAGCGCGCTCGAGATCGTCCTTGCCGTCCTCGTGGGCGGGGCCCTCGTCGTGCTGGCCTGGGCGCTCCTCGAGACGCGGCGCCAGCTCGACGCCGCCCGGCGCCCGGGGCCGGATCCCGTCGCCGGGCTTCTCCAGCAGCAGATCGAGGCGGTGCGCGCGGAGAGCCGCACCGGCCAGGAGGGCCTGCGCCGGGAAGTGGGCGACCTGGGGAACCGGCTGCGCGAGGATGCCAGCGAGCTTCGCCTCGCCGTCGCCACCGAGCTCAAGGGCGTGAGCGCGGAGGTCGCCCGGCAGCTCGCCGACGGCATGCGGCTGATCCAGTCCGCCCAGAGCACCATGGGCGAGCGGCTGGACCGCGCGGCCAAGGTCGTGGGCGAGGTGCAGGGCAGCCTCGGCAAGCTCGGCGAGGCGACCCAGCGGGTGGTCGAGGTCGGCCGGGACATCCAGGGCCTCGAGCAGGTGCTGCGCTCTCCCAAGGTCCGCGGCGGGCTCGGGGAGACTCTGCTCGAGCAGGTGCTGGCCCACATGCTGCCGCGAGGTCACTGGGACCTCCAGCACGGCTTCCGCACCGGCGAGCGAGTGGATGCGATCGTGCGGGTCGGCGACCGCCTCGTCTCGGTGGACGCCAAGTTCCCGCTGGAGAACTTCCGGCGGATGCTCGCCGAGACCGAGGAGGAGAAGCGGCGGGTCCACCGGAAGACCTTCGCGAGGGACGTCCGCCTGCGCATCGACGAGATCGCGAAGAAGTACATCCTGCCCGACGAGGGCACGTTCGACTTCGCCCTCATGTACGTGCCCGCGGAGAACGTCTACTACGAGATCATCGTGCAGAGCGCCGACGAGGACGAGGCGATCGCGACGTACGCGCTCGAGCGCCGTGTCATCCCGGTGTCGCCCAACTGCTTCTACGCGTATCTGCAGGTCATCGTGCTGGGACTGCGTGGGCTCGACATCGAGGCGAGTGCGCGCGCCATCCAGGACAACCTCGGGCGCCTCGGGGGTGATCTCGCGCGCGTCCAAGAACACATGACGAAGCTGGGCACCCATCTCGGCAATGCCCAGAAGCAATTCGCGGAAGCCGACCGCAGCCTCGCGCGCTTCGAGAGCAAGCTCGAGGCGATCGGCGACGGGCGGGAGGACGCCGACGGCCAGCGCTCACTTCTACCCCCGTGATACGATGGCGCCATGACCCAGATCCAGTTCCAGGTGTACGGCATCAATCTGCTCGTGCGGTTGCTCGCCGAGCCTCCCGCCGATGTCCGCGTGCACTGCCCCAAGGGCTCGCCCATCCGCTACGGTGAGGTGGTGGTGCGCGGCGACGGGTTCGACGAGGGCGCCAATGCCTTCCGCGAGATGCCGCCGCTCCGCTCCGTGGTGGCCTTCGAGGAGAATCCAGAGGAGGTCGAGGGGCACTACTTCTACGTGGGCGGCGAGGAGCACCGGGTGATCCGACTCGACGCCATCATCCTCTCCTTCCCGCTGGAGTAGCACCCACCCCTGCCGGCCCCGCCGCGCCCGGTGATCCTCGGCATCGACGTCGGCTTCTCGAGCCGCCGTCCCAGCACCGGGCTCTGCGTGATCGCGCCGCACGCCGCCCACCCGGTCCGCTGCGCGCATGTGCGGGCGGAGGAGGCGACCGCCGCCGTCCGGTCGCTCGTGGACGGCGAGGCCCTCCGCGCCGTGGGCATCGACGGTCCCATCCGGCCCGATCTCACCCTGACCCGCGCGGGGCGCGCCTGCGAGCGTCGCCTGTTGCGTGCGCCGTTTCACCGCTACTGCAAGCCGGGCTCGACGGCCGCCCCCCTGGGGCAGCGCCTACACGCCGAGGCCACGCGCCTCGCGCGGGACATCCGCGCGGCGCATCCCCGGGCCCGGCTGGTGGAGGCGTTTCCCACCGCGTTCCTGCGCACCATGCTCGACGCGGAAGCCTGCGGCGACGTCCCGCGCGGACGCAAGAGCCAGGTGTACTGGGAGCGATGCGTGGGCGGGGGGATCCTCCGCCGCGTGATCGGGTCGCTCTACCGTGGAGCCGCCGCGCGCATCGCCGGCCCGCTGGTGCGTCTCACCCATCGAGATGAGCGCGCCGCCGCGATCTGCGCGCTCACCGCATGCGCCGCCGCGCTCGAGGTGGCCACCGCGGTCGGCGACGCGGAGGACGGCTGGATCTGGCTTCCTCCGCGGGGCTTCCTTGCGGACTGGGCGCGCCGCGCCCTATAGTCGTTTCATGAGCGCGCTCGAGCAGATTCTCGCCAAGATCGACGCCGACGAGGTGGTCGAGCTCACTCGCGACCTCGTGCGCATCCCCAGTGTCTACCGTCCCGACGATCCGGACGCCACCGAGGCGCGCGTCGCCGCCCACGTGGAGGCGTGGATGCGCCGCGAGGGCTTCGACGTCGAGGTGCAGCCGGTGGCGCCGGGGCGGCCGAACGTGATCGGCACGCTCGGCGAGAAGCGTTCCGGTCAGCGCAGCCTCTTGCTCGAAGGCCACACCGACGTCGTGACCGAGGGCGACGCCAAGGCCTGGACGTGGCCGCCATTCGGCGCCGACCTCGCGAACGGCCGCATCTACGGGCGGGGCGCCGCCGACATGAAGGGCGGGCTCGCGGCGGCGATGGTCGCGGCCGCGGCGTTCCGCCGCGCCGGCGTGGAGCCGCCGGGCAAGCTGGTGGTGGGCGCGCTGGTCGACGAGGAGGATCGCATGCTGGGCGCGCGCCACCTCGTGACCACCGCGGTGGGGCGCGAGCTGGATGCGGCGATCATCTGCGAGCCGGAGCAGAACGAGCTCTGCCTCGTGCAGCGCGGGGTCGTGTGGGCGCGCTTTCGCGCGCAGGGCAAGATGGCCCACGGCGCCATGCCGGAGGCCGGCCTCAACCCGATCACCGCGCTCGGCGCCGTGATCGACGCGGTGCCCGCGGTGGAGCGGCGCATCCGCCGCCGCTGCGAGAAGAGTCCCTATCTCCGACCGCCCACGGTGACGCCCACCATCATCCAGGGGCCCGCGAAGGGGATCGGGGTGCCGCAGTCCAACGTGATCCCCGCGTTCGGCGAGATGACCCTCGACGTGCGTGTCACGCCGGGCATGGGGGTGGAGGAGCTCGAGGCCGAGATGGAAGGACTGTGCCGCGTCGGCGAGGCGGCGGTCCCCGGCATCAAGGTCGAGTGGGAGCCGGTGAACCCGTTCCGCCTGGCCACCAAGGTGGACAAGGGAGAGGCGATCGTGCAGGCCATGATCACGGGCGTGCGCCAGGCCACCGGCCACGCGCCCCGCTACGGCGGTGTGCCCGGCTCGACCGATGGGACCATTCTGCGCATGGAGCTCGGCCTGCCGATCGTGACGTGCGGGCCGGGCAACCGGCTGATTCCCCATCAGGTGGACGAGTATGTGGAGACCGAAGAATTGTTCGATGCCGCCAAGATTTATGCGGCCTCTGCGCTGAAGTTTCTCGAGGGCTAGTGGCGCCTCCCCAGCGGCCTCGCCTCCGCGCGCTCGAAGCGTTTCCGATCCAGCAGGACGGGCAGCGCGCCGTGGGGCTGCGCGATCCTGCGCGGTTCACCCATCAGGTCGCCGTGTTGCCGGTGCCGCTCCTCGACATCGTCTCCCTGTTCGACGGCGAGCACTCACTCGACGAGATCCGCGACATCGTGAGCGGGCGCCACGGCGTCGCCCTCACGCGGGCGGAGATCGGCGCCGTGGCGGAGCGCCTCGACGAGGGCGGCTTCCTCGACTCGCCGCGCTTTGCCGCCCGGCGCCAGCGCATCGAGGCCGAGTACGCGGCCTGCTCCACGCGCCCGGCCGCGCACGCGGGCGGGGCCTATGCGGGCGAGCCCGATGCCCTGCGGTTGCAGATCGAGGGATTCTTCCGCTCGCCCATCGGGCCGGGGGCGGAGGCGGTTTCGGAGGCCTCGGTTGTTTCTGGGTCTGATCTACGGTCGCCCCAAGGGGCGACCTCTGTAGGGAGTCACGGCCCCGAGGCCGGGGCGCTCGCGCCTTTGAGGGGGCTGCTCGCGCCGCATATCGACTTCCATCGGGGCGGGCCGACCTACGCGTGGGCGTATCGAGAAATCTTGCGCCGCGCCGACGCCGACTGCTTCGTCATCCTCGGCACCTGCCATGCTGGCATGCCCGATCCGTTCGCCGCTACGCGGAAGGCCTACGAGACCCCGCTGGGCGCGGCGTCAGTGGATCGCGACATGCTGGAGGCGCTCGGGCGGCGCTACGGCCATGATCTCTTCGCGTCCGAGGGCGCTCATCGCGTGGAGCACTCGATCGAGTTTCAGTCGGTCATGCTGCGGTGGGCGCTCGGCGATCGGCGGCCCTTCACGGTGGTGCCGGTGCTCGCGTCCTTCCTTCACGAGGCGGTGTGGACCGGCGCCGCACCCGAGGCCGATCCGCGGGTGCCCCGCTTCGTCGAGGCGCTCGCCGCCACCATCGCCGCCTCGAATCGGCGCGTCTGCGTGATTGGCGGCGTGGATCTCGCCCACGTGGGCCCACAGTTCGGCGACGCGGAGCCCAACACCGCGGCCTTTCTCCGCGACCTGGAGCGCGACGACCGCGCGATGCTGGACGCGGTGGTCGCGGGCGACAGCGCCGCGTTCTACGACTCGATCGCGCGCGATGGCGACGCGCGTCGTATTTGTGGGCTCTCGCCCATCTACACCTTCCTCCGCGCGCTGCCCGGCGCCCGCGGCGAGCTCTTGCGCTACAGCCAGTGGCCCGATCCGCAGGGGACGGTGAGCTTCTGCGCGGCGGCGTTTGCGTGATGAGCACCCCGTCGGCCCCGCCGCCCTCGGATCCCTCGACCTGGAAGCTACCGCGCCTCCGCATCGACCGCGAGGGCGTCTGGTACCACGAGGACGAGGAGGTTACCCACGCCGGTATCCTGCGCAGCCTCTGGGAGGATCTTCAGCGCGACGCGGAGGGCCATCACTTCCGCATCGGGCCGGTGCGCGTCCCGGTGGTGGTGGACGACGTGCCTTTCATCGTGGTGCGTGCGGAGCCCGAGGGTGATGCGATCGCGCTGACGCTCAATGACGGCACGCGCGAACTGCTGGTGCCCGAGACGCTCCGGTTCGGAGCGGGGGAGGCGCCGTACTGTGCGGTGAAGGATGGCCGCTTCGAAGCTCGGCTGAACCGGGCCGCCGCCTATCAGCTGCTGGCCCACATGAGCGAGGAGCCGGGTGGGGGCGCGGTCCTGGCCCTCGGCAACCGGCGCTGGACGGTGCCGCGCCGCGGGTGACTCAATGTCCGCGCACGCTCGCGAGCGTGCGGAGCATCGCGTCGTGGATCCGGCCGTTGGAAGCCACGATCCGGGGCGCGGCGAGGTTGAGCGGGCCCCCGCGGAGATCGGTGACGCGCCCGCCCGCTTCTTCGACGAGAAGGAGCCCGGCGGCCACGTCCCACGGACCCAGCACCAGCTCCCAGTAGCCGTCGAGCCGGCCCGCCGCCACCGCGGCGAGCGTGATCGCGGCGGAGCCGAGCTCGCGCACGCTGCGATTCTGTCGCGTGAAGGCGCCGTATTCGGCGAGGTTGTTGTCGGGCGTGTCGCGCACGTCGTAGGGGAAGCCGGTGGCGAGGAGACTCGCGTCGAGCTCGGCGGTCCCGGAGACGGCGAGCCGCCGGCCGTCGAGGAACGCGCCCGCGCCCCGCTCGGCCACGAAGCACTCGTCCAGGCTCGGGTCGTAGACCACGCCCACCGCCATCCGTCCGGCGATCTCGAGCCCGATCGAGACCGAGAACAGCGGCAGGCCATGGACGAAGTTCGTGGTCCCGTCGAGCGGATCGATGATCCACCGGTGCATCGAGGCGCCCCGGGCGCCGCCTTCCTCGCCGAGTATGGCGTGGTCGGGGAAGCGGGCCCGGATGGCGTCGACCACGAGGGCCTCCGCCTGCCTGTCCAGCTCCGTGACGAGATTGATCGGGCTCGACTTGACGGTCACTGAGCGGGCTGCCCCTCGATGGGCGCGCAGCAGCGCGCCGGCCTCCCGCGCGGCGGCGACGGCGATCTCCCGGAACGCGTGGGTCTCCGCCATGGCGACGGAGGGTACCACGCGCAACGATTGACAACCATGCCGCCGACTCGGCTACAGTGAGCACGGAGATCACGATGGAGCCATCACCCGTCCCGGGCGTCGTCAACTGCGTGGCCTACGCGAAGGGCCAGCGGGTGAGCGAGGTCCGCATCGAGGACATCAGCGAGGTGCTCGAGAAGCCGGAAGGATTCGTGTGGCTCGGGCTCTACGAGCCGGGGCCCGAGCTGCTCCAGACCGTCCAGCGCGAGTTCGGGCTGCACGAGCTGGCGATCGAGGATGCGCTCCTCGCCCATCAACGGCCCAAGCTCGAGCGGTACGGCGACTCCCTCTTCATGGCGCTCCGCACCGCCCAGATGGACCGGGAGCGGCACAGCGCGGAGTTCGGCGAGACCCACATCTTCGTGGGAGCCCGCTACATCGTGTCGGTTCGCCACGGCGCATCCCTTTCCTACGCGCCGGTGCGGGCGCGCTGCGAGGCCAATCCACGCCTGCTGAGCCTGGGCCCCGGCTTCGTCATGTACGCGATCATGGACTTCATCGTGGATCAGTACTTTCCCGTGGTCGACGAGCTGGAGACCGAGCTCGAGCGTGTCGAAGAGGCGATCTTCGGCGAGCGGATGAGCCGCGAGACCACCGAGGAGATCTACAACCTCAAGCGAAGCCTCCTCGAGCTGAAGCGCGTGGTCTCGCCCCTGGTGGACATCTGCAACCGGATGGTGCGCTTCGACCTCGAGCTGGTGCCCGAGGAGGTCCGCCCCTATGTCCGGGACGTCTACGATCACTCCGTCCGGATCAACGAGTCGGTGGACACCCTGCGCGAGCTTTTGACCTCCGCGCTGGAGGCCAATCTGTCCCTGATCGCGGTGGCCCAGAACGAGTCGATGAAGAAGCTCGCGGCCTGGGCCGCGATCATCGCGGTGCCCACCATGATCGCTGGCATCTACGGGATGAACTTCGAGCACATGCCGGAGCTGCACTGGGCCTTCGGCTATCCCGTCGCAATGGGCATGATGGTGGCGGCGTGCGTCGGCCTGTATCTGCACTTCAAGCGATCGGGGTGGTTGTGATGCGCATCGTCGTCATGGGCTCGGGGGGCACCGGCGGCTTCTTCGGCGCGAAGCTCGCGCGGGCGGGGGAGGCGGTCACATTCGTGGCGCGGGGCGAGCACCTGCGGGCCATTCAGGTGCGGGGCCTCACCGTCAAGTCCGCCACCGACGGCGAGTGGACGGTCCGGGCGGACGCCCGCGAGCGCCTGGACGGCGAGCCGCCAGCCGACCTCGTGCTGTTCTGCGTGAAGTCGTTCGACACCGAGGCGGCGGCGGAGACCGTCCGACCGGTGGTGGGGCCGGCCACCGGCGTGCTGTCGATCCAGAACGGCGTCGACAACGAGGACAAGCTCGAGGCCATCCTCGGCTCCGGGCACGTGATCGCGGGCATCGCCGAGGTGTTCGCGGTGATCGAGGCGCCCGGAGTGATCGTGCACACGCTGCTCGGGCGGCTGCGCTTCGGCGAGATGAGCGGCAAGGATTCGACGCGAGTCCGGGGTTTTCTGGAGGCGTGCGGTCGCGCCGGCATCCCGGCCGAGCCGGTGGGCGATCCGCTCCGGATGCTATGGGAGAAGTATGTCTTCCTCGTCGCCCAATCCGGAATGTCGACAGTCACGCGCTGTCCGGCGGGCGTTCTGCGCCAGTATCCGGAGACCCGGGCGATGTACGAGCGGCTCATGGACGAGCTCGTCCGGGTCGGCCGCGCCGCGGGGGTGGAGCTGGACGCGGGGCTGGTGGCGGCGCTGATGCAGCGGCTCGACACTCTTGGAGCCGGCGCGTTCTCCTCGCTGCACTACGATTTCGCCCGCGGCAAGCGGCTCGAGCTGGAGGCTCTACAGGGGCATGCGGTGCGTCTGGGGGAGCGGCTGGGCGTGCCGACGCCTACCCTCGCCGTGGTCTACGCCGCGCTGCGCCCCTTCCGGGACGGACGTCCGCCACAAGCCGAGGGCTGATCGCAGGCGCCCGCGATCGCGTCCGCCGCTATACTGAGCCGGTGTCGACGGCTCGGCGCTTTCTGGGGTATCTCCGTCCCTATCTCGCGCGCTATCTCGCCGGGCTGGCGTGCCTGGTCCTCGCCACCACGTTCTCGCTCGCGATCCCCTGGACAGTGAAGCACGCGGTGGACGGCATGACGGCGGGCGCCGACCACGGCCTGCTCGTCGCGTCCGCGGGATTCATTCTCGTGCTCGGCGCGCTGCACGGGCTGACCCGGCTCGGATCGCGCTTCAGCGTCATCGGCGCGGGGCAGTGGGTGGAGCACGATCTGCGCCGTGACCTCTACGCGAGCCTCCTGCGCCTCCCCGCCGCCTTCTATCACGTCCGCCGGACCGGCGACCTGATGACACGCGCCACCAGCGACATCACGAATGTCCGCTCGCTCGCCGGCTTCGGGAGCGTGATGCTCGTGCAGACCACGCTGGCGTTCGCGGGCGCCCTCGTCGCGATGCTGCGCATCGATCCGTGGCTCACCCTGTGGGCGTTGTCGCCGACGCCCGCGCTGGTGGTCGCGATCAAGCGCTTCAGCCATGCGGTGGACGAGCAGACGACGCGCGCGCAGGAGCAGCTGGGCGAGCTCTCCGCCAAGGTTCAGGAGAATCTCACCGGGATGGCGGTGGTGCGCGCGTACACGATGGAGCCGGCCGAGATCGCGGGATTCGCGCGGCTCAACGCGGAGTACATGACGCGGAGCGTCCGGCTGGCCCGCACCCAGGCGGGCTTCTGGCCGTTGATGGGGCTGGTCGGGGGGCTGGGCGCGCTGATAATCCTCTGGCTGGGCGGGCGGGAGGTGATGACGGGCCGCATCACGCTCGGCTCGTTCGTGGCCTTCAACGGGTACCTTGCCTACCTCGCGTGGCCGACCGTCGCGCTCGGCTGGACCCTCGCGGTGGCCCGCCGCGGGCTGGCCTCGATGCAGCGAATCGTAGAGATCCTGGACGCGGGGGAGGTGTCGGCGCCGATTTCGTCTGTCATCAGCGGGGGCCCCGACATCGCCCCCGTTTTCCCCCAACCGCGGACAACGGGTGCCGATTCTGCGCTCCTCCAACCGCGGACAAGGCGTGCCGATTCGCATGCAAACCTGGCGACCGGGGCTATCGAGTTCCGCCACCTCACGTTTGCGTATCCCGAGCGTGGGGAAACGCTGCGTGATGTGACGCTCACCGTGCCGGAGGGCGGCCTCGTCGTGGTGGTCGGGCCGACGGGGAGTGGCAAGTCCACACTGGCTTCCCTCGTCTGTCGCGTGTACGACCCGCCCCGCGGCAGCGTGTTCGTGGGTGGGCAGGACGTGCTGGACGTGTCGCGACAAGCGCTGCGGCGTTCGGTGGCGTACGTCCCGCAGGAGGCGTTCCTCTTCTCGCGCTCGCTCCGCGACAACGCGCGGCTGGCCGCGGATGAGGCGGACGACGTGCGACTCCGCGCCGCCGCCGCCATCGCGGGCCTCAGCGAGGAGGTGGACGCCTTTCCGGAGGGATGGGAGACCGTGGTGGGCGAGCGCGGCCTGACGCTCTCCGGGGGGCAGCGACAGCGTGTGGCCCTGGCCCGCGCTCTCGTGGCGGAGGCGCCCTACCTGATCCTCGACGACGTCTTCGCCGCCGTGGATCCCGCCAAGGAGGCCGACATCCTGCGCGCGCTCAAGGACGTGCTGCGCGGACGTACGACGCTGGCGACCACCCATCGCCTGCGCATCGCGGAGGCGGCGGACTGGATCGCGGTGCTGGACGACGGCCGGCTCGTCGAGCAGGGCACGCACGCCGAACTCCTCGCCGCGGGCGGCCTCTATGCACGGCTCTGGCGCATCCAGCAGATCGAGGCCGAGCTTGAGCAGGCCTGACGACGAGGTCCTCGGCAAGGCCTACGACGCCCGGCTGATGGGGCGGCTGTGGGAAGTGACCCAACCGCATCAGCGCCTCGTCATGCTCTCGCTGATCCTGTTTCCCCTCACCGCGGGGTTCGAGCTGCTGGGCCCCTACCTCGTGAAGCTCGCCATCGACCACCACATCCTGGTCGGCGACTGGTCGGGCCTCGGCGTCATAGCGGTCCTGTTCCTCCTCACCCAGCTCTCGCTCTACGCGCTGCGGGTGAGCCAGGCCTACGTGACCCAGCTCACCGGGCAGCGCGTGATGCGCGACCTCCGCCAGGCTCTCTTTGCCCACCTTCAGCGCCTGGAGGCCGCGTTCTTCGACCGCAATCCCGTGGGCCGGCTGATGACGCGCATGCTCAGCGACGTGGAAGCCATCAACGAGATGTTCACGAGCGGCGGCGTGGCCATCGTGGGCGACGTCGTGACGCTCACCGGCGTGGTGGTGATCCTGCTGCTCCTGAACTGGCGCTTGGCCCTGGTCACCTTCGCGCTGGTTCCGCTCCTCGTGATGGCCGCCGCGTACTTCCGCATCAAGGCACGCGCGTGCTACCGCATCGTCCGCGTACGGTTGGCCGCGCTCAACGCGTTCCTCCAGGAGTCCCTGCAGGGCATGACGGTGATCCAGCTCTTCGCCCGCGAGCGCCAGGAGGCGACGGCGTTCGCGCGGCTGAACGGCGATCTGCGGGCTGCCAGTTCCGCTCCACGCTCTACGACGCGTCGCTCTACGCTACCGTGGAGGCCATGGGCTCCGCCGCGGTCGCGGTGCTTCTCTGGTACGGCGGCGGCCAGGTCATCGCGGGCGCGCTCACCTTCGGCGGCCTCGTGGCCTTCATCGAGTACACGAGCCGGTTCTTCCTGCCCATCCGCGACCTCGGCGCGAAGTATGCGGTGATGCAGGCCGCCATGGTGTCGGCGGAGCGGGTGTTCGCGCTGCTCGACACCAGGCCCGCGATCGTGAGTCCCGCCGGCCCGCTGATCCCTCGGGAGGCCACCGCCACCGCCGTGGAGTTCCGCGACGTCTCGTTCGCGTACCGCGAAGGCGAGTGGGTGCTGCGGCGGTGCTCATTCCGCATTGGCGCGCGGGAGCGGGTGGCCCTCGTGGGGCCCACCGGCGAAGGGAAGACCACCGTCGCGCGGCTCATGACGCGTGCCTACGATGTGAGCGAGGGCCAGGTGCTGGTCGAGGGGATCGACGTGCGCGAGTGGGACCTCGCCGCCCTGCGGCGCCACGTGGGCCTCATCCCCCAGGAGCCCTTCCTCTTCGCGGGGACGTTGCGGGAGAACCTCCTCCTCGGCGGCGACGATCGCGGGGACGGCGACGCGTTGCTCCGCGCGCTCGCCCGCGCGCAGGCGGACCGGCTGGTCGACGCGCTGCCCGGCGGCCTCGACGCGGTCGTGCGCGAGCGTGGCGTGAACCTCTCCCAGGGCCAGCGGCAGCTGCTGGCCATCGCCCGCGCCCTCATCTATAATCCTCGCGTTCTCGCCCTCGACGAGGCGACCTCGAGCGTGGACGCGGAGTCGGAGCTTCTGATCCGCGCTGCGCTGACGGAGCTGCTGGCCGAGCGGGCGAGCATGATCATCGCGCACCGGCTGTCCACCATCCAGAGCGCGGACCGGATCCTCGTGCTCCATCGTGGGCGCGTGCGGGAAGCAGGGCGTCACGCCGAGTTGATGGCGGAGGGCGGGGTGTATGCGCGGCTGTACGAGATGCAGTTCGGGCGGGAGCCGGCATGAAAGCGTTTCACGCGGCGGTGTATCGTCTGGTAAGGCAGGTTCCGCGGGGACGCGTGGTGACGTACGGACAGGTCGCCGCGCTCTTGGGCTACCCGCGGGCAGCGCGGGCAGTGGGACAGGCGATGCGGCACTGCCCGCCGTCGCTGCCGTGGCACCGGGTGGTGAACGCGCGCGGCGGGATCAGCGTGCGGGGCAACGTGGGGAGCATGCTCACGCAGCGGATCCTGCTCGAGCAAGAGGGTGTGCGGGTGCGACGCGGGCGGCTCGCGCTAGCGAGCTATCGGTGGTCGGGGGGACGGCGCGGTCGGCCCTTCCGGCTCGCCGCGCTGGAGCGGTTGTGACGGTCAGGGAGGCAACATGCGACTGGGATTGAACCTCGGCTACTCCGGCGCCAGCATGGGGATGGACCTCACCCTCGTCCAGGAGGCGGATCGTCTGGGCTATCACTCGGTGTGGTCCGCCGAGGCGTATGGCTCGGACGCGGTGACGCCGTTGACGTGGGTGGCCGCGCGCACCGAGAAGATCCGGGTGGGCACCGCGATCGTGCAGATTCCCGGCCGGACGCCCTCGCTCACCGCGACCACCGCGCTCACGCTCGACCAGCTTTCGGGCGGGCGCTTCCTCCTGGGCCTCGGCGTGTCCGGGCCGCAGGTGGTCGAGGGCTGGCACGGCGTCGCCTTCGGCAAGCCGCTCCAGCGCACCCGCGAATACGTCGAGGTCATCCGGACCGTCTGGAAGCGCGAGAAGCCGCTCGAATTCAAGGGCGACTATTACCAGATCCCCTACAAGGGACCCGATGCCACCGGGCTCGGCAAGCCGCTCAAGTCCATCCTGCACGGGCGGGCGGATATCCCCATCTATCTCGCCGCCATCGGCCCGAAGAACGTGGCGCTCGCCGCGGAGATCGCCGACGGCTGGCTGCCGATCTTTTTCTCGGCCGAGCGCATGGGGGTGTTCAAGGAATACCTCGACGCGGGCTTCCGCGCCGCGGGGCACGGCAAGTCTCTGGACCGCTTCGACGTCGCGCCCACGGTGGCGGTGGTAGTGGGCGACGACGTGGCGGCCTGTCGCGCGCGTATCAAGCCGCAGCTCGCGCTCTACGTGGGCGGCATGGGGGCGCGGGGGAAGAACTTCTACAACGAACTGGTCTCCCGCTACGGCTACGAGGGCGAGGCCAAGCGCATCCAGGATCTCTACCTCGCCGGCAAGAAGGAGGACGCCGCCGCCGCAGTGCCCGACGCCCTGGTGGACGAGATCGCGCTCTGCGGTCCCAAGGCGCGCATTCGCGACCGCCTGGCCGTCTGGAAGGGCTCCGGCGTCACCACCCTCATCGTGGGGGCGCGGACGCCGGACGCGGTGCGGGTCATCGCGGAGCTGGCGCTCTGAGTCGTCCATTGAAGCCCGCTGCCGAGAAGGTGCAGGCCGCCATCGTCGCCTCCGGGCTCAGTGGCAAGGTGATCGAGCTCGACGTGCACGCACGCACGTCGCAGCAGGCGGCGGATGCCCTGGGGGTCGAGGTCGCCCAGATCGCGAAGTCGCTCGTGTTCGTCGTCGATGGCGCGCCGATCATGGTCGTCGCGTCGGGCGACAACCGCGTGGACGAGAGAAAGGTCTCGGCGCTGGCCGGCGGCACGATTCGCCGGGCGAACCCCGACCTGGTGAAGCAGGCCACCGGCTATTCGATCGGGGGTGTCCCGCCGTTCGCGCACGCGAGCCCCCTGCGCGTCTGGATCGATCGGGACCTGGGCCGCCATGCCGTCTTCTACGCGGCGGCGGGGCTCCCCGAGTGCGTGTTCCCGCTGAACCTGGACGAGCTCGTGCGCGCGAGCGGCGGCATGGTGGCGGACGTCAAGCAGGACCTGCCGCTGCGAGGAGGTCAGTCATGAAGCTCAAGGACAAGGTCGCGCTGGTCACCGGGGCCGGCTCGGGCATCGGCCGGGCGACGGCCCTGCTCTTCGCCCAGGAAGGCGCGCGGATCGCCGTGGTGGACGTCCGGGAGGACGCCGCCAAGGCCACCGCCCAGGAGATCGAGCGAGGCGGCGGCCAGGCGCTGGCCCTCCGTGCCGACGTGAGCCGCGCCGCCGACAATCAGGGCGTGGTGGAGCAGACCGTCGCGCGCTGGGGCCGCCTCGACATCTTCTTCGCCAATGCGGGCGTGCCGGAGCGACCCACCCCCGTGGAGGAGCTCGACGAGGCGACCTTCGACCGGATCATCGCGGTGAACGTGAAGGGGCCGTTCCTCGGCGCGAAGTACGCGGCGCCGGTCATGAAGAAGCAGAAGAGCGGGGTGATCCTCATCACCGGCTCGACCTCGGCGGTGCGGCCGCGGCCCGGCGTCCAGGCGTACTCGGCCTCCAAGGGCGCGGCCCATGTGCTCGCCAAGAGCCTCGCGCTCGAGCTGGCCCCCTTCGGTGTGCGGGTGATCGCGATCGCCCCGGTGGCCACCGAGACGCCCATGCTGCCAACCTTCATGGGCAAGGACAAGGTGGACGAGGAGGGGATGACGCGCTATCGCGCCACCGTGCCGCTGGGGCGGCTCAACCAGCCCGAGGATCTCGCGCGCACCGCGCTCTTCCTCGCGTCCGACGACGCCGCCATGATCACCGGGTCCACCGTCGAAGTCGACGGGGGCCGCTGCATCTGAGCGCGGTGACACCATGGCGGTGACACGATGAAGGTCGTTCCCCTCGCGGCGGACTCCCTCGGCGTGCGGTCGGTGGCGACCTACGTCGAGTGCGGGGAGACACGCATTCTCATCGATCCGGGCGCAGCGCTCGGGGCGGCCCGCTTCGGGCTCCCTCCGGCGGACGCGGAGTGGGAAGCGCTGCGCCGCGCCAACGACCGCATCTCGGCCTACGCGGAGCGCGCGGGCTGGATCTTCGTGAGCCATTACCACGAGGAGCACTATCGTCACGATCCCGGCATCTATGCGGGCCGCTCGGTGTGGGCCAAGGATCCGCAGCGGATGGTCGCGGGCGCGCAGGCCGAGCGGGCGCAGCAGTTCTGGCAAGCCCACGCCGCGGCCGCCCGCCTGGACTCCGCCGATGGCCGCTGCATCGAGACGCCCGACTGCATTCTCGCCGCCTCGCCGCCCTTGTCCCACGGCGCCGAGGTCTCGGGCCTCGGGCACGTCATCGCCCTCACCGTGACGGACCGGCGCACCGGCCAGCGCTTCGTGCACGCCTCCGACGTGCAGGGGCCGCTGTCGCCGGTGGCGGCGGCCTATCTCGGGCGCGAGCGGCCGAGTCTCCTCTATCTCTCGGGGCCGCCGGCGTATCTCGAGCATCGGCTGGGCCGGGCCCATGTGGAGCAGGGCGTGGAGCACCTGCTGCGCATCATCGATCGCACCGGGTGCCGCGTCATCATGGATCACCATGCCGTGCGCGAGGAGAGCTACCCCGAACGCTTCCGGCGGCTCTGGGACACCGGCCGCGTGATGACGGCGGCGAGCTTTCTCGGCCTCGAGGACGCCCCGCTCGAGGCGCGACGGCGGCGCTTGTGGGGCGCGCAACGGAAGCCCGCGGCCACGCTGCCACGGCGCGCGCTCGGGACACGGGCCGGGGCGCGCCCGGCCGAGGGCACCTCGAGACTTTCCGACGAGCGGCCCGCGCGGCGGGCCAGAGGAGGGATGACGCGGTGAGCGACGCGAAGACGCTGGGAGTGGGAGATGCCGCTCCCGACTTCACTCTGAAGACCATCGGCTTGAAGGACGTGAGCCTCCACGACTACCGCGGGAAGCACATCGTGCTCCTGTTCTACCCGCTGGACTGGACGCCTGGCTGATCGACCTGCATGCCCGCCTTCGACCGCCGTGTGCGGGATTTCGAGGCGGCCAATACCCAGGTCCTGGGTATCAGCACGGACAGTCCCTTCAGCCACGAGAACTGGGCCAAGTCGGTGGGGATCTCGAACTATCCGCTGCTCTCCGACGTGCACCGCGACGTGGCGAAGGCCTATGGCGTGTACTGGCCGGACTGGAACGCCAACCTCCGCGCCACGTTCATCGTGGATCCGCAGGGACGGGTGCGCTTCATCGAGCGCTATGGGCGCGGTGAGCTGCCCGATCCCGACAAGATTCTCGCCGAGGTCAAGAAGCTCGGCTGACCCGGGTGGTCATGCCAACGCCGGCGAGCACGGCGAGCCCGCCGAGGATCTCGGCGGGCTCGATGTCCTCGCCGAGGATCATCCACGCCAGGACCACACCCACCACCGGCTGGAGATTCATGAAGATGCCGGCCCGGCTGGCCCCGACCTGGTGCACGCCCTGGTACCACCACACGTGCGCGATCGCCCCCAGCATCGCCTGCAGCAGCACCACCGCCCACGCCGCGGGTGACGCCCAGTCGGGGGCGGGGAACAAGCGAGCGGTGAGGAACGGCACGGGGACCAGCATCAGCGAACCCAGCACGTAGGCGGCGGTCGTGGCGAGGGCGGGGGAGTGCACGGCGAGCACGCGCTTACCGTACACCGTGTAGACGGCCCAGCCCGCCTGCCCGAGCAGGATGATCAAGTCGCCGGGCAGGAGCTCGAGGTGGGCGATGGCCCGCCAGCTCCCGCGCGTCACCACGAGGAGCACGCCCAGCGTGGACAGCCCCACGCCCGCCCACTGGCGCCGCCGCAGGCGCTCCCGCAGGTAGAGCCGCGCGCCGACCGCGACCATGACCGGCGACGCGGCCTGCAGGAGGGCAGCGCTCGACGCGGTGGTGAACGCGATGCCGAGATACGTGCCGCCGGTGGACACGAAGATCCCCGTGAAGCCCAGGACCGCGAAGGTCCGGACGTCCGCCCACGAGAGGGCACGGAACTCGTCGAAGCCGCGGCGAAACAGGAGCACGGCGAGGAACGCCGAGGCCAGGGTGGTGCGCAGCGAGACGAGCACGTAGGGCGGGAAATGGGCGAGGGCGATCTTGGCGAAGACCGGATAGGAGCCCCAGAGCGCGGCGATGAGGGTCAGGATCAAATAGGGACGCGTTTGACCACCGCCGAGCATCTGCGTATGATAACGCGGCCCGCATGCCGGACCACGTGATCGAGACGCGCTTGTGGCTTCCGCGACCGCGCGCCGACGTGTTCGCCTTCTTCGCCAACGCTCAGAATCTCGCGCGCGTCATGCCGAGGCTCCGCTGGCGCGTGCCGCCGCCGCCCCTCGAAGCCGGCGCAGTGCTCGATTTCCGGCTCTCCATCCTCGGGATCCCGACCGCGTGGCGCGTGATCGTGCGCGAGTGGGACCCGCCCTACCGTTTCGTGGATGCCCTCGTGCGCGGGCCGTTCGCCCGTTGGGAGCATCGCCATCGCTTCCTGGAGGGCCCGGAAGGCGAGGCGCCTGGGGGGCCGCCGGGCACGTGGGTGGAGGACCGTGTCACCTACCGGCTACCCGGGGGGCCGCTCGCCCTCGCCCTCGACGGCCTGGGCGCGAGCGTGCGCATCCACGAGGCCTTCGCCCGCCGCGCCGAGCGAATCCGGGCCCTGCTGGGCTAGGCGGTCGCGGGGAGCTGGATCCCGAGAGCTTCCAGGCGCGGGCGCACGCGCTCGGTGAGGAGCCCGATGCGGGCGAGGTTCGACACCATCGCACCATGCATCTCGCGCCGGAAGTGCTTCCGGAACACCGCGTAGTCGTTCCGCGCCGCCACCCCGCGCCGGTGAGTCTGGACCTCGGCGATCTGGGCCGGGGTGAAGCCGATGTCGCGGTAGGGCTCGGCGGGAAAGAAGCCGGTGAGCACGCGCTCGATCGCGGTGCAGGTGAAGTCTTCCATCTCGTGCCGTTCGCGTTCGCCCGCCTCGCGCACGATGGCGGGCAGGGCGAGCATGCCGAAGCCCATGTGCCGCGACTCGTCCTGCAGGATGCGGCCGCAGATCTCCGAGAGCAGCGGGTCGACTGCGCACTCCTGCATCATCCGGAACATGGACACCGCGAAGGTCTCGGCCACGAGCTGCAGCGCGATGGTCTTGATGTACCAGCGGGAGTCCGTGAGGATCGCGTCGAAGATGAAGCGCTCGTTCTCCGGCATCGGGTAGTGGAGGCCGCCCAGGCGGTGCTGGATGTAGCGCTCGAGCACCTCGTTGTGGCGGGCCTCGTCGGCGACCTGGGTGGCCTGGAAGAACTTGGCGTCAGTCCCCTTCACGGTGTCGACGAGCTGGCTGCACGCGAGGAGGGCGCCCTGCTCGCCGTACACGAGCACCGAGAGGCGCCAGGCGGTGATGCGGCGGTTGAGTTCGACGCGGTCCTTCTCGGTGAGTCGCTCCCAGATGGGGCTGCCGTGGATGTCCACCAGCTCATCGGCGAGGACGCGGCCGTCCGCGGGTTCGGGCGCGTCCCACTTGATGTCGCGGCTGGCGTTCCACTGATCCCGCTTGGCTTTTTCGTAGAGGCCCCGCATGTCCTCGGCTTGCACGGTGTAGTCGAACTCGAACACCGTGTCCATCGCGCTGGGAATGACGCGCCGGTCCATGCAAAACCTCCTGCCGCTGGGGGTGAACTAGACGGTCAACTTTTTGAACTCGCTAGTTTTTACCATGGACGGACGCGCGCGGTCAAGTAGACTCCCGGCATGGAGCCGAGGCGCCAAGCGGTGCGCGACCGCATCCTGCGCACGGCGGCGGACCTCTTCCGGGAGCGCGGCTACCGCGCCGCCACCCTCGACGAGATCGCCGCGCGGCTCGCCATGTCCAAAGCCTCCCTCTACGGCTACTTCCACGCCAAGGAGGACATGCTCGCGGCGATCTCGCGGGAGACCATCGAGGGCTTCACGCGGGAGCTCGCCCTCGTGCAGCGCTCCGACTTGGGTCCGGAGGAGAAGCTGCGCCGGGTGGTGCGGCAGCACGTGCGCTTCGTGATCGCCAATCGATCGTTTCTCACCGTCTTCTTCAGCGAGGAGCCGAACCTGCCTCCGCGCATCGCCCGCGTCCTCGCCGCGCAGAAGGACCGCTACGACAAGGGCGTGGAGGCGATCGTGTCGGAGGGGGTGCGGCGCGGCGTGTTCCGCGACGTGCCGCCGCGCCTAATCGTGTTCGGCATGCTCGGCATGCTCAACTGGCTCTACAAGTGGTACAACCCCGCCGGCCGCTGGGGCGCCGAGGAGGTGTCGGCGGCGTTCCTCGACCTGGTGGAAGGCGGCATCCTCCGCGCGCGCGCCCGCGGCCCCGGGCTAGCGCGGAGGCTTCTGCGGCTGCGGCGCGAGCTGGGCGAGGTGTCGCGCGCCCTCGACGGCTAAGGCCGGCGCGCCGCTAGCGCGAGCGCCCGACCCCGATGCGCGGACACGCGGCGGCGATCGGGCAGACTGAGCAGCGCGGCGACACCGGCTGGCAGACATTTTGGCCGAAGGCGACCAGCAGGTCGTTGTAGCCGATCCAGTAGCGCCGGGGCAGGCGCTGCCGGAGGGCCGTCTCGCTCTCCTCGGGATTCCGCGTATGGATGAGGCCCCAGCGGTTCGAGATCCGATGCACGTGCACGTCCACGCAGATGCCGGGCTTCCCGAACCCCATCGTGACCACGAGGTTGGCGGTTTTCCGCCCGACGCCCTTGAGGGTGAGGAGCTCGTCGATGGTGTCGGGGACCTGGCCTCCGAAGCGCGCGAGGAGATCGCGGCAGATGCCGAGGATGACCCGCGCCTTGGTGCGGTAGAAGCCGACGGGGAAGATCGCCCGCTCGATCTGGCGCGGGCTCAAGCCGCTCATCGCCTCCGCACCCTCGGCGAGCGCGAAGAGGCGCGCGGCCGCCGGACCGGTCGTCTCATCCTTGGTGCGGAGGGACAGGATGCACGCGATGAGGACGTAGAAGGGATCGCGTCGCTCGCTGGACACCTCGGCCAGCGCGGTGGCGCGCCAGGACGGCCGCACTCGCCGCAACCTCGCGATGAGCCGACCCACGGGGAGGTGAGGCTTCGCCGACGAGGGCTTGGGCGTGCGCATGGGTCGACGGCGGGCCGTCGGCCGCGCCCGAGGAGCGGCAGTCACGCCGCCATGCTACCATTCTCCAGCGAGTCCTGAGGGAGGGGCGGCCAGCACGATGAAAACCCTGACCATCTTCGCGATCTCGGCCTGGCTCGGCATGCTGAGCTTCCTCGCCGCCGTCGTGGCGCCGGCCGCCTTCGGTGTGCTGGATCGGCCGGCGGCCGGGCGCCTGATCGCGTGGGTGATGCCGCGCTATCACTGGGCCGCCATGGGGCTGGGTGTCCTGGGGCTGGCGGGCTTGGTGTTGCGGCGGGGCGAGGTGGCCGGCGGGTGGATCGACCGCCTGCCGCTCGTGCTCGTGCTCGTGATGCTCGCCCTGACCGCGCTCTCGCTGTTCGTGCTGTTCCCGCAGATCGAAGGGCTGCGCGAGGCGGTGCTGGCGGCGCGCGCCGCCGGCGACGCGGGCTCCCCCGAGGCCGCCCGCTTCGGACGGTTGCATGCCCTCTCGAGTCTGAGCGGCCTCGGCGTACTCGCCGCCGGTGCGATGCTCCTGCTCCTCGAGGCGCGGCGCGGAGGGATCGCTTCGTGAGAGGGTACGAGCCGCTGGGCCTCGACCACGTGGTGCTGCGGGTGGCCGACCAGGCTGCCTCCGAGCGCTTCTACACGGAGGTGCTCGGCTGCACGCTGGATCACGTGAACGAGCGCGTGCGGCTCGTCCAGCTCCGCTTCGGCGAGCAGCTCATCGATCTCCTCCCCGGCCGTCGCGGCCCCGACGGAATGGACCACTTCTGCCTTTCCATCAAGTGCGCCGATCTCGGCGCGGTGGCGTCGTGGCTGCGCGAGCGCGGCGTGACGCTGGATGGCGACGTGGTGCAGCGCCGGGGCGCCTTCGGCACGGGCCCCTCCCTCTACCTGCGGGATCCCGACGGCTACCTGATCGAGCTCAAACCCCGCTAGCCGCGGGGCGGGCGCACGACGAGAGCGAGCAGCGCGCGCACCAGGCGCGCCGGCGGTACCGTGCCGCCCGCGCTGGGGGCCTGAAGCAGGCAGCCCTCGGCGGCGCCGAGCATCGCGGTCGCCACCGCGCCGGCGTCGAGGCCGGGGCGGAAGACTCCCGCGCGCATGCCCTCGTCGAGAATTTCTTCTAGCGACAGGCGGCTCTGCTCGCGCAGCCACGCCATCGTGAGGCGGAACTGCTTGTCGTCGCGCGCCCGCGCCCAGCCCGCGATCAGGACGTCGGAGAAGTGGGGGTCGCCCTCCGCGTACGCCCCGAACAGTACCTCGAGCGCGCCCTCGAGCTTGACCCCGGGCGGCTCGGGGCCGCGCGCCACGCGCGCGAGCTCGCGCACGATGGGCAGCGCGCTCTCCTCGACCGCGGGCGGACCGAGCGGGGGGCGCCGGAGCGGTGCGGAGCGAGGCGCCGCCGGGCGGGAAGGCCGAGCGGGCCGGCGGAGCGGGCGGCGACGAGCCACGCCAAGCCGATCAGGGGCTTTGCCCGGCGATCTGGAAGGCCTCGATCGAGACACGGAAGCGGCGCTCGCGCCCGTTCGAGGCCAGCCGGCACTCGAACGACGAGCTGCCCCGAGGTGGTACGGTGCCGAGCACGTACGCGCGCCCCCGCGAGACCACCGCGCCGGTCTCGTCCAGGCCCTCGGCGAGCAGGGTCACGCGTTCGTAGGCGTTGAGCGAGGAGTTCCGCACGTCCCCGAACAGGATGACCCGGCCCGCGCCCACCCGCTCGCTTTGAAACGTCACGGTGAGCGCCGAGGGGGATTGCGGCGTGTACGTCTGAGCGGAGGCCGCCGGCACGCGGACGGTCCCGGCGGAGCAGAGCACGAGCAACAGCAGCGCGAAGGCTGCAGAGGGCAGGGTCATTCGTATCTCAGCGCCTCGATAGGATTGAGCTGCGCGGCCTTCTGCGCCGGGTAGAGCCCGAAGAAGATGCCCACCGCGGCGGCGAAACCGAAGGCCAGGAAGATGGCCTGCGCGTTGACGAGTGTGCGCCACTCCGCGAAGTACGCGATGGCGTACGAGCTGGCGAGACCCATGACGATACCGATCATGCCACCGGTCAGGGACAGCGTCACGGCCTCCACCAAGAACTGGGTCCGGATGTCGTGACCCCGGGCGCCCACCGCCATGCGGAGCCCGATCTCGCGCGTGCGCTCGGTCACCGAGACCAGCATGATGTTCATGATCCCGATCCCGCCGACCAGGAGCGACACCGAGGCGATGCAGGCCAGGAGCATCGTGAGGACGCGCGACGAGGCCTCCTCGGCCTGGAGCATCTCCGAGAGATTTCGGATCCAGAAATCGTCTTCCTGGAAGCCCTGGAGCTTGTGACGCTGGCGGAGGAGATCGCGGATCTCCTGCTCGGCGACCTTCATGTCGATGTCGTCGCGCACCCGCACCGTGATCGCGTTGACGGACGAGGCGGAGGGCTTCGGTGGACCGAGCACCCGCTTGTTGGCGGTCAGAATGGGGATGATGACGACGTCGTCCTGGTCCTGGCCCCAGCTCGACTGACCCTTGCGGTCGAGCACGCCGATCACCGTGAGGGGCACCCCGGCCACCCGCACCACCGCGCCGACCGGATCCGCGCCGCCGAACACGTTCTCGGCCACCGTCTGGCCCAGCAGCACCACCTTGGCGGCGCCGTCGGCCTCATCGGGCGTGAACCAGCGTCCCGACGCCACCGGCCACTGGCGCGTCTCCTCGTAATCCGGGGTGGTGCCCTGGATGCCGGTGGACCAGTTCGTGTTCCCCCACACGACCTGGTCGCGCCCGCGTATCGAAGGGGCGCTGGAGTGAATCGAGGACAGCTCCCGGGCGATCGCGACCGCATCCTCCTGCGTGATGGTCGGCCGCGTGCCGAAGCCCAGCCGCACGCCGGTGCTCGCCACGCTGCCGGGGAGGATGAGGATGAGATTGGAGCCCAGGCTGCGGATCTGCTCGGCGACCCGGGCCTGCGCCCCCGCGCCCACTGAGACCATCGCGATCACCGCGCCCACGCCGATGATGATCCCCAGCATGGTGAGGATGCTGCGCAGGGGATTGACGCGGAGCGCTCGCAGGGCGACGCGGGCGCAGACGAAGACGTTCACGCGGAGCTCCCCGCGGGGACGGGCGTCTCGTCCTCGGGCGCAGGCATGGTGAGCAACTCGGTCCTGGCGTCCCGAGGCCGCCCGCTGCGCTCGTCACTGCGCAGCCGCCCGTCCCGGAACTGGATCACGCGGCTCGCATAGTGGGCGATGTCGAGCTCGTGGGTGACGAGGACCACGGTGATGCCCTGCCGGTTGAGGTCCTGGAGCAGCGCCATGATCTCGATGCTGGTGCGGGTGTCGAGATTCCCGGTGGGCTCGTCGGCGAGGATGAGCGCCGGCGAGTTCACGAGCGCCCGGGCGATGGCGACACGCTGCTGCTGCCCGCCGGAGAGCTGGCTCGGCTGATGATCGGCCCGATTGGAGAGGCCCACGGCTTCCAGCGTGCGCCGGGCGCGGGCCTGGCGCTCCGTCGCCGGCAACCCGCTGTACATGAGGGGCAGCTCGACGTTCTCGAGCGCGCTGGTCCGGGCGAGCAGGTTGAAGCCCTGGAACACGAAGCCAATCTTCTGGTTGCGGATGCGCGCGAGCTCGTTGGCGGCCAGCCGCGAGACGTCCCGGCCGTCGAGGAGATACTGCCCCGTGGTCGGGCTGTCGAGGCACCCGAGCAAGTTCATGAACGTGGACTTCCCCGAGCCCGACGGCCCCATGACGGCCACGAACTCGGCGGCATCGATGGTGAGGGTCACACCGCGGAGGGCGTGGACGGTCTGCGCCTCCATGACGTAGTCCTTGCTGAGAGCCCGGACGTCGACGAGCATGCAGACTCCTAGAGCCGCATGCGCGGGCTTTGCTGCGGTGACGACGTTCCGCTCGGCGCCCTTGGCGCGGCGGCGCCGGGGGCGAGGGTGCCGGTCAGCACCTCCTCCCCTTCCTTCAGCTCCGCGCTGAGCAGCTCCGTCGACGTCCCGTCGCTGATGCCCAGGCGCACGGCGACCGCGCGCGGCTTGCCGTCGGGCCCGAGCACCCAGACCCGACCGCTCTGGCCGCCGCTGCCGCTGCGTGCCTGGCCCTGGGGCATCTGGTCGAACTGCGCCTGCTGCTCCGGCGTCAGGAGCGCGCGGATCTTCACGCGCGAGTCCTCCCGGATCCGCTGGGCGGCGGTGCGCCGCTGCTCCTGCGGGACACGGTTGAGTCCCGCGTACTGCGACCGGGCCTCGTCGAGGATCGGGTCGAGCTTCTTCTGCTGGTCCTCGGTGAGCTTGAGCTCTTGCACGAGGCGCGCCTTGATCTCCTCCGCGGAGGGAGGGGTCGGACGCCGGAACGGCGTGGCGCCGGCGCCCGTTGGCGCCGGGCTCCCCGACGGTGGGGGCGCTTCCTCGCCGGGCGGGCGGAAGCGGAGGGCAGCATTGGACACGCGGAGCACGTCCGGCCGCGTGGTCGTGACGATCCGCACGTTGGCGGTGAGGCCGGGCAGGAGCTTCTGGTCTGGGTTGCTCACGGCGATCACGACGTTGTAGGTCACCACGTTCTGCACGGTGCGCGAGGCCTTTCGGATCTGCACCACCTGGCCGCTGAACGTCTCGGTGGGGAACGAGTCCACGGTGAACGCCACGCGCTGCCCCACCTGAGTGCGTCCGATGTCGGCCTCGTCCACGTTGGTGTCGATCTGCATCTTGGTGAGGTCCTGGGCGATCGTGAAGAGGGTGGGGGCCTGGAGGCTCGCCGCCACCGTCTGTCCGACGTCGACGTTCCGGGAGATCACCACGCCGTCCACCGGGGCACGGATGAAGGTGTACTCGAGGTTCACCTGCGCCTGCTGAAGCGCGGCGCGCTTCTGCCGCACTGCCGCCTCCGCCCCCTTGAGCTGCGCCTCGGTCACCCGGAGCTGGGCCTCCGAGGCCTTGATCGCGGAGGCCAACGCCTGTTCCTGCGCCCGGCTCGACTCCAGCTGTGCGTCGGCCTGATCGTGCACCGCCTGGGCGGTGTCGAGATCGCTGCGCGCGATCAGCTCCTGCCGGAAGAGGTCCTGCTTGCGGTTCAGGTCCCGGCGGGCGTCGAGCAGCGCGGCGTTCGACTTGGCGGTCTGGGCCCGGGCCACGGCGAGCGCGGCGCGGGCGTTGTCCACGTCGGCGCGCGCGCGCTCGACCTGGGCCGCCTGGTTCAGCACCGTGGCCTCGCTGGCCTCCACCTCGGCCTTGCTCTGGGCGACGGTGGCCTCGAACGTCGCGGGATCGATGCGAGCGATGAGCTGGCCGCGCTTGACCTCGGAGTTGAAGTCCGCGAAGAGCTCCTTGACCTGTCCGGACACCTGCGAGCCCACCTGCACGGTGATGACCGCGTTGAGGTTGCCGGTGGTGGTCACGAATGCGGTGAGGGTACCCCGGGTCACCGGCGCGGTCCGGAAGCGCGGGGCGTTGCCGGTGCTCTGCGAGTAGAAATAGGCCCCGGTCAGGCCGACGGCCAGGAGTACCACCACCACGAGCCAGCGCAGTCGTCGCGTCATGCCGGTGAGACGAGCCCCTCGCCTCCCATATTTACACGATATGCCCGCCCGCGGTGGGCCGCTACCGCCGGGCCAGCGCCCGCTCGAGCCGGGCGATCGCGACCCGGTAGTCCGAGAGGGCCTGCGCCTCGGTGGCCTGCGCCTGGGTCAGCGCCAGCTGCGCGTCGGTGAGCTCGATGATCGTGCCGACCCCCGCGTCGAACCGCCCCTGGCTGAGCCGGAAGTTCTCCTGGGCCGACTCCACCGCCTTCTGGGCGGCGCCAATCTGCTCCTCCGCCGCCACCACGTTGACGTAGGCCTGTTCCACCTGCTGCCAGATCTGCAGCTCCGCATCGCGCACCCCGGCCTGGGCCGCCTCGAGGAGCGCCTTGGCCTCCCGATACCGGGCGATCTTGTTGCCGCCGTCGAAGATGGACCAGCGCAGCTCGAGCCCGATCTGCCAGTCATGTGTCTGGCTGGTGAACACGCCGGGTTGATTGCTGCTGCCCTGCCCCTGGAAATCGTTCTGGACGTTTCCTGCGCCGACCGAGCCGACACCGAAGAGGCCCGGGAAGAAGTCACGGAAGTTCTGCCGGACAGTTGCCTCGGCGGCGTCCGACCGCAAGCGCGCCTGCTTGTACTCCGGGCGCTGCCGCAGCGCCTCGGTGACGAGCTTGTCCTTGTCGAACTCCACGTGCTCGTAGGCGAGGGTGTCCTTGATGCGGGTGGGCGCGTTGATCGCGATGCCCATGGCCTGGTTGAGGCCGATGCGGGCCAGGCTCACCGAGTTCTGGGAGCGAATGAGGGCCACCCGCGCGTTCGCCACGTCGACCTCCGCACGGGTCACGTCGAACTTGGGTCGCGTGCCGACCTCGTAGAAGCCCCGGGCGCTCTTGAGGTTCAGCTCGGACCGATCCACCGCCTGGGCGCTCACCACCACGAGGCGGTTGGAGAGGAGCTGCAGGAAGTAGTTCTCCTTCACCGCGAGCACGATGAGGTCCTTCTGGAGCTCGACGTTCTCGCGGGCCGAGTCCGAGTTCGCCTTGGCGGCGTCGGTGGCCGCCCATGTCTTGCCGAAGTCGAAAAGGAGCTGGGAGGCCGAGAGCCGGCCCGTGCCGATGGTCGGCTTCTGCACGTTGCTGAAGGTCGAGGACCCCGTCGAGCTGAAGAGCCGCGTCTCCGAGTCCACCCGGATCGCCTGTCCAAGGAGACTCACCTGCGGCAGCATCGCCGAGAACGCCTGGTCGATCCGCTGCTGGGCCGCCACGTACTCCCCGAACCGCTGGATGATCACGGGGGCGTTGTCGAGCGCGATCCGCACCGCCTCGGCGAGGGTGAGCTCGCGGCCGGCCACGTCCTGCGGGACCGGGAAGACCCGGAACTCGGGAGGCGCGGCGAGCGGCTGCCGCGGCGCCATCGGGTCGGCGGCGGAGGGCTGGGCCAGCACCGTGCCGGGCAGCAGCACGAGCATCGCGAGGGCGAGCCCCGCGAGGGTGCGCTGAGCGTGCCTTGGGGTCATGCGGTCTCTCCTTGGGGCGTGAACGCGGGATGGGGATCCTCCACGCGTCGTGGGAAGCGGGTCTCCACCATCACATAGAGCGTCGGGATCAGGATCAGCGTGAGCACGGTCGACACGGCGAGGCCGCCGATCACCGCCCGCGCCAGAGGGGCGTTGGCCTCGCTGCCGACGTCGATGCCGAGGGCCATCGGCAGGAGGCCCACCAGGGTCGTGAGGCTGGTCATGAGAATGGGCCGGAGCCGCGTGCGGCCACCGTTGATGACGGCGGGAATGAGGTCCTGGCCATGGCGGCGGAGCTCGTTGATGTACTCGACGAGGAGGACGCCGTTCGACACGACGATGCCCACCATCATGATGATGCCCATGAAGGACGTCACGTTGAGGGTGGTGTTGGTGAGGAAGAGCGCCCAGATGACGCCGATCATCCCCAACGGCACGGAGAACATGATGATGAACGGGTCGAGGAGCGAGCGGAACTGGGAGGCCATCACCATGTAGACGAGGACGAGGGCGAGCAGGGTGGTGAACTTGAGGCTGCCGAACGCCTCGCGCTGCTGCACGGTCTGGCCGCCGAGCTGGAGCGAGAACCCGGGCGGGAGCGCGAGCTGCTTGAAGCGGGCCTCGATCTCCTCCGACAGCGCGCCCAGATCGCGGCCGGTCGGATTCGCCGAGACCTTGATGATGCGCTGCTGGTACTTGCGCTCGATCATGACCGGCCCGGTACCCTGGCGGATCTCGGCGAGGTTGCCCAGCAGCACCGGCCGGCCGCCGTCGCCGGTGACGAACAGGCGTCCCAGGTCCTCGGGGCTCGAGCGGAACTCCTCGTCGAGCTGGACCACCGCGTTGTACTGGTTGCCGGTGCGCGGGTCGGTGTAGATCGAGGGATTCACGCTGACGTTGCTGTTGAGGGAGAAGAGGGCGGCCTGCGCGATGTCGCGCTGGCTCACCCCCGCGGCGGCGGCCTTCTCGCGGTCCACCACGATGTCGAACTGCGGGTAGTTCTCCTCGCGGCTCACGAAGGCGTCGGCGATGCCCGGCGTCTCCTGGAGCACCCGCGTCACGTCCTGGGCCACCCGCTGCGCGTCCTTGAGGTCGTAACCCAGCTGCTCCACCTCGATGGCCGACTGGGCGCCGAAGTTCAGAATGCGCGAGACGATCCCGCCGAACTGCACGGTGTAGGTCGTCCCCGGGAACTGACCCGCGAGCTTGGGCCGCACCGCCGCCACGATGTCCCGGTCCGTGCGCTTCCGCTTGTCCGCGGTGGCGAGATAGACCTGCAGCTGGGCGGTGTGGGGCCCGGTGTTCTGGGAGAAGAGGCCGGAGCGCCCGCCCGGCACGCCCACCGTCGAGATCATGGTGTTGTACTCGCCCGGCCTCAGCGTGTCCTTGAGCAGTCCCTCCATCTTCGCGATGAGCCGCTCGGTCTCCTCGACGCGGGTCCCCACCGGAGCGCGCACCCGGATGATGAACTGACTCTCGTCCGAGGGCGGGAAGAACTCGGTGCCGATGAGGGGCACGAGGGCGAGCGCGGACAGGAGCGCGGCGACCACGCCGCCGATCACCATCTTACGGTGGCTGAGGGCCCACGTGATGGCGCGCTGATACACCGCGTCGAGCTGCTCGAGCCGCCGGGAGCTCCACGCGAGCACGAGGGTGAGGGGGTTGCGCGTGCCCGGCGGCGGCGGGGTGGGCGGGCGCAGCCAGTGAAAGCAGAGGAGGGGCGTGACCGTCCGCGAGACGAGAAACGAGGCGAAGAGCGAGCAGGAGATCGTGAACGTCAGGGGAATGAAGAGGAGGCGGGCCTGGCCCTCGAGGAACACCGTGGGGAGGAAGACCACGATGGTGGTGATGGTCGAGACGAAGATCGGCATCGCCACCTCGCGCGCGGCGTCCAGCACGGCATTGCGGCGGGGCTTGTCGGCCAGGGCGATATGGCGGTTGATATTTTCCAGCTCCACGATGGAGTCGTCCACCAGGCGCCCCACCGCAAGGGCGAGGCCGCCGAGGGTGAAGACATTGAGCGTCTGGCCCAGCATGTACATCGCAATCATGGTGAGGAGCAGCGACAACGGGATGGCGATGGAAATGATGAACGTGGAGGTGAGCGACCGCAGGAACAGCAAGATCACGCCGAAGGCGAGCACCGAGCCCATGGCCGCCTCGTGCCAAAGGCTCTTGATCGACTGCTTGATGTACGTCGATTGGTCGAACGTCATCTGCACGTTGACCCCGGGCGGGACCCCGAGAAGCTTCGGCATGAGGGCGCGCACCTGGTCGACCACATCCACCGTGTTGCCGCCCGGCTGCTTGTTCACCCTGAGGTACACGGCGCGCTCGCCGTTGACGCGCACCACGGACTGCTGGGTTTCCGCCGAGTCCTCCACGCGGCCGAGATCCCGGACCCGGATCGCGGTGCCGCCAGGGGTGCGCCGCACCACGACGTTCTCCATGGGCTCCACCACGGAGAACTGATTGTTGGTGAAGACGTTGTAGTCGAGCTGGCCGAGCTTCACGTCCCCCGAGGGGAGGAGGAAGTTCGCGTCGTTGAAGGCGCGCGCGACCTCGGTGACGGAGATACCCTTGGCGTAGAGCAGGTCACGGTTCAGGTTCACCGTGATCTGCCGGATCTTGCCCCCGTCGACATTGGCGGAGGCCACCCCGGGGATGCGCTCGAGCTGCGGCTCGACGGTGTTGTAGGCGAGGTCGTAGAGCTGCTTCTCGTCCAGGCCGCCGCCCGAGACCGTGACGATGCAGACCGGGATATTGGAGAGATCGAATTTGAGAATGAAGGGCTGCTGCACGCCGGTGGGCAGCGTGTTCATGATCTGTTGAATGCGCTGCACCACCTCGGTGAGGCCCGCGTCGAGATCATAGCCCCAGTTGAACTGCACCTCGACCACCGACAGCCCCTGCCGCGAGCGCGACTCCACGTAGCGGACGCCCGCCACCGCAGAAACCGCCTTCTCGATGGGGTACGTGACGGTGCGCTCGATGTCCTGGACGTTGGCGCCCTTGTAAATCGTCCCGATCCGGATCGAGGGGAAGTTGATGTTCGGGAACAGGTCGACCGGGGTACGGCTGAGCGAAGTCGCCCCGAGGAGGACGATCGCGAGCGAGCACATCAGGATCGCGATTCCGTTCCGCATGGCGATGAGGGTCAACCACATACGCGGTCAGATTCCCGTGGCCGCCACGGCCTTGACCTTCTGGCCGGCCTTCACGAGGTCCTTGCCCTGCACGATCACGGCATCCTTGTCCCCGACACCCTTGACGATCTCGACCCACCCGCCGTCGGTCACGCCGAGCTCCACGGGGACGAACTCGGCGGCGCCTCCGCGCACGACCACCACCGACGGCCGCCCGTCGCCCAGGCGGAGGGCCTCGACCGGCACGGCGAGCGCGCCAGGACGGCGATCCACCACCAGGTCCACTCGCGCGAACATGCCCGGCTTGAGCCGGCCGTCCCCGTTGGGAATGTCCACCTCGACGCCCATCGTGCGGGCGCGTGGATCGAGCGCGTGCACGATGCGGGTCACCGTGCCGCGGAACACCTGGCCGGTGTAGGGATCCACGGCGAGGCGGACGGGCACCCCCGGAACCACACGCGCGATTTGACGCTCGGGGACTTCGACCTGCACCTTGACGCTCTTGATGTCCTGAACGACCAGGATCCCGAGCGACGAGGTGTTGGTACCCGATGAACCCGCACTGACTGCCGCGCCCGCGTCGAGGTTTCGCTGCGACACGTAGCCGGCGAACGGGGCGACGAGCCGCGTGTTCGCGAGGTTGGTCTGCGCCAGGTCCAGCGCCGCGCGATAGGTCTCGATCTGGGCCTCGGCCAGCCGGACCTGGCTCTCCGAGGCGAGGATCTGGCTCTCGGCCACGCGCAGCTGCGCCTCCGAAGCCTGGAGCTGCGCGCGCGAGGCCTCCGCGGTGGTGCGGGCGTTCTCCCAGTCGGTCGCCGAGACGAGACCGCGCTCGAACAGGGCTTTCATCCGGTCCGACTGCCGCGCGTCGTTGTCGGCGACCGCCCGCGCTTTCAGGAGATTTGCCCGCTGGTTCTCGAGATTGGCGCGGTTGCCGTCGAGAGTGGAGCGCGCCATCTGGTGGCTGGCCTGTCCCGTCAACAGGCCCGCACGGGCCTGCTGGAGCTGGGCCTGCAGCTCCTGGTCGTCGATCTCGACGAGGAGCTGGCCCTCCTTGACGAAGTCGCCGCGGTCCACGTGGATGCGCCGGATATACCCCGACACCTTGGAGAAGATCGCGGCCTGCTGGTTGGCCAGGATGTCGGCGGTGGTCCCGAAGCGGATCTCCAGATCCTTGCGGACCGGGCTGACCACCCCGACCAGCGTGTCGCCCCGGGGCCGCTGCACCGCGCGGGCCTGCTGGTCCTTGAGCCGGTAAAACACCAGGATGCCGACGATGATGGCCAGGACCATCAACGCGAGACCCACCCGATACCGCCGAAGCGCGCTCATGGGCCGGCAGCGAGTCGATCAGGGCGCGGCGGCCAGACGGGCGCGCCGATTCGCGAACTTACCATGAGCCAGCATTCTATCGGTTCTTCAGACGGCCGCAAAGTACTCTCCATTCCAGGGAAAAATGGTTCCCACCCCCACCTGCCGTGTGCTAGGGTGGATATGGCGCCGCATGTAGTGGCACCGAGGAGCCCCCGTGAGCGACCCTACCATCTCCATCCAGACCCGCCCGGCCAAGACCGGCCGGTGGAGCGAGGCCGCCCTCCGCGTCCTGCGCGAGCGCTACCTGGCGCGCGAGCACGGCGAGGTTGTCGAGACCCCAGAGGAGATGTGCTGGCGGGTGGCTCTGGCCATCGCCGCCGCGGAGGCCCGCTTCGGCCGTAGCCCGGCCGCCCAGCGCGAGATCGCCACCGCCTACTACGAGATGCTGGTGGACGGGTACTTCTTGCCCAACTCGCCGACGCTCATGAACGCCGGCAAAGGCAACGCCCTCCAGTACTCGGCGTGCTACGTGCTGCCCGTCGGCGACTCGATGGGCGAGATCTTCGAGGCGGTCAAGGCGGCCGCCATCATCCAGCAGTCGGGCGGTGGCACCGGCTTCGCGTTCTCGCGCCTGCGGCCGAAGAACGACATCGTGCACTCCACGGGCGGCCGAGCCTCGGGGCCGGTGTCGTTCCTCCGCGTCTTCAACGCGGCCACGGAGGCCGTGCGCCAAGGAGGAATGCGACGCGGGGCGAATATGGGCGTGCTGCGGGTGGACCACCCGGACATTCTCGAGTTCATCGAATCCAAGCTGGACGGCGGGGTCAGCAACTTCAACATCTCGGTGGGCGCTACCGATGCGTTCATGGACGCCCTGGAGGCGGGGGCCGAGTATGACCTCGTGAACCCTCGCGACGGCTCGGTGACGGGGCGGCTCGCCGCGACGGAGGTGTTCCGTCGGATCGTGCGCGCGGCCTGGCGCACCGGCGATCCCGGGCTCATCTTCCTGGACCGCATCAACCGCAGCCGCGCGAATCCCACGCCGGCGCTGGGTCAGATCGAGGCGACGAATCCCTGCGTGACCGGCGACACGCTGGTCTACACGGCCCGAGGTCTCGTGCGGATCGACGCGCTCGCGGGTGCCACCGAGCCGGTGGAGGTGGCCCGTGATGGACGCTTCGGGACAGACTCGTGGGGGCTGGCGACGGCGGTGGTCGAGACGGGCGTCAAGCCGGTCTTCCGCCTGATGACGCGCGAGGGCTACGAGGTGCGGCTCACCGCCGATCACCGGGTCATGACCGCGGCCGGCTGGCGGCGCGCGGACCAGCTCGTGACGGGTGATCGCCTCCATGTCTTCAACGGCAAAGGGGGCTTCGGCGGCCACGGCACCCTCGAGGAAGGGCGCGTCCTCGGCTGGCTCGTCGGCGACGGGTACTTCACGGCGGAAGGGCGCACCGTCCTCAGCTTCTCCGGCGACGACACGCGTGAGCTGGGTCCGCTCTTCGCTCGATACGTGAACGCGCTTCTCGGATCCAAGCCCGGCGATCGTTATCACGTCGGCTGCGTCGACATCCCGTCGCGCGACCAGTGCACGGTGGCCTCCTCACGCCTCACCGCGCTCGTCGCGCAGCGCTTCGGGATGCGCGCCGAAGGAAAGACCGATGCCGTGCCTTCCGCGATCCTCACGGCCTCCGAAGATCTCCAGCGTGGATTCCTCCAAGCGCTCTTCACCGCCAACGGCCACGTGAGCGGACATCCCGACAGGGGCGTGTCCGTCCGGCTGACGTCGGTGTCCCGCGCCTTGCTGAGGGACATCCAGCGTATGCTTCTCGGCTTCGGGATCGCGAGCCGGATCTACGGAGACCGTCACGGGTGTCCCGAGGCGATATTGCCCGACGGCCGCGGGGGCCACCGCGCCTACGCCGGGCAGCCCGACCACGATCTCGTCGTCGGCCGTGACAATGTGACTCGCTTCGCATTGGAGATCGGATTCCTGACCAAGCGCAAGCGGGACAGTCTCGAGACCTCGCTCGAGACCTGCGCGCGTGGCCCGTACCGCGAGGCGTTCGTCGCGCGCTTCGATGCGCTGATTCCCGACGGGGTCGCGCCGGTCTACGACTTGAAGGAGCCCTTCACGCAGAGCTTCGTGGCGAACGGCCTCGTGGTGCACAACTGTGGTGAACAGCCACTGTCCGCGAACGACGCGTGCAACCTCGGCTCGGTGAACGTCGCACGCTTCGTGCGCGAGACTCCGGGCGGCGCCGCCGGATTGGACTGGGACGAGCTGGAGCGCGTGGTGCGGCTCGCCGTGCGGTTCCTCGACGACGTGATCGAGGTGAATCCGTACCCGCTCGCGCAGATCGAGGCCACCGTGAAGGCCAACCGGCGGGTGGGGCTCGGGGTGATGGGCTGGGCCGACCTCCTCTTCCAATTGAACATCCCCTACGACTCCGAGGAGGCTCTCGCCCTCGCCGAGCGCCTCATGGGCTTCATCCAGGAAAAGGCCCATGACCAATCCGCGCGCCTCGCCGAGGAGCGCGGCCCCTTCCCGGCGTTCCCGCACTCGATCTATCGCCATGGCCGCCCGCTGCGGAACTCCACCGTGTCGACCATCGCCCCGACCGGCACGATCTCGATGATCGCGGGCTGCTCGTCCGGCATCGAGCCGACCTACGCGCTCGCCTTCGAGCATCGCGTGCACGGGCCCGACGGAGAGCGCGTGCTGCCATTCATCAGCGAGACGTTCGAGCGCCTCGCGCGGGCGCGCGGCTTCCACTCCGACGCGCTCATGGCCGAGGTGGTGCGCCGCGGTTCGGTACAGGGTATGGCGGGGCTCGACGAGTCGGTGCGGGCGGTGTTCAAGACCGCCCACGAGATCGACGCGCGCTGGCACGTGCTTCACCAGGCGGCATTCCAGCGCCACACCGACAACGGCGTTTCCAAGACCATCAACCTGCCCCACGAGGCGACCGAGGAGGATGTGGCGCAGGCCTATCGGCTCGCATGGGAGAAGGGGTGCCTGGGCATCACGGTGTTCCGGGACGGCAGCAAGGGCGTGCAGGTGCTCCACGTCGGCGTCGGCGGCGCGGACACCGGGGCGGGCGGCCCCGTCGAGCGCGTGGTCAAGCCGCGCCCACACAGCCTCGCCGGTTCCACGTATCGGATGGAAACGCCCATCGGCACCGCCTTCATCACCGTCAACGACACGCCGGAGGGCGATCCCTTCGAGGTGTTCGTCCAGGTCGGCAAGGCGGGCTCCGACACGATGGCGGTGGCAGAGGCGCTCGGGCGGCTCATCTCCTTGATCCTGCGCCTGCCGTCGCCCCTGTCGGCGCGGCGGCGCGTGGAAGAGGTCATCAGCCAGCTGTCCCGCATCGGCGGGGGCCAGCCCACCGGCTTCGGCGCCGCCAGGATCCTCTCACTCCCCGACGCGCTCGCGCGCACGCTGGGCGAGCACGTGGGGCAGGCGGAGGCCGCCGCCGAGGAGCCAACCGCGGAGCGGCGGCAGATCGGCGATCTCTGCCGCGAATGCGGCCAGGCCACGTTCATCTACGAGGAAGGCTGCAAGAAGTGCGTCTCCTGCGGCTTCAACGAATGCTAGGCAGAGCCGCAGCCGGGCGAGGGAGGGCTCGATGGCATTCTCCGGCGGTGACTACGAGGAAGTGGGGCGCTGGCTGGAGAACTTCGCCACCTCACACGCCAAGCGCGAGAGCCCGCGGGTCGAGGCGACGGTGGATACGGGCGGTGCGCACGAGGGCCACAGCTACCGCCTGAGCCTGCGTCTCGACGACCGGCGCCTGCCCGCGTCGGGCGATGCGCCGCTCGAGCTGGCCTATCCCGAAGTCGCGCAGCGCCGGGGCAGCATGGCCTGGTGCGCCGAGCTGGCGGAGCGGGTGCGGGAGCTGGCCCGGCGTCTCGTCGAGCAGGAGCGGGGAGCCCGCAAATCGGCGTGAGCGGCCGCTCCCTCCGCTGGTACGCCGCCGGCGACGGGAACGCCTTCTTCGGTCTCGCTCTCGACAATTTGACTCAGCTGGTCATCCTGTCGGGCCTGCTCATCGGCGTCTTCGGGTTTCCCTCCGAGCTGGTGCTCTACGTCATGGTGCCGGGCACCGCGGCCGGCGTGCTCATCGGCGACCTCGTCTACACGTGGTTGGCGATCTCGCTCATGCGGCGCCTGGGCCGCGACGAGGTCACCGCGATGCCGTTCGGGATCGACACGCCGACGCTCTTTGGCATGGTGTTCGGCGTGCTCGGCCCCGCCAAGCTCCTCACCGGGGACGCCGTCCTCGCGTGGAAGATCGGCATGGGCGTGACGATCACGATGGGCGCGCTCAAGCTCGCGCTGGCCTTCACGGGCGACTGGGCCCGCCGGGTGGTGCCGCGCGCGGCCCTGCTCGGCTCCATCGCCGGCGTGGCCACGCTCCTCATCGCGTTTCTGCCCGCCCTCAAGGTGTTCGGGGATCCCCTCGTCGGCCTCGTGTCGCTGACCCTCGTGCTCGTCACGCTGATCGGCCGCGTGCGTCTGCCCGGCGGCCTCCCGGGTGCCTTCGCCGCGGTGCTCGCAGGGGCCCTGGTGTACTGGGGTCGAGCCCTCCTCGGGGGCGCCGCGCCTACCGACATGGCGCTCGCCATCACCGGCTTCCGTATCGCGCCGCCCTGGCCCACGCTGGCGTGGGTGGAGACGCTCGATCTGATCGCCCCGTACCTGGCCCTCGCGGTGCCCTTCGCCCTGGCCACGGTCATCGGCGGCATCGACAACACCGAGTCCGCGGCGGCGGCGGGCGACCAGTTCCGCGCACGCGACATCCTGCTGACCGAGGCGCTGGCGACGGTGGCGGCGGGCCTGTGCGGCGGCGTCGTGCAGAACACGCCGTACATCGGTCACCCCGCCTACAAGGCCATGGGCGCACGGGCGGGCTATACGCTCGTCACCGGCCTTGTGATCGGGCTGGGGGCGGCGCTCGGGGTCGTCCCGCTCCTCGTGGCGGTGCTGCCGGAGGCCGCGGTAGCGCCCATCCTGATCTTCATCGGCCTCGAGATCACCGCCCAGGCTTTCATCGCGTCACCGCCGCGCCACGCCGCCGCGGTCGCCATCGCGTTCATCCCCGCGGCGGCGGCGCTGGCGCTGATCGAAGGCGGCACGCTGCTCAATGGGGTGGGACGTCGCGCCGCCGATCTCACCGGCCCGGCCCGCGCGACGTGGGACAGCTTGCTCGTCCTGGGGAATGGCTTCATCGTGACGGCGCTCTTGTGGAGTGCTGCGGTGGTGGCGATGATCGAGCGCCGGCTGGCGGTGGCCGCGGCGGTGCTCGGAATGGCGAGTCTGGGCGCCCTCGTCGGCCTCGTCCACTCCCCGCTGTCCACCGGCGGTCTCTTCTGGCCGTGGTCGGTGGCGTCGCTCGCGCCACTCCGGATCGCGGGCGCCTACGGGCTCGCCGCCGCCGTCCTCTTGCTCCTGGGCGTGTTCCGTCCGGCGCCGCGCGCCTAGGCGTCCCGGATCGCCTCGAGCATCTCGCGGTTCGACCGGAACTTGTCTTCCTCGACGCCGGCGGCGGTCGCTCGGGCGCGCTCCGCGGCCTCGATCTTGGCCACGTCGGCGTAGGAGACCACCACCGAGCCGCGCGCCTTCAGCAGGTCGATCACCCCCGCGATCACCCGCTCGGCCTCGGCAGCGGGCCGGGGGGGCAGCGCGGCGAGATCCGTCATCACGTGCTTGATGCCGGTCTCGGCGTCGAGGCGCGCGCGGCCGACGACGCCGTCGCTCGCCCGGCGCGCCCAGCCCACCACGTAGTCACCCTTCAGCACGTGCTGGGTCGCGGGATCCCAGACCCGGTATGCTGGATCCTCGCCCGGCGTGGTCACGTAGAGGCCGTCCTTGTAGGGAAGGCCCGCGGCGGGATCGACCCGGTCGCCCACCGCGAAGACCACCGTGTCGCAGGGCACCACGCTGAGCTCCCCCGTCCCCACGGCGTTGATCCGCTCGCCCTTGCGCTCGAGCCGCGTCTCCTCGACCTCGAGCCCGGTCACCGTACCGCCTTCGGCGAGCACGCGGCGCGGCGAGGCGAGGAATCGGAACGAGAGCCGGGCCCGCGTGCGCGTGGGCGTCTCCGGCCGCTGGCCCAGGGCGTGGAGCAGCGCGTCCGCGTCCTGGCCGGCCGCCTCCAGGCGCGGACGGATGCGGGCGATCTCGGCGCGATAGAGATCGCGGTCGAACGCGTCCTCGATGTCCTCGAACTCCCGGTCGTCGTACGCCTTTTCGTAGGGGCCGCGGCGGGCGATCGCGATCACCGCGTCGCAATCGCAGTAGTGAACGCAGTAGTTCGCGATGTCCACCATCACATTGCCCACGCCCACGATCGCGACGCGGCGGCCCATGGGGAAGGGCTGCTCCGCGAATGGGGGCAGGCGGTTGTAGTGATAGACGAGGTCCTTGGCGTGATAGACGCCGGGAAGGCGCTCGCCCTCCACCCCGAGGTACTTCGTCCCCTGGGCGCCGATGGCGAACACGAGCGCATCGAACCCAGCGGCCCGGAGATCCTCCACCGTGAGGTCGGCGGACTGGCCGAGCGTGACGTTGCCGAAGTAGCTCACGCGCGGGTCGCTCAAGATCTTCTGGAACTGCCGGCGCAGGCCACCCTTCATCTTGTACTTGTCGAGGAAGATCCCGTACTCGGCGAGGCCGCCCGGCTTGATGTCGCGATTCAGCAGCAGGACGCGACAGCCGTTCGCGGCGAGCGCGCGCGCCGCGAAGAGCCCCGCCGGGCCTGCCCCCACCACCGCGACCACATGGACGGATTCGTGAGCCATGGAACCTCCAGGATGTCGACGCGAGTTGCCACGATACCACGCCGATGGCTTGACCGTTTCCGCGGCGCCGGTGTTAAATGTCGCAGGTTGTGAACCTCATCACGACGTGGAACAGGAGGAGTCCGATGACGCGAGCGTGCGGGCGCAGAGTGTTCAGCGCGGCGATCCTCGTCGGTCTGCTCGGTACGGCGAGCGGAGCGTGGGCGCAGGGCGCGTGGGAAGCGCCACCGGCCGAGAAGTCGAAGAAGAATCCCGTGGCGGGCGGCGCCAAGGCCGCCGAAGCGGGAAAGAAGGTCGCGCAGGTCAACTGTGTCCTCTGCCACGGTGAGTCCGGGAAGGGCAACGGCCCGGGTGCGGCGGCGCTCAACCCCAAGCCCGCGGACTGGACCTCGAAGAAGGTGCAGGACGAGACGGACGGCGAGCTGTTCTGGAAGATTTCAAATGGCCGGGGTCCGATGCCGTCCTGGAAGCATCTCCCGGAGACCGACCGCTGGTCGGTCGTCCACTACATCCGCTCACTCAAGGGCAAGTAGCCCGTGCCGGGCCGCCCCGAGCGCAGGGGCGGCTCCACCGTCGCATCACGTTCCTCGCGCGAAGAGTCGGAGAATCTTACGGAATCACCACCGCGCACGAGTTGCAAGGGCTCTCAAGCTAACCGCCCGCATCTTCCCGCACGTGGAATTAATAGGTTAGAAGAAAAGCCCGTGCGATGGGTGGTTGGCACGCGCGGTGCTATCTTCGGTTGTCTCCCATGTCAACGCTGACGAGCGCACCGCGCCGCCGGGCTCCGCGATGACCGAGGACCCGACGACCGCGGGGGACCGCGCGTCCCACGAGTCCATCAGCGAGATCGGCCGAGCGCTCGAGAGCCTCCGTGACCGCGTCCGGCGCCTCGAAAGCATGGAGGCGTCTTCGACGCGCGAGGGCGATCCGTCGGGCGACACGGTCCTGGCGGTCGACCCCCAGGCCCTGGCACGTGTGCAGGAGATCCTCACCGTGCCCGCCTCGGGGCTGTCGCCGTCGGAGGTGTTCGGACTCGTGATGGACCGGGCGGCGCGCCTCCTCGACGCCGACCGCGCCATGCTCTTCGTGCTCGATCCCGAGCGCGCCGCCCTCGTGCCGACCGCCGCGCGTGGTTTCCGACGGGACGACCTCGGCGGTCTGAGCGTTCCCGCCGGCGAGGGGGTGATCGGCCGCGCCTTCCTCGAGGGCCGGGCGCTCGCCTATCGCCGCACCGCGGAGTCCACGCCGCGCGACCCCTTCGTGGCGCGCTTCCCCGTTCGCGACGCTCTGGTGGTGCCGGTGCGGGCCGACGCCCAGGTCGTCGGCGTGCTGTTCGCCGGCCGGCGGGGGCGGGGCGCGCCGTTCACCACCGAGGACACGATCCTGCTCCTCGTCATCGCCGACCGTGTGGCCACCGCGCTGACTCATCAGCGGCTCGTCGACCGGGCCGCCGATCATTTGGCGCGCCTGCGCGAGCTGGGAGCCTTCTCGGGCCAGGCGGTGGTGGACCGCGACCTCACCGAGATCCTCGCGCGCGCGTGCGAGGTGGGCGGCCGGCTCCTCGACGCCAAGGTGGCGGCGATCGGGCTGTCGGGAGCCGACGGACGGTTGCGGCTCGCCGCGGCGTCCGGCCTGCCGGAAGACAGCGCCGCGCGGTGGTCCGCGCATCGCGAGCACGGACTCGCCCGCGACGTGTATGCGGCGGCACGGCCGCTCGTGGTTCGTGACCTCCATGCCCGCACCGGCGAAGCCGAAGAGTTCCTCGGGGCCCTCGGGCTGCGCGCGGCGCTCCTCGTGCCCCTGGCCGTCCACGATCGCACGGTCGGCGTGCTCTACCTCGTGGATCCCCGTCCGCGCGAGTTCGCGCCGGACGAGGTGGAGGCGGCACAGGTGCTGGCGACGCTGGCCGCCCTCGCGGTGGAGAACGCGCGACTCTACGGCGATGTGCGGGCCGCGCTCGACGCGGTCAAGACGGCGCAGGACCGGCTCGTCCAGTCCGAGAAGGCCCGCGCGCTCGGGGGCATGGCCGGCGGCATCGCGCACGAGTTCAATAACATCCTCGCCATCATCCTCGGCAAGACCCAGCTCATGCTGGCGCGCTCGACCGACGACACGGTGCGCGAGGGGCTGGGACATGTCGAGGAGGCGGCCTGGCGGGCCGCCGACATCGTGCGGCGCCTCCAGGGCTTCGCGACGACACGTCTCGAGGACACCAACGGGCCCATCGACATCAACAGCCTCGTCCACGACGCGGTGACGCTCACCCGGGGACTCTGGAAGGACGAGGCGGAGGCGCGCGGGATCCGCATCGAGGTGTCGCTCGACCTGCAGGGCGCGCCGGCGGTGCGCGGCAACGCGGCCGAGCTGCGTGAGGCCATCACCAACCTGGTGCTCAACGCCATCGATGCGATGCCGCGTGGCGGGCAGCTGAACCTCGGCGCCCATCCCAAGGACGATGGCGTCGAGCTGGTGCTCACCGACACCGGGGAGGGGATGTCCGACGATGTGCGCGGCCGGATCTTCGAGCCCTTCTTCTCCACCCGTTCTCCGCTGCGCACGGGCCTCGGCCTGTCCGTCGTGCACGGCATCGTGGGCCGGCACCGCGGGCGCATCGAGGTGGAGAGCGAGGTAGAGCACGGAACATGCGTGCGGGTCTGGCTTCCCAGCGCGGGCGCCGCCCGGCCCACCGTGAGCCCCACCCTGACGCCGGCTGCACCTGCGCCGGCGCCGCCACGGGAGGCGCCACCCGCGCGGCCGTCCGCCACCGCGGCGCGGGCGGGAGGCCCGGCGCGCGTGCTGGTGCTGGAGGATGAGCAGCAGATCCGCGAGACGCTGGTGGATGCGCTCGGCCGTGCCGGGCATCGCGTGGAAGCCGCCGCCGACGGGTTGACGGGGCTGGCCCGCTTTCAGGGGGGCGAGTTCGACATCGTCCTGACCGATCTCTCGCTGCCCGAGCGCTCCGGCCTCGACGTGGCGCGCGCGGTGAAGCGGATGCGCCCAGGCACCCCCGTGATCCTGATCACGGGCTGGGGGCATCTGCTCGATCCGACTCTGCTCGCGCAGAGCGGCGTCGATCTCACGCTGGTCAAGCCGTTTCGTCTCGAGCGGGTGCTCGGTATCCTCGAGGACGCGCTCCGCCTCCGCCGCCCGGTCTGAACGCGGCGGCGGGCCGCGCCGCCATGCGTCTGGCTACGATCGATCTTGGCACCAACATGGTGCGACTGCTCGTCGCCGAAGCCGCGCGTGGCCGCTGGCGTCCGGTGGAGCGGGCGCAGCGCGTAACCCGGCTCGGGGAGGGGCAGGCGACCCACGGTCCGCTGGGCGCCGCTCCCATGGCCCGGACGCGCGATGCCGTCGCCGCCTTCGTCCGCCGCGCCGAGGCATTGGCCGCCGCGCGCGTGCGTATCGTCGCCACCAGCGCGGTGCGTGAGGCCAGCAATCGCGCGGCGTTCGTGGCGGAAGTCGAGGCGGCGACGGGCCGCGTCGTGGAGGTCCTTTCCGGCGAGGACGAGGCCCGGCTCACCTTGCTCGGCGTGACGCGTGGACTGCCCCGCCTCGCCGGAACCTTGGTCATGCTCGACATCGGCGGGGGGAGCACCGAGCTCGCGCTGGCGCGGGACGGGCGCCTCGCCGCCGCGGTGAGCCTCCGCCTCGGCGTGGTGTCCCTCGCCGAGCGGCATCCCGGCGACGGGCGCTGGGACGATGGGGCCCTTGTGCGCCTCCGTGCGCAGGTCGGCGCGCAGCTTCGTGCGGAGGTGCCGGAGGCCATGGCCGCCGCGGGGGCGGCGGAGCTCGTGGGCACCGCCGGCACCGTCTGCGCGCTGGCCGCGCTGGACCTGGGTCTGGTGGAGTACGACGTCGAGCGGGTGCAGGGACACCGGCTCCGGCGCGCGACCATCGAGGCGATCCTGGCACGGCTCGCCGCGCTGACCGATGCGGCGCGCGGCGCGCTGCCGTGCCTCGAGCCGGGCCGCGCCGACGTCATCGTGCCCGGCATCGCGATCTGCCTGGGCGCGATGGAGCGGCTCGGCTTCGACGACCTCACCGCGAGCGACCACGGGCTCCGGGAGGGAATCCTGTGTGAGATACTGCCGCACGATCCCCCGCCATGATGCGCACGGTTCTCCTCGCCCTGTCCGCGCGGCCCGCCATCGGGCGGGCGATGTCGCGCCTCGCCCTCACGCGAGGGTTCGTCCGGCGCTTCGTGGCGGGGCCGCGTCTGGACGACGGGCTGGCCGTCGTCGAGCGGGTGAACCGGGCCGGGCTCGACGCCGCGCTCACGTGCCTCGGTGAGTACGTGCACGACGCGGAGGCGGCCGCGGCCGCCGCGTCCGTGTACCTCGACGCGCTCGACGAGATCAAGCGCCGGGGGCTTGCCTGCGCGCCGTCCCTCAAGCTCACGCACATGGGGCTCGACGTCTCGGACGCGGTGTGCGAGGCGAATCTCCGTCGGATCCTCGACAAGGCCCACGCGCAGGACACGCTCGTCTGGATCGACATGGAGCAGAGCACCTACACCGACCGCACCCTCGCCCTGTGGCAGCGCCTCCGGCGTGACTACCCACGCATCGGCTGCGTGATCCAGGCGTACCTCCGGCGCAGCGAGGCGGACATCGCGCGCCTGGCGGAGGAGGGCGCGATCGTGCGCCTGTGCAAAGGCGCCTATCAGGAAGCGCCGTCGGCGGCGTTTCCCGCCAAGCCCGAGGTGGACGCGAGCTATGTCCGGCTGATGGATCGGCTGCTCGCGCCACCGAGCGTGGCCGCCGGTACCTATCCCGGCTTCGCCACCCACGACGAGCGCCTGCAGGCGCGTGCGCTCGCGTGCGGCGCCGACCCCGCGCGTTGGGAGATGCAGATGCTCTACGGCATCCGCGACGATCTCCACGCCGGGATCCGCCGGCGGGGGGCGCGTCTGCGTCTGCTCGTGCCGTTCGGCGAGGACTGGTACGGCTACTTCATGCGCCGGCTCGCCGAGCGTCCCGCCAATGTCCTGTTCCTCCTGCGGAACGTCGCCCGATGAGCGCCGGCCGCGAGCTGACCGTGCTGGACTATCACACCGAGGGCGAGCCGATGCGCATCGTGGTGGGCGGAGCGCCGCCCGTGCCGGGCGCCACGCTGATGGCGCGTAGCGAGTGGCTCGCCGAGCACGGGCGGGACCTCATGGGCTTCATCCTCTACGAGCCGCGCGGCCACGCCGCGATGTGCGCGGCGATCCTCACCGAGCCGGTCGACCCGTCGGCGCACGTGGGCGTGCTCTTCATCGAGCCGCTGGGGCCGGTCCACATGTGCGGGCACGGGACCATCGCGATTGCGACCATGCTGGCGGAGACCGGACGGATTCCCGTCACCGGGTCGGAGACGACGGTCGCGCTCGAGACACCGGCGGGGCTCGTGACCGCGCGCGTCCGGCGGGACGGGGGCGAGACGGTGCGCGTCTCGTTCGAGAACGTGCCGGCCTTCTCGGTGCTGCTGGATGCCGGAGTGGACGTGCCAGGGCTTGGGCGTGTCCCCTTTGACCTGGCGTACGGCGGGCACTTCTATGCCATGGTGCCGGCGGGGGCGCTCGGGCTCACACTGGACCCGGCGTCCGGGCCGCGGCTCATCGAGGTGGGCGAGCGGATCCGCGCGCGAATCGAGGCCGAGGTGCCGCTCGTGCACCCCGAGATGCCGGACGCGCGCGGCCTGCTCTACATCCAGTTCTTCGAGCCCGCCCGCCGCCCGGACGCGCGGCTGCGCAACGCGGTGGTGGTGGCGCCCGCGGGCCTTGATCGCTCACCGTGCGGGACCGGCACCAGCGCGCGCCTGGCCAACCTCCACGCCCGGGGCACGCTCGGGGTGGGGGAATCCTTTGGGCACGAGTCGATCATCGGCACCCTCTTCACCGGCCGCATTGCCGCCCTCACCACCGTAGGCGGCAAGCCGGCCATTGTTCCCGAGATTACCGGGCGCGCGTGGGCGATGGGCCGGGCCACGTTGACACTCGATCCGCGCGACCCGTTCCCCGGAGGCTTTCTGCTCTAGCTGACAGTGCCGACAGCGTGACGGCCTGTACCGGCGTGCCGTCGTCCCCCTGACACGCAGCCTTTGCGCCGATCGTGTAACGGTGGAAAAACACGTGGGTTCCGGAGAGGATCGGGCTGGCATGTCCCGTGCCTTCATCCGTGGGCATGGAGGGACTGCTCGGGACCCGCTATCGCCGTTGGCTGGAGATTGTCCTGCCGCTCTACACGATCGGCCTCCTCTACGTCTATTTCCGCCCGCAGTCCATCCCGCAGTCCCTCGCGGAGGGCAACGAGCAGGCCATCTGGCCGTGGGCGGTGTGGGGCCTCGTCGGGGCGATGAGCGGCGTGCTCGCGCTGTCCGGGCTCTTCCTCGCGTTCTTCCTGCTCTACTCGCCGGTGTACCTCGCCGCGCGCAGCATGGTGCTCGTGGGCAAGGGCGGCTGGGCGGATCGTCGCGAGCTCCGCTTCTACTGCGCGTGCTTCATCCTGCTCTGCTTCCTCGTCGGGCTGGCGATCCTCAACCCGGTCGCCGCCGCCGCCTTCTTCGTCTTCACCGCCGGCTCCGCGCACTTCCTCTGGCGCGCGTTCGCCTAGCCGCGCCGGTGTCCCGCCGCCTCCACGGCGGACCCCCGTGAGTTGACAGTCCTCCGCCCGTTCTCTATCCTAACGATGGGACATGGATGATCTCGCGGTACTGGTGCTGAACTACACCTACGAACCGCTGCATTTCACCAACGCCAAGCGGGCGATCACCCTTCTCCTGAGCGGCAAGGCCGAGAGCGTCGAGGCGTCGCCGCGCGTCGTTCGGTCCCCCTCGCGCGCCTACCCGCTGCCCGCGGTCATCCGTCTCGCCGCGTACATCCGGAAACCTTTCCTGGAGCGGGTGGCCTTCAACAAGAAGAACATCCTCCGCCGCGACGGCTACACCTGCCAGTACTGCGCGCGCCGGGGCGAGAAGCTGACGGTGGATCACATCGTGCCGCGGTCGCGCGGCGGGCAGACCACCTGGACCAATGTGGTGGCGGCGTGCCTGCGGTGCAATCTCTTCAAGGGTAACCGGACCCTCGAAGAAGCCCGATTGCGTCTGATCCGTGAGCCGATCCACCCGCAGTTCCTGTTCTCCGTCCACCTCCTCCGGCATCCCCACGCTTCGTCCTTCCTCGACTCCTGGCGGAAGTACCTCGTCGCGGTGCCGTCGAGCTTCTGACGCCGTTGTTCACGCTGTCGTCGGACTACTCGCCCGCGGGCGACCAGCCGCGCGCGATCGATCGCCTCGCCGAGCTCGTCATCGGCGGCGGCTCCCACAGCGTGCTCCTCGGCATCACGGGGAGCGGCAAGACGTTCACCCTCGCCAACGTGATCAGCCGGCTCCAGCGCCCCGCCCTCGTGATCTCCCCGAACAAAACGCTCGCCGCCCAGCTCTACGGCGAGTTCAAGTCATTTTTCCCCCACTCGGCCGTCGAGTACTTCGTGTCGTACTACGACTACTACCAGCCCGAGGCCTACATCCCGCAGTCGGACACCTACATCGAGAAGGACGCGCTCATCAACGACGAGATCGACCGGATGCGCCACTCCGCCACCACCGCGCTGTTCGAGCGGCGGGACGTGGTGATCGTGGCGTCGGTCTCCTGCATCTACGGCATCGGCGAGCCGGAGACGTACCGCGGGATGCACGTGGGCGTCGAGACGGGGCAGGTGGTCAGCCGGGATGCGCTCGTGCGCGATCTCGTGGCCATCCAGTACGAGCGCAACGACTACGACTTCCGGCGGGGCACGTTCCGGGTGCGGGGCGACGTCGTCGAGGTGTTCCCCGCCGCCGCGGAGTCTGAAGCGCTGCGAATCGAGCTCTTCGGCGACAGCGTGGACCGTATCGTCGCGCTCGATCCGCTGAAGGGCGCCACGACCGGCGTGGTGCCCGCCGCGCGCATCTATCCCGCGAGCCACTATGTGACGCCCGCGGATCAGATCGAGCGCGCCATCAGCCAGGTGCACGAGGAGCTGAGGGAGCGCCTCGCCTTCTTCCGCGCCCGGAATCGCCTCCTCGAGGCCCAGCGGCTCGAGCAGCGAACGCTCTTCGATGTGGAGATGCTGCGCGAGATCGGCTACTGCCACGGCATCGAGAACTACTCGCGCCACCTGGCGGGCCGCAAGCCCGGCCAAAGCCCGGCGACCCTCATGAACTACCTGCCCAAGGACGCACTCGTGATCATCGACGAATCCCATGTCACGGTGCCCCAGATCCGCGGCATGTACGCGGGCGACCGGTCCCGGAAGGAGGCGCTGGTGGAGTACGGCTTCCGGCTGCCCTCGGCCTTCGACAACCGGCCGCTCACCTTCGACGAGTTTCGGGCGGTGACCGGGCAGGTGCTCTACGTGTCTGCGACGCCGGGGGAGTACGAGCTAGAGCACGCGGGCGGCGTGCGCGAGGCGCCCGGGCAGCCCTACGTGGGCGGGGCGGTGGCCGAGCAGATCATCCGCCCCACCGGGCTCATGGATCCCCGGATCGTCGTCCGGCCCGCCGCGATCCAGGTGGACGACCTCATGGCCGAGGTTCGCGCGCGGGCGGAGCGCGACGAGCGCGTGCTGATCACCACGCTCACCAAGCGGATGGCCGAGGACCTCACCGAGTACTACCAGCAGAACGGTCTCCGCGTGCGCTACCTGCACTCCGATATCGATACCCTCGACCGGGTGGCGGTCATCCGCGACCTCCGGCTCGGCAAGTTCGACGCGCTCATCGGGATCAACCTCCTGCGCGAAGGGCTCGACCTGCCCGAGGTGTCCCTGGTGGGGATCCTCGACGCGGACAAGGAGGGATACCTCCGCTCGGCCACCTCGTTGATCCAGACGGCGGGCCGCGCCGCCCGCCACGTCAACGGCGAGGTGCTGATGTATGCGGACCGAATCACCGGCTCGATGCAGGAGGCGATTGCGGAGACGGAGCGGCGGCGCGCCACCCAGGCCGCCTACAACGCCGAGCACGGGATCACCCCGGAAACGGTGCGGAAATCGATTCGAGAGCTCCTGGAGACGGTCTCCGAGCGCGACTACTACACGGTGCCGGTGCCGCAGGCGGTGGAGGCCGCTCCCGAGAGCGCCGCGGCGCTGGCCGCGCGCATCGCCGAGCTCGAGACGGCGATGAAGGAGGCGGCGCGGCGCCTCGACTTCGAGCGGGCGGCCGAGCTGCGCGATCAGGTGAAGGCGCTGCGGCGGGTCGAGCTAGGCGTCCGCTGACGTGGGCGCCGCCTTCAAGTGGGTGCTCGTGTTCTTCGCCGTCCTCTCCTTGGGCCTCGTGGTCCTCACCAAGCTGATCACCTTCCTGGATCCCCCGCGCCCCGGCCGCCCGCGCGGCCCTATGCTCCGCCGCGTGGAGCGCGCCCTCCGCTGGAGCGTCATCGTGCCCGCGCTCCTCGGCCTCGCCATCCTCCTCGTCACCCTCTGGCGAGGCGGCGGTTGATTGGCGAGCCGCAGCCGGAGGCGAGGCGAGCGGATAGAGGAAGGTGTTCCGAGCGGCGCGAGGGGGCGAGCCGCAGCCGGAGGCGAGGCGAGCGGATAGAGGAAGGTGTTCCGAGCGGCGCGAGG
>Ga0111538_10000087_pt1 | contig 98536 bp, 103 predicted proteins | sample SoiMethybrSBSTD1_FD_79669 | JGI IMG/M metagenome (GOLD analysis project Ga0111538, IMG submission 79669) | Bulk soil microbial communities from a Populus tree surrounding site in Tennessee, USA - Soil MetaG P. TD hybrid SBSTD1 (version 2)... | ecosystem: Environmental > Terrestrial > Soil >... | reverse complement strand
GCGTCGACGCGTCGATCTCGCCGGGCCGGTGGAGGAGACGGGCACCGGCACCGTCGTCTCCGTCGCGACACCCGACGGACAGAGGACGATGCTCACGGACAGGGGAATCGCGCCCGACTTCGCCCCCGACGAGCTCGACCCGTCCTGGCTCGACGGCTGCGAGTGGCTGCACCTCGCCGGCTACAGCCTGGCTCGGCCGCCCATCCGGGAGACAGCGCTCGCGGCGGCCGCTCTCGCGCCCCGCGTCAGCGTCGACCTCTCCTCAACGGCAGCGATCGAGGCCGCCGGCGTGGACGAGTTCCGCCGCCTCCTCGAGCGGATCCGGCCGCAGGCCGTCTTCGCAAACGAGGAGGAGGCCCAGCTCGTCGGTGCGATCGAGACCGAGACGCTCGTCGTCAAGCGAGGTGCCGGCGGTGTCGTCGTCGCCGGCCGGGAGCTCGAGGCGCGGCCGGCCGAGGTGGTGGACACCACGGGCGCGGGCGATGCCTTTGCGGCGGGCTTTCTCCTCGGCGGCCCCGAGCTCGGGCTCGACGCGGCGGCGCGCTGTGTGGCAACCATGGGGGCCTTCCCGCCATGACCGATCTCCTCCGCATCCATCCGGAAGTCAGAGCAGCGCTGGAGTCGCGGCGCCCCGTCGTCGCGCTCGAGACGACGCTCGTCGCGCACGGCTTCCCCGGCGGCGTCGGCGCCGAGGTCGCCGCGGAGGCGGAGCGGCGGGTGCGCGTCGCCTGGGCGGTGCCCGCGACCGTCGGCGTCGTCGACGGGAGGATCTGCGTCGGCCTGGAAGCGGGTGAGCTCGAGCGTTTCGCGACGTCGCCCGGGGCGCGCAAGGTGGGCCCGCGGGATCTCGCCGCCTGCGCCGTGGCGAAGGAGCTCGGCGCGACGACGGTGGGCGCCACGCTCGCCGTCTGCCGCGCGGCGGGCATCGGCTTCATGGGCACGGGAGGGATCGGCGGGGTGCACCGGGGGTGGTCGCAAAGCCTCGACGTCTCGGCCGACCTCGGGGAGCTGGGCCGCACCGAGGCCCTCGTCGTCGCATCGGGCGCGAAGTCCATCCTCGACGTGGACGCGACGTCCGAGGTGCTCGAGACCCTCGGCGTGCCGGTGCTCGGCTGGCGCACCGGGGAGCTGCCGCTCTTCTACAAGGCCGGCGGCGGCCCGCCGGTCTCGCAGCGCGTGGAGACCGTCGAGGAGGCGGCCCAGGTCGCGCAGTTCCACTGGCGGCTCGGCCGCCACTCCGGAATCGTGCTCGCCCGCCCGCCCAGCGAGAGCCTCGACGTCGAGCCGCTGATCGAAGAGGGAATCGCCGAGGCGGCGAAGCGAGAGGTCCGCGGCCAGGCCGTGACACCCTTCGTCCTCTCCTACCTCCATGAGCGGAGCGAAGGGCGCACGATCGAGGTGAACAAGCAGCTGATCGTCGAGAACGCGGCGCTCGCGGCCGAGGTCGCCGCCGCGTACTCGAAGCTCACCTAGCGCTACTCGTCGATCCGCTCGATGGCGACGATGTCGTCGGCGTCGAACTCCGCCTCGCCTGCCTGCCCCCAGCCGACGATGTCGCCGCTCGGCAGGATCGCGACCGGCGCGATCACCGTGCCGTCCCGGAGGAGGAGCCTCGTCTGATGGGCGCCGAAGGCATCCTGCGGCCAGCCGCCCACCTCGGCGCGGAGCCAGTCCGGCAGCCGGGGCGGCTCGCTCACTACTCCGCGAGGAGGTTCAGCAGGTCCTCGACCTCGAGCATCTCGTAGGACTCGGTGTGCACGCTCCCCCGGGCCCCGAGCGCGACAGAGACCTTGGCGATCGCGGAGGCGTCGGGCGCCTCGACGATGTTCACGAAGTCGTGCGGCCCGAGGACGAACCATTGGTGCAGCACCTTGACCCCGAGCTCCTCGACGTCCTTGTTCACCTCCCGCACCCGCTCCGGGTTGGCGCGCAGCGTCTGCAGCCCCTGCTCCGAGAGCTGCGACAGCATCAGGTACTTCGGCATCCGGCCTCCTAGGTCTTCGGCTTCGGCGGCGAGGATAACGCCCGGCTCACGAGACTAGTAGAGTCGCGCGCCATGCGTACCAACGGCCTCGACCGGCTGCACGCCCTCTGGAGCGAGCGCTTCGGCAGGCCGGTCCCGGAGAAGATCGTGTGCGTCGGGCTGAACTACCACGACCACGCTGCCGAGCAGGGAGTCGACCTGCCGAAGGAGCCCCTGCTCTTCGCGAAGCTCGCGAACGCGCTCTGCGGCCCCGAGGACTCGATCGTGCTCCCGCCGGAAAGCAAGCACGTGGATGCGGAGGCCGAGCTCGCGATCGTCATCGGCGCCGAGGGCCGACGTATCGACGCGGACGACGCCCTCGACTTCGTGGCGGGCTACACGGCTGCGAACGACGTCAGCGCGCGCGACCTCCAGTTTCGGGACGGCCAGTGGCTCCGCGCGAAGAGCTTCGACACGTTCTGCCCGCTCGAGCCCACGGTCGTCCCCGTCTCCGAGCTGGGCGACGCGGACGGCCTGCGCATCGTCCAGCGGGTCAACGGCGAGGCGTTGCAGGACTCCACGACCGCAGGTCTCATCTTTGGTGTCCGCGCGATTGTCGCCCACGTCTCCACCGTCTTCACCCTGAAGCCGGGTGACCTCATCCTCACCGGCACGCCCGCGGGAGTCGGGATCTTCCGCGACCCGCCGGTTCCGCTCTCCCCCGGGGACGACGTCGAGATCGAGATCGAGGGCATCGGGACGCTTCGCAACCCGGTCGTCACGAACGGCGCCGCATGAGCGAACGCCGCGACCGGGCGCTGGCCGCCGCCGCCGGAAAACCTCTCCTCTCGGCCCATATCGCAACCGTCACCTGGCTCACCGGGCTCGTCACCGACATCGAGGTGGGCCCGAGCCCCTTTTCCGCGCCCCCGCTCGTCGTGCTCGACCCGGACGGCTCGATCACGGCGATCGTAAGCGAGGACGAGGCGCCCGGCCTCGCGCCGGGCATCGAGACGGCGTCCTTCCCCGGCTTCGCGGTGGAGGACGTCGACCGCGCCTCGCTCGCCGCGGGCGCGGCGCTCGAGATTCTCGGCGGCGCGCGCGAGCTCGCAGTCGAGCTCGACTCGCTCCCGGGAGACCTGGCGCTCGCGCTCGCCGGCCGAGGCGTCGCCCTGACGGATGTGGGCAAGCGCTTGCGCGCTGCCCGCGCAGTCAAGGATCCCGACGAGATCGACGCTCTGCGTGCGGCGACCGCGATTGCAGACGTGGGGCAGGCTGCTGCGCGCGAGGCAGCGCAGGCGGGCGCCACGGAGCTCACGGCCTGGGCAAGCGTGCGCTCGGCGATGGAGAGCGCCGCCGGCAGCAGGATCCCCGTCCTCGCCGATCTGGTCTCGGGCGAGCGGACAGCCGAGGTCGGCGGACCGCCGACCGGGCGCACGCTCGAGGCGGACGACCTCCTCCTCGTCGATCTCGTTCCGAGGCCGGGCGCCTACTGGGCCGACTCGTGCGCCACCCTCGCGGTCGGCGCACCGGCGGACGCGGCCCGCCGGGCTCATGCCGCCGCGCTCGCCGCGCTTGAGCAGGCGGTGGATCTCTGCAGGCCTGGTGCCCGAGCCGCGGACGTCGACGCCCGCGCCCGCGAGACGATGGAGGAGGCCGGAGGGTCCTATCCCCACCACACGGGGCACGGGATCGGCGTCACCTTCCACGAAGAGCCGCGGATCATTCCGGGGTCCGACCGGATCCTCGAGGAGGGAATGGTCGTCGCGCTCGAGCCGGGCACGTACGGCGACGGCTTCGGCGTCCGGGTCGAGCAGGTCGTCCTCGTGACCGCTGCGGGCCCAGAGATCCTCTCAGGACACGAACTCTCGCTCTAGTCCGTCACGTAGCCGAACGCGGTCCAGCCTCCGTCGACGACCAGGAAGTGGCCGGTGACGAAGCTCGAATCCTCCTCGGAGGCGAGAAAGAGCGCCGCCTTCGCGATCTCCTCCGGCCGCCCGAGCCGCTTCATGGGCGTGCGCTCGACGTACGCCTTCTCGTTCACGAACCCGTCGCGGATGGCCTTGTCGACGAGCTCGGTGCGGGTGACGCCGGGGCCGATGGCGTTGACGCGGATCCCGTGCTCGGCCCATTCGATCGCCAGGACCTCGGTCATCTGCACGACCGCCGCCTTGGCCGCGTTGTAGGCGAGCCGCATCGGGAACGCGACGGTCGCGTTCATCGACGCGATATTGACGATCGCGCCGCCGCCGGACGAGATCATCTGGCGGCCGAACGCCTGGCAGCAGAAGAAGACACCGGTGGTCATGACGTCGAGCGAGCGACGCCACTGGTCCTCGGGGAAGTCGAGCGACGGCCCCATCAGGGCGATCCCCGCGTTGTTGACGAGGACGTCGCAGGGCCCGAGGTCCTCCGCCACGCGGGCAGCCGCCGCCTCGACCTCGCCCTTCTCGGAGACGTCGCAGGAATACCCGCGGGCCTCGTTCCCGTTCGCGCGAAGCGCCTCCGCGCAGGCCTCGGCTGCCTCGCCGTCCAGGTCGAGGATCGCCGCCCGTCCGCCTTCGCGCACGAGCTCCTCGATGATCGCGCGCCCGATTCCCTGGGCCGCGCCGGTCACGACGCAGACTTTTCCGTCCAGCTTCACGCGCCCTCCTTCGGACGTTGGAAGAGCTCGAGCGTGATCCCGTCGGGATCGCGCAGGTAGACGCCGACACCGCCGGCGTTCGCGCCCGTGTCCACCAGGACCGGGTCGGAGTAGAAGTCGACGCCGGCCGAGCGCAGCCGCTCGTGCAGCGCCCCGATGTCCTCGACGAGGAGGCAGACGTGCGTGATTCCGAGATCGCGCGGCTCGCCCGGCTCACCGCGCGGAACGGGCTCGAGATACTGGAAGAGCTCGAGGCGATGGCCGTCCCCCGGGAAGGCGAGGTGTGCCATCCGGACGTGCGCGCCCGGGTAGCCGACGATGGCGGCCAGATAGCCGCCTTCCTTCTCCTGCTCGAAGACGGTCTCCATGCCGAGGGTGTCCCGGTAGAAGGCGAGCGAGCGGTCGAGGTCGCGGACCGTCAGCCCGGTGTGCAGGAGAGAGGTCATCAGAAGGTGACCGAGAGCCCCCCGTCCACGGGCAGCGACTGGCCGGTGACGTAGCTGTTCTCGCTCGAGCAGAGCCATGCGGCGTGGGCGGCCACCTCGGACGGGTCGGCCGCGCGGCGGAGCGGCAGCTTGCGGTGCTCCTGGTAGACGGTGCGGAACCACTCGGACTCGAGCTCGTTCTGCCCGTGGACGATCGACATGCGCGTGGCCACGAACCCCGGAGCCAGGGCGTTGACCAGGACTCCACGCGGCCCCAGTTCGATCGCCAGCGTGCGCGTTCCGCCCTCCAGTCCTGCTTTGGACACGTCGTATGCGAGCGACTGCTCTTCGCCGAAGCGCGCATGGATGCTGGTCACGGAGAGAATGCGGCCGTAGCCGCGCTCCGCCATGCCCGCGCCGCAGCGCGCAGCCAGCAGGATGGGAGCGTCGAGGTTGACGGCCAGAACGCGCCGGTACGACTCGAGGCTCATCTCCGTCGCCCAGGCGGGGTCGAAGATCCCGGCCACCGAGCAGAGGACGTCGAGTGGGCCGTTCGCCTCCTCGACGCTCGCCACCAGGTCGCCGAGCCGCTCGGTCTCGGAGAGGTCGAAGCGGAAGTCGGCGCCGTCCTCGACGTCTACGCCCGACACCACGGCGCCCTCGGCCCGGAAGCGCTCCACGACGGCCTTGCCGATCCCGTTGGCGGCGCCCGTGACGAGTGCGTGCCGGCGCTCGAGCAGATTCACGAAAGGTCCTCCAGGACCCGGCCGTAGACGAGCGTGAAGTCGGCGCGCCAGTGGAACGCCTCGAGCACGTCGCGCACGGGCAGGAGGTGCAGCGGGGCCTGGTCGTTCGGGACGATCTCGACGGCCGCGGGCGCCTTCCACACTTCGCTGATGCTCACGTCGGCGAACTCGCGGGCCGTCAGCTGCCGGATTGCGGCACCTGAGCCGTCCACCGCGGGCACGACCTTCAGGTTGATGTTCGTGCGGAAGGAGGCGTGCCGCTCGAGGTCCTCGGGGGCACCCGGCGTCTCACGGTAGGCGGTCGTGACCGTGAGAACGGGCGCCCCGTCGCGGCTCAGCCGGCCCACGAGCGTCCCGTCCCGGGAACGGAGCTCGATCTCGCCGTGCTTCTTGGGCTGGCCGTAGATCTCCCGGCCTGCCGCGATCGCCCCGTCGGACTCGACGAACAAGAACGGCGAATAGGCGCCTTCGGTTCCACTCGCCGGGTGGCGGGCCGGTAGGTGCACTGCCGATTCGCCGTACCGGCCGAAGACGTCCGCGTCGTGCATGCGGTAGAGGTGCACCAGCACGAGGTCGCCGAGGAGCTCGAGCGGCGCGGGCAGGAGCCGGTCGGCCGCCTCCGCGTCGGTGCGGTAGACGACGGTGAGAATCTCGGTGTCGCGCATGCGCAGGGGAAAACGAGGGACGAGCGGCGCGCCGAACGGCGTCTCCGTCACCTGGCGGGGATCGTAGGTCACTGCGTCGTGAAGCCCCCGTCGACGATGAGGGACTGGCCGGTCATCCAGGCCGAGTCCTCGCTCGCGAGGAAGACCGCCGGGCCGGCCATGTCCTCGGGAACGCCCACGCGGCGGAGCGGGATCGTCTCCGCGACCTGGTCGCGCATGGCGGCGAAGTCCCGGCCGATATAGGCCATGTCGGTCTCGATCACCCCCGGGGAGAGCGCGTTCACGCGCACCCCGTCCGGCCCCAGGTCGAGCGCGAGCGAGCGGACGAGCCCGAGGACGCCGTGCTTCGTGGCGGAGTAGGTCGGATAGCCGCGTGAGGAGATGTGCGCCAGTTGGCTCCCGACGAGGATCAGCGTCCCACGCGCCTCTCTCAGGTGCGGGATGGACAGGCGCGAGACGAGGTAGGCCCCGGTGAGGTTGATCGCCACATCCTGCTCCCAGGTCGCCAGGTCCGTCTCCTCCAGCTTCTCGTGGCGTCGCAGAACCCCGGCCGCGTGGAAGACGACGTCGAGCCCGCCGTGGCGCTCGAGCACGGCGTCGACCATGCGCTGCACGTCCCCCTCGGAACCGACGTCCCCGGGGCAGGTGGTGATGGACTCGATCCCTGCGGCGGTCTCGTCCAGGCGCTCGCTCGTCCGGCCCGACACGACGACCAGCGCGCCCTCGGCCGCGTAGCGGCGGGCAACGGCGCGGCCGACGCCGCTCCCGCCTCCGGTGACGAGGCAGCGCTTCCCTTCGAGCCGCCCGTTCACGGCGAGCCGCTTTCACGGAAGGACTCCTCCACGTGCGCCAGGTGCGCCTTCATGGCCGCGCGCGCGGTCTCCGGCGAACGACGCCGGAGCGCGCTCACGATTCGCGCGTGGTCGGCCAGGCTGCGGTCGGCGACGCCGGGAAGGCTCATCGTGCGTCGCCTCCCCGCGAGCGCGAGCGCCCCGACCCCGCTCATGATCCGGATGAGGAGCGGGTTGCGCGTGGCCCTCACGATTGCCGCGTGCAGCTCGACGTCGCGGTCGAGCAGCTCCTCCGGATCGTCGCGCGCAGCTTCGCTGTGTTCGAGGATGCGGTCGAACTGGACGAGCTCCTCGTCGCTGATGCGCTCCGCCGCCAGGCCGGCACAGGCGGTCTCGAGGACGCGGCGCACCTCGAAGAGATCGAAGAGCGACTCGTCCGAGAGCGAGACCATGAGCTCGAACGGCTCGGCGAGCAGGTCTGGCTCGAGCGACGAGACGTACGTGCCGTCGCCGTGACGCGAGACGAGCACGTTCATGACCACGAGCGCCCGAATCGCCTCGCGCAAGGTGGAGCGGGAGACGCCGAGCTCGCGGGCGAGCACGCGTTCCGGTGGGAGCCGCTCCCCGGCGGAGAACTCGCCCTGGACGATCAGGTCGCGCAGGCGGTCGACCGCCTGCTTGGCGGCGTCTCGCCTGGCAGTCGCCGGGGAGCTCACGCGCGGACCAGCTCGAGCGCGGTCGCGACGGCCCGCTCGCGGAGCTCCACGACCGCCGCTTCGGAATACCACGCCGCGTGTGGGGTGAGGACGACGTTCTCGATTCGTCTCAGCGGATGGTCGGGGGGAGGCGGCTCGCCTGCGAGGACATCGAGGCCGGCCCCGCCCAGACGGCCGCTCGCGAGCGCCGCGACGAGGGCGTCCTCGTCGACGAGGCCCCCTCGCGCTGCGTTGAGGACGACGGCGCGTTCCGGGAGCATCGCGAGCTCTCGCTCCCCGACGAGCCCTTTCGTGGCGTCCGTGAGCGGGACGTGCAGCGTGAGGATGTCGGCCTGGCGCAGCACGTCCTCCAGGGAGAGCGTCTCCGGGTAGGCGGGATCGTGCGGCACGACGCGCAGCCCGAGAGCCTCCGCCCGGGCTGCGACGGCGCGAGCGATGCGTCCCCAGCCGACCGATCCGAGCGTGAGCCCGCGCAGCCGCCTCACGCGGCCGGCAGCCCGGAAGTCCCAGCCGCCCGCGCGTGTCTGGGCGGCGAGTGCGACGATTCCCCGTTCCACGGCAAGCAGGAGGGCGATCGTGTGATCGGCGACCTCCTCGATGCAGTAGTCGGGCACGGCCCCCACCGCGATCCCGTGCGCCTCCGCCGCCCGGGTGTCGATGTTGTCGACCCCGACCCCGTAGCGCACGATGCCGGCGAGCCCGTTCGCGTCCCGAAGGGCGCGCTCGCCGATCGGCGCGAACTGGACGAGGAGCGCATCGGGGCGGTGCCGCTCCAGGGCTTCCGCGACGTCGGCCTCGCTCTTGCAGTCTTCGAGGACGAGCTCGCCGCCGGCCGCCTGGACGAGGCGCCGCTCGATCTCCGCGTCGTCGCCGAAGTTCTGGTCTGTAACGAGGATTCGCACGGACAGAGGTCTGACCAATCGACCGTCCGACGGTACTGCCCTCCGGCTCCAGCCGTCAAGCGCTCGCCGAGATAGAGGGAGATTTGACAGCGTCGCGGCCAGCGTCTTAGGGTCCGCGCACCTGTCAGTGGTCTGACCACTCTTTGCGCCCCTGCGAGCCCCCGGAGGTCTGAATGGAGCACTTCGAGCGCCCACTCTCACGGCGACAACTTCTCCAATACGGGGCAGGAGGCCTCGCGGCCGCAAGCCTGGGCCCGCTCCTCGCCGCGTGCGGCGGGAGCAGCAATTCGAGCAGTGGCGGCGGTCCGGCCACCCTGAAGATGTGGTGGTGGGGCCAGCAGGAGGCGGTCGGCATCCAGAAGTGGATGCAGGACACGGTCGCGAAGTTCAAGGCGAACACCGGGAACACGATCGCACCGACGCTGATGTCGACGGACAACGTCATCCCGCAGTTCACGAACGCCGCGGCCGCGGGTCATCCGCCGGACATCCAGTTCCTCTTCAACGGCATCTACCACATGGAGAACGTCTGGCTCGGCTACATCGCGCCGCTCAACGGCCTCGTCTCCGACCAGGTGCTCGCCGACTCGGGCGCCACCCAGCTCTCCGTCTTCGAGGGCAAGCAGTATCGCGTCGGCTTCTATTCGATCGGCTTCGGGATCGCCTACAGCAAGGAGCTTTTCGATCAGGCCGGCCTGGACGCCGACAACCCGCCGCAGGACTGGGACTCCTTCATGTCGGCATGCGACAAGCTCAAGTCGTCCGGCGTTCAGCCCATCGGCGCGGGCGTGAAGGACGGATTCTTCGGCGAGTGGTACCTCGTCAACACCCTGACGCAGAACCTCGAATCGCCTGCGGACGCGCTCAATCTCTTCATCGGGAACCTCGACTGGCGCGAGCCCAAGTACCACGAGCACTGGGTCAAGCTCCAGGAGCTGAAGGAGGCGGGCTACATCAACGACGACGTGAACTCGCTCCAGCTCTACCAGGGCATCCAGCTGATGCAGACGAAGAAAGCTGCGATGGCGCTCGACACGACGCCGGACATCCCGAACAACCAGAAGCAGCTCGGAGCCGACAACGTCGGGTACTTCGTCATGCCGACGTTCGGCACGGGCGCGATGGCGGGGATCCCGATCCTCGACACGCAGGGCTTCGGCATCCCGGCCAAGGGCCAAAACCAGGACGTGGCGGCCAAGTTCCTCGAGTTCATGCACTCACCCGAGCGCGTGCAGGCGATGTGGACGCTCTCGCAGCAGATCCCGGCGAACACGACCTTCGACGCGAGCGTCGTGGACGACCCGCTGATCAAGGCGATCCAAGAGAAGTGGGTCGCCGGCGACCACAACGCCTACATCGCCGACCTCATGCCGACGAAGTTCTGGACCGACGCGATGTTCATCGCCTCGCAGAAGATCCTCGCGGGCGACATGACCGGCGAGGAGGCAGGGGATCTCGCGCACGACGTCACCGAGACGTGGAAGAAGCAGAACCCCGACATGGTCGAGAACTACACGAAGTGGGGGCAGGACCTGAACGGATGAGTTCGGGCTTGCTCGCCGAATCGGGGGCGGGAGCGCCATGCTGAGGACCCGCCCCTGGGTCCCATACCTCTACGTCGCGCCGGCGATCGCCCTCCTCGCGCTGATCTTCGCGTACCCGATCGTGAAGGTGATCGACTTCTCGACGCGCCTGATTCGCGGGTCGACCGGGCCACGGGTCGGCACGCTCAACTACCGCCTCGTGTTCGAGGATCCCACCTTCCGCGACGCGGCGAAGCACAGCGCGCTCCTCCTGCTCGCCGTTCCGGTTCTCCTGTTCATCTCCGTGGTCGTCTCGGTGCTCCTCTACGAGCGCATGCGTGGCTGGAAGCTCTACCGCAGCATCCTCTTCATCCCGTACATCCTCGCCGTCCCGATCGTCGGCATCGTGGCGAGCTACCTCTTCTCCCTGAACGGCGTGGTCAACTCGATCCTCCGCGGCATGGGGCTCGACGGGCTGGCGCTCGACTGGCTGGGCAGCGAACGGCTGGCCCTCTGGACGGTGATGGCGGTGATCATCTGGCGGGAGGTCGGGTTCGGGATCATCCTCTTCCTCGCCCGCCTGCTCTCGATGAGCGAGGAGCCGCTCGAGGCCGCCCGCATCGACGGAGCGAGCTGGTGGAACCGGCTCCGCTACGTGATCCTTCCCGAGCTCCGCGGGACGATCGAGTTCTACGTCGTCGTCGCGTCGATCACGATGCTGGCCTGGGTCTTCGCGTACGTCTACACACTCACGTCCGGGGGGCCCGGCACGTCGACCACGATCCTCGAGCTCTACATCTACAACCAGGGGCTTCGCAACTCGCTCCCGGGGATGGCCTCCGCGGTGGCCGTCCTCCTCCTCGGCGCCACGACGATCCTCATCGGCATCCGTTTCTGGTTCAACTCGCGGCGCAGTGACGAGGAGGTGACCGCGTGACGAGCCACGATGCGGTCGCGGCCGCCTCCCCGTCGGCCCGCCCCCGAAGGCGGCAGCGCGTGCGCCTCGCGGCGTTCATGCGCCACGTGCTCCTCGTCGTCGCCTGTGGGCTCGCGCTCTACCCGATCTTCTTCATGGTCACGACCGCGTTCAAGACGCGGGCCGACTACCTGGCGAACCCGTACTCGCTGCCGTGGCCGATCTCGTTCGGGAACTTCTCGCAGGCGGTGGACGGCGGCGCGTTCGGCACGTGGTTCAAGAACAGCGTCATCCTCACGCTCGGCTCCGTCATCCTCTCGACGGCGTTCGCCGCGCTCGCCGCGTTCGCGGTCGCGCGGATGCGCTGGCGGGGGCGCCACGTCTTCCTCTCCGTCAACGTGGCGCTCATGGTCGTACCGCCGGTCGTGATGCTGATCCCGCTCTTCATCTTCTTCACCGACCTGCACCTCGTGAGCACCTACCAGGGCGTGATCCTCATCTACGCAGGGCTCACCCTCCCCTTCTCCGTGTACCTCCTCACGAACTTCTTCCGCTCGATCCCGCACGAGCTCGTCGAGTCCGCGCTCGTCGACGGCTCCGGAAATCTCGGGATCCTTCTGCGCATCGTGTTGCCGCTCTCGGTTCCCGCGCTCGTCACGCTCGTCGTCGTGAACGCGCTCTGGGTCTGGAACGAGCTCCTGATCGCCCTCGTCTTCCTGCCCGAGGACCGCCTCAAGACGCTGATGGTCGGCGTGACGGTGTTCCAGAACAGGTACAACCTCGACGTGCCGGTGACGATGGCGGGGATGCTGCTCGCTTCGCTGCCGATGATCCTCCTCTACCTCTTCGGGCAGCGCTTCTTCATCCGCGGGCTCACGGCGGGAGCAGTGAAAGGCTGATGGCCCGCTTCGACGGCAAGGGCGTGATCGTGACCGGCGCCGGCCGCGGAATCGGGCGCGCCATCGCCGAGCGTTTCGCCTCCGAGGGCGCCGACGTCATGTGCGTGGGCCGCACCCTCGAGCCCCTCGAGGAGACCGTCGTCCTCTGCGGGCGCGGATTCGCGCACACGGCCGACGTCTCCGTCGCCGAGGACGTCGAGGGCATCGTCGCGGCGGCGCTCGAGCGCTGGGCGCGGATCGACGTCCTCGTCAACAACGCCGGCATCGACGACGAGACCCCGTTCCTGGAGATGGAGGAGGGCAACTGGGACGCGGTCGTCGCCACGAACCTGAAAGGGCCGTTCCTCATGTCGCAGCGCGTCGCGCGGACGATGGCCGAGCGCGGGGGCGGAGTGATCCTCCACAACGCCTCCATCGACGCGTCCGGCGGCGACGGGCCCTTCGCGAGCTACAACGCCTCCAAGGCGGGCCTCCTCGGCCTGAACCGGACGATGGCCCTCGAGCTCGCCCCTCACGGCATTCGCGTGAACGCGGTCAGCCCGGGCTTCACGCACACGGACATGACGGAGCGGGCGGTCGGCCCGAAGATGATGGAGTACCTGCTGCACGACTTCGACCGCGTGCCGATGAAACGGCTGGTCAGGCCCGAGGAGGTCGCCGGCGCGTTCGCCTACCTCGCCTCGGACGACGCCTCGGGCGTCACCGGGATCAACCTCACCGTCGATTGCGGCCTCACGGCGAACTGGTACATCCTCGAGACGCTGCCCGCCGAGTGAGCCGGTCGGACTGGGCCGAGCTCGTCCTCGAAAACGAGGAGCTCCGCGTCACGATCCTTCCGGACAAGGGCGCGGACATCGTCGGCTTCGCGCACAAGGCCACCGGCGTCGACCCGCTCTTCCGCGCGCCGTGGGGGCTGCAGCCGGCCGGTTCGGAGCCGCGCGAGGGAAGCGACGGCCACGCGTTCCTCGAGAACTACGGGGGCGGCTGGCAGGAGCTCTTTCCGAACGCGGGCGACCCGTGCACGTACGGCGGCGAGACGATCCCCTTCCACGGCGAGGTCGCCACGGTTCCGTGGAGCTGTGAGCGACGCGGCGACGCGCTTCTCTGCACGGTCCGCTGCCGAACCGTGCCGCTGCGGCTGACCCGGACGATGCGGCTCGAACGCACGACGCTCGTTCTCGAGGAGAGCGTGACAAACGAAGGGGTCGAGCCGGCGCATTTCGTCTGGGGACACCATTGCGTCGTCGGGCCACCGTTTCTCGAGAAGGGGTGCAGGCTCCGCGTTTCCGCCCGGACGATCGAGACGATCCCGGAGATGTGGGAGGACACGGCTCGTCTCGTGCCGGCCCAGCGCTCGAGCTGGCCGCACGCGCGTCTTCGCGACGGCGGCGAGGCAGACCTCGGCGACGTGCCGGGGTCCGAGGCCGAAAGCCACGACGACGTCTATCTCACCGATCTCGCGGGCGGTTGGGCGAGCGTCGAGAACCCGCGGCTCGGGCTCGGGTTTCGCCTCACCTGGGATCCGGACGTCTTCCGTTGGATCGTCTCCTGGCAGCCCTACGGCGGCGCGAGCGCCATGCCGCTCAGGGGCGCATATGCCCTCGGGGTCGAGCCTTGGGTGTCGAAGCGGAACCTCGAGGAGGCGGCCGCCGCCGGCGAAGCCCTCCGGCTCGACGGAGGCGCGACGTTCGGCACAATCCTCCGAGCCACCATGGAGGAGCTCGCCTAACGATGGCGCGAGTCAGGTTCGACTCCGTCAGCAAGGTCTACGGCGACGGCACGAAAGCCGTCGACAACCTCGACCTCGAGGTCGCCGACGGCGAGTTCATGGTCCTCGTCGGGCCCTCGGGGTGCGGCAAGACGACAGCGCTCCGGATGGTCGCCGGTCTCGAGGACATCTCCGAGGGCGAGCTCTCGATCGGCGACCGCGTGGTCAACGACCTCGAGCCCCGGGACCGCGACGTGGCGATGGTCTTCCAGAACTACGCGCTCTACCCGCACATGAGCGTGTACGACAACATCGCGTTCGGCCTCAAGATGCGAAAGGAGCCGCGCGGCACGATCCGGGACCGCGTCGTGGAGATCAGCCGGGTGCTCGGCCTCACCGACCTCCTCGAGAAGCGGCCCCGCCAGCTCTCGGGCGGCCAGCGGCAGCGAGTCGCCATGGGCAGGGCGATCGTCCGCCAGCCCGAGGTGTTCCTGATGGACGAGCCGCTCTCCAACCTCGACGCACGCTTACGCGTCCAGATGCGCGCAGAGATCGCACGCATCCAGCACGAGCTCGATGCGACCACGATCTACGTCACCCACGACCAGGTCGAGGCGATGACGATGGGTGACCGCGTGGCCGTGCTCCGCAAGGGCGAGCTGCAGCAGACGGACGCTCCCCAGACCATCTTCGACCGGCCCGCCAACCTCTTCGTCGCGACCTTCATCGGGAGCCCCGCCATGGGCCTGGTCGAGGGAGACCTGTCTCGCGACGGCGACGGGCTCGTCGTCAGGGTCGGGGCGCAGGAGCTCCCAGTGCCCGAAGCCGTCGTGACGGCCAGGCCCGCGCTCGCGACCTATGCGGGCAAGCAGGTCGCCGTCGGGCTCAGACCCGAGTACCTCGAGGATGCGGCGCTCCTCGGCGGCGAGCAGGCGCGCCTGCAGGGAGAGGTGCTCTTCGCGGAGTCTCTCGGCTCGGAGCGCCTCGTCCACGTGGCGGTGGAGGGCAAGCCCGTCATCACGGACGAGGTGCTGGAGATCGCAGCGGACGCCGACCAGACCGCAGTCGAAGAGCTCCGGAACGAATCCCAGGAGCGGCGACCCGTCCTCCTGGCGCGCCTCGACGCGGCCAGCCGAGCGGACGTCGGGGGCCAGATCGCGCTCGCTGTCAAGCCGGAGCGGATCCACTTCTTCGACCTCGGGACCGGCGCCGCGATCTACGGCTGAGCCTCGTCGACGACGAGTAGGACGAGGTCGCGCGGGCCGTGCACGCCTTCGACCCGGTCGAACTCGATGTCGGCGGTGGCCGAGGGCCCGGAGATGAAGGTCAACGCTCGGCCCTCCCGCGCCGACAGGGTGAGGCGGGCGATCGCCTCGGGGACGAGCTCGACGATCCGTTCCACGTGCACGACGCACAGGTGGACGTCGGGGACGAGCGTCAGCGCCCGCCGCCCTTGTCCCGGTCCGCCGTCGAGCACCACGGTGCCCGTCTCCGCGATGGCCACGGCGCAGGAGGTCATCACCCCGGCTCCCGAGTCGAGCTCGGAGACGGAGAGATCCGCGTCCGGAAGCAGCTCGACCCCGACCGGTTGTGGGTTCCAATCCTCCAGCGCCGAAACGAGCAGGTGCGCCATCCCGCGCTCAGCACAGATCTCGCCGATCCGCCCGGCGACTTCGGCCGGCGCGCACCGCATCACCGTCGCCGAGTACTCGGACGCCCGCTCACAGAAGAGCGCCACGCGCGCCTCCCGATCCAGCGCGCCTGACCGCCTGTAGGCGCGCGCCTCGACCGCGGGCGGAGCGGGCGCGCTCTCGATCGCGGCACGGATGCGGCCGAGGATCTCCTCACGCGCCGAGCTCACCTTGCCCGCCACCACCCACGGAAGGTCCGGGGCTCTCGGGAGGGCAGATCCCGCGCCCGCCCCCACGCTCGGAGCGGGCCGACGCGTGCCCAGGGAACGAGCCGAAGCGCTCCTCGGCCGAGTCGCTGGGCGCTCTCGTACGCGCGCCGGCTCGCAAAGGTGTGCGCAAGGCCGCGCATCGCGACGCGCTCGGAGGCCGGCTCGGTCCCCGCCTCGACGGCGCGCCCGCGCAGGTGGACGAGGATGTCCGGGATGTCGATCTTCACGGGGCAGGCCTCGTAGCAGGCACCGCAGAGGCTCGACGCGTACGGAAGCGTGGCCGCATTCTCGATCCCGACGAGCTGAGGAGTGAGGATCGCCCCGATCGGCCCCGGATAGATCGAGCCGTAAGCGTGCCCGCCGGTCCGCTCGTACACCGGGCACACGTTCAGGCAGGCGCTGCACCGGATGCAGGCGAGCGCGCCGCGCCCGACCTCGTCGGCGAGAACGCGGGTGCGCCCGTTGTCGACGAGGACGAGGTGGAATTCCGAGGGTCCTTCCCCGGCCCTCGTCCCGCTCCAGAGCGACGTGTACGGATTCATCCGCTCCCCGGTCGAGGACCGCGGCAGGTGCTGGAGGAAGACCTCGAGGTCGTCCCAGCGGGGAACGACCTTTTCGATGCCCGCGACCGTGACGAGCACAGCCGGCAGCGTCGTGCACATGCGGCCGTTGCCCTCCGACTCGACGACGACGGCGGTGCCCGTTTCGGCGACCAGGAAGTTGGCACCGCTCACGCCCATGCGCGCGGCGAGGAACTTCTTCCGCAGGTACGTCCGCGCCGCCTCGGCCAGCGCGGCCGGCTCGTCGCCGACCTCGCGGTCGATCGTCCTGCGGAAGAGCTCGGCGATCTCGTGCCGGTTCCGATGGAGCGCCGGAACGAGAATGTGCGAGGACCAGTCGCCGTCGAGCTGCAGGATGAGCTCGGCGAGGTCGGTCTCGACCGCGTCGATCCCCTGGCCCGCGAGATACTCGTTCAGCCCGAGCTCGTCGGTGGTGAGCGACTTCACCTTGACGATCTCGGTGACGCCGTGCCCGCGGGCGATCCGCGCCACCGCCTCGTTTGCCTCGGCGGCGTCTCGCGCCCACCAGACCTGGCCGCCCGCCGACTCGACGGCTCTCTCGAGCACGAGGAGGTGCTCGTCGAGCGCGGCCAGCGTGCGCGCCTTGATCGCACGGCCTGCCTCGCGAAGCTCCTCCCAGTCCGGAGTCTCCTCGACGACGGTGCGGCGCTTGTCCCTGATCGTCCCCGTCGCCCGGGCCAGGTTGGCCCGAAGCTGCGGGTTCGCGAGCCCCTCGCGCGCCGCGTCGGGGAACGGCCTGATCGCGGTCATTCGCTCCGAGCTCCTGCCAGGACCTCGGCGAGGTGAAGAGCCTGCACGCCGGATCCGGACCGCGCGAGCCCGCCCCCGATCTGGAGGAGGCAGGATCCGTCCACGGCGACGCACGCCTCGGCGCCCGTCGCTTCGATGGCGGCGACCTTGTCGGCCAGCATGGCGGCCGACGTGTCGGCGTTCTTCACCGCGAACGTCCCTCCGAAGCCGCAGCACTCCTCCGCCCTTCGCAGCGGCACGAGCTCGATCCCTTCGACGGCCTCGAGCAGCCGCAGCGGCGCGTCACCGACGCGCAGCGCCCGCAGGGAATGACACGTCGGGTGGTACGTGACCCTGTGGGGGAAGAACGACTCCGCGTCCCCCGGCGCGAGTGGGCCCGTCAGCGCCTCGGAGAGCTCGAAGACCCTCGCGCCGAGGGCCTCGAACCGCTCTGCGAGCTCGACCTTCCCTGCGCGACGGGCCAGGCGGGCGTAGAGATGGCGGACGGTCCCGACGCAGGAAGCGGATGGAGCGACGACGAGGTCGGCGTCTGCGAAGACGTCGACGAACCGCTCGGCCAAGCGAAGCGCCTCGCGGAAATATCCGCTGTTCCCGTGCACCTGGCCGCAGCAGGTCTGCTCCTCCGGGTAGACGACCTCGTGCCCGAGCCGCTCGAGGATCGTGACCGTCGCGATCGCCGCGTTCGGTGCCAGCGTGTCCGCGTAGCACGGGACGAAGAGCGTGACGCGCACCGCGCCCTACGCTAGCGGTCGGCCGGGCCGGCGCCAAGCTTCGCGATGCGCGCCTTCTGCTCGAAGTAGAGCACGCTGAGCCCGAGGAAGAAGAAGGGGCCGAGGACGCCGTTCGCGATCACGGTCGCGGCCAGGTTCCCGTTGTCGGCGAAGCCGGTGAGAAGCACGGCGAGGATCGGGCCGAGCAGCGCGTAGATGACGACGAGTGCCGCGCTCACGCCGAGCACGTGCAGGAACTCGGCGCGGGCGAGGTCGGTGGCGCGGGTGAGCGCGAAGCCGACTCGGCCGAACCATGAGGTCGCCTGGGGCGCGCGTTCGATCATCGCGACCGGGATCGCCAGGCCGACGAAGGAAAGCCAGGCGACCGAGAAGAAGAGGATGAGCACGTCCACGATCCCGAGCACGAAGGGAACGGAGACGACGACCGTGAGCGGGGCGAGGATGGGAGCACGGAGGCCCGCCTGGGCCCAGGCCTCCCGCGCGGGATCACCGAGCGCCAGGCGCACCGCCACCGAGTAGCTGACCGTGACGGCAGGCGCGACGATCGCGATGACGACGAGCAGGTGGCCCAGCAGGCTCGCGAGCAAGAGGGCTCCCGCGAGAAAGAGACCGACGCCGGCCACCGCCCAGAGCCGCTCGCCGTAGAGGCGGACGGCCTCGGCGAGGAGCTCCCCGAGCTTCAAAGGACGGTCGACGGCCATGGAGGCGGAACGGTACCCTCGCCGCATCGAGATCCGGCGCGAGACCTACGGCAGCGACGCGGCCCGGGCGCTGACCGGCCCGCTCGCGGCGGAGTTGCTCGAGCGCCACGGCAGGCCGGGATCCGGTGGCGAGCCGCCGGCCTCCGACTTCGAGCCGCCCGCCGGCGCATTTTTGATCGGGTCGGTCGACGACGCCGACGTCGCCTGCGGAGGCGTGTGCCGCTACGACGCCGAGACGGCCGAGATCCGGCGGATGTACGTCGCGCCCGACCACCGTGGCGCCGGCCTCTCGCGGCGCATGCTCGACGCCCTTGAGGACGAGGCGCGAGGGTTCGGCTATCGCCGCGTGCGGCTCGAGACAGGCACCCGCCAGGCCGAGGCGCTCGGCCTCTACCGCTCCTCCGGCTTCGAAGAGATCCCGCGCTACGGTCCGTACGTCGACGACGAGCTCAGCGTCTGCTTCGAGAAGCCGCTCTAGCGCTCCTCGGATGCGAGCCGGAGCCCGAGCGCCACGAGGACCGAGCCCGTGACGCCGTCCACCACGCGGCGGATTCTTGGCCGCTGGAAGACGTTCTTCGCCCGGGCGACCGCGAAGGCGTACGCAGTGAGCCAGGTTGCCGTCATAACGCAGAAGCACAGCCCGAGCGCGAGAAACGTGGCGAAGCGAGGCCCAGATTCGGGCGCGAACTGGGGCAGGAGGCTCGTGAAGAAGACGGCCATCTTCGGGTTGCCCAGGTTCGAGACGACGCCCTGGCGGTACGCCCTCGCCGGCGCGAGAGTGCCGCTGGATACGAAACCGGTCGTCGCGCCCGAACGCCCGATCGCGTGCACGAGCATCTGCATGCCGAGAAAGACGAGGTAGACCGCCCCGACCAGCTTGACCGCGAGGAAGGCCGGCTCGGAGACGAGGAGAAGGGCCGTGATCCCAGCGCTCGCCGCCAGCGTCCACACCGCCTGGCCGGTCGAGACGCCGAGCGCGGTCAGCACGCCGGCGCGGCGACCTCCGAGAAGCGTGCTCCGAACCGTGAGCACCGTGTCTTGGCCGGGGGTCACGATCACGAGCGCGGAGACTGCGAGAAACGCGAGCAGGCTCTCCATGGGCCGTTCAGTGTGGCACCGCCGGCGGAAGCCTTGTGTTGCACGGATTCATCGAAAAAGGCCATGGCTCTTCGCCGGTTTTTCGAGGGGTGGTGCGGAAAGTGACCATGTGCGTGTGCAACACAAGGCCGGTGATGCGCTCCATCCACCTGGGGGCGCACGCTAGTCTCAGCACGATGGGCTTCACGATCTTCCAGGCCGCCGAGCTTCCGTTCGTACCGCGCGACGAGACCGACCCGCGCAGCGTGGCCCGGCTCTCCGACGCCCTCGCCGAATCGCGCGCGAACGTCTGGCGCTATCCGCCGGGCGCACAGGGCAAGCGCCATCGCGACCTCGGCCAGGAAGAGGTCTTCGTCGTCCTCGACGGGACGCTGACGGTCGACCTCGGGGAGCCGCCCGAGCGTCACGAGGTTCCGCGCGGCGGAATCGTCGTCGTCGAGCGTGGCACGATCCTTCAGCTTCGCAACGCCGGCGACGACGAGGTCGTCCTCTTCATCTACGGCGCACCGCCCGAGCAGGGCAAGAGCGAGTTCCTCGACCCGGTCCCCTAGGCGGCGGCGGGCTCGGCGGCCGGGGCTTTCTCGAAGACGAGTTCGCCGTTCTGCGCGTCCACGCGGACGCGGTCGCCGTCGGCGAAGTCGCCCTCGAGGAGCCGCATCGCGAGCGGGTTCTCGACCAGCCGCTGCAGCGCGCGCTTTAGCGGGCGGGCGCCGTAGGTCGGATCCCAGCCGGCCTCGGCGACCGCCTCCTTGGCTGATTCGGTGAGCTCGAGCTCGATCCCGCGCTCGCCGAGCCGGGCGCGAAGCCGCTCGAGCTGGAGCTCGACGATCTCGCCGAGCTGCTCGCGCGTGAGCGCCTGGAACTCGACGACCTCGTCCACCCGGTTCAGGAACTCGGGGCGGAAGTACTCCGAGAGTGCCTCGGCCGAGCGGATGTTGGAGGTCATGATGATCACCGTGTTGCGGAAGTCGACCGTGCGGCCCTGGCCGTCGGTCAGGCGCCCGTCGTCGAGGATCTGCAGGAGCACGTCGAAGACCTCGGCGTGCGCCTTCTCGATCTCGTCGAGGAGGACGACGGAGTACGGGCGGCGCCGTACGGCCTCGGTCAGCTGGCCGCCCTCGTCGTAGCCGACGTAGCCGGGCGGAGCGCCGACGAGCCGCGAGACGGTGTGCCGCTCCTGGTACTCCGACATGTCGAGGCGGACGAGCGCGCGGTCGTCGTCGAACATGAACTCGGCGAGCGCGCGGGCGAGCTCGGTCTTCCCGACGCCGGTCGGCCCGAGGAAGATGAAGGAGCCGATCGGCCGGTTCGGGTCCTGGAGCCCGGTGCGCGCGCGGCGCAGCGCGTTGGCCACGGCTTCGACGGCCTCGTCCTGGCCGACCACGCGCCGGTGGAGCCGCTCCTCCATGTGGATGAGCTTCTCGGTCTCGCCCTCGAGCAGTCGAGAGACCGGTATGCCGGTCCACCGCCCGACGACGGCGGCGACGTCGTCCTCGTCGACCTCCTCCTTGACCATCGGCTCGAACTCGGCCTGCTCGCGCTCGGCGAGCTCGGTCTCGAGGGCGGGCAGCTCGCCGTAGCGGATCTCGGCGACGCGCTGCAGGTCGCCCTGCCGCTCGGCGCGTTCGGCCTCCATCCGCAGGTCGTCGATTCGCTGCGTGATCTCCTTGACGCGGTCGAGCGCCTCCTTCTCCTTCGCCCAGCGGGCGGCAAGCTCGTCTCTTCGTGACTTGGCTTCCGCCAGGTCACGATTGAGAGGCTCCTTGACCTCGGCGGTCTCCTTGCCCATGGCCGCCAGTTCGATCTCCAGCTGTCTGACGCGGCGCTCCGCCTCGTCGAGCTCGAGGGGCGAAGAATCGATCTCCATGCGCAGGCGCGAGGCCGACTCGTCCACGAGATCGATGGCCTTGTCGGGCAGCTGGCGATCGGAGATGTAGCGGTCGGAGAGCACGGCCGCGGCGACGAGAGCCGCGTCGCGAATGCGCACGCCGTGGTGTGCCTCGTAGCGCTCCTTCAGGCCGCGGAGGATCGCGATTGTGTCCGACACGGACGGCTCGCCGACGAACACCGGCTGGAAGCGGCGCTCGAGCGCCGCGTCCTTCTCGATGTGCTTGCGGTACTCGTCGAGCGTCGTCGCGCCGACCGCGCGCAGCTCGCCGCGGGCCAGCATCGGCTTCAGCATGTTCGCGGCGTCGACGGCTCCCTCGGCCGCGCCCGCCCCGACGATGGTGTGGAGCTCGTCGATGAAGAGGATGATCTGGCCCTCGGCCTCTTTGATGTTCTCGAGGACGGCCTTCAGCCGCTCCTCGAACTCGCCGCGGTACTTCGAGCCCGCGAGGAGTGCGCCGATGTCGAGCGCCCACACGCGTCGGCCCTTGAGCCCCTCGGGAACGTCGCCCGCGACGATGCGCTGCGCGAGCCCTTCGACGATCGCGGTCTTGCCCACGCCCGGATCGCCGATGAGCACGGGGTTGTTCTTCGTCCGGCGGGAGAGGACCTGGATGACGCGGCGGATCTCCTCGTCCCGGCCGACGACGGGGTCGAGCTTCCCGGACTCGGCGAGATCGGTGAGGTCACGGCCGAACTTCTCGAGCGCCTGGTAGGAGCCCTCGGGGTCTTGCGAGGTCACTCGCTGCGAGCCGCGCACCTCCTTGAGCGCGGCGAGGAGCGCATCGCGCGGCGCCACGTCCAGCGCGAGCAGCAAGTGCTCCGTCGAGACGTACTCATCCTCGAGCTTGCGCATCTCGTCCTCGGCCTTGTCCAGGACGCGCGCGAAGTCGGTCGACGCCTGCGGCTGCTGCGACGAGCCCTGTACGGCGGGCTTTTGCGCCAGCTTCGCCTCGCACTCGGCGCGCTGCGATTCCACCGACTCCCCGGCACGTTCGACCAGGGTCCGCGGCAGCTCCTGGTCGAGGAGCGCGATGCAGAGGTGCTCGGGGTAGACCTCGGGATTGCCCCGGCGGCGCGCCAGCTCCTGGGCTGCGGCGACGGCCTCTCCCGACTTGATCGTCAAACGGTTGAAATCCATACCGATTCCTCAGTCATTTGGGGGGTGGACGAGGGGGGCTTGCCCTCCTCGTGTTGAAGTCCATCTCGTCCTTTCGGGAAGGTCATCTCCTCCCGCAGCGCGGTAGAGAACGACCTCCCGCTTGTACTGCTTGTGCACGTTGCGAATCTCCTCGCGCATCTGACGCTCGAGCCGCTCGAGCCGCGCACGCGCCTTGCCCAGCTCGTCCTCGAGCCGGAGGACCGTCTCGACACCGGCGAGGTTGAGCCCGAGCTCGGTCGTAAGCCGCTGGATGAGGCGGAGCCGCTCGAGATCGGCCTCCGAGTAGAGGCGCGTGTTCCCAGGCGTGCGCCTCGGCCGCACGAGGCCCTTCGACTCGTAGATGCGAAGGGTCTGCGGGTGCATGCCGACGAGCTCGGCCGCGATCGAGATCATGTAGCGCGGCCGCTCCTGCTCGGTCATTCGCGTTCCGCCTCCCTTCCGCCGGTCCACAGCGTCCACATGAGGACGAGGGTGCTCGCGACCACCAGCACGACCGCGATCCACTGGAGCACGGTGACCGTGGTCAGGAAGAGCCCGAGGGCGACCAGCAGTCCCACCATTGCGTACACGCGAAGACGGCTGCGCGTCACGAGAACACCTTCTCCCGCGGATCGTCGTGCGAGACCTTCTGCAGGTTCTCGATCGCCTCGCGCTCGGCCTTCGAGAGCTTCGTCGGCACGGAGACGCGCAGACGCGCGAGGAGGTCGCCCTTCCCGCCGCCCTTCAGCTTGGGCGCGCCGCGCCCCTTCACCTTCAGGAGCTTCCCGTCCTGCGAGCCGGCGGGGACCTTCAGCGCGACCCGGCCTTCCGGAGTCGGGATCTCTACGGTCGCGCCGAGCGCGGCCTCCGCGTAGGTGACCGGCACCTCGAGAAGGAGGTCGGCGCCGCGTCGCTCGTAGAGCGGCGATGCGGCGACGCGCGTCGTCACGATCAGGTCGCCGGCCGGGCCGCCGCCGATCCCCGTCTCGCCCTTGCCCTTGAGGCGGATCTGCGTGCCGTTCTTCACCCCCGCGGGGATCTTCACCGTATAGCGCTTGACCCGCCGCTCCCGGCCGGTCCCCTTGCAGTTCCGGCACGGCTTCTCGACGACGGTGCCGTTGCCGCCGCACCGCGGGCACGGGCGGGAGAACGCGAAGAAGCCTTCGTCCTCGGAGACGACGCCGCGGCCGCGGCATTCCGGGCAGATCTGCGGCGAGGTGCCGGGCTCGGCGCCGGTGCCGTGGCACACGGAGCACGCGGCCTCGAGCTCGACGGGGATCTTCGTCGTCAGGCCTTGGAGGGAGTCCTCGAACGAGACGTTGAGCGCGACCTCGACGTCGCGGCCTCTCTCGCCCCGCGCCCTGCGGCCGCGCGACGAGGCGCCGCCCGCCCCGCCGAAGATGCCGCCGAAGAGATCGCCGAGGTCGCCGAGATCGCCGAGGTTTCCGGACCACTGGAAGCCTCCCTGCCCAGGGCCGTTCGCGCCGCTGAAGATGCGAGGGCCGACCTGGTCGTACTGCTTGCGCTTCTCGGGATCCGAGAGGACGTCGTAGGCGCCCTGGATCTCCTTGAACCTGTCCTCCGCGGCCTTGTCTCCCGGGTTCTTGTCGGGATGGTGCTGGCGGGCGAGCTTGCGGTAGGCCTTCTTGATCTCCTCCGCCGACGCGTCCTTCTTCACGCCGAGGCTCTCGTACAGATCGTTCATTCGCCCTGCGACACCACGACTCGGGCCGGCCGGAGGACGCGGTCGCCGAGCCGGTAGCCCTTCTGCAGGACCTCGACGACGGCGCCGTCCTCCTGCTCGGAGGGCTGGGAGAGAAGCGCCTCGTGGACGTGCGGATCGAACTGCCCGTCGGTCTCGACCTCGATGAGGCCTTCACGGGCGAGCGCCTCCACGAGCTCGCGGTGGACGAGCCGGACGCCTTCCTCGAGCTTGGCCTCCTCGTGCTTGGCGGCCGCCTCGAGCGCGCGCTCGAGATCGTCGAGCACGGGCAGAAGCTCCTTCACGAGCCGCTCGTGGGCACGCGCGACCAGGCCCTCCTGGTCGCGCGCAACCCGCTTGCGGTAGTTCTCGAAGTCGGCGGCGACGCGCTTGAGGTCGTTCAGATACTCGTCCCGTTCCTTCTCGAGGAGCGCTGCGCGCTCCTCGAGAGAGGAAACCACTTCCTCGAGCTCCGGACGATCCGGTTTGGGCTCAGCCCTTTCAGTCATCAGGACTGCTTTGCCTCTTCGTCGATGACCTCGTAGTCGGCGTCCTCGACGACCTCGTCGTCGCTCGTCGACTCACCGTTGGTGGAGGATCCCGACGCAGTCTGCTCGGCCTGAACCTTCTCGTACACGGCCTGCGCGAGGCGGTGTGACGCCTCCATGAGGGAGTCCGACTTCGCGCGGATCTCGGCGGCGTCGGAGCCGTCGAGCGCGGCGCGAAGCTCCTCCATGCGCGACTCGATCGTGGAGACGGTCTCCTCGTCGAGCGCGTCGCGGTGGTCCTTGAGGCTCTTCTCGGTCGAGTAGAGCAGGCTCTCGGCCTGGTTCCGAGCCTCGGCGGCCTCGCGCATCTTGTGCGCCTCGTCCGCGTGGGACTCTGCCTCGCGGATCATCCGCTCGACCTCGTCCTCGGAGAGGCCCGAGCCGCTTTCGATGCGGATGTCCTGCTCGTTGCCGGTGCCGAGATCCTTCGCCGACACGTTGATGATGCGGTTCGCGTCGATGTCGAAGGTGACCTCGATCTGCGGCATGCCGCGCGGCGCCGGCGGGATGCCGACGAGCTGGAACTTGCCGAGCGTCTTGTTGAAGGAGGCCATCTCCGACTCGCCCTGGAGCACGTGGATCTCGACCGAGGGCTGGTTGTCCTCCGCGGTCGAGAACGTGTCCGACTTCTTCGTCGGGATGGTGGTGTTGCGGTCGATCAGCTTCGTGAAGACGCCGCCCTTGGTCTCGATGCCGAGGGAGAGCGGAGTCACGTCCAGGAGCAGGACGTCCTTGACCTCGCCCTTGAGGACGCCGGCCTGGATAGCGGCGCCGACGGCGACGACCTCGTCCGGATTGACGCCCTTGTGCGGCTCCTTGCCGATGATCTCCTTGACCTTCTCCTGCACGGCCGGCATGCGGGTCATGCCGCCGACGAGGATCACGTGGTCGATCTGCTCCGGCGTGAGGTCGGCATCGGAGAGGGCCTGCTTCGTCGGGGCGACGATGCGCTCGAGCAGCTCAGCGGTCAGCTCGCCAAGCTTCGAGCGGGTGAGCTGGAGGTCGAGGTGCTTCGGGCCCTCCGGTGTCGCCGTGACGTACGGCAGGTTGATCTGCGTCGACATCGTCGAGGAGAGCTCGATCTTCGCCTTCTCGGCGGCCTCGTAGAGACGCTGGAGCGCCATGCGGTCGCCGACGAGATCGATGCCCTGGTCGCGCTTGAACTCGGCCACCATCCAGTCGACGATCGCCTTGTCGAAGTTGTCGCCGCCGAGGTGGTTGTCGCCGTTCACGGCCTTCACCTCGAAGACGCCCTCGCCGAGGTCGAGGATCGAGACGTCGAACGTGCCGCCCCCGAGGTCGAACACGAGGATGGTCTGGTCGGACTCCTTCTCGAGCCCGTAGGCGAGCGACGCGGCGGTCGGCTCGCTGATGATGCGCAGGACGTTGAGCCCGGCGATCTTGCCGGCGTCGCGGGTCGCCTCGATCTGCGCGTCGGCGAAATAGGCCGGGACGGTGATGACAGCGTCCGTGACCGGCTCGCCGAGAAACGCCTCTGCGTCGGTGCGGAGCTTCTGCAGGATCATCGCGCTGATCTCCGGAGGCGCGTACTCCTTGTCGCCCGCCTTCACGCGGACGTCGCCGTTCGGGCCGGAGACGACCTCGTACGGGACGATCTTCATCTCCTCCGAGACCTCGTCGAACTTGCGGCCCATGAAGCGCTTGATCGAGAAGATCGTGTTCTGCGGGTTCGTGACCTGCTGGCGCTTCGCGGGCGCCCCGACGAGCCGCTGGCCGTCGCGCGTGAACGCAACGACGGACGGGGTCGTGCGCCCGCCCTCGGCGTTCGGGATGACGGTCGGCTCGCCGCCCTCGAGCACGCTCATCGCGGAGTTGGTCGTGCCGAGGTCGATTCCGATTGTCTTTGCCATTGCGTGGGTTCCTCCGTTACTGGACAGCTAAGAAAATCTGAGCGTTGTAATAGCACATTCTAGCGACGATCGGCGCCTTTCTGCAGGCGAACCGCATAGCGGGAGGTGACGACGCGGAAGCCATCTTCGAACTCGACGAGCACGGAGCCGAGCCGGCGGGAGCGGGCGACCACGCGGCAGGCCGTTCCCTTCCGCTCGGGCAACCGCGAGTGCGAGTGCCAGACGTGGTCGTACATCGAGGCCCGCGCCAGCGTACCGCCGCCCCAAAATGAGCGAAGGCGCCCGGTTGGGCGCCTTCGTCGGGCACTCGTGAGGCCCGCGCTACATCCGGTCGCGGACCTCGTCCTTGGCGTCGTCCGCCTTGTCCTTGGCCTCGCCCCACTTCTCCTGAGCCTGGCCCTGCTTCTCGCGCATCTCGTCGTCGGTGAGCTTGCCTTCCTGCTCCTTCAACTTGCCTTCGACCCTGTCGGTCTCGCCACTCATGTGACCCCCTTGTGTCGGAGTGGGTCTATTTCCCCTGCAAATCCCCTTCCAAAACGGGGACGGGGCGGCGGCGGAGCCCGCGTCCGGGCTCGCGGACCTCGCCGCTTCTCGCGACGATGAGCGCGACCGACCCGAGAATGACGGTGCCCGCGACGAGCATCTGGGCCGTGATCTCCTCGCCGAGCAGGAGGGCTCCGAGCGCGACCGCGATGACGGGGTTCACGTACGCGTACGTGGCGACGAGAGAGATGGGCGCGTTGCGCAGGAGCCAGACGTAGGCGACGAAGCCGACGAGGGTTCCCACGGCGACGAGATAGGCGATCGCGCCGAGGGAGTCGGCCGTGGGATGCAGGTCGCCGAGCTCGCCGCTCGCCGCGCCGGCGACGAGGAGGAGCGCACCGCCGCAGAGGGCGGCGAGCCCGGCCGAGACGAGCGGCCGCTGCGGTAGCGCCGCTCCGCGTGAGTACAGAGAGCCGGCGGCCCAGGCGAGGGCGGAAAGGACGCAGACGACGGCGCCGACGCGGTCGAAATGGCCCTCACCGAACGGGTCGAAGAGGAAAGCGAGCCCGATGAACCCGAGCACGAGCCCGAGCACCGCGCTCGGGTGCAGCCGCCTGCCGAAGAAGATGCGGTCGAGAAGCGTCATCCAGAGCGGGATGCTGCCGATGAGGAGCGCTGCGACTCCCGACGGGATGGTCTGCTGCGCCCACGCGAGCCCGCCGTGCCCGAGCAGGAAGAGCGCGCCCCCGAAGATGAACCCCGCCCGAAGCTGCGCCCAGCCGATGCGGTCGCCCCCGCGGTCTCCCCGCGGAAGCGCGAAGGCCAGGAGGAGCGCACCGGCAATCACATGGCGGAAGCCCATGGCGAAAAGCGGCGGGACGTCGCGGACCGCGATCGTCACCGCCATGAAGGTCGAGCCCCAGACGACGTAGATCGTCGCGAGAGCAAGCCATACCCTGGGGCCGTAAGACGCCGCCATGAAGCGAGGATGCCCACGCCGGACGATTCGCTCAATTCGGATTCCAGGAGGAATCCATTACGTGCGCTAATTCCTCCAGGCGGGGAGGCTAGGGTATGACCGTGGCGCTCGAGGACACCCTTCACCGGCCGCTGCGCGACCTCCGCGTGTCGATCACCGATCGCTGCAACTTCCGGTGCGTCTACTGCATGCCCAAGGAGGTGTACGGGCGTGACTACGAGTTCATGCCTCGCCGCGACCTCCTCACCTTCGAGGAGATCGCCCGGCTCGCCCACGTCTTCGCCGGCCTCGGAGTCGAGAAGATCCGCCTCACGGGCGGCGAGCCGCTCATCCGCCGCGACGTCGAGCGCCTCGTCGAGATGCTGGCGGGGATTCCGGGGCTCGACCTGACGCTGACGACGAACGGCGCCGTCCTCGCCCAGAAGGCGCGGGCGCTCAAGGATGCGGGGCTCCGGCGGATCACGGTCAGCCTCGACTCCCTCGACGACGAGGTCTTCCGCGCGATGAACGACGTCGACTTCCCCGTGCGGACCGTCCTCGACGGGATCGACGCCGCCTCCGATGCGGGTCTCCCGGTCAAGGTGAACGTCGTCGTCAAGCGCGGCGTCAACGAGGACGCGGTCCTTCCGATGGCGCGCCACTTCCGCGACCGCGGCCACGTCGTGCGCTTCATCGAGTACATGGACGTCGGGCACACGAACGGCTGGCGCCTGGACGACGTCGTGCCTGCCACGGAGATCCTCGCCCGGATCGATGCGGAGCTCCCGCTCGAGCCCTTGCCGCCCCGCTATCCCGGAGAGGTCGCCGAGCGCTACCGGTACCGCGACGGCGGAGGCGAGGTCGGCGTCATCGCATCGGTGACACGCCCGTTCTGCGGCGCGTGCACGCGCGCCAGGCTCTCGGCGGACGGCTCCCTCTACACGTGCCTCTTCGCCACGACGGGCCACGACCTGCGGGCACTCGTGCGCGCGGGCGCCGGCGACGACGAGATCGCCGCCGCCATCGGCGGCATCTGGGGCGCGCGAGCCGATCGCTACTCGGAGCTTCGCTCCGCTGCGACAGGCGAGCTGCCCAAGATCGAGATGTCCTACATCGGCGGGTAAAGGGTTTAGGCTCGAGCCGTGGCGAACCCGAAGCTCGCACGCGCCAAGCAGACCTACACGGACGAGGCGCGCCGGCTCGCCGCCCAGTCGATGGCGCAGCTCGAGGAGGCCAAGGTCACCCCGGACGCGCTCACGATCTCGGGCGTCGGCCTCTGCATCGCAGGCTCTGTCGCCGTCTTCTTCGAGTATCTCGGCTGGGGCTTCTACTGGCTCGGAGCCACCCTTTTCGTCGTCGGCTCGATCCTCGACATCCTCGACGGGGCGCTCGCTCGAAGCCGTGGGATCGGCAGCCCCTTCGGCGCGTTCCTCGACTCGACCGTCGACCGCGTGGGCGAGGGCTTCATGATCGCCTCGATCGGGCTCGTCCTCATGCGCCACGACCAGATGTGGGGAGTCGCGCTCGCCTTCGCCGCGGTCGCGGGCTCCTTCCTCGTCAGCTACGCCCGCGCCCGGGCCGAGGCCCTCGGCCTCAAGGGAGACGTCGGGCTCGGAAGCCGGGCCGAGCGCGTCGTCGTGATCACCACGGGCCTCGTCCTCGCACCGATCCACGAGCTCGTCCTGCCCGCCACGATGGCGCTCCTCGCCGCGACCGCATGGATCACCGTCGTCCAGCGCATCGTCTTCGTACGCAAGCAGCTGCGCGCGCAACTCTGATCGAGCGCTGATAGCACATTTGTGCTATCACTAGGCGTCATGGCACGGGAGCGAAAGGACGTCCTCGTCCGCATGCCCGCGGAGCTCAAGCGCGACCTCGCCCGCGAGGTCGAAGCGACCGACGGCAACCTCAACGACCTCGCGGTCGGGATTCTCGCTTCCCGCTTCGCCGTCCCCTTCGAGTCCTCCGGTCGCAAGAGCGGCCGTCCGAGCGAGAAGGGCGACGTCCTCCTGCGCATGCCCGTCGAGCTGAAAGAGAGGCTCACGCAGCGCGCCCGTGAGCGCAAGCGGACCGTCAACCAGCTCATCGTCGAGACCCTCACGGAGCGGCTCGGCGCCCACCGAAAGGAAGAGATGGCTTCGAGCAACGGCTCCAAGAACGGCCACGCACGCGGTAACGGCAAGGTGCGAGTCGCGATCATCGGCGTTGGCAACTGCGCCAACTCCCTCCTCCAGGGAGTCCAGTACTACAAGGACGCTGACCCCGAGCGGTTCGTCCCCGGCCTCATGCACGTCGACCTCGGCGGCTACCACGTCTCCGACGTCGAGTTCACGGCGGCCTTCGACGTCACGACCGACAAGGTCGGCAAGGATCTCGCCGACGCGATCTGGGCGCATCCCAACGACACGTACAAGTTCGCCGACGTCCCGAAGACCGGCATCAAGGTCTCGCGGGGGATGACGCACGACGGCATCGGCAAGTACCTCTCCGAAGTCGTCGAGAAGGCGCCCGGCGAGACCGACGACGTCGTCGGGATCCTCAAGGAGACCGGCACCGACGTCGTCGTCAACTACCTCCCGGTCGGCTCCGAAGAGGCGACCAAGTGGTACACGGAGCAGATCCTCTCCGCCGGCTGCGCGATGGTGAACTGCATGCCCGTGTTCATCGCGCGCGAGGCCTACTGGCAGCGGCGCTTCGAGCAGGCCGGCCTGCCGATCATCGGCGACGACATCAAGTCGCAGGTCGGCGCGACGATCACGCACCGCGTCCTCACGAGCCTCTTCCGCGAGCGCGGCGTGCATCTCGACAAGACAATGCAGCTGAACGTCGGCGGCAACTCCGACTTCCTCAACATGCTCGAGCGCGAGCGTCTCGAGTCGAAGAAGATCTCGAAGACGAACGCGGTCACGTCCATGCTCGACTACGACCTCGGCGCGCAGAACGTCCACGTCGGCCCGTCCGACTACGTGCCCTGGCTGACCGACCGCAAGTGGGCCTATATCCGCATGGAGGGCTCCGCCTTCGGCGACGTCCCGCTCAACCTGGAGCTCAAGCTCGAGGTGTGGGACTCCCCCAACTCGGCCGGGATCGTCATCGACGCGGTGCGGCTCGCGAAGCTCGCCATGAACAATGGAGTCTCGGGTGCCCTCGAGGGCCCAAGCTCGTACCTCATGAAGTCGCCCCCGAAGCAGATCGCCGACGACGAGGCGTACGACCTCGTCGAGCAATTCATCAAGAAGAACGCGCTGAAGACCGCGAAGGCGCCCGCCTCCGCGTAGCCCGAGCGGCACTGCGAGGGCCGGCGGGAGCCGGCCCTCTTCCCTTTCCACGGCGATAGACTCGACCCCGTGGGCCTACGGATCTGCATGGTCACGCCGTTCGCGTGGTCGCAGCCGCACCCGGTCAACGAGCACGTGCACGCCGCGTCGGAGGAGCTGCGCCGGCGAGGGCACGAAGTCGTCGTTCTCGCGCCGTCGAACCGCGCGGCGGACCTCGCTCGCGGTCGCCGCGCGCTGCGGCGCCTGAGCGCGCAAGGCGAGCCTCTGGCCGGGGTCGTGGCGATCGGCCCGGCCGTGCCCATCTCGCGGAAGAGCCGGCTCGGCGTGCCCATCGGCGTCCGCGCGAACCTCGAGCTCGCGCTCGGCGCGGACTCCTTCGACATCCTCCACGCCCACGAGCCGGGGCTCCCGAGCCTCTCCTATCTCGCGCTGCGCGACTCGCGCGCGCTCTCCGTCGCGACCTTCCACTCCCCCGACCGTCTCACCTACCCACCGGGCAAGAAGCAGCGCGAGCGGCTGCTGTCGCGGATCGACGGCCTGACGGCCGTCGGCGAGGAGACACTCGCCGCCGCGCGCGAGCGGTTCCCGGGGGACTACAGGGTTCTCCCCGACGGCATCGAGCTCGACCGCTTCAGGGACGCTCGGCCGGCGGAACGCTTCCTCTTCGAGTGGCGCGCGGACGAGCTCCCACGCTCCCGGGCGGCGCTGCGGGAGCTTCGAGGCCTGCCGGGCTGGGAGCTCGTCTTCGTGCGCACGAGCCCGCTTTCCAGCCGCCCATACATTCCACGCGCGCTGCGCGACCGTGTGACCGTGCGCACGGCTTTCGACGGGCAGAGCAGAGCGCGGCTCCTGGCCGGCGTCGCCGGGCTCGTCCCCGCGCAGCGCGGGGTCCGACGCTTCCGTGCCGAGGCCGCGGCCGCAGGGGTTCCCCTCCTCGACCCACCGGGCGCCCAGGAGCAGCCGGAGCTCGTGGGCGCCGCACTGGGCCGGCTCGCATCGGATCCCGAGTGGCGGCGCGGCCAGTCCGAGGCGGCGAGGCGCTCCTCCGAGGCTCTCGGCTCCGAGTCCCTCGCCGACGAGCTCGAGACGCTCTACGAGTCAGTCCTCGGCCGGCGGCGCGCCGTGGCCCGCACACCTGGGGAGCCCCTCGCGGACCGGCCGTTCGTCCTCGCCGACCTGCACATGCACACGAACCATTCCCACGACTGCTCGGTGCCGGTCGCCGACCTCCTCGACTACGCGGAGGCGCAAGGGCTCGGTGCGATCGCGATCACCGACCACAACGTTTTCTCGGGAGCGCAGGAGGCCGTCGGACTCGCTCGCGACCGCAAGCTCCTCGTCATTCCCGGCGAGGAGATCAAGACGGAGAAGGGCGAAGTCATCGGGCTCTTCCTCGAGGAGCAGATCCAGCGCGGGCTGCCGATGGCGGACACGATCGCGGCGATCAGAGAGCAGGGCGGCGTCGTCTATCTCCCACACCCGTTCGACCGGCTGCACACGATCCCCGACGCACCGACGCTGCACCGCCACCTGTCCGAGATCGACGTGTTCGAGGTCTACAACGCGCGCCTCCTGTTCGAAGGCTTCAACGACGAGGCGCTGCGGTTCGCGCGCAAGTACAACCTGACCATGGCCGCGGGCTCGGACGCGCACGTCCTGCAGGGCGTCGGCACCGGGCTCGTGCGCATGCGGGCGTTCGAGAACGCCGCCGAGTTCCTCATCAGCCTCCGCTCGGCGGAGATCGTGCGTCGGCCGAAATCCCTCGTCTACCTCCAGGGCCTGAAGTGGGTCGCGCAGTCGAAGGCTCGCCGCTCGAGGGCCGCCGTGTAGGAAGAGGGCCGCTCGGCCCCGAATAGGCTTGCAGCCCCCTTGCCCGTGCCGACGGACGACATCTCACAGCGCTACCTCGAGAAGGCGATCGCCGAGATCAACGATCTCGGCCGCGAGATCGCACGCGAGGCAGGCGCGGACCGAGCGCCGGTGCTCGGCTCCGGCCATACGCAGGCCGACATCTTCCTGCTCAAGTACGGGCCCCAGACGGCGGAGCAGCACGAGGGGGTCGCCTTCTTCGGCCGCGCAGGGCAGGCGGTGCTCAAGTCGCTGCAGCGGCTGCACGTCGACCCGATGGCGATCTACGGGACGAACTGCCTCAAGTTCGCGGGCGCGGACGAAGAGCAGGCGCGGGAGTGGCTCGCGCGCGAGATCCACATCGTCCAGCCCAAGCTCATCGTGGTCATGGGGCAAGATGCGGTCTCGTGCCTGAACGCCGTCCGCTTCCCGCTCGCGGCCGAGATCGCGAGCCAGCCGGGGTCGATCCAGAAATTCACGCCGACGATCGAGGCGCTCGTGACCCCGGACCTGGACGCTTCGCTCGACGAGGCTCCGGCGAAGAAGGACTTCTGGGAGGCGTTCAAGGCGATCGGGCCCTGGTGGTCCGAGCAGCCGCCGTACTAGCGTCCCGGCCGGTCGCGTTGCCATGGCGCAGACGCGCGAAAGACGAGACTCACAAGGACGCAAGGAGCGTTCGTATCTGAAGATACGGGCGCGACTGAGGACGCCGGGAGGCGAATTCTTGCAGCCGCATGCGCTGTGGTGGACGCGGGTGGCCGGGGCGCTGGCTGTTCTCGCGGTTCTCGCCTGGTACTACGGCGTCTCGGAAGACCTGCCCACGCTCGGCCTCTGGGCCGACGTCGTCTTCCTCTCCTTCGGCCTGATTCCGCTCACGTTCGTCCTCGTCCTCATCGCCCTGCCGCTGCGGCAGACGACGATGGAGAGGCTGGGCTGGGCCGCCATCGCGCTCGTGGCCGTCAGCGTCATGCTCGAGTGGGGCGATCTCGACATCGTCGCCAACTTCGTGAAGGTCGCCGCGGTCGTGTGCGTCGCCTGGTGGTTCCTCGCGTTCTTCGAGGCGCTCAGCTGGGTACTCCTCATCGCCGTGCTGATCGTGCCGGTCGACATCTTCTCGGTCGCGCGCGGACCGACGAAGGAGATCGTCGAGAACCAGCCGCAGGTCTTCAACGCGCTCTCGATCTCGTTCCCGCTCCCGGGTGAGCACAACTCCGCGCAGCTCGGTCTTCCCGACGTGCTCTTCTTCTCGCTCTTCCTCGGCGCGGCCGACCGCTTCGGGCTGCGCATCGGGCTCACCTGGATCCTGATGACGCTCTCCTTCGGCGCCACCCTCGCGCTTGCCGTCGGCTTCGACATCTCGGGCCTCCCTGCCTTGCCGCTGCTCTCGGTCGCCTTCGTCCTCGCGAACGCCGACCACCTGTGGCGCTACTACAAGGACTGGCGCTCGGCGAGAGACTCGAAGTGAGCCGTGACCTCCTCCGCGCTCGGCGGATGGAGGAGCACCTCGCTCACGAGCTCCTCGGCGTCCGGGAAACCGGTCTCGCGGACGAGGGCGACCGTGGCTTCGACGTCGTACGGCGTTCGGCGTAGCGCAACGGTCGGGCCCAGGAGCGCCCAGGCGGCGATCCCCGGCTCGCCTTCGTAGGCCATGCCCACGCTGCCGGCGTTCACCAGCCGCCGGTCGCCGACCAGGCGGTCGAACTGTGCGTGCGTATGGCCGCAGACGACGACGTCCTGCGTCACGCCGTCGAGGATCGGGTCGAGGCGCTTCGGGGGCGTGATCGCCGTCAGGATCTCCTCGTCGCTCCGCGGCGAGCCGTGGCAGAAGAGCACTTCGCCGAGGCCTTCGACCTCCAGCGACAGCGGGTGCGGGAGACCTCGCAGGAAGGCGAGCTCCTCTTCGTCGAGCTGTTCGTGCACCCAGCGGGCACGACGTGTCCAGAGCTCCTCGCCCTCGCCGGGAGCAGCGACCTCACGGTCGCAGTTGCCGCGGATGAACGTCGCGTCGCGCTCGCGAAGAAGGGCCAGCGTTTCCTTCGGCATCGGCCCGAGAACTGCGTCCCCGCCGACCAGGATGGTGCCCGCGTCGACCTCGGCGAGCACGGCTTCGAGCGCGGGCAGGTTCCCGTGGACGTCGTAGAGCGCGGCGACTCTCATGGGCGGGTAAACAGGGCCACTGACTCGACGTGCGGCGTGTGCGGGAACATGTCCACCGGCCGCACGCGCTCGAGCGTGTAGCCGTACTCGGAGACGAGCTCCTTCGCGTTTCCGGCCAGCGTCGTCGGGTTGCAGGAGACGTAGACGAGCCGCGGCGCCTCGAGCGCGCCGACGCGTGAGAGCGCCTTGCCTGCGAGCCCGGCGCGCGGCGGGTCGACGACGACCACGTCGGGCGGGCCGGCGCGGTCGCGCAACTCCTCCACGTCGGCCCCGACGTCGCCCGCGAAGAACGCGGCGTTCGCGAGCCCGTTCAGCTCGGCGTTCTCGACCGCGCAGGCCACGGACTCCTCGTTGGACTCGATCCCCCACACGGTCAGCGCCTCACGGGCCATGGAGAGGCCGATCGTGCCCGTCCCGCAGTAGAGGTCGTAGACGGTCTCCTCGCCGGTGAGCCCCGCGTAGGAGATCGCGAGCGAGTAGAGCTTCTCGCACATCTCGGTGTTCGTCTGCAGGAAGGCGTTCGGGCGCACCCGGAAGCGGAGGCCGAGGATCTCCTCCTCGATCGCCTCGTCCCCCGAGAGGAGCCGGGAGGGGACGTTCGTGATCTCCGCCGGCGTGTCGTTCACAGCCCAGTGCACCGAGCGCACCTCAGGGAACGCCTTGAGCGCGGCGACGAAGCTCTCCTCGTCGAGCTCACCGGGCGCGGTGACGAGGACGACAAGCGCCTGCCCGGTGTTGCGGCCCTCGCGCACGACGAGGTGGCGAAGGTAGCCCTCCTGCGACTCCTGGTCATACGCGCGCTGGCCGTGCTCATTGGCCCATTGCTTGACGCGGTTGCGTATCGCGTTGCCGAGATCGGTCGTGAGCCAGCAGCGCTCGATGTCGAGTACCTCGTCCCAGCGACCGGCGCGGTGGAAGCCGAGCGCGACCTTCCCGTCCTCCTCCGTGAACGAGTACTCGAGCTTGTTGCGGTAGTGGAAGACGGACGCCGTCGTGACGATCGGCTCGAACTCGAAGCCCTCGAGGTGGCCGATGCGGGCGAGCGCGTCCGCGACCTGCGCGTGCTTCGCCTCGCTCTGCGCCTCGTAGGCGAGGTCCTGGAAGCGACAGCCGCCGCAGGCGGGGTAATGCGCGCAGGGCGCCTCGACGCGTGGCGCCCCCTTCTCGACGACCTCGAGCGCCGTCGCCTCGGCATGGTTTCGCTTCACCTTCGTGACGCGCGCGCGAACCGTGTCCCCGGGGAGCCCTCGGCGCACGAAGACCACGAACCCGTTCAAGCGCGCGACGCCGTTCCCGCCGTAGGCGAGCGAGTCGATCTTGAGGTCGAGCTCCTGGTCCTTGCGCAGCGGGGCGGCCACGGGCCCGATGGTATCGGCGGTCTCGAGCGGTAGAGTCGCCTCGTGCTCATCGGCGTCGTCGGCGACTACAACCCGGCCAACGAGACCCACACGATGCTCGACGCGAGCCTTGCCCACGCGGGCGCCGAGGGCGAGTGGATCTCGACGGACGCCGTTCCATCCGCCGACGAGCTCGAGGAACGCTTCGCAGGCATCTGGGTCGCGCCGGCAAGCCCGTACCGAAGCATGGACGGCGCACTCGGCGCGGTGACCGCGGCCCGGGAGCGCGGCGTTCCGCTCGTCGGCACCTGAGGCGGGTTCCAGCACGTGCTCGTGGAGTACGCACGCAACGTCCTGGGAGTCGAAGGCGCGGACCACGCGGAGACGAGCCCCGAGGCGGCAGACCTCGTCGTGACGCCGCTCGCGTGCTCCCTACGGGGCCAGGAGCACCGCGTCGTGCTCGTTCCCGGCTCCCGGGCGGGCGAGCTGTACGGCGTTGAGTCGGCGACGGAGGACTACTTCTGCAGCTACGGCCTCAGCCCGGTGTACCGGCCGCGGCTCGAGGAATCGGGCCTCCGCGTCAGCGGCGTGGACGAGGAGGGCGAGCCGCGCATCGTCGAGCTCGGCGGCCATCCCTTCTTCGTGGCGACGCTCTTCTGCTTCCAGACGCGCTCACGAGCGGACGAGCCGCATCCCCTCGTCGCCGGCTTCGTCGAGGCGGCTAGGCGCTCTGGCGCCGTGAGCCGGCGGCGGAGCCGGGCTTCGCGCGGCTTGTACCGACGGCGGCCAGACGCCTAGCGCTGTCAGTCCAGTGTGGTGACGTAGACCTTTCGCTTCCGCGGGCCGTCGAACTCGCAGAAGAAGATCCCCTGATAGGTGCCGAGGGCGAGCTCGCCGTCGTCGAGCGGCACGAGGATCTGCGGGCCGACGAGCGTGGAGCGCGCATGGGACGGCGCGTTCGGGCCGTCGGCGTCGTCGTGGCGCCAGCCCCAGTCCTCCCCGACGACGCGGCCGAAGGCCCGTTCGAGGTCGTCGACGAGATCGGGGTCGATGTTCTCGTTGATCGTGACCGCGGCGGTCGTGTGCGGGACGTAGACGAGAGCAGCCGATCCACCGCCGTTCCCCCGGACCGCCTCCCGCACCTGCTCGGTGATGTTGACGAGCTCGGTCTTCTTCTCCGTCTGCACGTCGAACCGGTGCACGGCAGCTATCCTACGGGACTCATGGCGTCGGCCCCGGTGGCAGAGCTCGAGGCATACCGGGACGAAGCGGACCGGTTCATCGCCGCGCTCGACGAGGAGTACTACCTCCACTTCGCGGGGCTGAAGGACGAGTTCGAGCTTTCCCCGATCTACGAGCGCTTCTCCGATCTGACCACGCTCGACGCGTGCCGACGGCTCGCCGCGGCCGCCGAGGTCGAGGGACGGGGAGCGCGCGAGCTCTGGCGCTTCGGCTGCGAGGGCTACATCGGCGACCTGACCCGTGCCGACGCGGAGGAGATCGCCGGGCTCGAGGCTTCGCTCACCGCAAACGTCGACGGCGAGGAGATCGGCTACAGGCTCCTCAGGCCGTCGATCGCGAACGAGCCCGACCGCGACCGGCGCGAGCGGCTCGACGCGGCCCGGGTCGGACTCACCGAGGAGCACCTGAACGAGCGCCACATCCGCATGGCCGAGACGAGGAGGTCCGCCACCAGGGAGCTCGGGGCCGACACCTACCGCGACCTCTACAAGGGCTTCGGGTTCCCGCTCGACGAGCTTGCCGGGCAGTGCGAGAGCTTCCTCGCGGACACCGAGGACCTGTACGTGCGCGCGCTGGACACCCTCTTCCGCCGCCGCGTGGGCATCTCGCTCGACGAGGCGAAGCGCTGGGACGTGCCCCGCCTCTTCCGCGCGAGCGAATGGGACATCGGTTTTCCCGGGGAGCTGATGCTGCCGGCGCTCGAGGGCACGCTTGCCGGCCTTGGGATCGACCTGCGGGCCCAGGAGAACGTCCACCTCGACATCGAGGCGCGGCCGACCAAGTCTCCGCGCGCCTTCTGCGCCCCGATCGAGGTTCCCGGCCGCGTCATGCTCGTGATCCAGCCGATCGGCGGCCCCGACGACTGGCACGCTCTCTTCCACGAGGCCGGCCACACCGAGCACTACGCGCACACCTCGCGCGAGCTCCCCGTGGAAGCACGGCGCCTCGGCGACAACGCGGTCACCGAGGGGTGGGCGATGCTGCTCGAGCTCCTCGTCAACGAGCCCGCGTGGCTCGAGCGCCGGCTCGACTTCGCGCGGCCGGAGGATTTCGCCGCCGAGGCCTCGGCCGGACAGCTCTACTTCGTCCGCCGCTACGCCGCCAAGTTCCTCTACGAGCTCGAGCTGCACGGCGACACCGGGCTCGAATCGATGCGCGCCCGCTACGCCGAGCGCATGGAGGACGCGCTCAAGATCGAGGTCGCCGACGTGGACTTCCTCGCCGACGTGGACACAGGCTTCTACTCGTCCAGCTATCTGAGGGCCTGGGCCTTCGAGTCGCTCCTGCGCTCGTTCCTGCGGGAGGAGTTCGGCCGCGCCTGGTTCACGCGCCGCGAGGCGGGCTCGCTTCTGCGCGAGCTCTGGGCCGAGGGGCAGAAGCCGACCGCCGACGACCTGCTCGCCGAGGTCGCCGATGCCGAGCTCGACCTCGCTGCGGTGGCGGAGCGAATCGGAGAGACTGTCGCCTGATGCGCAAGGTTCTGATCGCCGGCGCTGCCGGTCGCGACTTCCACAACTTCAACGTCGCCTTCCGCGGGCGCGACGACGTACGCGTGGTCGCGTTCACGGCGACGCAGATCCCCGACATCGAGGGCCGCGTCTATCCGGCCGAGCTCGCGGGCGAGGGCTATCCGGACGGGATCCCCATCCGGGCCGAGGACGAGCTCGCGGACATCGTCAGGAGCGAGGAGATCGACGACGTCGTCTTCGCCTACTCCGACGTCACGCACGAGCACGTGATGCACATCGGGTCGATCGCCATGGCGGCCGGGGCCGACTTCCGCCTCATGGGGCCGCGCTCGACGGAGCTCCGGGCCTCGAAGCCGGTCGTGGCCATCTGCGCGGTGCGCACCGGATCCGGCAAGAGCCAGACGACGCGCCACGTCGCCTCGGTGCTGCGCGCCGACGGGAAGCGCGTCGCCGTCCTCCGCCACCCGATGCCGTACGGCGACCTGACGAGACAGGCCGTGCAGCGCTTCGAGCGCTACGAGGATCTCGATGCCGCCGACGCGACCATCGAGGAGCGCGAGGAGTACGAGCCGCATCTCGCCGAGGGCAACCTCGTCTTCGCCGGAGTCGATTACGGCGCCATCCTCGAACGGGCCGAGCAGGAGGCCGACGTGGTCGTCTGGGACGGCGGGAACAACGACATTCCCTTCATCCGGCCCGACTTGCATCTGGTCGTCGTCGATCCTCACCGCGCCGGCCACGAGCTTCGCTACCACCCGGGGGAGACCAACCTGCGCATGGCCGACGCCTGCGTCGTGAACAAGATCGACACCGCGCCGGAAGAGGGCGTCGAGGCCGTCCTGGAGTCGATCCGGTCGGTCAACCCGAATGCCGCGATCGTCCGCGCGGCTTCGCCGTTCGAGGTCGAGCAGGACACCCACGAGATCGCGGGCAAGCGCGTCCTCGCCATCGAGGACGGGCCTACGCTCACCCACGGCGAGATGACCTACGGCGCCGCCGTGCTCGCGGCGAAGAAGGGAGGCGCCTCCGAGCTCGTCGACCCGCGTCCCTTCGCCGTCGGCTCGATCAAGGAGACCTTCGCGAAGTATCCGCACATGACCCAGCTGCTCCCCGCAATGGGCTACGGGCGCAAGCAGATGGAGGAGCTGCGCGAGACGATCGCGCGCTCGGACGCCGACCTCGTCCTCATCGGGACGCCCATCGACCTCCGCCGCGTCATCGAGCTCGACAAGCCCGCGCTTCGGGTCACCTACCGCCTGCAAGAGATCGGCGAGCCGACGATCGCGGGGCTCCTGGCCGAGCGCGGCATTATCGGCTCCGCCTAGCCCGCGGCAGCTCCGTCAGCCGGCGACAACGAGCCTTGTGTTTCACGTGCACAAGGCTCGTGATGGCCTTTCGAGACAAGGAGCAACACGCAAACCGGGCGAATAGTGCACCCACGATGTTTGTGCGAGTGCAACACAAGGCTGGTTCCAGGTGCTGACCGTGGTCGCCCTGGGAGGGAACGCGCTGATCGGTCCCGGTGAGCGCGGGACGGCGGCGGAGCAGCGCGCGAACCTCGCCGCGACGTTCGCCGCGGCGCGCTCGATCCTCACCGAAGGCCCCGTGGTCATCACCCACGGGAACGGGCCGCAGGTGGGCAACGAGCTCTTGCGCCAGGAGCTCGCGAGCGCCGAGGCACCTCCTCTTCCGCTCTACCTCGCCGTCGCACAGACCCAGGCCGAGATCGGCGCGCTCGCCGCCGCAGAGCTCGAGCCGGTCGCCGGCAAGCGCGTCGCAGTCGTGCTCACGCGTGTCGTCGTGGCGGAGGACGACGCCGCCTTCGACAACCCGACCAAGCCGGTCGGCCCCTTCTACGACGCCGACCGCGCAGGGGAGCTCGAGCAGGAGCGCGGCTGGGCCGTGCGCGAGGACGCGAACCGCGGCTGGAGGCGTGTCGTCCCCTCGCCGAGGCCGCTCGCGGTCCTCGAGCTCGAGCCCATCCGGACCTTGCTCGAGAGCGGCGCGCTGGTCGTGGCTGCAGGCGGCGGGGGGATTCCCGTCATCGCGCGCGACGGGCGCTACGACGGCGTCGACGCGGTGATCGACAAGGACCACGCCTCTGCTCTCCTCGCCTCCGCGCTCGGCGCCGACCGTCTGGTCATCCTCACCCAGGTGCCGGCGGTCTACACCGGCTTCGGCACGGACGAGCAGCGTGCCCTCGACGAGCTCGTCCCCGGCCACGACGACGGGCTCATCGAATCGCTTCCGGCCGGCAGCATGCGCCCCAAGGTCGAGGCCGCATTTCGGTTCGTCTCCGAGACGGGCGGCGAGGCGCTGATCACGAGCTCGGAGGCTCTAGAACGGAACGAGGCCGGAACGCGAATCGTTCCGGCCTCGAGATAAGCGCCAAGCCGACGCCTACTTGCGTTCGGACTTGCCCTCGATCGTCTTGGTCGACCCGATCTCGATGCGTCGCGGCTTCGGCTCCTCCGGCTTGGGGATGCGGACCTCGAGAACGCCGTTCGTGTAGTCCGCCTGAACGTCCGAATCCTTCACGCCCGCGGGCAGGCTGACGGAGCGCGAGAACTGCCCGTGCCGGCGCTCGAAACGGTAGAAGCGCTCGGAGGAGTGCTCGTCCGTGCGCTCGCGCTCTCCACTGACGGTGAGCGTGTTGTCGTCGAGCTCGACGGCGATCTTGTCCTCCTCGATGCCGGGGAGATCGAAGGAGAGGACGAGCTCCTTCTCGGTCTCCCAGACGTCGACTGCGGGGAGCCACGTCGAGGACTGCCCGTTACCCGCTCCAGGAGCCGCGAGCGTGTTCATCCAGCGGCTCATCTCGTTCTGGAGTGCGGCGAGCTCCCGAAAGGGCTCCCAACGAACGATTGCCATGACCGATTCCCCCTTTCGATGTGATGCCCTTAAGAAGATAAAACCTAAGCGTTATCTTGTCAAGTCATGCGAAGGCATAGGATGCGAGCGTGATCTCGGCGCAGCTCAAAGGGCGGGACTTCCTGCGTGTGAACGACTGGGACGCGGACGAGCTCGTCCAGGTCCTCGACCTCGCCGACCGCCTGAAGGCGCGCCAGCGCGAGCGCGTCGAGCACAGGCATCTCGAGGGCAGGTCGCTCGGAATGATCTTCCAGAAGCCCTCGACGAGGACGCGCGTGAGCTTCGAGGTCGGCATGTTCCAGCTCGGCGGAACGGCGCTCTACCTTTCCGCCGGCGACCTGCAGCTCGGGCGCGGCGAGACGATCAAGGACACGGGCACGGTGCTCTCGCGCTACCTCGACGGGATCATGATCCGGACCTTCAGGCAGTCCGACGTCGAGGAGCTCGCGGCCGCGGCCGACATCCCCGTGATCAACGGCCTGACCGACGACTTCCACCCTTGCCAGGCGCTCGCCGACGTCATGACCATCAGGGAGCGGCTGGACACCTTCGAGGGCGTCCGCGTGACGTATCTGGGCGACGGGAACAACGTCTGCCATTCGCTGATGGTCGCCTGCGCCAAGCTGGGCATGGACTTCGTCGCCGCCACTCCCCAGGGGTACGAGCCGAGCGAGGAAGTCGTCAGCTGGGCGAAGGCCGCCGGCAACGTCTCGGGAAGCTCCGTCGAGCTGACGCAGGACCCCCGTGCCGCCGCCGAAGGCGCCGACGTCCTCTACACCGACGTCTGGACGAGCATGGGCCAGGACGAGGAGCGCGAGCGGAGGTTGGCCGACCTCGCCGGCTTCGGGATCGACGACGGGCTCCTGCGACTCGGCAGCGAGCGCGCGATCGTCCTGCACTGCCTTCCGGCCCACTACGGGGAAGAGATCACGGAAGAGGTGCTCTACGGGCCGCGCTCGGCGATCTGGGACCAAGCCGAGAATCGCCTGCACGCCCAGAAGGCCTTGATGGCGCTCGTGATCAGGTAGAGCGTGCTCCCGATCAGGGACAACGTCCCGACCAGGCGCTTCCCGGTCGTGACGGTGGCGATCATCGTCGCAAACCTCGCGGTCTGGGTCCTCTACGAGATGCAGGACCTGAACCGGGCGATCCTCGACTTCGGCTACTTCCCGTGCGAGCCCGTCGGTGATTGCTCCGCGCCCGGAGGCACCTGGTGGACCGACGTCTTCACCTCCATGTTCATGCACGGAGGCTGGGAGCACATACTCGGCAACATGCTCTTCCTCTGGATCTTCGGGAACAACGTCGAGGACACCCTCGGCCGGCCGCGTTTCGTCGCCTTCTATTTCGCGGGCGGAGCGTTCGCGACGCTGAGCCAGACGATCGTCACCCTGCAGGCCGGCTCGCCCGAGGCCGCCCGCATCCCGAACGTCGGGGCGAGCGGCGCGATCGCCGCGGTGCTCGGCGCCTACCTCGTGCTCTTCCCGGGCGGACGCGTGCTCACCTGGGTGATCCCGTTCTTCTTCTTCGAGCTTCCGGCGATGCTCTTTCTCGGCTTCTGGTTCCTCCTCCAGCTCTTCCTCGGCAGCGGGTCGTTCGTGCAACCCGAGCAGGGCGGCGGCGTCGCCTACTTCGCCCACATCGGCGGCTTCGTGTTCGGTCTCCTGGCGATCAAGATCTTCTCGGCCGGCCGCCCCAGACCCGTGCGGCCCGCGTATTGACCTTCGAGGAGCACGTGGAGCGGGCGCTCGCCTCGCTGCCCGCCGAACTCAGAGCGGCGATGTCGAACGTCGAGATCGTCGTCGAGGACGAGAACCCGGACGACCCTGACCTCTTCGGCCTCTACTTCGGCATTCCGCTCACGGAGCGGAGCGACTACACCGGCGTCCTCCCGGACAAGATCGCGATCTACCGGGTGCCGCTCGAGGAGGAGTTCGGCGACGATCCCGCCGTCCTCGAGGAGGAGATCCGCATCACGGTCCTCCACGAGGTCGCCCACCACTTCGGGATCGGTGAAGACCGCCTCGACGAGCTCGGCTGGTCCTGAACGGACAGGTCCGGGGTCTGACCCCGGACATGGCCTTGGGAGCCGCTGCGGCCGGCTTCAGTCTTCCTGGAGCTTCGCGAAGCCGGCGTTGAGGAAGTCCGCGACCGCCTGGCCGCCGAAGATCGTCGTCACGAAGCGGGTCTGCCGCGGGAAGAAGACGAGTGAGTACGCGAAGCCCGAGGCGACCCAGAGGCCGATGCAGTACGGACACGTGACGAGCTCGCCGAGCGCGCGCGCCGCGCCTTCGCGCTTCGGCTCGGTCGCGTCGGGATCCTCCGTCACCGGCGCGCGGACGAAGGTCGTCACCCGGTCCTTGGCGATGAGCCGGCCGACCTTGTAGCTCGCGAGACCGACGCGGACGGTGTCCGTCAGGGAGATGCGCTCGGGAAGCTTCCGTCCCGCGAGCACCAGGAATCCCGCCAGAACAGAGCCGAACGCGGCGGCAAGGGCCGCGTACTCGGGAAGAGGCCGCTCTTCCACGGCTACGCGGCCCGCCGCAGAGCCTTGACGAGCTCCTGCTTGGACATGTCCGAGCGGCCGGAGATGTCGGCCTCGCGCGCGAGCTCGTAGAGCTCCTCCTTGGAGAGGGAGTCCAGCTCTCCATTGCCGTTCCGCTTCGCCGAGGATCTCCCGCGGCGCCGCTGCGAGGCCTCGAGGCTCGCGCGCAATGCAGCCATGAGGTCGGTCGGTGCCTCGGGCTCGGCGGCCGGCTCGGCGTGCACCGGCTCCCCCTTGCGCTTCGCCTTGATGATCTCGCAGAGCGCGTCCCGGTAGGTGTCCCGATACTCGCCAGGGTCGAAGGAGCCCCGGAACTGCTCGATGAGCTGCGCGGCCATGTCCAGCTCGCCCTGGTCCACCTTCGTGCTCTTGGGAGCGATGTCCTCGAGGCCGCGCACCTCGTCGGCGAAGTGCATCCGCTCGAGCGTGATAGCGCCGTCGCGCACGCGCAGGCAGCCAAGGTTCTGCCGGTCGCGCATGACCCACTTGGCGATCGCAGCAAGGCCCGAGTCCCTCATCGCCCGCAGGAGGAGGGCGTAGACACGCTCGCCGTTCTCCGCGGCTCCGAGGTAGTACGTGCGCTCGAAGTAGATCGGGTCGATCTCCTCGAACGGGACGAACTCGCGGATGTCGATGGTGCGGTGGTTCTCGGCGGCCGCAGCCTCGAAGTCCTCGTCGGACATGTAGACCCACTCGCCCTTCTCGTACTCGAACGCCTTGACGATCTCCGAGTCGGGGACCGGTCTCTCCTCTTCCTTGCAGACCTTCTCGTAGCCGATCCGGCTCCCGTCGGGCTCGTGGACGTAGTTGAAGTGGAGCGAGTGGTCTTCGATTGCGCTGTACATGCGCACCGGGACGTTCACGAGGCCGAATGCAATCGAGCCGGTCCAGATTGCCCGGGGCATCAGGCCTCGGCCTCTTCCTTCTCGGGATGGCCAGGTATCGCCGCGCGCTCCGGCGGCTCGTCGACGAGGTTCAGGACGCGCATGCCGTGCGTGAAGACGACCGCGCCTCCGAGCCAGCCACCGACGGTGAGCGCGACGAAGCCGAGCAGCGTGGCGACGAACGTCCAGCTGCCCATCTCGCCGCGCACGTAGCGGTCGTGCCCGAACGCGGCCGCGAGCGCGAAGAGCCCGGTAGCAGTCAGCATCGAGAGCATGTGCCATGTGGCTGTCCACCAGAGCGGCGAGCGCCACGTGATCGAGAGCCAGTCGATGAGACCGGTGAGCGCGGTGAAGACCGTGAAGCCGAGCCCGACGAGCAGCGCGAGCCACCAGGCCTTCGTCAGATTTCCTTCGGAAACGCCCGCGAAGGAGAGGATGCCGAGCACGGTCGCCGTCGTGTAGGCGCCGATCGTCGCGTCGGTCAGCGGGGGGTGCAGGGGGTGTCCGGGGAAGCCTCGGACGAGGTACGAAAGTCTCATGGCCGCTCTCTACCCCGTTTGCCGGAAGCCACACGACGGGTAGCGTGAATCGTGGTTCGCGAACGGGTCATCCGTGTCTTCGCCGGAGCCGTCGTCGGCCTCCGCTGGCTCGTCGTGCCCGCCTGGATCGCGGCCGCGCTCGCGGTCACATGGTGGCTCCCCGGGCTCGGCTCTGGGCAGGCGCTCCCGCTCGGCGGTCTGATCCCGGACGACGCGGAGTCCGCCAAGATCGCCACACGGGACGCCGAGATCTTCGACATTCCTCTGACCACGGACACGCTGGTCGTCCAACGGAACGCGGATGGGCTCTCGCCCGCCGCGCAGGCCCGAGCCGTGTCTCGCGCCGTCGCGGTCAGCCGGGGGCCGAAGCAGCCGGAGGGCATCCAGCTCGCCCTCCCGGTGGCGAACACGCTCGGCCTCTTCCCCGGCTCGAAGGAACGCGGGACGACTGCGATCACCTACCTCTATTTCGGCCCGGACGCGTCGCTCTCGGACCGGGTGGCGGAAGCGGGGGCCTACATGAACCGGATCCCGGTCCAGGACGCTCCGGTCGGCGTCACGGGGCCCGCCCCCGCACGCGACCAGCAGTTCGACGAGATCGAGAAGGCGCTGCCGATCGTCGAGGCAGGCACGGTGCTCCTCATCCTGGTCGTGGTGGGGCTCACCTTCCGCTCCCTGGGAGCGCCGCTCCTCACGCTCTTCGCAGCGGCAATCTCGTTCCTCGTCGCGCGCGGCGCGATCCCGTGGGTCGGCACGCGCCTCGGCGTGGAGATCCCCCAGGAGGTCGAGCCGCTCGTCGTCGCGTTGACGCTCGGAATCGTCACGGACTACGCCGTCTTCTACCTCTCGGGGATGAGGCGACTGTTGCTCGAGGGCAGGTCTGCGCCCGACGCGGCCCGGGCGGCGACGATTCGCATCACGCCCATCGTCGCGACCGCGGGCCTCATCGTCGTCGCGGGGACGGCCGCGCTGTTCGTCGGGGAGCTCGACTTCTTCCGCGCCTTCGGCCCGGGCCTCGCGCTCACCGCCGCGGTGGCGCTCGTCGTTTCGGTCACGCTCATCCCCGCCTCGCTCGGCATCCTCGGCCGCTTCGCCTTCTGGCCGGGGTTGGACGAAGCCAAGCGCGACGACTCCTTCGCCTCGCCTGCGCGGGAGTCGCTCGCCCGCTTCGTCACCTCTCGCCCCGTGGCGTTCGGCGTCGTGCTGCTCTGCGGAGGCCTGCTCTTCCTCGGCGCGACCGGCCTGCCCGGGACGAAGCTCGGCATCCGCCTCATCTCCGGGCTTCCCGACGGCACGACGGAAGCGCAGGCGGCCGAGGCGGCCGGCAAAGGCTTCGCTCCCGGGATCACGGCCCCGACGGTGGTGCTCGTCGAGAGCGAGGGAATCGGAGACGACCAGGCCGCGCTTCTCCGGCTCCAGCGGTCGCTGGCCGGCCAGCCCGGCGTGGCAGGGGTGCTCGGCCCCCGGGAGCAACAGATCCCGAACGCGCCCGAGGGCCTCTTCGTGACCCAGGACGGAAACGCCGCGCGGTTCGTCGTCATCCTCGACAAGGATCCGCTCAGCGCGGACGCCATCGACGAGGTTCGCGCCCTCGACGACGCGCTCCCCGGCCTCTTGCGCGACAGCGGGCTCGACGACACGAGGGCAGGCATCACGGGCCAGACCGCCATCGCCTCGGACACTGTGCAGGCGGTGGTCGACACGTCCGTCCGGGTCGGCGCGGCCGTGCTCATCGTCAACTTCCTGCTCCTGGGCCTCTTCCTCCGCGCCTTCATCGCGCCGCTCTACCTGCTGGCCGCGAGCGTGGCCTCGGTCGCCGCCACGATCGGCCTCACGACCTACGTCTTCCAAAATCTGCTCGGCCACTCCGACCTGACGTACTACGTCCCGTTCGCGGCGGGGGTGCTCCTCATCTGTCTCGGGTCGGACTACAACGTCTACGTCGTCGGCCGCATCTGGCAGGAGGCGGAGCGCATGCCGCTCCGGGACGCGATCGCCTTCGCCGCGCCGCGCGCCTCGAAGGCGATCGGCGTCGCCGGTATCGCGCTCGCCGCCTCCTTCGCGATGCTTGCCGTCGTCCCGATCGACGGCTTCAGGGAGCTCGCCTTCATGCTCAGCGTCGGAGTCCTGCTCGAGACATTCGTCGTCCGCTCGGCGCTCATCCCGGCTCTGATCTCGCTCTTCGGCACGTCCAGCGCCTGGCCCGGCCGCATCGGCCGCCCGGAGCCTGCGCGTGAGAACTGACGGCTATGCACCGCTCCGCGACTATGCGGCCATAGGGGACGGGCGGACCGTCGCGCTCGTCGCTCTCGACGGGGCGATCGACTGGCTCTGCCTCCCCGCACACGACTCCCCCACCGTCTTCGGAGCGCTGCTCGACCCGGAGGGCGGAGGGCGCTGGACCTTCGCGCCAACGGAGCCGCACGAGGTGGAACGGCGCTACATCCCGGAGACGAACGTCCTCGAGACAACGTTCAAGACCGTGAACGGAACGGTGCGCGTCACCGACGCCATGGCCCTGCAGGACGGCGGCCTGCCGCCCTGGGTCGAGCTCGTGCGGAAGGCGGAAGGGCTGAGCGGCAGCGTGCCGATGTCCTGGTCGGTCGAGCCGCGCTTCGGCCACGGCCAGGGGGTGACGAGACTCGAGCTCCGGGAGAGCACGCCGGTCGCCACGGACGGCCGCGACGCGATCGCCATCTCGAGCTGGGATGCCGGCGAAGCAGTCGTGGAGAACGGCGTGATCCGCAGCGAGTTCGGCCTCCACGCAGGAAAGACCGCGCTCCTCGCGCTGAGCGGCGTGCACGAGAGCCGCGTCCACTTCCAGCCGCGGGACGGCGTCGAGCTTCGCCTCGAGGGAACGATCGCCGCGTGGAAGCGCTGGCTCCGCGGCCAGGGGGCCTACGACGGCCCCTGGAAGGAGGCCGTTCTCCGCAGCGTCCTCGTGCTGAAGCTCCTCATCCACACACCGACCGGTGCGATCACCGCCGCGCCCACGACATCGTTGCCCGAACGTATCGGCGGCGACAAGAACTACGACTACCGCTACGCCTGGGTGCGGGACTCGTCCTTCACGCTCGATGCGCTCCTTCGCCTCGGCTACCACGAGCAGGCGCACGAGTCGTTCACCTGCCTCTTGGGTGCACTCGAGTCCACGCACCCCCGGGTGCAGCCGATCTACACGATCACGGGCGACCTGCTGACGGAGGAGCGACAGCTGGACCTCCCGGGCTACCGGAACTCGCGGCCCGTGCGCGTGGGAAACGACGCAGCCGACCAGCTGCAACTCGGTGGCTACGGGGCTCTCCTCGCAACCACCTGGCATTACGTCCGCGACGGAAACATGCTCGACGAGCGCACCGGCGGTCAGCTCGGAGAGGTCGTCGACCTGCTCGCGACGATCTGGCGGAACGAGGACTCGGGAATCTGGGAGCTTCCCGAGACGCGGGCGTACACCCAGTCCAAAATCGCCGCGTGGGAGGCGTTCGACCGCGCTCTCGGCCTCGCTGCGCAGAGCCAGGTCCCTGACGCAAACGCCGCTGCCTGGCAGCAGACGGCCGACGAGATCCGCGCGTGGATCGAGGAGAACTGCTGGTCCGAGGAGCGCGGCGCGTACACCATGTACCCCGGAAGCGACGCACTCGACGCGAGCTGCCTGCTCGCCGCACGCATCGGATTCGGCGAGCCGGACGGTGACCGAAACCTGAGGACGATGGCCGCGCTGCGGCGCGAGCTCGGGCACGGCCCCCTCCTCTACCGCTACAGCGGCATGCCCGAAGACGAGGGCGCGTTCGTCCCCTGCTCCTTCTGGCTCGTCGAGTCCCTGGCGCGGGCAGGGCGCCAAGACGAGGCCGCGGAGCTGATGGACGAGCTCCTCGCCCTCGGGAACGACGTCGGCCTCTTCTCCGAGCAGATCGACCCGGGCTCGGGCGAGTTCCTGGGGAACTTCCCGCAGGGGCTCTCGCACCTCTCGCTCGTGAACGCGGCGGTGAACTGCGAAGGCGGGTTTAGCGGCGCAGGCTGAGGAGGCCTGTGACCACCGCTCCGGCGCCCGCCGCGGCGACGGCGCCGAGTGCTCCCTTGTGCTCCGCGAGCCAGGCCTGGACGCTCCGGTCGTGGGCCTGGTCGTCGAAGCGCCCGTGGGCGCCCTCGTCCTCGGAGAGGGGCTCGTAGAGGTTCACGGGGCGGTCCGGGTCGAGAGGCTCGTCCGGGATCTGCTGGGACTCGAAGCCGGTCCGGGACAGGTACCACTCGGCGAACCACGGCGCGAGCTTATTCCCCCAGATCGTGTAGAGCGTCGGCACTCCGACGTAATGCTCGCGGCGGCGGGAATGCGCGGCCCAGTGCACGGCCCGCGCGGCGACCTCCGGCTGGTAGATCGGCGGTACGGGCATCGGGTGGTTCGGGGTCTTCGCGAGACAGTGCTCGAACTGCGGCGTGTTCAGCCCCGGCAGGTGGACCATCGTCATGTGGACGTTCGAGCTGGTGTGCCTGAGCTCGCAGCGCACGGATTCGAAGAAACCCTTGAGCGCGTGCTTCGAGCCGCAATACGCCGACTGGAGCGGGATCCCACGGTAGGCGAGCGCCGAGCCGACCTGGACGATCGTGCCGCGGTCCCGCGGGAGCATGCGCCTGAGCGCCGAACGCGTCCCCCAGACCGCGCCGAGGTACGTGACCTCGGTCGCGCGCCGGAACTCCTCGGGCTCGACGTTCGCGAACGGCGCGAAGACCGTCGTCATCGCGTTGTTGACCCAGATGTCGATCGGGCCGAGCGCCTCCTCCGCGGACTCGGCAGCCGCCTCGACGCGATCCGGGTCGGCGACGTCGGCCGGAATGACGAAAGCCGTTCCCCCCAGCTCCTCGACCTCGCGCTTCGCGCCGGCGAGACCCTCGCGCGAACGGGCGACCAGGGCCACGGAGGCACCGTGCTTGGCGAACTCCCTGGCGACGGCGCGCCCGACTCCGGCGCTCGCGCCTGTGACGACGACGACTTCGCTCATGAATCTCGAATTCCCCATCCGGCCAAACTCCAACTCGCGAGCAGCACGGCGACTCCTCCAACGGCGAGCGCAAGGGCCTTCCGGCCGCGTTTCGACGCAGTCGGCGGCCGTGGCGCCGCATCCGCCGGGCGAAGCGCCCTTTGCAGCACCTGCGCCACGTGAACGGCCTGCCTGCCCGTACCGCCTTGCTGGATCTGCGTGCGACACGAGAAGCCGTCGGCAACCACCACGGTCTCGGGCTCGGCCTTCCGCACCTCGGGGAGAAGCACGCGTTCGCCGCAGGCTATGGAGATGTCGTAGTGGCTCGCCTCGAAGCCGAACGAGCCGGCCATGCCGCAACACCCGCTGTCGGGAGCCTCGACTTCGAGCAGCATGGCCTCGAGCAGCTTCTGCTCGGACGAGATGCCGCCCGTCGCCTTGTGGTGGCAGTGGCCGTGTAGTAGCGCCTTACCGGGAAGGACCGGCGGCTCGTAGCCCTCCTCGTCGAGGAACTCGGCGAAGTGGAATGTCTGCTCCGAGAGACGCCGCGCGTCCTCGTCGTGCGGAAGCATCTTCACCAGCTCGTCCTTGAAGACGGCGACGCAGCTCGGCTCGAGGCCGACGACAGGGACTCCGGCGCGGATGTCTTCCCGGAGAAGCTCGAGCATCCGCTCGAGGTAGCGCCGGGCAGTGTCGAGCATCCCGTAGTCGTAGAGCGGGCGGCCGCAGCAGACGTGGCCTGCCGGTACCTCCACGCGGTATCCCTCGGCTTCGAGCACCTCGACGGCCGCGACGCCAATCTCCGGGTGGAAGTGGTTCGTGAAGGTGTCCGGCCAGAGGACGATCTTCTTCTTGCCGCCCTGGACGCGCGGGCCGCCGCGGTCCGAGAACCACTTCTGGAACGTAACCGGCGCGAACTCCGGCATCTCCCGTTCCGGCGCCATTCCGACCGCGCGCTTCATGACCGGGGCGGTGAGCCTGCCCCGGCTCAACGCGTTGACGAGGCCGGGCGCGCGGGAGGCGAGGCGCGCCGCCTTGTCGATGAGCCCGAAGGCGTAGGCGTGCCGGGGCCGCAGCCGCCGCGCGTAGTGGTGCGACAGGAACTCCGCCTTCAGCGTCGGCATGTCCACCGAAACCGGGCAGTCGCTCGTACACCCCTTGCAGGAGAGGCAGAGGTCGAGGGCGTCCATGACCTCGTCGCTCCGCCAGCCGCCCTGGAGGGGATCGCCCTCCAGCATCTCGAAGAGCAGACGGGCCCTGCCGCGGGTCGCGTGCTTTTCCTCCTTCGTGACCATGTAGCTCGGGCACATGACTCCGCCGCCCTCGCGACGGCACAGACCGATCCCGACGCAGCGCACCGTGGCGTGAGCGAAGCTGCCGTGGTCGTCGGGATAGGCGAAGTGCGTCTCGGGCTCGGGCGGGTCGTAGTCCGTGCCCAGGCGCAGGTTCTCGGTGATGCGGTACGGGTCGACGACCTTCCCCGGGTTCATCCTCCAGTCGGGATCCCAGATCGACTTGAACTCCCGGAACGCGGCGACGAGATCGTCTCCGAACATCTTCGGGAGGAGCTCTGCGCGCGACTGACCGTCGCCGTGCTCGCCCGAGAGCGAGCCGCCGAGGGAGAGGACGAGGTCGGACGCCTCGTCGAGGAACGAGCGGAACGCGGCGATGCCGTCGGCCGTGACGAGATCGAAGTTCCAGCGCGCGTGCACGCACCCCTGCCCGTAGTGGCCGTAGAGCGCGCTCTCGTAGCCATACTTCGCGGCGAGCTTCCCCAGGGCGCGCAGGTACTCGCCGAGCCGCTCCGGGGGCACCGCGGAGTCCTCCCACCCCTCGTACGTGTCGGGCTTGCCCGGGATGAAGGCGGTGGCCCCGAGACCTGCCTCGCGCACCTCCCAGATGTGCGCCTCCTGCGCCTCGTCGTCGTAGATCTTCGTCCCGGTCGGCCCATGGCGTTTGTCCTTCTCGAGCTCGGCGATGAGAGCGCGGGCCTTCTCGTCGGCTTCCCCCTTCGTCTCCCCGCCGAATTCGACGATGAGCCAGCCGCCGCCCTCCGGCATGAGCGACAGCTCCTGATCGTGGATGCCCACGAGCGTCATGTCCTCCGCAAGCGTCTCGTCCATCCCCTCGAGCCCGAGCGGCTTGTGCTCGAGGACCGCGGGCACGTGGTCGGCGGCGGTCGCGGCGTCCTCGTAGCCGATGACCGCGAGCGTCCGCACCTTCGGGCTCTCGAGCAGGTGCACGGTAGCTTCGAGCACCGTCACGCACGTGGATTCGGTTCCGACAAGCGCGCCCGCAACGTTGAAGCCCGCCTCCGGGAGGAGCTCGTTCAGGTTGTAGCCCGACACGCGGCGCGGGATGTCAGGGTAGCGTCGGCGGACTTCCTCCCCGACCCGGTCACGAAGCTCGAGCAGGCGCTCGTAGATCTCGCCCTGCGCGCTTCCGGAGGCGAGGATGCGCTCGAGCTCCTCGTCCGTCGTTTGCCCGACCGCGAACCGATCGCCGCGATACGTCAGCACGTCCAGCTCGTGGACGTTCTGCGCCATCGTCGAGCCGGGCCCGTAGAACTGCGCCATGACCGAGTGCACGCCGCAGGAGTTGTTGCCGATCATCCCGCCGAGCGTGCAGTGGTCGTGGGTGGAGGGATCGGGTCCGAAGGTGAGGCCGTAGAGCGACTCCGCCTCTTTGCGCAGCGAGTCGAGCACGACGCCCGGCTGCACGCGGGCGAGCTTCCGCTCGGGGTCGATCTCGAGAATCTCGTTCAGGTACTTGGAGAAATCCATGACCACGGCGACGTTCACGCCCTGGCCCGCCAGGCTCGTGCCGCCGCCGCGCGAGAGAACGGGGGCGCCGTGGTCACGGCAGACCCCTACCGTCGCGATGACGTCGTCGATCGTCTTCGGGATGACGACGCCGATCGGCACCTGGCGGTAGTTGGAGCCCGCGGCGGCGTAGAGCGCGCGGTCGCCGGCGGCGAAGCGCACCTCCCCCTCGACCAAATCTCGAAGATCGTCGGCGAGCCTGGTCACGCCGCCCACCTCGCGACGTCTGCGCGCTTGAGCTCGAGGCCGTGGCCCGGGCGGGAGAGGTCCGGCCGCACGACGCCGTCGTGAACCTCGCGCACGCCCTCGAAGAGGAGGGCCTCGAGACGCACGTGATCGTGGAACCACTCCAGATGCCGGAGGCGCTGGACCGCGAGAAGCGCCGACACCGAAACGGCCGGCGCGCAATGGCCGGAGAGGTCGATTCCATGCGCGCTCGCCAGAGCGCTCGCCTGGAGGAGCCCGGTGATCCCGCCACACCGCGTCACATCGGCCTGCAGGCAGTCGACCGCCCCGGCCTCGAGCAGGTTTCGGAAGTCCGCGAGGACATAGCCGTACTCCCCGGCCGCGACGTCCAGCCCGACCGGCCCCTGCTCCCTGACCAGGCGCAGGCCGGCGAAGTCGGCGGACGAGACAGGCTCCTCGAACCAGCTGACGTCCCACCCCCGGCGCAGCCGATGCGCCCACGCCAAGGCCTCCTCGGCCTCGAAGGCGCCGTTGGCGTCCACGTAGAGCTCGGCGTCGTCCCCGATTGCGGCGCGCGCGGCGTCGAGCCGGGCCGGGTCGGCTTCGGGATCGCGCCCGAGCTTCATCTTGACGCGCGGAATGCCTGCTGCCACCCAGCCGCCCAGCTGCTCGGCGAGGCGCTGATTGGTATACGAGGTGAAACCCCCGCTCCCGTACACCGGCACCTCCTCGTGGAGGACGTCCAGGACCTTCGCGAGCGGGAGATCGAGGATCCGCGCCTTCAGATCCCAGAGCGCGATGTCGACCGCGGCCAGTGCCATCGAGCCGATACCGGGCCGGCCTGCATTGCGAAGCGTGGCGCCGAGCGCAAGCCACGCTCCGGGCACGTCGAAGGCGTCGCGCCCAAGGAGCTCATCCGTGAGCAGCTCGTCCACGAGCGCGCCGATCGCCCTCGGTCCGTACGTGTAGCCGAGCCCGCGCCGGCCGGCCGCTCCGACCTCGACGACGACGACCGTGGTCGCGTCCCACTCGAACGTGCCGTCGGACTCGGGCGCGTCCGTAGGCACCGTGAAGGCGGACGCCGCGACCCCTTCCACGGGCGCCTCGATCGCGCGTGAGGCTCGCGTCGCCAAGCTACCGGCCGGGCAGGAACTCCTCCAGCTTCCCGAGCAACGATTTCTGCATCACCCCAGTGCGCTCGGGGTCGCCCTTCACCATCGCCTTCGCCATCTTCTTCGCCTGCTCGACGGTGATGTGCGGCGGAAGCGGAGGAATCTCCGGGTCGACGACCACTTCGAGGACGGCTGGCCGATCGGCCGTCAGCACCTCCGACCAGGCGCCGGCGAGATCCTCGGGGCGGTCGATCCTGATCCCGAGGAGTCCGACGAGCTCTGCGTAGCGGGCCGCCGGGAAGTCGGGAACCTGCTGCGTCCCCGGGAACTTCGGATCTCCGGCAAGGACGCGCTGCTCCCAGGTCACTTGGTTCAGGTCCTGGTTGTTGAAGATGCAGAAGACGAGCCGCTGGTCGGCCCAGCGCTCGCGGTACTTCGCGACGGTGATGAGCTCGTTCATCCCGTTCATCTGGAAGGCCCCGTCCCCGACGAAGGCGATCACCGGCCGCTCGGGGTGCGCGAACTTCGCGGCGACGGCATACGGCACGCCGGGACCCATCGTCGCGAGGTTGCCCGAGAGCGAGGCGAGCATTCCCTTGCGCACTCGGAGCTGGCGCGCCCACCAGTTCGTGGAGGAACCCGAGTCCGCGGTGAGGATGCAGCCGTCGGGGAGTTGCCGCGAAAGCTCGTGGACGACCCTCTGCGGGTTGATCGGGTCGCCGTCCATCATGGCCCGGTCCTCGACGAGCCGCCACCACTCCTCGACGCTCTTCTCGACCTGCTCGCGCCACGCCCGGTCCTCCTTGCGGCGCAGCAACGGGATGAGGGCCTGAAGCGCCTCCTTCGCATCCCCCACGAGGTTGACGTCCATGGGGTAGCGGAGCCCGATCATGGTCGCGTCGATGTCGATCTGGACGCCGTGGGCCTGGCCCTCCTTCGGAAGGAACTCGGAGTAGGGGAAGCTCGAGCCGACCATGAGGAGCGTGTCGCAGCCCTCCATGAGGTCGAAGCTCGCCTTCGACCCGAGCAGGCCGATCGGCCCGGTGACGAAGGGAAGGTCGTCCGGAAGCGCGGCGCGCCCGAGCAGCGCCTTCGCCACGCCGGCACCGAGCAGATCGGCGGTCTCGACGACTTCGTCGGCGGCGTCTGCGGCTCCCTGGCCGATGAGCATCGCCACCTTCTCACCGGCGTTCAGGACGTCGGCGGCGCGCTGCAGGTCTCCCTCACGCGGAACGATGCGCGGCGGCGAGTAGCCGATGGAGGAAAAGACGGCGCCGTGCTTCCTGGGCGGCGACGGCATGGCTTTCTCCTCTTGGACGTCGTTGGGGAAGATCAGCGTCGAGACGCCTCTGCGGCTGAGCGCGACGCGAATGGCCCGGTCGACCAGATGTCTCGCCTGTGCGGGCTCCATGCAGACCTGCACGTACTCGGAGACGTCCTTGAAGAGCGTCTGCAGGTCGACCTCCTGCTGGTAGGAGGAGCCGAGCGCCATTCGGCTCTGCTGCCCGACGATGGCGAGCACAGGCTGGTGGTCGAGCTTCGCGTCGTAGAGGCCGTTCAGCAGGTGGATCGCGCCGGGTCCGGAGGTGGCGATGCAGACTCCGATCTCGTCGGTGAACTTCGCGTGGCCGCACGCCATGAAGGCGGACATCTCTTCGTGCCGGACCTGGACGAAGTCGGGGTCGCCGCTGGCCCGGTCGAGGGCGCCGAGAAAGCCGTTGATCCCGTCACCGGGGTAGCCGTAGATCCGGCGCACTCCCCATTCCGTCAGGCGTTCGAGGACGTAGTCGGCGACGAGCTGCGCCATGGAAACCTCCTAGTCGCTCCCGTGGGCGATCGTGGACATGAGGGCGTTCTCGGCCTGGCGGGAATCCAGGCGCGTGTGCTGGACGACGATGGGAAGGTCGGACTCGATCGTGCTCGCGTACTCGGTCGCGCGCGGGATGGGCTCCGGGTCGTCGAGCTGGTCGAAGCGGACGTGCACCGTACGGCGAGCTGGAACGGCGACCTCGAAGGGCCCGGCGGGATCGCGGTCGGTGAAGTACACCCAGATCTCGATCGACGCGTCCGAGTCGTTGGCGTTCAGGATGCAGGCCGTCTCGTGGCTCTGAAGCTCCTCGGGCCCGTGGCTTCCGTCCGGGATGTAACCCTCCGCGATCGCCCAGCGCCGTTTGCCGATGCTGTTCATCGCTATCCGATGTTCCCACCGAGGCGAGGGCGAAACGCACCAGGTGTGCGTCAGGCCTTCTGCGCCTCCGGACGCTTCGCGCCATGCCGCGGCGCCTCGGCCTCGTCGGTGTCGGAGCCGAGCTCCTGCTCGATCTCCTCGAGGGTCTGGTCCTTCGTCTCGGGGACGAAGCGCCAGAAGAAGAGGATCGCGAGCACCGAGAAGCCGGCATAGAGCCAGAACGCACCGGGTCTTCCGAGCGCGCTGACAACCGTGAGGAACGTGAACGAGACCGCGAAGTTGAAGGTCCAGTTCGTCACCGTCGCCACGCTCATCGCCGCGGGCCGGATGGCCAGTGGATAGATCTCCGAGATCATGAGCCAGAAGATCGGGCCCAGGCCGATCGCGAATCCCGCGATGTAGAGCAAAAGCGCGGCGAGACCGAGATGCGGAGCGCTCTCCTTCAGTCCCGGGAAGTAGAAGAAGATCCCGAGCAGGACGAGCGCGACGGTCAGCGTCGCCGTGCCCGCGAGCAGGAACACCCTGCGCCCGACCTTGTCGAGGAGCAGGACGGCGACGATCGTGAAGACCACGTTCGTCAGGCCGATGAAGAGGGCCTGCGTGATCGCCGACTTCGCCTCGAGCCCAGTGAAGGTCAGGATCGTCGGCGCGTAGTAGATGACGGTGTTGATCCCGACGATCTGCTGGAAGATCGCGAGCCCGAGGCCCACCACGAGCATCGGGCGGACCTTGGGAGCGAGGAGGTCTCGGAGGCTTTTCTCCTCCTTGGTGACCTCCTTGATCTCCTCGATCTCCTCATCGATCCCGTCTTCGTCGCGGATCTTCCTGAGGACGTCGCGCGCATCGTCGTCTCGCCCCTGCTCGACGAGCCAGCGCGGGCTGTAGGGAAGAAAGAGCATTCCCAGCGCCAGAGCGGCGCCGGGAATCGCCGCCACCGCGAACATCCAGCGCCAGTCGCCCGAGACGTCCTTGAAGATCCAGCTCGAGATGTAGGCGAGCAGGATCCCGATCGTGATCATCAGCTGGTTGAAGGAGACGAGTCCGCCCCGGACCCGCTTCGGCACGAGCTCGGCGATGTACATCGGCGCGACGAACGAGGCCGTCCCGACCGCGATGCCGAGCGCGAAGCGCGCAATGAGGAGCTGCCAGACGTCCTGCGAGATCGCACAACCGAGCCCGGCGACCACGTAGATGGCGCCGGCCGTGACCATCGTCCAGCGGCGGCTGATCCTTCTCGCGAGGTAGCCGGCCAAGATGGCGCCGACGATTGCGCCGACGAGAATCGACCCGACGATCGCCTGCTGCTCGAACTCGCTGGCCTTGAAGTCCTCCTTGATGAAGAGGAGGGCGCCTCCGATGATCCCCGTGTCATAGCCGAACAGGAAGCCGCCCAGGGCAGCGATCAGCGCGACCCCGACGAGAAAGCGGTTTCCTCCCTTGAAGGCCTCCCGCAAGAACTCCATGTCGCTCTCCTTCTCGAAACCCCGGTCGTCCCTCGTCGGGGCGACCCCGTGAGAGGGTCATTTCCACCTGCGGGGACACGGGAAACGCGCGGCGGCTACCCAACCAGCTACCCAGGCGGCCGGTTTCCGGGCGGAGCGGAGCGGCAAGAAGTTTTTGATCGTATTCCGGTTTAGTAAGGGTGTCCTCAGATGGCCACTCACGTACAGGAGAGGAGCCGGACGGATTCGCCTGGTACACGGCGAGCGCGATGATGCTCGCGAGCGTGATGGGACGAACGATCCTGCCGCTCGGCAAGTACTCGCGCAGCGCCAACGTGCCGGGACGCACCCCGACGACTGCGGTCGAGCTCGAGTACGGCGAGCCCGGCGTGAAGAAAGGCCAGTGACGTCTCACCCTTCGTCCGGCGCGAGCGGGCCCCCGGCCCCTCCGGAACCCGCCACGCCGGACGATCCGACTTCCCGCCGACGTTAGGATCAGGCAATGGGAAGTAGCGAGGCCCGGACCGAATTCGAGCAGGCAGCCGCGTTGCGGGCGTCCCTGCGCCGTTTTCACCGCGTCAGCGAGGACGCGGCGCGGCGGGGAGGCCTGACGCCTCGCCGCCACCTCCTGCTCCTCATGATCAAGGGCGCACCCGACGGGACGGAGCGCTCGACGGTCAGCGAGCTCTGCGAACGAATGCAGCTCGCCCAGAGCACGGTCACCGAGCTCGTTCAGCGGGCGGAGGAGGCGGGCCTCGTGAGCCGCGCTCCGGCCCAGGACGACGGGCGCATCGCCTATCTCACCCTCACCCCCGAGGGGGAGCGGCGGCTGGCTGCCGTGCACGAACAGCTCCGCCCAGAGCGCGAGGCCCTCGTCACGCTCCTCCGCGAGGTTGACGGCAGCCCGACCGGTGCGTAGCCGCCCCCTGCGGCTCGCCCTTTCACTCGCAGGCTTCGCTGTGCTCCTGGCGGCGGCGGTCTCCCCCCTCGCCTCGCTGGGCGAGGAGAAGCTCTTCAGCGCGCACATGATCCAGCACCTGCTCCTCGGGGACATCGCCCCCCTGCTCTTCGCGCTCGCCGTCGGCCGCCGCGCGGCGATCGTCCATCCCCTCGTCGCGCTCGTCGCCTGGTGCGCAGTCCTCGCGCTCTGGCACGTGCCGAGCCTCTATGACGCGGCGCTCGGAAACGAAGCGCTCCACCAGCTCCAGCACGTCTGCTTCTTCGCCGCGGGCTTCCTGCTCTGGGGTGCCGTGCTCGAGGGCACGGCGTCCTTCGCCTGGAAGATCGGCGCCGTCGTGGGAGTCGGGCTGGCCGGCACGGCGCTCGGTAACGTCTTCCTCTGGGCGAACGACGTCGTCTACGACCGGTACGCGTCTGCGCCACGCGCCTGGGGGCTCTCGCCGCTCGCCGACCAGCAGCTCGGCGGCGCGATCATGCTCGCGGAGGGAGCCGTCGTCACGATCGCGGTGTTCGCCTGGCTCGTTCTGAGCTCGATCGCCGAGCCCGAGCCGGCCGTCTAGGTCTCCGCCTCGGCCGCGTGCCGCACGGTCTCGGCGCGCTCGATCCGGAGAAGCTCGTCGCAGGCGCGCTTCGTCGCGAAGAGGACGAGGATCGGGATCACCCAGATGAGCACGCGAAACGCCCAGATCTGCGCCGTGTAGCTGAGGCCGAAGAAGACGCTCGCCCGGTCGGCCGCGCCGGCGAGGAAGACGAGGAAGACCCAGGTGACGAAGGCTGCGCCGATCGCCGTCCTCCACGGTGCGTCCCGCGGCCTGTCGAGCAGGTTGTGAAACGCGCGGTCGCCGGTCACCCTGCGCTCGAGGAACGGCCAGGAGACGAGAAAGAAGAAGACGATCAGGGGGAAGAGCACTCCGCCCCAGAACGGGTTCGGGACGAGCGTGTAGTCCCCGATCGTGACGTCGAAGCCGGGCGTCAGGCGCAGCGCGCCGATGAGCCAGCCGAGGTACCAGTCGGGCTGCGCCCCGTTCGTGGCGTCGGAGACGTGGTACGGCCCCCAGAGCCAGATGGGGTTGATCTGGACGAGGCCGCCGAGCAGGAAGAGCAGCGCCGCCACGGCAGCCATGAGCCCGAGCGAGCGCGGCGCCTGGCCCGGGAACATCGGCGTGCCCCGCACCCGTCTCTCGGTCGTCCAGCGCTCGCGGAACTGCGTGTGGTGCCGCGAGGCCACCAACACGAGGTGCGCGGTCAGAAGGGTTCCGATCAGCACCGGGAAGATGAGGACGTGGGCGATGTACATCCGCGGCCAGAAGGACGGATCGCCCGGGAACGGCGCGCCCCAGATCAGCAGGGCGAGGTTGGCCCCGATGAACGGCAGCGACAGCGCGACCGAGTACCCGATCGCGAGGCCCATGCCGGAAAGGAGGTCGTCCGCGAGGGAGTAGCCCACGTAGCCCTCGAGCAGCGCGAGGAAGAGCATGAGGACGCCGATCAGGTACGTGAGCTCACGCGGCTTGCGAAAAGCCCCCGTGAAGAAGATCCGGATCATGTGGATGACGATCGCGGCGACGAACACGTTCGCCGCCCAGTGGTGCGTCTGCCGGATCAGCAGCCCCGCCTTCACGCGCAGGGAGATGTCGAGGACGGAGCGGTAGGCCTCCGTCATCTCCTGGCCCTGCAGCGGTGCGTACTCGCCGTGGTAGACGACGACGTTCGTGCTCGGCACGAAGAAGAAGGTCAGGTAGATTCCGGTGGCGACGAGGACGATGAACGCATAGAGCGCGACCTCGCCCAGCAGAAACGACCAGTGGTCCGGGAAGACGTAGCGCAGCGCCTTCTTGAGGAAGGGCGAGCTCGCGGTCCGCTCGTCGAGCCGGTGGACGAGGCCCCGGATCACGTCGCCTCACCCATGCGGACTCCCCACCAGGCAGGGCCGACGGGGCCGGAGAAGTTGCCCGCGGCCTCGAGGACGCCGCCGTAGCCGATCCGCAGAGGCAGCTGGGGGAGCGGCCGCCCGGCGGGGCCGAAGAGGACGGCCCCTCCGGCCGCGGGATCGAAGGTCGAGTAGTGACAGGGGCACACGAGCGCCGGCTTGGGCTCCGCCGGCGGGAAGAGCGGCGTGCGGAAGAGCGCAACGGCGCACCCCGCGTGCGTGCAGATCTTCGAGTAGGCGAGGATGCCCGCCGGCGCCCACCCATCGCGGCCCTGCGGAAGGGCGAGCGCCGCCGGGTCGAGGCGGACGACCACGAGGGGCGCGCCCATCTCTTCGCGGTCGGCGCGCTCGGGGAACGCGGTGTAGAAGGTCTTGAACTCGATGTCGTCGGCGCGCAACGGGCGGCCGCGCTGGTCGACGAGGCGCCGGCCGGCCTCCCAGGGGGTGCGGCGCAGCACGCTCGGGTCGAGCGCGGGTCCGAGCGAGAGCGCCGGCGTGATCGCAGCGAGGCCGAGCGCGCTCCCGGCCGCGCCGGCGGCGACGACGATCAGGCGCTTGCGCGTGAGACGGTCGCTGCTTTCGTCGACGAGCTGCGCGATCTCGTCCGACGCGGCGGGATGGGCCACCGTGTAGTCCTCCTCCAGCTGCTCCTCCGGGACGAGGCGCTTCGCGACGACGATGAACGCGGCCGCCAGGCAGGCGAGCGAAAGGCCGAGCGCCACGCCGAGGAGCTGCGTCTGGTGCGGCAGGCGGTCGAGCGCGTACACGACGATGAAGGCGACGGCGAAGAGAGCGGCCGCGAAGAGCAGCCCGACGACGGCCAGCTCGGCGCGCGGGCTCGGCGGCTCGAGCGGCACGATTCGCTCCCGCTCGGGGCCACGCGGGCGCTTCTTGCCGCGGCCGAGAACGAGCACGGCCGCCGACACGAACCAGTCGCGGGCCCGGCTCATCGCCGCAGCCTCTTTCCGATGAGGACGCAGGTGCCGACGAGAACCGTGGCGGCGAGAAACCACGTGACCATTCCTTCCGGCACCGGGCCGACGTGGCCGATCGACCAGCCGCCGGCGTCATTCGGACTCTTCGCGTACTGGACGTACGCGATGAGCGAGTCGAGCTCGGAGTCCGAGATCCGCTTCTCCGAGAACCTCGGCATGACAAAGGGCCCGATGCGCACGGCCTCGGCGATCTGGACCGGCGTCGACCGTCCGAGAGGCGGAGGGATCGCGCCCGTGACGTAGCCGCCCTGGGCGACGATCTGATGGCAGCCGGCGCAGTGCTCGCGGAAGAGCGCGAGCCCCTCGGACGGGTCACCGTTCTCCGGATGGGGGTCGGGGATCGGCAGGCCGGGCCCGAGCGAGGCGACGTAGGCGATCAGGGCGTCGATCTCGTGGTCGTCGAAGAAGTTCGGGTTTCGCGTCGGCTGGTCGCCCGCCTTCTCGAGCGGCATGTAGCCGGTGCGGAGGTAGAAGTCGGCCGCGCCCGCTCCCACGCCGGCCAGCGCGGGCCCCATCGCGGTGCTCGGCCCGGGCGCCTCCTGGATGTCGGGCGGGACGACCCCCTCCCCGCGGTCGCCGTGACAGCTCGCGCAGTTTTGCGAGTAGAGGTAGAAGCCCTGGCGGACGAGCGGGACTCCTGGCGGGAACTCGATGCTGGTCTTCGGCTCCTGCGCGCTCGTGCCGGCCGGGAGGGCGAGCATGAGGAGCGCCAGGCCGAAGAGAACGGCGCGCCTCATCCTTGCTCGCATCCGAGGGCGGTGCCGCCGAGCCCGGCCATGAGGATGATGGCGATGAACAGAGGCGCGATCGTAAGCCCGACCACCGACAGGAAGTGGATGCGCCCGAGCGGCGGCGCGCCCTCTTCGTCCACGCCGCGCGTGGAGACGTAGACGACGAGGGCGGCGCCGAGCCCTCCCACGGCCACGGCGAGGGTGCCGAACCCCAGCGCGAGCGACGCCGGTTGCAGGTCTCCTCCGCTGCGAAGGCCGAATGGACTGCAGGCTCCGGTCGCGATCCCGACTCCGCCGACGTGGAAGATCGTCCAGGCAAACGGAGCCCCGAGAAGCCCGTACCAGGAGAGAATCTTTCCCGCCAAGCCTGTCGGATCGACTCTCATAGCGCGGGCGAGATCACGGTCAGGGTGACGAGGACGCCCATCCCCGCCACGAAGACCCAGTACCACGCCGCGACGCGAACTGCTGTCGCGCGGTAGGGCGTGAGCCCGCCGAGGAGGCGGAGCAGAAGCCAGACGTCGAGCAGGAGCCCCGCGAGGACGTGCGCGTGGTGCGCCCCGAGGAGCGTGAAGTACGCGGAGGCATAGGCGCTCCCGGTCGGGCTGAACTGGCTCAGGTCGTCGTGGAAGAAGTAGATCTGCGCGCCGAGGTACTCGGCCTGGAGAAGGAATGCGACGAAGACGAGGAGCCAGGCGGCGTGCGCCCGTCCTCGCCGCGCGAACGACGAGGCTGCGTAGACGAGAGGCGCAGTGAGAACGAGGAGGACCGACAGGAGGACCGGCGCGAGCACCCGGGGCTCGGGGACGCTCGGGGGCGGCCATTCGGGGACGCGTGTGGCGAGGAAGAGGTAGGAGGCGATCAGGCAGCCGAGGAACGCGCCCTCGGTCGCGATCACGAGCGCTACCGCCCAGATGCCGTTCGGGAGCGTTCCGCGCCGGGGAGTCAGCGCCGTGCTCATGCGGTCTCCGGCTCCTTCCAGTGCCAGGCACCGAGGACGACGGCCGCGAGGCCGAGGAAGACGAGCGCGGAGCCGTAGTGCGTCGTGAGCACGAGCGCGAACGCGCCCGCCAGCATGAGCGCGAGCAGGATCGGCCAGGGCGACTCGGCGGGCATCTCCAGCACCTCGTCGGGCTCGGCGTCGAGGACGGACGAGCCGAGGGTCTCGTGCCCGCCCTCGAGCGTGAGCTCACCGCGCTCGAGCCGCCGGGCGTCCTCCTCCCGGTCGGCGAGGTCCCACATCGGATAGGGGCTCGTGACCACCGGGATGACGGGGTAGTTGTAGGGCGGCGGAGGCGACGTCGTCGACCACTCCAGCGTGTCGCCGCCCCAGGGGTCGTTCCCCGCGAAGCGGCCGCGGAAGAGACTCACGCCGAGGTTCGCCGCCACGAGGAGCAGACCCGCGGCCAGGACATAGGACCCGGCCGTCTCGATGACGTTGTACACCTGCCAGCCGAGCCCGTCGGGGTAGGTGTACTCGCGGCGCGGCATCCCCAGGAGGCCGAGGATGTGCATCGGGAAGAACGTGAGGGCGGTCCCGAAGAACGTGAGCCAGAACGAGAGCTGGCCCACGCCCTCGTGGTACATCCGCCCCGTCACTTTCGGGAACCAGTAGTACATCCCGCCGAGGATCGGGAAGACCGCCGCGCCGAAGATGACGAAGTGGAAGTGCGCGACGACGAAGTACGTGTCGGTCAGCTGCTGGTCGAAGGGGATGACGGCGAACGAGATCCCCGAGAGGCCGCCCACGATGAAGAAGGTGATGAAGCCGACGATCCAGAGAAGCGGCGTCTTGAAGCGCGGCGTGCCCGTGACCATCGTCGTGATCCAGGCGAAGAGCTGAATCGCGCTCGGAATGACGATGATGAGGCTCGCGGCCGCGAAGTAGACCATCGTGATCGTCGCGAGCCCGACCGCGAACATGTGGTGCACCCAGACGCCGAAGCCGATGAAGGCGACGAGGATCTCGGCGAGGGCGACGAGCGGGAAGGCGACCATCCGCCGCCGCGTGAAGGTCGGGATGATCGCCGTCGCGATCCCGAACGCGGGCAGGATGATGATGTAGACCTCGGGATGGCCGAAGAGCCAGAAGAGGTGCTGCCAGAGAAGGGGCGCGCCCCCGGAGCCGATGTTGAAGAAGTCGAAGCCGGCGAGGCGGTCGAGCTCGAGGAAGACGAGCGCCGTGTTCAGCGGTGGCATCGCGAAGAGCAGGGCGAACGAGACGGCCAGGAACGCGAAGCAGAAGAGCGGCATCCGGTTGATCGACATCCCCGGCGCGCGCAGCTTGAAGATCGTGACGATGAAGTTGATCGCCGCGACGGTGGTCGAGACGCTGTTGAAGATGAGCCCGAGGCCGTAGAAGTCGATGTTCACGCCGGGGCTGAACTGCTTGCCCGCGAGGGGCACGTAGTTGAACCACCCCGCGTCGGGCGCGTTGCCCATGAAGAGCCCGGTGTAGATGAAGATCCCCGAGCAGAGAAAGGCCCAGAAGCTGAACGCGTTCATGCGCGGGAAGGCCATGTCCCGCGCGCCGATCATGAGCGGCAGCAGGTAGTTCCCGAAGGCCCCGGTGGAGATCGGGATCACGAAGAGGAAGATCATCGTGAGCCCGTGCATCGTGAAGAGCTGGTTGAAAGCCCCCGGGCTGACGAGGGTCTCGTTGGGGACGAGGAGCTGCGAGCGGATGAGGAGGGCCTCGACCCCGCCGGCCGCGAAGAAGAAGAGCGACGTGAAGAAGTAGAGGATGCCGATCCGCTTGTGATCGGTCGTCGTCAGCCAGCCGAGCACGCCCGGGTGCTCGAGCCAGACGCGCTCGAGCCGGTCGATCCGCGCGCGGGCAGCGGTTCCGGCCTCGATCGCCATTACTCGAGCCCCTCCAGGTAGGCGGCGAGAGCCTCGAGCTCGGATCCCTCGAAATGCAGTGCCGGCATCCGGTTTCCCGGCTTGAAGTGCTGGGGATCGGCGATCCAGCTCGCCAGGTAGCCGCGGTTGTTCGGGATCGTGAGCGCTGCCAGGGTCTCGCGAGAGGCGACATGGGTGAGGTCGGGCCCGAGCCTCCCCGCTGCAGAGGTGCCGCGAATCGTGTGGCAGCCGGCGCACGGCATCGACGTGAAGAGGTCGCGGCCCTGCTCCGCCTCCGAGCCCGAGGGAGCGGCTGCCGGCTTCGACATCCGCTGCAGCCACGCGTCGAACTTCGGCCTGGGCTCGACGTAGACGTAGAGCCCCATGTGCGCGTGCTGGAGGCCGCAGAACTCGGCGCACTGGCCCCGGAACCGGCCGACCCGATCCGAGTAGAGCAGGATCCTGTTTGCGCGACCCGGGATGACGTCGATCTTCCGGTTCAGGTTCGGCGCCCAGAAGCTGTGGATGACGTCCGCACTGCGCCCGACGAGGAGCACGCGCGTCGAAACCGGGATGTGGATCTCGTTGGCGGTGACCGCCTTCGTCCCCGGATAGCGCACCTCCCACCACCACTGGTGGCCGACCACCTCGACGGTGAGGCGCGTCGAGCCCGCCGCCGGGGCTTGTGTGACCGGCAGGACGAAGATGTTCCCGATCGTGAAGAGCGCGATCAGCGTGACGATCGGGATGAGGATCCCGAATACGACGACGAACCCGCGCGCGACTCGCTCGTTTTCCCCGAAGACCGGCATGCCCTTGCGGGCGCGGCGGATCCAGGCAAGGCCGAGCAGGCCAACGGCGCCGAGGAAGATGACGGCGGCTCCGGCGAGCATCGACCACCAGAGCGACTCGATGTCGCGCGCCGGGTGCGAGACCGGGTCGAGAACGGACTGCTGGTCGTTCTCGCAGCCGGCGAGAAGAGGCAGCGCAAGAGCGGCGAGGGCGGCCACCCCACCCCACTGCCGCTTCGTTCGGCTCAATCCCGGGCGCTCTCCAGGCGCCGCCGCTGGAGCTCCACCGTGTAGCGGGGGTCGCGGGCCGACTGGAAGCCTGCCTTGTAGACCGACCAGCGCAGACACATGCCGCCGGCCAGAACGAGCGCCGCGCCGACTGTCGCTCCCGTCCGCTTTCGCCCGGCAACCGCGGTCACGGCGGCGCCGGCGACCGTGAGAGCGCGCGCGGCCTTGGCCAAGCGGCCGGCCGTTCCCTTCTTGTAGGGCTCGCCGGCGAAGCCAAGCTTCCTTTCCATGAGCTTCATGCCGGTTCCCTCGATCACGGCGCCGAGAACGAGCAGCCGCCGCGCCGGGCCCGCGTCGCGAGGCGGCACGAAGAGAATCGCAGCAGCGCCCGCACTCGCCGCCGAGCTTCCTGCGAAGACGAACGGAAGCTCCCGGCGGGCCTCGTGCCAAACCGGAATCGACGTGTCGGCGACCAGCGTTCCGGTGTACGTCGAGAGGAGCGGACCGAGCACGGCGCTTACGGCCTCGGCGGCGAGACGCAGCCGAGGCAGGATGCCCAGCAGCTCGCAGGCGGCTGCGAACCCGTTGGCCGTGCCGCTCGCGCCGAGCACCCAGCTGCCGACGCTCATCGGCGAGGTGACCTTGAAGACGCGGAACATGTTGAGAAAGCGCTCGGGCCGTCCGAGATCCGAGATGAGAAACACGGGGCTCACCGAGTCGCCCGCGACGGAGATGTAGGTCGTCGCGCGGGCAAGGGGCTCGTTGCCGGCCGCGCGCGCGACGAGGGAGAGCGTCGACGAGGCGCCGGCCAGACCTCCGAAGAAGAAGTACACGGGGATCTCCCACGTCCACACCGGCTCCTTGAGGATCGGCCGCCCGTAGTAGGACTGCGTCTCGGTGCCGGCCTTCGTCGGCGAGGCCTGCCGCTGAGGGGGCTCGTGCACGCTCGTCATCGGCTTCCCCCGAGGAATGCCCCGACGACGCCAATCGCAAGCGCGCCCGCGGCAAGTCCCGCAGCGGCCCACATCTCGCCGAGGTTCCGCGTCGGGACGACCGGGTCGGGCGGCAGTCCGTAGACCTCGGGCTCGTCCAGCAGCAGGAAGAACGCGCCGAAGCCACCGACGCCGTCGTCGGGGCTCTCGCCGTAGAGCTGCGCGCCGTTCCAGCCCTCGTCCTGAAGCTTCGCCAGGCGCTCGTCGGCGCGGGCGCGGAGCTCCTCGAGCGGGCCGAACTGGATCGACTTGGTGGGACAGGCCTTGGCGCACGCAGGCTCGTGGCCGTCTTTCAAGCGGTCGTAGCAGAGCGTGCACTTCCAGACGCGCCCATCCTCCTTGGTGCCGAGCGGGGAGGGCCCCGGCGGGTCCCCGGAGCTCTCCGGCAGGTGGCGCTTGTCGAGGACGCCGAAAGGACAGGCCGGCACGCAGTACCCGCAGCCGTTGCAGACGTCCTCCTGGACGACGACGGTGCCGAACTCGGTGCGGAAGAGGGCCCCGGTCGGGCAGACGTCGAGGCAGCCGGCCTCGGTGCAGTGCTTGCAGACGTCCGAGCTCATGAGCCAGCGGAGCGTCCCGTCTCCGTCGTCGACGAAGAGCGGCGTCTCGGTCCGGGACTCCGAGCCGACGCCGTGGCCGAAAGAGACACCGGGGTCTGACCCCGGGGCATGGCCAAAGGCGCCGAGCACGTCCTCGACCCGCGGTCGCGCGAACCCGCTCTCCATGCCGCCGTCTGTCCCTTCCGGACCGGTCCCGGGGTCTGACCCCAGGCCATGGCCGTTGTGGACACGCAGCGGCTTGCGCTGCTCGATGAAGGCGACGTGGCGCCAGGTGTTCGCGCCGAGCGCCGACGTGTTGTCGTAGGACTCGCCCGTCCAGAGGAGACCGTCCTCCGGGACGAGGTTCCACTCCTTGCACGCGACCTCGCAGGCCTTGCAGCCGATGCAGATGCTCGTGTCGGTGAAGAAGCCGACGCGCTCCTCGGCCTCCTCGGGCGCGTAGCCGAGCTCGGTCACGCTCATACGCGCTCCTCGCCGTGCTCGATCTTCGGCAGCGTCTCCACAGCGTCGCGGAGGGCCCGCCCGCGCGGCCGGCGACCCGGCCGGATGTCGCAGCTCGCGGCCTTCACCTCCTGGATGTGCACGTTCGGGTCGAGCACGATCGAGATGAGGTCGTTGGCCGAATCGCCCCGCGTCAGCCCCTTCGATCCCCAGTGCCAGGGAATGCCGACCTGGTCGACCACCTGGCCCTGCACCTCGATGGGCTTCATCCGCTCGGTGACCAGAACACGCGCCTCGACCGCCGAGCGCGAGGTGAGGACGGTGGCCCAGCCCCCGTGGTGAAGCCCGCGCTTCTCGGCGAGCTCAGGGCTCACCTCCACGAAGAGCGCGGGCTGCAGCTCCGAGAGGTACGGGAGGAACCGGCTCATCCCACCCGCGGTGTGGTGCTCGGTCAGCCGGTAGGTCGTGAGGACGAACGGGTACTCGTCGCTCCCAGGCTGACCGTTGCTCGGGTTGTACGGGTTCTCCTCCCGCGGGAAGCGCTGGCGCGCCGGGTTCGACCGCTGGCCGTAGAGAAAGTTGTCGAAAGGCGACTCGTGGGGCTCGTAGTGCGTCGGCATGGGGCCGTCAGTGAGCCCGTTGGGCACGAAGAGCCAGCCGCGGCCGCCGGCCTGCATGATGAACGGGTGGGTGCCCGCGATCGCGTCCTCGGCGGTCGCGTCGTCGGGCGGCACGTAGTCGGGCCGTTTCGTCTTTTCGAAGTCGGGCGTGTCCTCGCCGACCCACTCCCCCTTGGCCTCGTCCCAGTAGACGAACTTCTTGCGCTCCGACCACGGCCGGCCCTCGGGATCCGCCGAGGCGCGGTTGTAGAGGATCCGGCGGTTCATCGGCCAGGCCCAGCCCCACTCGGGCGCGATGTAGTTCTGCTCCCAGTGCGGCTTGCGGCGGGCGGGCTGGTTGACGCCGTCCGCGTAAGCGCCGCTGTAGATCCAGCACCCGCACGTCGTCGACCCGTCGTCCTTCAGCTCCTTGTAGCCGGACAGGTACTCCTGGGTCTCCGTCTTGTAGCCGCTGATCTCTGCGAGGACCGACTCGGCGTCCGGCTCCTTGATGTCGCCGTGGGTCGTGTAGTGCCAATTGAGCTTGAGGATGCCCTCGTCCCGGGGATGGACGGAGCCCTCGAGCTTCTCCCGGATGATCCGCCCCAGGTGGTAGTAGAACCAGAGCTCGGAGCGGCAGTCCTCCTTCGGCTCGACGGCGGTCGAATGCCACTGGAGGAGCCGCTGCGTGTTCGTGAACGAGCCGTCCTTCTCCGTGTGGGCGGCGGCGGGCATGAAGAAGACCTCGGTGGGGATCTGTTCGGTGCTCAGCTCCCCTGACTCGATCTCGGGCGCGTCGTACCAGAACGAGGCGGACTCGATCTCGACGAAGTCGCGGACGACGAGCCAGTCGAGCTTCGCGAGCGCGAGCCGGTGGGCGCGTGAGTTCGCCGAGCCGACCGCCGGGTTCTCCCCGGCGATCAGATAGCCCTTCACCGTTCCGTCGAGCATCTGCAGGATCGTCCGGTAGGCGGAGTCGTCCTTGTCGATCCGCGGGAGGAGGCCGAAGCCCCAGTCGTTCTCCGTGGTCGCGTTCGGCCCGTAGTAGGCCTTCATCAGGCTGACGAAGTAGCCCCTGATGTGGCCCCACCAGCCGCTCGGCGAGCAGTTCGCCTCGATGTAGCCGTCGAAGTCCTTGTAGGCCTTCGAGTGCGGCATGGGGAGATAGCCGGGCAGCAGGTTGTAGAGCGTCGGGATGTCGGTGGAGCCCTGGATCGACGCGTGCCCCCGAAGCGCGACGATGCCGCCGCCGGGCCGGCCCATGTTCCCGAGCAGGAGCTGGATCACCGCGGCCGAGCGGATGTACTGCACGCCGACGGTGTGCTGGGTCCAGCCGACGGAGTAGACGAAGGCGCCGGTGCGCTCGCGCCCCGAGTTGTCGCAGAGCTTCTCGGCGACGTAGAGGAAGTCGTCGACCGAGCAGCCGCAGATCTCGGCGACGGTCTCCGGCGTGTAGCGGCGGTAGTGCTTCTTGAGGAGCTGGAAGACGCAGCGCGGGTGCTCGAGGGTCTCGTCGGTCTCCGGCGGCTCTCCGTGGGTGAGCGGCGCGCCCGCGGCGCCGAGCGTCCGCTCCGTGCTGACGCCGGATTCACGCTGCCCGGCCGCGCCGTGGACCTCCATCCCCGCGTACTGCCACGTCTCGAGGTCGTACTGGTTCTTCGCCGCGTCCCAGCCGGAGAAGAGACCGTCGAGGTCCTCCGTGTCCTTGAAGCCCTCGTTCACGATCACCGGCGCGTTCGTGTAGTTCACGACGTACTCGCGGAACCAGCGGTCGTTCTCGAGGATGTAGTTGACGATGCCACCGAGGAAGGCGATGTCGGCGCCCGCTCGGATCCGGACGTGCTTGGTCGCCATCGCGCTCGTGCGCGAGAAGCGCGGGTCGACGTGGATGACCTCGGCCCCCCGCTCGCGCGCCTCCATCACCCATTGGAAGCCGACCGGATGGTTCTCGGCCATGTTCGACCCCATGATCACGATGCAGTCCGAGTTCTGGAGGTCCTGCTGGAAGTCGGTTGCGCCTCCCCGCCCGAACGACGTCCCCAGACTGGGGACGGTGGCGCTGTGTCATATGCGGGCCTGGTTCTCGACCTGGACGATGCCGAGCCCGACCATGAGCTTCTTGATGAGGTAGTTCTCCTCGTTGTCGAGGGTGGCCCCACCGAGGTTGCCGATGCCCATCGTCCGGCGAAGGAGGTTCCCTTCCTCGTCCGTCTCCTCCCAGGTCTCCTCGCGCGTCTTCAGGATCCGGTCGGCGATCATGTCCATCGCCTGGGCGAGGGGAAGCTCTTCCCAGGCCGTCCCGAACGGCCGGCGGTACTTGACGCGATACTCCCGGAGCGGCCCCTGGACGAGGCTCTTGCTCGCCGCCCCCTTCGGGCAGAGGCGGCCACGCGAGATCGGGCTCGCGGGATCCCCCTCGATCTGCGCGACCTCCCCGTTCTTGACGTAGACGTGCTGGGCGCAACCGACGGCGCAATACGGGCAGATGGAGTCGACGACGCGGTCGACGCGGGCGATCCTCGGCTCGAGCGTTGCGGAGCGCCCGGACCGCGCGGCCTTGCCCAGTCCGAGGGGGTCTCCGTCGCGGATCTGCTTGACGACCGGCCAAGACGCGAGGAGTTCCTTGAACCGCGGGGCGGCCATGGAAACTGCATAGCCCTACGATGAGTTCCTAAACGCAAAACGAAGCGGCGCCCCGAAGGGCGCCGCCGGAAGCCACCTCTCGTGCGCGCGCTAGACGCGCGTCTCGGCCAGTTCGACCGTACAGGTCGAGCGGCCGCGCTTCTCGAGGTACTGCTGATGGTAGTCCTCTGCCTCGTAGAACTCAGCCGCCGGGACGATCTCGGTGACGACCTTCTTCGGCCAGTGCAGCTTCTCCTGGAGCTCGTCGCGGGTCCGAATCGCCGCGGCCTCCTGCTCCGGGGAATGGACGAAGATCGCCGAGCGGTACTGCGAGCCGATGTCCAGGCCCTGGCGATTCTTCGTGGTCGGGTTGTGCTTCGTCCAGAAGACATCGAGCAGGTCTTCGTACGAGACCCGCTCGGGGTCGTACGTGACCTCGACCGCCTCCGCGTGGCCCGTGGTGTGCGAGCACACGAGCTCGTACGTCGGGTTTTCGACGTCACCGCCGGTGTAGCCCACCCGCGTCGCGACGACGCCGGGAATCTGGCGGAACGCCGCCTCGACACCCCAGAAGCAGCCTGCTCCAAACGTTGCCTTCTCCAAGCTCATCTCCTTACTCGTTCGACGTGTTCACCTATTCGAACGCTCGAGGGTCCGCACCTGTTCCTCGGCCTTGGCCACGTCTTTGCGGGCCTTGTCCGCCTCTCGGTCGGCCGCGCGGGCGCGCTTCTGCGCCTCCTGGAGATCGGCGCGGGCCTTGGCGAGCTCGCGCTTGCGCTTCTCGGCCGCGGGGTCGCGCTTCGGGGCCTTCGACGCGGGGGCGCGCCGCTTCGGCGGTGCAGGCATCCCGGCCAGCCCGAACCCCGACGGGCTGAGCTCCTTCGTGAGGCGGCCGCGTTCGAGGAGCGACCGCGCGTCGGAGTCGATCGCGGCCGCACGAAGCGTCGACTCGAGCTTTCTGAGCGTCGCCTCGCCGTCGGCGAGCTCCCGGCCTGCATCGAGGAGCGCCGTGATGGCGCGGCGCTCGCTCTCCTCGGCGCGGCGCAGCTCGTCCGGCTTCCCTCCCCGCATGAGCTCCGCCTGGCCCTCGCGCAGCTGCTCTCCCGCGGTCAGGAGCGCCCTGACGTTCATGCGCTCGTTGCGCGCCAGCTGGTTGGCGACCCAGGCCGCCACCGTCGGCTTGCGCGCCTGTTTCAGGTGGTCGGCGGCCTCGCGCTCGCCACCGCTTCGAAGCTCCTTCACACGGGTGTCACGGGCCTCGGTGAAGCGGCCGAGGGGCAGCCCGTAGAGGCGGTCGATCTCCTTGTCGAGGTTTATCGCCAGGGCCGAAAGGTACCGCTTTGGTAGAGCGATGACACACGAAGAGCAAAGCTCCTCCGCAGGGCTAACGCAGCTCGATCTCGACGAGGAAAGGGACGAGGGCAAGGACGAGGGCGCCGGCGTCGCCGGCGGTCTCTGCCGCCTCGACGTTCCGGCCGCACCGGCCGACGAGGACTAGGCCGCTTTCGCCGCCTCGGCCTCCTCCATGAAGGCGAAGGCCGCGGGATCGATCGCCGCGACGCACTCCTCCGGGAGTGCGGCGCAGCCGAGCCAGCGAACCTCCGGCCGCCAGAGGAGGATGGCGGATCCACCCGCGAGCGTGATGAGGCCGTCGACCGCGACGGCGCCGCCCGCGCCCAGCCACGCGGCGAGCGCGGCCGTGACGAGGGCGCCGATCGGGAGCACGCCGACGAACGCAGCGGCCCAGATCGCCATCGCACGAGAGCGCATCTCCTCCGAGCTCGCCGCCTGCACGACCACCGTCGAGAGGCCGATGAAGACGACGCCCGTGAATCCTCCGATCAGCGCGAGCGCAAAGGAGAGCGGGACGGACGTGGAGACTCCGATGACGGCGATCGCCGCGGCGCAGGCGAGGTAGCAGACGATCGCGGGCTCCCCCTTGTTCGCACGCCGTGCCAGCGCAAGCAGGGCGACGGAGCCGATCACGGAGCCGAGCCCGATCAGGGAGATGAGGATTCCGAGGGTCTTGGGGCCCTCGTCCAGCTGAAAGCGGACGAGACCGGGAACCATGAAGGCCACGGGCGGTGTCGCGAACATGCCGGCGAAAACCATAAGGAGCATCAGCGACGCGAGGCTCCTCTGGCCGAACACGTAGCGAACGCCGTCGGCCATCGCCCCGCGGACACCGGCGCTCGCCGCGGCGATCTTCGCCCGCGAGCCCGGAAGCAGGAAGAGCGCCCCGAGCACGGCGAGGAAGCTGAACGCGTTCAGGCCGAAGACCCACGTCGGGCCGGCCGAGGCGAGCAGGATGCCGGCGATCGCGGGGCCGACGAAGCGCGCGACCTGGAGCGCGAGGCTGTTCAGAGCGACCGCGCTCTCGAGATCCTCGTCCGGGACCGTGGACGCGAGCATCGACTGGAACGCGGGAAAGCTGAGCGTGCCGAGCGTGCCGCCGATGAAGGCGAGCAGGCCCATGAGGAAGACGCTCAGGTCACCGGACGCCCAGAGCACGGCGAGGGCGATCGCGACACCCATGTTCCCGCCCTGGAAGAGGAGGAGCAGCGTGCGGCGGTCGAAGTGATCCGCGAGCACGCCCGCCGGCAGGGCGAAGACGAGGTTCGGGATCGTGTTGAGGAAGCCGATGATCCCGAGCGTCGCGGCCGAACCGCCGAGCAGCAGGACGACGTAGCCGAACGCGCCCGCCTCCACCCAACTGCCGGCCAGCGAGAGCAGCACGCCGCCGAAGTAGATCTGGAAGCGGCGGTGGCGAAGCGCCGACGCGCCCGCCTTCCAGTCGCTCCTCCGGCCCGCCTCATCTCCCGACCCTTCCGGAAGCGGCGCGCCGAGGAGCGCGTGGACGCCTCCGGTGACCGCGTACGCGTCGAAGCCTCGATCCCTCAGCCAGTGCGCCACACGGACGCTCGTCGCCTCGCGCAGTCAGGTGCAGGCGAGGACGATCGCCCGGTCGGACCGCAGCTCGTCCAGGCGGCCCGGGACCTCGTCAGGCGGCATCCTGACTGCGTTCGGGATCTGCAGCGAGTCGTCCTCGTGGCGGCGCACGTCGACGAGGAGTGCGCCTTCGTCGAGGAGCCTGTGCGCCTCAGCGGGCGAGATCCGAAGTGACGAGCGGCGGACCGCGGAGGGAAGGTGATACCGCCGGGTCGGGGCGGACATCGGACGAGCCTACGGCCAGTACGGATCGCGGTCGAAGCGCTCGAGCGGCTTCCAGTCCTCCCGCACCGGCGAGAACACGTCGATCATGACCGCGCCCTCAGGCCCCGTATGCACCTCGTGCGGCGTGTTGGCAGGGATCGCCCACGTGTCGCCGGGGCCGAGCTCCCGCGTCTCCTCGCCGACACGGAACGCGCACGAGCCGGAGATGAGGATGCCGAGCTGCTCGTTCTCGTGCTGGTGCTCGGGCACGACGCTCAAAGGCTCGAGCTCGACCAGGCCGAGCGTCAGGCGCTCGCCGTGGACGACGCGGCCCGCGACTCCCTCCCAGATCTTCTGGGGCTGAAGCTTGCCCGTTTGCTCGAAAGCGCTCAGAGGCGCGATCGTACCGTGAGCGGCGCCGCGGGCCTAGACCTCCACGCCGTAGGCCTCCGTGAAGGCCTCCTGCGCGTAGGCGAGCGAGGCATACGCGAACCCCTTGTCGCCCCACCCGGTGCCCCAGCTGTTTCGCACGATGAAGCGGTCGGCGGTGTAGCCGACGAGGGCGACCGCGTGACCGCCGCGCGTCGTGTTCGGGTTGTACGCGTCGAGGTTGCCGTCCGTGAAGCTCGCGTCGTCCCAGGTCGAGTCCACGTCGAGGCGCACCATGATCGGCCCGTTGTTCGCGAGCCAGGAGCGCCAGTTCGACAGGTTCGTCCCGAGGTTGAAGTAGGCGAGGATCTTGCGCAGCGCGGCCGTGGCGTAGAACGTCTTCGCCTGGCCCCCGTAGAGCTTGCCGCTCGCGAAGGGGAGGTAGGTATCGCGCACGACTCCGAACTTGCGCGCGACGTCGAGAGCCGTCTTCAGGCTCGTCCCCTCGGTCTCGATGAACGTGGTCGGCCGCGTGACGATCGGATCCGTCTCCTTCGAGGCCATCCACATGAAGCGGGGAGACAGCGGCTGGCTCGTCGTCAGCTTGCCCGCCTTCACGAAGTGCCAGCGCAGGAGCGAGTCGGCGCTCGCCCAGCCGACGCACGAGCCTGTCGACCCCTGGTCGGCGATCGTCCACCAGCTTGCACGGAGATCCTTGGAGTTCGGGATCGCCGCGCTGGCCGCCGCCGCAACGTCGGCACGCGCCGCGTCCTCGTACGACCAGTCGTCCTCGGTCTTCGGTGAGGGCTTGCAGTTGAGGATCCGCTTCTGCCGGCGCGGCCTCGTCGTGCGGCGGCGCGTCGTCTTCCGTGGTCGAGCCATGTCAGCCTCCTCGTCCTAATAGATCCAGATCGCCGGGTCGCGGACACTCGACTTGGTCGTGTTCGGGCCGACGTGGCGCACGTCCACGTGGCGCACGAGGCCGGATGCGCCCTGATAGCCGATCCCGGAGAAGCGCCTGAGCGCCTTGACCGCCGCCGTGGGCTTGACGGGGTCGAGATCGCAGGCGTTGCCGTACATGTGCTGGGAGTTCTTCGCGGCGCCCGGGACGCTCGCGTTCTTTTCGGGATCCCGGTAGCCCGAGACGACCTCGACCGACTTGCCGACGAGCTCGCGGTAGTCCTCGAGGCCGAGCACGAGCTCGCGGCTGACCTTGATCCAGCCGTTGCCGCTCGAGGCGAACTCCTTGAAGGCGAAGTTCGGCGAGCACTTGCCGCCCTGATCGACCGACGCCTTGAGCGCCTCCTGCGTCTTCGGCCCCGCGTGCCCGTCGATCAGGAGCTTCCAGAAGGCGAAGCCGCGCTGGAAGTCCTCGACCGCCGAGAACGTGTCGCCTCCCCACGCGCCGTCGACCTTGAGGGGCCAGCCGAGCTCCTTGAGGGCCTTCTGCACCTCACGCGTCGTCATCGCCCCGTCGTCGGCGGGCTGGACCGTGCCCCGCGTGAAGAGCTCGCCCTCGGCCTTGCGGCGGGCGACGAGCCCGGCCAGCGTGCGGGACCCGGCCTTCACCCAGCGGTTCAGCTGCTCGGGCACCTCGTCGTATTTGCCCTCGTTGAGCAGCTTGAGGAGCGTGGACTCGCGGAAAGCGCCCGAGCCGACGTTGAAGACGAAGCTCGTCAACGCGTCGAACTGGTCCTGCTCGAGCGGCACCTTGACCGCGTCGTTGACCGCCGCGGCGGCCGACTCGGCGTCCTCACCGAGGATCTCGAGCGCGCGTTCGCGCGTCACGCCCTTCCGAAACTCGGCGCTCTCGGAGCCGTCGCAGTGCCCCGTGTGCACGAGATGCCCGTAGCCGATCGTGCAATGCCCGGCCGCGTCGTCGTAGAGATCCGACCTGAAGCCTTCGAAGCCGGCGATCAACCGCACCCCGGACTTGCTCAGCTTGCGTTTGCGCCGTCGTGGAGCCGCGGCCGCGCGCGCTCGTGTGCGCCGCCTCGTCGTCGTGGTTGCCATGGTCGCCTCCAATCCCGGGTAGCGGTCGTCCGCCTCGCCCGACCGCAGAAGGCGAGACAACCAGCCAACAACGGCAAGCCGCGCTTGTCAAGCGGGGCGCAGAGGCGTAGCCTCGGTGGCGGCAACGAACAGTCTGTCTGCGGCAGGGAAGGAGGGGCACCCGTGTCCCAGGCAGAACTGCGAACGCTCGAAGAAGGCGAGGACGGGTCCCCGTCGCATGGCGCGCTCGTCTTCCCCGAGCTGATCTGGAAGCACTACTGCTGGCAGCATGCGGTCCACCCGGAGCGCTACGGGAAGGGGCGCAACGGCCATCGACCGCAGAACGGGGATGCCCGCCAGCTCTACCGCTCGTACCGAACGGCGCTCGACAAGTTCGAGGACGACGCCGGCGAGATCGTGGACGCGTACTGGTGCCTCACCGACGCCTCCGCGGTCGTCCTCACGAGCAAGCAGGTCAGGCGCTGGCCGTGGCGGCATCACGACCTCCGTCTCTACCGCGCGACCGACTGGGTGACGAGCACCGCGCCGCGGATCGCCGCGCTGCTCCACCACTCCGACTCGCTCGCGATGAAGGCGAACCAGATCCTGCCCACAGTGCCCAAGCGGATCGCCCTCAACTGGATCTTCTCCGAGCAGAGCTTCCTCCTCGGCGTCATCGAGCGCACGGACGGGAAGCCGAGCGAGAAGGACCTCGACGCCGTCGTCGCCGAGCACGCCGAGGAGCTCAAGCGGATCGAGCGCTACTACGACCGCGCCGCAAGCAAGAGCGTGCGGCTCGTGTACTTCGTCGGGATGATCGTCGGCATCCTCCTGCTCGCAGCGCTCGGGCTTGCCATCGCCGGGATCCTCGGCGTCTCCACCGAGCTGAACCTGCGCTCGACGCCGACCCAGAACTTCTTCGCCTCCTACGGTGCCGGCGCGGTCGGCGCACTCGTGAGCGTGATGCTGCGCATGCGGCCGGACACGCGCAGCGGCTTCTCGGTCGACTACGAGGTCGGGCGCGGCCCGATCTTCTGGCTCGGGGCCTTCCGGCCGGTTATCGGAGCGATCTTCGCCTCGGCGCTCTACTTCGCGCTCGAGAGCGACTTCATCCAGCTCGGCACGATCACGCAGCAGAACACGTTCACCTTCTACGCTTTCGTCGGCTTCCTCGCAGGCTTCAGCGAGCGCTTCACGCACGTGATCTTCGGCGAGGCGGAGCTGACCGTCGCCGAAGCCCTCGGCGCCACTCCGTCGGGGCGCGGCTCGAAGACGCCGGAGGTGCCGACTCCCGAGCAGCCGGTGGACAACCCGGACGACGGCGCCTAGGCCTGCACCTCCTGGGCCGCTTCCTGCAACTGCTCGCCGACCTCCTCGCGGCGGTGGTGCTCCCTGCCCTTGCGGAAGGCCTCGATGTAGCCGTCGAAGTCCCATGTCTCGAGGAACTGCGCGGCCGCGTCGCGCCCTGACTGGTAAAGCGCCTCCTTGCGGGACGGCGTGATGTCGAACTCGGTCGTCCCGATCCCGAGCGTGGGGATGGGGATCGTCCGCGCGAAGTTCGCTTTCTCGACGTAGAGGCGGTCGTGGGCCTCCATCATCGTGTCCGCCATCGCCTTGACGTACTTGAAGAGGCCGCCCAACCCGTGCGGCACCCGCTCCGGGGCGGGCAGGCGCGCGCCGATCGGCGTCTGCGGGTGCGGCTCGACGAGCAGTAACCCGAAGGTCGGCCAGGTCGGCACCTCGTCGGCTTCGCAGTCGAAGAGCCAGACCGGGAAGTTCGAGAGCATCCCACCGTCGACGATCACGTGCTCGCGGTTCGTCTTCCCGTTCGTGATGGAGACGGGCTCGAAGAAGATAGGGATGCTCATGCTCATCCGCACCGCACGGGCGACCTCGAGCTCGTCCGGGTCGATCCCGAGCTGCTCGGCGTCGCGAGGCAGGACGAGGAGCCGGTGCGACGTCGTGTCCGACGCGATCACCTGGAGGCGGTAGCGGTAGCGAGGGTCGTCCCCGTACTCGTCGGTCGCGAGCGCGGCGAAGGTCTCGGCGCCCTTCGCCTTCAGGAGCTCGCCGATCCAGCTCTCGAAGTAGCGGCCCTCGTAGATGCCGAGGTCCTTGACGATGCTGACGCCCTTGCGGGCCAGCGGGATCTTGTCCTCCCAGGCCGTGTCGCGGAATTTGAGGAAGTCCATCCCGAAGATGACGTCCTTCAGCTCCGCCGAGTTGTAGCCCGCCGCGATCAGTGCCGCGGTGATCGCACCGGCCGAGGTGCCCGCGACGTTCTGCGGACGAAAGTCGCGCTCCTCGAGCACGGAGAAAGCGCCGGCGAGGCCGATGCCCTTGACCCCGCCGCCCTCGCAAACCAGGTCGCAATAGTTCCGGTAAAGCTCTTCAGCAGCCACGGCGCACCTCCCAGGGCGCGAAGCCGTCGGCCGCAGAGCAACGACTTAGTCGGTAGATCCCAAACCACTGTGACACAGGAATATGCTGGGCGGCAACTACGGGAGGTCGTGATGACGCTGAAGCTGAACATGCTCCCGCCGAGCGTGAACAACATGTCCGTTCGCGTGTTCGTGCGGGCCGCGGGGCTCCCCTACGAGGAGGAGAACGTCTGGGGGCAGACCCAGTCCGACGAATACCGCGCGAAGGTCCCGTCGGGCCTGACTCCGTCGATCGAGGCGGAAGGTCTTCCCAAGGGCGCGATGTGGGAGAGCTGCGCGGTGATGATGTACCTCGCGAGCCGGGAGGGGCTCTCGAACCTCTATCCCACCGACCTCGAGCGCCGGTCGCTGGTCGACAGCGCGAACTTCTACACGCTGAGCATCCTGTACCCGCTCGTCGCGCGCGCGACCTATCCGCGCCTCAGCTTCTCGGGCTACCCGGGAGAGGTGTCGACCTCCGACGCGAGCGACGAGGGCAAGGAGGCTGCGCGCAAGGCGGCCGAAGACGCCATCCCCGCGATCCTCGAGGTCTACAACCAGTTCTTCCTCGCGGACAGCCCCTTCATCGGGGGCGACGAGCCCTCGATCGCCGACATCCGCCTGGCGAGCACCCTCGAGTTCCTCGCCGTCACGGACATCGAGCTTCCCGACTGGCTGAGGGACTACATGCAGCGCGTCGAGTCGGCGCTCGGCGATGCCTACACCGAACCGGCCGGCGACGTGCGCGGCTACATCGCCCAGGCCACCGGGCAGGCCGTCGCGGGGTAGCTAGAGGGTCGCCTTCAGCGCGACGATGCGGTCGTAGGAGGCCGTGAGCCGCTGCACGGGAATCCGCCCCGTCTTGGCGGCCTCGAGGAGCGTGTGGAAGACGCTTCGCGAGGAGGCCTCGGAGCCAGTGAGGAGGAGCATGTCCGTTCCCGCCTTGGCCGCCTTGAGCGCCAGCGGGGTGGTCGGAATGCCGCGCGCGCCCGCCGCTCCGTCGAGAGAATCCGTGATCGTGACGCCCTCGAAGCCGAGCCGGCCGCGCAGCAGGGTCGTCCCGATCGCGCGCGACCAGCCGGCGGCATGGCTTCGGTCATACGCCCGGTAGAGCGCGTTCGAGAGCATGACGAGCGGCACGCCGTCGGCCACCGCGCGCCGGTAGGGCCTGAGCCCGGGCGCGAGCTGGCTGTTCGCGGCGCCGATGTGGACCACGAAGTCGTCGGTGTTCTTCGTCGCGAGCCCGAGCCCGGGGAAGTGCTTCATCGTCGCAAGGGCGCCCTTGTCGCCGAGCCCGAGCGCGAAAGCATTCGCGAGGCGCGACGTCTTCCGCGCGCTGAACGACCACGTACGGCCCTGCTGGTACATGAAGGAGGACGTGGACGCCGGCACGTCCGCGACGGGCGCGAAGTCCGTGTTGATGCCCAGCCCGACGAGACCCGCGCCCGTCTTCCGGCCTTGTGAGCGTGCGGTGTCGGCGGAGTCGATCTCGGGCGGAGCGAGCGTCGGCGGGATCCAGGAAACGGTCTTCACCTCGCCGCCCTCCTGGTCGACTGCGATCAGGAGCGGCGGCTGTTCGCCGTCCGCAGCGGCCTGCTGGAGCTTCGCGGCGATACTGCGGAGCTCCGAGGCCGAGGAGAAGTTCCACTTGTGGATGAGAACGCCGCCGATACGGCCGCGCCGAGCGCGGTCGAGGAGCGCTGCCGACGGCGCGTGCCCGTCCATCGAGACGACGAGCTTCTGGCCGATCAGATGCTTGAGGGAGGGCGTCGCGGAAGCCGGCGCCGTCGCGGGCGCGATCGAAAGGAGGGCGGCGGCTGCGAGCGCCGCAGCAGCGAAACGGACTGGCATAGGACGGACGCTAACGCCCTGACACCACCGGTTTGCAACGGACCCGCAACGGTTGGGCGATGGAGCGTACGAGATTCGAACTCGTGACCTCCGGCTTGCAAAGCCGGCGCTCTCCCAGCTGAGCTAACGCCCCGTTCTAGACCACTGTAGCCCGCTTAGACGGTCAGGCGGGTGACGGGCACGCCGAAGCGCTCGCGCGCCGCCTTCGCAGAGTCCTGCTCGAGCCAGCTTGCGTCGTCGTCGGGCCGCGTGACCACGAGCACTTCGTCCGCCGGAAAGGTGCGGAGGGCGTCCTCAATGGCCTGCACGGGATCCGTGTCGCCGACCTCGGTCTCCGTGCGCGCCGCCTCGGGCTCGACGGTCTGGGCGGTCGCCGAGGCGATCCCCGCGGCCTTCTCGCGCGCCGCGTCCTCGTCGCTCGCGAGCCACTGGAGCGGCGAGACGTCGGAAGCAGGCGCGACCACCCGAATGTCCGCGTCTCCACCCGCGTGCTCGCGGACAGCGTCCCGCAGCAGTCCCGTTTCGACCTGCGCGGTCGCGACGACGAGCAGCTTCTTCCGGTCCATGTCTCGCCGTTTACCCGAAATGGGGAGGAAGGAAAACGAGCGCCGCGCCGAAGAAGGGCCTATGCGGCGGTCTCTGCGGACTCTCGGAATTGTCGCGATCGTGCTCGCCACGGCAGGGCCGGCGGCCGCGATCCTGAACGGCAAGCCGGATACGGCGCACCCGTACGTGGGCATCCTCGTGACCGAGATCGGCGGCCAGCGCGTCCCCGTTTGCACCGGCTTCCTGGTCAACTCCACGGCTTTCGTCACGGCGGCGCACTGCGTGGACGATCTCGGCGACCTGCCTGCCTACGTCTCCTTCGACCAGCGGCTCACGCCGAGCTCGTCGGTCGTGACCGGCGAGGCCGTCCCGAACCCGGACTTCGGATCCCCGGAGGCGGACACGCACGACATCGCGCTGATCCTCCTCCGCACGCCGGTAACCGACCGCGGCTACGCCGAGCTGCCCACCGCGAACCGGCTCTCGAGCGCGGCCAAGAAGCAGGCGCTCACGATCGTCGGCTACGGGGCGAACGGATTCCTGAAGGGCGGCGGCAAGCCCGTACCCGACTTCCGGCTCGTCCGCAGCGTCGGCGATTCGAGAATCTCGAAGGTCGAGAAGACGGGGTTCAACCTCCGCATGTCATCCGGCATCTGCTTCGGCGACTCGGGCGGTCCGGTGCTCCTCGGCGACAGCGACATCGTCGTCGGGATCGCGTCGTTCGTGTTGAACGGCAATTGCACCGGCAACGCGTTCGCATACCGGCTTGATACGGCTGAGTCCCTGGCCTTCCTCGGGCCGTACCTCTCTAGCTGAGCGAGCTAGAGAAAAGGGGCTAGTCGCCCCAGTCGAAGTCCCGCGAGCGGCCCCACAGCGTGTCCTCGGGATCCTGCGGCTCGGAATCGTCCGAGTCCGTAGCCCACGCGAGCACCTTCTCCGGATCGAGGCCGGGCTCGACGCCGCTCAGCGTGTCTTCGATGCGTGCTTGCTCTTCGGTCTTGAAGAGCGGGTGGTTCTGGAAGGGATCGTCGACGCGGTAGCCGGAGATCGGCATCTCGCGTTCCAAATCAGTGTTTTTACGCTTGAGCTCGAGATGCTCCTCGATCACGCGCGCGAAAGTCGAGTCCTGGTCGAACGACATCACACCTCCGTGTCGGTCGTCTGGGGGCCGAAGGTCAGCGGCAGATCATAGACGACGGCGTTGGTTGTGGGAACTTGAACCAGACCTTAGTGAGGGGCGCGGACAGGCCCGTTCGCCTCAGCGCACACGACGCAGTTCTTCCCGGCCCGCTTGGCACGGTAGAGCGCCTCGTCGGCGGCGGCGAAGAGGCCGGGGCCGGTGCTCGCCTCGGGGAACGAGGCGACGCCGAAGCTCGAGGTGACCGTCACCGGGCCGTCGGCGACCTCCGCCATGGCGCGCGACTCGACGGCCTCGCGCAGACGCTCGGCGAGCGCCTCAGCCCCGACGACGTCGGTCTGCGGCAGGAGGATCGCGAACTCCTCGCCTCCGTAGCGCGCGGCGACGTCGATGTCGCGCACGGTCTCGCGCAGAATGTCCGCGAAGGAGCGCAGCACCTCGTCTCCCGCCTGGTGGCCGAAGCGGTCGTTCACCTGCTTGAAGTTGTCCAGGTCGGCCAGGATGAGCGCGAGACTGCCGTCGAAGCGCTCGGCACGGCTGATCTCGTTTGCGAGCGAGTCCTCGAACTCGCGCCGGTTGGCGAGCTCGGTGAGCCCATCGGTGCTCGCCTGGCGTGCGACGAGACGGTGGAGCCTTACGTTCTCGAGTGCGATCGACGCCTGGGAGCCGAGCCAGAGCGCGAGCTCACGGGACTGGTCGCCGAAGTCGGCGCCCGCAGGCGTGAGGAGCAGCATGGCCTCCTCTCCGCCCTCGGGGCCCAGCGGGATGACGAGCGGCTTTCCGCCCTCGTCGGGGTTCCCGGCGCGAGCCTGCTCCTCCCCGTCCACGACGAGCCGTCCGCCTGCGGCACCGGTGGCCTCGACGGCGCTCTCGACGATGACGTTCAGAAGCGTGAAGGGATCGTGCGTGGCGGCGAGCGCCTTCCCGAAGCGATCGACCGCGTCCTGGACACGGCCGCGCTCGGCGGCGAGCTGCCCGGACATCTCGTTGAAGGCGCGGCCGAGCGTCGCGAGCTCGTCGCGGCCCCGGACCGGCACGCGCTGCCCGAAATGGCCACGCGAGACCGCGCCGGCGGCATCGGCGAGCTCACGGAGCGAGCGCACGATCGTCCGACCGAGGAGCCAGGCGAGGATCGCGACGATCGCAAGAGCGAAGAAGGAGAAGAGCAGGAACCGCTCGCGGAGCGACGAGACCGCGTCGTTGATCGCGGCCTTTGGCGTGGCGATGACGAGCGTGAGCGGGCTGGACCTAACGATCGGAGCGGAGACGGCCCGATAGCGCGCCTCGCCGATCGAGGCGTAGCCGGGGTCGGGCAGCGGCCCTACCCTCGAGCCGACGGCGTCGCTCGGGCCGACGAGCACCTGGCCGCTCTGGGCGAGAAGAACGCGGTCTCCCCGACTGAGCCCCGCCGCGGCCCCGAGCTCGGCGAGGAGCTCACGGTCGAGCCGAAGCCGCACGACGATGCGGCCGATCACCTCACCCTCAGAGGTGACAGTGGACCAGCGCTCCACACGAAGGCCGGCGGGGCGGTCGCCGGCGATCAGATGGCCGTTCGCGTAGAAGGCGGCGCCGGGCACGAGACGCGCCTGGTGGACGAGCTCGGACCGGTTGCTCGTCTGGAAGGCTTCCTGGACGGTCGTGGCGCCGGCGAGGGATTTCGCCGTCGTCCCCAGCCCGTCGACCCGTCCCGCGTAGTCGTTGACGGCGACGCGCAGCGCGGCGTTCAGACGCGAGTCCGTGTTGCTGACCTCGCTCCTGGTCGCGACCTCGCTGAACGCCCAGGAGGCAGCGAGCAGCGGAAGAAGCGCCAGGAGAAGGAAATACGTGACGAGCCGAAGCTTGAAGCTACCCAACTACCGCACCTAACTCTCGAGGGTTAACTACGTACCCGACCTGTCCATCGGCTCCGCCGCAATCCCTCCTTAGGGTGATCTGCGCGGGCGCTCAGAAGACCGCGCGCTCGAGACTGATCGCGATGACCATGCCCGCGAACCAGCAGATCCCCGTGAAAGCGACGGCAAACGTCGCCAGATTGCGCTGAAAACCTCCGATGGCGGCGGAGATCAGGGCGACGACGACGGCCGCAGAGCCGACTCGTCCGGGGTAGTAGACGAGCCCGACCGCGCCCGCGAAGATCGCGAACGCCGCGAGGAAGCCCGCAACACTCGAGGCCGCGCCCTCGCGTGGCCGGGAATCGCTCTCGTGGGCGCTCACGATCTCTTCTCAGCCCTGCTGGGAGCGAGAGCCGGCTGTGGGCGCCGCTCGGGCGAGCCATGAGGCCCCGGGCGCCGTCCGGGCACCCACCGCCGGCCGGATGGCGGCTGCCAGACCGGGCTGCCGCCGTCCTCGCCATCCGGCGAGGCGCGGTCGTAGGCAAGGTCGGTCCCCGGGTCGGGCGGATCCTTGACGGCCCACCAGATCACGTAACCGAGGTAAGCGGCCGGGATCTTCAGGATCACCAAGAAGAAGATGGTGAACCAGAGCATCTGGACGAAGTGTAACGCAGCCCGGTTCTGGTAAGACCTAACCCGCGCTCGCCGCTGCGGCCAACTCCGGCGACGCGCAGGCTGCCTCCCCGCCCAGCGAGGCGGCCCCGATCCCGTTCCCAACAAGGGGGTAATGCGTGACGTCATTGCGTGCGGGCGTACTCGTGCTCGCCACAGTGATTGGACTCATCTGGGCCCAGGGGGCCTTCCCACAGGAAGGAACCACGGAGCCCACCACGACCGAAACGACATCGACAGAGACAGAGACGACCACGACGGACACCACGGAAACGACGACGACTGAGACCGAGCCAACGGCCGATGCCGCCCCCGATCCGTGGGCCGAGACGCCGAGAACCCGGCATCTCAGGGAGCGGGCCCTCTGGTTCAGGCTCGTCACCCGCAAGCTGTCGAAGCTGACGCGGCATTCGCGGCCCGAGGTGGGCCGCACGAAGGCCGACTTCGACTCGCTCCTCCGCTATCGCCTCTGGCTTCGCGACGCGTGGCGGATCCGAGCGTACCGCGCCCGCCACCGCGCCCACCATCCGCCGCATCTCGCGGAGTGGCGCTGCATCCACCGCGGGGAAGGCTCCTGGACGGACCCGAACTCGCCGTACTACGGCGGGCTCCAGATGGACATCTCCTTCCAGCTGACGTACGGGCCGGAACTCCTTCGGCACAAGGGGACCGCGGATCACTGGGCTCCCTACGAGCAGATGTGGGTCGCGGAGCGGGCCGTCAAGGCCGGCCGCGGCTTTTATCCCTGGCCCTCGACGGCCCGGCGCTGCGGGCTGATCTAGCCGGGAGGCCGTAGCACCGCGAACTGGTCCGTGACCGCCAGCGATCGGTTGCGGAAACGATAGACGGCAGCAGGACGCCCGCCCGCGCGACCGGGCGGGCGTTGCTCTCCCGTGGGCTCGAGCAGCGCCCGGCGGAGCAAGACGCGCTGGAGGTTCGTCGCCGAGACGTCGTGCCCGAGGGCGGCGCGGTAGAGCGTGCGTAACTCGGCGATCGTGAAGGTCGGCGGCGCCAGCGCGAAGCCGATGTTCGTGTAGGAGAGCTTCGCGCGCAGACGCTCCCGTCCGGCCAGGACGACCGCGAGATGGTCGAAAGCGAGCTCCGGAAGGTCTTCGACCGGGTGCCAGCTCGTGTCCGCCGGGACCTTGGGGTCGACCCCGGCCGGGACGAGCCCGAGGTAGGCAGTCGCGAGCAGCGGGCGCTCGGGATGGCGCCTCGGGTCGCTCAGCGTCTCGAGCTGCTCGAGATGGGAGAGATCGCGGACGTCCACCTTCGCCGCAAGGTGGCGCTGGATGGATTGCTCCAGGGTCTCGCGAAACCCGAGCAGCCCACCCGGCAGGGCCCAGGCGCCCTTGAAAGGTGGCTTCGCCCGCTCCCAAAGAAGTACCTGCAAATCGTCCTTTCTCACCTGGAGGACGGCGGCGAGGGCCTCGTGTTCGATTGCATGCGTGGTAGACTTAGCCAGCAGTTATCGCCTCACAGTCGTAAACCTAAAAGGAGAGGTTAGCGCAGATGGCAGTCGTCGAGGCACCAGCACCCCCCGTCACGACCCGAGCCGACGTCGAAGACGTGCTGCGAAGCGGTGGCTTCACCCGATTCCATCGCCGGGCGGTCGCAGTGACCGGGTTCGCGTGGACGTTCGTCGCGATGGAGATCCTCCTCGTCGGCTTCACGGTTCCCATCTTCACCGCGCTGTGGGGAATCTCCGGCAGCCTGGCCGGCTGGATCACGGCCTCCGCGCTCGCCGGCTCGCTCGTCGGCAGCGTCGTCTTCGGGCGAATGGCGGACCAGATCGGCCGAAGGCGGATTTTCGTCGCCGCAATCCTCTGGTACGCGAGCTTCACGGCCATGACCGCGCTCGCGTGGGGGCCGTGGTCGGTCTCCGCGTTCCGCTTCCTGGCCGGCATCGGGCTCGGAGCGCTCCTCGTCGTCGACCCCTCCATGCTCTCGGAGTACCTGCCGCCGCAGAACCGCGGCCGCTTCCTCGTCTTCCTCGACCTCTTCTGGCCTGTCGGCCTGCTCCTCGCCACCGGGCTCTCGTGGGTCTTCCTCGACCAGGTCGGCGGCGACAACGGGTGGCGCTACCTCTTCCTCGCGGCGTCCTTCCCGGCCTTCCTCGCCTTCCTCGCTCGGCTGAATCTTCCGGAGAGCCCGTACTGGCTCGCCCGCAAGGGGCGCGCGCGCGAGGCCGCCGGAGTCCTCGAGGAGATCACAGGCCGTCCGGTCTCGGTTGACGAGCTCACCGTGGCGGAGGAGCCGCGCGGCTCGATTCGCGAGCTCGTCTCAGAGAAGCTCGGCGGGCGCTCGGCGATGATCGTGCTCGTCTGGATCGCCCTGAACATCTCCTACTACGGGCTCTTCCTTTGGCTCCCGTTCGTGCTCCAGGACGAGAAGAACTTCACGATCAACGTCTACCTCCTGCTCGCCCTGTCGGCCCTCTCGCAGTTCCCCGGGTACGGCGCCTCGATCTGGCTCGTCGAGCGGATCGGGCGCAAGCGCACGCTGACGCTGTTCCTCTTCCTCGGCGGCGTGAGCGGGTTGACCTTCGCACTCGCCGACTCGCAGGCGATCCTCATCGCAGCGCTCTTCTTCGTCGGCTTCTTCAACCTCGGCGCCTGGGGTGCGGTGTATCCGTACACGGCGGAGCTCTTCCCCACGCGCCTGCGCTCGAGCGCCTTCGGCATGGTGGAGGGGTTCGGCAAGGGAGCCGCGATCGGCGGGCCCTACCTCTTCGGAGCGCTCATCGACCGCACCGGCGACACGGTCTGGTCGCTCGTCTTCGTCGCGCTCGTGATGGTCGCGGGCGCCGTCGCAACCCTCTTCGGACGGGAGACGCGCGGGGCTAAGCTCACCTGAGTGGCGAATCGCCTAGCCCAGGAAACGAGCCCCTACCTCCTTCAGCACGCCGACAACCCGGTCGACTGGTACCCGTGGGGTGACGAGGCCTTCGGCCGCGCACGCGCCGAGGACAAGCCGATCCTCCTTTCGATCGGCTACGCGGCCTGCCATTGGTGCCACGTCATGGAGCACGAGTCCTTCGAGGACGAGGAGACCGCGAGGCTCATGAACGAGCGCTTCGTCCCGGTGAAGGTCGACCGGGAGGAGCGGCCGGACGTGGACGGGCTCTACATGGAGGCCGTGGTCACGATGACCGGCCACGGCGGCTGGCCGATGACCGTCTTCCTCACGCCCGACGGCCGGCCCTTCTACGGCGGCACGTACTTCCCGCCCGAGCCTCGCTTCAACATGCCGAGCTTCACGCAGCTGCTGCTCGCGGTGTCGAAGGCCTACGAGGAGCAGCGGCACGAGCTCGAGCAGCAGGCCGACGCTCTGGTCGGCGCGATCCAGGACGCGAGCGCCCGCCCGCCGTCGAGCGAGCCGCTGACCTCCGAGCTGACCGTGAACGCGGTCTCCGCGCTCCGCGCGCAGTTCGACCCGGCGCACGGCGGCTTCGGCAGGGCGCCGAAGTTCCCGCCGGCCTCGAACCTCGAGGTGCTGCTCCGGGCAGGTCGTGACGACGCTCTCGGAATGGTGCGCGCGACCCTCGACGGCATGGCGGCCGGCGGGATGTACGACGTCCTCGGCGGCGGCTTCCACCGCTACTCGGTGGACGAGACCTGGCTCATCCCCCACTTCGAGAAGATGCTCTATGACAACGCCCTCTTGGCCCCCACGTACCTCCACGCGTGGCTGGTCACCGGCGAGGAGCGCTACCGCCGCGTGGCCGAGGAGACGCTCGACTACATGATCCGCGACCTCCTTCTGCCCGAGGACGGCTTCGCGTCGGCGCAGGACGCGGACACGGAGGGCGTCGAGGGCCTGACGTACACGTGGACGGCTGAGGAGATCGAGGAGGCGCTCGGCGAGCCCCATCCCGAGTGGCTCCAGACGTTCGAGCACGGCCGCTCCGTCATCCGTGCGGACGTGCCGGAGGAGGCGCGGCGGCGGCTCATGGAGGTGCGCTCGAAACGCGCGCAGCCCTTCCGTGACGACAAGGCGATCGCGGCCTGGAACGGGATGGCGCTCGCCGCGTTCGCGGAAGCGGCGCACAGGCTCGACCGGCCCGATTACCTGGACGTCGCCCTGGAGCTCGCCCGCTTCCTCGGCGAGACCATGTCGGACGGGCAAGGCGGGCTTCTCCGCACCTACCGGGACGGAGTCGCGAAGATCGACGGATACCTCGAGGACTACGCGCACGTGGCCAACGGCTACCTGGAGCTCCACTGGGCGACGGGAGACCTCCGTTGGCTCGAGGAGGCCTACCGCCTCGCCGGGCGAGCGCAGGCCTTCGCGGACGAGGAGCGCGGCGGCTGGTTCGTCGGTGACCAGGGCCTCGTGGCGCGGCGGAAGGAGTTCGACGACCACCCGACGCCCTCCGGGAACTCGATGATGGCTTACGTCGCGCTGCGCCTCGCGCGCATCTGGGCGGACGAAGGCCTGGAGCGCGCCGCCGTCGGCTCGCTGCGGCTGGCCCGGCCGCTCATGGAGCGCGCGCCGACGGCGCTCGGCCACATGCTCTGCGCGCTCGACCTCCACTTCGCAACCCCGCGGGAGATCGCCGTCGTCGGCGAGTCCGAGGAGCTTCGGCGCTCCGCGCTCTCCGGCTTCCAGCCCAACACCGTCTTCGCCTTCGCGCCGCAGCCGACGGAATCGGTCCCGCTCCTCGCCGGGAAGGGCTTGCTGGACGGGCGCCCGGCCGCCTACGTGTGCGAGCGCTTCGCGTGCCAGGCCCCGGTCACGAGCCCGGCAGACCTCACCGCCGCCCTCATCTAGCGAGCCCGCCGGGAAGCCTTGTGTTGCACCGCTACAAGCGCGGGACACGTCCTGCGAAGAGATCGGCGAGCAGACGGTCGAGATCGTCGGCGTGACGGCGCTTTCGAGCCCTTTCTGCAATCAGGATCCGGCGCACGGTGAAGTAGCTGGGCCGCGGAATCCCCAATCGAACGGCGACCGGCACCAACATCCTGAGCGCCTCGGCGTATGGCATCCCGAAGGCATCGAGAATCCGCAGCGCGCGAACGAATTCGGGGTGAACCGGAGGATGGAAGGGCACACCTCGAGGTTCACGCCGAAGACATTGTGCGTGTGAAACACAAGGCGCCGATTGTGGGTCGGGTGCGTTCGCTCACTCGACGAGGTGGTGAGCGGCGAAGCACCAAGCCTTCGAGCGCCTAGACCGGCGGGGGCTCCCAGGCCGGCTCACCGACCTGCTCCACGAGCTGCGGCTTAATCTCTTGCGGCTGGATCTTCCCCGCCCTGATGTCCTCCGCCCAGTGGCAGGCGACGACGTGCTGCGACGCCACCCTTCGGAGCGGCGGCTCCTCGTCTCTGCACCGCGTCGGCTGCACGTAGGGGCAGCGCGTGTGGAAGCGGCAGGCCGGCGGGGGATTGGCCGGGCTCGGAAGGTCGCCGGCGAGGAGGATCGTCTCGCGCTCGCGCTCGACCACGGGGTCGGGGATCGGCACCGCCGAGAGGAGCGAGATCGTGTACGGGTGGAACGGCTCGTCATAGAGCTCGGCCGCGGTGGAGATCTCGACGATCTTCCCGAGGTACATGACCGCGATCCGGTCTGAGATGTGGCGGACGACGGCGAGGTCGTGGGCGATGAAGAGGTAGGTGAGCTCGAAGTCGGCCTGGAGGTTTTCGAGCAGGTTGATGATCTGCGCCTGGATCGAGACGTCGAGCGCCGAGACGGGCTCGTCGCAGACGATGAAGTCCGGGTTGAGCGCCAGGGAGCGCGCGAGCCCGATGCGCTGGCGCTGGCCGCCCGAGAACTCGTGGGGGTAGCGGGAGGCCGCATCCGCGGGAAGGCCGACGACCTCGAGCAGCTCCCGCACGCGCCTCGCCGCGTCCTTCTTGCCGGAGATCCCGTGCACGCGAAGCGGCTCGCCGACGATGCGGCCGACGCTGTGGCGCGGGTTCAGAGACGCGTAGGGGTCCTGGAAGACCATCTGCATGCGGCGGCGCAGAGGCCGGAGCTCGTTCTGAGAGAGACCGGTGATGTCCTGGCCGTCGAAGATCACACGTCCGTCGGTGGGCTCGTACAGACGGAGAATCGTGCGGCCGACCGTGGACTTGCCGCACCCGGATTCGCCGACGAGCCCGAGTGTCTCCCCTCGTTGGATGCTCAGCGACACGTCGTCGACCGCCTTGATGTCGCCGACGTGGCGGTCGAGGAGGATGCCGCTCTTGATCGGGAACCAGACCCTGAGGTTCTCGACCTCGACGAGGGCGCCGTCCTGCCCGCCGTTGGTGGCCGCCTCAGCCGACAACGGCCGCCCTCGACCTCTGCCACTCGTCCACCGGCACGGGGTTGAAGCAGGCGACCATGTGGCCAGGCTCGAGCTCGCGGAGCGGCGGCACCTCCTCGCGGGACTGCTCCACCTCGTACCGGCAGCGCGGCTGGAACGGGCACGCCTGCGGCGCGTCCAGCATGTCGCGCGGAGCGCCCTCGATCGGCTGGAGCTTCGTCTTCCGCTCGGCGTCGAGGCGGGGCACGCTCTGCAGAAGCCCGAGGGTGTAGGGGTGGCGCGGGCGGTTGAAGAGCTGCTCGGCGCTCCCTGTCTCCATGAACATCCCGGCGTACATCACATTCACGCGCTCGCACATGCCGGCGACGACGCCGAGGTCGTGCGTGATGAGGATGAGCGCCGTGTCGCGATCCTCGACGAGCTTCTTGAGCAGGTCGAGGATCTGCGCCTGGATCGTCACGTCGAGGGCCGTCGTCGGCTCGTCGGCGATGAGGAGATTCGGCTCGCACGCGAGCGCCATCGCGATCATGGCCCGCTGGCGCATGCCCCCCGAGAACTGGTGCGGGTAGTCCTTGAGGCGGATCTCGGCGCTCGGGATCCCGACGTCGTCGAGGAGCTTCGCGACGCGCCTCGTCGCCTCGGCCTTGCTCATGTCGAAGTGGGTCTCGAGGGCCTCCCGGATCTGGCGCCCGATGGTCAGCACGGGGTTCAGGCTGGTCATCGGATCCTGGAAGATCATCGCGATGTCGCGCCCGCGGATCCGGCGCAGCTCGCGGTCCGAGAGGCGGAAGAGGTCGCGGTCGCCGAACATCGCCGTCCCACTCGTCACTTTGCCGGCCCGCGGGAGGATGCCGAGGATGGCGAGCGACGTCACGCTCTTGCCGCAGCCGGATTCGCCCACGATGCCGAGCGTGTCCCCCGGCGCTACGTCGAACGAGATCCCGTTGACGGCGTGGACGGTGCCGCGGCTCGTCCAGAACTGAACCCGGAGGTCCTCGACGGAGAGCAGGGGCTGCCGCGTCACCGTCACCGCGAGCGGAGCTTGGGATCGAGCGCTTCGCGCAGGCCGTCGCCGATCAGGTTGATGGAGATCGCCGTGATCACGATCGCCACGCCCGGGATGATGGCCAGGTGCGGCGCCGTCTGCAGAAAGCGCACGGTGTTCGTCAGCATCGTCCCCCACTCGGGGGTGGAGGGATCCTGCGGCCCCAGGCCGAGGAAGCCGAGCCCCGCCGCGTCGATGATCGCCGTCGCGAGCGCGAGCGTCGCGGCGACGATCACGGGCGAAATCGCGTTCGGAAGGATGTGCGAGCCGAGAATCGACCTGCGCGGGACGCCGACTGCGCGGGCAGCGAGCACGAAGTCGTTCTCCCGCTGCGCGAGCACCGCGCCGCGTAACAGCCGCGCGAACAGCGGCACGTTGATGATCCCGATCGCGATCATGATCTGGAAGAGGCCTGGTCCCAGCATCGCCACGATCCCGATCGCCATGAGGAAGCCGGGAATCGTCAGCCAGATGTCGGTGACGCGCATGATCACGGAGTCCGTCGCGCCGCCCGCGAAGCCGGCGATCGCGCCGAGGATGCTCCCGAGGAGGAAGCCGACGGTGACCGAAACGACGCCTATGAGGAGCGAGTAACGGGCACCGTAGACCACGCGCGAGAACTCGTCGCGGCCGAGCTCGTCCACCCCGAAGAGATGGTCGCGCGTCGGGCCGGGGCAGCAGCCCTCCTTGATGAGGGAGAGGTTCTGTTCCCGCGGCTCGTACGGGGCGATCAACGGGGCGAAGATGGCGATGATGATGATGCAGCCGATGATCACGAAGCCCACGATCGCGCCCGGGTTCCGCCGCAGCCGCAGCCACGCATCGGCCCACAGCCCTCCCCCGCCCTGTTCGAACTGGACTTCCCGGGCTTCGAGCTGCGCGACGCTCACTTGCTGAGCCTGATCCGCGGGTTGAGCACGCCGTAGGAGACGTCGACGAGCAGGTTCACGAACACGACGATGATGGCGACGAAGAGGACGCCGCCCTGGATGACCGGGTAGTTGCGCGCCTTGATCGCATCCACGAGCCACGAGCCGATCCCCGGGAACGCGAAGACGGTCTCCGTGAGAACCGCGCCCGAGAGGAGCAGCCCCACCTGGAGCCCGATGATCGTCGCGATCGGCAGCATCGCGTTTCGCAGCACGTGCCGGACGTCGATGGCCCTCGGGGCGAGGCCCTTCGCCTGCGCGGTGCGCACGTAGTCCTCGTTCTGGACGTCGAGGACCGAGGCCCGCGTGATACGCGCGATGATCGCGAGCGGGATCGAGCCGAGCGCGATCGCCGGCAGGATCAGGTGCTTCGAGACGTCCACGAACGCCTCCCAGTTGCGGGCCAGGATCGCGTCGAGGAGGTAGAAGTTCGTCGGGTGCGGGATGTCGATCAAGACCGACATCCGCCCCACGCTGGGTAACCACCCCAGCCGCACCGAGAAGACGTATTTCAGGATCAGCGCGAGGAAGAAGATCGGTGTCGAGATGCCGATCAGCGACACCACCAGGCTCGTGTGGTCGACCACCCCCTGATAGCGCTTGGCCGCGACGAAGCCGAGCGGGATCCCGACGACCAGCGCGAAGAGGCCTGCCGCGAAGGCGAGCTCGATGGTCGCCGGAAACCGCTGCCTGAACTCGGTCGTGACCGGCTGGCGGGACGTCGAGCTCGCCCCGAAATTGAGCGTCGCGAGCTGCTTGACGTATTTGCCGTACTGGACGTAAATCGGCTGGTCGAGCCCGTACTGGTGCTCGATCGCGGCCACGTCCTCAGCAGTCGCCCGCTCACCGAGGAGAGCGGCGGCGGGCCCGCCCGGCAGCCCCCGGATCCAGAAGAAGACGAGGACCGAGACGCCGAGGAGGATCGGGATGAGAAGGAGGAGCCGGCGGACGACGAATCGCAGCATCGGTGCTCGCCGCCCGCCGGCTCTCTGTTACCTCGCTATCCCACCGAGACGACCGCGAAGCTCTCGTGCGTCGTCGGGCTCGGCACGTAACCGGAGACGTTCGCCTGGAAGGCGAGCGCCGGCTTTGAGTGCGCGTACGGAACGCCGGGCAGGATCGTCATGATCTGCCGGTTCGCTTCCTGGTACAGCTCCGTCCGCTTTGCCTCGTCTGTCTCGACCCGTGCCTGCTCCAGCAGCTTCTGCACGCCGTCCATCTCGTTGTTGTCGATGGTTCCCCACTGCAACTGGGGCGTGCGGAAGAAGGTGCCGACGAAGTTGTCGGGATCGCCGAAGTCGCCCGTCCAGCCGAGCAGGAAGACCTGCAGCTTGCCCTCGTTGGCCTTGCCGAGGTAATCCGGGCTCCACGGCGCGCTGTGCGGCGTGACCGAGAAGCCGGCCTTTTCGAGGCTGGCTGCCAAGGCCTCGAAGTTCCTCTTCGGATCCGGCATGTACGGCCGCGAGACGTCGGTCGGATACCAGAAGTCGATCTTGACCGGCAGGGTCAGACCGGCTTCCTGGAGCAGCTGCTTCGACTTCTCGGGGTCGTAGGTGTACTCGGGGACGTCGTCCGCGTAGCCGAAGAGCGACGGCGGCATGAATTCTTTCGCCACCTCGCCGCGACCGGCGTAGAACGAGTCGACGACGCCCTGCCGGTCGAGGCCGTAGGCGATCGCCTGGCGCACCTTCGGGTTGTCGAGCGGCGGCATCGAGATGTTGAACCCGACGTAGGCGACGTTGAACGCCGGACGGTCGATGATCTGCAGGTCCGGGTTGCCCTCGATCGTCGCGATGTCCTGCGGCTCGACGAGGTCGTACCCGTTGATCTCCCCCGTCTGAAGCGCCTGCAGACGGGCCGCGTTGTCGGCGATGGGCTGGAAGATCACCTCATCGAGCTTTGCGCCCTTGCCGTTGAACTCCGTCGGGTTGTCCGACGTCGCGCCCCAGTAGTTCGGGTTGCGGACGAGGACGAGCTTGTCCCCGCGGGTCCACGACTTGAACATGAACGGCCCGGTTCCGGTCGGATGCTGGGTCGCATACGTGCCGGTCGGGTGGAAGATCCCGTCGGCATCGACCGAGCCGTCGTCGGCGTTGTACTGCTGCAGCGCCTTCGGGCTCGCGATCGCGAACGGCGACAGCACGAGACCAGCCAGGAAGGACGAAGACGGCGACGTCAGCGTGATCACCGCCGTGTTCGGGTCGGGTGCCTCGCAGGTCTTGTACAGGCTCTCCTTCGGAGCGCCGCTCTTCGGGTCGTACGTGGCGAAGCCGCCGAAGACGACCTGCCAGTAGTAGCTCGCGCTCGGATTCTGGAAGGAACCCTTGAAGTTGTACCAGCGGTCGAAGTTGAAGCAGACGGCGTCCGCGTTGAAGTCGGTGCCGTCCTGGAACTTGACGCCCTGACGCAGGTGGAACGTCCACTGCGTTCCGTCGTCGCTCGCCTCCCAGCTCTCGGCGAGCATAGGCGCGACCTCGGTCGTCCCGGGCTTCAGGGTGACGAGCGTTTCGAAGATCTGGTCGATGACGCGCAACGACTCGCCGTCCGAGACGAGCGCGCCGTCGAGCGCGACCGGGTCGGACGCGGCGCCGAAGACGAGCGTGCCGCCCCCTCCGCCGCCGGTTGTCTCCGAAGGCGCTGTGCCACCGGAGCTTTCATTGTCTCCGCCTCCGCATCCCGCCGCGATGAGGGCGAGAAATGCGACAAGCGGGAGGGCAAACTTGAGCAGTTTTCCCCTCACCCTTCTCTCCTTTCGGTACGACCGCCCTCCAGGCGGACGGCACGTGAGTATCCAGCAGGTTGGACGTTCCGGCAACCCCTCGGTTAGCCCAGCCCTGCGCCCGGGGTTAGGATCGATGCGCCGTGTGGACGACTCCGCTCCTGTACGAGCGCTTGAGCTGGCCCGAGGTCCGCCGCGCCGCGGCCGAAGAGCGCGTGTGCCTCATCCCCGTCGCGACCCTCGAGGACCACGGGCCGCACATGCCCATAGACACCGACCTTCGCATCACCGCCGAGATCTGTCGGCGCGCTGCCGAGGCGGCACCGGACCAGATCGTCCTCCTGCCGCCGATCCCCCACGGCTACTCGCCCCACCACATGGACTTCCCCGGCCCGATCACGATCGCCTGGGACACCTTCACGCGCTATCTCGTCGACGTCGGGAGCTCGCTCGCGCGGCACGGCTTCAAGCGCATCCTCTACCTGAACGGGCACGGCTCGAACCAGAACCTCGTGGAGATGGCCGCCCGCCTCGTGGGGCTCGAGCACGACACGGTTCTCGCCGCCGCGGCCTTCCACACGTCCGGCGAGGACTCCGCGCGCGTCATCGCAGATCTGCGCGAATCGGGCCAGGGGGGGATGGCGCATGCCTGCGAGCTCGAGACGTCCATGTATCTCGCGATCGACCCGGAAGCCGTGGAGATGGGCAAGGCAGTGGACGAGCGCAGCTACCCGCAGGGGAAACACGCGACCATGGACTGGTCGGACGGCCCGCTCAAGGTCAT